>OLQI01000014.1_pt1 | contig 222788 bp, 201 predicted proteins | sample 1672171 | NCBI WGS metagenome assembly OLQI01 (sample SAMEA3136655, study PRJEB25190) | human gut metagenome
TAGCGCCGAGAGTAGTTGGGGGATCGCTCCCTGCGAGGGTAGGACGTTGCCATGCAACCTAAGGAATCGTTAATTCGGTTCCTTTTTTTTACGTTGAATGTCAACCAGTACAGTTTGAATTTAAAAATGCTTTTGGTATACTGGATAGGGTCAATTAACGCCGTTTTAGCTCAGCAGGTAGAGCACTTCCATGGTAAGGAAGAGGTCGGCAGTTCAAATCTGCTAAACGGCTTGCTGTTAGAAGATGATTGGCGTGGAATGCTTGTTTAACTGTTTTTTCTGCAACTAATCATCACATTAGGGTCCATGTTTAAGATTAAGACTTGAACGAACCAAACTTAATATGAAAAGAGGTCCACACGCTCGCATTAGATTAGCTAAGCGAGCGTGTGGACCTCTTTTGCTATCAAGAACTGGGAGGGCGAGCTTCAACCAGTATATACCCCCTGTGATTGAGCGTAACACTTCATTTTGCAGTTTTAGACCGAACGGCTTAATTATGTTAGCTGCTAGGACGTGGAAGTATGCTTGAGATTGGCTGGCCACGCGGCTTCAAATTGCTTGAATAGGGGCATTAATGATTGTCGATTGCTAACAAGATAATTGACATAGATTGGCATGTGAGCACGAGTATCGCTAATCGGGATAGCGACTCGATTGTCATCATCGGCTTGGCTATCCAGCTGGTGAGGCGCCAATGCGGTAAAGTTAGTACTGAAGTACGGAAAATCAGAGTATTTAGTGATTTCTGTAAAGGCCGTGCGTTGGGGTTGGTATAAGAATTTAGCATCTGGGATGGCCTGCTGAATAATATCTTTCCAAATACCGATTGCGCTTAGAACCACGAAGCTAATTCCCTTAAGTTCGGCGAACGTGATGCTAGGTTGGTTCGCACGGTACATGAATCGCTGTAAATGGACCACGAGATTTTCAGTACCGATGAAGCGAGATTCAATGCCGGCCGTCAGAATTTCCTGATTAGAGAAAATGAAACTTGCCTGGCGGTTAATGAGATGCTCAGTGATTTGGTCGTCGGCAATCAGTGGTTGCCTTACTCGCAGCGAATTAGGTAATACCGTTTTGAGATGGGTGAGTAAGGCAAGTGGACCAGGTAGGGTGGTTTCGACGGTACGTGTGACTAAGCTTTGCTCGTAGTTTTGTATTTTGGTTACAAAAGTCCGTTGTTGTGTCAATAATTGTTCAGCTTCCTGAGCGGCTAACTGGCCAGTGGGCGTCAGTGTAATTCGATTGGGTTGACGATCAAATAAGCGAACAGCGAGCATTGTTTCCAATTTCTGCATGCCGCGAGTGATAGTTGGTTGCGTCACGTTTAATGCGGCCGCGGTCTTAGCCAGCGTGTGCTCGTGGGCGAATGTGATCAGCTCTTCTAATAAATAATTTTCAATCATCAGGAACCTCCGTTACTAGTATGCACTATATGTATACTAGTATGAATAAGTAGTAATTTTCAAGTATTAGGTTTGCGGGTATGCTTGTTATTGTAATCAAATAGTGAAAGGTTGATGCGTGATGGTTCCAACAACGAAATTAAACAATGGTGTGGTTATGCCCCAATTGGGATTCGGCGTGTTCCAAGTCCCTGACCTGAATGAATGTGAAGCAGCGGTGACCGCGGCCTTAAAGGCTGGTTACCGTTTAATTGATACGGCAACGGCATACCAAAATGAAACCGCAGTGGGGCGGGCAATTCAAAAGAGTGGTCTTAGACGTGATGAACTCTTTGTCACTTCCAAGCTGTGGGTCTCAGAATTCACCTATGAACGTGCAAAGCAAGGTATTGATGCGTCATTACAACGTTTAGGCGTAGACTACTTGGACTTGTATCTTTTGCACCAACCTTATGGCGATGTGATGGGTGCTTGGCGTGCTTTAGAAGAGGCTTACCATGCTGGTAAGATTCGCGCAATTGGTGTTTCCAATTTTTATGCGGATCAGCTAAAGAACTTGGAACTGACCATGTCCGTGCAACCAGCTGTCAATCAAATCGAGGTCAATCCATGGTACCAGCAAGCAGACGAGGTCCGCTTTAATCAAGATGAACACGTACGGGTTGAAGCTTGGGCACCGTTTGCAGAAGGTAAGCATGCGATTTTCAGTAATCCAAGTATTCAAACTATCGCACAGGCCCATGGTAAGACGACCGGACAAGTCATCTTACGTTGGCTGTTGCAACGCGGGATTACGGTGATTCCAAAATCAGTGCATCCTGAACGTATGGCTGAGAATATCGCTGTTTTTGATTTTGAATTAACAGCTGCAGAAATGTCAGCAATGGCCGAACTTGATCAGGGCGTCAGTCAGTTCTTTGATCATCGTGATCCTGTGACAATTGAACAGATTTTTGGCGCTAGTTTACGACAATTACATGAATAAGTTAAGGAGTGATTATTAATGACAAAAACACCAACTATTACGCTAAATGATGGCCGCGCGATTCCAGCAATTGGGTTTGGCACTTTCCAGATTCCAGACGACGGTTCCACTTATCAAGCAGTCAAAGAAGCATTGGCGATTGGTTATCGACACATTGACACAGCCGTGGCCTATTTTAACGAAGACGAAGTTGGTCAAGCTATTAAGGATAGTGGGATTCCACGGGACCAAATCTGGGTGACGAGTAAACTTTGGCTCCAAGACTACGGCTTTGACGCAGCCAGTCGCGCCATCGATCGTTCGTTAACTAAGTTGCGACTAGACTATATTGACTTGTACTTAATTCATCAACCTTATGGCGATGTTCCGGGTGCATGGCAAGCAATGGAAGCAGCCCAAAAGGCCGGGAAATTAAAGTCGATCGGTGTTTCCAATATGACACCAACGTTGTGGCAAAAATTTGTGCCACAATTTGAAACGATCCCTGCAGTCAATCAGGTTGAATTTAACCCGTACTTTCAGCAACAACCCTTGCGCCAATTACTCGCGGCACAAGATGTTAAATTAGAAGCTTGGGCGCCCTTGGGTCAGGGCAATCAAGCATTATTCAAAGAACCAATCATTCAACAATTGGCTATTAAGTATCATAAGGATGCTGGTCAAATCATTCTTAGATTTGAACATCAAGAAGGCGTGATCGTCTTTCCTAAATCAGTGCACAGTGCACGGATCAAGAGTAATCGGGATATCTTCGACTTTGAATTAACTTCGACTGAGATAGCCCAATTACGAGCTTTAGATACCGGTAAAGGTCACCACGACCCAGATGCGCCAGGGGTTTCAGAACAGTTGTTGCATGCCTTTGACGTGCATGCAGATGACTAGCGGCAGAGCCGGCCAAGTCGCGGACGAACGTACCGTAGTGTAAGCTGCTTTGATTGTAACTGAAAATTAACGACGCCATGGACGCTAGAATCACTAGCGTCCGTGGCGCCGTTTTCTGATTAAGGCCTTAAAAAGCCGTAACTTGAAATGGCGACGAATAAAATCAGCTTACTAACATCGGGCACGTTACGACTAGCGTCGAATGATGAAGCTGAGGATGGCTGGTTATTAATCGCTGGCGGGAACCTCATTATTGATAATTTGCTCGTTAAAGTCGGTGAAGATGCCTAGCAGGGTCTTCACCCGTTGCGGGCCCAATTGAGTCGTCCACTGGTGAATCGTTTTGTGCATGGTGGCCATTAGTTGCTGATCTAGGTGACGGCCGGTAGCCGTTAAGGAAAGTCCTTTTTGGCGGCGATCAGTGGCATTAGCCTGTTGCTCAATGTATCGATGTTTGAGGAGGACTCCGATTTGGCGTGAGATTGCGCTGCGTGAGACATGGTGCTGATGTGCGATCTCCATTAATAATAGTGGCTGGGGACTTTGACCTATTTCATGCATGATTAAAAAAGCGTCAAAGGTAAGATGTTGCGTGGTCAGTAGTGAATTTAAGCGAGTATTCAGGTAACGAGAGATATTGGCATAATCGGTCAAAAACATGTCGAGAGCGTCGACGGTAGCCATAGATAAGAACCTCCTTGAAGAGCGACAGCTTGGTAAATTTGGATTGACTATATTCACTAAGCATCATACCGCTAAACGTGTAAAAAGTGTAAGATTGTGAGCCGCAAATTAGTGACTGAAATTCTATGTGAACACGCATGCCTACTAGCAACGGTTGGTAATATCAAAACCACCGCTGACAGTTTTTTGCGCTGTCAGCGGTGGCGAATAGATTATCGATCAACGTTACAAAAAAGTCAGTGAGTCCGCAGGCGTAGAGCGACGATGCGGGCGCAAAGATCGGTGACGCACTAAGCGGTTTTAGTGCGATGACGACGAGCAATCATCGGCAAAATCATCCCTAAGGCAACAAAGATAATTGGCGTTAGAATATTTAAAGTCAGTTGGAAGAGCCAACTGCTAGGATTGCTAGCGTAGGAAGTCTTTGGAACCATTCCGAGGATGCAAGCAAATGCTGTAAACAGGAAGCACCAAGCACCGACCAAACGGCCAGCGACTGGGTTTTTCAGGAACTTGTAATCACTCTTGAATTCCTTTAAGTGCTTGTTGAGTAGCATGTAAGCTAGAAAGACCCACAGGTAGCGCATCGGCATTACGACCGAATTTAAGTTCAATAACCAATTAAAGAGTTCATTCATGTTTCCAATCCCTAATGCAGGAATGATAATGAGAATGCTGACCAAAACCCCAGTTAAGATGTAACCGTTGACGGGCACATCCTTCTTGTTCATTTTACTTAATTTTTTGGGAATAAATTCAGGGTCGGCATCACCAAGCAAAATCTTCAATGGCGCATCGATTGAGAACGCTAAGGCGGAGATTTGGGCAAGCACATTGGCAATTGCGTAGAGGATCAAGAACAGATTGCCCACGTGGTAGAAGGCACCTAGTCGTTGAAACGCGTAGTAAGCACCGTTGGCCATCAAATCAGCGGGAATGTGCTTGGAGTTAAACAGAATCCCCATGGCAAATGAACCCAGCAGGGCACAGATTGCGACCATACCTGCGAGCACTAACATGCCTAACGGAAACTCACGTCCCGGATTTTTGGTTTTATTAACGTACGGCGAAATCTTTTCAGATCCCCCGACCGCGAAGACTAACATTGAAACGGTCGTAAAGTAGGTAAAGTCAAACTTAGGTAAGTAGGACTTGAGTGAAAACATGTTCGGTGTCTGAACAGTCGCCTTGGTCATAAACGGTGCTGATACGGCCAAGATGATGAATAAAATCGACATGATGAACATCCCCGTACCAGCAACACTCCCGATGCGTTTCAGTGTCGTTAGTCCCAATGAAGCAATCCAGAGGAAGAATAAGAATAGCACTAAACAAATGGCTTGAACGACTAATGCAGGTGTCGTGTTGACGAAGTTCCCATTACCGCGGAACAGCCAGCTGAATGCAATTAGAATCCCTTGGGGTTTTTGTGCTAAGTACGGAATGTGCACGATCCAATAAGTCCAGGCAGCATAGTAAGCTAGGCGCTTGGTACTCGTTGCTCGAATCCAAGATGAGACGCCCCCCTCAGCATCCTTAAAGGTCGAACCCAGTTGACCCACAATCAAGGTGTAGGGAATAAAATAAATAATCATGATTAAAATCCAAGAAGTGACGACTGAAAGCCCTTGTAACGCAAAGTTATTGACAACGTTACCTAGGCCCCAGACCGCCACGAATGCAATTAAAGCAATGTTGGACCATCGAAGTTGTTTTTCGTTTTCCATGTTGAACTCCTTTGTGAGCTAAAGTATGCTTAATTGTAAGGCCAAACTGAAAGCGATGCCAGTATTAACAAGTTAATATTAAAAGCGCTTTAAATTTTAAGTCAAAAAATGAATTTTGAGTGTCAAAACAGCGAAAATTTGCTATTGTTAAGAGGAGATAAAATTTAACGGCAACGGACGCGCATTGTTCGAATGAAAATGAAAGCAGGAATGGTCTTGAAAGAAGTTACAGTTGGGGAGTTAACGTTAGCGACAGGGATGCCTAAGATTGGTGTTGTTTTAGCGGGGGCCACACGGGAGGACCTCTTGCGTAAAGCGGGGCAGATTTTAACTTCGGTGGCACAAATTGTTGTTTGGCGGTTAGATCCTTATCAGGAATTGGATAACCGTGCGGAGTTAGTCAATACAGCGGCCCAATTGCAACAAGTTTTGGGGACGATTCCATTAATTGCCATGTTTGGGCTGGCAAACGATCCAGCTGAAGTGACCGAATATTATCAAACTTATCAAACATTAGTGAATAATCGAAGCGTGGCTGGCGTGGATATTGACTTAGCCATGGTCAATCAGCCAGATTTTATGACGTTGACCAAACAGATGCGTGCCAACGAAATTCGGTTAATTGCGAGCCAGACCGTCACGACAGCAACAACTGACGATTTATTGGCGACTTATCACGAATTAGCAGCAACTGGTGCTGATGTCGTGCGGGTGACAGTGGCTGGACATGATGCACAGACGGTGTTGGCATTAATGGCGGCAACTGCGCAAGCACGGCAGCAATTAGTTGTGCCAATCGTGGCAACGGCGATGGGCAAGTTTGGTCGTTATAACAGTGTCTGTAGTCAGTTGACGGGGTCGGCAGTTGCCTTTGGACACGTCGGCCGGGTCGGTGATCAAAGTCAATTAGCAGTGAGTCAGGTCAAACAGGCGTTACAAATGTTGGCACCACTTGAAGGGGCGTGAAATCAATGCAATGGCGATCGTTTTGGCGGCATACCCGGACGATTTTTGAAACGTTAGTCATCTATTTCTTACTGATTCAAGGGCCGTATGATTTGTGGATCGGCAAGGTGGGCTATCGACTTAGTTCGTATTTAATTGATATTGTGGGTATCACGGTGCTGTTTGTCATCGTTGAGCTAGTTTATAATGCGATTCGACAAATCGTTGTGAAACGACGATCCAAATGACTCGGGGCCGAGTGACAATTATCGTATCTACTAGCTCATGATTACGCGGGGGGAGTCTTTCGATTCAAATTAGGGAAATACGCTATTAGAATGGGTAAATCAGGTCTTGAGCAGTAATATTGCTCAAGGCTTTTTTGATGGCCGGGGATTACTGGAAGCCACTGGTCAGTCGCCATGGTGACAGCTGACCGGTGCATGATGCAACTGTCAGTATGGTGAACGAATAGTGGTGGTCGAATACTAAAACGACCAGAATTAATGAATCACCACGATGAAAACGATTGCAGAAATAGGGAGTTGATAATTATATTTTTGCGATAAACAAGCGGATTAATCATAATGATAACAGGTTAATTAGAATTGTGATAATCAGTTGAGCATTATGAGGGTACCATGGTATATTTAAAAACCGTAAATGATGTACTAGTTAAACACGATAATCAAATATAGTAAGAACACTTTATTTAATGAGATTAATCGTTAGGTCAGTTAGGTTGTTTTTGAAGAAATGGGGAATTACTATCAATTACCGTGAATCAGAAGTGAAATGTTATAAAATGTATAAAAGTGGCAAGATGTGGTTGTTTGCGAGCGCTTCACTATTATTGTTGAATACTCAACTGTTAACCGCACATGCGGATGAACCAACATCTGCATCGACCAGCGAAACGAGTGTCGTAGCGACTAACGGTGTGTTAATTCAAAATCAAGGTAGCAGCAATCAAACACTGGCAAGTTCGGTTTCTAAAACGGATAACGTTGACGTGGCTAATGATGAGAACGCTTCGATTACTAATCAGACGGTAACCGATGCACAGCCAGCTACTAATGACGAGCCGCAATCCGCTGCATCAACGGCTGCGTTGAACGGGACATCTGGCGCGCCCAATAGTGAGGTAGCCGCTGATTCGATGGCAGCAGTGAACGGACTAAATACGGTAGCGCCCGCGACGAACAGTTATGAAGTATCACGGACTGACGATCTGTTCAGTAATGCCGCAGAATCGACTGTTAGTGAACAACAGCCTGAAGCGAGTGAACAGTTATTACTCGATACTGCTGACGCGTCAGAACGTAAATCCGCCGCTGACTTGCAACAAGTTGAGCAGCATCAGCTGGTAGATGACCTTAAGGTGGAGTCACAGCACGTTGATACTCGTGCTGTGACTAGAGCGGATGAGGATGAAATGTCTGGTAACTTTGGCGTTGATTGGCACTTTGATGCCAGTACAGGCACGCTAACGCTGAACGGGGGCACGTTAAATAACAGTTATGGGGATAATCCTTGGCGTCGCAAGTCTTGGGCGCCGATGATCAAGTGTATCGTGATTGCTGACAAAATTGTTGCCGGTACTAACATGAATAGTCTGTTTGCGAATCTTGACAGCGTGACGCGTTACGAAGGGTTAGAAAAGATTGATACCAGTGCTGTGACCAACATGCAGTCTCTGTTCAAAGAAAATACCTCGCTAGAGCGACTGGACTTGAGTGCTTGGCAAGTCGGCAATGTGACCACAATGGTGAACATGTTTATGGGGAACTTCATGGGTACTGAACTTAAATACCTCAATCTCAGTGGCTGGGATACTCATAATGTCGCCAACATGCAAAATATGTTCCAGTTCAACGGCCAACTTCGAACTATTGACGGTTTGACTGACTGGGATACGCGCAGTGTGACGACGATGGCCAACATGTTTGCGCGCACAGGCGTCCGTCACTTGAATCTGACGAGCTTTGATTCAGCCAGCCTGGTTGAAATCGATGGTGCCTTTGCGCAGATGTCTGATTTGGAGCGTATCGAATTCGGTACGCAGTTTACCGTCGCTAAAGTCACTCAAATCAATAGTTTGTTTAATGATGATGCCAAACTAAAGGTGCTCGACTTGTCCCATTTCAATATGCAGAATGTTGAACAAAACTGGCAAATGCTAGCTGGTTTGACAAGTTTGCAAACGTTGACACTTGGTCCGGGACTTGATTTTAGTCAACACGGCACGCAACCCTTAGTTGATTTACCGGAAGTGCCTAAGAATAGCAAATATACCGGCAAATGGGTCAACGTAGCTGATAGCTCGCAAACTTTCACGAGTGCTGAACTCCTGGCGCAATATTCGGGAAACCACGCTAACACGGCGACGTTTGTCTGGGAAACCGTCTCTGCGGCCGTGATTACCGGTAAAGACAGCACGCTCTTCTTGAATCAAAAATGGGACTGGACACAAAATATTGCGCAACTAGTTGATCAAAATGGCCAGTTAGTTGATCCAGGAGTCTTGTTCAGTACAGACCCCCAAGCGGTGACAGTTAGCGGTGAGCCTGTTGACACCAGCCGGCCAGGGTCGTATCACGTGATACTAACTTATGCGGGTCGGCAAACAAACGTGGTTGTCACGGTTGTGGCTAATCAAAGTCAACTAAATTTACATGCGCAAGAAGTTGCGGTTGAAATTGATCCCGCAATGGGAAGCGCTGTCTGGCGCCCACGGGATAATTTTGCGAGTGCAACGGATGCAGATGGCCGTTCAGTGGAATGGCAGAACGTGACGGTGCTTGGAGAACCAGACTTAACACGGCCGGGGACATATGAGGTCGTTTATCAGTTCACTGACTTGACCGGACAGTTAGTCACGGCGACAACGACCGTCACGGTGACTGAACAAGAGGCTGACGTTGAAGACCTGACAGAACTGGTTGTTCAAGATACAACGGTGACAGTTGGCGACCACTGGCAGGCGGCAGACAACTTCGTAAGTGCCAGTGATGCGACGGGACGGCCATTAACACTAGCGGACTTAGTTGTGATTGGTGACGTTGACACGACGCAACCCGGTACTTATGAAATCACGTATCAATACACGAACGCCAATGGCCTGCAGTGGACTCAAACAGCCACCATTACGGTAGTCGAAGGTGCTGGCAATGGTGAAACGCCGTTACCGGGAGAACCAGCTGAACCGGAGTTACCGGAAGAACCAGGAACACCCGAACAGCCTGAAACCCCTGAAACCCCTGAAACCCCTGAAACCCCTGAAACCCCTGAAATACCAGGGGAACCGTCAGCGCCAGGGACACCTGATCAACCAGAACTGCCGGAAGTTCCTGAACAATCAGAACAACCGGGAACTACTGAACACCCTGATACTAGTGATCCTAACAGTGGTTTAACGGGCGCAAACGCTGGTTCCAGCAGTCAAAGAGAACAAGCAAACACGATAGTGCGACCAGAATTTAACGGTGGTTTAGAGAAGCAAGTGACCACGGTGTTTCGTGATAAATTGAAACTGGACACGACTGAACGCAATGAGGGCAGAATTGATGGTAAACGGTATGCTACGGTTGATACAGCTGAACCGGAAGTGGTTATGGCCCCAGTCAGTCATTCAGCGTCAGTAGCTGGTGAGTTACCGCAAACTAATGAACGAGTTAATCGCTTCGGGTTGCTGGGACTCATGATGTTAATGGTGACTGGTTTAGCCAGCATCGTCGGCATTAAACGTCGGCAAGGTTAATTAATAAAGGAGTGAGAAATTAATGGAACAAGTGAAGAAACGGTACAAGATGTACAAGAGTGGTAAGATGTGGTTGTTCGCTGGAATCACGCTCGTTACGTTGAACATGAATGTGGTGACGGGACGAGCAGATGAATCAACACACGTAGAAGCATTGACTGAACCGGCAGTGGCAACTTTGTCTGAAGGTAACGCTGAGCAGCAATCCCCAGTAACCGACGCCATGGATGAATCCGCAATGAGTGAACTGGTAACTGAAGCTCAACCAATTAAAGTGCAGGCCGCTGAAGAACAGTATACTGATGAGATTGTCAATCAATCTGATGATGAGCATGCGAATTCTGATCAGGTCAGTGTACCGGTCACGGATCAAGTTGACAGTGAGACCCCCGTTCCGTCAGACGAACATACTGCAACACTTGATACGCATCCGAACCAATCGACAACTGATGATTCTGAATAGCCAGTTAATGCCGACGAGCAGTCGCAAGATATTGACACGGATAGTACTGCAAAAGTCTTGTCGTCGCAGCATAAAACGGAAACCATCAATGAGCGGGGAAGCGGTGATTTGGCTGGCGTGATTCGAAATCCAGAACGCCCACATCTCATGGATGGTTATCGCAACGATGATATGGAAGACGACGACTCGATGGCCGGCATCTGGGGTGCTGGGTACAACGCCGATGGCATTAGATGGCATTTTGACGCGGATTCTGGTGTATTAGTGTTGGACGGTGGCGAAATTTACGATTGCTATGGGGATAGTCCGTGGCAATCAAAATCGTGGGTGTTACAAATAGTTAAAGTTGTGATTTCAAAGCCAATTCGCATTATAGGTGATAGTGGGGGCTTCTTTGAAAATTTGACGAATGTTGAACACTATGAAGGGCTTGAAAAAATTGATGTTAGTTCTGCGACGGATTTAAGATATTTCTTTTCAGAAAATACGCATGTTAAGGAGCTAGATTTGAGCAGCTGGCAGGTGGGAAATGTGACTGATATGTCTTACCTGTTTTTCAATTCTCCAGGGACTAGCCAACTAACGACAATCAATATTTCAGGGTGGGACACTCGTCGAGTAAGTGAAGCGGACTACATGTTTGGTCCCAATGAAAAGTTAACTCGTATTATTGGTATCGAGAATTTGAACTTTGAAAGCCTAAAAGAAGCAGGCGGTTTGTTTATCAAAACGGGGTTGTCGGAGCTAGACTTATCCAAATGGAAGACTGATAGCCTTGACAATATGGCTGCTTGGTTTATGGACATGCACAACTTAACCAGTGTTAAATTCGGGTCTCAGTTCAAAACAGATCAGGTTACTTGGATTCATTTGCTATTTTCAGGATGTTCCAATTTAACTGAGGTGGATCTATCTGGTTTTAATTTGCATCGCGTTGAACAAAATCTCGACATGTTTGCGGGATGTGAGCGTCTACAAAAAATTACACTTGGTCCGGATACTGATTTGACGCCAGCCAAAATCGAGTCGGTTGGGCTAATGGACATTGAAGCTAATGACCAATATACCGGTTACTGGATAAATGTAGCCAATCCCCAGCAACGGTTAACTAGTGCTGAACTGATGAATCTGTATTCAGGAAAAAATATGCCGATTGGAACCTACATCTGGGAAGCAAACCAAGCAGTTATCGATGCCAACGACATTACCCTGGAAGTTGGCGATGATTGGAACTGGACGGACAGTATCGAGAGTTTAACCGACCAATTTGGTCAAAAAGTCGATGTTCAGGCCCTCTATGAAGCTAATCCCCAGGCTGTGAAACTATCGGGTGACCGGGTAAATACTAGTCAGCCGGGGACTTACCGGGTCACTTTCAAGTATGCGGGTAAGACGGTCACTGCTTTGGTGATCGTGAAGGCTGACCAGACAAGTTTAACTGTCCATGATACGGAACTACACGCTGGTGGCACTTGGCATGCGCAGGACGGTTTTGACGGGGCGATGGATCAGGACGGTCACGCCATCGACTTTAACGATGTGACGGTGACGGGTGAAGTGAACACCATGGTCCCGGGTGATTACCAGATTACTTACACGTATGGTAGTCAGACGCAGACGATTACTGTAACTGTTAAGGAAAACCAAGCCAGTTTGAACTTATATCAAAACCACGCAACGGTGCATACGGATGGGCAGGGAACCAGTACTTGGCAGCCCCAAAGCAATTTTCAGAATGCCACTGATAGTGATGGTCAAACATTAGACTGGTCGGCCATTGAGGTCGTTGGAACGCCAGATTGGACTACAGCCGGGGACTATCGGTTGACGTATCAATTTACTGACAAGACTGGTCAGTTGGTGACGGCAACGATGACGGTAACGCTGGTTATCGAGGAGGCCGATGAACAGGCGGAATCCCAAAGCGATTTACAGATTCATGATTCAACTATTACTGTCGGTGAGTCGTGGCAACCAAGCGATAATTTAGTCTTGGCTACGGATGTTAATGGCGGTGAATTGTCACTTGCTGACCTAGTCGTAACTGGCACGGTCGATACTAATCAAGCCGGTGTTTACCAGGTGACTTATCAGTATACGGATGCGAGTGGTCAAATTTTCACTCGCGTGGCAACAGTCACGGTCGTTGCGGCGAGCGATGGCGATACGAATACTGAACAGCCAGGCGCTACCAATACCAATGACGATGTGAACGGCGGCTCGACTGGAAGTATCGATGGTGATGATCAAGCAGAAATACCTACGAATGATGCTGACCAGATGGAGGGTGATGCGGCTGACGTTGATGCAAATGCAGTTATTGATGACGCAACACCTGCGGTTGGCACGAATCATGGAAAGGGTGCGGATCGTAATTCTGGCATGCAAACGACGGCTAATGGGGCTAAATCAGTAGTCACTTCATGGACGCATCGGAGCCAGATGACCAACACAGCTAGTCTGCAACACGCGCAAACTATCGTTGGCGGTCATCATCAAGAATCACGGCCGACTGAATCAGCTTCGGTAGCTGTTCAGCCTGTAACGGCCAAACTCGGCACATCGGCTTTACCGCAAACTGGTGAAGCGCCAAGTCGTGCAAATGTGATGGGAACAGTGCTATTGGGGTTGACCATGTTCGGTAGTTGGCTCGGATTTCGGCGTGTGAAACGCCATTAAACAACGTGCTCGAAATCGTAAGGACTGAATAAAAGTGATTACGGTGATTGTGATTTTCGGTATCAGCGTCAGGATGATGTGTCGATAGCAGTTAATAAAAGAAACGCTTCAAGAATTAGTCATGAATTCTTGAAGCGTTTCTTTGTTATTCACTCAATCAAACTAGTCAGGTTACTGAACTTTAGCAACGAGTTGTTCAGTAAATGCATCCAGGGCTTTTACATCATCAGCTTCTGGTGCAAGGTTAACGAACACGTCCTTGGCACCCTGAGTAGCCCCAGCCTTCTTCAACGCGTTACTGAAATCGGTGACGGCGCGGCAATAATCATCATCATAGAAAGTATCGCCAGAGCCGGCACAGCCGTAAATCTTACCGGTTAAATCCAAATCCTGTAAGTCCTCGTAGAAGTCGAGTCCCTCTTCAGGGAGGGCGCCCTCATCGTAGGTGTAAGGGACGACAACACAAATATCAACATCGTTGAATTCAGTTGCGTCGGCTTGCGAGATTTCTTCTTTGGCAACATCGACCCCAAGCTTTTCAAATTTTTCAGTAATAATATCGGCAACGTCTTCGTTGTTACCGGTAATGGTAGCAAAAATAACTTTCGCAGTAGCCATATGAACTCCTCGCTTTCAAATATCTTGATAAGCCGATTATAGCAGAGTTTTAACCTTAATTTAAGGTATTGGGCAGTTATTCACAAATCCGCTTGACCAGTGGTTTCTCAGTAGCCAATTCCATGCTATAATTTAACTATTAATGGTTATTTTACCGAAATTGATAAAAATTTTTGGTCGGCGCTTAACCAGGAATCTAATGTAAATTATAAATTGGCGAGGAGCGTTGGTTTTGTCTAGAAAAAATAAAAAAGAAGGATTGGGTAGACGGCTCTGGAATTCGATTACTGAGCCAATTCCCGACGATGATAGTACTGAACAAGATAATGAACAGATCCCTTTGGCCTATGATCTGAAAGACTCGGCCGCATCAAAGGCGGACGAAGCCGAAGCAAAATCAACGGTCAATATTCCCCGCTCGACGGCGAATAACAGTGCCGAAAAGCAACCTGTTGACGCAGTAATTGAACCAGAAAAGGTGGCTAAAAAAGCGCGCCATTCCGGAGACGATCGCCAGGCTGTAAAACAATCGGCGGCACCCGTCAAGCATGGGGCGACTAGTGCGGTTAAGCAAAAAGGCTCGGCTGGTTCTCAGTCGTCGTCAAAGGCGGAATCCGCGCAAATAACTAAAAAGTCCGCCGCAACTAAACCGGCCTCAACAGCAAGTCAGGCGGCGCCAAAGACGGCCAGCGCGGTCTCATCACAGGCAGTAAGTGACCAGCGTTCCAAGCACGCAGCTTCGACGACAGCTAGTGCGGCTCAATCGGCACCAGCGCGGGCCGCTAAGGAAGCGTCACAAGCAACCAGCACCGCAGTGTCTGATCAGAAGCGTGTGGCTAAAACAACAGCAAGTACCAAGGTTCATCAGTCGGCGGCAACGTCGGAAGTTCCAATGACGCGGATGGCCCGGCGTGCTAGTCAGGAAGCTGCCAGTCAGGCCAAGACGCACAGTCAACAGTCTAGTGCTTCGACATCGAGTGCCGCGGCCGCCGCATCTGCGGTAGCACAATCCACGGCCCCGAAGTCCACAGCCCCCAAGTCAGCGACATCAAAGGCTGCTGTATCTCAGGCCACGGCCACAACCGCTAAGGATCCGCAAGCGACTGCTGCTAAACAGCCGAAGGTCGAAAGGCGCATCCCAGCTGATCATATTCCACCGGTTGCTCGTAAACAGCAACCGCGGATTGCGGTCAAGGGGACGGAACAAGCGGATGATGACACGCAGCCTGAGTTACCATTATCACGTGAAGAGTTGTATGGTGATCAGCAGCCCAACGGTGGCAAGCAGCCCAATAAGCCAACCATGTCACGGGTTGCTCGGCACGAAGAACAGCGGGTACCACATGATGATCAGCCGGATGACGACCGTGACTTTTCTGAGTTAGAAACGGATGAAAAGAATCCACATCTTAAGAAGCCAGCTCGGCGCTATAACTGGAAGTTGATGTTGGCTGGTGTTGCGATTCTGGTTGTTGCTGCTGGTGGAGCTTTCTTCATGTGGAACCATGGGCAAGCCACTCAAGCTGCGGCACGAACCAATGCGGAAAAGATCGTGGACCAAGTTTATACATCATCAGCCCAACGGGACTTGCGGGCGAGTGCCTCAAGCTCGACTTTGACCAAGTTGCAAAATAATATTGATAATATGAAGGATTCAAGTGAAAAGACCCGTTTGCAGAAACAGCATGATACGGCTGCTAAGATGTTGACGGTCCGGACTAGTTACCAAGATTTACGCAACGCTAAGGGGTTACTTAAGACCGACGTGACCATGGACACCATTACTAAGGGTCAGCAACGGTTGACAACTGCTGGCTTAACGACTAGTAAGCCGTACTTTGCTAAGAAGTATGATAAGTTGTTTACGACAACGGGAAAAACGGTTAAGAAAGTGGTCAGCTATGATGCTGATTTCCAAAAATTATATAACAAGAAAAATAAGCTCAAGGCTTCGACCCCGTCAACGACAGTCGATAAAGTACTTACAAACCTGAAAGCTTATCGCAAAAAGTCGCAGTTAGCGGCCAATGATTACCAGAAGTTGATTACGGATCGCAAGAAGTTGGCGAAAGCGAATAACGCATCGTCTTCAGCCTCAAGTTCGAGCACGTATAGCTATAGTGAACCAGAATCATCGTCGAGTTCATCATATTCGACTTATAGTGAAAGTAGTGACAACAGTAGTTCGGCTTCAACGCATAGTTATAGCAACGATACGGACACGAGCTCGGCAACGTCGAGCTCAAGTACGCCTAGCTACAGTTATAGTGCAAACACCGATAGTAGCTCAACGACGAATTATGGAGATACGTCTTCAACAACGACCGGTGGCACTGCTTCTTCTACAGATGGTTATAGTACGGCAACGGGCAATAATTAATTTTTCTGGGTAAACAAGACCAGTAAACTTGATGATCGTCTGAAAATTTAAAAACCGGCCAGCTTAATTAATTCATAATTAAGTTGGTCGGTTTTTGGTCGTTAGTGACTGATCGACTCGTGTCAATAACCTGGGAAGCGTGCAGGCAGGTGAATATCCGAGCTGGTTAGCCATTAGTTCCACTAATTGTTACCATTCAAGGAGTGTCCATTATCTGGGGCGAATGACGACCGGTTTGCGGTAACTGGCAGACACAAAAGTGATGTAAACGGGACATCAATGTTAGAATGTAAATATAAAATTAATTATAAAGTGAGAGAGGCGTGTTTTGATATGGAAATCACAATTTTTGGTAAGGGCAACATGGGGCAAGCAATTGGTCATAATTTTGAAATCGCTGGGCACGAGGTCACTTATTATGGTTCCAAGGACCAAGCCACAACGCTCGGTGAAATCGTGATCATGGCGGTACCTTATCCCGCTTTAGCTGCGCTGGCTAAACAGTACGCGACTCAGTTGAAGGGCAAAATCGTCGTTGATATCACGAACCCCTTGAATTTTGACACGTGGGATGACTTGGTTGTTCCAGCTGATAGTTCGGCTGCCCAAGAATTACAGCAGCAACTACCAGATAGTCAGGTGCTCAAGGCTTTCAATACGACTTTTGCGGCGACGCTTCAGAGTGGGCAGGTCAATGGTAAGGAACCAACAACCGTGTTAGTTGCTGGTAATGACGATAGCGCCAAGCAACGCTTCACCCGCGCCTTGGCTGACAGTCCGTTAGAAGTGAAGGATGCAGGTAAGTTAAAGCGGGCCCGTGAGCTTGAAGCGATGGGGTTTATGCAAATGACATTAGCAGCCAGTGAACAAATCGGCTGGACCGGTGGCTTTGCGGTTGTTAAATAATTGGTCAACGATTAAACCCAATTAGGTTAGTTACCGATTGGCGATGCTCGGGAGTGCGACTTTCGAACATCGCTTTTTTGTTGGTATTTTGTGAGCCGTTTGTCAGCAGTAGCGTCAAACATTGTGATTTAAACCAAACTGTGGGCTAAAAAAGGGTCAGCCTAACTTACTGGCCAATCTTAGCTAATATCCGGTTGTGGATCATTACGGTTCAAGTGAATGATAGTGGTATGATAAAAGTATTGATCAAGAAATTAGAAATGGGGTAATAAGTTATGCCAATGGTATTGATGGCTCAAGCAACCAAACCTGAACAGCTGCAACAGTTACAAACCACTTATCCGGACTGGACGTTCAAGGATGCGGCGGCGGTCACGGCGGCCGATTACGACCAAATTGAAGTCATGTATGGTAATCATCCGTTATTAAAGACGATCCTAGCGCGGCCAACCAATCAGTTAAAGTTTGTACAGGTCATTTCAGCTGGCGTCGATTATTTGCCATTAAAGGCATTGCAAGCGGCCGGGGTGGTGGTTGCAAACACGAGTGGTATTCACGCCGATGCGATTAGTGAATCGGTCTTAGCCGCGATGTTAAGCGTAGTCCGGGGGTATCATGCGGCCTGGCTGAATCAGCGCGGGGCACGGCAATGGGCCTTGCCAATGACGACATCTACCTTGACCGGGCAACAGTTGTTGATATATGGCACGGGCCAAATTGGGCAATCGTTAGCGGCTAAGGCTAGTGCGTTAGGCATGCACGTGATTGGGGTCAATACGACCGGTCACCCCGCTGATCATTTTCATGAAACAGTGGCATTTACCGCGACGGCCGACGCGTTAGCAACGGCTAACTTTATTGTCAACGCTTTGCCATTAACGCCAACAACGCATCATTTGTTTAGTACTGAATTATTTCAGCAGACCAAACAGCAACCGATGCTGATTAATATTGGGCGTGGTCCGGCGGTTGATACTACAGCGTTAATGACCGCCCTGGATCATCATCAACTCAGTATGGCAGCGTTGGACGTTACTGAACCAGAGCCATTACCGACGGACCACCCGTTGTGGCAACGAGATGACGTGCTGATTACGCCACATATTTCAGGTCAAATTGCCCACTTTCGGGCGACCGTTTTTCCAATCTTTGCGGCGAACTTTGCACAGTTTGTCAAAGATGGCACGCTGGTACGTAACCAAGTGGATCTGAATCGTGGTTATTAATTGAATATATGTAACGGTAGCGGCAATGTAAAAGCCGGTTGTGACTAGGACTTAGTCACAACCGGCTTTTACTGGTTTCATAATTATGAGTCATCGTTTATGGTTGCTTGAAATTCTCTGCCGTGCGATCATTGGGACCCTGCCCAATAGCCAAAATAAAGACGGTACTAATAATCAGGACACTGCCCAGAATGTCGAGCCAACCGAAGCTGACACCGAGTAGAACCACCGCAATGATGGTTGCGGATAAAGGTTCAAAAGCGTCTAGTAGACTGACAACGGTTGGCCGGATATATTGCAAACTTTGCAAGAAGAATAGGAAAGCTAACAATGTTCCAAACAGCACAACAAAGGTCAACTTGCTGATATTAAGCATAGTCAGTGGAATATGGATTGACCAGACTGGCTGAACGATGTTAAACAAGATACCCCCTAACAACATTGACCAGGTGTTGACGGTCATTGGGTCGTACTTAGTAAGTAGTTTGGTTGGTAGCAAGGTATTCGTAGCGGACGAGACCCCCGATAAGAGTCCCCAGATCAACGCCCAGACGGAGATGACTAGGGTCTGAGGGTTGCCGTGAGTCACGAGCAAGAATGAGCCCAGTAGTGCACAAATAATTGCAAGGCCTTCTGCACGGGTCGGCAATTGCCGATGAGCGACTAGCATCCACAGAGCAATGAACACGGGTCCCATGAATTGTAGAATTGTTCCGGTCGCCGCGTTACTAGCTTCAACTGCTAAAAAGTAGGTGAACTGAACCGGCATTAGACCCAATAGTGTGTAGGCCACGATCTGTAGGAGATCGCGGGGTTGACGCCAAATCGACCACAAATCAACATGGGTCAGCAAACTGACCAGTAATAGTGCGATTCCGGCACCCAGCATGCGAATTCCCGTTAACCAAATAGAATTAATATCGGTCGTATCAAAAAGTGTTTGTGCGCCGGCTCCGGAAATCCCCCAGAAGGTCGCACTGATACTAGCAAGAAAGATACCTTTGAATTCCCGACTGACTTGCACAGCAAACCGCCTCCTCAGTAAAATCAACTTAACCTCCATTGTACATGATTTTGCTGAGAAAAGGGGAATCGGTTACGCACTTGCTTGTTGACTAGCCTGTTCGGTCGCGTTCTGCGCATTTTGTTCAGTAGTGTGTTCAGTTGTGGCACTGGTTTGGCGGGTGGTTTCGGCTAAGTGAACCAGATGGGTCAGAAACGCGTGCGTTTTTGCTTGGTAATGGTACTTTTGGCCAAGCTTGACGAGGTAGCCATTGATATAGTCGACTTCAGTTGGCCGATTATGAGACATATCTTGATACATCGATGGGTAGTGGAGGGGATTAGCCACTTTGCTGACGTAGTTGACAGAGGCGAGCTCTTCCGCGCGGGTATTCAACATGGTGACACCATCACGCTCACAGACATCATAGGCTTCATCGATCAATTGACGACTCAGCTCATCAGCCCCTGGATAGGCCGCGAATTCGCCCATCGTAATTTCAAAGAGGGTACAGAGGGTGTTGACCACTGAGTTGAAGACGACTTTAGCCAGCAAGGTGCCGCGGAAGTTCGTTGTTAAATTAGGGTGGAATTGGCATTTATCTAATTCTGTCACGATTCGGTGGGTCATTTCGTCAGGGTGTTCCGTATAATTGGCGAGATTCATGGTGCCGGCGCCGCGAGCTCCAATGAAGTCGACATCACCAGGGCCGTTTAAGACCGTAGCGACTAGTGCGGTCCCAGCTAATAATTTTTCGGGTTTGAAGTAGTGTAATAATTTTTCAACGTGACCCATCCCATTCATGCAAGTGAGCACGTACTGGCGACCATTAAAAGCGTGGGCCGTCCGAGTCAAAAAATCAGCAAGTTGCATCTGTTTAGTAAATACGACCCACACGTCGGGATCATCGTGATAATCTTCGGGAGTTGAGACTTTGACGGGAACTAAGTGTCGATTCTGGTGATCGCGCGACACGTAGACGCCACCTTGACGATGAATTTGATCAACATTTGCTTGCCAAGTATCCACAAAATCAACTTGATTGCCTGCTTCTTGTAATAACACACCGTAACGTAATCCCATGGCGCCTGCGCCGAGTACTGTAAAATGCATATGTATGACCATCCTTTAAAATGATTTATTAATAAATGAAAATAAAAACGTCCGACAGACGAAGTCGTCTGCCGGACGCGAGCGCGGGTTACCACCGGTATTCATCAGCAATTTACATTACTGACCTTAAGCACATCATGAAAGATGTACCACACGTTAATGGGTGTTAACCAGTACGGGTTACTTGATTTCACCCATACAACTCACAGTCGATATTCGTGATACCGGATTAGATCTGCTCACACCATCTCAGACTCGCTAAGGCTAACGACCGGCAACTACTGAACTGTTCAATGCTTTTTATCATCATTTATTAATTGTTCTCTAATTTAGTAGCTGGACTGGTGAATGTCAAGTAGTGAGATTGAATTCTTTGGTATATAAAGCTGATGAGGGCAAATAATGCCCTAAATAGCTTCTAAACTTAAGATTGTTTAGCTTTATGTGGTGAAAATGCGGTGGCTAGTTCGGCTTTGAAAGCGATTTCCATTATAGGAGGGAATAGCGTACAATTGGGAGTGTAAATAAGCCTTGTGCTAATTATGATTGCTAAAAAAGGCGGCGGTGCGTCATCTTTTTAATTTAAGCCCATTCAAGTCCGGCCAACCGGCTTACTCATCAGTGCGGATACGCCAACCGGCTTACTCATCAGTGCGGATACGCCAACCGGCTTACTCATCAGTGCGGATACGCCAATTTGCGTATTTACTGACGATGGCAGGATGGTACCGACTGATTGGCAAACCCAGCAAAAGCAGTCAAGCTGAATGTCACAGATGATCAGTTAGCTAGCACAACATATAGGTAAATACGTAGGAGGAGTTCAACTATGCCAAAATATTTAGTCTTTATGGACATTGACGGAACATTATTAACGGATCACCAATATGTCTCGGAGCGAACTCGAGCGACGATTGAACGGTTTCAGAAGCAGGACGTGTTATTTTACATTGCTACGGGGCGCATGTACGAGCTGGCGAAGATCGTTCGAGACAAAGTAAACGCTGACGTTCGTTTGGTGACGTCTAACGGGGCGGTGTTCGATGGTGCCCAGGGCCGTGAGCTAACCAAACTCGGAGGTGCTGCGGTTGAGCTTGCCTATCTGATTGCACGTCGTGATAACTTACCAATGATGTTGTTCACGCCAGACATGGCCTACTATACGGAACAAATCCCACGGTTCGTTGCTCGTAATGCGGCCAACTTTGATGCGGATGAAGTCTCGATTGGCTATGAAGAAGTGAAGAGCTTTACGCAATTAGCCACGATTGAGGACCAGATTACGAACGGCGTCATTCTCAGTCGTGAAGACATGTCACGGCTGGATTCTGCCCGCGAAAAGCTCACTAATAGTAAATTGTTGCGACTTTCATCATCGAACCCGAATAATATTGAGATGATTCCTCTGAATACGGATAAGGGGACGGCGGTCAAACAAATTCAACGTGAGCAACATGTCGATGCCGCCCACACGTTTGTCTTTGGGGATGGCTTGAATGACGTTGGGATGATGGCAGAAGCTGACTTATCGGTGGCAATGGGCAACGCCTTGCCACAAGTTAAGAAAGTTGCGAACTATGTAACTGATATGAATTATAATGATGGTTTGGCACTATTCTTAGAAAAATACTTCGCGGCCCACCCATTATCAACGACTAAGTAAGGTCAGCTTACAAGCGTATCGGTGTATCGACGAGGACAATAAGGCCATTAAAAAAGCGATTCTCACGTGTGTGGGAATCGCTTTTGTGGTATTATTAAAATTTCGCTATGACTTAAGTGGTGGTAATTGACTTTTACGTCAAATTTGGCACACTTAGTATTGAAGTGTTTTTAGGAAGTGATAACTGTTGAAAATTGAAATTTTACCGACGACTACCACGGAAATTCCATTAGCAATTTTGTCGATGAGCAATCTTGATAACCGTGAGTTGAATCCAGCAATTGAAAAACAATTAGCTGCACAAGGGCTTGCCGTTGCTCAGCCGCAGAATGCTTTGGCAGACTTGCTTCAAGTGATTCACGCGCGCCATCCAGTGCAGATCAATGCGTGGGATATGAATACGCTTGGCACTGAGCAGGTTCAGCTTCATTTAACGGCACAAGGGGCCAGTCTTTCAGCGGATGCTACCACCCCAATCAGGCCTAATTTGGATAGTAAAAGCAGTCGCATTTTAATTGTAGTTGGCGATCCAGATGCAAGTGAAGCTTCAGTGCATGCAACTGGTCAAGAATTACAACGCAAAATCAAAGCCTTTTTTGGTATTCAGGCGCGCTTGCAATTTCCGAGTTGTACCACGCAACCTGTTAGCATCGAGACAACTAGGCCCGCTTCTTAGGGGTGATATTAATGTCGATCAACTTGAATTGCCGATTTTGGTAGTCCACGCGACTAACACTTGTATTTTTCAGGAGTCGGGTGGGAAGCTCACGGGGGCTGATTTGGTATAGGAATGCACTGAGAACCAGCCCGTGAGAAACGATAAGAATATTCTTGTCATGCTGACTATCCTGAGATTCATACAAACAGATTCGTCGTAGCGCGCTACTGATTCGATCCGTGACACCGACCAAAGTCTCGGCGCCACGAGTCTGGTCGAGGGAGTTAAAGACCCATAGTAGGGTGGCGAAGCGTTCACGACTCAACATCAACTTAACAAACGTTCCAATACCCAATTGTTTTTGGACTTGCTTGACGATCCACATGTTTCTGGTACCTTCAAGCCCACCGAAGTTAAATTCGCGTAAGCCGACGTCAATCGTCGGCTTTTTTATTTCAGGATGGAGTGCGGTGATAATGCGACTCGTTTGTTGTGCTCGGCCCAAGTCACTGACGTAAGCAGCGTCGAAATGAACATCTGCTAGCATGCGGGCTAACCGTTGAGCGGAGCGCACACCGGTATGTGTGAGTTCCGAATCATAGATGCCTTGTAAACGGCCGGCCGCGTTGAGCTTGGTTTGTCCATGACGGACTAAGTATAAGTGAATCGTAGCCATCGCTAACCCTCCCATCAAATTAATTAATATAGTCCAATTGTAAAGCGTTACTCGTCATTCAACAAGTCTTTAATTGTTAATTGCCACTTTATTTTGTCGCTGATATCAAAAAGAGCTTGAGCAGCTAGCTTGTTTCGCGCCACGGTCGGTTTAATCGGCGGCGAAAGCGCATTTGAGGCTGCGAGTGGATGGCTACTAGCCTCGAATAATTGCGCATCTTCTGGTCATCGTAGCCGATTATGCTAGGTATCAAAAAATCCCCTAAAGGGTGATAGCTATTTCAGCTACCGACCTTTAGAGGCGATGGCAACGTAACGTTGCTACTGATTATTCCAATCTTCGTTCAAAACTTGCTTGTTTTCCTGCTTGAGAATCTTCATCATCTTACGACGAGCGGTGAAGAATGGAATTCCAATGTGAGCAAGGTTGCTTCGAAAACGCCAACGGTAATGGTAAGTCCGGTCCGGTACGTATTCGGAGGACTGTACGTAGTTAGCGTAACGAAAGGCAAACAACTGGTCTTCAAGAAAATCAATATCTTCGTTGAACTTGAGGTGATGCGTGGTAATAATACTGCGAATGAATGCTTTATTCCACGAAAAACCGCCAACCGTGCCAAAGTTGATGTTGGCAATCAAGTCTTTTTGGTTGTATGTTTTGGCAGGACTCGGAACGGCTAAGTAACCGTAGTGACCGCATACAACGAGCTGGGTATCGGGTGCTGACCGGTAGGCGGCTAGGAAGGTTGCCAGAAAGTCTGGTTCGACCCAATCGTCGCCATCGACAAAGCAAAGGTACTTACCCTTAGCAGCAGCCATACCGGAGTTACGAGCTGCGGAGACGCCCCGGTTATGGGCGTGAGTGATCACGTGGAACCGGTCGTCGCCTTTGATTAACGCGGCAATCTGTTCACCAGTGTCATCAGTCGAACAATCATCAACCACGAAGACTTCAAAGTCTGTCAAGGTTTGGCGTTGTAGACTAGTCAAGCAGCTATCTATAAATTTGTGCTGGTTGTAAGCTGGTACAACCACTGAAAAAAGGGGTGCTGACACGCTAATTCCTCCATCGTAAATTTGGATACTGTTACTAGTATACCCATAAATTGTGATGAAATTATAGTGAATCGTCTTTTTTTAGCCATAAATTAATTATTTGCAAGATTTGTCGTATGAAAATACAATGCAAGGTCGGGATAAACAAAGATGGTGTGAGAAAAATCTAGTAAGCCATTATTCTTATAATAGTTACAAGAATCCAAGGCCAAGTAAGTTGCGCCCTGTGCCAAATTCATTAGTTCGGCCTCTTCCTTGTTAAGATTGGTGAGTGAAAGATAATCATCACTGTTAGCAATCCCGATGCCGTAAGCTTCGTTGATGAAGTCCCAAATTGACGTATTGACAGCTTCGGTCGATAGATAGGGGACGACAGAGCGTAAGTAGTAGGCCCTTTCCAAACAATACAGTTGGTCGTGCCAATAGCGGAGGCGAATGATACGATACAGTTCTTCGTCGACGGGAATGTTGAGTTTGCGGCTCAGGGCACTATCGCCGTGGATCGTATCAAAAGTCAGAATCTTGGAAGTTAAAGTCCGTGGGTGGACATGACTATTGAAGAGTGAGCGTGCTGACAGATTCACTACCGTTTTATGTTGAAGCTGAATATTAGTAATATAATAGCCACTGCCTTGAACCCGACGCAGGAGCCCCTGCTGGTACACCAAGTCAATCGCTTTGCGAATGGTGTTGCGGCTAGCTTGGTAACGTTCCATTAATTGGGCTTCCGTGGGGAGTTTGACGGTAAAAATGCCGTCTTGAATGGCGGCAACGAGTTTGGTTGCAATGTCACGATACATGGTGTTCACTTCTTTCGAATATTAAGTTGTTATTTAATAATTTGTGGGTACAAATCAAATAAATTGCAGATATCTGATTAATAAGGCTTGTCAAATTTGTACCCATGACTTATAATTCTAATTGTAATGAAAGCGGTTTATTAAAGCAACCGCTGTAACATATAAATTTAAAACAATCTAGGAGCGTGTTTATTATGGCTGAAAGAACAATTATGTTGGTATGTGCCGCTGGGATGTCAACGTCATTATTAGTCTCAAAGATGCAAAAGGCTGCGGAAGCAGAAGGCATTGATGCAGATATTTTTGCAACCGCTGCCAGTGACGCTGATGCGAAGTTAGCTGAAAAGAATCCTGACATTTTAATGCTTGGACCACAAGTTCGTTATATGTTAAGTGATTTCCAAAAGCGCGTTGATATTCCAGTTGAAGTTATCAACATGCAAGACTACGGCATGATGAACGGCGAAAAAGTTTTAAAGGAAGCCGAAGCATCAATTGCAAAAGCAAACTAATCATTAAATTGTAAGTGCTACCAGCCCAAGGTAGATCAATCGCGGCCGGTGGCATTTTGATTGTGATGCACACGAATAAATGCTAAAAGGATGAGGGTAAATGGCAGAAGAACAAACAAAAGAAGTTGAAGCAAGTCTCGAAACCATTATGGGTTTGATCGTTAATGGTGGTAATGCAAAGAGTTCCGCTTTCGAAGCAATTAAAGCTGCTAAGGAAGGCGACTTTGAAACCGCTGATGCCAAGTTAAAGGAAGCAGATAACTTTCTAACCGAAGCACACAATTCACAAACCTCAATGTTAACGGCGGAAGCACAAGGGGAACATACCCACGTGTCATTGTTATTAGTACATTCACAAGATCACATCATGAATGCCATCACCTTCCGCGACTTAGCTGGTGAAGTTGTAGACGTTTATCGGCGTTTAGCTGCCGATGAGGCGAAGTAGTTAATTAATTTGAGCCTAGGCAAATACCTGCTGGTGTTGGTCTGGGCTTGTTTTTTCATTCATGCCGTGGTCGCTTATAATGGCAGACAGCTTAACAACGGTGACGTGGCGGTTACACGCTTTTCGTTAGTTAAGGTAACAAAGACTGTAACTCAGGGATAGCCTGAGCAGCATTAATGGAGGGAATTAGTTCATGACAAAAGGATACAAAATGCCCAAAGATTTTCTGTGGGGTGGCGCGGTCGCGGCCCATCAATTAGAAGGCGCTTGGGATGTTGATGGCAAGGGCGTTAGCATTGCCGATGTAATGACAGCCGGACGTAACGGGGTTCCCCGTAAAGTCACGGATGGCGTCAAAGATGGTGAAATCTATCCTAATCACTGGGGCAATGATTTTTATCATCGCTATCCAGAAGATGATCGATTATTTGAAGAAATGGGCTTTAAGTGTTTCCGGACGTCAATCGCGTGGACCCGGATTTTCCCGAATGGTGATGAGAGCGAGCCTAACGAAGCTGGTTTGAAGTTTTACGATGACTTATTCGATGATTTATTATCGCATGGCATCCAACCCGTTGTGACCCTGTCACACTTTGAAATTCCATACCACTTAGTGAAGGTTTATGGTGGTTTCAGCAACCGTAAGATGATCGACTTCTTTGTTCATTTTGCGAAGACCGTCTTCAAGCGCTATCAGGATAAGGTCAAGTATTGGATGACCTTCAACGAAATCAATAACCAAACAGCTTGGAGTGATCCGCACCCATTGTTACAAAATTCCGGCCTGCAACTTAGCAAGGATGACAATTGGGAACAGGCGATGTATCAAGCAGCTCATTATGAATTAGTAGCGAGTGCCCTAGCTGTGCAAGCGGGCCACGCAATCAATCCTGATTTTCAAATCGGCTGTATGGTCGCGATGTGTCCAATCTATCCACTAACAGCTAAACCAGCGGATGTGATGATGGCGGAACGGGCCATGCAAAAACGGTATTGGTTCGGGGATGTCCACTGTCTCGGTGAATATCCAAAGTGGTTACCGAAGTACTTTGAACGCAAGGGCTTCAATATGGATATTACCGCTGCTGACTTGGCAACTTTAAAGGCTGGTACGGTGGATTACGTTGGTTTCAGTTATTACATGTCATTTGTTACAAAGGGTCGTGACGGTGACAGTGATTACGATTTCAAGGAACCCGATGACTTTGTTGAGAACCCCTACGTTGAGAAGTCTGATTGGGGCTGGCAAATTGATCCAACTGGGTTGCGCTATGCGATGAACTGGATGCAAGATCGGTGGCACTTACCACAATTCATTGTTGAAAATGGCTTTGGTGCTTACGATAAGAAGGAAGCCGACGGGAGTGTACATGACGACTACCGGATCAGTTACTTCCGTGATCACATCTTGGCGATGGAACAAGCGGTCGTATTAGATGGTGTTGATCTGATTGGCTATACACCGTGGGGCTGTATTGATTTGGTCTCAGCAAGTACTGGTGAAATGGCGAAACGGTATGGATTCATTTATGTTGACGCCGATGATAATGGTCAAGGCAGTTTTGACCGTTCTAAGAAAGACTCCTTTAACTGGTTCCAACAAGTTATTGCGAGTGATGGTGAAGATTTATAGTGAAAGGATGATAATGCATGGCAACAACGAGTGGTTTACGATCTGATTTCTTATGGGGTGGGGCGGTCGCAGCCCATCAACTAGAAGGCGGCTGGCAAGCTGGTGGCAAAGGGGTCAGTGTGGCTGATGTCATGACTGCCGGTGCCAACGGTGTTCCTCGTGAAATCACGGATGGTGTGATTGCGGGTAAGAATTACCCGAACCATGAAGGCATCGACTTTTATGGTCACTATAAGGAAGATATCAAGCTATTTGCTGAGATGGGCTTCAAGTGTTTTCGGACATCGATCGCCTGGACGCGGATTTTTCCAAATGGTGATGAAGAAGAACCCAATGAAGCGGGTTTGAAGTTCTATGATGATATGTTCGATACTTGCCGGCAATATGGTATCGAACCAGTGATCACGCTGGCCCACTTTGAAATGCCGTACCACTTAGTTAAGGAATATGGTGGCTGGCGTTCGCGGAAAGTCATTGACTTTTTCGTGCACTACGCTGAAACGGTCTTCAAACGCTATAAGAACAAGGTTAAGTACTGGATGACCTTCAACGAAATTAATAATCAGACGACTTATACGAACCAATTCCTGATGGCGACGGATTCTGGTTTAGTGTTGAAGCCCGATGATCCTGACGCTGAAGCTTTGATGTATCAAGCTGCTCATTATGAAGTCGTTGCCAGTGCGCTAGCCGTTAAGATTGGCCATGCCATTAATCCCGACTTCCAGATTGGCAATATGATCAACATGACACCGATTTATCCTGCAAGTGCTAAGCCACAAGATATCATGCAAGCTGAAAAGGCTATGCAGCGGCGTTATTGGTTTGCAGACGTACAATCATGGGGCTATTATCCAAATAATATGGAAGCTTACTTCAAACAGACTGGTTTCCGCCCTGATATCACGGCCGAAGACCGCCAAGTCTTGAAGGAAGGCACCGTTGATTATATTGGCTTTAGTTACTATAATTCCAACACGGTCGCCGCTCAGGATGATAACCCAAGTTACCACTTTGTCGGGACCGAAGCCGTTGATAATCCATATTTGAAGACGAGCGAATGGGACTGGCCAATCGATCCAGAAGGTTTGCGGTATTCTTTGAATTGGTTACAAGACCGCTATCACAAGCCAATGATGATTGTTGAGAATGGGTTGGGTGCCCGCGACAAAGTCGAAGCCGATGGTAGTATTCATGATCCTTACCGGATTGACTATTTACGCGCTCATATCAGTGAAATGATCAAGGCCGTTACCGAAGATGGGGTCGACTTGATTGGCTATACGCCGTGGGGGTGTATCGATTTGGTCTCAGCTGGAACTGGTCAGATGTCGAAACGTTACGGTTTTATCTACGTCGACAAGGACGATGAAGGTAACGGGACACTAGAGCGCTCGAAGAAGGATTCGTTCTACTGGTATCAAAAAGTGATTCGGACGAATGGGGCCGATTTGAAGTAGGAAACTCGTTGTGCTAGAAGACTACTGAATGATTATGCAGTTCGAACGACGATTATTAGTCAATTAATAACCACTAATTGAAGACGACGTTCAAAGTGAGTGAACTTTGAACGTCGTTTTTCGATTGCCTTATTAGCTTGTTTGATTGGCTAATCAACAATTATTGTTAATCAGTGCCTAAAGATTGTTTCTAAGTATCAAATATGGTTAAATGATGGACGAAGGTGATGTCATATTATCTAACATGAGTTGTGATTAAAAATCGTTAGATTCAGAGAAAAGCCACTAACTTAGGTTCGGTTGAAAGGGTCGGGTTGGGGGAGGCTTGTTGGCTCAGTGCGTGTTATATCGACTTATCGGCATTTGTGCTGATCGTGGTGACGTTTCAGTATGTTACCTAGTCTCGGAAGGTCGGAATAGGCTGAACGCATGCAGACGGCCATCGAAAACTGATAATTTTAACTCACGATACGTAATATGATGCAATTAAATGAAAAGGACCTGAAAGTATGGATACAACGGTAATGATTGAAGAACACCCACAGATTAAGGAATTGATGGCAAAACGACCAATTGTTTGGCAGAACCCAGATTATGGGAAGCGGGCGGACCTGCCGTTAACGCGGGCCGATATTTTTGACGCGGTCGCACGTTGGGAACGTTTCGCACCATTTTTGGCCGTTGCTTTTCCAGAAACGGCAGCTATGAATGGGATTATTGAGTCACCATTGTTACCACTTGAGCAGATGAAACCAGCATGGGAGGCTCTCAACCACCAGTCATTGGCGGGGCAGCTTTATTTAAAAGCTGATAGTCAGTTGCCGATTTCGGGTTCGATCAAGTCACGTGGTGGGATTTACGAAGTGCTCAAGTTTGCTGAACAGGTAGCCATGGCCCATACGGACTTAACGTATATGGATGATTACAGTGTCTTGGCAACGGCTAAGTATCACGAGTTATTTGCACAATACGGCGTCATCGTTGCATCGACGGGAAACTTGGCACTCAGTGTGGGCATCATGGCCGCAACGTTTGGATTTAAGACGACCGTTTATATGTCTCACGATGCTCGTCAGTGGAAGAAGGACAAACTGCGGGCAAATGGCGTCACCGTTGAGGAACTAAATACCGACTTTTCAAGTGTGATTCCGGTGGCCCGTGCCGCCGCGGCCAAGGATGACCATACGCACTTTGTTGATGATGAAGGTTCACGTGACTTATTCCTCGGGTACGCTGTTGCTGGGGTACGGTTACAACATCAATTAAAAGTACAAGGCATCAAGATGGATGCTGCGCACCCGGTCGTCGTTTATTTACCGGCCGGGGTCGGTGGCAGTCCTAGTGGCGTCGCTTTTGGCCTCAAGATGATTATGGGAGCCAATATTTACCCCGTCTTTTGTGAACCGACCCACGTGCCGTCCGTGACCTTAGGGATGATGACCAAGCTGAATGAAAAAATTGCTGTTCAAGACATTGGTTTAGATGGCCTGACTGCCGCTGATGGGTTAGCCGTTAGCCGGCCATCACGGTTGGCAGGCAAGGTGATGCAAACGCTATTACTCGGAACAGCAACATTTGAAGATGATGATTTATATCGTTATTTGACGAAGCTCGTCGATACTGAAGATGTAATGGTCGAACCATCCGCTGCAGCCGGCTTTACCGCGATCGCCCCCATCATGGCCCAATTTCCCACGCTTGCTGGCAAAGACGTCACCCACATTGTCTGGGCAACTGGCGGCGACATGATGCCGGAATCGGAGCGTCAGTTGGATTATGAGCTAGGACAAAAATTGCTGACCAAGATTAACAATCGTTAAAACATTGCTAACGCTTATATCAGTGCTGATATTTAATTAAAATGCGACATCCCAACAACGGGGTGGCGCATTTTTGTTTGCAGTGCGGTGACAAATGGGCTGGAAATAAAACGAGTGAGTGACAACTCATTTTGCTGTTGACAAACCGAGATGTACTGATTATACTAAAGCCATTAAGTGAGTGAGTATACACTCATTTCGAGGAAGAGGGTTATTAAAATGGCAACGGATTATGTCATCGCCAAGCAGGTCAGCAAGCACTTTGGTCATCAGCAAGTGCTTAATCAGATTGATTTGACACTGCCGGCTGGAATGATTTATGGCTTGATTGGGCCATCGGGAGCTGGGAAGACCACCTTGATCAAGAGTATTTTAGGGATGGAAGCTGTGGATAGTGGCACTGTTAAAGTTATGGATACGGTGATGCCCAATAGGGCGGTAATGGCACAAGTAGGGTATATGGCCCAAAGTGACGCCTTGTATGAGACACTAACGGCCCGTGAAAACCTGACCTTTTTTGGGCAATTAATGAGTGTTCCAAAAATAAAGTTAGCACAGATGATTGATTATGCAGCCGGATTAGTTGACTTGACGTCCCAATTAGACAAGCGGGTCAGTGGCTATTCGGGTGGGATGAAACGGCGCTTGTCGTTGGCAATCGCCCTGATTCAGGATCCCCAATTATTGATTTTAGATGAACCGACCGTTGGGATTGATCCAGAATTACGGCAACAAATTTGGACCGAACTAAATAAGCTCAAGGATACTGGTAAGTCGATGCTCGTGACAACGCATGTCATGGACGAAGCAGAACGGTGTGATTATCTCATGTTGATTCGGCACGGGATTGCGCTTGCTGAGGGGACACCCGCGGCACTGAAACAACAGTATGCAGTAGATACGATCGAACAGGTCTTTTTGAAAGCGGGGCGGATGCAAGATGCGAACGATGGCAATCGTTAGACGAGTTTTTAAGCAAATGTTACGTGATAAGCGTACCTTGGCGCTGATGTTTTTGGCACCACTCTTAATTATGGCGTTGATGTATTTTTTGTTTCAAAATAACACGACTCAAGTGGCGACTTTAGGTGTTCACAATGTTGATCATCAGGTGGTCAAAGCCATTAATACGAAGCATGTCGATATTCACCATTACAGTAGTAACCAGGCAAAAGCGATGATTAAGCAGCATGATTTGGATGGATATTTGACGCAAAAAGATGGCAACTTAACGATCACGTATTCTAATAGTAATCCGACCAATACGTCATTGATCAAAGCTTCTTTGCAAAGCGGACTGGTCAAATTAAAAATTCAAACGTTGGTCACGGCTACTAAAGCACAAAAAAAGGTGTTGCAAACGCAACAGGTGGCACTACAAAAGTTGACCGCGGCGCAAAAACAGGCAACGGTTAGCAAGCTAAAGACTGCCTTGGCCCAAGCACAGGCAAGTGGGAATACTGCTGCTGCGGCTAAAATTCAAAAGCAATTGAGGCAGGCTACAGCGAGTGCTGCGGCGCCAACAAATAGTCAATCACAAACGACGACCTATACCACTAGCAGTCATTATATTTATGGTAGTAGTGATTCAACGTTCTTTGAAAACTTTTTGCCAATCTTTCTCGGTTTCTTTGTCTTCTTCTTTGTGTTCTTGATTTCTGGCGTTTCACTTTTGAATGAGCGCACTACTGGAACCCTAAGCCGGCTACTTGCAACTCCAATTCGACGGAGTGAAATTATTATGGGCTATCTAATTGGTTATGGGGGCTTTGCCATCATTCAGACTGTCCTGACCGTTGTTTTTGCAATTACGGTCTTCAAGATTCACTTAGTTGGTAGTATTTGGCTGGTCTTTCTGACTAACTTATTATTAGCGTTAGTGGCTTTGACCTTGGGTATCTTTATTTCCACCTTTGCTAACTCAGAATTTCAAATGATTCAGTTTATTCCACTGATTGTTGTACCACAAATCTTTTTTGCTGGGTTGATTCCAGTCGATGGCATGGCGAGTTGGTTGCAAGCAATTGCCCACATCATGCCGTTATACTATGGTGCTAATGCGTTGACGGCTGTTGTGACAAAGGGTGCTGGGCTTGGCGATATTGGTGTCAATTTGTTAATATTAGTAGGGTTTATGGTCGTACTAACAATGTTGAATATTGTTGGAATGAAACGTTATCGGAAGGTGTGAGGATATGGAACGACCACGGATACGGGATTATTTTCAACATGATCTAAGTCAGAATGAAACGATTACACCTAAGCAACGGGCCATCCTCCAGGCAAGTCTCGATTTGTTTGCTGAAAAGGGTTTTGACCAGACTAGTACTAGTGATATTGCACAACGGGCCGGCGTTGCGGAGGGGACGGTCTATCGGCGGTATAAGACTAAGGCTGCCTTACGGGATGCCATCTTAGCACCAATTGCCGCACACATTGTGCCAATTTTAGCGAGTGATTTTTCAGAGGATGAATTACGGCAGCGTTATCCCAGTCTACAGGCATTCGTCACAGCAATTTTTACGGACCGAGTTGCATTTGCTAAAGCTAACGTGAAAGAGTTAAAGGTCATTTTTGAAATGGCAGCTTTTGACGCCGAACGACGCGAACAGATTCTTAGCCAGATTGCGCCTAAGATGGTCAAGCAGATGGGAAGTGTCATAAATCAACTAAAAGCAGATCATTTGATTGTGGATTGGCCGAATGATTTGATACTGCAAAGTTTGTTATCGCAGCTATTCGGTTACCTAGCGCGGTTAATGCTGGAATTGCCGGGAACTGAAATTGAGCGCGAACAAGCGTATTTGATTACGGTGATGACCAAAATATTGACCCCGGGTGAACATGATCAAATTACTGGTCAGTGAGCTAAGTGTTACTTGATATAAACTAAAGCCACTTCTGTACTTAGCGGTCATTTGAACGCTAAGTACAGAAGTGGCTTTGGTCGTTGCTACGCGTGTTCGTTTGTTAATCTGCTAGTATCGTCATTTTATTCAACAAACTAGTTTGTAACTGGCTGAGTGTGGTTGTCATGTAGACCGGGTAAAGATCTGGGTTGACGAGCCGCTGGGTTGTTCGTGGGAGCTCGGCAAGTTTAGCCTGGGTCGTTGCCTGAATGGTTGTAACCGGAATTGATGTGGTGTTGGACAAATCTACCGGCGCGAGTAAGGGCCGGGCTTCAAAATGGGTGAGTCGCTGTTGGCGGTCGACACTGAGTGGGTCACTGTTGACGACGGTTAGGCTGGTCGCATCGACGATCGTCTCGGTAGCTAGTGCAATCAAGTCAGCAAAGGCCCGCTGAGTTCCTGGTTCGTACAGACGATAGACTTGCTTATCACCAGGAATCGTTAGTTTTTCGCGACTGGCACTGACCTTGATCTTGGGGGTGCTCTGACCATTGCTCTCAGTTGCCGCAAGCTTGTAGACGCCACTTAGAACCGGTGCGGACGCGCTAGTGATGAGCTTTTCACCGATACCAAAATTATCGATCGGTGCGCCTTCGTGCAACAGCGAGGTAATGATGTGTTCATCCAATGCGTTAGAAATAGTGATTTTGGCATTGGGAAAGCCAGCCGCGTCCAATTGTGTCCGGGCAGCTTGTGATAAAGTCGTGACGTCCCCCGAATCGATTCGAATACCGACGGGTTCATGCCCAGCTGCTCGTAGCTCCTTAAAGACCGTCACCGCGTTAGGGATCCCAGAGTTAAGCACATCATAAGTATCGACTAGTAGCGCACTATTGTCAGGATATTGTTCGGCCCACTTGCGAAACGCCGTTAGTTCATCCGGGAAGGCTTCAATCCAACTGTGGGCCATGGTACCAGCAACGGGAATATCAAACAGCTTCGCAGCGAGAACGTTTGAAGTACTATTGGCGCCACCAATAATGGCTGCCCGGGTGCCGTAAAGCGCGCTGTCCGGGCCTTGCGCACGGCGCGCACCGAATTCCATAATTGGACGTCCTGCCGCAGCATAACTCAGTCGACGAGCTTTAGTGGCAATCAGTGATTGGTGATTGACGATATTTAAGGCGAGTGTTTCAAGTAATTGCGCTTGCTCAAGTGGCCCAGTGATTGTCAATAGTGGTTCACGAGGAAAGACCGGGGTTCCTTCTGGTAGTGCCTTAATTTGGCAAGTTAACTTAAAATTTGCCAGCATGGCTAAGAAGGATTCATCCCATAGGTTAAGTTGACGGAAGTAGTCGAGGTCACTGTTGGTAAAATGAAAATCTTGTAAAGCTTCGACAACTTGCTGGAGGCCGGCCGCAATGACAAAGCTACCATTGTCAGGAACCCGGCGATAAAAAAGGTCGAAGGTGGCGTTGGTCTGAGGTAAGTCGTGATGAAATCCATTTGCCATTGAGAGTTCGTATAAGTCGGTTAATAAAGATAAATTGCGCATTGCTAATCAATCCCGTTATTAAGATTTAGGTGTCTTGACACCTATGATAAATGAACTTAGTTTATCATAATTTAGTATTTGATGAAAGCTATTCTACTGGTTTTCTGGTAGAATGATTCTATTGAAAGAGTAAGAAGGGTGAGTCATGACAGGATCAGAACGGCGTGAACAAATTCGATCAAAATTATCGCAAACGCAGATCCCCGTAAGTGCAACAACGCTAGCGAAGCAGTTTAACGTTAGTCGTCAGACCATTGTTGGGGATATTTCATTATTGAGGGCTCACGGAACGGCCATTGTTGCTACTCTTCAAGGGTATGAATTAGAAAAAGCGGATCAGCCAACTGCTGTCCTAGTTTGCCGTCATTTTCCAAACGAAGCGATGCAGGAAATGGCCTTGATCATTCACGCAGGGGGCATAATCAAGGATGTTGAAGTCGAACACCCATTGTATGGCCGGCTCCGGGGTGAATTAGAGATTCGCTCAGTTGGTGATGTTAATCTGTTTATGGGCCGGCTCAAGAAATTGCAAGGCCATTTATTATCAGAATTAACAGATGGCGTCCATAGCCATACGGTTGCTTATCAGACCCCAGAACAATTAACAGCCATCAAGGCAGCTTTACGGGATGCGGGTTATTTGTATGAAAATTAATGTCAAGACATGGTTAATATTACATTGGTAATCAATTGATATTCGTTAGTTTTATTTACGCACGATGCTGGTGATTAACCAGGATAATGTCAGTAAAAAGATGTTTGGAGATCTAGTCGGATCTTCAAACATCTTTTTTGAATAGAATAACTATTTGCCGTTGCAAAAGCGCTAGTTGTTCATAACGATTGGTCGTGATGTTGATCGTAACATTGGCTGGTATAATTCCTAGGTATTATGTCGGTCGTTAATCAATAATTTGTTTATTGGCGGTTTTATGAGGGCTCGAAGTGATAGAAGCACGGTGGTGAGCCCGTTGAAAGTCGAAAGCAACGTTTTCCATCGCAATCGGGATTGTTAATTGCCTGATGATACGTGACTCATGGCTGTTCACTATGAATGGCCTGATTTAATGGCCGCAACAGCAGTAACGTATACCCAAGTAGTAGAATTCCGTTGATGATTAGTACGAGACCGCCATGAGTGGTACTTTGAAAGATTAAAGTGAACATAAGTGTTCCGATTGGCATGATTGAGCTATTGACTGTTGTTAATGTTGCAACGACTCGGCCTAGTAATTTAGTTGGCACGGTTTGCTGCAAGTAGACCTGAAACGTTATATTAAGAATAACAAGCGCGAAAGCCAATATTCCCATGATAAAGCTACCAAGCAGGGCATATCCAGTTGGTGATTGGGACGTCATGAACAGAACACCTAATAGCAATATTTGGCTATCAAGAATAAGTACCGGAATAATTAATTTTAAAAAGAGACGTTTCTGACCGGTTGGCGGTAGCAAAGTTAAAAGTAGACTGCCAAGTAGCATACCAATTGCGCTCCCGGTTTCAAGCACGCCAATAGGACCATTACCTGTGTGAAGCTGATCTTTTAAGATGTACGGAATTCCAATCGTAACAGCAGTATATAAGAAGTTCAGAATAACACTCAACAGAATTGTAATTTTAATCATTGTTCGCGACCGCATGTAATTTAGACCAGAATGAAATTTTGCAAACTGACTGTGCGAATTTACTGGGGCGTGTTGTGAATTAGCGAATTGATTAGTTGCGTGATAATGAAATTTCATTGTGAGCATAATGCCAAATGAGGCGAGTGTGGCAACAATCTCTAATATAACGAAGCCAGAAAAGCCGACTAAACTGTATAACCCAACGCCTAACGCTGGTGATAGAATCGAGGAAAGAGAAATTGCACTTTGGGTTAATGAACTTAGACGTTGAATGTTGTGAGCGTTAACAAGCTCATGGGTGGCGGCAGAATAACAGGTATCATTAATGTTTGTCGAAATTGCATCGATAATTAGAAAAAGAACGATTGGAATGAGTTTTGCTGTTGCCGTAAATAAGTTGATACTAGCAGCGAATAAAATTAGTGCAAGCGTGCGGGCAGTCAGGCTACCAGTGAGAATGGTTTTGTGCGGATAAGTATCAATCAGATTGCCAATTGGGACAAGGCAAAGCAAGCCAACAATTGGACTGATAATCATGTTGATACCAAAGCTAATGGCAGAGTGTGTTTCATCGAGTAACATGAGTCCAAGGCCAAAAGTGAACATTTTACCGCTTAGTGAACTAATGAAATTACTTGCGGCAACTTTGAAGATTTGCAAGCTAGATTGATGATTACTAATGTTGATGGTTAAACCAGGTTGTTTGATGGCCATGGCGAGTTCCTTTCGGTAGTATGAATTGATTAGAAATGAAAAATGGCTAATCTAATATAATTTTAATTTTTTTAATTGAATTGTCAATTTTCGCTAGACAGCACCTAGTCATGATGAAACAGGTAGCCGGTAAGTATTTGTATAGTTGGTGAAGATTCTGAATATATCTGGAAGATTAAGCATGATTGCTCAAATGAAAAAGACAGATCTTTTTGGAAAAATAGTGGTTGCTGTCATATTTAAGCAGTCGCCCATTCGAATTTAATCACATCGGATTCGAATTATGGTTGATAGTTTGTAAGTCGATATTCAAATCCAGTGCCATTCAACAGTGTGCTTTTAAACTAGTTGCTGGTTTAATTTGATGGGCGACAAGGATAATCATGAAGGCTCGTCGGTTCAAGGTAAATGACAGTTGTTTTTTAGAGATTGCAGTGTGTTCAGCAAATTCGGTTTAGGTCACGTGGTAATAGGGCATAATTTGTTTAATGTATTAGTGGGAAATGTCGTTGGCGTTGCAGTGATAGCGACAGCATGATCATGATTAACGTGATTTATTCGAATAATGACCTCACTTTCTAATAGCAATTGAAGCCTACTGCGTTGGAATATTCCTGTCGAGTAAATAACCAACGTATTTGCTAAGGTAGCTTAAACATGGAGACTAATGAGGTCCGTGATTTGAGGGCAATTCATTATTATTAAGTTGATTTGCTCACGGCTCCAGCTTAATCGACTGGTGCTAGTATCTGTTGCCATCTGATTCGTAAATGACTTAATCTATGCAAATCTCAATACCAGTCAGCGTCTGAACAAAAAGTGGGCCGCCAGAATAATCATTCTGGCGGCCCACTTTGAGTCAGTCATGCTGCTTATCTAAATCAAGCACTTAAAAGTAGTCAATAAGTGCTGGTCGTTCTTTCACTAGACTAGTGTCAAGTCGGTTGATCGCATTCACATCACCGGTGATTAATCCGTGTTGGTACGCCCGGGCTAAGCTCTGGGTGCCAAAGCAAGCAGTGGTTAATTGCTGAATCGTTAACTGAATGTCAGCCGGTCCAGTTAATTGGTCGCTAACCCGATTGAGCGTTACTTGCCCGTTGTGCCGCGTCAATGACCAGATTCCTTGATTAGCAGGGAGGGTAGCGTCACTGACTGCTAGGCGAATTGGTTGGATGTCCGTGAGAAACGGATAGCGCTTGATAAAGTCATATAAATCAACAATGCGGGCCATCATGTACGGCTGGACAGTCACTTTTAAACGGTATGGGTCGGCTAGTAGGTCCAAGCCGTTGGTCGCACTTGGGCTATCATAACTAAACGTTTCAAAGGTGGTGCCATGCTTAGTGATAAAGTTAGCCAATCGTTCGAAAGCGGTCGGCGTGCTAGTCACCCATTCTTGAATCGCAAAGTTAGTGGCCTGCCGTTCATAGATCAAATAGCCCTCGATATTGGCAGCCGCATTGCGGTAAATTGCGACCGACCAATGATGTTTGAGAGTCAGGTAATGTTGCCACCAGGCTGGTCGAATCAGACCACCACGCTGATTTTGCGGTTGTCGTGCATAAAAATCGTTGATTTGGGCCAGCCCGTCATTGCCATAGCGGGTGATCGTACCAGACCAGTCCGTCGGTTTGACACGTGGTAGGTCTGGAGCGGCCATGACTTGGTGCGCGTGGTCGAAGACGTGTTCATAGCCAAAACGACGATAGTAACCGTACGCGAAGGGGGCAAGGTAGGACAGCGTCACGTGGTTGGCTGCCATTTCTGTCAGCGCCGTCGTTAACAGCTGTCCCGCGCCACCCTGACCGGCATATTCAGGCGCACTCATCACGTCGCCAATACCATTCATCCGGTAGGTGACACCATGAAAGTTGACTGCTAGTGGCAGACTGTATAGCCCACTGACCAGTTGACCATGATCGTGACGGCCGTAGATCCAGCCATGTTGGTAGCGATCCATGAAAAATCGCCGCCGCGCGGGGGTATCGTGATTATTGAACGCGTATTGATAAAGTTGGTAGAAAGCTTCGCGGTCAGCATCGCTAGTTAAACGGTAATCAGTTGTCATTAATGCGACCCCTCCATTCGTTGAGTACTATTTGGCAGCGACAAATTTAAAGTCGGCCCACGGTTGTAACAAGTTAAGGCAAGGTAAGTCACTTTTGGTAATATGACCAACCACATTGATTCGGCCAGTATTTTCAAGATTTTGGCGTGCAATCTGCAATTCACCTTTGTATTGCCCAAACTCATCGTTATCGATCAAGACATCACTGGTATGAATGGCATCTAGGTGATGAGCAGGAAAGGCTTCGTCTTTGTAGATGACCCGGGTCTGAGAAGAACGAATGACGTAATCTGAAAAATCACCGCGATAAGTCTGTGGTTGCGCAAAGAGTACTTTTTCTTCAACTGCCGATAGATCAGCAACGGTTTCGACGTGTAGCAGTGGGTAAGGACTAAAGAACACTTCAGCAGCCGCTTTTAGTTCGGCTTCACTCGCGTAGGCGTTACCAATTAAAACGTCGTCGATCAGCCCCGTCATTTTCAAATGTTGAACTTGTGCCGCAATCGGTAACCCCCGATGATCTTCAAGGGTACATAACCCGTCTTGCATGGGCCAAGGCCCATAAGTCGCATCATTTGATGAAACAAACGCGGCGGTGTTGATGCCATACTGACGGTATTGTTCAGAAGTCTGAACAAAATAATCATAACCAAGACCAGTGTATTGTTGTGGGTAGAAGTTATGTGAGCCTAGTAAGTTATCTTTTTCAGGTGAATAATCCATAATCGTGTCAACATAGTGAGTCCCTTTGGACATGTTGACTTCAATCTTAATGCCGAATTCGTTGTGCGTCATCCGGGCTTCTTCTTGACCAGTGAATCCTAGGTCGAGGCGGACACCCCAGGCACCGAGGTCGTGGAAGAATGACAAGTCGTCATAGGACACGCCAAGTTGTTTGAAGAGGTCAGGATTGACGTCGACCATTACTTGCAAGCCTAATTGCTTCGCGTAAGTGATCACTTTTTTAAAGTTGGCAACCACTGCGGCTTGGTCCCCTTTGATTTCAAGCAGTGAAGTGAATACCCGTTGATAGCCATATTTTGCGGCTAAATCGAGGTACGCCGCATCCTTTTCAAAGGTTGATCGTTCGGGATAAACGGAAACACCGAGTTTACTCATTTAAAATTCCTCCAAATAATAATTAGTTTCTGTATTCGCTTACATTATCGCACAAATAATTGGTCCGTACCAGTAAAATAGACAATTTGTTGGTACCAATTTTTGCCTGTCACTCCACGCGGGATTATGATACGATTTGGGTATTAATAATTGGAGGTATCATGATGACATTTGAAGCTATTTTACCTGAATTAAAAGCTGGTAAGCGCGCTGTTCGGACTGGTTGGGAAGGGACCGAATTGTTCGTCGAATTACAGACGGCAACCACTTTCAACGGCGACCCGCTGAACCCGTACTTTTTAATCAAAACGGCCGATGAAGCCTATAGTATGTGGTCACCAACAGATTGTGATATTTTAGCGACGGACTGGCAGTTGGTTGACTAATGCAATTTGATGAATATCGTGGACAGACTGTCTTGGTTACTGGAGCTGCCTCCGGGATTGGCTTAGCCCAGGTCCAGAGTTTCCTAGCCCAGGGGGCTGACGTGATTGCCATTGATCGGCAACCACAGCCATCAGCGCTAGTAACGACGTCAGCCCTGCGCTATGAAATTGCTGATGTGACCGACACTAATGCGCTCGTCGCGGCGATTAAATCAGGAGTTAACGTACTCGGCAAGCCAACCGTCGTGTGCAATACGGCCGGTAAGTTAGACGGCTATCAACCAACTTTAGCAACGGATCTGAAAACGTGGCAAGATATTTTGGCGACGGATCTGACAAGCCAGTTTATCGTGACTAATGCGGTGCTACCTGCAATGTTAGCCGCACAACACGGCGTTTTCGTGAATATGGCATCGATCGCTGGACTGGTGGGTGGCGGAGGCGGCGCAGCGTATACCGCAGCCAAACACGCCATCATTGGTTATACGAAACAACTTGACTTGGACTATGCGGCTCAGGGAATTCGCGCCAACTGCATTGCGCCGGGGGCTATCGATACCCCGATGAATGCCGCTGATTTTGCTGGCGATGGTAAGATGGCGAAATGGGTTGCCAGTGAGACGCCCGCAAAACGGTGGGCCCAACCGCAGGAAGTTGCAGATCTGACGCTATTCTTAGCGAGTCAGCACGCTGATTATATTCATGGGACGGTGGTTCCAATTGATGGTGGTTGGTTAGCAAAATAGGAAGGGGACTTTGGTATGGCTTGTATTTTTTGTCAGCCGTTGCCGTATATTTTGGAGAATGACCTAGCAGCGGCCTTCTTCGATAAAAAGCCGGTGAGTCCGGGGCATTTGTTGATTATTCCGAAAGCACATTATGCCACGTATTTTGATGTGCCCACGGCGACCAGGAATGCGATGCTCGCCTTACTGACCCAAGCAAAAGCGTACCTAGATGCGCACAATCATCCGGATGGCTATAATATTGGCATTAACGTTGATCCGGCTGCGGGCCAAACCGTAATGCATTGTCATCTCCATCTGATACCGCGATATCAAGGTGACGTGCCAGACCCCGCGGGTGGCATTCGTAAGATGCTGCCGGATGGTGTACCGGATTTGAGATAGATTAAGGAGTAGTGAATGTGTATGGCAGATTTATTTGAGAAAGTTGGCCGGCGCGGTAAGGTCCTATCAACGACACCGGTGTATCATGGGCCGATTTTTGATTTGGTCAAACAAACGATTGAAACACCTGATGGATTAGAAGTAAAACGCGATTTGATTCAGCATGGGAACGCCGTCACGATTTTAGCCATCACCGCGGATGACCAAGTCGTGCTAGGTTCAGAGTACCGGGTCGGTCGCAATGCCGAGACGATTAGTTTACCTGCTGGCCTCATTAATGCGGGGGAAGATCCGTTAACGGCCGCGGCCCGTGAATTACAAGAGGAGACGGGCTACATTGCCCATGAACCACAAATTATGACGCAAATTAGCTCGTCGGAAGGTTTCACGGACGAAACGGTCAGCTTGATTTTGACTCACATTGATCCGCAAGAACATGGCGAACGGCATTTTGACGCGGACGAATACGTGAATACGCAACTTGTCCCGCTCAGTAAAGTGATTGACCTATTAAAGAATGGCCAGATTCGTTCAGCACAAGGAATTTGCGCAATAACATGGTACTTGAATTTTATTCGATAGAAGTGGGGTGCGGAATGAATTTAGATGAGAAGTTTGCGTACATGGCGACTGGTCAGCCGTATCGAGATACGGATGCAGAACTAACGGCGTTGCGTGACCAAGCAACGTTGACAACGAACGCGGTCAATGCGACTGCTGATCCAGAGACTAAAGAAACTTTATTGCGACAATTGGTTGGTTCAGCTGGTCGCAAGCCATTTGTGAATCCTAATTTTCGCGTTGAATTTGGACGGAACATTCATCTAGGGGATAACTTTTATGCCAACTATGATTGTGTGATGTTAGATGGGGCGCCAATTACGATCGGCAGTCAGGTCTTGCTGGGGCCAAAAGTTGGTCTTTACACGAGCAACCACTTGTTTGATGCAACCGAACGAATTAGGGGCGGCTGCATCGCCCGACCAATCACAATTGGTGATGGTTGTTGGCTAGCCGCTAACGTCACCGTATTACCAGGAGTGACCATTGGTGCTAACACGATTATTGGTGGTGGGAGCGTGGTAACCCACGATATTCCAGCTAACGTGATTGCGGCTGGCAACCCTTGCCAAGTTATTCGACCAATCACGGCGGCCGACCGCACTGGTTACACCGGGGCGCAATTCGAATTGTCATGATGAACGACAAAATACCACCTTCGCAGGTTGTTACCTGACGGAGGTGGTATTTTTGTGTTCAGCGCGTGAAAAGTATTCTGACAGATACGTGCAGTGTTATTAGAAGATTTACCAGCCAGCAGCTTAATCGTCCTTGGCATTGTGAGTTGGTCACTCATACGGTGACTGTTCCACCGGTATCAGGGTTTAACTTTGATGCCGTTTAAAGCAGCAGCCAAATAAGCAGCCTGATCAATATTGACGATCATACCGCGTGCTGCGGCAGTATCAAGTTCGAGACGCTCGAATTGACAGGTACTTAGGTCAATATTTTTGAGGGCGGTATCGTTGAAAGCGACTTGGTCAAGGTTGGTTTCGTTAAACTTGACGGTCGTTAGTCGATTGTTCATAAAGCTGGCCCCATTCAGCCGACAGTGATCAAAGGTCACGGTTTTGAACCGCATGTCGCACAGCATGGCTAAGTCGAGCTGACAGTGGTCAAAGGCGACGTTATTGAGGGCAGCCTCGTTCAAGTCGACACCGACGAGCTTACAATCTTTGAATTGAACGCGTAGCCAGCTGGCTTTTTCAAACTGGCAATTAGAAAAGTCACAATTGATAAAGACGGCATCGGTCAAGTCAAGCCGTTCAAATTGACTGGCCGTAAACCGGACATTTTCGAAGTGCATGTGATCCAGCATGGGGTGATCGATGTGCTGGTGACTCACGTCTTCTTCACTAACCTGAATATAACTTAAGCTGTGGTCCTCATCTGCTAAAATATCGAAAAAAGCGCCAGTCGTTAATTCTGCTGGGATAATGCGGGGATCTTGCATGGGACACCTCGTTAGTTTGATTTTGAGTTGTTGTGCTAAAAAAGAAGCCCGTTACAGGCTTCAGTTTGGGATCAGTTGAAGTAATTTTCTAGGAAAACGGCGACCCCGTCCTCGTCATTACTCAGGGTGGCATTGGTGGTTGCAGCCTTGACCGCAGGAATCGCATTCGCCATCGCTACGCCAACTTTGGCGGCGGTTAGCATTCCTAGGTCGTTTTCTTCGTCCCCAAAGGCCATCAAGTTGTCATAGTCTTCATTAAAGTGACCGAGGAGTTGTTTCAAACCACTGGCCTTATCAGTATGCGGTGGTAAGAATTCCAACAAAGTCCGCCGGGATGGGACCACGTGGAAGAAATCGGTAATTTGACTTGGTAATTTGGCCTGGACTGTTTTAGCATCTTGACCAGCACTAACGACTTTACCGAATAGATCATCAGCAGGCAGGTCGGCAAAACGAACATTCTTAAATGGCATTAAGCCTTGCAAGAATTCTTCGTACGGTGACTTGCCTAGATCCGTAATGGAGTAGACTTGCTTCAAATCAATCACGTCTAAGTAGAAATGATCGCGCTGGGCTTGCTCAAATAAGGGTTGTAAATCTTGTTTGGTCACACTAGTACGAGCAAGGACGTCACCAGTCGTGTTTTGCTGAACGAGCCCACCATTAAAGGTAATCGCGTAGTCAGTTGGTTGGTTGAGTTCAAGTTGTTGTAAGTATGGTTGAATCGCCTTAATTGGTCGCCCAGTACACAGTACGATCCGTTTGCCGGCCGAATGCAGCTGTTTGAGAACTGCTTCAGTTCGCGGAGAAATCGTCTTCTCAGAAGTTAGTAACGTATTATCTAGGTCTAACGCAATGGTCGTAATCATCTTGGTCACACTTTCTAGTTAAGATTTAAAATTGTTTTAATGGTCGTTCCCATATCATCAACATCCGCAACCCGCTTATGGCGCACGGGCGCAGTACGGAGGGCTGTGACCGTTGCTGGAATGGGCGTTTGAATCAACTCATGTAACTGATCAACTGCGGCTAGGCCATCTACCGCACTAAGCTCACCAGTAATTGCCGTTAGGACGGCCTGTGGGAATTTATACGGACTAGCGGTTGAAACAACCACCATGGGCCGCTGATCTCTGGTTGCGGCTTGATACTGTTTGGCAACCGCCGAGGCCACGGCCGTATGTGGATCGATTGTGTAGTGATGGGCATGGTTCAGGTGATGAATTTCAGCTTGATCTTGGCTTTCAGTCACGAAGCCGGCCCAAAAATCAGCTAAGTTGGCACGCATTGCCGGTGTAATCGTATAACGGCCGGTCGTTTGCAAATCAGTCATTAGTTTAGCAGTCGCCGTGGCGTCTGATCCTGTCAAGTAGAAGAGGAGCCGTTCCAAGTTACTTGAGACTAAGATGTCCATGGACGGTGAACTCGTCAAGAAGAATTCACGGTTTTTATCATAAGTCCCGGTATTAAAGAAATCGGTGAGAACGTTATTGCGATTGGAAGCACAGATCAGTTTATGAATGGGCGTGCCCAGTTGTTTGGCATAGTAGCCAGCTAAAATATCCCCAAAGTTCCCAGTTGGAACACTAAAGTTAATCTCATCACCGTTCTTGATTTGCCCCTGCTTGATAAGTTGAGCGTAGGTGTAGACATAATAGGCCACTTGTGGGAATAAACGACCAATATTGATGGAATTAGCGCTTGAGAATTGGAACTGGTGGGTGGCTAATTCCGCGTGTAATTGGTGGTCGTTTAACAGTTTTTTAACCGTTGTTTGGGCCTCATCGAAGTTACCGTTGATCGCAACAACACTAGTATTGGCTCCGGTTTGGGTCACCATCTGCTGTTTTTGGATTGCGCTGACACCATCTTTTGGATAGAAGACGATGATGCGAGTCTGATCAACATTGGCAAACCCGGCCATGGCAGCTTTACCAGTATCGCCCGAGGTGGCCGCTAAAATAACGACTTCGGCTTGTAAATGGTTCTTTTTAACTGCCGTTGTCATCAAATGCGGTAGGATTTGAAGGGCCAAGTCTTTGAATGCAATGGTCGGTCCATGAAAAAGTTCAAGGTAATACTGCTGACCATGCTTGGTGACCGGCGCAATTTGGGGGTCATCAAACTGATCACCATAAGCCGCGTCAATGCAGGCGTGTAATTCATCAGCGGTATAATCCGTGAAGAAGAGTTTAAGGACCTCGTAAGCAACTTCTTGGTAGCTCATCGTGGCGAGCTGGTCGAAGTCAAAATTAGCGGTCGGTAGCGTTACGGGCACAAAGAGACCACCATCCGGCGTCAGGCCTTGAAGTACGGCTTGTGATGACGTCATGGTGTGACTTGCAGTTTCGCGGGTACTGCGATAAAGTGTTTTCATGGATAACGTCCTTTCAACTGATTTTGACTAAATGATACACTAAAATCGAGGCGAACGGGGACGTTTTCACCAAAATCATGAGGATAATTGACGTAAATGGTCTAGTTAATAATGTAATCGTTTACATAAAAGGAGATCTTACAATGCAACTAGCTGGAATTAGGCACCGCCCTGAAAGTGAAGATACAGCCGTCTTAGCCGCACATCAACTACAGGTACGACTACAAACTGCGCGTGACGATGTTGCCCAAGTGGAGATTTTGTTTGCCGATTCTTACTTATGGCAAGAAGGAACAACAGCGCTAGAGCGGCGGATAATGCAGCCCGGATTAGCGACGCAGGGCAACCAGTACTGGCAGACGACGCTGACCGTACCGACTAACCGGGTGGTCTATGCCTTTCTGATCACGGATACGATCGGTGCGACGGTTGGCTATGGTGAGGGTGGCTTCTTTGACGACGTTGCCACTAACTGGCAAACAGTGGGCAACTATTTTCACATGCCATATATGCACGTCAGTGATGCGGAGCTGCCACCGGCATGGGTTAAGGAGACGGTCTGGTACCAGATCTTTCCTGAACGGTTTGCAAATGGTGTGCGGCAAAATGACCCGGCTAATGTTCAACCGTGGGGTGCTGGGCGTGTTCACCGTGATTCATTTTATGGTGGGGATTTGCCCGGAATTACAGCGCATTTAGATGATTTGGCTGCACTGGGGGTCAATGGCCTGTACTTGTGTCCCATTTTCACGTCACCATCTAATCATAAGTATGATACGATCGATCATTTTGAAATCGATCCCCACTTTGGTACGAAAGCCGATTTTCAGGCGCTAGTCGATGGCGCCCATGCGCGCGGTATGCGCGTGATGTTAGACGCCGTCTTTAATCATTTTGGCGAGCAGTCACCACAGTGGCAAGATGTGATTAAAAATGGCGAGCAGTCACGGTTTGCTGATTGGTTTCATATTCATGGCTGGCCGGTGGGACGTGATCCGAAGACGAAGCGGCTTAATTATGAAACCTTTGCGACGGGAGCAGCGATGCCGAAAGTTAACACCCAGAACCCCGCGGTACAAGCTTACTTGATTGATGTAACCAAATATTGGATCGAACAATTCGGGATTGACGCTTGGCGTTTTGATGTTGCTGATGAGGTCGACCATGGTTTCTGGCGAGCGTTATGTGGTGCCTTGCGGGCAATCAAACCTGATGTGTACCTATTAGGTGAGTCTTGGCATAGTAGTCAATCGTTAGTCGGTAACGGCCAGTTTAACGCGGTTATGAATTATCCACTGACACAACCAATTCTGGCGTTGTTTAATGGTCAACTCAACCCTGAAGATTACGTTGGTAAAACCAATCTGGAATTAATGATGTATCGTCAACCTAATCAACAGGCGATGTTCAACGCGTTGGATACGCATGATACGCCACGGCTACTGACCACGTTGCATGGTCAGTTAACTAAATTTAAATCTGCACTCACGCTACTGATGCTATTGCCGGGGAGCCCGTGTATTTATTATGGAACGGAAGTGGCCATGGCCGGTGGTGCCGACCCTGACAATCGTCGGTGCATGAACTGGCAACCAGACGAGCAAGAACAACAAGTTCGACAATTTGTCACGCGTTTGATCAAGTTTCGCCGGCAACAGGCCGACTTTTTAGCAACTAGCCAATTGACATGGACGATTGATGGTCACTGCTTAATCTTAACGCGGACGGATGTTGAACAGACGATTCAAGGCCGCTTTAATTTGGGTGCACAGGCAGTCTCAACAGTAAGTGGCGTATCGCCAATCTTAACAGCGAGTATTACCGCAAATGAGATGGCACCGGGAGGCTTTGAATTAACCGTGGCTTAGTTGTGAAGTAGTGTCACAAGTTGACTGGTGGAGCGTTCTGTGTGTTTCCCAGTTGAAATCTTCAAGACCGATAGCCGCCATTAGGACAGTCGCTTATAAAAAAACGATTCTCAATGTCTTTGAGAATCGTTTTTTTTATTAATCATGATGAAGCATGCAGCATGACAAATCAAATGTTATCACCGTAACAAACACTGAAGAGCAAGATTGTTGCCGCATTTGACAATAAAAAACGCCTAGCAACTTGCTTGGCGTTTAAAATAATCATTATTTAGCTGTCTCAGGCTTGATGCCCCGGCCTTGGATGAATTCGATGACAATCAAGACAACGTAGCAGATTAGGACGATGCCTAAGAGGTTGGTTGTCTTAACGGTGCTGGATAACCAGTAGTACTGCCAGTCTTGATTGTTGAAGACCCACCATACTAAGAGGCCGGCCAAGGCACCTAATGTATTCATAATTGCAATAAAGAAAATGTTGCCGTTTTGTTTTTGGCTGGCCCAATATGCGGAAAGGATGGCCATCCAAACACCCCAAACAATCAAGCCAACAACGACGACCCAATAAATTAGTGACGCGATCATGTGTACTCCTTCTTTCTACAAGTTAATAACTTTATTTTACCATGAATTCGATTACATTGGCACCGTTTCAGTGATTATTTTCACAATCTGCTTCTGAATGATTGTGTTGAATTTGCTGGATTACTTGTTATTTAAGGTTGGATTATTTACAATTAGAACATAATAATGTAATTGAGAAAGGGTTGGCAATCAATGACTTCTGCATGGAATTGGATTGGGATCATTGCGTGGATCATTGTTTTGGCGTTAGTCGTGTGGGTATTTCATCATATTCGCGTACGACGCATCAAGATGATCGTGGAACGTAAGCATACGTTTGAGTGGGGAAATCTTATCATTACCACCGTTGAATTAATCGTTAGTCTCGGATTACTAGTTGGCATGGGATACGTGACTTTCAATCACCAGGTCGACCTGTCAGATGCTAAGGACGTTAAGGTAACGTATCAAGTTGAACCACTGGTTTTGCGAGTTGGGACTAATGGTTCCTACTATGTCGCGGTGGATCGGGGCACGACCCAAAAACCCGTGCATATTTATAATTACTGGGTTAATGGTGCGAAATATACTGTTTCAAGTAACAAGGCGACCGTGGTGACTAATCTTTCGCAAGTTAAAGTGGCGGATGCTGGTATTCCGTGGTCACAAAAGCAGCTGGTTAAAGAAGACCGGCAGCACGAAAAAGCCTACGCAGTGAAGCTGACAGCCACTTATCAGCCGTCATTCTGGAATGGCTTAGGTGTCCATGTGGGGCATCAAGCCATGACGCGGTGGTTAATTCGTGTGCCAGCCCAGTCATTTATTAATACGACCGATGTGCAATCTAACTAAATAACAAAAAAAGTAATCGAACCTTGTGCGTTTTAGTAGCCAAGATTCGTTTTTTTTCATAGAATTATTAAAAGTTGTTAAATATTCATATTCGCATGCTTTTTTTAGGAACCTTATCATAATTCTAAGGTAAAATGTAACTGTTATATTTTTATAGGCTAATTAATTTATCTATTTAATCGTATGACTGAGAGAAGGAAAAGATTGATGATTAACGAACCAGCAATTAGTCCACTATTTGTTTGTGGTATCATTGGTGATTCGACGGCCATGGTCCTTAATAAATCCTTAACCGGGCCGTTCAAGAACCGTTATGATTTAGTAACCGCACCAGTGACGACACGGGCCACGTTGAGTGAGGCCGTTAGTCAGATTGCACAACTTCAAACAGGACTACAAACTGTTATTTCAAAGCAACTTGGGACCGTCCAGCTTACGATTCCAGCCTTAACAACATTAGAATTGCCAGCAACGTTAATTAATATTTATTATTTACTGGAACCGGTGGGGGGCCATTTGTTGCTCAAACGACCGCATTACACCGAATCAATGTCGGCGGGGGCCGCTCGAGTGCCACTTGATCAATTAAATTGGTCGAATAGTTCGCCGCGGGTCATGCAGGCCAAGCGTTTCTTACAGACCGGGGCGTTTCCTACCGCTGACCAACGAATCGATGGCTACCAGGTTTTAGAGCAAGCGCAATTTTAAAGACGTTGTTGACTTTTTAATCTTCACGTTGTAACTTAGAAGCAACGTGAAGATTAAATGTTGATGAGAAGAGTAACAATAAGTTGATGCCTAGCGAGTCAAAGTAGTGGTGTAATTTGACCATCAGCTTATTGTGAAGATGAACTCGGAGTTGGCTAATGGTTGATGCTATTAGCCCGGATTGACCACCGATAATTGGGTTGAACGTAACGAGTACGTTGCGTGAGCGACAGCAAGACTGTAATAATAGGTGGTACCGCGGAGTATAAACTTCGTCCTTAGTAAGTTAAGGACGAAGTTTTTTTGTTGAGAAAGAAGGCCTTTAAGATGGAACAAGCAGCATTTATTAAGAAGTACGCAACAACGCGCCAGCATACGGATTCATTGAAGTGGGACGCACTACAAGCTCGGTATGGCAATCCTGATTTGTTGGCAATGTGGGTCGCTGACATGGAATTCAAAGTGCCAGAACAAGTTACGCAAGCACTACAAGAACGAGTGGCGCATGGCATTTATGGTTATTCCATTACGCCTGATCGTTATTATCAAGCCTTTATCGATTGGGAACAGGCACGCCATGGTCTGACATTGAAACGCGATTGGATTCGATTTGGTAGTGGCGTGGTCAATTCGTTGTACGCGCTCGTTAATATTTTAACGCAACCAGGTGATGGCGTTTTGATTCTGACGCCCGTGTACTATCCATTTTTCAACGCGGTGCGGGATAATCATCGTCAGCTGGTCACATCTGAGTTACGCAATGATCGTGGTCACTATACGATTGACTTTGAAGATGTGGAACAGCAAATTAAGGCGAACGAGGTGCGGTTGTTCATTCAATGTTCGCCACATAATCCTGTGGGGCGGATCTGGTCTGAAGATGAAGAGACACGGCTGTTAGCATTATGTGAACAGTATCATGTGCTTGTTATTTCAGATGAAATTCACCAGGATTTAGAAATTGATCGGACCAACCATCCGTTCAAATCGGCGTTAACGGTAGCCAATGGGCGGTTTAGTAACCGGGTGATTGTCGTCAATGCACCGTCTAAGACGTTTAATCTGGCGGCGCTTTTGAACTCACATCTAGTAATTCCTAATCCAAAATTACGACAACGCTATGATGCACAAATCGGGCGCTTCAGCCAGACTGAGATCAGCGTCTTAGGCCAGGTTGCCGGCCAAACGGCTTATGAATCGGGCGCGGCCTGGTTAGACCAGATTTTGGCAATCGTCCGTGATAATTATCATTATTTATGCACCACCTTTGCCGCCCACGCGCCTAAGTTGGTTTTAGCCGATTTGCAGGGGACGTATTTGACGTGGCTAGATTTACGCGCGTACGTTCAGCCAGCTGCAACGAAAGCGTTTATTCAAGATCAATGTCAGCTCGCAGTTGACTTTGGTGAGTGGTTTAGTCCTGATGATCAGGGGTTTGTTCGCTTGAACTTAGCGACTAATCCGCAAAATGTGCGTGAGGCGGCTCAGCGGATCGTCACTTGTTTATCACAAATGCAAAAATAACCAAAAAATTCCGACACCGGCGTGTTGGAATTTTTTTAACGACTTTTATTGGTAACCGTGCGTCGCTTGAGCAAACGTCGTCGAGTAATCTCTCGGCGAATGAAGGAGTAAGCAATCAAGCTCAGTGCCAGTATACCAATGATGACGGCGGTTTTAACGTAACCGAATATCCAGAAAAAAACTGCAATAGCGAACGTACAGTAAACAATTAAGAACATGGAAGCCCTCCTTCAGTCAAGTGGTTGTATGAGTTGATAAAACCATTGTACCGAGAAAAAGTAGCTAACTCGTGATTGAAATTTGAATTTTCTGTTAAGGATTGCGAAATAGTTTTGAATCTCCTGGTAAATATGCTGATGTTGTAAAAGTTAATCGCGGTATCGGCGATTCAGCCGGCGTTCATTAGCGTGTGCAAGTTGGTCGGCAGTTAGCTGATAGGTGGTGGCAACTTGAAGTTTCTTCAAACCAGTTTGAATGGCCCCTAGCTGAGTTTGGTCACGGGCTTGTCCCTGGAGTTTAGCAGTGATTTGCGTGAGCATGTTCAGTTCGGGTTGGAGCGTTTCGTGTACTTGTTGGTTATATTGGTGTTGACTCAGACTGTGCGTCTGCCAGCGCGTGACGCGGCTTAGTAGGGCCATTAACTGGTTGGTTGGTAGGTTCATAAGATAGTCAGTTTCTTGATTTGTAAATGTCATCAAAATGGGACCTCCGATCAATAAAGTTGGTTAACTCAAATATTAGCATGAGTAAGGATAATTTAATTACTATTTTAATAAAAAATGGTAAAAACGACTGATTATGGGTTTTAAACACAACTATGCTTGTGAAGCGTGATACATTATCAATAACTAAGTGAAGGGAGTGAATCGTCATGATTGGGCATATTACGGTAATGCAACCAGATTACGACCAAGGCATCCTGACTGATTTTCATGGCCGGCATTTTAAATTTCGGCTAACCGCAGTTTGGCCGTCAAGTGCGTTGCATATTGGCGCGGAGTTTTATTTTAGACCGCAGCTAACCGCGGCCGGTTTAGTTGCGGTAGAGTTACGGTATCAGCACCATGATGGGACTTGTTTGTCAGTTCGACCGCCGACTGAGGTCAGTCAACAAGTCATGATACGAATTGGAGAGTTAGCTTTAAATACGGATGACATTCAATACTATGCATTGACGACGGATCAGGCCGAAGTTCGCAATGGTTATGCTTCATCAGCACGTCATTTGGTGATTAAGATGCGCTGTGGTCGCCAATATATTTTTTATAATTGGGATGGGGTCAATATTGATGATGTGGTCACAAAGTTAGCGACGTTACATACGGTGCAACGCCAGTTTGGGTGAAAAATATGGTTGCTAAAATAGTAGCTAAGTTAAGTATCAGAAAAAAGATGGGTCGGTAATTATTATGAATAAAATAAGCGTCGCAGGAATTTTCGGACATTCCTACGACGCTTGTTTTGATGTTTAAGTTGGTTCGCTTTAATGACCACGATCCTTGAAAATAAATAGTTTACTGAAGAACCAATTGAGTAATACCACAATAATTTGATCAATTAATTTGACGATAAGGTCGTTTCCGTGCAGAACCGAAATACCGACAATCATAATCCCCTGGTCAATAAAGTAACTGAGTAGGCGGAATCCGAAGAATGATGTCATTTCAATTAAAACAGCACGGAAAGTAGGTGTTTGTGAGTCAAATACCCAAATTTTATTCGTGATATAGGCGAATAGCACTGAGATGAGCCAGGCAATCGTATTGGCTATCCAGTAGGGCCAGAATTGGTTGAAAATTCCAAAAACAATAATATTAATTAGGGTGGTTAAGCCCCCAAAGATTAAATAGGAAAGGACGCTTTGATAGCGTTGCCAGAGTTGTTTGATAAGTTGTCCCACAGATGAATACCCTCACTTTAGCTGATTATTACTAGGTACCATCCTATCATAATTAAATGGCTGCGTGTTGGATATTTTTAGTGCGATTCAAGTTGGTGGCGCTGATGATTAAAGGCTTGCTGGGCCGTGGCAAAGTTATGGTAATGTGCGTGGGACACGGTCAAGCGGCCCAGTGTAGTGGTTGCACGGATGTCTAGCCGATAGACATCGGGTCCGAGACGCAATTTGCTTAACCGGATTTGATATGAAAGGGCATCGTTGATTACAATTGTATGGCTGGCGATTAGGCCTGGTCGAATACCTAAAGAAAGCATACTATTCACCCCCAAGTGGATTAACTCCAATTGTAAGGGGTAACTGTAAATATCAGATGTCGTTGTTGTAAATATTATGTAAACCCGACACTGCTAGCCGGCGAGCTGCTGTGCATAACTGGTAGTTAGTTTATATAAATGATAACGCAACCAACGCTGATAAATGGTAAAATAGAATTAACAGATGGAAAGGGCGTGACGTCAATGGTACAAGAATATTCGAATATTTTAGTTCCCCTCGATGGCTCACAACAAGCTGAGATTGCGCTTGATAAAGCAGTTGCAGTCGCTAAACGTAATGAGGCACATATCGACGTGTTAGCAGTCATTGATCCCGGTCAGTTTGGGTATAATTTAGCTGGTTTGGCGGATGGTGATATTACGTATCAATTGGTTCAGGATTCTGAAGCTTATTTAAAAGAAACGGTTGATCAAGTCAAAAAGGATGGCTTTACGGACATTGCCTTCCACATTCGAATGGGAAGTCCGAAACCAATTATTTCACAGGACTTCGTCAAGGATCATCATAATGACTTGATCATGATGGGGGCAACCGGGTTAAATGCCGTTGAACGCGTGCTGGAAGGCTCGGTTACAACGTATGTGCAGCGTAATGCGTTGACTGATGTAATCGTGGTTAAGACGGATTTGCAAAATACGCAGGTTGAAAAGTAGCGTTAGTGGGAAAACCACTTCTCGAATGGTGTGACGTTTGTATTAACCATTAAAAAATGAAGCAGGTCGTGAAGTCAATAACTTCACGACCTGCTTCATTTTTTAGATTATCAGCTTAATTTCTGATTCTTAACTTACGGTTGAACAGATAGGCGAGACCACCGATGATACCGCAACCTACCAGCATTGTGATGAATGGCATGGTTGGGTTAAAGTAACCAGTTGTCGCTTCACCGTGGCTGGGATAACCAATAATAAATTTCAAGAAGTTTTCAAGTCCCGTGTAATTATAGTTCGATTGATTGCGAGTCATAATGATGACCATTATCCAAATAATAAGCATGCCAATGATGGGAGTGCCAATGATTAAAATCGTTTTGGCCCATTTACCAAATAACGCGAGTAAGGTCCCACAAGCGATGCCGGTAAGGCCAACGCCAATGTAGAAAATCCAGTTAAAGCATAAGCTAGCTAAAATGTTTAGCCAGACCTGATTTCCCAGCGCATGGCTATACAGCGAATAGCCCGTTCTCATCAACGCGGTGTTGGTGCTCCAGTGTAAATACGGAGCATGAATACCGTAGTAATAAATGGCATTGATGATGACAAGCAAACCACTAAGCATGAGTAATGCGAATACTCGAGCTTGAAAGTAGGTTTGTCGGGAAATCCCATTTTGGATTAAGAGCTTAAAGTTGTCGTAAGTGAGTGACCCCACAATAAAGATAAGCATGAAGAAGAGTGGCCCGAGGCTTAGGCTAGCAAAATTACCAAGTGGAGAATACTGCCGAATATTACCCGTAATAACTGCAAATAGTAGTGGTAGTATTCCGAATACGACGAATAAAGCGAGTACCGACCACCCCGTCATTTTCAATTGTTCCGTTAATAAATAACGGGTGGTGTTGCGAACCTTAATTGACATGAGCGGCGGCCTCCTCCTTGGTATTAGTCAGGTTAACAAATAGTTTTTGTAGGTCCAGATGCTCGACCGTGACCGTATCAGGAATTGGTCGGTCGTTATCTAATGGCCCGTAAACGTAGTGGGCCGTAATTCCGCCAAGATGATCCTTGCCGATAATATTTAAACCATCCGTATAAGTGCTGACATCAGTTTGTGGACCAGTTACCGCGTAAGATTGCCCTAGGATGTCGGTGACATCACCATCAACAATAATATGATGATGGTCCAGCACAAAGACATGTTCAATCAAGTTCGTAATTTCTTCAATGAGATGAGTCGAAATCACGAATGTGCGGGGATGGTCACTATAGGTTTCAATCAGTTCTTGATAGAAAATTTCGCGGTGATTAGCATCCAGACCGAGGACTGGTTCATCTAAAAAGATGTATTCAGCCGGTACACATAACGCAATAATCAGTTTAAAAATTGTTCGGTAACCCGTCGATAATTTGCCAAATCGCGCGTTTAAATCGAGGCCAAAGGTTTGTGCTAGTTTTTTAGCATAAGTGTCATTAAAATCACCATAGAGTAGTGCGGTGGTTTTAAACAGTTGTTTGACCCGGGAACGCTCAGAATAGAGGTTAACTTCACTCATCAAGTAAACCTTTCCTAACGTGCGGTCGTTATCACACATGGATTCGTTGTCCATGGTGACCGTTCCGCTGTCAGCAAAGATACGATTGCTGATAATGTTCAGCAAGGTACTTTTACCAGCACCATTGCGGCCTAGCAAACCGTAAATCGTGTTTGGTTTGATCGTTAGGTTAAGATTATCCAGGACGGTTTGACCGCGAAAGGCCTGCTGGACAGCCTGAACTTGAATACTCATGATTCGGAAAACCCCCGTTCAATTAATTTAGCTAATTCATCTTGCGTAATGTGGAGCTTTTGTGCTTCAGCGACTAGTTTTTTAACGTAGTCGGTGTAGAACTGATCCCGGCGCTTTTCAACGATTCGTTGTTGTGCACCGGCGATGACAAACATCCCGACCCCACGCCGTTTTTCAATCAGTTGGGCATCAACTAGAATATTCATGCCCTTAAGCACGGTCGCAGGATTAATATGAAATTCTTTAGAAATCTCGGTTGTCGAAGGAATTTGTTCACCTTCAGCGAAGGTTTCCGTAAAGATAGCTTCTTCAATTTGGTCGGCAACCTGCAAGTAGATTGGTTCCGTGCTATTAAAGTTGAACTGCATTTTATTCACCTCATTGCAGTGATTGCCCTATTTCGTTGTGGCCTTTTGTTGCGGCTGGTGCAGTTGTCGTTCGGTACGATCGATCCGGGCAGCAATCCAACTAGAGAGTAGGAGGAGGGTGCCCAGTACGGCCAGTAGAATGTCTTGATGTTCAAAGATAATCTGGGTGGCTAAACCGAAGTTAACGCTCAGCCACAGAAGCGGCATGAGCGCCCCTAACCAGAATTGACGACGACTTGCGAGCACGTAACGGTGTAATGGTGTAATAACGATTAATAAAGCGACTAATCCAAAGTATACCATGATTTTTCCCTCCTCCGAAAGGTTATTGTAAAACGATTCGCCGATAGATGGTGATCGTAATGAGATAGTAAAGTAGGTAGAGACCGGCAAAAATCAAGAATGGTAACCAAATTCCGGTATATGGTGAGGTAACCATTATGATTTTGAACATTTGTAACCCAAACAAGACGTGTACAATACCAACGATTCCAGGAAGAATAAAGAGCACAGCAATTTCTTTGTTAATGGCACCGTTGAGCTGGCGTCTAGTGGTTCCAACTTTATCGAGCATCTTGTAACGGTGTTGATCAGCATCGGCACCAGACAGAATCTTGAACATCAGGCAACTAGCTAGCATTGCAAGAAAGGCGATTCCGAGGAACATACCCATAAATTCCAGCCCGGAGTACATGCCGTTAACCATTAGATACATCGCATAGCGACCTCCAAATTGTTCAGGGCTGGTAGTGTGAAAGTGATGTTTGGCCAGTTTGTTCAATGCAACGCGATGTTCGATAACGTTGTTGGTAGTAAACACAGTTAGTCGCTGTTCAGGCTGGGCAAGTTTCGCGTACGCCGTTTTTGATAAAAATACGGGTGTTGCGGTTGCCATGACACCACTCTGAAGCTGCATCAGTTGATAATTATCTTCTGATTTTTGTAATTTAGCCGCATTATTATGAACGGTATTAAAAGTCAGTTGATTCTTATTGCGAGTATGAATAGTCGTGAATGGTTGCCGATTGAATTCAGCAGCTTGGAAATAAACGACTTTCTTGGTTGCTTTGAAATGATAGGTCGCCGTTGTCTTGGGCTTCATCGCTGCAATTTGTGCTTTTTCAGCGGTACTAGCGTTGACCAGTCCCATATCATAAGCGTTATTAATATTAGCCATTGATGGAATTTGACTGTGAAAGCCCATTCCAACTGTAATTGCGCCGAGAGCTAGTGCGAATAGCATTGCGACAATTGACAGCATCTTAGTGTAATTACGAATTCTAAAGCTTAGCTGTGATAAGGTGAAGCCATTCAAACCACGTTGGGCAAATGAGAATCGTTTGAGTGCGACCATTAACCAGACAAAAATAGCGTTAAACAGCAGATAAGTTCCAAGAACAATTGTGACGAGCGCAATTCCAATTCCCATCAGTTGCAAAATTTTCAGGTTAGCCATTGACCAGTAACCAATTGCAATTGAAATGACACCGACGACAATTTCGATGAGTTGACGGGCTGGTTTTAGTTGTGGCCGGTTAGGTTGATCATTACTGTGTAGTAATTTCAAGGCTGGTGTCTTGGTCAGGGATAGCAGGTTGAATAAACCGGCAATTAAGAACAATCCAACGTAGAGTAACAGTGTCGCAATGGCAGCTGGCGTGTACCAGGCTGCAAAATGGTGAAGCGTCAGGCCTAGACTGTTAATCAGAATCTGGCTTACACCGACAGTTAAGGCTGTTCCCACAAGAATGCCGACAATGGTTGCAGTGATACCGACAAGTAGTGTTTCCAGCCAAATTAATTGACCAATCTTACTTTTGCGTGCACCAACGAGCATGAAGAGCCCGTAGTCTCGCTTACGCATACTTAATAAGAATGAGTTAGCATAGCCAATGTAGACTAATGTGATGATTGTGAGTAGTACGGAACCAAATTGGAAGATGAGGCCGACCATACTAATACTCGTATTTTGTTTTAAGAAATCTTGGTTAGTGGCCAGTGCTTCAAACATATAGAAGATTGCGCTAGACATGATCAGTCCTGAAAAGAGAACGAGGTAGTCGCGCCAACGGTGTTTGAAGCCGGTCATGGCAAGTTTAGTTAACATAGTTTAAAGGACTCCTTTTACTGTTTCGGCTTACTGTTCAAACGTCCCTAGGTTGTCGAGGACTTGTTGATAAAAATCACTGCGGCTTAAATCCCCACGTTTAAGTTCTTGCCCAATCCGGCCATCTTTGATGAATAAGATTCGTTGACAGAAGCTAGCTGAAAATGGGTCATGGGTCACCAGCAAGATAGAGACAGCCCGTTCTTGGTTGATTTTGGTGAACAGGTCGAGTAATTCACGCGCTGACTTAGAATCAAGGGCACCAGTTGGTTCATCACCAAATAGAATAGCGGGGTCATTGATTAAGGCTCGTGCGGCTGCCACACGTTGCTTTTGACCACCAGATAATTCATTAGGATAGTTTGATAGGAATTCTTCAATTCCCAATTGGTGTGCGACTTTTTCGACAGCTGGCTTGATCTTTTTGACTGGCGTATTTTGCAGCGACAATGGTAGGGCGATATTCTCGTAAGCAGTCATAGTTTCTAATAAGTTGAAATCTTGGAAGATAAACCCAATCTCTTTGGCCCGGAAATCAGCAAGTTGATTGCCTTTCAGATGTGTAATCGGTTGTTGATGAATCGTTACTTCACCGCTAGTTGGTTGGTCCAGTGTGGCCAGCATATTGAGCAAGGTGGTTTTCCCTGAACCAGATGCGCCCATGATTCCGACAAATTCCCCTGGTTGCACATTGAAATTAATGCCTTTTAACGCTTCGTATTGTTTGCTGCCCGCCTTACCATACGTTTTGTGCAGGTCGCTGACGGTCATGATTGGTGTGGTTGTCATTTTAAATACCTCTCTTAAGTTAGTTGGTTTGTTATTTGGTTAATTACTTATGTAACTAACTATAAAGGCAACTAACGCGAGTGTCAATCATTATTTTCTCGCTTGATAGTCATTGGGACGTCAAACGCTGATTTATCAACGTCTAGCGAGTGGCCAATCGGTTAGCCCCGAGACTGAAATTGAGTAATAAGGTGCACTGAGGTTAGTGACTTCGTCCTGAAGGGGTAACTAACCGACGAACCGATTAACGAACTAGTTGATAAGTGAACTAACCGAGTGACTAGCACTATGTAGGCTAATAAAACGTACTGATCTGGTTGCTAGGTTTTGTAAATTGTTTGAATGGTTGCTAGTTTTTTTAGTTGATATCACTTGTATGAGAATCTAAGGAAGTTGTCATGAAGAACCAGTGAGGGTGGATTGCAATTAGGCGATGGCAAGCCTAAAATAATTTTACTGTTAGATGTGCGTAGGCACGTGAAAAGATGAGGAGGAGTATTCTTGAAGAAGATTTTGGTATTACACACTGGTGGCACCATTGCGATGTCGGCCGATGAATCCGGCAATGTGACCCCCGGAGATGAAAATCCTTTAGACAATTATCAGAGTTCATTTGGCACGGATATTGAGTTAGAGACTGAGGACGTCTTTAACGTGCCGTCGCCGCACATCACCCCGGCACGGATGTTGCAGTTAAAGCAACGGATCGATAAGGCCGCACACGAAGGGGTCGATGGGGTGGTTGTGACTCACGGTACGGATACGCTAGAAGAAACGGCGTATTTTCTAGATCTTACTTTACCGAATGAGCTCCCCGTTGTGATTACCGGCGCAATGCGGTCCGCCAATGAGATTGGGTCGGATGGTCTGCATAATCTCGAAACGGCGATTCAAACGGCTAGTACACCGGATGCGGCCGAAAAAGGTGTTTTAGTGGTTATGAATGATGAAATCCACTCGGCCCGCTACGTCACTAAGACGCATACGACCAACGTGGCCACTTTTAGAACACCGACTTTTGGCCCGATTGGGTTAGTCGCTAATAAAGGCATTGTCTTTTTTGAATCATTACTACGGTCAACGGTTTGCCCGATTCAAACGGTCACGGATAATGTTTTTCTGATCAAAGCATATGCCGGGATGGGACCAGAACTATTTGACGCCATTGCACAACCCACGACTCATGGCGTAGTCATTGAAGCATTGGGAGCGGGGAATTTGCCACCGGCGACGTTACCAGCTGTGCAAAAATTATTAGACATGCAGATTCCGGTTGTACTGGTTTCCCGGTGCTTCAACGGTATCGCTCAGGATGTCTATGCTTATGAAGGTGGCGGTGTTCAATTGAAACAAATGGGTGTGATTTTTTGTCAGGGATTGAATGGACAAAAAGCCCGGATTAAGTTACTGGTGGGTGTCAGTGCCGGTATGTCGACCGATGAGCTAGCTCGATTTGTAGCGACTGCCAATTCATAATCGACGTGGCGCCCCTTTGAGCCCTGTGCAACCCGTGTGTGGGCTACTCGTGACACTAAATTGTTGGATAGTTTGATCGCCAGTAGTCATAGCGGACAATCAATCATAAAAAAACTGAGCCATCCCTTCATCATCATGAAGGGTGGCTCAGTTTTTTATCAGCTAAAGCTAAAAATACTATTGATTGATCAGATTTTGACGAATGAGCCGGGCAACATATGCTTCGTGAAGCAGGTCACCGTGACTAATTGATTTTTGGTTAACAGTCATGGCGGTGTAGCGGGTAACATTGTTCATAAATAAGTTGCCACCAGCGTTCACACTGCTGAGCGGTACGATATCGTCGTTACCCTCGCCAGTGTCACCGGCAATGTTGATGACCGCATGCAATTTTTTGAATTGGTTCTTGTGATCAAGAAGTGGTGTATAGAGCGTCTTATCAGGATGTGCAGCATCAGTACCCAAGAATGGGGTGCCAATCAACATCAAATCGTGGACTGCTAATGGTTTGGACGAGCTCAAACCTGCTAGATAGCGACTCCAGATCAGGCCACCATTTGAATAACCGAGTGCGTTGGCCGTGGTGAGATGTTGATGACGTTGCAAATAACGAATAGCTTTGGCTAAGCCGTTCGTTTGGGTCATAATGTTCTCTGTTGAGTCCGTACTATCTTCGAAAAAGATCACGATGAGGGCATCGTTAAGGTTGGTGTTCTCGACGCGTTTTTCTTTAAACGCCAATTTTTGGTTCGCCTTAACAGTCAGGGTGATGAGCGGATGGTGCTGTTGCTCATTAAGTGAACGGACGATGTCATCAAAGTCAGTCCGCGTGCTGCTACTACCTCCAATCATGATCAATGGCCGTTTTTGCGCAGTAATCACGTGACTGACTTTATCTTGATGGATTTGTGTTGTCAGTCCGAGACCGACGATCAATAAAAGAAATAGGCCACTTGCAATCAAGCCCCAGATTACTTTCTTAGGCATCAGCTCACCCCATTAAAATTATTTAGAAACGTTCGGCAATGATTGGCCGATCGTTTAACGGTTGAATCTTGCGGTTATTAGCGGCAAATAATTGCTGATAAGCAGCTAATTGTTGTTCACCAATCATGACAGTATCGGCACAGACATACCATTCAACGGTTTCACTTAGTGGCGGCGTCGTCAATGAGCCCAAGTAGTGATAGACCGTCCCGGTATCTGGGAGGAGCTCAGTTAAGTTGACCGGTGTTGTCAGTTCATGGCTCGTTTGGGCTGTGAACTGGTCAAGTAAGCCTTGTAAACTAGAATTAGGCTTGCCAATCCGTCCAAAAACGGCGACGACGGCGAGCTGGCCGGTAGCACTTTGATGAACGAGATGCCATTCGATTGGTGCGGCTTGCCCATCGATTAAGTGTTCTGCCGGCGTATGAAAGTGAATCTGTTGAAAGGCAAAGTCGCGGTCGTTCAAATAAGCGGCACCAATTCCACTAGCCTTCAAAGTCGTCGCTTCGCCCGTAATCGTTTTGGCTTGGTACAAGCCTCGCCAGTTGATGGCGGATAGCTGTGAAGACTGAACGTGTTGTGTTTGAATATCGATTGGTGACTGATGTTGACCACTAGTCATGGGCCAATCAGTTTGGTGTGCATAATCAAATGTCATCGAAAGATCCTCCGTTATATTATTCAGTGAATATTTTTTATTTAGTGCCAGTATGGAAATTTATGGCTAATCGGTCCAAGGTTGTGATGCTGTTTGTCAGCAAACGTGTTCTGGATTCGACGGGCCGTCGCTGGCTATGTAACTTACATTATAGCACGCGTTGATGTCGGTTGGTGTCGATGGTGCTAACGAATTATCTTGGAAATAAAGCGACTGATTCGGTGATTGGGGCACCGTTAAACTGACCGATAATGTTAGAATAGAAAATGAAAAGTTAACAGATAGGTGGTTTCAAAAATGACAAATCAACGTGTATTAACTGTACCAGGTGGCATTAATTTCCGTGAACTCGGTGGTTACTCGACTAAAGACGGTCGAAAAATCAAGTGGCATAAGGTCATTCGGACTGGTGGACTTGATCAATTAACGCCAGCCGGCCAAGCTTTGCTGGATGATTATGGCGTCCGCTACGATATTGACTTTCGTTCACCACAAGAAGTCTTAGATGCGCCAGATCGAATTCCTGCCAATGCTAAGTACGTGTACGCACCAGTGTTCAATGTGGACGAAACGCGGAATTCTGACGGTACTGACAAGATGACGGCTAACTTGGAGAAGCATCCAGATAGTGGATTCAAGCACATGCTAAAGGTCTATCAGATGGTGGCCGACGAGCAACATGCCAAGGACGAGTATCGCCGGTTCTTTGATAATCTACTTGCAAATGATCAACCCGATTCGACGTTACTATTTCACTGCACTGCGGGAAAAGATCGGACCGGAATGGGGGCGGTATACCTGTTAACCGCACTCGGAGTCGATTTTGAAACGATCAAGCAGGATTATCTCTTAACTAATCAGGCTTCGATTGGCCGGATCAATGGTGCGATGGCCGAAGCACGTGCTCAGGGCGCATCAGATGCAACGGTCGAAAGTATTCGGGCTCTCTGGTCAGTTGATGCGGCTTATTTGGACGCCGCTATGACCGAAATTAAACGACAATCGGGTAATTTAAACCACTATTTACACACTGAGCTTAAATTAACTAACAATGAAATCAATGATTTGCAACGGATTTATTTAGAATAGGAAGTGTGACGATGCGCTATCTTGCAAGCTCCAGCCATGATATTCGCACGAATCTTGCCATTGAGACTTACTTGATGGAACATGCCGATTTGACGGAACCGATTCTATACTTTTACATTAACGCCCCCTGCATCATTGTTGGCCGTTACCAAAATGTCAAGGCAGAGATTAACCAGGACTATGTTGACGCACACCACATTACATTGACGCGGCGAACTTCTGGTGGTGGAGCGGTTTATGATGACCTTGGAAATGTCAGTTTTAGTTTTATTACTAAGGACGACGGGGACGGTTTTGGTAACTTTAAGCGGTTCACAGCACCAGTTCTAAAGGCTTTACACGCGATGGGGGCCACTGGTGCGACGATGAGTGGCCGCAATGATTTATTGATTGATGGCAAGAAGTTCTCAGGAAATGCCATGCACGTTGAGAATGGCCGGATGTTCTCCCATGGAACGCTGATGTATGATGTCGACCAGACGCAAATTGCGAAAGCTCTTACGGTGCCGACCGATAAGTTGGCCTCTAAGGGTATCAAGTCGGTCCGAAGTCGAGTCACGAACTTGAAACCGTACATGGCGCCGGCTTATCAGCACTTGACGATTGAGGAATTTCGCGATACGTTGGCTCGTGAAATCCTGGGCGTGGCTGATTTGAGTCAAGCTAAGACGTATCAGTTAGATGAAACGGCACTGGCAGGGGTAGCAGCACTGAACCAACAATATTTTACCAACTGGGATTGGATTTACGGTCAGTCACCAGCGTTTACAGTTAAGCAGCGCCGGCATTTTGATGCTGGGACCGTCGAGTTTCAGTTAAACGTGGTGGCAGGGCGCATCGAAGCAGTTACGATTTATGGCGATTTCTTCGGTGCAGAACCGATTGCTCCCGTCGTTGCACGGTTGACTGGTGTGAAATATGAACGGCAGGCGATTATGACGGCGCTAGCACCGTTGGACTTAACCCATTACTTTGGTCGAATTGCCCCGGCGGATTTGATTGATTTGATCGTAGCGTCGTAGCTTTGTGAAAAAATTTGTTAAGCAGATATAATTGCGGCAACGTTGCGCGGATACTGAATTTACTTGATTGCACGGATAAGCCTAATATCAGTGAGTTCAGTTGTTTGCATAGTAAAACTGAAAGCGCTTAAAATTGTTTTGCTTTCTTTAGTGAAATCCACTACAATATAGTTATTGACTAAGAAATTATATAATATTTGACTATTTGATCATAGAAGGAGTTGTTCTCAATGCACAAATTTATCGCGATGGTTGGAACTAATTCAGATGAGTCGACCAACCGTAAGTTGTTGCAATATATGCAGTCCCACTATGCGGATCAAGCAGAGATTGAATTAATGGAAATCAAGGGTCTACCAATCTTCAATAAGCCCGAAAATCATGAAATTCCGGCACAGGCGCAAGCAATGGCGGATAAGATCGAACAAGCTGATGGTGTGATTATTAGTACACCAGAGTATGATCATTCGGCTCCCGCGGCATTACTGAATGCTCTCGAATGGTTATCATTCCATATCCAGCCCTTCGTGGACAAACCCGTCATGATTATTGGGGCCTCATACGGGGCACTCGGCACATCACGGGCTCAAGCACATCTGCGGCAAGTTTTGGATTCACCAGAATTACGGGCGCGGATCATGCCAAGTTCAGAATTTATGCTTGGTCATTCATTGCAAGCCTTTGATGACCAGGGGAATTTAACGGACCAACAGAAAGCGACGAAGCTCGATGGGTTGTTCAAGGATTTCCAAGTCTTTGTCGAAATCACGAAAAAATTAAAGAATGCCAACGCGACGACGTATGAAGAAGTTCGTGAAATGGATTGGGAAAAATTATAGAGAGGGCGACGACGATGAAATTAGTTGGAATTGCGGGTTCAATTGAAGATAAGTCTTATAATCGGTTACTGTTAAAGTTTATTGCTAATCATTTTAGTGACATGGTTGATATTGAAATTTTGGATATTCAAGATGTACCAATGTTTAATCAGAGTGATGATCAAACAGAAGGTGAAGCTGTTCAATATTTGAAACGAAAGATCATGCAGGCGGACGGGGTCATTATTGCGACACCTGAACATAATCATACAATTACTGCTGCACTTAAAAGCGTGATCGAATGGTTGTCGTTTAAAATTCACCCGATGTCAGGGAAACCCGTATTGATCGTTGGCGCTTCTTACTATGATCAAGGTTCGTCGCGGGCACAGTTGAATCTACGCCAGATTTTAGAGTCACCGGGTGTTGATGCTGTGGTCATGCCTGGTAATGAATTTTTGCTCGGCGAAGTTAAGCAGGCTTTCGATGACCAAAACAATCTGAAGGATGCTCGGACTGTCTCGTTCTTACAAGAAACGTTAGGCAAGTTTCTGAAGTTTGTCAAGATGGTCAACGCGATGGATGCGGAAGCACACGCTGATGATTGGAAGAATGAAGACCTTGAGGCTAAGGGCGAAGTTGAAACGACAATCAAGGGCGTCAACATGCATGCGGCTGATTGGGTCGAACAAGCGGCTGCTAAGACCCATGCGGCTGAGGGTGACGACTACGTTAAGCTCGATCGGGGTGTGCTGACCGTCAACCAATTAAATTGGTTCCTCAACTCGATGCCAATGGAATTGACGTATGCCGATGCCAACAACCAATTTTTATACTATAACCATCAAATGGATGGCGACAAGATGTTAGCTTCACGGACACCTGCTCAAGCCGGTAATCCACTAGCTGACTGTCATCCAAAGCGGGCCGTACCTGGTGTTAAGCGAGCGGTACACATGCTACGAACCGGTGAGACTGATCTCTTCAAGTTGCCGGTACCTGGTATCCCTAATAAGTATGTGATGCACTATTATCAAGCTTTGCATGACGATAAGGGTGAGTACAAAGGTATCAACGAGTTTGTGCTCGACCTCTTACCAATCGTGAAGTATTACCTGAAGCAGACGGGCCAGATGTTAGCACCTGATCCAGATGCTAAGACGGACGCCGTTTCAGGAGCTTCATCGAAGGCGAAGGAAACGAAGCCTGATGCTGCCCCAGCGGTGGATGATGTCTCCGGCGCTTCAGCCGATACGGAAGCCGCACCAGAAGCACCAACCAAGCCTGAAGCACCTGATGTCGATAGTGTTTCCGGCGCTTCAGCAAAATAATTAGTACCTTAAAAAAGTCTCGAGGAATCGCTTCCTTGAGACTTTTTTTGCGTTATTTTGGTCACTTCAATCCGATCCTTTAGGAAAGCGTTCGCAAATTAAGTTGTTGATTGTTTTTAAGTTCAGCGGCAGTCAGTTTAGCCCCGCTATAAATAGTCTGAGTTAGCATAAACATGCTTAGTTGCTCGTCCTACGCCGATTCCCAGTCATTGCTGTCAATTGTTGGTGCGCACCGACAAAAGTTAATGGCCCGTTTCAACGGATAGTTGTTGATAATGGTAGCAGTAAGTTTGTTATGGTGAAACTTATATGATGACGGATTGTTCGGAAATTTCAATATTAATAATATTATCAAGATAGTCGCTTGAAATCAGTTGATAACTTTTTCCAGACACCGAAAACCTGCAAACAGTGAGGTAATTCGTACATGTTGAGGTAGCATTAATCTAATTATCAATTTCATTAACACGAACATTAAAACGTTAATTAATAGATAAAGTTAAGAAATTCGTTGACAGCGTCCCGCCTGATTGCTAAACTAATGGTGAAAACAGGGAAAGAGGGATCATGATGGCGAAAGTTGGTTTGATTATGGGGTCAATTTCTGATTGGCCAACCATGCAATTAGCGGCAGAACAGTTAACGGCACTGGGAGTCTCTTATGAGCGTCACGTTATTTCGGCCCACCGAATGCCCCAGACATTACAATCCTATGGTGAAGAAGCAGCGTCACGGGGAATTCAAGTTATTATTGCGGGTGCGGGGGGCGCTGCCCATTTACCCGGGATGCTAGCTGCCAATACACTACTCCCGGTAATTGGGGTGCCCATTAAGACCCATACGTTGAACGGAGTTGATTCGTTATTGTCAATCGTACAGATGCCAGCTGGCGTACCCGTGGCGACGATGGCGATTGGTGATGCGGGGGCTAAGAATGGTGCGCTAATGGCCGCCCAAATTATCGGTTTACGGGAACCACAAGTACAACATGCAATTGGAGAATTTCGTGCTCGTCAACGTCAGGAGGCTGAACAAAGTGAACGCCAATTTTAAGGAAGCACTCTTACCACCCGCAACGATCGGAATCGTTGGTGGCGGTCAACTCGGTCAGATGATGACGCTTAGCGCGAAGGCGATGGGCTATCGGGTAGGTGTCCTTGACCCGACACCCAAAGCACCGGCAGCCCAGGTCGCAGATTTTCAGATTGTTGCGGCTTATGATGATCAGGCGGCTTTACTTGATCTAGCGCGCCGTAGTGATGTCTTGACCTACGAGTTTGAAAACGTTGATGAGAATGCTTTGATTGCTGCGCAAGCCTATGCAAAGTTACCGCAGGGCACTGCACTCCTGCATATTACTGGAGATCGTCTTAATGAGAAGCAATTTCTTCATGATCATGGCATCCCAGTCACATCTTTCGCACCGGTGACGGATTTACAGTCATTAAATTACGCCCTCAACCGTGTTGGTACGCCGGCAATTCTCAAAACGGCGGCAGGTGGCTACGATGGTCACGGACAAACGGATCTAGACACAGCAGTGGTGACAAAAGCCGCTAGTGCCTTATTGACACAGCCGTGCATTCTAGAGGCGCGGCAGAAATTTCGAACAGAAGTTTCCATGATGGTGACGCGTAGTGCTGCTGGTGTTGTTACGACTTTTCCGTTAGTTGAAAATCAGCATCAACATCATATCTTACACACAACGATTGCCCCAGCTAATGTTCAGCCCAGTGTTCATAGTGCGGCCCGCAAAATTGCGGTTTCGATTGCTGAATCTCTGGAACTACGCGGCGTGCTAGGAATCGAATTCTTTGTTTTACCGGATGATACTTTATTAGTCAATGAACTGGCACCACGCCCACATAATTCTGGTCACTATACGATTGAGGCCTGCAACATCTCGCAGTTTGAGGCCCATATTCGAAGTATCTGTGGCTTACCGATTCCGGCCATTACGCAGACCAGTCCGGCAGTGATGCGTAATCTGCTAGGTGATGACTTAACAGTGGCACGTCAACAGTTGGTTGAACACCCAGAATGGCATTTTCACGACTACGGTAAGGCGGCCATTAAGCCCCAGCGCAAGATGGGTCATGTCACCGTATTAAATCACGATATTGACGCAGCATTAGCGTCGTTGGCAAATTTGAAAGGGGAACAATAATAATGACGGCAGCGATTGAGAAACAAGCTTTGCTTTACACGGGTAAAGCGAAAGCGATGTATGCCACTAATGATCCTGAAATTCTATGGGTCGAATACTTAGATCAAGCAACAGCGCTAAATGGTAAGCGGAAGGTTCCCATTGACCAGAAAGGCCGATTGAATAATCGCATCGCGAGTTTGATTTTCAAAGACTTAGCCAATCACGGCATTGCCAACCATTTTATTGAGCAACCTTCAGACTATGTGCAACTTGTCCGTCGCGTGACCATGATTCCCTTGGAGACAGTTGTTCGGAATGCGGCTTCGGGTAGTTTTGAGCGTAAATTTGCCGTGCCACACTTAACCAAATTTGCAGAACCAGTACTGGAATTTTTCTATAAGAGTGATCAGCTGGATGATCCATTTATCAATGATTCACAAATCCACGCGCTAAATGTTGCAACACCGGCAATCGTGGCGGAAATTAAACGGCAGGCCTTACAGGTTAACCAGCGTTTGACGGCAATTTTTGCGGCGATGGGGGTACAGCTCGTTGATTTTAAAATCGAATTTGGGTTGACGACCACCGGTAAAGTCTTGCTGGCTGATGAAATCTCACCAGATAGTTGTCGGTTAGTCGACCTAAAGACCGGTGCATCGCTTGATAAGGATGTCTTCCGCAAGGATCTAGGCGACTTGACTAGTGTTTATCAGGAAGTATTGACGCGGCTAGCAACCGTTGAGGAGGCCTAACATGTACTTAGTTAAAATCTATGTGACTTATAAGCAATCAATTCTAGACCCCAAGGGTGAGGCGATTCATGATGCCTTACACCGACTTGGATATACGAATGTCGATGCCGTTGAATTAGGTAAGTATTTTGAGGTGAAAATTCACGCGGATGATCGGCCAGTTGCCGCTGAAATCGACGAGATGTGTGATCGCTTGTTAGCCAACGTTAATATGGAAACTTATCGTTACGAAATTACTGAGATGGAGGCTTTGTAATGATGAAATTTGCCGTACCAGTCTTTCCTGGTTCTAATTGTGATCATGACATGGTGAATGCCTTGCGCGATATTTTACACGTTACGGCTGATTTGATTCCGGCGACAGCGACCTCATTAGCAGGTTATGACGCGGTGGTGTTACCTGGTGGCTTTTCGTACGGTGATTATTTACGGAGTGGTGCGATTGCCCGCTTTGCGCCCATCATGCCGGCCGTTATTGCATTTGCTAACGCTGGTAAACCAGTCATCGGAATCTGCAATGGCTTTCAAGTCTTGACCGAAGCCGGATTATTACCTGGTGCATTGCAGGCCAATCGCTCAGCGAAGTTTATTTGTCAGGACAGCCCATTACGAATTGCCAATCATGAGACGATTTTTACCACCGCATACGGATCGACAGATCAAATTAGTTTACCGATTGCCCACGGCGAAGGCAATTATTATTGTGATGAGGCCACCTTGGCGCAATTACGTGCTAATCATCAAATCATCTTCGAATACGTCGAGAATCCAAATGGCAGCACGGCTAATATTGCTGGCATTACAAATGAAGCGGGAAATGTGCTTGGGATGATGCCCCATCCGGAACGGGCCGTGGAGATGATCTTAGGTTCCACGGACGGTCTCGGAATTTTTCAATCGGTCATTGCGAGTCAAGAGGAGGTCACCCATGCTTAAAAAGCAACCATTATCACCTACAGATGTTCGCGATTCTAAGGTCTATCGGGATTGGGGCTTAACCGATGCTGAGTATCAATTATTAACGGATAAGGTCCTTCAACGCTTACCTAACGAGACTGAAACCGGGTTGTTTTCCGGCATGTGGAGCGAACATTGCTCCTACAAGAATTCAAAACCAGTCTTGAAAAAATTTTGGACGCAGGGTGAACAGGTACTTGAAGGGCCTGGTGAAGGCGCCGGTATTATCGACATCGGTGATGGTCAGGCCGTGGTCTTTAAAGCTGAAAGTCATAATCATCCGTCTGCAGTTGAACCTTATGAGGGTGCGGCAACGGGTGTGGGTGGTATCATTCGGGACATCTTTTCGATGGGGGCCCGGCCGATTGCGCTGCTGGACAGTCTTCGCTTTGGGGAACCGACTGATGCTCATACGAAATACTTGATTTCGCAAGTAGTCGCCGGCATTGGCGGTTATGGCAACTGTATTGGAATTCCGACAATCGGTGGTGATACGGTATTTGATGCGAGTTATCAGAAGAACCCGTTGGTGAACGCCATGTGTGTTGGAATCTTGGATCAAGCTGATATTCAGAAGGGCCAAGCAACAGGAATTGGCAACGCCGTTATTTATGTCGGCGCAAAAACGGGGCGTGACGGCATTAACGGTGCGTCCTTTGCCTCTGCTGAATTTAATGACGCCAATGAAACCCAGCGTTCCGCGGTTCAAGTTGGTGATCCCTTTATGGAAAAATTATTGATGGAGGCGTGTCTCGAGGTTATTCATGAACATCGTGATGTTTTAATCGGGATTCAAGATATGGGCGCGGCGGGCCTAGTTTCCTCCTCAGCCGAAATGGCGTCCAAAGCAGGCAGTGGGTTGTCACTGAATCTTGACTTGGTACCACAACGTGAAACTGGCATGACGCCGTTTGAACTGATGCTCTCTGAATCACAGGAGCGGATGTTACTATGTGTCAAAGCTGGTGCCGAAGCAGAAATTTATCAAGTCTTTGAAAAGTACGGTCTTGATGCTGTCACAATTGGTAAAGTGACAGCCGGCCACCAGTATCAATTATTCCATCATGGTAAGTTAGTTGCAGATGTTCCCGTCGATGCACTTGCGACCAAAGCGCCGGTCTATGAACGCGAAAAGAAACGACCAACGCGCTTGAACCATCAGAGCCATCATCAATTTATGCCACGACTAGTTGATGCAACTGGCACATTGAAGAAGATGCTCCAACAGCCAACGATTGCTTCCAAAGCGTCGTTATATGGAACGTATGACTCGCAGGTCCAAACGAATACGGTCGTCAAGCCGGGTTCCGATGCGGGGGTCATACGGATTCGACATACGGATAAGGCGTTGGCGGTCACCACCGATGTTAACGGGCGATACTTATACTTAAACCCCCGTGTCGGTGGGGAAATCGCCGTTGCGGAAGCTGCTCGAAACATTGTCGCTTCCGGTGGGCAACCTTTAGGCATCACTGATTGCTTGAACTATGGTAATCCAGAGAAACCTGAACAATTTTACGATTTGGACGAATCGGCGATGGGCATCGCTCGTGCATGCCAATTATTCAATACGCCCGTGATTTCTGGCAATGTCTCGTTGAACAATGAATCGAACGGGGAAGCCATCTATCCCACCCCAATGATTGGGATGGTCGGGTTAATTAAGCATCAGAAAGATATTACGACTAGCGATTTTAAACACGCTGGCGATGCAGTCTACGTGTTAGGTACCACAGAAGCCGATTTCAATGGTAGTGAGCTGCAAAAGATGTTGACGGGAACGATCAGTGGCGAGCTGTTTGATTTTGACCTTGTGACTGAAAATCGTAATCAGCGTCTATTGTTAACTGCGATTCAAAAAGGACTAGTTGCTAGTGCCCACGATGTTTCTGAAGGTGGCTTGATTACGACGATTGCCGAATCATGTTTTCCACAAAATATCGGGGTGGAACTGGCCAGTGACTTGCCCGCTGCCAACTTCTTTGCGGAAACGCAGTCACGATTTGTTATCTCGGTGACACCAGCACAGCAAGCCGCGTTTGAAAGTTTAATGGAACCATATGTGACCTATTTAGGACGAACAACTGCAACGGATCGGCTACACGTTCAAACTGCTGATCAGGCGTTTGATATTAAGGTTAGTTTCGCCAAACAGTTGTGGGAAGGGGCCTTACCATGCCTACTGAAGTAAGAAGTCTGAATGAAGAATGTGGCGTCTTTGGGGTTTGGGGCTCGCCGGACGCCGCCCAATTAACGTACTTTGGGCTCCATGCGTTACAACACCGGGGGCAAGAAGGAGCCGGTATCACGGCGAATGATCACGGCAAACTGCAGACGGAACGCGGACTAGGGTTGTTGGCTGATGTCTTTCGGGACCCACGGCGGTTGGCACGTTTGACGGGTCAAGCTGCAGTCGGCCATGTACGCTATGCCACGGCTGGTAATCATGGATTGGAAAACATTCAACCCTTGAGTTTTAATTTTAGCGACTCACAGTTTGCACTCGCACATAACGGCAATTTGACGAACGCGGTGACACTGCGGCGACGGTTGGAACAGCATGGTGCCATTTTTCATGCTAGTTCTGATAGTGAGATTTTAATGCATCTGATTCGACGCAGCCCCGCAGCAACGTTAACGGAACAGGTTAAGGATGCTTTACGTCAAGTCCACGGAGGCTTTGCTTACTTACTACTAACGAATGATTGTTTGATTGCCGCTTTGGATCCTAACGGGTTACGACCATTAGTCGTCGGTCAGTTACCCACGGGCGGGTACGTCGTTTGTAGTGAAACTTGCGCGCTTGATACGATTGGTGCGACGTTTGTTCAAGATGTTCAGCCGGGAGAATTGTTAACGATCGATGATCATGGTTTGACGATCGACCATTATACGACTGATACACAGTTGGCGATTTGTTCAATGGAGTTTATCTACTTTGCACGTCCAGATTCTGATATTCACGGCGTCAACGTCCATTCTGCACGTAAACGAATGGGTGCTCAGCTCGCTGTTGAACAGCCCGTGGACGCCGACATTGTTGTCGGGGTACCCAATTCATCTTTATCAGCGGCGACCGGCTATGCGGAAGCGAGTGGCCTGCCTTACGAGATGGGATTAATTAAAAATCAATATTCGTCACGGACCTTTATTCAGCCGACCCAAGCATTGCGAGAACAGGGGGTTCGGATGAAGCTTTCAGCGGTCAAAGGTGTTGTCGCTGGTAAACGAGTCGTCTTAATCGATGATTCGATTGTACGTGGTACCACCAGTCGGCGGATCGTCAAATTATTGAAAGATGCGGGTGCAAAGTCAGTTCATTTACGAATTGCATCGCCACCATTACGCTATCCATGTTTTTACGGTATCGATATTCAATCGACTAATGAATTGATTGCGGCTCAGCAAACGATTCGGGAGATGTGTCAGACGTTTGGTGCGGACTCACTTGGTTTTCTCAGTGAACAGGGCGTCGTTGATGCAGTTGGCTTGTCGACCACCGAACCGTATGGTGGACTATGCATGGCCTATTTTAATGGGGATTATCCAACGGCCCTGTATGATTACCAAGCCGAGTATGATGCGGAAATTGCGCAATTACAAGCCAATCATGAAGGGGTGATCAAGTGAGCGATGCGTATAAGCGGGCTGGCGTTGATATCAACGCTGGTTACGACGTCTTAAAGACGGTCAAACAAATGAGTGGTAATCAGCAATTAGGCGCGTTTGGGGGAGCGTTTCCACTTAGTCCGGATGCAACTGCCAACGATCCCGTGTTAGTAGCGGGGACGGATGGTGTGGGGACTAAGCTCTTAGTCGCAATCGCTGCTGATCAACATACCACGATTGGAATTGACTTGGTCGCAATGTGTGTGAATGATATTTTGGCACAAGGCGCGACCCCCCAGTTCTTTTTAGATTACTTAGGTCTTGGACATACGGACCAGAAGCGGGTCAAAGCCATTTTGACTGGCGTTGTCGCGGGCTGTCAGCAGGCCCATACAGCGTTGATTGGTGGCGAGACTGCGGAGATGCCCGATATGTATGGTCAGGACCATTACGACCTCGCTGGTTTTGCGGTCGGAATTGCGAACCGCGCGGACCTGTTATCACCAGCAAATGTTCGGGCTGGGGACGTCTTGATTGGGTTGCCGTCTAATGGCCTCCACTCGAATGGGTTTAGTCTAGTTCGTGATATTTTATTCAAACAACACGACTACCAATTGACCACGGTTTTTGACGAACTTGGTCATGATTTACAAACGGAAATTTTACGACCAACGACCATTTACGTTGATGCAGTTCAACCATTGTTACAGCAGAAATTAGTGACGAGTATCGCCCACATTACCGGGGGCGGCTTGATTGAGAACGTCGCCAGAGCGTTACCGGCGGGCTTGAGTGCGCACCTTGAATTGGGTCAATGGCCGGTACCGCCAATTATGACGTTATTGGCCGAACTCGGTGGGCTGACTGCTACGGATCTTCGGTCGACCTTTAACCTGGGCTTGGGAATGGTTCTGATCGTTCACCCCGACCAAGTGGCAGCTGTGACGGCTAATTTGACGGCCAACGCTCAGTCCTATTATCGAGTTGGAACAGTCCAAACTGGTACGACACCCGTCGTTTTTGAGGAGGCTGAGCATGCCTAATAAAATTGCAGTATTTGCTTCGGGTAATGGCACCAACTTTGTTGCACTCCACCAAGCGATTATTGAACGACAATTACCGGTAGTGATTGGGTTACTTGTGTGTGATCAACCGACAGCGCCGGTAATTGACAAGGCCCGGGCAGCTAACGTACCGATATTAATTGTTGATTTTCATGATTATGCGAATAAAGCGGCCGCGGAAGCAATCATTTTGACGGCCTTGCAAGCACGGCAAATTGAACTGGTATTATTGGCCGGGTACATGCGCATTATTGGTCCGACCCTCTTGAATGCGTATGCTCATAAAATCATCAATATTCACCCAGCATTGTTACCAAAGTTTCCTGGTCGTCACGGCATCGAGGATGCTTTTGCCGCTGGTGTGACTGAGACGGGCGTTACCATTCACTATATCGATGCCGGAATCGATACCGGGCAAATTATTGCCCAGCGGGTCGTTCCGGTTGCACCAGACGATACGCTAGCCAGCCTGGCGACCCGGATTCATGATTGTGAACACCAATTTTATCCAGATGTATTACAGACACTCATTAATGAAGGAGCAATTTAAGATGACAAAACGTGCGTTGTTAAGTGTTTCTGATAAGCAGGGATTAACTGATTTTGCGAAGGGCCTCGTTGCCCTTGACTATGAATTGATTTCAACGGGTGGGACCAAAAAGGCATTGGAAGCAGCTGATATTCCAGTCATCGGAATCGAAGAAGTGACCGGTTTTCCTGAAATGCTTGACGGTCGGGTCAAAACGCTCCATCCTAAGGTTCACGCCGGACTATTAGCACGACGTGACCTGCCAGCGCACATGGCGCAACTAAAAGCAGCTGGTATTCAACCGATTGACATGGTCGTGGTTAACCTGTACCCATTCAAAGCGACCATTCAACAACCAGACGTCACACAAGCTGAAGCTATTGAACAAATCGATATTGGTGGTCCGTCGATGCTGCGTTCCGCAGCTAAGAACTTTGCCGCGGTGCTGCCAATTGTTGATCCTGCTGATTATGAGCAGATTCTGGCTGATTTGCAGACGGACGCGGTCACACCGGCACTCCGTCAACGATTAGCGGCCAAAGTTTTTCAACATACTGCGGCCTATGATGCCTTGATTGCCCAATATTTAACGACTGAAGAATTTCCAGAAAAGTTGACCCTTACTTATGATAAGAAGCAGGCCCTGCGTTATGGTGAGAACAGCCATCAAAAGGCTGCCTTTTACGAAAATGCCTTACCGACGCACTTCTCGATTACGGGTGCCAAGCAAATTCATGGGAAAGAGCTTTCTTACAATAACATCAAGGATGCGGATGCCGCCTTGCGGATGGTCAGTGAATATCAACAGCCGGCCGTAGTTGCAATGAAGCACATGAATCCGTGTGGGGTTGGCTTGGGTACGACGATTGAGGCTGCTTGGGATAAAGCCTATGAAGCCGATTCGATTTCAATCTTTGGGGGAATCATTGCCTTAAATCGCCCAGTCGATCTCGCAACGGCTGAGAAGATGCACGCACTCTTCTTGGAAATTATTATTGCCCCGAGTTTTGATGACGATGCCTTTGCTATTTTGGCCAAGAAGAAGAATCTGCGCTTGATGACGGTTGACTTTGAGCAAACGCACACGGCCGATAAGTTTGAAACGATTTCAGTCGGTGGGGGCTTACTACGTCAGGAGGTCGACGCGGCCTTCGAAACGCCAGCTGATTTTACCGTAGTTACCGTAACCCAACCGACACCTGCGCAGCTAAAAGCACTCGCTTTCGGCCAACAAGTTGTGAAGCACGTTAAGAGCAATGCGGTCGTTGTAACTACCGCAGATCGGACATTGGGAATCGGTTCTGGTCAGATGAATCGAATCGATTCAACTAAGATTGCCATTGGTAAGGCGATGAAACAAGCTGGCTACGAAAATGCTATCCTAGCTTCGGATGCGTTCTTCCCAATGGATGATTGCGTCGAATATGCTGCGCAGCACGGCATTCGTGCAATCGTGCAACCAGGTGGTAGTATTCGTGATAAGGATTCGATTGCCATGGCCGACCGTTATGGTATTGCGATGGTCACCACTGGTGTTCGACACTTCCGGCATTAATGAAAGGATGGGTGCGTGCATGGCAAACGTATTAGTAGTTGGTGGTGGTGGTCGCGAACATGCCATTGCCAAGGCAATGATGGCAAGTCCGCAAGTCAGTACCGTCTATTGTGCACCCGGTAATCCAGGCATGATCCGGGATGGTATTCGGACACTAGCGATTGACGAAATGGACTTTGCAGGGTTGGTCAACTTTGCACGGGCCAATACGGTTACCCTGACCTTCGTCGGACCCGAAGTACCGCTAGCCGCAGGCATTGTTGATTACTTTCAAGCAGCTGGCCTGGCTATCTTTGGCCCCAACCAAGCTGCGGCACAGTTGGAAAGTTCTAAGGTATTTGCGAAGGCCTTCATGAGTCGCCATCACATTCCGACGGCCGACTACCGGCAATTTCATGAATTGGATTCGGCACTAGCTTATAGTCATGAACAAGCTGTGCCACAAGTTATCAAAGTCGATGGGCTGGCAGCTGGTAAAGGGGTGACGGTTGCGACGAGTTATGAACAAGCCGCGGCAGCGATTAAGACGGCCTTTAAAACTAGTTCGACGGTCTTGATCGAGGACTACGTTGCTGGCTTTGAGTTTTCCCAAATGGTTTTGGTTGGTGGTGAGCACTATGCGTTATTACCGACCGCCCAAGATCATAAACGGTTACAGGACCATGACCGGGGACCGAACACGGGTGGCATGGGGGCCTATTCACCAGTACCGCAAATCACGCCCGCGGTTATCGATCAAACGATTGCGACAATTATTGAACCGACGATTGCAGGTCTCAAAGCCGATGGGTTAAGCTTTGAAGGGGTTATCTATGTTGGGGGAATCCTGACTGCGACCGGTCTTCAAGTTATTGAATATAATTTGCGACTGGGTGATCCTGAAACGCAGATCTTATTACCACAACTACAGAGTGATTTTTATCAAGTCATCGTCGACTTATTGCAACATCGGCAACCACACGCGCAGTGGCAAACGACGGCAACTTATCTTGGCGTCGTACTAGCTGCTCCCGGTTATCCGGGACCAACTGAAGCCGGTGTACCGGTTCCGACGGTTGCTGGTGCGGATTATGCTAGCGTTGCGGGTACCCCGGATCAATTAGTCAGTGCGGGTGGCCGGGTGATGATGGTTACCGCAAGTGCCCCGAGCTTGGTCGCAGCACAGCGGGCTGTTTATCAACAAATCGACCAACTCAGAGTCGGTGATCTAGTGTACCGAACTGATATTGGCGTTAAGGGGATGACAGCGTCCCACGATTAGCGCTTGACATTCGGTGAGCACCATTCTATGCTGGAAACATTACTTAAATTCGTCATAAAAGAATAATGGTTGGTGTTGGCAGTTAAAGGCTGACCCAAACGTTGAAATCGTCCTTTTTAAGCAGTAGGGGACGATTTTTATATTGGCAGAATGCAATTAATTTGGAGGCTAAACGGGCATGGAATTTGGCACATTGATGATGATGGTTAGGCACCGTGTACATGGTTGGCAAATGGCAATGCGGTCTCAAAAAGGGTTGCATCGGGGCACAACAACGTTGAATATTAACGCGGCGGGACTTAAACGGATGGAGGACGCTGCTTTTATGCATCATATTCGGAAACCGGTTGATAAGTCGCATAATCTAAATTGGTGGCACTTTAACTTTTTCTGGGGGCTACAAGGCATCACCCAATCCGGGATAGGTTTGGTGCCGGCGCTCGCGTTGACCGGTAAAATCAGTGGCTTCAACCATCCTGCCGTTGCGCATTTTGAATTCATGCGCAATCAAATCAGTGGTGGAACTGTGGATAAACAAATTTTGCCCGCTCCCGAGCTGTGCTTGGCAGAACTCAAACGGTCCGATAATGCGCGCGCACTTAATCGAGTCTATCAATCAGATACGGAAATGGTGCATGACTTGGCCGCAGCCTACCACCAGATCATGAGTGACTTGTATCGAGTTGGTGCGCGGACGATTCAGCTGAATCGCCAGGGCCTCGGCAGTCAGCAAGGGTGCTCAATTACTGAACTTGGCACACAGGTAAGTCGTGAGGCCGTTCGTGATTTACCTGCCGATCTCTGCGTTGAGTGGCACGTGACACATGGGACCTGTTACTCAGCGTAGTCTGGGCAGCTCCATTTGCATAGCTAAGAAAACGATCAAAAGGGATTAATATTAAAACGTGCACTTACCTGAGTCAGTTATCACTCAGGTAAGTGCACGTTTTTAGTTGGGCTGGTTGCAAGTTCTCGCACCAGTAGACCCGTTATCGATTATTGAAAGCGTTAATAGCGACACCGTTTTACTTTTTACCCTGCAATGACTGTCGCTTCGGGCTGACCCACGTTCCGGAGCCAAAGCCCAGAATGGTTTTGAGTGCAGGAATAAACGTTGCAACGACGGTGATAGGATTGATCATCCAGTAAAATAACATGTAGAGTGGGGCGAAGAACCAGTACTTTAGTTTCGCACCATGATGGTCCAACAGGAGTGCCGCTAACAGTTGCATGAACCCGGCCAATAGTTCAAAACTAACAAAGACAAATGACAACATCAAGCCGTGGTAGACTCGTTCAAAATTGCCGGTTATCAGGAAGTAACCCATCAGAATCAAAAACATCAAGGAAGTGATGACGAAGAAAAAGGACCAGATGATTGACAACGTCGAATCGACGAACATTGATAGTTGATAGCGATGAACGATTGGGTGGAAAATGAATTTCTTAATGTTCGTTAACCACACTTCCGTGCCACCCTGTGCCCAACGTTTGCGTTGATGATAAAGGTCTCGGATTGTGGTGGGGACGTTCATATGGAAGACGATGTTAGGGGCAAACCGCGGGACGGCGCCCACCATTTGGTGATCCCAGGCAATACTGATATCTTCCGTCGCGCGATTTTGTCGAAAGCCACCAACGTCAATTAGAAATTGTTTGCGGTAGAGGGTATTTGCCCCGCTATACGCGTACATAGAGTCGTTGATGGAAGTTTGACTCCGCTTGATAACACCGACGATACTAGAGAATTCAACGGTTTGAGATTTACCTAAAAGCGACGTTCGATTTTGAACATCCATATTGGCGGTGACGGCGGATGTATTCATATCGCGGTCATGGATGAAGAAATTCATATACTTCATCAGGGCGTCCTTTTCTGGAATCGTATCAGCGTCGTTGCTGAGAATATACTCACCCTGGGCAAAGTACATGCCAATATTGAAGGCGTGGGCCTTGCCCTTGTTTTTCTCAATTTCAACGGTTCGTAGCCGTGGATAGACGGACTGCAACCGTTGAATAATGGCGGCCGTCTTGTCGGTCGAACCATCGTTCATGACTAGGACCTCGTAGTTCGTATAATTGAGCTGGGTAAATAAGTATGTGATGGTTTCTTCAATCATGACTTCTTCGTTGTGCGCCGGGATCATGATGGTAATCATTGGTTGATGTTCAGCCGGAATGTACTGCCAGTCATCATCACGCTTATTGGTCTTGATAAAGCGGTAGGATAGCGCGCCGGCGAACCAGAAAAAAGAGCCAACGATGGGGTAGAGACATAAAATCAGGAGTGCGATGTTGATTACCGATTTAAATAAGGTTGCGGCGAATATGTGGTCAATAAAAATATTTGTCATGGCGCCCCCTGGTTAATCGTTAATATCGTCTAAATTATTTTGTTGATAAAGTTGCTGAATCTGATTAGTATCGAGATTTTGTTCTGGCTTGACCCGGTAGTGGCGGGTATGTTCACGAAATTCGGCATTGCCGAAACGGTCCGCCATGAACTGAGCGAGCAGTTGCTGCCGTTTTTTCTGATTAATGGGATTAAAGGTTGGCCACTGTTCAACGACACGTTCACGCTTACGATTCTGTATAATGGTCATGGTCACTGCAAAAAGGGATGCGAGTGCAAAGCAAAAGGCCAGTAAGATACCGATGAACTTAAATTCGAAAAGACCTTCATGGTAGTGCCAGAAACGCGGAATGTGTGGATTATAACTTGACCAAATGGAAAGGACTGTCACGGTGATGGGCACAATCACTGCGAGCCAACCCACGATACCAACGATCGTTTGGCGAATCTTGAGTCCCCAATGGCCAGTGTCAAAGTACGCATCAGAGTATAGTTGTTGCCGATTAACATCATCAGTGGTTGGTTTAGGCATCGTGGTTCTCCTTTGTGGTTGATTGCTGGGGATTGATTGGATGGCCGAATAAGTAGCCTTGGCGAATGCTGATTTGCAGTTGCTCGGCGAGCTGTTCATCGGCCTCATTTTCGATTCCCATTAGAATTAGATCAATATTGTTTTCCTTAGAGAGCTGATTCCAGAATTGGAGGTTCAGGTCCAGCCAGACGGATGGGTCTTCCTTGCGAAATGAGCGCATTGAGCATTTGAGCGTGTCGATATCTTTTAAAAGCCACTGAATGTTTTTAAGATTGGCTAGACTTGCACCGACGTTATCGATTCCAAACTGCATGCCGTAACCGCGGGCTTCACGAATTCGCCGCCGAAATAGGCGTTTATTGATACGACGTGGTTGGTATTGAGGTGTGTACTCAATTGCCAAGTGCATCGGTTCGATGTTCGCAATTGCCCAGCGAACAAAATAACGGAATTCGGGACTGATGATTTGTTCGTATTCTAAATTGATTGATAACGTAATCGCTTCATCAGGTAGCGCCTTAAAGGTATCTTCAAGCAGGAAGATCACCCGCTGAAGTGGAAGTGAGTCAAGTTGTGGTGGTAATGACCACGAACCATCAGTATTTTGTTGACGCAGGAGACATTCATAGCCGGTAGTGCGGCCACGAAAATCGACTTGTTTTTGAATAAAGTAGCGTAGATTAAAATCATCATTTTCAAGGTAATTGTTGGAACGTTTGCGGGAGTACCAATAGTAAGTACCAATCGTCAGGATGAAGATGACCGCAATTGAGCCTGTCAACCACAGTAATCCTATTTCTAATTGTGCTAGACTCATCTAATATAATCTCCGTAAGAAAAACTTATGGTAACAGGAAAGGCGACTAACCGTCGTAGTTGACAGTGTCAAACATTTTGACATTATAGGCCTAATTTTGCACAGTTTCAACAAAAATTATCTCTTGATAAATAGAAATAATTTTTGATTAGCGTTAATCAGTCCTGTCTTATGAACGAATCGCGCAACCGCACATCAACACTGTTTAGCCAACTAAACCACCAGTGATTGACGGGGTTTTAGTGGTCGCTTATAATCGATAATGACTTTGACGGATATTTTAATAAGTATAGAAGAGGGTTATCATAAAATGAAAATTGTTTTAACGGGTTCAATCGGTCGTATTAACCAGACCTTGGTACCTAAGCTGACCCATGCTGGTCATGAAGTGACGGTCATCAGTCATCAAGCAATTCGCAGTAGTTTGATAAAGGTTTTTCGCGCAACCCCTGCCATTGGTCGACTTGATGACGAAGCGTTTTTGACCAAGACGTTCATGGGCGCTGACGTGGTATACCTCATGGTAACTGGTATAGCGGCGAGTGATGATCTTTATACCGCTGCCAAACGACAAGCGGACATCTATGCCGCCGCGATCAAGGCAGCCGGCGTAAAACGAGTGGTGAATCTGAGTAGCGTGGGGGCCGACTTGGGACCAGAAGTCGGTGCACTTTACATGTATCATATTATCGAACAAACGTTAACAACCGCTTTACCAGACGTGGACTTAACGTTTATCCGCCCAACGGCAATGTACTATAATTTACTGAGCAGTGTGCCAACCGTTAAAAAGAGTCATCGAATCTACACAAATGCCAATTTGGCTGTTAAGAACGTGTGGGTTGCGCCGGTCGACGTTACAACTGTACTGATTAAGGCGCTGACCGAACCGACACCGGGGCAAACGGTGACATATGTTGCGAGTGATGAGAAAACTTATTTGGAAGTTGCTTCCGTACTGTCACAGGCTCTTAAAATGCCGGATTTGCGCGTTTCACAAGTGCCTGATGAGGTCATGCAAGATCATTTAGTGACTGCCGGAACCCCGGTCGCATTTGCACGGGAATATGTTAAAACGGTCGCTTACCAGCGTGACCACGATTTTTACGCGGATTATCGAGCACATCAACCTCGATTAGGCGATGTTAAACTTGCTGACTTTGCCCAAGTCTACGCTGAAGATTACCATAATCAACAAGTTCTTAAACACTAGTAGGCGTTAGATGCAGCCGTGCCTACTAAAAAACACCCCTGAGTTAAACGACTCAGGGGTGTTTTAGACTGCCATCATTGCTTAGCGAACCATCAGTTCTAAGCGACAAATGCAAAGTAGAGAATGAAGACGACCATCATCGTCCACATGAGGGCGTTTACTTCACGCCAACGGCCTTTGACCGTCATGGTGATTGGGTAGAAGATAAAGCCAACGGCCAAACCTTCTGAGATACTGTAAGTTAGTAGCATCATAATCATGGTGAAAAAGGCTGGGACGGCGATTTCAAACTTGGTCCAATCAATATATTGAACGTTTGATAACATTAAAATACCAACGATAATCAGGGCTGAAGCGGTCACCGCGGACGTAATCACCGTCAAAATTGGAGAGAAAAAGGCGGCGATGGCAAACAAGAGGGCAACGAAGACGGAAGATAACCCAGTACGGGCCCCCACGGCAACGCCGGAAGTCGATTCAACATAAGCCGTCGTCGGTGACGTGCCAAAGACTGCTCCTAAAGTTGTGGCGAGTGCACCACTAAAGAGCGCTTTACCAACGCCTTTGACTTCGCCGGATTCTTTGTCCACCATGCCGGCTTCGGTTGCCACCCCAACCAAGGTTCCCGACGTATCGAAAAGGCCAATGATGAAGAACGTCAGGATGACAATGATCATTTGAAACGAATTAATATTACCAAGGTGTGTCACAGCTTGACCAAAAATCGGTTGAACGCTCGGAACCCCACTGATAATCCCAGTTGGTAGGGGAATAATACCGAAGATCATTCCGACTGCGGCGGTGATGAACATGCCCCAGAAAATACCACCAGTTACATTAGCGGTGACTAGCATGATGCCGACGATAATCCCGAAAATCGCCAACAAAACGGTGGGACTGTGCAAGTTACCCAGGGCGACCGCGTTGGACTTATTCGCAACGATAATCCCAGAGGTTTGTAGTCCTGAAAAAGCAATGAACAAGCCAATTCCGGCAGATACGGCGTATTTTAGCGCACTTGGAATCAAGTTGATCAGTTTATCGCGTAACTTGGAGAGCGTTAGTAGGATGAAAAGAATTCCGGCAACAAAGACTCCCGCCAAAGCGGTTTGCCAAGGAATGTGCCATTCCTGGACAACTGTATAAGTAAAGAAGGCATTCAGCCCCATCCCCGGTGCTAATGCTACGGGAAAGTTGGCAACTAGCCCCATCAAGAGACAACCAACAATGGCCGCTAAAATCGTTGCGGTGAAGACGGCGGTCTTACTCATACCAGTACTTCCCAATAGTTCGGGATTTACGGCTAAAATATATGACATGGCTAAAAAGGTCGTCAGACCACCAATCAACTCGCGGCGGACTGAAGTGCGGTTTTCACGCAAATGAAATAATTGTTCTAGAATAATGACCCACTCCTAAAATTAATAAAAAACTAACAATTCAACAATTGTCTAGTATAACATACTGATTTTTAGGGTAACAGGGGATTAATCAGTTTATTGCCTCACGATGGCTTGTTTTTGGAATGGACCAGGTTTAGATGACTCTTCGGCAGCATGGGCAAGTTTTATGCCAAGTCGAAAGAAAGTTACTTTAAAAAAAGTCTTCACCGGTACGACGGTTGACATTCAGCAAAAAATGGCAGTATAAATCAATCAATAGAATGAGAGCGGCTATTAAGTAGCAGAACAAAAAAACAGCGGTTCACTGCCAGATTAGGACTGTGAACCGCTGCTTTTAAGCGTCATAATTAAGGTTGTTCTGTTTCATTGAGACCGACTGATTCATCATCAACCGTGTTTTCGGCTGCGTGGCGGTTGAAGAGTAAGTTAAGGCCAACTGCGGCTACACTACCAACGACCACCCCGTTGCTCAACATGATTTGAAGTGCACCAGGTAAGAATTGGAAGATATTGGTTTGCACCGTGACGCCCAAACCAAGACCAATCGAAACGGCTGCCACGAGTAAATTATTGTTATTGCGGAAATCGACTTGAGCTAACATTCGAATCCCTTGAATGCCAACGATCCCGAACATGACGACCATGGCGCCACCAAGTACTGGGTCGGGGATAATCGTCGCTAGCGCACCAATCTTAGGCAGTAGGCCCAATACAACTAAGAACGCAGCGGAAAAGTAAATTGGCTTTCGCGTCTTGACACCAGATAATTGAACGACGCCGACATTTTCAGAAAACGTTGAATAGGGGAAGGTACTGAACAAGCCACCGAGGATGACGGCAATTCCTTCTGCCCGGTAACCACGTTTTAAATCGTCGCCTTCAATTTTACGACCGGTAATGTCGCCAAGGGCAAAGAAGACCCCGGTCGATTCAACCATCGTTGTTAAGGAGACGAGGATCATGGTCAAAATGGATGACCATTCAAAGTGCGGGGTCCCAAAGTAAAAGAGGGTCGGTAAATGGAACCAGCTAGCTTCAGCGACGGGTTTTAAAGAAACCATCCCCATTGCCCCGGCAATCAAAGTCCCAACTAAAATACCAATCAGAATCGAAACGGATTTCATGAAGCCACGTGCAAACACGCTAATTAATAAAATAATTGCGATGGTGAGAAAACCAATGCCAAGTGCTTGCAAGTTACCGAAATCCTTGGCACTGGTGTCGCCGCCACCAAGATTTTGGAAGGCGACCGGAATCAGCGTGAATCCAATAATTGTGATTAGCGATCCCGTAACGACTGGTGGAAAGAGGTTCTTGATCTTTGAAAATAAGCCGGCAATCAGAAAAATAAAAATACCAGCACCAATGATTGAGCCATACATGGTCCCCAGCCCATATGTTTTACCGATTTGAATCAACGGATTGACGGCTTGAACGGCACAGCCAAGCACGACGGGAAGCCCGATTCCTGTTAGTGGTGTACGTTTTAATTGTAGGAACGTTGCGATCCCACACATGAAAATGTCGATTGAGACTAGGTAAGTTAATTGTTCTTGGCTGAAATGCAAGGCCGCGCCAATCAATAATGGCACGAGCACATCACCCGAATACATAGCTAACAGATGTTGAAACCCTAAAATGGCCGCCTTAACATTGGTAATTTTAGGTGCTGCGGATACTTCCTTCAAATCAATCTTCCTCTCTCGATTAAGCTGATTTGCCTATAAAAAAAGTCACCCCGGCAAACGGGATGACCTCGTTTGCTTATAGTCCAACCTTTACGGGGTTGGGTAGAAACTCGTCAACCATATCATGACATTATATAGGCAATTACCACTTATTTGAATGAGACTTATTCTAGCACAGATGAAAACCGAATACAAATGTAGCCGAATAAATTAATGTTCGTGAAAACGATATTTTTTTGGAAGATGAAAATGAAAACGTTCACTTTTGTGATTGTTGATTATGCCAAAGTAGCACTGCCATTTCTAGTGTTTGGGTCTGTTCAGGATCGTCCAAGTTCAACGTTAGCATTTTTTCGATCTTTTTAAGGCGGTAAATCACCGTATTGCGGTGAATATCTAGGTGGCCGGCCACTTCGGCAATGTTTTGATGGTAATAAAAATAGCCATACAGGGTCGTGAGTAGATTAAGTTGTTCATTCGCACTGACACCACTGACGAGTCCACCTAAAACCCGTTCGACAAACGATCGCGCTTCATTTTGTGGAATCAGTGAAATTAGTTCCTTGACGTACTTGGGCCGATAGATCGTGACTGCGTGGGGACTGTTTTTGCTGAGTGCCAAGGCTTCTGCCGCTTCATTATAGGTTGTTGCGAGTTCGGTTAGTGGTAGAGTCGAATAACTGTAACCAGCAATCAAACGCGCCTGTCTGTCCAACTTTGGCTGAATAAATTGAACGAGGGCGGTCAGAAAGTGCTGGGCATTTTGCTGGTCATTGATTAATAAGACCAATTGCTGCTTTAATGAAAAAACAATGACGGATGCTTGGTATTCTTTAATAAACCACAGTGTCAGTTGCTGAACCTGTTCCAAGAGATGGTTACTTAAGAGGGCCTGGTGATTAGTCGTGACTAAAATGGTGGCGCAGTGGAACTTCGTACTCGGATCAATATTGCGGGCTTTCAGAGTCTTATTCACGAGGTCGTTTGAAATACCGCCATCCATTACGTTTAAGTAGAAACCACTTTGGTTGCGGAATGCGGATTCGTTTAACATGTCCACCCGACCATTGACGAAACTCAAGGTGTTTAAGACGACTTGCGTCAGCATCTGATCAGTTGAGTTGGCCGGGTCCAAGTCGACGACGCCTACAAAGGCCTTATTTTCCTTATAAGCCGAAAATAGTGGCATGATGGTCAGGTCATTTGCTTGGTAAGGGAGAATGACGCGGGTATTGAGGTTGAAATAGTCGATATCGGTTTGATTGCGTAAAAAATCAGTCAAGGTATTGCGGGTCATCGGTAAATCTTGGGAAGCACTGACCACCCGAAAATGACTATCCATTAAGAAGAGAGGATGATGAATTAGCTCGCTACATTTATTCAAGACCGTGGTGTTGGTTGGGTCTTTGAGCAACAAATCCGCTAGTGTTTGGTTTGCCTTGACGATGCGACTGAGCTCATTAGTTTGTGACTTTAAGATGATGCTCAGCATTTTGCGCATGGTTTCAGAAATCAACTCATCACCGGGCGTAATAATGATTGGAAAAGCGAGTTCGTTCGCTAATTCAATCACTTTTTTTGGTAAATGGTCAACGTAACGATGATCCTTAAATCCGAGACCAGCACAGTTGGCATTGTGCATCGCCTTGATCAAAGTTAGTGGGTCGGTGGTTGTATTGACGAAGGGATAGCCGTTCGTAATCAAAAACTGACCATTAGCAAGGTAGTCAGCAATGTCAGGTGACTCGATCATTCCGATATTACTAATTTCGCGTTTGAGACCGCGTTCACCCGCAATTACCCGCATATGTTGCATTGATGGTGTTTGTAATAGTGTTTGTAAACGCATGGTAAGTCCCCCTAAAATTAGTTATCTTTAACAAGTAGTATACCGATAATTTGGCAGTTTGACTATAATTAAATGAAAAATAGATTAAAAACAAATGAAGCGTCGAACCAGTGTTATGGGTTAAGGAATTTAAGTATTGGAAAGGTTTATCCTCATTTAAGCGCAGGAGTAGCCGGCGCAGGACTGCTGAAGAAAGTTTTGTTTAGTGTAAATTCACCTGGTTAGGGCGTTGGATGCCGACATACAGAAACGGGATTCGCTCGGGTTGAGACTTCCAGTTAGCTAAGTGAAAGTTCACCCCTCAACGTTGCTGTTGAGATAATCTTCAGTTTCAACCCGTCTGAACTTCACCGGCTTCCAGTGCTGAGTATTGTCAGCAACGCCTTCCAGTCGAGGTGGTGTTCAAGTGATGGGTGGACTTAACTTTTGCTGAGTTTGTTGTTGCTCATAAAGGGTAGATTTCGCATATAATGATATTTTGATAGACCATTTGTTGCTAAATTAGCACGTTAAGATTGAAACAGTCATTAAAGTGAATTGATGGTCTCCCAGCTTTAATTGAAGTTCTAATATCAACGGATTCAACGACCAATGGTACTAATATTAGGCGACCACTCATCATTTATTCTTAGAGGCCGGAATAAGACGATCACGTGTCACGATTGGAAATCTATTGAACTCGCCAGGTTCCTCAATGATGCTTGTCAACATAAAGGGCAAATGACCAAAGTCGTCAGATAATTAACGCGACTTAAGTTGATTAGTCCTTGACAGTTGTGGTGGAGTTCGTTACACTTAGTCCAATTAAACAAGCACCTTTAACTTAGTCCTGTGAGGCTAACAAGGGGAACGGTCATGTAGGGTCTCCCACGCTTTTCGCAGGAAAACAGGGTGACTCTTTTTTTACCCCGTGGATTAAGGTGAAATTACAGAAATGGAGCTGACAAACTAATGGCACGAGAAGTCGTTGATGCAATGACCATGCGCCGCGCGCTGACGCGGATCACTTATGAGATTATTGAGCAGAATAAGGGTGTTGGTAACCTGGTATTTATCGGTATCAAGACTCGTGGGATTTTTTTGGCCCAACGGTTAGCGCAACGATTGAAACAGTTGGAAGGCGTTGACGTGCCAGTTGGTTCGTTAGATATCACGTTATATCGGGATGATCATCATGCGGTTGATGTTGCCGGTCAAGCGAAGCTAAATGGTGCTGATATTCCGGTTGATATCAATGGCAAACACGTTATCTTGGTCGATGATGTCTTATTTACAGGCCGGACAGTTCGGGCTGCGCTAGATGCCTTGATGGACCATGGACGTCCCGCAAAGATTTCGTTAGCGGTCTTAGTCGATCGTGGACATCGTGAATTACCGATCCGGCCTGATTTTATTGGTAAAAATATTCCAACGGCCTTGGATGAACAAGTCAGTGTCGCCCTTGAAGAACACGACGGACATGATGGAATTAGTATTGAAAAATTAGAAGAATGATTTAATTGAATAAAACCATTTAATTGTTTCCAGAGAGGAACGAAACGGTTTGGTCATGCGTGACCACTTAATCGGAGTCTAGCCTCTTTGCAAACATTTTTGCGGAAGCTAGACTTTTTTATATACAAAGGAGACGGCAATAGCCATGAAAACGAGTCAAAACCTAGTTAGTGTTGAACAATTTAGTAATCAGGACGTGATGGCCTACTTGAAGTTGGCCCAAGCTTTCAAGAATGGGAAAACGGTACAACTGTCACAGCCAACGTTTGCGATGAACTTATTTTTTGAGAATAGCACCCGCACACATACAAGTTTTGAGATGGCCGAACGACGATTAGGATTACAGGTGATTCCGTTTGACCCAAAGACTAGTTCCGTGACTAAGGGCGAAAGCTTGCTGGATACTTTGAAAACGATTGAAGCCATTGGCGTCAACTTGGCAGTGGTTCGGCATCCACGCGATCGTTATTATCAACCACTTCTCGACGCCGGGTTTGACATGAGTTTGATCAATGCTGGTGATGGTAGTGGGCAACATCCGTCACAATCGTTGTTGGATATGCTAACTATTTATGAAGAATTTGGTCATTTTGATGGTTTAAAGATAGCTATTGTGGGTGACTTGGCCCATTCACGTGTGGCCCGTTCCAATATGGCGTTACTGACGCAACTAGGAGCCCAGGTTTACTTTGGCGGCCCCAAAGAATGGTATGGCCGTGACTTTGAAGCATACGGCGAATATCAGACGATGGACCAGTTAGTCGCAACGATGGACGTCATGATGTTATTACGTGTCCAACACGAACGATTATCGCAAGTGAACAATCAGACCTTCGATGCGTCTGCCTACCATCAACAGTATGGTTTAACAGCTGAGCGCGCCGCACGAATGCCCAAGCATGCGATTATCATGCATCCGGCCCCTGTTAATCGAGGTGTTGAGCTAGCGAGTGACTTAGTTGAAGCGCCGCAATCACGAATTTTTCAGCAGATGACGAATGGTGTTTATATTCGGATGGCAATGGTGGCGAGCGTCCTCGCTCATCAAGGATTAATTTCAGCAACTCAAGTGGAGGTTTAACGCATGACAACATTAATTAAGAATGCTCAAGTGTGGCAAGCAGGGCAGTTACAAACAACGGATATCCTGATTGCCGAGGGCCGAATTAAGGCGATCGGGCACCAACTGCACGATCAGTTTGGACCGGCGGATCACGTCATTTGTGCCGATCAGCACTTTGTTAGTCCGGGCTTTGTCGACGTACACGTCCATTTACGCGATCCTGGTCAAACAGCGAAGGAAACGATTGCGACCGGAACGTTAGCCGCGGCGCATGGCGGTTTCACAACGGTCGGAGCAATGCCTAATGTGGATCCGGTACCCGATACACCTGAGCGGGTCGCGACGATGGTGGCGCGTAATCAGCAGGAAGCACATGTTCACGTCGCACAATATGCCAGCATTACGACTGGGCGGACTAGTGAACAGCTCGTTGACTTTGCCGGCATCAAAGCTGCGGGGGCCTTTGCCGTCAGTAACGATGGTTCCGGTGTTCAAACGGCCGGAACCATGTTTGCAGCCATGCAAGGTGCTGCTAAAGTTGGGTTGCCATTAGCGGCACACGTTGAGGATGATTCGCTTTATCATCATGGCGTGATGAACGCGGGGCCCGTTGCTGATCGGCTAGGATTGCCTGGTATCAATAATGTTTCAGAAGCGGCCCAAGTGGCTCGTGATGTCATGTTGGCGGAAGTGAGTGGGGTTCACTACCATGTTTGTCACGTCTCAACGGCGGAAAGTTTACGCGTGATTCGCAATGCGAAAGCAGCTGGCATCAACGTGACTTGTGAAGTATCGCCCCATCATTTACTCCTTTGTGATGAAGATATTACGATGGATAACCCGATGTTAAAGATGAATCCACCGTTGCGTTCAGCCAAGGATCGCGCAGCGTTAGTTGCGGGATTGTTGGATGGCACGATCGACATGATTGCGACGGACCATGCGCCGCATACTGATGCCGAAAAACAGGGCAGCATGAAGACGGCAGCCTTCGGGATTACTGGGATTGAGACTGCCTTTGCCACGCTATATACGGCGCTGGTCAAGACCCGGTTACTGACGCTCGGTCGTTTAATTGAACTGATGAGCACGCGTCCGGCTGAACTATTTGGCTTAAATACAGCCGGCCGGTTGGTAGTGGGGGCACCGGCTGATCTAACCATTATTGATTTAGATCATCAATATGAAATCGAAGCGGCCACCATGTTATCGAAGGGGCACAATTCCCCGTTTATCGGTTGGCCCGTTTATGGCAACGTCTTAATGACACTAGTTGACGGTAAGTTGGCATATGGAAAGGAAACGCAAGCATGAAACGATACTTAGTACTTGAAGATGGTACGATTTACCCCGGCACGGGGTTTGGTGCGACAACGGCCACGGTTGGTGAATTAGTCTTTAATACCGGCATGAGTGGTTATCAAGAGTCGATCACAGACCAGTCTTATAATGGCGAAATCTTGATGTTTACGTATCCTTTGATTGGAAATTACGGCATTAATCGGGATGACCATGAGTCAATCAAGCCAACTTGTAAGGGCGTTGTTGTTCACGAAGTTGCCCGACGAGCCAGTAATTGGCGTAATGCTCAGTCGTTGGACGATTATCTAAAACAGAATGCGATTCCTGGCATTATGGATATTGATACGCGGGCGGTCACTAAACATATCCGAACGAAGGGCGCGATGAAGGCCACCATCGTTGATAACGTCTTACCAGATACGGTTGATCGGCTCAAAATCACGGAATTAAATCGGGCCGTTGTTGCCCAGAGCTCAACGAATAACGCCTATCCCAACCCAGCGACAGGCCCCAACGTGGTCGTCGTCGACTTTGGGTTGAAGCATTCGATTTTACGCGAATTAGCAAAGCGTCAATGTAACTTGACGGTGTTGCCGTACAATACCACGGCGAGTGAAATCATGGCTTTGAATCCGGATGGTGTGATGTTGACGAACGGCCCTGGTGATCCCAAAGATGTTCCGGGAGCCTTAGAGATGATCAGAGAAGTGGAAAAACATGTGCCGCTATTTGGAATTTGTCTCGGACATCAACTTTTTGCGCTAGCAAACGGTGCGGACACGTTCAAGATGAAGTTCGGACATCGTGGGTTTAACCATCCCGTTCGTGAGATTGCAACTGGGCGGATTGATTTTACGTCGCAAAACCATGGTTACGCGGTGGATCGGGATTCATTAGCGCAGACTGACTTGTTAATCACCCATGAGGAGATTAATGATGGCACCGTGGAAGGCTTGCGGCATCGCGACTACGCGGCCTTTTCCGTGCAATATCATCCGGATGCAGCGCCGGGTCCTCACGATGCTGATCATATTTTTGACGAATTTATTGATTTGATGGCGGCTAATCAAGCAACCCAGAAAGGAAGCCAATTCAATGCCTAAACGGACAGATATTCATAAAATTATGGTAATTGGTTCAGGACCAATTATTATTGGTCAGGCCGCAGAATTTGATTATTCTGGGACACAAGCTTGCCTGGCATTAAAAGAACTCGATTATGAAGTGGTCTTGGTCAATTCTAACCCCGCAACGATTATGACGGACAAAGAAATTGCAGACCAGGTCTACTTGGAACCAATTACACTTGAATTTGTTTCGCAGATTCTCCGCAAAGAACATCCGGACGCGATTTTGCCAACTTTAGGCGGCCAGCAGGGCTTGAATATGGCGATGGAATTATCTAAATCGGGTATTCTCGATGAGTTGCACATTGAACTGTTAGGAACGAAGCTCAGCGCAATTGATCAAGCGGAAGACCGGGAACAGTTTAAGGCACTGATGGAAGAATTGGGCGAACCCGTGCCAGCTTCTGGTATTGCGCGGACGGTTGACGAAGCGTTGGCTTTCGCTGAGCAAGCTGGTTATCCGGTCATCGTGCGACCAGCCTTTACGATGGGGGGGACTGGCGGTGGCATCGCCGAGACGCCCCAACAGTTACACGACATTACCGAAAATGGGTTGGCGTTATCACCAGTGACCCAAGTTCTGATCGAACAAAGTATTGCCGGGTACAAAGAAATTGAGTTTGAAGTTATGCGTGATGCTGCGGATAATGCGATGGTCGTCTGCAATATGGAAAATTTTGACCCCGTGGGGATTCATACCGGTGATTCAATCGTCTATGCACCTGTTCAAACGTTAGCAGATCGCGAAGTGCAATTATTACGGGATGCTGCTTTGAAGATTATTCGGGCGTTGAAGATTGAGGGGGGCTGTAACGTTCAGTTGGCCCTCGATCCGAATAGTTTTAATTACTATATTATTGAAGTAAATCCGCGGGTCAGTCGCTCATCAGCGTTAGCCTCCAAAGCGACTGGTTACCCAATTGCTAAGATGGCTGCCAAGATTGCAGTCGGCTTGCATTTGGATGAAATTAAAAATCCGGTGACGGGAACCACTTACGCTGAATTCGAGCCAGCGTTGGACTACGTGGTTTGCAAGATTCCTCGCTGGCCGTTTGATAAGTTCACCCATGCTGATCGTCGTTTGGGCACTCAGATGAAGGCGACCGGCGAAGTCATGGCGATTGGGCGTAATATTGAAGAAGCCACACTAAAGGCGGTCCGATCATTAGAAATTGGGGTGCACCACGTTGAAGAACCCACTCTGCGTAGTGTTGACGATGATGTACTCAGCGATAAGCTCATTCATGCGCAGGATGATCGGTTATTCTACTTAACGGAAGCAATTCGCCGCGGTTACCCGATTGATGAATTAGCCGAACTCACCAAGATCAACGTGTTCTTCCTGGATAAACTATTACACATTATTGAAATCGAACAAGCTTTGCGTACCCATACGGATGACATAGAGACACTAACTGTCGCTAAACGCAATGGCTTCGCCGATCAAACGGTAGCTGACTATTGGCACGAAACAATCGATCAGGTTCGCGACTTCCGCTTAGCGCACAAACTAGCGCCCGTTTATAAGATGGTCGATACTTGTGCCGGTGAGTTTGCTTCGGAGACACCTTATTACTACGGCACTTATGAGTTTGAAAATGAGAGTATTGTCACGAAACGCCCATCCGTTTTAGTGTTAGGGTCAGGGCCGATTCGCATTGGGCAAGGGGTGGAATTCGACTATGCTACCGTTCACTCCGTTAAAGCCATCCAAAAAGCTGGCTATGAAGCGATTATCATGAATAGTAATCCGGAAACCGTCTCGACTGATTTCTCAGTATCAGACAAATTGTACTTCGAGCCACTGACGATTGAAGATGTCTTAAACGTGATCGAACTTGAAAAACCAGTGGGCGTGATTGTGCAATTTGGTGGTCAAACAGCGATTAACTTAGCGAAACCATTAGCTGACCATGGTATCAAAATATTAGGGACGAGTGTGGCGGATGTCAACCGCGCGGAAGACCGTGACGAATTTGATAAGGTCATCAAAGCTTTAGCTATTCCACAACCGGCTGGTGATACGGCAAGTGATGAAGCAACCGCGCTAGCTATTGCGGATAAGTTGGGCTATCCCGTCCTTGTCCGGCCCAGTTATGTCCTTGGTGGCCGGGCGATGGAAATTGTCAAGAAGCGGACCGACTTAGACTATTACATGCATAACGCGGTCAAGGTGTCGCATGACCACCCCGTTTTAGTGGACAGTTATTTGGTCGGGAAGGAATGTGAAGTTGATGCCATTTGTGACGGTCAAACAGTCTTGATTCCGGGAATTATGGAACACATCGAACGGGCGGGTGTCCATTCTGGCGATTCGATGGCCGTTTATCCGCCACAGTCACTTTCGGCGGCGGTCCAAGCACAAATTGTGGATTATACTGAAAAATTAGCCATTGCGCTCAACTGTGTCGGGATGATGAACATTCAATTCGTAATCCACGACGACCAAGTTTATGTGATTGAAGTCAATCCGCGCGCGAGCCGGACGGTGCCATTCTTAAGCAAGGTCACGAACATTCCGATGGCTCAAGTTGCGACTCGGGCAATCCTTGGCCAGTCATTGGCTGAACAAGGCTATCAGACTGGCTTAGTCACACCGGGTCCCTTAGTACACGTCAAAGCGCCGGTCTTTTCATTTTCAAAGTTGAATCGTGTGGATAGTTTGTTGGGACCAGAAATGAAGTCAACGGGTGAAGTCATGGGCAGCGATGTCACGATGGCAAAGGCGCTTTACAAAGCCTTTGAAGCGGCTAAGCTACACGTGCCGAGCCATGGTAACGTACTTTTGACTGTCCGGGATGAAGACAAGCCAGAAACAGTGGCGTTAGCCAAGCGGTTCCATGCGTTGGGTTACCAATTGCTAGCGACTCGGGGAACGGCGACTGCTCTGACCACACACGGGTTACCCGTTACGACCGTCGACAAGATCGATAGTGGCGAGCATGATTTACTGCATCGCATGGAAGCTGGCGAAGTTCAAGTCGTCATTAATACGGTTTCGGATGAAGAACAGGCTGAAAATGATGGTACCCTGATTCGAAACACGTCAATTATGCACGGTATTCCATTGTTTACGGCCTTAGATACGGTCGCGGCAATTTTGCAAGTACGAGAATCACAATCATTTGTAACGCAGGCGCTCTAAATCAGGACACCCGCCGATAAGCTTGATCATAGGAGGAAAACGATGGGACGATTAACAGTAAATTTAGCCGGTGTCACGTTCAAAAATCCGGTTATGCCGGCTAGTGGTACGGCGGCATATGGTCAACAGATGGCTCAACAGTTAGACCTGAGTGCGCTGGGGGGCTTGGTCATCAAGTCGACCACCGCCGAACCGAAAGCGGGCAACCCACGACCAACGACCGCGGAAACAACCGCGGGGTGGCTCAATGCAATTGGACTCAAAAATCCCGGAATTGACAATGTGCTGGCCGATAAATTACCGTGGTTAGCGACTCATTATCCGGATTTACCGATTATTGGGAGTGTCGCGGGGGCGAGCTTTGATGAATACGTGGCAGTCGCACGAAAAATGGCGTCGGCACCTAACGTCAAATTATTGGAAATCAATATTTCATGTCCAAACGTCGACCATGGCGGCCTAGCATTTGGAACTGATCCAGCGACGGTAAGGGCGTTGACTAAGGCGATTGTTGCCGCGGTCGATAAACCAGTTTTCATGAAGCTGACCCCGAATGTCACTGATATTGTCCCAATTGCACTCGCTGCCGAAGCTGGTGGAGCGGCTGGACTGACGATGATTAACACGTTAACGGGTATGGGCATCGATTTAGCCACGCGCCAACCGATCTTAGCGCATGGTACGGGCGGTTTATCTGGAAAAGCCATTCATCCACTTGCTGTTCGGATGATCCATGACGTGCGTCAACATACCAAGTTGCCGATTATTGGCGTTGGTGGCGTGTTCACGCCGGCTGATGTGTTGGAATTTTACCTGGCTGGTGCAAATGCTGTTCAAGTTGGGGCCGCAACGTATGGTCACCCGACTGCTTGTACAGACATTATTGCTGGATTACCGGCGGCAATGGATCAGTACGGGATCACCAGCTTGCAAGCGTTGATTCAGGAGGTCCAAGGATGAAGCGACCAATTATCATTGCGTTAGATTTTCCCACCGCCGAACGGGCCTTAGCTTTTTTAGACCAATTTCCGGCTGATTTACATGTCACTGTCAAAATCGGCATGGAGTTATTTTATGCAGCGGGACCGAGTATTGTGACGGACGTGCAAGCTCGCGGCCATGCGGTTTTCTTAGATTTGAAACTACATGATATTCCCAATACCGTCGAATCCGCAATGCGGGTGATCGGGCGGTTAGGGGTAACCTATACGACGGTTCATGCTGCGGGTGGGCACGTGATGCTTTCAGCCGCCAAACGAGGATTGGTCGCGGGTGCAATGGCCGCTGGAGTCACTGCCCCCAAGTTATTAGCGATTACGCAGTTAACTTCGACTAATCAAGCTATTTTGAATCAGGACCAGCAAATCATGGGAACGGTTCGGGCGAGTGTCGTGCATTATGCCAAACTAGCACGGGCGAGTGACTGTGATGGCGTCATTTGTTCCGCCCAAGAAGTTCAGGCGATTCATACGGCCGTCGGTGCTGATTTTCTCGGAATTACGCCGGGAATTCGGCCAGCGTCGGCGCAGTCAGATGACCAGCAACGGGTGATGACACCGGCTGCCGCTGCTAAGGCTGGGAGCAACGGTCTCGTCATCGGGCGGCCAATTACGCAGGCTGCAGAACCAGTTCAAGCTTACCGAGATATTATGACAGAATGGAGTAACTAATATGAGTGAAATTGCAGCAACTATCGCCACTGATTTGTTGACGATTAAAGCCGTTACACTACGACCAAACGACCCGTTCACCTGGGCCAGTGGCATTAAAAGTCCAATTTATACGGACAATCGGCTGACGATTTCTTATCCGGCGGTCCGTCAGCATATCGCGCACGGAATCGCCGCCATCATCAAGCGTGAATACCCGGCGACCGAAGTGATTGCGGGGGTCGCAACGGCTGGCATTCCCCATGCAGCCTGGGTGGCGGAATTGTTAAATCTACCATTGATCTACGTTCGTGCTAAACCCAAGGATCACGGTGCTGGACGCCAAATCGAAGGGGTGTTAAAGCCCGGTCAAAAAGTTGTCATGCTGGATGATCTGATTTCGACGGGTGGCAGTGTGTTACAGGCGGCCAAGGCCGTTCAAGCAGCAGGTGGCGATATTCAGGCTGTTGGGGCAATCTTCAGTTATGCCTTGGATGCGGCAACGCAAAATTTTGCCGCTGTGTCATTACCGCTGTTCAGTTTGTCCAACTATCCTGAACTAATCAAAGTTGCTCGCCAAGCAGATTACATTGATGACGAGGAATTAGCTTCGCTGCATACGTGGCGTCAGGACCCAGAACACTGGGGAGTGACTGATTAGGATTACGCGCCATAAATGGCTGGCATATTTAAAATAGTCATGAAAATTAAGCTGGATTATCCAGACGATTTTCATGACTATTTTAGTTACCGGCTCGTGCTAATATTAACCTGTGACAGATTGTTAAGACAAGATAAAGAAATGAGGGAATATTCGATGTTAGCAATTTTAGTTGGCTTAGCAATCGGGATTGGGTTACCAATGCAAACGAGTATTAATTCGCGATTGCGCAATTCAGTGGGATCTCCATTTGGTGCCTCCCTAATATCTTTTGCTGTGGGGACGTTGTTTTTGGCGATAATGACACTAATTGATGTCCATACTTTAGGATTTTCGACGAAGTTATTTACGAGTCAACCGGTTTGGATTTGGCTGGGTGGGCTGTTGGGGGTCGTCTACTTAACTGGCAATATCTTGTTGTTTCCGAAGCTGGGTAGTGTTCAAACCGTTATTATGCCCGTGCTTGGTCAAATTTTGGCCGGGCTATTGATTGATAATTTTGGTTGGTTCGACTCACCCCAAAGTACATTGACGATGACCCGATTTTTGGGTGCAATTTTAGTCTTGGCGGGAGTCATCATCACCGTTGCGGCTCAGGGGTGGCTCGAACAGCGGCATAATCGAATCACTGAAACAGCGGAAAAAGATACAGCTACTGACACTGACACTGACCAAAGTGGCCTTGGAATTTGGCGTGCACTAGGTGTGGTTGCCGGAATGCTCAGTGCGATGCAAACTGCGGTCAATGGGCACCTAGGTCGGGTGCTTGGCTCCACAGTGCACGCGGCATTTGTTTCTTTTTTAGTTGGTACTCTGGGGCTGATCGTCATCGTGTTAGTCTTGCGACCTCAATTCAAATTGATTAGGCCAACTAAGACGCCTAATCCTTGGTGGATGTGGATTGGTGGCATGATTGGCGCGCTGTATGTTTTGGGTAATGTTTACTTGGTTCCGGTCGTTGGCACTGGTTTAGCGGTCGTCATTGTTTTAGTCGGACTGATGGCCGGTAGTTTAATGATTGACCAATTTGGCTGGTTTGCTTCAAAAAAGAACCCAATTTCGGGGGTCCAGTTGATGGGCTTGCTCGTCATGATTGTGGGGGTTGTGCTAATTCGCGTCTTTTAAGCACTCTGAGGATTGGCGAGTGTCACCGGGTGATCGGTAAGGTGTTTTGAGGTCGAGACTTGCAGCCGGATGAATAAGCGACCGTGCGAGTTGACCACATTAAGCCGTGACCACGTTCGTTAAAGCTTCTAAAATTTCAAATCAGGATGACAAAACGGTACTGGATGCCGGGCACGATAAGCCATTATAAATCCGACGCACATCTGGCAGCAGTGGCCGTCAACGTTGAGAATTAAGACGTGCAGCACACGGGTCGCCTGGCTGAATAACGTGGTATTTAATGGACGCGATAATAAACATCTAACTTACGGGTTAGGTGTTTTTTTAGCCGGTTAAATATGCGATAATGAGACTAACTTAATGAGAACGTTTGTTCAGTTCAGAGGAGGAATTAGTGGTGAGCTTACAATTTGTATTGGGACCAGCCAAGATGGACCATCGCCGTACTATGGTGGCGCAGTTAGTGGCAACCTTGATGGCTAAGCCACAAGATCAGTTTTTTTATTTGGTACCGAACCATATTAAGTTCGATACTGAAGTTGACGTGTTGAACCGCTTGGCACAGGCATTTGGGCAACCAGATTTGTATGCCCAGACTCAGGTTCAGGTCTTTTCATTTACCCGTCTTGCTTGGTACTTGATGAAGAACGAAGCAGCTTATCAAGTACCACGACTCTCCGCTGCTGGGATTGACATGCTATTATATCGCATTCTACAACGACATGCCGATGAGCTGCGATTGTTTGGTGGTGAAATCTCGCAAACGGGTTTTGTGACTCAACTAGCTCGTGAAATTAATGAGTTACAGACCGCTAATTTGCAACCAGAAGATGTGGTTCAATTGGCAGCGAATGCTCAGGCGGGTGACTTGCAGGCTAAGCTACATGATCTGGCGATCGTTTACAAAGACTTCGTGGCGGCGACTGCAGATAAGTATCTTAAGCCCGCTGATATTCTCGTTCAATTGAATGCTTACTTACGGCGTCAAGACTTGCACGGAACGCACGTTTATGTGGAACTCGCTGGCTTTGCCCAATTACCGGCCCAGGAACAGGGAATCGTCACGACTATGCTGGAACAGGGCGCGGACGTGACAATCAGTTTGATGCTCGATCACAAAGTCGTTGACCGGGCGCCAGAAAATGGCACGCTGTTTTATCAATCTGGTCGGCTTTATTATCGGCTTTATCAGTATGCCCGTATTCGTCAGATTCCGGTTAGCCAAGATATTTATGCTGAAACGCCGCGCGTGGCTCCCGGCTTAGTGGCTCTCGATGATTTTTGGCGTGGTCAGCCCCAAGCGGCTACCGGTTACGAGGAGCCGAATACGAATGTGCATTTATTCCGGACCGATAGTCGACAGACCGAATTGGCACAAGTTGGCCGCATGATTCGGGCAATGGTCGCGAAAAAACATGCCGATCCCGCCGACGATTATCATTATCGGGACTTCTTGATCATGACACGGCACTTAGATGCCTACCAAACGATGTTAGCGCCGACTTTTCATGAATTAGAAATACCATACTTTGTTGATTTACAGCGTTCAATGGCCGACCATCCGTTAGTTGAGTTGATTAACGCGTTGTTTGATATCGACGCACAGCAGTATCAATATCGTGATGTTATGCGAGTGTTGAAAACCGAGCTGTTGATGCCAAATATCAATGGGCAACCGATGGATCGGCAAGCCTACCGCCAAGCAGTAGATCTGACCGAAAACTTTATCCTTAAAAGTGGTTATCACGGCCAGCGGTGGGTACAAAGGGAAGATTGGCAATACTTTCAATTAACCGAGGGTGATGCCGGGGTCGAGACGGACCAAAATGCTGAAATTTCGCGACAAATCAACTTGATTCATCACTTTGTTGCTGAAACGTTACCACCGTTTTTTAAAAAAATGCGGCAAGCACCGGATGGCAAAGCGGCCGTGACATTGCTGGTCAACTTTTTGACAAGCCAGGGCGTTACGGACCAGCTATTAGCTTGGCGTGATCAAGCCTTGGATCGCCAAGATGTCCGGGCAGCTGCCGAGCCTGAGCAGACCTGGCAAACTTTCTGTGGGATGCTAGATGAATACGTGACGATTTTAGGTGCAGAGCCATTTGAAATTACGGACTTTTTGGCACTATTACAAGCGGGCTTTGAAGGTGCTAGTTACTCGCAAATTCCGTCGACGTTGGACCAGGTGTTAATTTCAGAGAGCGGAATGGTTCAAAGTCAGGACCATAAAGTTGTCTTCATGGTTGGGGCAACCGATTTAGTGATGCCTGACCGGATTATGACGAACAACTTATTGAGTGATGTGGATAAAGAAAATTTGCAACCAACGCTCAGTTCGTTAGATGGTGACCACTATTTAAATGATTCAGCTGTCGTTCAGCTCGGTGATGAAAGTTGTCTGAATTATTTGGCCTTTTTAAGTGCCCGTCGACACTTGTTTTTCAGCGCCCCGTTAAAAGATGATCAAGAAACAGATTTAAATTGGTCCAACTATGTGCGGCGAATTCAACGCCAGTTCAATTTGCGAGAACATACTTATCTTGGGACGCCTGATCCGACTAATGCCGATGCGCGGCCATTTGTTGGGACTAAGCGCCGGACGATTAGTCATGTGATTCAGGTTTACCGCGATGTGTTAACGACGAATACTGACCGTAATCGTGTTGGCGCACCATTACAACCTGCTCCGGTGTGGGTGTGGTTACGGCAACAATTGACGCGTGACCCCCAATTCGGTGAGCTAGCACGTCAATTGATGGCTGGATTAAGCTATCGCAATCAACCTGTCAAGCTGACACCAGCCAGCGTTGAGGCTTTGTATGGGTATCAAATTTATACGTCAATTTCAAAACTAGAAGAATTTTATCGTAATCAGTACGCTTATTTCTTGAAATATGGGCTCAAACTGCGTGAGCGTGATGTGTTCGAGTTATCAGCTGCTAGTACTGGGGAGTTTTTCCACGCTGTCTTAGATGGGCTCATCAAGGCGTTACGGTCTGATCAAATCCCATTGGCCCAAGCCAGTGATCAGCAGTTAGGACAGTATTTAGAGACTGTGACCCGTCAAATCTTAGATCAACCACAGTTTACAATTTTGACGAGTTCTAACCGGATGGCTTACTTGCAACGGCAGTTAATCAACACAGTCCGGCAGATTGCATTTGCGATTCGCAATCAAAGTAAACTGTCAGCCGCTGAACCGAAGCAAACCGAGGTCTTATTTGGTAACGTTGGCAAGGAACACGGATTAAAAGCGCTCGATTTTCAAATTGATGCAACGCATAGTGTGCACGTGCGAGGGAAGATTGACCGTCTCGACCAAATTCAAGTGGCAGATCAAAGTTACCTGGGAATCGTCGATTATAAGTCATCCCAACATAAATTTGATTTTCAAGAGGCTTACTATGGTCTCGCAATGCAAATGTTAACTTATTTGGACGCTGTGCTGCATAACGAGCAAGCTTTAGTCGGTTCTGATCAAGCTGCGGTTAAATTAGCCGGCGCACTTTACATGCACATTCAAAATCCAACTCTGAAACCAAAAGATATTCAGGGCGGTTTTGAAGCAGCGCTCCTAAAGAAGAATAAGTATAAGGGAATTTTGCTCGATGATCCGCAGCTATTGGAACATTTAGATAGCGAACTACAACAAGGTAACGGGACCTCGAAAGTTTACCCATTCGCACGTAAAAAGGATGGGTCGTATAGTGGGGGGCGTGCAGCTTCACTGGTGACGAATGACCAGTTAGAACGATTATTACAGCATAATAGTCAATTGATTATTGCAGCTGCTGAAGCGATTTTCGCTGGAGAAATTCAACTAAATCCAATTCGGCTGAACGATAAGACAACTGCTTTACAGTATTCGCCGTATCTATCAATTATGCAGTTTGATGCAATGTTGGCAGAAAATGCTTATCGGGATCTACCGCCATTATCAGCCAAACAGGTTCTTGATTTACTGAAGACACAGAAAGGTGGAGAAAACCATGAGTGAGGGTACAAACTATACACCTAGCCAGCAAGCTGTTATCGCACAGCAGGGAAATAACTTGTTAGTTTCAGCTTCGGCTGGTTCTGGAAAGACGACCGTATTGATCGAACGTATTATGCGCAAGATACTGGCCGGCACGAATATTGACCAGTTACTCGTGGTGACGTTTACAAACTTAGCTGCCAAGCATATGAAACAAAAGCTGGAATCGCAAATCAATAAGCGAATCTCACAGTTAATGACGGACAATCCGGCGCAAACCACGGCGTCACCAGCGATTCGGCAATTACGGCAGCAATTAAATTTGCTCGGGGTAGCCAACATTAGTACGTTGGATGCTTTTTGTCTCCGCGTGATTCAGCGTTATTACTACGTTATTGATTTGGATCCTGTTTTTCGCCTATTGACGGACAACACTGAAGGGTTACTCATTCGTGATCAGGTTTGGGACAGTGTTCGTGAACAATTATATGATGAAGATGGTACGTTATTTGACTTATTAACAGCGAATTTTTCTAATGATCGAAGTGATGATGGTCTCAGTCGATTGATTTTTCGGTTATTTGATTTTGCCCAGTCGACCCCGGATCCGGAAGGCTGGCTGAGCAAGTTACCGGAACCTTATCAGGTGGATGAGGAAGCGTTAACGGCCAGTGCCTTTTATCAACAACAATTATTACCATTGCTCATTAATGAAGTCGATGGGATGCAAATGAAATTACGACAGGCACAAAAAGTTGCGACGGATGCTGACTTAGTCCCGAAAACGCTTGAGGTACTCGCTACAGCACAAAAAACGCTGACGACGCTCCGTGAACAATTGGCAACGGCAAGTTGGAATGAGTTACGTACTCAAGTCGCCACTTTCAAGATTGGAGCTCTCAAAAAAACTTATAAGGACGAGCCGGAGAAGACTGCACGGGCCAAAACTATGGGCAAATTTGTTGACGGTGTCAAGAAAAAAATGATCACCCTTAGTGAGACCTATTTTGCGGCCGATGAGCAGCAAGTCTTAGATATTATGGTAGGGGCAAAGTCAATTGTGACTGAGCTAGTGGATGCGACCAAGCAGTTTAAGACGGCTTTTGCAGCTGAAAAACGGCGGCGACACGTCCTGGACTTTTCGGATTTGGAACACCTAACGTTGCAAATCTTAACGAGTGACAATGAAAGTGGTCAGGCAGCTTTGGCGCAGTTACGGGCCCAATTTGAAGAAGTTATGGTTGATGAATATCAAGATATTAACTCTTTGCAAGAAAGTATTTTGCAGCTGTTGGCGCGCGACCAGCCAGGAAATATGTTCATGGTGGGAGACGTCAAACAGTCGATTTACCAGTTCCGATTAGCTGATCCGTTATTATTTTTGCACAAGTGTCACGATTTTGGGATGAATCCCGAACACGGGGAACGAATCGTATTAGCTGAAAACTTCCGGTCGGTGGCGAATGTCGATCATTTGACTAACCTAATCTTTAGTCAGCTGATGGACGCGCCGGTCGGGCAAATTGATTATGATGAAGCGGCTTACCTCAAGTATGGGCCCAAGGATTATCCGGCCGATATGCCACAAACGACGAATCTATTACTTTACCAGACGGAAACTGACAAGTCGACAGAAGATGTCTCCACGGATGAAACCAATTTTTCAATTGATGATCCTGCCGTTGGGAGTATCACGATGGTCGCCCAAAAGATTTTGGCACTTAAGGCCCAAGATAAGCCAATCTATGAACGTGCTAATGGGGAATACCGGCCGTTTCGTTACAGCGACGTGGCGTTACTAGTGCCAACACGTAATCATAATTTAACAATTATTGATGTTTTCAAACGGTATCACATTCCCGTTGTGGTCAATGATGCCCAGAATTATTTTCAAACCACTGAGATTCGGATCATGATGTCACTACTCAGTATTATCGATAATCCATATCAAGATATTCCGTTAGTGGCGGTTCTACGCTCGCCAATTGTCGGATTAGACGAAAATCAATTAGTTTATTTGCGTATCCAGAATAAAACGAGTGATTATTTTCAAGCCGTCCAGGACTTTTATCATCATTATCCAACTGGTCCGGCGACTGAATATGGTGATCAAGTTTATGCTAAGATCGAGACCTTCTTGACACAACTGACTGAATTTCGAGATTTGGCACGACGTAATCAAATCGTAACCCTGATTTGGCAAATCTATGAACGAACTGGCTTTTTAGACTACGTTGGCGGCATGCCGGCTGGTAAACAGCGTCAGGCTAATCTCCACGCTTTATATGAACGTGCTTATACGTATGAACAGGGCAGTTTTAAGGGCTTATTTCAGTTCGTTCGTTTTATTCGCCGGATGCAGGAAAAGGATCAGGACTTGGCAGCTGCCGTGGCCGAGACTGATGCGGAAGCGGTCAACGTAATGACGATTCATGGTAGCAAGGGGCTTGAATACCCCGTGATTTTTGTGATGGATATGGATAAGCAGTTCAATCAGACTGATACGCGCTCAAGCGCGCTATTGGACCGAGAAGCGGGGATTGGGATTACTTATTTGGACCCAGAAACGCGTGTGAAGTACCCGACCTTGCCACAAGTTGTGACTAAGCAGGTAGTCAGCAAGAAGATGCGCGCTGAAGAGATGCGGAAACTATATGTCGCGATGACGCGAGCTCAGCAACAGCTCTATTTGGTTGGAACAATCAAGGATATTGATACCGCGACCGAAAAATGGCGGCAGGCCTTTGCTAGCGACGGGCGCGTCTTAAGTGCCCAAGCACGGATTGCGGCGACTAATCAATTAGATTGGGTCGGTATGGCCGTGATACGGCATCCGGCCATGAAGGCATATTGGGGAGATGAATGGCCCAATTACGAATTGACGGATGATCCGACCAAGCTAGCCGTTGAATTGGGAGATGCCACCACCGTCCTGGCGGAGCAAAGTGAAGCGGTATCGGGTACTCAACCTGATGCGCTTGAACTAGTTGAACAGCAAGTCACCATCGATGTTGATCAAGTAACGCGTGATTATCTGACCACGTTACTGAATTTTCATTATCCACACCAGGCTTCCACGACGACGACGGCATATCAATCGGTATCAGAAGTGAAACGAATCTTTGAAGATCCGGATACCCCGCTGATGAATGCGAACCCGACTGTTAGTCAGCGGCGTTCACGACCGACATCCCGGTTTGTGACAGGGTCACTGGAGTTACCACAATTTTTACAAACTACGCAGGCGCCAACCAGTGCGGAAGTTGGGAGTGCGACCCACTTAGTTTTAGAACAACTTGATTTGACCAAACCGGTCAATGAAACGACGGTTCAAAGTACGATTGATGGGTTAGTGGCTAACCGGGTCTTAACGACCAATGTCGCGAAATTGATTGCAGTTGACACCATCGTGGCTTTTTACCAGAGTGCGCTGGGCAGTCAAATTTTGGATAATCCGGCGAAGGTGCACCGCGAAGTGCCATTCTCGTTACTGATTCCAGCACGTCAGATTTTCGATGTTGATGAACATGAAACGGGAAAAGTTCTGATTCATGGAATTATTGACGGCTATTTAGAAACGGCTGATGGGTTAACCTTGTTTGATTATAAGACGGACCACGTCAAACGGCCTGAAGATTTGAAGACGCGCTACGCTGGTCAAGTTAAACTATATGCAGCAGCGCTAGCGTCGATGTATCCAGGAAAGGTGACTAAACAGTATTTGTACTCACTGCCACAACAGGTGTTTGTGCCAGTTAATTAAGTTTGGCTGTCAGGTGGTGTTTACAAAATTGGAAAAAGCACGTCAGAATAATCTGGCGTGCTTTTTGTTGAGTTTGGTCTTAATTAAAGCGTTCGTGATGTTTAAAGCCAAATGCCGCGTGGCTGACAAATATTAGGATAGTAGTAACTGATAAGCATTCCGTTGATCGTTGTTGTCATGATTCATGTAGACGATACCACGGTATTCGAAGCCAGCTTTGGTAATAATGTGTTGCATTCGCTTGTTTAACAAGTGCGTATCAATTCGGAGTTGACGAAAGCCGAGTTGGTAACTCATGGTAATGAGATTGCTAAAGTAAAAGTCAGTCAGATGTTGTCCGTGGTAACCATTGGCAATAGCAATACGGTGAATCGAGGCATAGCGGTGGTTCTCAGTAGGCGCCCAGCTGCCATCATAAATAATAGCGTAATTGGGGTCAGGTGTTGTTAGCAGTGCAGCCGTCCCAGCAATCTGATCATCGACAATGAGTACCCAGGCAATTCTAGCATCAATGTCAGCCTGAATATCAGCAGCTAACGGGTAACCATCTTGCCATTGGGGAATCTGATCGGCAGCCAAGGCGTGTTTGCCCTGTTCGATAATAGCCATCATGGCTGGTAAGTCAGCACTAGTAGCTTGACGAATATATTTTGACATGAATTATCACTACTCTCGTTTAGATGCTCATATTATAAGCCAATTTTGTAAACTGGACAAATCAGGAACAGAATGATACTTTTTTGTCCTGGTAAGCTTTATAATGAAACTTAACTAAAGGACAGGAGTGACCCAGATGAAAATCTTTGTGATTGGTGCCCATGGGCAGATTGGTAAGAAAATCGTTTCCAAGTTAGTTGCCCAAGGTGACCAAGTGTACGCGGGTATTCGCCAACCAGAACAGGCTGAGGCTTTCGAGGATGCTGGTGCGCAGCCAGTACAATTCAATTTGATGGCTCAGCCTGAAGATTTAGCGTTGGCTTTTAATGGTATGGATGCCATTGTTTTTGCAGCCGGATCAGGTGGTCAAACGGGTTATGATATGACTTTAATGATTGACTTGGATGGGGCTGTCAAATCAATGGTCGCAGCCAAAATTGCCGGCGTTAAACGCTACGTAATTATTAGTGCTGAATTTACACCGGATCGGAGTCGTTGGCCACGAGCATTACAACCGTACTACGTGGCAAAGTATTATGCTGACGAATGGTTAAAAAACAGAACCCAATTGGATTACACCATTTTACAACCAGGTACGCTGATCAATGATGCCGGTACTGGCAAAGTAACCGTTAACCCTGACGTTGGCGGTGAGATTACGCGTGATGATGTCGCAACTTTTACAGTTCAAACGCTACACACCCCTGCAACGGTCGGTAAAACCATTGCGTTGATCAATGGCGATACCCCAATCTCGAAGGCTGTTCAACAAGCTTAATCTGAGGTTGAGATGGGTTAGCGACCATGATAGGTTACTAAAACTTGTCTGTTTAATGACCTGCATTTGGCGACCTAACTTGACGTACAGTCGTTATAAAATCCACCGTGTGAGCTTATCATATTGATAAACTTACACGGTGGATTTTTAGGTGCTGGTTAGTATGCGTGCCAATCGACGGATTGAAAAGCAGCGGTCAGTCGTTGGATCAGGTCGGCTTGGGTTGGACTAAACGTCATTGAGTGGCGGTACGCAACGCCGACATTGAACGTGGGCGCTTGCGCGTCAGTTAGGGGGAGCCGCTGTAATCCCGCCGGTAATTGGACGGCGTTACTCAATAAGGCAATGCCCACATGCTGACGAACCATGTTTAAGATACTGCCGATTTCGTTGGATTCAAAGACAATCGTTGGCCGAACATGATTTTGATGACTGAGTTGACGAAACGCCTGGCGGTGGACAAAGTTATCTTTGAGCGCCACAAAATGCTGATGACGCAACGATCTGAACTGAAGTTGTGAGTTGGTTGCTAGCGGATCGTCAGTTGGTACAACAATACTAAATGACTGGGTGTCAAACGTCGTGAGTTGAATGGTCGTATCCGTGAATTCATTGAGGTAAGCAAGTACGGCTAAGTCTAATTGTCCGTTTTTTAATCCTTTGAGCGCCGCGAGTGAACCTTGACTGATAGGTTGAATCTGGCTGAATAAAGCTTGTGGTAATTGGCTTGCAATCCGGGGAAAGTAGTTGATTTCAATGATTGGCGGCATCCCGATGACAAGTTGATCGGTTGTGGTGTGGGCAACTTCTTGGCACATCAGTTGGTGCTCTAATAGGATCTGATTGGCGTGTCGTTGGACTTGAATCCCGGTCGTGGTGAGTGCCACGGGTAAGTGGGGATTAGCCCGAATTAGTAATTGTGTTTTCAGTTCGGTCTCCAATCGCCGAATAGCAGCCGAAATGGTCGGTTGACTAACGTGAAATTGGGCTGCAACTAATGAAAAATTTTTCAGCTGAGTTAACGAAACATAATATTGCAAATCTTTAATATTCATCTTAAAGTCCTTATTTAATTGATGCTTAATTGTTAGTATTATGATTTGTTATTATAACATGGTTATTTGACTATGGTAATCGTTGTGGCTATTGTAGGGCTATTAAGAGAGAAGGGAACGTTGTACATGTTTACGTTCGGAGAGTTAATCGTTATTTTAGTTGTTGTTGGGATTGTTGCGGGTATCGTTAGCACTGCAGCGGGGTTAGCGTCGCTGGTTTCGTACCCGGTCCTACTGGCGCTGGGACTGCCGCCCGTTACGGCTAATGTCACTAACACCGTGGGTTTAGTCTTTACTAGCTTTGGAGCCGTGCCGGCCTCACGCCGGGAACTACGGGGGCATGGTCAGGAATTGAAGACGCTCATCCCGCTGACTTTAGTTGGGAGTATTGTTGGAGCAATTCTGTTATTTATTATCCCGGCAGCGACCTTTGCGAAGGTCGTCCCATTTTTTATTTTGATTGCGGGAATTTTAGTGCTGATTCCTCGTCATATTCATATTAAACAGCCCGGTGAAATTGTTGTGACACCTAAATGGATGACGGCTTTAGCTTGGTTGGGCATCTTTTTAGTCGGGGCTTATACGGGGTATTTTGGTGCTGCGGGTGGTGTCTTGATGTTGTCGATCCTGTCTTTCACGAGTGCCGCACCATTCGTCGTCTATAATGCTCAGAAAAATCTGGCGTTGGGATTAGCCAATATTGTTTCAGCCGTCGTTTATGGCTTGCAAACGCCAATTCAGTGGCGCTATGTACTACCCTTAGGCATTGGTTTTCTGATTGGTGGTAGCCTAGGACCACGAATTGTACGCCACTTACCTGCCAGATTACTTAAAATTGTGATTGGAATCGGGGCATTGGGACTGGCGGCCAGTTTGTTCAAATCGGCTTATGGATTGTGAGTGAAAATGAAGTTAGTGGGGACAAACTCAATAGCAATGTTAAGGCTGGTAAACTTACTTACGTTACTGTCTTGAAATTAAGTCATCGAGTCTAAATCAGCGTTTGGGCTGATACTATCAGGCAAAACTGCAGGTCACCTGAAATGGGGAGGGTTTGACCCGGTTGGCTGATCCCTGATGATGAAACAAAAAAGACTTTCAAGCCGTGCCTTGAAAGTCTTTTTTGATTATCCCAATGAGAACTTTAATCGTGATGGCGTGAACGTGTCCCTAAAAAGTAAGCACCAACGGCTAACAGAATCAGTAAGCTGATAATGCCCAAGCCGCCACCCATCCACATAAAGGGCATACCGCCAGTAAAAGCCCAACCGCACATCATGGTCACCACTTTCCTAATTATTTTAGTTTCAGTATACGCGCTTTTGCCAGGTACTACCAACCGTTCTGCATTATTTTAAGCTGTTGAGTAGCTGACTTTGTTCATTGGTGGTTAACGGTAAAATTGGTAGGCGCGTGCTTCCGACTAACCAGTGTTGGGCGTTCAGCGCCGCTTTGACGGGTGCCGGTGAGGGTTGTGTGAATAGTGCTGCCATCTTCGGCATTAAACGTCGTTGAATTTGCCCTGCTTGGGTGATATCGCCGTGGTTCAAGGTGCGGCGCATCTTCGCCCGTGTAAACGAGAAAATCTTTAGGCGCCTTTTCAACAATTGCGGCCAATTCTTCATCGGAACCACATTGTTTGATTCCAATAATGTTGGGGTTGTGGGCCAACGTCAGAATAGTCGTGACCGTCATCTTAACGCCTACGCGACCGGGAATATTATAAATTATAATGGGCAAGTCTGATTTTTCGGCAATGGCTGTAAAATGCGCCATCATCCCGGTTTGGTTGGGTTTGTTATAGGGCGGGACAACGACGAGGGCGGCGTCGATGCCCTCGATTTGACTGACAATGTGGGTGAAATGAATTGTGGCGGCAGTGTCATTGGTCCCCGTATTAGCGATGATTGGAACTCGCCCAGCAACGATCCTAGCTGTCTGCGTGTATAAATCTCGTTTTTCAGCGATGCTCAACGTGGGGCCTTCGCCAGTCGTGCCCCCGACTAATAAGCCGTCCGTGCCAGTTGCAAGTAAGTGTTCGATCAGTTGCTCTAAGCGGTGGAAATCAATGTGTTGTTGGTCATCAAATGGGGTGACCATGGCGGTAATCAGGTGTGCGGATGCTAAATTCATGTGGCTAATCCTCCTGTGTGGTAGTTTGGGCGCGCCATAAGGCTAAACGATTTAGCCCTTCGCGTAGTGCCGATTGACTGGCTGCATAACTTATCCGGAACCAACCCTCGCCACTCGTACCAAATGCTGAGCCAGGAACGACAGCAACTTGGGCCTCGTGTGCGAGTCGGGTCGCAAAGTCCCAGCTGGTGCCTTGGAAATCCTGTGGTAGCTGGACAAAGATATAGGATGCGCCCGTCGGATAAATATAATTGAATCCAATTTCACTCAGACGTTTGACGACGTAATCGCGGCGTGTTTGATAGACGTCACGCATTTCTGAGCCATCATCCAGACCATGGGTAAGTGCTTCGATACCAGCCGCTTGGGTGATTGAACTCGTTGAAGTAACGAGGTACTGGTGGGTCTTCTTCATCTCGGTAATCAAGTTACTTGGGGCCATGATGAATCCCAGTCGCCAACCAGTCATGGCATGCGATTTGGAGAGGCCATTGATTGTGATCGTTTTGCTTGGATATAGTGTGGCAAAAGCAGTATGGGGCTGTTCATAGGTTAGTTCACTGTAAATCTCATCGCTAATAACGTAGATTCCAGCGGTAGCAATGACGGCTTGCAAAGCCCGTAATTCATCATCAGTGTACGTGACGCCGGTGGGGTTGGTCGGGTAGTTTAAAATTAAGGCCTTGACGTGGTCGCGACGGTGATCATCTAGCGCAGCTTGTAACGCACTGGGTGTTAATTTATAACCCGTTGCGGTTGTGTCAATGGGAGCTAATTTTGCGTTTGCGATGTCAACGACGGGTTGATAGCTCGTGTAAGCCGGTGTTGGCAATAAGACGGTATCGCCAGGATTAAGTAAAGTGAGCAGGGTCGTTGCAACGGCTTCACTAGCGCCGACTGTTGCAATGATTTGCTCAGGTGCATAGGTGAGTTGGTATTTCTGTTGAAAGTAGTGACTCGCAGCATCTTGCAAAGCGGCAAATCCCATTAGTGGCGAGTAGTGTGTCCAATCATTATGAATAGCTTGAATTGCCGCTTTTTTTACGTGACTTGGGGTGGGTAAGTCAGGTTCGCCGACCGTTAATCTGATAATATCGGGAATTTGACTGATTGCTTCATCGAAGCGTCGGATGCCAGAGACTTGAATTTGTTGGATCCGAATATTTGTATTCATCATTAGGACCTTCCTCTCAACGTGATTACCGTTTATAATAAACAACAATCGTCCGGTTAGAAATAGACAATTTTGATAAAAATGAAAGGACAGTTGTGTGATGCCATTAAATCGTCAGTCAACGACACCGTTATATATTCAGTTATACCAGCAGATGCGTGATGACTATGATGCTACTCAAGCCAACCACCAGTTATGGTCAATTCGTAAAATGGCACAAAATTTGGGAGTTTCCAAGACCACTGTCGAACAAGCTTACGATCAGTTGCTAGCAGAGGGCTATGTTTATACCGTTCCCGGGAGTGGCTACTTTTATCGCGATCGGACACACTGGCCAGCAGCTAAACAGGCGCTGGAGACTGTGCCACAGCCCACTAAACCCAGGGCGTTCACTTATGATTTTCGGTATGGTGTGACTCAGTTGTTATCGCCAAGTTGGAACGCTTGGAAACGGGCTGTCCGACTAGCGTTGCGTCAGACTGAGCAGCAACCAACGGCCGTTTATCCGGATGCGCAGGGCTTACCGGCTTTACGTGAAAACTTGGTTCGATTTTTGAAAACGACTCGTGGTGTGCGGTGCACAGCGGACCAGATTGTCATCACGAGTGGGGCTAAGGCAGGTCTCAGTATTCTACTTAGTATCTTGCCACGCGGAACGGTCGGAATTGAGAATCCAGGTTACCGCGGTTTATCCGAATTGGCGGCTAGTTATGGACAGACGGCGGTCCCCATCAGAGTGACGGAAGATGGGCTCGATTTGACACAAGTTCGTGCGCGTAATCCTCAGATCATTTATACGACCCCTGGCCATCAATTTCCATTAGGAGTCGTCTTACCCATCGAGAAACGATTAGCGTTGTTACAATGGGCGGGGACTCAGCATCTCATCATTGAGGATGATTATGATAGTGAATACCGATACAGTGCGCACCCATTACCCGCGCTACAGTCGCTAGCAACGGCTAATCAGGTGGCTTATTTGGGGACATTTTCGCGGGGAATTGATCCGACATTACGGATGGGATATTTGGTCTTACCACCACAACTGGTGGCAACTTATCATCAACGGTATCAATATCGGGCTGAAATGGTGGCCGGCCTGTTACAACAAGCAATGGCTAATTATTTTGAAGATGGGGCGTATTATCGGCACCTTAGTCGAAACCGAGCTGCTAATCGACAAAAGTATCGGGTACTTTGTCACCAGTTAGCGCAAACTAAGCAGATCCGACCAATTGCAACCGGCGCGGGGGTACACTTAGTTGTTCAGATTCCAGGCATTGCACAGGCTAAATTATTAGAAGCCCTAGAACGGCAACAGGTTCGGATTTATCCGCTTAACTCCAATTGGCGCGACATGCCCACGGCGGACTATTACTTGTTAGGGTTTGCCGGGCTGACACTGTCAGAGTTGACGACCGGTGTCAAACGGTTGATTCAAGTTTGTGAACAACTGGTAGGGTAGGCGTTTATAAGCGGAATGGGTGGTGTTAGGGATTATTGCGACGCTAGTTAAGCTAATCCGCAGGCGCAATCCCGAAGAGCAAAATAAACGTGTATTGCCGATGGGCAGCAACCCATCCAATTGTTAAAGCGATATAAAAAGGACCAGTTATCAACACGTTGTTAGGCAAGTGTTGGTAACTGGTTCTTTTAATTAAGCCATTTAAGTGAATACGCTAGGACGGCTAGTTGCGGTAGACCCAGCGGTGACCATCTTGACGTAATAATTCATCGGCCGCATCTGGTCCCATTGTACCAGGGCGGTAGTTTGGAAATTCGGGTTGATGTTCATCCCAGTATTTTTGAATGACGTCAACGAATTTCCACGAATCGGCAACCTCTTGCCAGTGGGTAAAGTTGGTTGCGTCGCCATTTAAGGCATCGTGAAGCAAACGTTCGTAAGCTTCTGGGCTACCAGCCGTGGCTTCAGCATCGTGAGAATAATTCAACTTGACCGGGGTGGTTGCGAAGCCTTGGCCGATTGCTTTAGCATTCATGCGGAGCTCGAAGCCTTCAGTCGGTTCAACGTTGATTGTCAAGATGTTTGGATCGAGACTGGTTGCTGCGTCGTCATTAGCTCGGACGTCTTCATGATTGAAGATATTGACGACTGGCCGTTTGAACACCACGTCGATTCGCGTGAACTTATCGGCTAAGCGTTTCCCAGTCCGGATGTAAAACGGCACTCCGGACCACCGATAATTATCGATCATGACTTTACCAGCGACGAAAGTATCGGTGTTAGAATCTGATGAAATCTTATCTTCGTCACGGTAAGCTTTAGCATCATCGCCGGCACCGTATTGACCACGGACAAAGTTGGTTGCGACTTCTTCTGGTTTAAGTGGTCGTAAGCTCCGTAAAGCCTTGACCTTTTCCACGTCGATATCATTTTCAGTGAATTCAACTGGTTGATCCATTGTTAACAGACTCAAAATTTGCAAAATGTGATTTTGGACCATATCCCGCAAGGCACCGCTGTTATCATAGTAAACGGCCCGTTCTTCGACACCCAGTTTTTCACTTAACGTAATTTGGACATTGTCGATGTAACGGTTGTTCCATAATGATTCCCAAATATTATTGCCAAAACGAATGGCCGTGATATTTTGAATCATTTCCTTACCAAGGTAGTGGTCAATTCGATAAATCTGATTTTCGTTAAAAGTAGCCGTTAATTGGTCGTTAAGTTCCTTGGCACTTTCATAATCATGACCAAAAGGCTTTTCGATAATGACGCGGTTAAAACCGTTATCTGTCAGAATATTTTCGGAACGTAAGTGTTGGGCAATCGTACCGAAGAAGTTTGGTGCCATTGCTAAGTAGAAGATCCGGTTGCCTTGTAAACCATATTGGGCGTCCAGCTTTTCTGATAATTTTTTCAAAGTTCGGTAATGTTCAGCATCAGTAACGTCATGCGATTGATAATAAAAATGGCTCGCAAATTGCGTCACCGTTTCCTGATCAGCATTCAGATCAGCTAGGGAGTCACTAATAACTTCATGATAGTGATCATCAGTCCAAGGACGCCGAGCCGTCCCAATAACGGCAAAGTGGTCCTTGAGATAGCCCTTTTGATAGAGCTTAAATAGTGACGGGTACAGTTTACGCTGTGCGAGGTCACCAGTACCGCCAAAGATGGTGAATAAGGCAATTTTTTCGTTACTCATCAATTTCACTTCTTTACTAAGAATATTTTAAACCAAGTACTTGTTCATAAGCATTAATTCAGATTAAACTACCGTATTAATATTAAACCATACGTGGTGATGGTCAATTATAAAGTACTAATGTTGCGGAGATTTTGGAAACTGGTGTTTCAGTTCACGCTCAGTTGCAACGTTTTGCATGATCAAACCAACCGCTAAGGCGATGGCTTGAAAATTAAAGCTTTGCAATAGCGGAATCTTGAACAGACCACCAATAATCGCGCCGATTAACAAAATGGAAAAGATTTCGATGCCAAACATTGAATAGAAGCGTTGTGCGAACCGCCATGTTTCCTCATTTTCAATCGCGCGTCGCGACATGTAGCCAGCGAGTGAGCGCATCTTAGGCATTCGCACGCGTTGATAGATCCAGAGCAACAGAATCACTAGGAAGCCTAACGCCAAGCCAAAGTTGTTATTCGCCATGTTGTCACCTCAATTGTTGAAAGATTACACCGGTTGGCAGTGTTTAATTATATTATAACAATCATCAGGGGTGGTAGTCGACAATCAGGTTCAAAAACCGGACATTTCAATATTAATTTTTATGGATTGTCGAATTAATATTAGTACAACCTGGTTGAGACAGTTTGAACTTAGTCCAAATTCATCATGGCATCGTGAATTATAACTGGTTGTTAAGTGTGCTGGGAAGTTTAAAGTGATTCATTAAATTAAATTGGTTGGTTTGTTACCAAGTGTGCCATGGTTAATTGGGCCGCTAAAATAAAAATGAACGTTCAGAAGTCCTTCGAACTCTGAACGTTCATTTTTACAGTGGGACTAGCTACTAAGAATGGTGCCGGAAGATATTTATTGAGTAGCAGGATTGGTTAATCCGTCACGTGAATGACGATTTTACCCGTCGTATGGCGACTTTCGATGGATCGATGACCCTTAATGACATTGGCTACGGAGAACGGTAATGTCGCAACGGTTAGCTTCACTTGACCGCTGACAACTAATTGGGCTAAGTCGGCTAGGTCTTGTGATGAGCCTTGGGTGAACTGAAAGGCAACTTTTTTCTGTTGATCATGTTGCTGCTCGTCCGTCGGTTGACCGGCAATGGTTGCAAGCTGGCCGTCAGCTTTTAGGACCTTGAGACCAGTATCAATATCACCAACGGTGTCAAAAACGGCATCATAGTCGTGCAAGACGGCGGCAGGATCGGTTTCATGGTAATCAATGACTTCATCGGCCCCTAGGCGAGTTAACAAGTCACGGTGATTAGCACTAGCGGTGGTCGCGACGTAAGCGCCAAAGGCTTTAGCAATTTGAATTGCAAAGAGGCCAACACCACCAGCTCCACCCTGCACCAGAATCTTCTGTCCGGATTGCAGCTTAAGATTGTGCTTCATGCCGTAATAAGCGGTTAGTCCAGCGATTGGCAAAGCAGCAGCTTGATCAAATGATAAGCCTGTTGGGAGATGGGCTAATTCTTTAGTATTAACAGTAATAAATTCACCATAAGTGCCGTTATTAGCTGCGTGGGCAGGCGCGGCGGAACCAAACACAGCGTCACCGATGTTAAAACCAGTGACGGCCTTGCCCATTTTGGTAATGACACCAGCGAAATCCCAACCTAAGACCAATGGAAAGGCCCATAAGTCAGTAAAAGGTGAGGATAGGGCTCCCATCCGGCCAGCAATATCCATGGGATTGAGACTAAAGGCGTGAATCGCAACTTGAACTTCATCAGCTTGTGGTTCGGTCGTGGGCATGTCGACCATCGTAAATTCATCTGCGGAACCGTATTGGTTAATAGCAATTGTTTTCATAATATCGTAACCTTCTTTGATTAAGTGTGCCGTTAGTATAAACTATGGTGTCCACACGATAGCAAGTAAAAAGTAAAAAAAGTTGGTTAATGATTTGGAGAAGCTTCAAAGTAAGCAATCTTATGTGCTAAAAACTGATCAGTTGCCTGTAATTGAGCGATTTGCTTTTTCACAGTAGCACGATATGCGCTCAGTTCTTGGATTCGCTGGGCCCGGTTTGGAATGTTGCCGTCACCGCTGAGTAGTTTTAGATCAAGGCCTAATTGCCGAAAAGTGGCAACGAATTGTAGACGCTCTAAATTTTGACGTGAATACTGTCGGTAGTTGTTGTGGTTGCGTGGTACGGGCCCAATCAACTGTTGTTGTTCATAATAACGGAGGGCGTCCTTGGTCATACCGGTGATGGCGACAACCTCTTTGGTACTAAATGCCGTTTGTTCGGCTGGAATGGTGAAAAGTCTCATGTCAATTGCTCCTTTTTGACTTTAGTATACACGTGGTCAGTGCTTCTCGGAACAATACTAAAACGGATGAAACGGATCCGCGGAGTGGGGGCCGCATTTAGAATGCACCAAATGGTCAAAGCACGGGCCTAGGCTGCGACTACAGCGTTGCGATTGTAAACAACATGCAGTGTAAGACTTGATGCTAAGCGCGGCTTAAGTAAAAATGATTTCGTAGACTACTCAGCACCTTTTGCGACCTGATTGGTAGGTAAAAACGGTCAGGCGGCGTATACTATTTAGGGTATTGTTTTCTCAATGAATAAACTTAAATTAGAAATGTGGTGAGGAGATGCAAAAAGAAGTTCGGTTACGGTGGCTGTTTCTAGCCAATTTGCTGAATAATGCGGGTGCCGCTTTTATGTGGCCATTAACAACGGTCTACATGCATAATTATCTCAAACAAAGCTTGACGTTTTCGGGAATTATTCTTTTTTTGATGTCGTTGGCTATGATTGCTGGTAACTTTATTGGCGGGCGCTTGTTTGATCACTGGCGACCATATTATACAGCGCTACTTGGTGGTGGTATTTCGACCGCAATTTTAACAACGTTGATTTTCTGGCATAGTTTGTGGCCTTACGCGATTGGCTTGATCATTGTCGGCTTTGGTGATGGTATCAGCATGACAGTCGTCAATGCCTATGCCGCAACGGTAACGACTAGATCCAACCGGTATGTTTTTAACATGCTTTATTTAGCACTCAACGTTGGGGTCGTTATTGGGACATTATTGGTCGGTTACTTGTTGGAACTAGGTATCAATGTGGTGTTCATGGTGGCAACAGTTTGCTACCTTGGTCTTATGACGATTACGCTAAGTACCTTTAACGTCACACCGACTGTTCGGACAGAGAAAGCTGCGCCACAGAAGCGGGATGTGACGCCTAAAAATCACCGTCAATTAATCTGGATGATTTGTTTGATGATTTTCACCATTTATCTGAGTTATGCCTTATGGGAAAGTATTCTTTCCGTGCACATGACCAACTTGGGGATTCCGTTCCGCCGGTATAGTGAAGTTTGGACGATTAACGGGCTATTAATTATTGTGAGTCAGCCGATCGTGGCGTTATTCAACGAACGATTTAAGATTGGCACTCAGATTGGCTTGGGCATTACGCTATTTGCCTTATCATTCTTGGGATTAGTATTTGCCCGGCAATACGTTGATTTTATTATTATCATGGTGGTTTTAACGATCGGTGAGGTCATTGGCTTACCGATTGCACCCGCCTGGGTCGATGATATGGCGGCTGATGATCAGCGCGGAAAATATCAAGGCCGATACAACATGGCTTTGTCATTGGGACGAGCTGTGGGACCATTGTTCGGTGGCATGATGGTGGCTCAGTTCTCCTACTCGTTATTGTTTATTACGGTGACTATCTTAATGTTAGGTAGTTTGGCGTTAGTCTTGTGGCGCGCCCGGCGAGAACACTTATTAAATGGTTAAGGAGCAGGTGGGCCCCGTGATATTAACAAAGCTTTTAAGGTCAAATGCCTTGAAAGCTTTTTTGATTCTTTGAAAGTGATGATGGAGACGATTGACGATACAATTTGAGCATTATCGGATAGAATAAATGAATTAATTAATAAAATGAGGTGAGTACGTGAATTTGATGGTTTCCAGTTTTATTCTGGTGTTGGCTGCGGTTGTTAGTATTTTTATTTCCCGGGTAATGCCGCAAATATCTGTGAACTACTTGAGTCTGATCGTCGGTATTGGCTTGTTTTTTATTCCAGTTTTGAGCAATCATATTGAAAACTTCAATTCTGAAATCTTTATTGGCCTGATTGTTGCGCCACTCCTGTTTTTTGAAGGACAAGCCACTCGACTGAATGCTGTTGGTAAGGAATTAAAGCACATTATCCAAACGACAGTTGGACTAGTCATTCTTGCCTTAATTGTCGCGGGATTTAGCTTGGCAGGGCTGGGATTAGTCGGCTTGCCGTTAGCTTTTATTCTAGCGGCTATCAGTACGCCGACCGACGCCACGGCAATGGAATCGGTGACGAACGGTTTGGAGATGCCATCAACTGAGGGAACTTTTTTAAAAATGGAGTCGTTGTTTAATGATGCTTCTGGCATCATCTTATTGAACATGGCGGTTCTCTGGTATGCTAATGGCTATATTAACTATGGGCAAACGATTATTGATTTTATTATTTCAGCTGTGGGTGGGGTACTCTTTGGTTTTGTCAGTGCCTGGATCATGGTTCTGTTTCGGCAAGTATTGTTACGCTCTTCGTATAATTCGTTGAATGCGTCGCTGTTGATGTACGTGATTACGCCCTTTATTTTGTATTATGCTGCTGAGGCGATTCACGTTTCTGGAATCATTACGGTTGTGGTTGCGGGATTAGTGCATAATGCGGAAGCCCAACGAAGCCGGTTAATTAATGCACAACAAGTTCATTTTGCTTTTGACTTGGTGAGCATGATTACTGAAATCTTTAATAGCATGGTGTTTGTGGTTCTTGGATTCATGTTTATCAAAATTCTTGTTAACGAACAATTCGGGCATGGGTCCTTGAACTTTTTGTTGATTGGGCTTGTTCTGTATATTAGCAATGTGCTGGTGCGTTACAGCTACGGTCGGTTGCGGTTGAGTTTCAAAAATCGGCCCGCATGGATTTTTGCGCTAGGTGGCGTGCACGGTGCGGTAACGCTGGCCTTAGCCTATACGTTAACCGATACTGCGGTCGGACGTGGTGACTTTAACTTGGTTCTAATGGCTGCCAGTACGTTGATTATTCTGAGTATGGTCGTGCCGACGATTATTTTTCGCTGGTTGCTAAAGCCGGCGTTGACTGATGATGAGGCAACTAGTGAGATTGATCAGATTCGGGTGGCGATGGTTCACCACGCGATTGATACAGTTCAGAAAATGTATTTGCCGCCGAATGTGAAAGAATCCGTCATTTTTGATTTGATGACCCAGAAACAACGGACTAGGACTCGTGATTTTGCACGGGCCTGGGTTGACGTTGTTCGGCGACCGGAATTTACTGGTGCAGAAAAAGAATTAGAGATGCGAGCATTTATGAATGCACTCGAACAAGAACGGCAATATTTGGATATGATTTCACAACGAGAGGTCAAGTATCAGAAGTACGTTTTTAAATTGTACAATGAAACCTTATTAGCGGAATCACTAGTCATCGGCCCCACGATATTTGATAAGGATAAGGCAACGGAATAGCGTGAAATCGTCGTTACTGAGGCGATTGGTCAACTTCGTGCTGTGAACACAATCAAGGTCCAAGTTAGCGAAAACTAACTTGGACCTTGATTGTTTGGTTAATTCGATTAAAAGGTTTGATTGTCTAAATAGGCGGCCAAACGGTCTTTCATCACGTTATAGACGCGTTCAGTATCAACGGCAGTCCCGCGAAGCTCATAATCCGCAATCATGTCCGTGTCAAGTTGTTCAGCATAACGCCGAGCGGTTAGACAGTACTGATCGTTAAAGTTACGGTTACCAGAACCAACAACTCCGAGACAGAACCGTGAGTTTTGATCGTAGTTAAGATATTCACCTAACACGTTGGTCATCAATTCCTTAACCCCATTGTCAATGCCGTTACCACCGTCAAGGTAGGTTGGGACAAAGGCGAAGTAGGGTTCAGTCTCAATGGCAAAGTCTGACTGTTCGGTGATTTCTTTTAAGGTAATTAACGGGTTGCTATCATCAGCTGCATGCTGGGTCTTGGCGTAATCCTGCATACCAGTGACAAATGAGCGGGTATTGCCTTCAATGGAGATATAAATGATATTGATTGTTGATTCACTCACAGCAGTTCCTCATTTCTGTTTTACATTAGTTTTAGTTTACGCTGGGCACTACTTAATTGCAAACGACTACGGCTCCGAATCGTCGCAGTTTGTCGTGATAACGGCCGGCTTAAGATAAACTTAATTTTTAGTAGGCTTTCCCTTAAATCAACCGCATCCAATTTATGTACAACAGGTTAGTGGCAATTCACACGACTTATCATATAAAAGTACCAAAGTTGACCAGTTGAAGTTCGCCGGATACAAAAAAATGGCCCCTAAGAAATCAACTTTCTTAAGTGCCATTTTAAGTAGTGCGTGTAAATATTTAGTCTTGTGTTTGATCGTCATTATGATCGTCAGGTGTGCTATCCCTCTGGGCGCTAACCTCAAACCAATTGATATAAGCATTTTCAAAATCAAGCGCTTTGAAATTGAAGTTACCGATTTGAATCGTATCACCGGCTTGGATTTTAGGAAAATTATCCAAAATATAACCGGTCAAAGTGACAACATCGGAATCTTCAAATTCTTGTAAGTCGGTCTTGAAGTAGCGTTCAAAGTCGTAGATGGTCATCTTACCACTGATGCGGTAAGTGCCATCGGCCTGCTTTTCGATGTATTCGTTAGAAACATTGTCGATTTCGTCATTGACGGTTCCGAAAAGTTCTTCGTAAATATCCTTATCAGTGACGATCCCACTGGTCCCACCATATTCATCAACCACGACGACGATCGGCGTTTGTTTGTCGATCATCTTTTGGAGAATAGCTTGAATCGGTGTAGTTTCAGGAATTGTAATGATATTACGCAATAACTTATTGACCCGAATATCATCGTCAACTTCACCTTGGCGAATTAAGTCATAGTTATAAACGTAACCCAGAATCTTGTCCTTATCATTGTTAGCTACGACGGGTAAGCGGCTAAAGCGTTTCTGTAAATAAACGCGAATGGCTTGCTTGACGGTATCGTTGATATCAATCACAACTAGCTGAGTACGGTCGATCATGATATCCTTAGCGATCTTGTCATTGAACTCAAATGCCCGCTCCATGTAAAGGTAATCGTTACGTTCAAGCTCACCGCCAGTTACGGCATTTCGTGATAGGTTAAGAATTTCGGCTTGTGAATAAACATCATTATCTTCATTCGCAACTGGGATGCCTAACATTTTGACGACGCCAGCTGATGAGACATTCAACAACCATACAAAGGGGTAGAACATCACGTGGAACCACCGTAATGGTGTCGTAATGACTGCCATTACTTTGAGTGGCATGTCGATTGCGATATTTTTAGGCACGATTTCGGTTAAGACCACTTCTAAGTAGGTCAGTAGGAAAACCCCAATGACGATACTAATACCTCGTAATACCGCGGTTGAGACGGATAGGTTGAAGAGGGATAAGAAATCAAGCACAAAGTGTTCAGTTGTTTGTTCACCAATCCAACCTAAAATGATACCAGCTAACGAGACCCCCACTTGGGTGGTTGAAAGATACTCGTTAAGGTTGCGGACCATGTGCAAAGAAGTTGCGATCCGTTTTGACGGTTTATCACGTTTTTTTTGTTCTTCTTCGAGAGCGCTAGGGCGGGTCTGAACGAGTGCAAATTCACAGGCCACAAAGAAAGCCGCGACGAAGAACGTAATGACAATAATGACTAAATTTAAAATTATCTGGCCACTGTCCAAAGAAACATTCCTCATTTCATAATATTAGTTACTTTAAGTATAACGCGAAGTAGCTAATATTATAAGGCTTATCACCCGTTTTGTCAGCCCCCGCGACGGTTAATTAATTGGTCTATCGTAGTCAGCGGGCCTACTGGCAACCCTTTAAGCCCAAATAATGCGATTGCGAGAAAGATGGTTAACGTTTCCAATGAATGGTGCTAAACTAAGGGTATACCAAGTAAAGGGAGATCTTTAATGATGCCAGTAGAAACGAAAACTAAGATTCATGAGGATTCGAAGAAATTGGTTTATCAAGATAGTGATGTCAAAAAAGCGATGGATTTAATTCGTGACCGTGGTTACGTGACCCGTGCAGATTTCAATCAGATGGACGATGCGGATTGGGCGGCCGGTTTTGATCAAAAGATTGAAGCCGCTTTCCTAAAAGTTGAAGGCGAAGACCCGTACATCTACTTCGAACAATTTGATTTCAAAGGTGGCGACATTGATTCGATCATCTTTGATATGGACCAAGTTGGCACGCGTGACCATGCCTTAGATTTACTTGCTGAAGCCATTCACCAACAGGCTTACTAATAATTGATTTGATACGGAGGTTATTGACATGCGCCAGCAATTATTCGGTCATCATCTGGATGATCTACTAAAGCCCACCAAATTATTGAAGCGGGCTCACCGGGAAGCAGAGAACGTCTTAAACGCACACGTTGGGATGAAAACGGACGTGGTTGAACATGACGATGATTACACCGTAACGGCAGAATTACCCGGTTTTGATAAGGACGCTATTACGGTGAAGTATGCTGACGAATGGCTAACTATTCGGGCGCACCGGTCGCAAGACGATCGCAACGATGACGGGCGCGTACTCCATCGCGAACGAATGGACGCGGACTTTACCCGGAAGTTTCATCTAACGAATGTCGTGCGCGATGAGATTCAAGCGCATTATCAAGCAGGACTGCTGACCGTGACGTTGCCAAAAACCGTTGCGGATAGCGAAGGTAAGATCGAAATACAATAAATAAAAGCATCGTCAGCGAATCCTGACGGTGCTTTTATTCGGTACATACACATTGATGACAACGGATTTTTTTGCACACTTAGGGGTGTTGTTAGCAAGGTGCTGTCTCAACTAGTTGATAGAGCTAGCAATCAGTCGTGACAACCTAAGTGAGCACGAATCTGAAAGTCTGTAGCATAACCAGGTACAAATTCGGGGTAGTCAGTGAACATCGGTCACCACCTGAGCAGCTTATTAGCAATCATGATGTGATTTAAAGTGCGAGCCTACTTTTGCTCATCAGTCGCATCGTCATTGGTGTCTTCAGCTTTATTAGCGTCCGAGATGCTCATTTGAATCGTACGGGGACGGTCTTTGATAATAACAATCGTCCCATGGCCGAGGAAGTCTTTGGGCCCATCATAGGCCATTTCATATTCATTGGCGAATGAGCCGGATTTTTGAAGTGTCATGAAGAAAATTTTATTGTCTTCGTAGTCGTCACTGAACATGATGGCCATCGTGCTATCAATCAATAATTTCTCTTTGCGCATCGCTTTGAGACGGTCCCAAAGTCCGGCAATCACTGCTTGTGGGATCATTTCTTTAACATCATCACCGACACGGAGCTTTTTGGTCATTTCATACATACTACATAACCTACTTTTCATTTGTATTTGCATTAACCCATAAATGATACCATATTCAGAAATTAATGTGATTTACAATGTCATCTAGTTTACAAGACTAGTTAATCTAGGTATAATTAATGTAACCTATTTATCAGAGGAGGACGCAGCATGGCAGCTAATGAGACTTATGCAGATTGGCAAGCCCGCATGGCAAAGGTGATTCTGCCGAAGTGGATCGAGTTACCGAACTTTGACTTATATATGGATCAGGTCCTATTATTAATTAATGAAACGTTGCAGCCATTAGGTGCTGATCCAGTTACTGCCGCAATGATCAATAATTATGTCAAACATAAAGTGATCTTGTCACCAGTCAAGAAGAAATATCAAATTATGCAATTGGCGGATATTATTGTCATTAGCTTACTAAAACCGAGTTATCCACTGGATAAAATTCGTCAGGGAATCGACCAAGTGACTGCGACTGGTTATCCCAAGCGAGCTTACGACAATTTTATTACGGTATTAACGAATCAACTTCATCATCCCGATGATCCAATTACGATTTCTGATCAGGATCTCAGTCACAGTTTAACAACCGCAGCGGCTCAACTGATTGTTAATAAATTGCGCACGGATGAATTATTGCGACTTAATCAAGTACAGACCAAGCCACAACAAATTGAAAAATAAGCTGAATGCGGTGGACCAAGTAATGTCAGTTATTTGGTCCATACGTGTTTTTTTGGTTGCTGGAATGGCGGGGCTTTAGTATCATATAAAATGATTGTAAGCAATTTAAATTGGGATAGAGTGGATCAACAGTGGTTTGTTTGTTAATCTGCTTTACATTGGGAAGAGTGATTGATATGAAGGTGTTTATCAGTGACGATCAAGAACAACAGCGTCTCTGGTTAAACGACATCATTACGGCACAGCTGGAGGCATTGCACTTTAATTATGAGTTAGTCTCAGTATGGCAGCCGACCGATGTGTTAGCGGCGGTAAAGGATGGCGGCGGACCAAATCTTTATTTTTTAGATATCGTTTTACAACGCGAAATCAATGGCATTCAATTGGCCTCTAAGATTCGTGATTATGATCCTGATGGGTTTATTGTCTATGTGACGGTGCGTGATGACATGATCCCGGATACGTTGAGTGCGATGACAACACCAACCGGGTTTATTTCAAAAACAAATATGTTCGATAAGGCAAAGTTTGTTCCAGAAGTACAAAGAGTCCTACAAGTCGTAAAAAAACGGTTAGGTATGTTACAGCAATCTGCTGAACCGACTTTAACGATTCGAAGTGGTGCGTTATTATTAACGCTGAAGCTTAAAGATATCATCTACTGTGAGAAGGAACATGGGCTGCGGACCACGCGAATCGTGACGACGACCCAGTCCTATGTCGTACATAAGAATTTAAATACGATTAAGGAACAACTGACAGCGATGCATTTTTTTAATGAGTTTCAAAGTTATGCCCTCAACCTTGACCATGTGATTACGGTTGATTTTAATAAGGGCGTGATTAGTATGGACAATCATGATCACTTGACCTTTAGCCGGGGAACGATCAAGAAGTTACGGGCGTACTACCAGACCCAGGGATAGGATGAGTGTATGATAACTGAAACACAATTAACGGCAATTCAAACGTATGCTTTGCAAAAGCTTGCTCACGATCATAGTGGGCATGGTCGCGATCATTTGCAGCGGGTCAACCGGCTAGCACGCCGGCTGGCAAAAGCCGAAGGGGCAAATTTAAATCTGACTTTAGCGGCAGCTTGGCTGCATGATGTGATCGACGATAAATTGATGGCCGACCCAGCGAAGGCGCATCAAGATTTGATTGCTCAATTGAACGCGCAAAATGTTACGGCTGCCGATCAAACGGCTATTTTTGCAATTATTGATCACATGTCATTCAGCAAATCCTTCAACGGCCCTCAAAAATTAAGTCTTGAAGGGCAAGTCGTTCAGGATGCGGATCGGTTAGACGCGATTGGCGCTATCGGGATCGCCCGGGCGTTGTATTATTCAGGTCATGTCGGTGAAAAAATCTATGACCCGGCAATTGCGCCACGTGAACATATGACGCGTGAACAATATCGACACCAGCCCGGCACGGCTATCAATCACTTCTATGAAAAGTTGTTCAAGTTAGCAGCTCTCATGAATACGGATACTGCCAAAGCACTGGCAGCCCACCGGACAGCGGTGATGCACGAGTTTGTTGACCAATTTAAGGCTGAGTGGACGGCGGATGATAAGGCGTAATGGCATCCCTACGTCTAGTTGAATCACTAGTTCTTTGAGCTGAGATCATGTTATCAGATGATGCAATTACCATTTATATTGGCTAACGAAAAAGGCCATCACAAGAATGTATCGTGAATTCTTGTGATGGCCTTTTTAGCCCTTATTCTGGTTTTAAGGCTGGCAATCTAAATCAGGCACGGTTGGTCAGAAGATGGGTTACCAACATGACTAGTAGGGACACGAGTAGTGAGTAGCCCAAGATAATGGCGACCATTAGTCCCCAAGTAACTAACGTATGGATCCAACCGGTGATACCGATGAACGTTAGTAAGGTAGTCAGCACGATAATGATGACGATGGTGCTATACAACCCGATCGCACTATTCTGATAGTCAGCGGGACTTAGATCGAAGCCACCAATCACAATGACGAGGGTTAGAAAGAGCAACATTAATAGTTGCCACCAACTCGTTGGCGTACTGGTTAACGCGTGAAAACTTGCAGCCCATTGCGGTTGTTCGGGTGTATCAGCTAATTTGAAGATGGCTTGAAATAGGCCAGGAGCGAGTAGCCAGTCTAGTCCAAGGAGTGCCGCTGTGCATCCGAAGATGGGGGCGACACCAATGAACAGGTTACCAATGACTTGATACCGGCTGTGCCGATTCCAAGTATGGTTAACATAGCCTAGTGCCAGATCATCCGCCGACTCATCTTCAGGATGGAGGTGAGGGCGTTTGAGCAGCCGGACCGATTGGATGCCGTGGCGAAAAATCAGTGCGAGGATTAGATGGCTAAGCTCGTGGATGATGATGCCCAGAAAACCACAGTAGACTTGACTGTTAATACCGTAGTGGTTGACCAGATTCACTTTGGTTTGTCGGTTGATAATCGTCAGTAACCAAGCGAATAGTCCGGGTAAACCAATGATGACCAGCAAGACGATGCCGTTATTCTTGATCAAGTTATCCACGAGGCTACTCCGTTATTGGACCAAAAGTGCCGTGCACGAGCTTGCGTAGATCATCAGCGTCGATTTCAATTGAACGCCCGATTTTACCCGAAGATACGAGAATCTTACCTTGCTGCTTAGCGGTCTCGTCTAAGTAGATGGGAAACTTCTTAGTTTCCCAAATACCAACTGGTGTGTTGGCGCCGTGTTGGTATCCGGTAGTTCGTTCCAAGTCCTTTAATGGAATCATGCCAACTTTTTTGTTGCCGGATAGCTTAGCCAATTTTTTATAGCTGAGGTGCTCATCTAACGGCAAGACACCGACGACGGGACCAGTCTTGTTACCAATCAGCGCTAAGGTCTTGTAGATATGATGTTCGTCAACACCGAGGTGGTCGACTTGTAATTGTTGAACGTCGCCTTCCGCTTCGGTTGGAAATTCATATTGTTGATAGCTGATATTTGCTTTATCCAAAATCTTTTCAACAAGTGTTTTACCTAATTGATCTTTTTTCTTCTTTTTTGACATTATTGTTAACCTCACATTTATTAAAAATACGGTCCAATTTTATAAATGGACCGGAACAATTCACCCAAACGCCATTAATTCTGCTATACTTGAGGTATGAAATAACCTCAAAGGAGGGATTACAATGGCTGACCTAGTTTATCAACAAGTCATCAATGATCTCAATAAACGGATCATGGCGAATGAATTTGTTGATAAGAAGCTTCCAGATGAACGTAGTCTTAGCGAACAATATCAGGTAAGTCGTAGCTCGATTAAGCGCGCGCTTAACGTGCTAGCCAATAAGGGCCTGATTTTCAAGAAGCGGGGTTCGGGAACGTTCATTAATCCATTATATCTTAAAAATCAATCTTCGTTTAAGTATGAAGGAACTAACCTAGGAATTACGGACAGTTTAAATACTGAGGGTGCTAAGCCCAGTATTCAATTATTAGACTTTCGCGTCATTCCTGCAAGTCAAGAGTTGCAACAAGACTTATTTTTAACTGCTGACGAGTTTGTTTATGAAATCAAACGGCTGCGATTACTGGATGACCAGCCTTTCATGATTGAAAGTGGCTATATTCCAATCAAGCTTGTGCCCCAGTTGAACCGGCAAGTGGTCAGTGGCTCGATCTTTAATTACGTGCAAAAGACCTTGCACGCCGCAGTGACCAAATCATTCTTATCGATTGCGGCCGATGCGTCCAATACGACTGATCAAGAGTTGTTACATTTGCAGCCAAATGAACCGGTGGGCCTGATGAGTGGGATTTTCTTCTTAGATGATGGGACACCCTTTGAAGTGTCTAATATGCGACTACATTATCAATATATGAAGTATACAACGTTTGTGTCAACGAATAGTTAGGAGTCTGAGGTGTCATGGCACTGATTCGTATTAATTTTATGGCGGCTAGTTTACACCGGACCGTTCCCCTGATGGTGTGTTTACCAACGGATAAATTGGTCCCAGATGAGCAGGGCGTGCCGCGCCCGATTCAGGGTCCGTTTGCCACCCTGTACTTATTGCACGGTATCTTAGGTAGTGAAGTCGACTGGATTAGTGGCACACGAATCCAGCGCTGGGCCGACGAACGGAACCTGGCTGTCGTGATGCCAGCGGGCGAGAATAGTTTCTATACTGATCATCCTTGGTCTGGGGAGACGTATAGTCGATTTATTGGTCAGGAATTGATTGATTTTACACGCCGGACGTTTCCACTATCATACCAGCGTGACCAAACTTTTATTGGCGGATTATCAATGGGTGGTTACGGGGCGCTGTATAACGGACTAAAATTTCACGATACTTTTGGGGCCATTGTGAGTTTATCAGCCGGACTGAATGTGCGACCCGGAATGGAAAAGTTACCGGCAAAACCTCAGTGGTTTGCGGAAACGGCCGCATATCAGCATGGCGTTTTTGGCCCAGATCTAGCAGCTGCTGGTCATTCGGAATTAAACCTGCAAGTGCTCGTAACTAATTTACTGGCAGCTCACGTCGTTTTACCCGCGATTTTTATGGCGATTGGCGATCAGGACGGCTTAAAGTCAGCGAATGATGAATTTGATCATTTTCTAACGACCAAAAAAGTTTCGCATGAATATTTGGTCGGTTCTGGAGCGCACGAGTGGGATTTCTGGGACCGCTATCTATTAAAAGCACTGAACTGGTTGCCACTAACTAATCAGGGCGCCGGTGTTAATTCTGGGCATATTAAAGCTAATTGATGGGCTGCTTCAATCATTCTGTGTACAAATTATTAAAAAATATATTAATCTAAAAGCAAGGTGTCCCAAGGGATGAGCCTTGTTTTTTTGTTTTAATTTATAAAATTGGACCGTTCCAATTAACAAAAAGGTTGATTTTTTGAAATGAGTTGTTAAAATAGAACTTGTAAACGAAAACATTTAAACAGTTAGCGTTCAAGTGAAAAGCAAATTAAGGAGTGTTTTTGAAATGACAACAGATTACTCATCACCAGCATATTTGCAAAAAGTTGATAAGTACTGGCGTGCTGCCAACTACTTATCAGTTGGTCAACTTTATTTAAAAGATAATCCACTATTACAACGGCCATTGAAGGCCAGTGACGTTAAGGTTCATCCAATTGGTCACTGGGGGACGATTGCCGGTCAAAACTTTATCTATGCTCATCTTAACCGGGTCATCAACAAGTACGGTTTGAAGATGTTCTACGTTGAAGGTCCAGGTCATGGTGGTCAAGTGATGGTTTCAAACTCTTACCTTGACGGTACTTACACCGATATTTATCCAGAAATTACGCAGGATGTTGAAGGGATGCAAAAGCTCTTCAAGCAATTCTCATTCCCAGGTGGGGTTGCTTCCCATGCGGCACCTGAAACACCCGGTTCAATCCACGAAGGTGGCGAACTTGGTTACTCAATTTCACACGGGGTTGGGGCAATTCTTGACAATCCTGACGAAATCGCCGCGGTTGTTGTTGGTGATGGGGAATCCGAAACGGGTCCATTAGCAACTTCATGGCAATCAACGAAGTTCATTAACCCAATCAACGACGGGGCTGTTTTACCAATCTTGAACTTAAATGGTTTTAAGATTTCTAACCCAACGATTTTTGGTCGGACTTCTGATGCTAAGATTAAGGAATACTTCGAAAGCATGAATTGGGAACCAATCTTCGTTGAAGGTGACGATCCTGAAAAGGTTCACCCAGCCTTAGCTAAGGCCATGGATGAAGCCGTTGAAAAGATCAAGGCAATCCAGAAGCATGCTCGCGAAAATAACGATGCAACATTGCCAGTATGGCCAATGATCGTCTTCCGCGCACCTAAGGGCTGGACTGGTCCGAAGTCATGGGACGGTGATAAGATCGAAGGTTCATTCCGTGCTCATCAAATTCCGATTCCTGTTGATCAAAATGACATGGAACATGCGGATGCTTTAGTTGATTGGCTCGAATCATATCAACCAAAAGAACTCTTCAATGAAGATGGCTCTTTGAAGGATGATATTAAAGAAATTATTCCTACTGGGGACAGTCGGATGGCTGCTAACCCAATCACCAATGGTGGGGTCGATCCGAAAGCCTTGAACTTACCAAACTTCCGTGATTATGCGGTCGATACGTCCAAAGAAGGCGCGAATGTTAAGCAAGATATGATCGTTTGGTCAGACTATTTGCGGGATGTCATCAAGAAAAATCCTGATAACTTCCGGTTGTTCGGACCTGATGAAACCATGTCTAACCGTTTATATGGTGTCTTCGAAACCACTAATCGTCAATGGATGGAAGACATTCATCCAGATAGTGACCAATATGAAGCACCAGCTGGCCGGGTCTTAGATGCTCAGTTATCTGAACACCAAGCTGAAGGTTGGTTAGAAGGTTACGTCTTAACTGGACGTCATGGGTTATTTGCCAGTTATGAAGCCTTCCTACGCGTTGTGGACTCAATGTTGACGCAACACTTCAAGTGGTTACGTAAAGCCAATGAACTTGATTGGCGTAAAAAGTACCCATCACTTAACATTATCGCGGCTTCAACTGTATTCCAACAAGACCATAATGGTTATACCCACCAAGATCCAGGTGCATTAACTCATTTGGCCGAAAAGAAACCAGAATACATTCGTGAATATTTACCAGCCGATGCCAACACGTTATTAGCTGTCGGTGACGTCATTTTCCGGAGCCAAGAAAAGATCAACTACGTGGTTACGTCAAAACACCCACGTCAACAATGGTTCAGCATTGAAGAAGCTAAGCAATTAGTTGACAATGGTCTTGGTATCATTGATTGGGCAAGTACGGACCAAGGTAGCGAACCAGACATTGTCTTTGCAGCTGCTGGGACGGAACCAACGCTTGAAACGTTGGCTGCCATCCAATTACTACACGACAGTTTCCCAGAGATGAAGATTCGTTTCGTGAACGTGGTCGACATCTTGAAGTTACGTAGTCCTGAAAAGGATCCGCGGGGCTTGTCAGATGCTGAGTTTGACCATTACTTTACTAAGGACAAACCAGTGGTCTTTGCTTTCCACGGTTACGAAGACTTAGTTCGTGACATCTTCTTTGATCGTCACAACCATAACTTATACGTCCACGGTTACCGTGAAAATGGTGATATTACCACACCATTCGACGTACGGGTCATGAACCAGATGGACCGCTTCGACTTAGCTAAGTCGGCAATTGCGGCGCAACCAGCAATGGAAAACACTGGTGCGGCCTTCGTTCAATCCATGGATAATATGCTTGCTAAACACAATGCCTATATCCGGGATGCCGGAACTGACTTGCCAGAAGTTAATGATTGGCAATGGAAGGGTTTAAAATAAGCAGTTAAAATCTTAATTTGAAAATAGCGTTGCTACTGGCCTGTGCCTCCAGTAGCAACGCTATTTTTGTGCGCTATTAATTGTGTCGATTGGATACTGTCAACTCAGCATGGGCGACTTATTTCAGATTGCGTGTATATCAAGCAATACTAGTGGTATGTCAACAAGTGCTGATTGGTGCTGGAATGTAGCCTATGACGTCTTAATCAGAACCTAGCTAACTGACGTTTAATCAAGAAGCAACTTGCAATGACTAGCATAATGTGAATTGTGAGCATATTTTAATTGGTTTTTAATTATTCCTGTTATAATAACGCTACCTAAGCTGATACTAGTGATGGTGATTAGTTAAGGATGAACGGGTCTGACGCAATCAGCTCAGCCTAACATCGTCGATTCCGGTTCCATGAACCGAGTTTATGTGGAAAGGAGCGACTGGTTGTTTAATCGCCAGTCAACGATGCTAATGAAAATTTTGATAACAGTCGAGAATTTAGTGATGGATGGTGTCAAACGAGCGGCGACGGTCCTCGGCAATGCGTTGACCTCGCAAGCCGAAGTTGCCTTTTACTCCTTGGCCCAACCCCGGTCTTTCTATGAACTGAGCGCACCGCTTATCACGGCGCGCCGGCCTGCAAGTGCGACGGTACTTAATTACTTTGGCGCTGATCCGTTGACCGTTTATGCGCCTCAAATAGATGATTTACTCACGACGATTGGGTCGGGAGCTTACGATGCCGTTATTCTCCCGGGAGGTTTACTGACGAGTTTTGCTCCGGCAATCAAACAGCGTTTTCCACGGGTCAATGTCATTGCGTGGATGCACAATAATGTTGATATCTACCTCAATCAGTATTACGTCCAAATGCAAGATGAACTGGTCGCAGGGCTCTTAGCGGCTGATACGGTCGTGACATTGACCGATTATGATTGGGAAGGCTACTCACGTTTTAACGCCCATACGGTCAAGTTCTATAATCCACCGACCATGCAAGCTCATGGTCAGCAGGCCGACTTGGCGCAACATATCATTGCCTACACTGGTCGTATTGACCTGCAACATAAGGGGCTCGATTATTTGTTGACAGTTGCGCGAGCCTTGCCTGCTGATTGGCAAATTGCAGTCGCGGGGACTGGTCCCGAAGACCAATTAGCGACGTTCAATCGGTTGATGGCTGAACTCGATGTTCGTGACCGCATTATTTATCGGGGTGCGCTGAAAGATACTGAGTTACGGGCGCATTATCAACAGGCGAGTGTCTTCATGATGACTTCGCGTTGGGAAGGGATGCCATTAGTTATGGGGGAAGCGATGACGATGGGGTTACCGATCGTCTCAATGTGGAATACTGGCTCAGCCGAGTACTTGCAGGGTGGCCAGTACGGTGTGTTGACTCCGGCCCGCGATGTTAATGCTCTGATTACTGGCTTAATGCCACTGTTAACTGATTTTGACTGTCGCGCTGAATATGCCGCGCGCGCTCGGCAACGCAGTCATGACTTTACCTTGAGCAAGATTGTCCGGCAGTGGCTGGCACTATTGAATCGCCAATATGTTCCGCAAACGGTCGTCGAATCAAATTGGCCTGCGGATTTGAGTAGTGGGGGACATTAGCCTGTCATAGCGGTCATGATAATCGCTCAGTACTTAGGACCTGAATGGTCGGTGCTGAGCTTTTTTGTCATTGATGGTGGGGATTTTCTTTGGATAGAACTATTATATAAAAGTTATGAATTCTATTAATAAATTTGCAAACGCGTGACAACTTTGATACACTCAATCAAAAGGTCAGCCGTGCCTGACCGCATTGGAGGAGCTTGCTATTGAAGACAACGTGGCTGGCTAGTTTACTAGTCACAATCTTTTGGGGCGCCGTATTGGGGCTCGTTGTAACGTATTTAGGTGGGGCGATGGTCGAGGCTTTGACCGCCACCCCCATCGTTCGTGAACCACTCAAAGCCATGGCGGTGGGTATCATATTGGCAGTGATGAGTGGGTTATTAGTGACAACGCACCATTAAGAACTGTATGCTGGCTTTAAGGGCGCTTAGCCGACCGTTAACAAGCTTGATAAATTAAAAATGATTCGCCTTCTTGTCAGAGGAAGGTGAATCATTTTTTAGTGTAGATGAATCACGGGGTTCAATGGTGAACTAACTGTCCGGAGTGCGTTGCGCAAATGCTCACGATTTGGATAGTCGGAGTAGTTTGAGTAACGTACCGGCAAGTTCTTCACGTTGATGGGCTGGCAGATCACTCAGGTAGTCGAGTAATGCAACAACATTAGGTGATTGGAGAAGCTCGTCGCGAAAGAAGTCCGCTATTTTTAAATTCAGAGTTTCAGCGATTGCGGTCAAACTTTGTAGTTTAATGTTATCGACCTTACCACGTTCGAGTCGAGAAATTAGCGAGATTGAAACATTCGATTGTTCGGCCAATTGCTCGATGGTGATGCCGTGTTGCTGTCGGCGTTGCCGAATGATTTTGCCTATCTCGGTTAACATGGGAATCCTCCTTAATCCATTAAGCGTCTTAGCACTAATTTTAGAGGTTTCGCTATGCTTGAAACAGATTCAAGCAATCAGTAGTTCTCGATTAAATGCGGCTTCTCAAATAAACTTGGCAATGGGGCCGGTACCGTCACCCGTGTGGTGCTAAATGGAAGTTGTAGATCCAACAATTGGGCATGTAACATCAGCCGAGGCGCCGACTCCGCTTGCGAGTCGTAAAGTGGATCACCGATAATCGGGTGGTCACTGGCGGCCAAGTGGACCCGTAGCTGATGGGTACGGCCAGTATGCAGGGTCAGTTTAACTAAACTCTGATGGGCGGTTGTTGCACATACTTCGTAGTCGGTGAGTGCTGGCTGGGCATCGGCCGTGTTGACCCAGCGTTTGCGTTTGTCGGTAGCATCGTGACCGATTGGCGCGGTGAAATGCCCAGTTGGCGTGGCAAAGTGACCACGTACCCAGGCATAATAAGTCCGGCGAATTTGCTTGTCACTGATTAAGCGGTCTAGAATCGGGACGACGACCGGGTTCAATGCGACTAGCATCGCACCAGAAGTCATCTGGTCGAGCCGGTGAACCATGTATGGCACCTGCTGAGTTGGTTGGAGTGTGGCTGCTAGGTCATTTAAAATTGATCCGGTTTCACCTGGTTGATTAGGATGCGATTTCACGCCAGCGGGTTTATCAACGACTAACAGATCGCTGTTTTGATATAAAATCGTGGCTGGGGCCGTGGCAGCCGCAATATAGTTCGAGGTCGGAGTCCGAAAGTCACTGGGGATAAACGTCAGCGTCAGGCGATCACCAGTATTGACGAGTTGTGCAATTGACGTTGGTGCACCGTTCAGCTGAATCCGCCGCGTTTGGCGTAACTGGCCCTGAATCCGCTTTGGAATCAGCCAAGTCCGAAGGCAAGCCCGAATCGACTGTTGATTCAAACTAGACGGGATAGTGAGTTGATAAGTCCAGGTCATGAATAAAGCTCCTTTATAACGGGGAAGAAGACGGGCAACGCACGGAAACCACTAAAAAAGTCTGGAACGTATCCAGACTTTTTTGTTAGTCTTCTTTTTTAGCGGCCGGCTTAACGATCAAAACGTCACAAATTGCGTTGCGACTGACGTAGGTGGTTACGGAGCCGACCATCAAACGTTCAACGGCAGATAAGCCGGTTGAACCAATCATAATTAATTCATTATGGTGGTCAGCGGGAAATTCACGCGCGATAACCGTTTTGGGATTACCAAAACGAACATGGACATCAACGTCGGTCACCCCAGCGTCAATCGTTTGTTGCTTGAGTTCTTCCAAGCGCTTTTGAACGTCTTCCGACAACTTGTAGATGACATCACCACTGACCGCACCGCCGTACGTGTCACTAAATTGGTTGACTTCCAACACGTTTAAAATGTCGAGATGGGTCTTGTTACGCTTAGCGACTTCGATGCCCCGCCGAAGAACTTCGTCGGTAGCCTTGGAGCCATCAACTGGTACCAGGATATTTTGATATTGTTGTAACATAATGGTTACCCCCGTTTGATATGGCTAGTTAATAACTATATTTTAGCATTAATTTTCAGCAATGTAAGCATTTAAAATCGATTTATGATTAGGTACGTTTAGCTGGAGTGTCTAAGTAGGTAGCAATTGAGTAACAATAGCAAGGAAAGCATTTTTCGAGGAGTATTAGCACCAGTGATGATTATCTGCGAGTGAAGAGATTGGGATTGATGTAGCTGTTATTACTCAACTTTTAGCAAACAAATACGTAATTATGAAGTATGTACTAAGGAAATACCGACTAATATATTGAGATACGGTTGTTTGAATGTTCTAACAATAGTGGATAGTTATGGTGTTATATTTTGCAATTGTGACGTCTCAAAACGATGTCACAATAACATTATATGTTTTGTTAATCATAAATATTAACAGTGAGTAGTTTATTTAGGCTATTAAAGTGCTGGACTTTTATTTTACGCAAATTGGCAATCGTAACGGGCCGTGATAAGGTTTAAACTAAAGTTGATATGTTTGCTTTACGTAAAATGTAAGTATTTATAACTATAACGAAGAAAAGAAACTTGTTTGTTGTTAGCATTAAAACATCTGAAATCTCTAAAACATGAAAAAGATCGTCAATGTAAGCGTTGACATATCGAGAATAGGGTGGTTTAATATTGATGTAGGTTGTTATAACAACATGACAAGTCGTGGAGATAAAAACAAAATGGCTAGTTCAAAAATTGTTCCACTTTATCAGAGCATGCTTAATGATTTGATTCGTCAGATTGAGTCTGGTGAGTTGGTAGAAAATGCTAAGTTACCATCAGAGCAGAAACTTGGTGAAAAGTATGATGTTTCCCGGATTACTGTTAGACGCGCACTAGCAGAGCTGGAAAATAAAGATTATATTTACAAAAAACAAGGACAAGGTTCGTTTGTAAAAAACAAAGAGGACATTGATTTAGGTATTCATTACCTAGATGTCCGCAAAGCAATTGAAAATATGAATGCTGTTCCAGAAATAAGACTTGAAGCGTTTAAATTGATTGTGGATGGTTCGGAGTCTGATGTTCGAAAAGTAATGGAAATAAACTCCGATGTTTATTTGTATTATCTACGTTATATGGTTTATGCAGATCATCGACCTGTCTTCCATGAACAAGTCTATTTACCTTTTGAGCGCTTCCCACGTATTTTTAACAGCGAGATTGTTAATAATGATTTGATGCCTTTTTTGGTTAAAAAGTATGGACTAAAGGCTAGTTTCTTTTCACATACTCAACCTGCGTTAATTACTAAAAGTAACCGGAAAGAATTTGACTTAAATGTTGGCGATCCAATGATTTATATGCAGACACGTGGAATAGAAGAGAAAGAAATAATTTACTATAGAAAAGCAGCCGTGGTAGGAAATCTGATTATGTATATCGTAGGTTAATTACTATCCGCTGTGAATAGAGGGATAAATATGAGTGAACCAAATATTGTGCTTACAAGAATCGATAACCGACTAGTTCATGGACAAGTTGGTGTTGTTTGGACTTCCTCCGTTGGAGCCAATTTATTATTGGTTGCTAATGATGAAACTGCCAATGATCAATTGCAACAAGAGCTGATGGCAGCAACTGCTGAAACATCTGGAGTTGGAATTCGATTTTGGACAATTGACAAGACTATCAGTACTATTCATAAAGCAAGTCCGCGACAACATATCTTTTTGGTGATTCGCAATGCTCAAGATGCTCGTCGATTAGTAGAGGGTGGTGTTCCAGTAAAAAATCTGAATCTTGGAAATATGCATTTTTCGAAGGGAAAGGTCCAAGTAACCAAGTATACTTATATGGATGATCAGGACAAGGCTGATTTAAAATATTGTGCGGATCATGGTGTGAATGTTTATGTTCAAGAAGTTCCGGAAGATAAAAAACAACCTTTGGAAGAGGTGATCTAGATGCAAGTCACCTTAATTCAGGGTCTCCTGATTGGACTATTTGCTTTAATTGCAGGTATTGATTTTTGGCTAGAGGGCTTGTATATATTTCGACCAATGATCGTATGTACAGTGACTGGTGCTATTTTAGGTAATCTGACTCTTGGTATTATTGCTGGTGGTTTAACAGAGTTAGCTTTTGCTGGGTTAACACCAGTTGGTGGGACACAGCCACCTAATCCAATTATGGCAGGAATTATGACAGTCGTATTGGCGTATACCACCGGAAAAACACCTTCAACGGCTATTGGGTTGGCACTCCCATTTAGTATTTTAATGCAATATATCATTTTGTTTTATTATTCGGCGTTTTCAGTCCTTACTAAAAAATTAGATGCATATGCGGCGAATGTTGAAACTAAAAAATTCACAAGATTAGCGCTGTTACCTACAGTACTTGTTGCATTAACATATGGTGTGATTGCTTTTCTGTGTGTTTATGGTGCTCAAGAACCAATGAAGGCATTGGTTAATTCTATGCCCGTCTGGTTAAGTCATGGCTTTGAAATTGCAGGTAATATCTTACCCGCAGTTGGATTTGGATTGTTGCTTAAAAGTATGTTAAAAGCTGAATACGTCCCATATTTATTACTTGGTTTTACAGCGGCGTGCTTTATTAAGTTTGGTAATTTGATGCCGGTTGCGGTAATTGGGATTTCACTTGCTTTTATTGAGTTTTATCACAATAAAAAACAAACCGATAACGAGAAAAAACTTAAATCAATGATTGAAAGTGCCAGTGGAAACGGAGATGATGGCGATGGCATCTAATTCACCAATATCAGAACGAGGTAGATTAACGAAGCATGATGTACGAATGCTTGGTTGGCGATCACTGTTTAATCAGTCTGCAATGAACTATGAACGGATGCAGGCAGATGGTTGGACATTGGCAATGTTGCCATCACTAAGAAAAATTTATGGTAATGATAAAGAGGGCCTAGCTGCTGCTCTTGAATCAAACTTGCAATTTATTAACACTAATAATTATGCTGCACCGCTGTTGATGGGTTTAGAAGCATCTCTTGAAGAACATGGCGAAAAAAGATCGACAATTGACGGACTGAGAATTGCATTGTTTGGTCCATTGGCTGGTATCGGGGACGCGATTACATGGTTCACAATCTTACCAATTGTTGCTGGAATTACAGCGTCTTTTGCTAAACAGGGCAGTATTCTTGGCCCATTAGTTTTTTTCCTAGTCTATTTAGCAATGTTTGTAGCACGGGCGCCAATTGCATTATTGGGATACAACGCCGGCACAAAAGCTATTTCAAAAATTCGCGAAAATTCAGGAATCGTATCACATTGTGCTAGCATTCTGGGGTGCACTGTTATTGGGGGATTAATTGCTACTTATGTACAAATTGCGGTTAAAACAAAGATTCCAGTTTCAGCAGGGCATACGATTGCAATTCAAACACAATTTTTTGATCGGATTTTCCCTAATTTATTACCATTAGGGTATACCTTCTTATTGTATTGGCTATTAAAGAAGAAAAATGTGAGTCCCGTAGTCTTAATATTAGGAACATTTATGTTGGCAATCCTTTTCTCATGGATGGGGGTTCTTTAGAATGAAGATAATAGTTAGTGGACACGGAAATTATGCAAGTGGACTACAATCAACAATTCATTTGTTAGCAGGTGATATTGCCAATATCGAGTATATAGATTTTACTGATAACATGGATGATATTCAGCTTAGTGAGCGATTTCAACGTGCTGTAATTGGTGAGAATAATGTTGTCTTTATGTGTGATTTACTAGGTGGTACGCCATTCAAGGAAGCTGTTAAGTTAAGTCAAGTGAGTGAAAAAGATATTGCGGTTACAAGTGGTTGCAATGTTGGTGCATTGCTTGAAGTGGGTTTTGAGCTTACAACATATTCAGCTCCGGCTAAAAAATTGGCTGAAAAATTAGTTAAAATCAGCCAGGTACAGACTAAATTTTTTCATCATCAAGCTATTCAAGTTGATGATGGGGTAGAAGGTATTTAGCGAAATATACAGATTGTCCGATTAACAAGTTATCTGTTGATCGGATTTTTTGTTTGGAATATGTTATTTTGAATAGAAAAAGTGCACATTATAAATATTTTGATGAAGATAAAGAATTATGACTTTTTTGGTTACAGAGTGTTTTTTTAAAATTAACAATTGTGAGTGAAGTCTATTGGATAACCAGCTATCTTTAATTAGTTTCAAGTGTTTAAAAGTGAAGTTAATTTTAACAAAGTTAATATTATCAAGGGATTTAGGCAAGTAACGATACTAATAATGATAACTAACTGGTAATTGGTTAATAATTTAAAATGATAACGGTGTCAATCAATTGATATTAATAAAATAATTCGAAGCGATCTCGTTTGAATGTCCCTCTTCGACATGCTAATATTATTCTGTAATAGCAGGTGCTACAGGGGAATTAAATCGGTTGTGCTAACAGCTAACTCACGGAAAGTTTGGGGATTTTAAAATTGAAAATTGGAATGACAAAAAAAGTAGTAACTTCATTATTGCTAAGTACCGCTTTGCTGCCGATGTTGAGTGGTAAAGCTGATACGGCAAGTGCAAATCAAAAACCGGCAGCTGCGACTAAGGGAAACAGCGCTGCTTCAGCTGCAAGCCAACAAGTGACCTTAAGTGCTGGCAGTCAGACGGAAACGACAGCGGCCGGTGCGACTGACCAATCAGTTGCCAGTGACGGTGCCAAGACTGACGATCAAGCTGAATCGACCAGCACGACGACGGCTACTACCAGTGCGACAAGTCGTGTCACAGTGCGGGCAGCCAGTCAAGCCGCTAAAGCTGACAGTACAGGACCGCAAAGCCAGTCCTCCGCCAGTGAAGCTGCCAAGGATAACGCGGCTGCTAGTGCTACGGCGGACTCCACAACTAGTGCTGTTGATCAACTTGATAAAACGGCCAAAGCTAGTGCAGCCACGAGCCAAGCCAGTCACAGTACGACTAATGAGACGGCTAAAGCCAGCGCGGCCGCAAGTCAGGATAGTCATGTCACTACGGACCAATCCAGCGTGACTGTGACGAGTGAAGTAGCCAAATCAGCCGCATCGTCAGCCGCACCTAAGCAAGCGACTGAGCAGGCGGTAGCCGCGAAAATCTCACCAAAGATTGAGACGGCTGTGGCGGCTGATGCGGTCCAGTCATCAGCGATGATGGCACGGTCCACGCGGGCAATGACTAGTCAGGAAATCTTCCTGAGTCAGATTAAAGCGGGGGCAATCTCTGGTTGGAACAAGTATCAAGTCTTGCCATCAGTCACGGCCGCACAGGCAATTCTGGAAAGTGGTTGGGGACAATCACAACTTGCAACTCAGGGAAACAACTTATTCGGTATCAAGGGAAGTTATCAAGGGCAATCAATCTACTTCCCAACCCAGGAATGGAATGGCTCACAATACATTACGATTCAAGACGCTTTTCGGAAGTACCCGAATTGGTCAGCTAGTGTTGAAGATCATGGCGCCTTTTTGGTTGTCAATCCGCGTTACAGCAATTTAATTGGGGTTACCGATTATCGGCGCGTTGCCAGTCTCTTGCAACAAGACGGCTACGCAACCGCGCCCACGTACGCGAGTTCGCTGATCAGCATCATTGAATATAACAAGCTACACGAGTGGGATCAAGAAGCGCTCAGTGGTCAGGCAAGTGGCGGAAATGATAATAACCAAGTTCAGCCTGATCAAGACGTCACCCCAACCAGTGGTACACATAAGTTTACTAAGACAACGACAATTCACAATGCGCCGGACGCCACGAGTGCCGTAGTGGGTACTTACAACGCTGGTGAAACAGTCAATTACAATGGTAAGTTAACGGTCGGTAATGCAACTTGGTTACGCTATCAGTCCTATTCTGGCGTATCACGGTATGTGATGATTAGTCAAACAACAACTAATGATAATAATAACCAGGCGACAGTTACGCCAGCTAGTGGGTCGTATAAGTTTACCGCAAAGACCAACATTCGATCAGCTGCAAGCAAAACGGCTCAAGTGGTCGGCACTTATAATGCTGGTGAGACGGTTTACTATAATGGCAAGATTACCACGGGTGGGACAACTTGGTTACGGTATTTATCCTATTCAGGCGCTCAGCATTACGTGGCTATGAGTGGTGATGAGGTTGGTTCTGTGGCTAAACCGGACGTGGTTGCAACCAGTGGGTCGTATCGTTTCACGAAAACGACAGCAATCAAGAGTTCACCTGCAACTAGTGCGACAACGGTTGGGTCTTATAATGCTGGCGATACGGTCTATTACAATGGTAAGGTGACGACAAATGGTCAGACTTGGTTACGTTACATGTCTTACTCAGGTGCCCAGCATTATGTGCAAATTAGTGGTGAGAGTACGTCGACCAATGTTGATAAACCGCAAGTAACGCCTCAAAGTGGTAGTTATCGCTTTACGCAAACAACGGCGATTAAGAATACACCGGCCGGAAATGCCCCAAGTGTCGGTACCTATAGTGCTGGTGATACAGTCTACTACAACGCTAAGGTAACGGCTAACGGCCAGACTTGGTTACGGTATTTGTCTTATTCGGGCGCCCAACATTACGTAGCGATTAGTGGTAATGCCGCTACCGGAAATACGACGTCTAAGCCGGTAACAAACAGTCAAGGGGCGTTCCGCTTCGTAACGACGACTAATATTCGTACGGCGCCAAGTACGCGCGCAAGCGTTGTCGGTGAATATAACCCAGGTGAAACGGTTTATTACAATGGGACGGTTCAAGCTGAGGGTTACACGTGGCTCCGATATCTGAGTCGCTCCGGTGCAACGCACTATGTTGCTAAGCTTGAAGGCTAGGCATATTAGTTGTTCCGGCGTCCAAATGGCTTTATACTAAGGATATTGAAATGGAATAGCGATTACGACCGCTATTAATGTTTCGGCAACCTAGTTGGCTTCGGCTGACTAGGTTGTTTTTTTACTCGGTTTGCAATCGCTTACATTGTATGCTATATTGGATTTATCGGAAGAGTCACAGGTCAGTATCAAACTGTTACCCAATTGTTGTAACAAACCCGTCAAGTGATAGCTAGTGCAGTATAGCAGCGTTTCCGCTAATTTCGGATAACTGACTGGCCCAACCTCCATCTATTGATGGCACTGTTATGTCCACGGAGAACGGATTGCCGCCAATCAAACGTTCACGGATGTGGATAGTGAATCAGTCATCTTGTGGTGTGAAGAATGCCACGCCAAACTTTTTGTATGATTCTTCCAAAAAATGGGCTCACATTGTGGGTCCTTTTTTCATCTTGCTGTATGATTAAAGTAACCTAAAGCTGAAGGAGATTTTAAAACATGTATTATGTCGCAATGAAAGATCATGAGATTGGCCGTAACTTGGCAACCGAACAATATTTAATGAATAACGTGGATTTCGATGAACCATTAGTTTTGTTCTACTATGAAGAACCGTGCATCATTGTTGGTCGGAACCAGAACACCCTTGAAGAAATTAATGCCGACTATGTCCGGGAACATCACATTACCGTAACGCGGCGTCTCTCTGGTGGTGGGGCTGTGTATCAAGATCTTGGTAACCTCTGCTTCAGCTTTGTGGTGGATAGTGACAGTCAAGAGTTTGGCGACTTTAAGACATTTACCAAGCCAATCATTGATGCGCTTCACGATATGGGGGCGACGACAGCGACGGTCAGTGGTCGCAATGATTTGCTCGTTGATGGTAAGAAATTCTCCGGTAACGCCATGTATTCACGGAATGGCAAGACGTTCTCCCATGGCACTTTGATGTTGAATGTTGATTTAAACGTTGTCCCACAGGCGCTAACAGTCCCGACCGACAAGATTGCTTCCAAAGGTATTAAGTCCGTTCGGAGTCGGGTCACGAATTTACGGCCTTATTTAGCGCCAGAATATCAGAATATCACGGTGCCAGAATTTCAGGATGCCCTGTTAAAAGAGTTGTTCCATGTTGATTCGTTGGATCAGATTGCGGATAAGGAATATCACGTGACACCTGAACAACAAAAAGCTATTGATAAAATTTACGAAGACTATTATGCTAATTGGGATTGGGTTTACGGTAAATCACCGGAATTCTCGGTTAAGCGGCGTCAACACTTTGATATGGGAACCATTGATGCGCGGATCTCGGTTGATGACGGCTTGATCAATAACATTAAATTTTATGGTGATTTCTTTGGTAGTGGCAACGTTCAAGATATTGAAGCCGCCCTTAAAGGTGTGCGGTACGACCATGAGGCCATCGCTAAAGCGCTGGCAGATATTGATTTAAATCAGTACTTCACGGGAATTGAACGGTCAGCCGTTATTGACTTAATTGCCCAATAATAGGAGTGATTTGTTGAAACTGACTCGCTTAGTTGCATTTGCGTTTGTGTCCTTTTTTTGTTACGGTATCGTCAATTGGATGATGTCGACTAGCCATTTTCACCTGCAGGCAAAAAATATTTCGGTAGCGGAAATGTGGCAGGGGTTGCTGATTGCCCTAGTCTTATATTTTCTAGGCGTTCTAGCAGTGTATATTAATCGTATGCTGGGTTTTTACGTCCTAGGGTTAGTTGTACTGATATATAGCTTAGGACTTGTCAGCGCCTTAATGTCGGGCTATCAGAGTACGGCTGGCATGGAAATTAAACTGGCGTTAGAAGTTATGGGTGTGATTGGATTGGGAATCAACTTTTATACGTTGGTGTTACTGACTCGCTGGCGACGTGCAAATTAACGAAATTGAATAATGAATGAGGGATAATGTTTTATGCAACGAAACGTACAAGCTTTTATTGATGATGTTACGGCTGACAAGGTTACGCAGGATAGCTTGACTGGTACCTATGCCAAACTAGCGACCAAGGTTAAGCCTTGGCTGGCGAAGCTGGTAGCGGCACTCAATGCCGACCAGCTTGCCCAAGTGACGCTGACGGCTAAGCATGAGCCAGCTATCAGCTTTCGGTTGGAGACGAGTGTTATTAATTTGCCACTGGCTAATCTGACCGAAATTGGAAAGGTTACGGCGGCAGAGGATACGCTGCCAATCAACGTTTACATGATTGCAGAATCCGATGCGTTACCGTCAGGATTGCGAATTGATGAGCTGGGAAGCGTTGCCGACGTGCTCGCTGATCAAGCCAACGCTGAAAAGTTATTAACCGATTGGCTGACGGCTCAGACTGATCGCTTAGATCAGATCACGGCGGCGGAAGCTTAAACGTAATCTTTACGAGTTAATTACTAAATCTTTACATGACTATGGTAAGGTAAGAATTGATATTGGAGCCAAGCCAAAATCAAAATACCAATGGAATTGAGTGTGTCGTTCATTAAATCGAACGGGATACTCAATTTTTTTGGTTGCGAAAAGTTAAGTACTGCGGCCCAACTGTGGTGAGTAGGAGCCACGAATTTTGTGGCGGTGCGACTTGCATTTTATCAATGAAGATGATATGGTAGTCCATGCGATGAGTCGATAGAGTCAGATCGTTAGCAATAACGGTTCCGCGCGAGCGGCTAGTGACTAATATTGATAGCGGGGCACGTTTCTCTGACGTATTTCAGAGTGTCTGGGTCACTGACATTGTGGAGTGTCACTCCCGCTGGTTTTACCAGTGCCGCGATGAACGCGTGTTAACCATTTTCGGATGGCTGACACGCGTTTTTTTTGCGTACAGATCACGCATAAGACTTTCATAGGGTGGACTATTCGGCAAAAGCGGTGGTCGACTGGATAGTCGTAAAATAAAACGGACGGCCATCAGGATAAGATTATCCCGGCGACCGTCCGTCAATGGACTGAAAGATTAGTCCTCTTCGTTCATTGCAGCTGCTGACTCGGTGTTAGCAGTTGCCCGTTGCATTTTTCCAAGCACACCGCGGGCGATTGGGCCGACGATGATGAGTTGGAGTGGTAATGCAACAATCAAGTTAAAGATCCAAGTGTGACCGTAAGTCGCTAAAACGTGACTTCCGGACAATTCACCTTCCACTGCAATCCCGAAGAGGGACATGCAAGTTACCATGCCAAGAACCATCAAGACGGAGATGGTAATCCCAATCAAGACAACCCGTTTGCGCATGTAATCATTAATGATATATTTGAAAGCTAATCGTTTGGCAATTGGTCCCACGACCAATAAGTCTAAAATGATGGCAACGAATAAACCGAGTGGGTAGCCACTAAGGATTGCCATTACTAACCCATTGCTGAAACCTTGAGCAAGGGTAACGTTATAGGCGGTCATCACAAAGACCATTAAACCGGCCATAATGGCGGTAAAGACAACTTCTTCTTTTAAATTACGTGGCATTCTATTCACACACTCCTAGTTTTTTTGTATCGGTTGATTACTATAGCATGCGAAGGGGGCCTCACATAAGTAACAATTTGATGACAAATTATGAAACGGTTACATTGTTAGCCTGTTTTGGGCCGTAGTCGGGTGTCATTTACGATATACTTATAAGGGGCAGTATGATGGCAAAATGAACTTTAAAGAAATAAGGTTGTGGAAACAGCTTTCAAGTTAACAAAATTCATTTCTGCTGATGCCACGGTTGTTGTTGAGGAGATACGTAGTCAAGAAAAGGATGGCACAATGAATCTTAGGTGCCCAAAAATGGACCAACTGAGCCAAATATAATTTAAAGTTAAATTTCGATCCAGAACAGGTAAACGTTGGTAAAGTGAGACAACATAGCGTATGCTGTAGTTAGCATCAGACAATTAATCTTTGGGGAGTTGATTATCTTGAAAAAAATGTTAGTTAGTTCAGCCGTGATTGCTGGGATCATTGCGCTGGGAGGCGGTTATTACTTAGAAGCCGACCATCAGTCTAGTCAGTCGCGGGTTAGTGAAACACAATCAGTTGTGTCAAAGACTAAGGCTAAAAAAGACGCGTCATCTTCAGCAAAGTCGACGAAGCAATCGACAGCTGCTAAATCGTCGTCAACTAAAGCATCGTCAGTTTCCACAACTTCAGCTAATGAGTCACAATCCGAAGCTAGTGCAACGACTAGTCAGGGTAGTAAGACAGCTACTGCAGCTAGCTCGCAGGGACATTCAAATACCACTGCAACTAGTCAAACAACTACCGGGCAGTCTGCATCCGCGACCTCATCATCAACTAGCGGCCAGCAGACGACCAATCCACAGCAGTTAACAGCTAGTCAGATTAATGATTGGGCTTGGCAACAAGTGGCTAAGGACTATCAACAAACAACCGCCAATAAGCAAAACTTTGTGTTTAATCAGTATCAAAGCGGTGGTTTAGTTTACGTGGAAGTTTATGAAAATACCAACGCCGATGTCGCACACTTAGCGGGTCGTTTTCGGATTAACGCCCAAGGTCAATTGGAACAACAGCAGTTGGCTAAGGGGAACGTATGGCAAGTTGTTGCAACACAGCCATAATGGCGTCGTTTAGCAGGTTATAATTGAAAAATAGTTATTGCCAATTGGGTGTTCAGCGGGTGTCAATTTTGAACACCTAATTTTTAGTATCATCATGGTCAATTTGGTAGCTTGATTCAGCTGTTATCACGGGTAAGTGCCGGCAAGGCCCAAGGTAAGGTATGACAAGCTAGCCTAGTGATGCCTCAGTAATTTGACCAGGATATTGTAACCGCCTTCTTGCTCATTGTGACCAAATACGGCATACTGAAAGTAGTTCATAAAGATTGGTGGCTGGTTTGATGGCAAAAGAGAAACATGAAATTTATGACGAACAGGATAAGCGACTGGGCCGCTTGATTCTGAAAATACTGGGGATCGTCGCGATTGTCAGCGGCTTAGTGGGACCGTTCATTTACTTATTGAATGCAAACTGGGGCCGTGAGCTAGGAACCTTGGCCGTGATTTGTGGCGGCGTTGCGATTTGTCTGGGCCCTAAAGGTCGAACTGCAGGGGGCCAGTGGTTAGCCCTCTTGAAGACGCTGGGGTTGAGCATTTTGATTTTAGGATATTTTGTGATTGTCTTGAAATTATTGGGATAGCTAGGCAGTGTCGAATGCGTTTCTGTAAAAATGGTGGTCAGGATAATGCTGGCACCATTTTTTATTGTGCTGAAATAAGATTGGGGCTTGCGCTCCTATTATTATGAGAGTAAGATGAAAATATCATTAAATAACATGTTGATGAGAAGAGTAGTCAGGTTATACCTTTGACAGGGAGCCGTGGGGAGTGTAAAGCGGTAAGGTAGCGCCTGATGAAGATGAACTCGGAATGCCCAGTTGCGGTCGCAAGGCTGTACTGGCGGGACTGGCCGATACTCCAGTGAGTCAATAATGACTTGATGAGTTTAACGGGGTGACCCGTAATTGAACTTGGGTGGTAACACGCGACCGGCGTCCCTTGAAGATGGCGGCTTTTTTTGTAGTCATTTTTACACTGGCGTCTCTGTAGACTGCCCGACCATAACTAGATTGGATGGGATTGAGATTATGACAAAACAAGCTGAGAAATTACACATTGAAACGCGGTTAGCACAAGCTGGTAATCGGAGTGATGATGAGAAGACCGGGGCAATTTCGGCGCCCATCTACTTGTCGACAGCATATCGACATGCTGGTTTAGGACAATCTACGGGATTTGACTACCCGCGCGAGGCCCAACCGACCCGCTGTATTTTGGAACGAGTGCTGGCAGAGATGGAACACGGCATCGCTGCGTATGCGCTGACTTCTGGCATGGCGGCAATCCAGCTCGTTTTCACGCTTTTCAATAGTGGTGACAAAATTATTGTGTCTGATGACTTATACGGGGGTTCGTACCGCTTCTTTGACCTCTTACACGACCATTATCATTTGGATTTTGCTGTCTGGGATGGGCAGGATCAAGCGACATTGGCAGCACTGGCAGACGATCAAACCGTTGCCCTGTGGTTGGAAACGCCATCGAATCCAACCATGAAGGTCATAGATATTACGGCCACAGCGGCTACCGCACACGCCCATGACCTCAAGTTAATCGTTGATAATACTTTCTATACACCGTTGATTCAAAAGCCACTGGATCTAGGCGCAGACATCGTCGTTCATTCCGCAACTAAGTATTTAGCCGGTCATAATGATGTTTTAGCCGGTGCAGTGGTAGTCAAGTCGCAGGCGGATGCTGATGCGCTTGAATTTAATCTGGTGACGACTGGTGCGGTCCTTGACCCGTTCGACGCTTGGCTACTCTTACGGAGCTTGAAGACTTTGCCATTACGTTTGCATCAGCAGGAGGCTAATGCGCAGGAACTCGTTACGGTCCTTGAGGCAGATGAACACGTTGAACGCGTCTTATATCCAGGACGTGGTGGAATGATTAGTTTTTATCTCGCTACGGGTACCGACGTCGATACCTTTTTACGAGCATTGAACGTAATCTCGTTTGCGGAAAGTCTTGGCGGTGTCGAGAGCCTGTTAACAGTTCCGGCAGTTCAGACACACGCAGATTTAACGGAAGAGCAACGACAATCAAAGGGGATCACCGCTAACTTATTGCGGCTATCCGTTGGGATCGAAAATAGTGCTGATTTAGCAGCGGATCTCAAGCAAGCGCTGATCCGAGCAACAAAATAAAGCAAAAGACTTTACTTACTTTTAGTATGTGGTAAACTATAATTATTATAAAGATATTGGAGGCATTTTTCATGGCAACTGCAACTTTAAGCGACGAAGAAATTCGCAAACGTATCAAGACGGGTAAACACATGTTATTCTTTACGGCGGACTGGTGCCCGGATTGCGCTTTTATTAAACCAGTAATGCCCCAAATCGAAGCGAAGTACGATCAATATGACTGGATCACGGTTGATCGTGACGCCAACATTGAAATTGCCCAAGACATGGGTGTGATGGGGATTCCTAGTTTCGTTGGGATTGAAGATGGTCAAGAAATTGGTCGATATGTTGACAAATTCCGTAAGACCCAAAAGCAAGTTGAAGATTTCTTAGATACACTTGAAAAGTAGTTTTGAAAGGCATGACGTTAGCTGATAACTAACCGTGTTAAAACGAGCCAACTCGAGTGCGTCCATGATGGTTAAGCTTTAACCACGATGGACGCGTTTGGGTTGGTTTTCGTTTGGGCTTCTGCTACACTATTAACTATTAATTTTGGAAACGGTGATAAACATGACAACAAATTTATTTGAAGATGTGGTGGTGCGGACGACCAAATTTGGTGACTTGCCCGTATTACACGTGTTTGCAGCTAGTCAAGCACAAACTAAGTTACCAACGATCATCGATTATCATGGTTGGACAAATCAGACAGCGACTGAACTGGGTACGGCTTATCAGTTAGTACGCGCGGGTTTTCGAGTCATTCTCCCGACAGCGTATTTACATGGCAGTCGAAATGATGGGACTGATCTCGATCGGCATCCTGAACATTTTTGGTCGATTGTTGGACATTCAGTTGCGGAATTTCCACAATTAGTCGCGGCCTTAGTGGCTGCTGGAATTAGTGATGCTAATAAAATCGGTGTCATGGGAACTTCGATGGGCGGCATTACCGCTGCCGGTATTATGGCAACGCAGCCCACGGTAGTTGCTGGTGTCTCGTTAATTGGTTCACCAGAACCGGTGGCCTTTGCAACCGATCAAGTTGCACAATTACCAGCGGCATTACAAGCTAAGCTCCCAGCAGAACTAATTGAACAAACTTATCAACAACTGGCGAAGTTTGACTTATCTGAACACCCAGAAGCACTGGCAGGACGACCAATGTTCTTTTTCAACGGTACGGCCGATCAAATGGTACCTTATCAGTATATTCGTGATTTTAAGCACCGTTTTAAAGATGAGCCAGCCCTGAAGGCAACTGTCTTTAAACGCGCTGAAGGTGGCGTTCACCACGTACCTCACAAGATTCAAGAAGCTGCTGTCGCCTTCTTGGAGACCAACATTCTTAAATAATGCACACAGCACCCCCGCTGTTCATAAAACTGAACAGTGGGGGTGCTTTTTATTGCCATCAATACCATAACCGTTGGACACTATGATAGCCTAAATCGCCTAAAAGTAGTGGTTCTGACAGTAACATTAGACAACCGCGTTCCAGTAAGAAAATCGCGAGATTCATCTCATCATCCCAGCGCGCGACCCGTTCGTTGAGCCGGCAGTTGTATCTTGAGCTTGCCTTTAGAGCCAGTGAATTCATTTTGAGGGGGTTGTGGCGCAAGCGGGGAATCCGGGTGAGGAGCCAGGGATAGGCCAGCAGGTCGGAACTGATCAGCCAATAAACGGGGAGACTAAAGGTCAGCTGCCACTGTCCGGTCGGTTTCGCGGTAAGCGCATAGTACGTCATTATTAAAACGGGGAGTGCTGACAGTTCGGCAGTCAGAATATTAATTGCTTTATCTTTCATCATTATTTCACCTTGCTGATTGGTTAGATTAAGCCGATGGATAAGCGTTCAATATTTTCCAGAACAACGGCAGGCTAACACGATTTCGGACCAGTGTCAGGTCATCGAATTTGGTTAGTTAAGAAAATATTTATAAAATAATGATTGTTTACAATTGAATTTTGAACAATTTAGATGTATTCTGATAACCGTAAATGAAAACGTATACAATAATTTTAAAAAGAAGGCATTTACTATGGCAAAGATGATTGAAGCGTCTGTTGCAATGTTAAAAGTTATTGAAGCTTGGGATGTTAAACAGATTTACGGCTATGCTGGTGGATCGTTTAACTCAACCATGCACGCGTTGGATGTTGAGCAAGAACGGCTCCAATATGTGCAGGTACGTCACGAACAAGTGGGGGCCCTCGCTGCGGCAGCGGATGCAAAGTTGACGGGTAAAATCGGGGTCGCCTTTGGGTCGGCCGGTCCTGGTGCCGTTAATTTACTCAACGGGTTGTATGATGCTAAGGAAGATCACGTGCCCGTACTTGCCTTGGTGGGCCAAGTTGCTCATACTAATATGAACTATGATTATTTCCAAGAATTCGCTGAAGAACCGATTTTTAGTGATGTGGCGGTCTTTAATCGAACCGTCATGACACCAGAAAGCTTACCATACGTCGTCGATAAGGCCATTCGGACGGCTTATCGTGAAAATGGGGTTGCGGTGGTGACAATTCCTAATGATTTTGGATATGTTGAAATTCCTGATCTTAATTACGATTCAGCAAGTGTCCCTGCTAAACTGACCGGCATTCCTACTATTGATGATGAACAAGTTAAGACGGTATTAACGATGATCAAGAACGCCAAGTACCCCGTCTTCCACGTTGGTCAAGGGACGCGTGGTGCAACCGAGGACATGATGGCGTTAGCGGAGCGTCTGCAAGTACCGATTATTATCACTGGGTTAGCCAAGGGCGTCATTCCTGATAGTTTTGATGGTAATATGGGAAGCGCTTATCGGGCAGCCTCGAAAGCGGCGGATGAACTGATGGGGATTACCGATTTGGTCGTTTCAGTTGGCGCGGATTATTCGTTCGCACAGATTATGTACACGACTCACGACTTCAAATATGTGCAAATTGAACTGGATCCTGGCAAGTTTGGTCGGCACCATCATTTGGATTTCGGGGTTAATGGCGATGCTAAAGTCTTCATCAAACGGGCCTTGGCATTAAGTGAACCAGCGTCACCGTCGCCATACTACCAAGCGGCTAAAGCAGATATGGCTGACTGGAAACAGTATTTGAAGAAGCTGAGTGAACGGACGACCGATCCACTTGAATACGAACAAGTCTACCAAGAAATCAACCGAGTCGCTGCCGATGATGCAGTTTTCTCAATGGATGTTGGCGACAATACGATTAATAGTTTCCGTTTCCTAAAGATGAATCCCAAGCAAAAATTATTGACTTCAGCACTATTTGCCACGATGGGTGCCGGTGTTCCCGGTGCGATTGCGGCGAAGATGAGTTATCCTGATCGGCAAGCCTTCAACATTGCTGGCGACGGGGCCTTCTCAATGGTCATGCAAGACTTATTGACCGAAGTTAAGTATCACTTACCAATCTTTAATATTGTTACGTCTAACCAAACGTTGAACTTTATTAAATCAGAACAAGAAGATGTGCCGCAACCATACTATGGTATCGACTTGATTGATGCTGATTTTGCTAAGATAGCTGAAGGAATGGGCGTCAAAGGTATCCGTGTTGAACATTTTGATCAACTGCACGCAGCCTTCGAAACTGCGATGACCGAATTAAAGGCAGGTCGTCCGGTCTTAATTGATGCCAAGATTACGGACAAACGGGGGTTACCAGTTGAAATCCTTAATGTTGATCCAGCCAAGACATCGGATGCTTCTGTCAGTGCCTTCAAAGAAAAATATGACGCGAACGAATTGAAACCACTAACCAGTTATTTCAAGGAGTTCAACGTCGAATAGTCAGTGTGAACGAGCCTGCAATCAATTGATTGCAGGCTTTTTCGTTCTAGGATAGGTCAGGAATGATTGTTAAAAGGTTCCGGTTAACTCGATTCCTGTTCGTCAGCCGGTGCGCCTAAGCTGGTTGCTTTTGATCTTAAACCGGAACCTTTTAACAATATTTCGTGCAGAAAAGGCTTGGTATCATGCGGATATAATTTTAGGGCGTCATTCTGCTTGGTCTGGGAGTTTTAAAAGCGGATAATGAAGCTAATTCTAGGGGGAGTGATGAGGATGAAGCGACGGTTAATTGCAGCGCCTACGGGTCTTTTATTGGCGGGATGGTTGATTGGCTGGGGCTTGCAAGCAATGCACCAACCGATGGGGACGGCTTGGACGGCCTACGCGTTTACGTTATTGATCTTATATACAATTTTGGCGACGTTTATCACTAGTATGGCGGATGCCTATCAGGGAAAGCATGGTCGAACAGTACCGGAAAAACAATTTTACTGGTACATGTGTACGTTATCAGTCATTTTGACAATTTTAGCGATTTATTGGATGGCACACAATTAGGGGGATTAATGCTAATGCAAGATGAAAGTGATTGGTTAATGCGGCAGTTACATGCGTTCGCAACGGGGTTAGGGTACACGCTTAGTCGTCATAAGGGAGGCACAACTGAGGTGGTGTTTCCGCAAGATCAAGATCAGCCGTTGCCACATCAAGTCGAATTGGCACAACTAATTGACAGAAGGGCCTATGCTCAAGCCGCTCAGCGGTTGTTAGCGTTGCAGTTCGCAATGACGGAAGCTGAATTCTTGCAGCTCGGAATTTGGCTTTATGCGACGCTTAATCAATTTGACGACCAAAGTCTCGCTGCCGGGGGAATTTCACGAACATCGTTGGTGGCGGGATTGGAACAACTGCAACAATTGAAAATGTGATGCTAAGATTTAAGCAAATCACGAATGAATTTGGCAAAAAAGAGATTCAGCTATGACGGAAAAATTAAAAGTCGTGCTCTCAGAATTTAATCCTGAAAGCACGACTTTAATTTAACGCGTGTTCAATTATCGGACCACATAGACGTGGTCGTGAATCAGGTCGAATGGTCGGAAATGAGCATTTAACTTGGTAACGGCCTCGTTATCCTGATAATTAGCGTGGTCCCAAAATTGTTTGGAACCCGTGGCGCCGTATTTTTCGCCAATGACGATCAATGGGATATCGTAAGGACTTTGCCGCATAGCTTGTAACAAGTCCCAATCAATAGTCAATTTGTCCGGTGACCAGGCCATAATGACGTATTTAATAGTTGCGGCGTACTTATTGAAGGCACTGACGGCATCCAACGCTTCAATCGTCGTGACTGGGTGGCGTCCTGTCTGATTGCCAGTTTCGTGTGTCCAATCCTTTGAATCCGTGGTATAAATTGGCTGACCAGGATGGAGACGTTTGAGGCCCTTGGAAATATAGCCGTTACCGGCCATGACTTCCAGAACTGGTGCGCTGCCGGTGAAGTCAGCTAGGTCTTTCAGAAATGGCGCACTGATGTAGGCCCACATCCCATACTGATCTTCGATATAGTCTCGAAAGTTGCGTAGAAGTTGGTCAACTTTTGGGAGAGCGGCTGATAGTTGATTCCAAGCCGCATCACCAGCAGGATCACCCATGGCATATTGCTGATTGATGCGCTCAAAGAGATGGTCCTGAAAATCATCAGGGACTTCTAAGACTGGCAATTGTTGGGGAGCTAAGCCGGCTGCCAGCAAGCGGTCACTTTCCAAGACATTATTGATCAGTACTAGAATTTGGGGATCATCCTTAAATAAGTCGCGGTACTTCATTAACTGTTGAATATACGGGGCACCGGCTTGCTTTTTGACCCGCTTTTTTAATTGTTTTAACTTCTTGGGATTCATAAAAAACTCCTAGTCATCAAAGTGTAAGTCTAATTCTTCTTGGCCGGTCGCATCCGTTGAAACTCGATGCTGGCGACCATGTAAGTAACCATCCATCAACTGAAACAGTTCATAGCGGTCTTCACTGGATAATTGTTCTTGATTAAACGTCAACGGCTTGCCCGATAAAAAGATGCGCCCGAGGTCATACTCTTCTTGGTCTGATTTACCTGACAAGTAATCGGTCGTGACGTTGAAAAATTCGGCTAATTTACGAACTTCTAGGTAGGACGGGGTCCGTAAGTCCCGCTCCCAGTTACCGATTTGAGCCGCGGTATTTTGGCGAGTCGTCTTGTCTGCGGTCGGCATTTGATTGAGGGCCGCCGCGAGTTGAGCGAGGGTCATTTTTTGCCCCCGACGTAGTGCTCTTAAACGTTCTGGAAACATGTGCTCACTTCCATTCCTTAGATTAACGGTGCGGATAACGCCATGAATTCATCGATGTCCCGCTTGATCAAAGCCACACCAGCTTGCCAGAAGGCCGGTTTGGTCAGATCAACACCGAGGTGTTTGGCAGCTAGGGCTTCGGTCGACATGTTGGCGGTGTCTCGCAATAGGGCAATGTAGCGGTCTTCAAAGTCCGATTGTGTTTTAGCTTGAGCATAGATACCGAGACTGAAAAGGTAGCCAAATGTGTATGGAAAGTTATAAAACGGGACGTCGTCAATGTAAAAGTGCAACTTGCTAGCCCAAAACATCGGGTGGTAAGTATTTAAGGCATTACCATAGGCGTCTTTTTGGGCGGTTAGCATCAAGTCTGACAAAGTATCAGGAGTGACGATCCCGTGCTGACGGGCGGTATAGAAGCGCGTCTCAAACAGGAAGCGAGCTCGAATATCCAGAAACATGGCTAACGGATTTTGCATTTTAGCATCCAATAAAGTTAATTTGGTTTTGGCATCATCGGCCGCTTTGACACTGGCGTCAGCGACAATCAGTTCGGCGAATGTTGAGGCGGTTTCGGCCACGTTCATCGCGTAATCTTGACGCCAAAGTGGCAGATCTTGAATGACGCTGCCATGAAAGGCGTGCCCTAATTCGTGGGCGAGGGTGGCTGTGTCATTAGGTGAACCCGTAAACGTCATGAAAATTCGGGATTCGTGGGTCTCTGGTAGATTTTCCATATAGCCACCAGGCCGCTTATTAGGGCGATTCTCAGCTTCGACCCAACGATGTTCAAGGGCGTGTTGGGCTAAAGCGCCCATCTTTGGACTAAATTGGCGAAAGTTGTTAATGACAAAATCGGCAGCTTGATCGTAAGTTTGGTTAGGAAGTTGTCCCAAGGTTAGTGGGGCTTCAATATCTTGCCAATCTAGTTGATCTTTACCGAGTAACTGGGCCTTACGCTTCAGGTAACTTAGTAAAATGTCCTTGCTGTCAGCGACAACTTGGTACATTGTGTCTAGTGTCGCTTGACTCATGCGGTTGAGTTCTAGTGGTTTCTGTAGGAAGTTCGTCGTACCATGCGCACGATAATTGGCAAGTCGGAAGCCCGCCAAGTGGTTCAACGTATCAGCAAAGGGAGCGGCGTGAGTTTGCCAAGCGTGCTCCCAGTTGCGCATTAATTCGGCGCGTTGGGCGTTCGGCATGGCGGCTGCTAACATGTTTTGAGCTTGACCCGCGGATAGTTGCTGGGTTATTCCGTTTTCATCGGTATAGGGCACTTGAATTTGGCTAACTAACGTGTCGTAGTGGTCACTCCAACCCTGAAAACCGTCGAGTGCTAAGTCATTGATTAGGGCTTCAGTGTCGTCATCTAGGAGCGCTAAGCCTTGCTGACGCATTTCGGTTAAGTTAAAGGCGATGGCTTGTAGTGCCGGTTGTTGCACGAGCGTGTCAAAGGTGGCTTGATCTAACTTAACGAGCTGCTTCTTGAAGCGGGTTAATAAATTGTTTAACTGATTATCAAGTTGATAAATTTGGTTCAGTAGTGGGGCGGCTTTGGTGTCGTCCGCATGTGCGGATTGATAAGCAACCACGAAAACGGTAGCTTGGTCAATACCGGCTTGAATGGCTTGCAGACTGTTGACGAGTTGGGTAAACCAGTCGGCGTCTGGTGTGTCAGCGGCAGCACGCCAGTGAACTAAGGTGTCTGCTGTCGTGGTCAACTGCTGTTTAATCGTGGACATTTTTGCAGTTAGTGCTGGGGAATCAATGCCACCAGCAAAGATACTGTCCAAATCCCACGTTTCGGAATAGTGCATAAAAAGAAGCCTCCTCAATCTGGTCTAGTTATCTTTAATTATAACGGTTATTATGAAGTAGTGGCGAAATTTTCCCGCTCAAAACAGATTTTTGTCTCATCAAGGAGTGAATTTTAATGAAGAAATGGTGGATCACACTGGGGGTACTCGTTGTTCTGGTAGCGGGAGCTGTGATTGGTGCTGGCAGTTATTTTTACCACGTGGCAATTGCCCGTGGTGATAAGTCATTTGTTACGCAGAGTACAAAGCTATCGAAAAAAAGTTCGGTTTATCACCAAAAGTATTGGTATTTACATGCGCGTAAGCAAACTTGGACTATTGAGTCATCGGATCATTTACGGTTGGTTGCTTGGTATATTCCAGTTAAAAATTCTAAGAGGACTGTTGTTTTGGCACACGGATTTGCTGGGAATAAGGGTTTGATGGGTGCGTGGGCGGGGATGTATCATGAACTCGGCTACAACGTGCTGGTTCCTGATTCCCGAGCAAGTGGTGCGAGCCAGGGAAAAGCGGTCGGCTACGGCTGGCTGGAGCGCCGCGACGACTTGCAGTGGGCCAAAACCGTCGTACATAAAACGGCCACAACTCAAATCGTGATGAGCGGTATCAGTATGGGTGCAGCCGGGATGACGATGGCCAGTGGTGAACGGCAGTTGCCACAGATCAAAGCGTACGTCGTCGATAGTCCGTTTACGAGTGCTGATGCGATTATTAGTTATCAAGCGGGGCAACTCTATCATTTACCCGCGTTTCCGTTAGTCAACGTAACCAGTCTCATTACTAAATTACGTGCTGGTTATAGCTTCAAAGAGGCGGATGCAATCGCTCAGATTCGTAAAAACCACTTGCCTATCATGATTATCAGCGGCACCCGGGATGATTTTGTCCCGACTAGCATGGGCAAGACGCTGTACCGCAATGCTCACCAACCCAAGTCTTTATGGTTGGTGAAGGGAGCCGGCCACACCACGGCCATTACTCAGAATTACCAACGTTACAAGCGTCACGTCGCTGCATTCTTGGAACAATACGTGCAGTAATGTTAGCTTGCTTGAATTAGCACTGATTTGTCATGAATCGTGATATTAAGAGGCCGTTTGTTTGATTCCTGTTCGTCAGCAATAATCGTCCGATTCCGACCTCTGGGGCTGGGTGACAATTGCTGGAACGTAAGCCGACGTCGATTTGAGCCCGTGCCCAACCCGCCACGTTCCGGCAATTAGCAGAAATGCCTGGAAGTCGGCGTAGGACGAACTAACTAAGCAAGGTTACGCTAACTCGCACTTTTTCCAGTGGTCCATAGCTGGCTGCTTTTGTCCTTGAAAGTTAGCATCCTAATATCACAAAAGCTCCCAAATCGATTCGATCTGGGAGCTTTTGTGATATTAAGATAATTATGCCCGGTATGGGACCTGGCAAGGTACATCGACGCCATCTTTGAGTGTGATCAGGTATAACTGGTCAAGCACGGCGGGGCCTTGTGAATGACGAGCCCCCCAAGTAGTTAGCAACTGGTTTAGGCGGCTAGCGACTTGATGGTGGTCCGCAACACAGTCTAAGTCTTGTGCGGCCTTAGCTAAGGCTTGTTGTAATTCGGGAATTGCGCGTACTTCGGGGTCACTATAAGCGACATCGATGGCGCGAATTAGCGCAATGGCGTTTTCGTTTTTTAACATGCTACCATCCCTCTCCTGTGATGTGGCGAACTTAGTCCACGTCCTAATTTAAGTATAGCGCTCCTAAATTGAGATTCAAGTTACAAATGTAACCGCTATCAAAAGTAACGGTAGGTCATTATTGTACTTTTGGTATCAGCTGTGTTATATTGTAATAGAAAAATAGAACACTAAGGAGGCCGTTAAATTGAAATTTGATGACAAGGTTCCGATTTATTATCAAATCAAACAGTATATTTATCATAAAATGATTGACGGAACGTTACCACCAGGGGCAAAGTTGCCCGCAGTCCGGCAGCTTGCGTTGGACTTGACGGTTAATGTTAATACAGTTCAGCGGGCACTCAGTGAGATGATTACGGAAGGCACTCTGACGTCCCAACGAGGTAAGGGGAATTTCGTAACGGAAGATCAGGCGCATATTATGCAATTGAGGACTACACTGGTGAACGAGCAATTAGCATTAGCGTACGACCAATTGCACGCACTAAATTTAAGTGACGCCGAAATCGTGGCGAGTCTGCAACAATACATTGCCCAACGAGAGGAGCACAATCATGACAGCATTGACGATTAAGGATTTACGTTATAAACATAATCAACGAATGATTTTACAAAATGTTCAATTAACCCTGGCGCCCAGCAAGATTGTCGGTTTATTAGGTGAAAACGGGGCGGGTAAAACGACCTTGATGCGACTAATTACGGGTAGTGCCAAGGGTCAGGGCAGTATTGTGATCAATGGCGCGACAACTGCCGTAGCCCGTAAGCAGCAGGTAAGTTTCACGGATCATTTGACTGGTTTTAGTGCCGGTATGAAATTACAACAAATCGCGCAATTTTATCAACTTGTTTATCCTGATTTTGACGCCAAACGCTATCAAGAGCTAGTTGACTTTCTGGAACTCAACCAACAACAAAAATTGGGTGAGTTGTCTAAGGGGACCCGCGAGAAATTAATCATTGCGCTGACCCTGAGTCGCAAAGTGGCTTTGTACTTATTAGATGAACCGTTTAGTGGGATCGACAGTATGAGCCGCAAAAAAATTATTAACAGTATTATCAAGTGGACGCCTGCCGAAGCGACATTATTGATTAGTGATCATTATGTCACTGAAATCGCGCCGATTCTTGATGAAATCGTGGTCGTTAAGGACCAAACAATTGTTGTTCATCAGGGTGCAGATGAGATTCGCGACGAACATGGCATGGAACTTGAAGATTATTATGAGAGCTTATATATGGGAGGTGTGACGGATGACAAGTAGTTGGTCACTATTTAAGGCCCTCAGTTGGCCACGCTTTAAGCAAATGAGTTTATTGATTGGTATCGAAGCTTTGGCGGTGATTGTCACTAGTTTGTGGACTGCCATCAAAGGAAACTTCACAGCTGCCACATTATTCTATAATTTATGTGCTTGGATGGCGTTACCTTTAATCGTTGGGTTTATCTTATTGGCAGTTTCAAATGAAAAATTCTTCCGGGCGGGGACGTTCTGGTTATTGCCAATTAGCGATTGGCGACGCTATACGATTAATTTAGTCGTTTCGTTGGTTGATATTGTTTATGTTTGGTTGGTCCAAGTGATTTTATTCTGCTTAACTCTGTGGATTGGTTGGAATGAACTGATGGGAGGCTTAACATCAGCGTCGCTGTTCTTTAGCCAGTTTGATGCGGGTAGTGCCGTGCAGTTCGCACTCGGAACGTTGCTAGTCTTAGTTCTTGTGACGATTCTGATTTGGAGCACGATAACGCTTTGCCATTTTGTTACGAATGCGACCAAGGGCTTTTTACCACGATTTCGGCAACGGTTCGTCAATGTGATTATCACGGTGGTGGTCATTTACGTAGCTTTCCGCTTAGCTAATTTGTTGATTAGCATGGTCAGCTTTCTCTCCAGTCAGCTAGTCAACCAGGGACAAATCGATTCTTTATGGGTCGGTAGTCTCGTCATGTTGGCAGTTATCTTAGTTGAAGGTGTGTTAAATACCTTGATGTTGCAAAAATGGGTTGAGCCAACCTTGAATTAATTTAGTAATCCTAAAAAATCACTCATTCGTATTGAATGAGTGATTTTTATTGCGCATTTTTTAAACGATGGTTGCACCTAAGCTGTTTTTGAAGTGACGCAACGCCCATTCGTGACCAGCGGCGTCAAAACTAGCAACGGCATCCTGATGAATGACGAGTTGGTAACCCAAATTATAGGCGTCAACAGCCGTGTGAAGGACACAAATGTCGGTACAAACACCGACTAAGTGCAGGGTGTCAACATGGCGTTCTCGCAGACGTAAATCCAAGTCAGTACCCGCAAATGAACTGTAACGCGTCTTGTCGAATGCCCAAACATTATCGGCGGCTTGATGATCAGCGTACCAATCTTTGAGTGGCCCATAGAGTTCACGACCCCAGGTACCCCGAACATTATGAGGTGGAAACAACTTGCTTTCGGGATGGTAAGGATCATGCGGGGTATGGACATCGGTTGGCAGTAAGACCCAGTCGCTTGCCGTAGCCATTTGGTTGGCGAGTTTGACGATCGTTGGTGCGAGCGCTTGGCCGGGTTGCCCACAAGTGAGTGCCCCGCCGTCAGCCACAAAATCATTCGTATAATCAATAATCAGTAAGGCTTGGTGACTTGCCATAATAAAGGCCTCCAATATTAGGTTTGAGATTGGTTTTACTGTAAACAACTCTGATGGGACTGTCAATTGTTTAACTAGCGTTGGATTGACTAAATAATTATATTAATGAGATTTGGAGCTATAAGGACAGCAGCTTGCTGAAAGTCTTTTCTGAACAATAAAATATTAATAATATTTTGTGGCCGACCAAGGCGCCAGGTATCGGGCGTTAATATAAATAATTGCGAATGGCGACTTATTAGCCGGCGTTCTGTTTGCTAATTGCTGATTTTTGCCCCAAATTGGCACAGTAGCCGCCGTCCTGTTTTCCCAATCGTTAAACTGAGATTGGGTTATTGTCAGTTAAATATAAAAAGTCTAGCCAGCGTGTTGAGTTCGACAACATACTGGCTAGACTTTTGGTGGGTAAACGAAAGTTGAGTCGCTGGCCTGATGATTATTCTGCTAGTTGATCAGTAATTGCCGTGACAATTTGGTCAGGGGTCAGCTTAAATTCATGCCGCAGTTCATTAGTTGTTTCACGGTCATTAAAGCGTTTGGCAGCACCAAAGTTCAGAACGTGCATAGCGCTGTTGCCATAGTAGCGACTGACTTTTTCACCAAAACCACCGCTGAGACTGGCTTCCTCAACCGTGACAACTAACTGATGGTCGGCCTTTAAGTTGGCCAAAGTCGTCGTATCGGGGTCAGAAATGTCCCGGGGATCAATGAGCGTCGCGTCAATGTGTTGCTCAGCTAATTGTTGTTGCACGGCTGTTGCTAAAGGCAGGAGACTGCCTACACCGAGTAAAGCAACTTGCTGACCAGCGTGTAATGTGTGCATCTTAGTTGCGTCAAAATCAGGCGCTAGAGGTACTGACTGGACGTCATTACTTGGTACCCGGATGGCAACCGGACCGTTATTTTGATGGAGAGCCCAGTGCATCATGGCTTGAAGTTCTTCCTTGGTCGTTGGCGCTAAGTAAGTTAAGTTAGGAATATTACTGAGCATGGCAACGTCAAAGATACCTTGATGAGTTGGATCGCCTGCGTTAATGCGGCCACCGGCAACCATGATCGTAACGGGCAATTTATTGATGCCAAGATCATGGGATAGTTGATCATAGGCCCGTTGCAAGAAGGTACCAGAATGGAAGACGATTGGCCGTAAGCCTTGTTGGGCCTGTCCGGCAGCAAATGTAATCGATTCTTGTTCGGCAATGCCGACGTCAAAGTACCGGTCTGGATATTGGCGAGCAAAGCGTTTGAGGTCATAAGTTCCTGGAACAGCCGCCGTAATTGCCGTGATAGGCGTCTTGGCTGCTAACTCATCGGCTAACGTGGCATGAATGACATCCGTATACGTTTCCTTGGTGTTGGGATGCAACGTCTGACCGGTCGCTAGGTCAAACGGCACGTGCCAGTGGAAAGCTTCTTTATTAGTGATCGCGGGTTGATAGCCGTGACCCTTTTCGGTATGGACGTGCAACACGATTGGGTGGTCAACATCCTTAATTTCCTTAAAAGTCGTTAGCATGGTCTCAAGGTCGTTACCATCATCAACGTAGCGATAATCGAGGCCAAAATCTTTGAACAAGTTATGGGAACTTGTGCCGTTAGTTTCGCGGAGTTCACGGAGATTTTGGTAAATGCCACCATGGTCTTCTGCAATTGCCATGCCATTATCGTTAACCAGAATAATGAGGTTAGACTTTAAGGTGGCCGCGATGTTTAGACCTTCCAATGCTAAACCACCGGATAATGAGCCGTCACCAATCACTGCCATGACATTGCCTGTTTTGCCCTCAAGGTCACGAGCAACAGCCATGCCAGTTGCCAAGGCAATCGAGGTTGAAGTATGACCAATATTGAAATAGTCGTGGGGGCTTTCTTCTGGGGCAGTGTAGCCGCTGACATCATTATAATGAGCGGGGTCAAGCCAAGCTTGCTTTCGGCCCGTTAGAATCTTGTGTGTGTAGGATTGGTGTGAAACATCCCATACAACCTTATCAACTGGTGAATTAAAAATGGTGTGAAAGGCAATGGTTAATTCGACTACGCCCAAGTTAGGGCCAACGTGACCACCAGTTTGACTAACTTTATTGAGTAGGACGTGACGTAACTCGCTTGCGAGTTGTGTTAATTCCGGCAAGGATAATTGTTTCAGATCGGCCGGCTGATCAATGCGTGCTAAAATCGGTGTTTCCATTATCTATCGCTCACTTTCTCATTCATGAATACTTTTATAGATTAGCACCTTAGAGCCACTCTAAGACAAGTGTTTTGTTTCAAAAATATCATAAAAAATGACGCCGACAAGTTGTCAGGCGTCATTAGGTTACCATGGTCACAAGATTGGGGGGCTTGTTGAGACGTTCAGTTGGCAGTTCGACCAATGGTACAACGTTAGTGTAACGGACCCGATGCCAAATAGTGGTGTGGACAGTTGGTCACGTTATTGACATTACTAAACGAATTTAGTCGGTATTGATCGATTGCAAGTAAACTAACTGATCAGTTGAAATTTGTTCATAGAGTTGGTTACCAAGTTCTGAGCTGAATGTTTTATTGGCTAATTGGGTCTGAATGAAGTTATATTCCAACTGGAATGCTTCAATTAGAAGCTCATTTTGAGTTTCCTGGAAATCCCGTTCACCAGATAGGCGGCGATGACGTTCATCATAGGCGCGGCGAACAATCCCGATAGCTTGCTGATTGTCAGCAGTAATCGTGTCGGCTAAATAAGCTAACACGGCCTCATACGGCTTTTGTTCGATCTGTCGCATTTGTTGCCACATTTGCCGATTACGAGTCATGAGCTCAGTTCGACTCTGACCACCACGGGGCCGGTATTGTCGGAACATTTTACGTCGGGCACGAGCTTTTTTGCTGAGCGACCATTTGCTGAGTGTAAACCGGAAAAATAATTTCAAGCGTTCGAAGAAAGTTTGTTGATTCTGCAGACGCGTCTGACTAGCGACGCGCATGTACTTTTCGGCGGCATGGGGCGTGATTTCATTGTTGGCAACCATTTCATCAATAGTGGTTTGTTCAACTTTGAAAGTGGCGTCGAACAAGCTCGCCAGTTGCGAGCGCTTAGGACGACCATCTAGTACTCGTTGGCCGGACAGAATCGCAATCACTTTACTAGTGCCAGCATTATTACCATGGCGTGCTTGCATGAGATCAATAGCGTGAGTTACCATGTCAGCTTTGGCGGTTGCCAATTCATCTTCAGTGACCTTAACAACTTGTTTTGGCAACGTCAACGGTAACAAAAGTGTTGGCACCAGCAGACTAGTTAGAATGACCACTGCGGCAACGAAAATAATATCGTTGCGATAAGGAAAAGCACTGCCATTGAGTGTTAGTGGTAATGAAAAGGCCATCGCCAGCGTAATCGTGCCGTGAACGCCGCTCAGACCCATCACGAATGCATTACGGGTCTTTTCATGATTATCCCACGCGCGAATACGGGCTAAGTCGAAGCGCGTCCAGAGAAAACGGGCGAACGTCATGATTAGGTAGAGCAAGATTCCCAGACCGACTAATACCGCGACTGAACTAGTATCACGTTGCTGTAAGTGGTTGATGACACTTGGCAACGACACACCTAATAACACAAAGACAATACCGTTCAAAATACTAGCCACGATTGACCAAGTCGTTGTCATCACGATTTGTAGCCGGGAAGTGGTCAACCGTAATTGATCGGACTGGACACCATGAATGAGACCGGTGGCAACAACAGCCAAGATACCGGAAACGCCTAATGATTCAGCTAAGAAATAGACGACAAACGGTGTCAGTAATGTGTAGGGGACGATCACAGAAGGTGTATCGACCCGCATGCGAATCAGCATGATCCTGACAGCAACAATGATATAACCGATGATTAGGCCGACGAAGATTCCACCGGCAAAAACATATAAAAAGTTAGTGACTCCGTGCCAGACCGAAAACTTACCAGTGACGATCGCAGCAATCGCTAAGTTAAAGGCCACGATTCCGGAAGCGTCATTGAACAGTGATTCATTTTCAAGGGTCGTCATGACCTCACCTGGAATCGCAACTTTAGTCGTAATCGATGAGACCGCGACGGCATCGGTTGGCGTAATAATAGCGCCAAGGGCAAAAGCAAGTGCCAGCGAAAACTCGGGAATCAGTAAGTGAGTGACCGTACCAACAATTAGGATGGTCACGATGGCTAACACTACCGAAAGCGAAAGGGTCGTGCCAAACTGGTGACTGAGCTTGCGAATGTTGGTGTTTTGGCCATCGTTAAACATTAAAATCGAAATAATGACGAATAGGAAAATTTCAGGTTCCAATTCAAAATTTCGATACAATGGAATCAGAGACAAGATTAACCCAGCCCCAATTTGTAAAAAGGCGACTGGAATTTGATTGAAACGTGCGTAGACGGCGTTAGCAACGACGACAGCCGCGACGAGTAATAAGACTAAGAAAACGGTTTGCAAACCAAATTTCCTCCTAGATTTTGTAAAGTAGTTTAATTTTAACGCAATCATATGAATAAAAGTATTATCTGCAATGATTAATTTGGGGCTGGACCTAATGTTTAAAAACAGACCGATTAGAAGTTAATTATTGAACGTTTTGACCTAAGGTATGTCATTAGCTTGGCGTGACGTTCTAAGTCAGTATAATGAAATTATCAACTTAACTGGAGGACATCGCGATGTTAACAATTGCTTATATCGGCAACGGTAAGAGTGCTAACCGCTATCACTTACCATTTGCACTGAAACTCAAAGATCAAATTAAGGTGAAGACCATCTATTCACGTTCAGGACGTCAGAATTGGCAACCAATTGCGGACGTGCATTACACGACTACGTTAGCAGATATTTATGAGGACCCTGATATTCAGCTCGTAGTTGTTTCAACACCTAGTCATACGCACTATTCGGTAGCTAAGGATGTCTTGAACCATGGTAAGAATGTCTTGGTGGAAAAACCATTTACGGAAACATCAGCGGAAGCCCGCGAACTTTTTGAATTGGCTAAGCAAAAGCATTTGTTTATTCAGTGTTACCAGAATCGGCGCTTTGATTCGGACTATTTGACGACACAAAAGGTCATTGAAAGCGGCGTCCTCGGTGACTTGCTGGAAGTCGAAATGCACTTTGATTATTTCCGTCCAGAGGTTCCAACCAATGTTGACCATTTTTCATTAGATACGAGTTATTTATATGGTCATGCTTGCCATACTTTAGACCAAGTGATTGCATACTTCGGGGAGCCGGATGACGTGCACTATGATGTTCGGCAACTATTGGGAAGTGACCGGATGAATGATTATTTTGATATCGACCTGTATTACGGTGCCTTGAAAGTCTCTGTAAAATCTAGCTATTTCCGCATTAAATCACGGCCGAGCTTCGTGGTTTATGGCAAAAAGGGCATGTTCGTAAAGGCGACTAAGGATCGTCAGGAATACGATCTGAAACATTTTTACATGCCGAATCACGCTGACTTTGGCATTGATCAACCTGAAAACTATGGCACGTTAACTTATATCGACGATGCGGGTCAGTATCACGAAGAGGCAGTCGTTTCGGAAGTTGGTGACTACAGTCGGGTTTACGCCGGCGTTTACGACAGCATCATCAATGGACAACCCAAGTTAGTCAAAGATGAGGAAACGTTGTTGCAAGTGAAAATGTTAGAAACTGGTATTCAACAATGCCGACATTAGCGCTTCTTGCGTGTTGCACTAGCCCAGCTATTGGTACGTGTCAGCTTTAGATTGTTGTTCGGCTACCGGTGTGCGTCCTAGGAGGTTGGTGCCAATTGTTGGCGGTCGGCGCAAGCCGACGCTGGCTAAGCATGTTTACGCAAACTTGAGCTTTTTTCAGTGGGCCTTAGCTGGTTGCATTTGGCCGGTATTAATTCGTTAATATAAATTATGAGGAGGATTATGATGCGATTAGGAATTTTAGGAACAGGCAAGATTGTTCAGGACTTCTTGCCAATAGTGAAGAGCATTCCCGCGATTGAATTGGTGGGATTGCTGTCAACGCCGCGGAGTGTGGCGCGAGCACGCGAGCTGCAAGCCACGTATCGTATTGGAACGGTCTACACAGATTATGCAGCTTTGCTAGCCGATACGACAATTGATACAGTGTACGTCGCTTTGCCGAATTCGTTACATTATGACTATGCGAAGCGGGCATTGCAAGCGGGGAAGAACGTCATTTGTGAGAAGCCGTTTACGTTAGTGGCATCTCAGTTAACGGAACTAATCGAATTGGCAGGTCGCCAAGACTTAGTGTTAATCGAAGCAATTACGAATCAGTATTTGGAAAACTATCAGGCAATCAAACGTGATTTGACCAAGTTGGGCGACTTGAAAATTATCGAATGCAACTATTCGCAGTATTCATCACGTTATGATCAGTTTAAAGCCGGAACGATCTTACCAGCTTTTAATCCTAAGCTTGGTGGGGGCGCCCTGATGGACTTGAATATTTATAATATTCATTTTGTGGTTGGCTTGTTAGGCGCACCAACGCACGTGCAGTATTTAGCTAATGTTGAACGAAATATTGATACATCAGGCATCTTAGTGTTGACCTATCCGAATGTTAAAGTCGTTTGTATCGGTGCCAAGGATTCGACTTCACCGGTACGTTCCACGATTCAGGGGACGACTGGTTCGATCATTGTCAACGGTCCTACTAATACGGTCGAAAGTATCACTGAAATTGCACATGATGGAACGACAACTGATTTAGCGCTTAATCAAGCTGAGCATCGGATGTATGCTGAGTTTGTGGCGTTTGAACGTCTTATTGCTAATCACGATATGGTAACCGTTAAGCGGCAATTAGATCATTCCCAAGCGGTCATGGAAGTTGTTGACCAAGCGTTAGCGAGCGCGGGATTGCAATTGGGCTAATTTCCACAGCTAATTATCAAATTATTATAGATTCGTATTAATGTGATTGAAAAGGCCGACTTCTCATAAAATTAAGAAGGCGGCCTTTTTAAAAGCGGCTATTCAATTGTAGAATCACAATTCGTCACGCTATTTTGTCTGTAGTGTCCCATCTTGAATCAACAGTTGAGTTGTTTTCAAGTGGGCTAAGTTTGTTTGGAAGTTATTTGCATACATGATTGCAAAGAGTGTGTCCAAGACGTAGTCAAATGAGACTTGTGAGGCAAACGTTCCTAGTTTGGCGTTATTCCGTTCGTTTTGTGTGATGACTAATTGATAGGTGGCGAATTGTTGTAGCGGTGAATCGACATTTCCAGTTAAGACGATGACAGGAATATGATGTGCTTGACAGTATTTGGTAAATCGCTGATGAACATCAGTGTTACCAGCGTATGAAATGAACATGGCACAATCTTGTGGTGTCAGGCTGGCAATATTCCAGGCCTCATCTGCATACATTTCGGCAATTTGGGCAAATCGGTTAATTTTAACGAGCTTATTTTGAAAACTGCGAGCCCGTAGCTGAGAGTCACCTTGGGAAAAGAGCATAATATGTCGTGCATTGTTTAGCAAATAAGCAGACTTTGTTAGCACTTCAGGTCTCAATTGATGTTGAGCATTGGCAATGGCATTGGTTTTTAGATCTGCCATTTTTTTGATGATTTCAGTGACTGCGTCTTTATCAGTGAATGGAAAGTTAGCATCAACGTTTGTTGTGGCCTGGGTGTTAATGACAATTTCAGTTGTTAGTGCTCGCTGAAAATCACGAAACCCATGAAACCCTAGCTTTTGCGCTAACCGAATTATGGCAGAATGCGAAGTATAAGTTTTAGCAGCCAATTCTTTAATTAAGATATTAGGCATTGCATCTTGGTGACTCAAAATATAAGTTGCAATGCGTGTTTCGGTAGTGGTAAAGTCAGAACGATGGCTTAATTGTTCAATAAGTTGCATACAATCCCTCCAATATTAACATTGTACGATAAATGATGGGATTGTGCGAAATTCTTAACAATCACCGGGATGTTTGATTGACCTGGTACCGGTTTCACAGGCTACACTAGCGAAGTGTTAAATATTGGCCGGCAATCAATTAAGAATCAAAAAAATAAGACGAAGGTGGAATTAATGACCAATATCCATGACATTGCTCGATTATCGGGATACTCAGTTTCGACCGTCTCGCGTGTGATTAATCATCAAAAGTACGTTGCAGATGATAAGCGGAAAAAGATTGAAGCCCTGATTAAAGAATTGGACTATGTTCCTAATCGGTTAGCACGAGATTTGAGTAAGGGACAAACTAAGACGATTGGGATCGTCTTACCATATGCGAACCATCCCTATTTTGCCCGAATTGTTGATGGGATTGTTAGTGCCGGTTTTGCAAAGGGTTACAAAGTCACATTGTTGCCGACTAATTATGATATGACAGTGGAACGACATTACCTTGAACAGCTTAAGAGCAAGGCTTATGATGCGTTAATATTTACATCGCGTAGTAACTCGTTGGAGGCGTTGGAGCGCTATCAGAAGTATGGTCGAATTGTCTGTTGTGAAGATCCAGGAACGAGTAGTCACTTGGCTGCAGCTTATACCGACCGTTTAGCATCATATATAAGTGCCTTGATGTGGGCCAAGCAACAAGGCTGTCAAAATGTAGGGGTGGTTATTAGTCGGGATAATTTGATCAGTGCCAGTTCTCGGGTGACCCGAATGGCCTATCAAGAAACGTATGGAAAATTACCAGCAGCTAATCTGTTTACTGGTGCGGTCACTTTCGAAGACGGTTATCGTGCGGGGCGCTACTTTGCAAAGCTGAAGCCATCTGTTGATGCCATTTTAGCGAATGGCGACGATATTGGTGCTGGTATTCAGGACTATTATCGGGTACACCAGTTAACACCGGTAAAAATTATTGGACAAGAAAATCTACTTTCCAGTCGACTTATGCAGTTTTCAACAATTGACCATCACTTGGAAGCATTAGGAAAAGCTGCCTTTGAGTTGTCGATTAGTCATGGTCAGAAACACCAATTAATAAAATCAGAATTTATTGAAAGATAGGTCGGAGGAACAGTTATGGTAGCAAAGTTAGCAGTTTTTGATATTGACGATACATTATTAGCAAGTAACAAGACGTTTTTAAAAAGTACGTTGACGAGTATTAAGAAGTTAAAGCAACAACAAATTAATGTTGCAATTGCCACTGGGCGTAATCTGGCGATGGCTAAGGCAGTCATTCATAAGCTTGACCTGAATGATTTTGTGCTTTGCAATGGCTCCGCCGCATTTGCCAACCATCAACAGGTTCATGAACATACGCTCTCGCGTGATAACATGGCAACATTAGTTGCCGCTGCGGATGCGAATAATATTGATATTATTTTTGAGTCGTTAGATGGGTTGCATGCGCACACGCATCTGAATGAACAAACCCGACGAGTACTACACACTTTTCGGGCACCGACTGTTGAATATGCACCAAATTATTATTTGGATAATGATATTTATCAAGCAATGATGTTTTATCCGCACCAGCAGGACGCTAATTTACCGCATGCAGATGAATTCTCATTTGTTCGCTTTGATGTTAACGGTGTCGATATTATTCCCAAAGTGGGTTCAAAGGCGCAGGGTGTCGCCAAGCTGGCCGCATCGTTGAAAGTTGCTCCTGAAAATGTTGTTGCATTTGGAGATAATCAAAATGATCGTGAAATGTTGCAGAGTGCCGGTATTGGTATCGCAATGGGAAATGCTGCACCTGAAATTAAAGCTCAAGCTGATATGACGACGACTGATTGTGATCACGATGGGATTGAAAATGGTCTAAAATCAATCGGTTGGATTTAAAGATGGTAGCAACAGGGGCATATTAGTTGAGTGTGAATTATGATTAAATTGAGCAGTTGAATAACTATGAATGAGCTCATACTTAATTGTTAATCAATGTAGAAAACTAGCGGGGGACGTGTCCTGATTGACTAACTGCGACCCACTAATTGGCACATTGTTTTCATATTTTCCGTGCTACTAATCTGTCATGAGATAAATAACGTCACAATGGTGTACTAATCATCATTGTGACGTTATTTTTAATTTAATTTGTCATGGTAGTCAAGTTCTGTTTTTTAGCAAGTGAGCTGATGGTGCTTCCCTGACCGTAAAGTGATTCCCAGTCAGTTGTAAAATCATTAATGGCAGCACTGATAGCCGGTGCCGAAAGAGCCGTTTTTAGAATGTCAGCACTCATCGTTGCAGCTTGGGCACCCATTTCAAAGGCTGAGTTGACCTGCTGTACGGTGTGGAAGCTGGCTGCTAAGATTTTAGTGTTACTGTTTTCGCGTAAAATCTGGGTCGAAAGCTCGCCGATAACTTCATCGGCATTAATATTCATATTAACCATCCGGTTGTAATAAGGTGCGAGATAATCGGCACCTGCCGTCATAGCTAGATAACCTTGAAACTTCGTATAAATTGCGGTTGCGGTAACATTAATACCAGCAGCTTTCAATTGTTTGATGGCTGCTAATCCAGCTTCATTTGTCGGAATCTTAATATAAACATTTTCATCAACATTTTTAAGAATCGTATATGCATCTTGTAACATTGCATCTGTGGTTTGACCAACGGCTTGAATGTGGAGTGTTGCTTGGTCACCAATGATTTGTCGAACAGCCCGCATATGCTTGAAAAAGTCAATGCGACCTTCCTTCTTAACGATCGAAGGATTAGACGTTACGCCGCTAAGTGGTATGATATCCACGTATTTTTTAATATCTTCAATGTGTACAGTATCTAATAAGAATTCCATGATAGTCACCCCTGTTTTTATTTACAACTATATGATAACCGGTTATGGAAGCGATACCAATAATCTGCAGAGTAATAATCGCTAGAATCCCGTTATAACAGGGATGAGCATCTTTTTATGATTGGAAAATGCACAAATGTGCTAATCGTCCAAATCCAGCACTCTTTGTGCAGTCTCGGCATCCGTAACTAGTGTGTTTAGGACCCCCATTTTTAAGAGCGCTAAGATGGCGGGGGCTTTGGTTAGTGAACGAGCAATTCCGATTGAATTAGGGACGTGTGCTAATTGTGGTAGCGGAATCGCGATTGTGCGATCAAGCAGGTCACCAGTCAGAATTTTGCCATGCTTATCAAAAAAGGTACAACAACAATCACCAATTGCTTGTCGTTCCTTTAAAAGTTCACGGTCAGTATCGGTTAACAGATCGCGCCAACGGCTACTGGTATTGGAGAGTGGCCCCCCAATACCGAGTAGTGCAATATCTAGGTGGTTCCAACAATCACGAATTTGGCGGAAGTAATTGGATGTCAAGATACCATCGCGAATGTATTTGGATTCTTGAACTGCAGCAGCATCTACAAATAAACTGTGACCACCAAAGGTACGTGCTGCATCGTAGACGATACCATTAACGTGGTATGCTGCATTCGATGGGCTAGGACCACCGACTAGTGGTACAAAAGTAGCATCAGTTTGAATAGGGTGCTGCAATTGTCCAATCATACCACTGAGAATTGACCCCCAAGCAAAACCGACAATGTTATTTGGTTTGATGATTTGTTTGAGGTAGAGCGCAGCTTCTGTTGATAGTAGCTGTTCTTTACGCTGATGATTAGCGTGTGGCTCGCCAGCGATGACAACAGCTTTCTTCAAGTGGTAGCGTTGCTTGAGTTGTTCTTCTAAGGCAAATAAATCAGAATTAAAATCATTGATTTTAATCTCGACAATGCCTAATTGACGAGCTTGTTTTAACATGCGGCTAATGGTAGTGCGATAAATGTTTAGCTCTTTCGCAATCTGGGCTTGAGTATGGTCACGCTCATAATATAGATAAGCGACCTTGGCCAGTAATTGTCGGCGATTATGACTCATTTGGAAGACTTCTTTCTAAGAGTGACGAACAAATCCAATAATTATACTTAATACGTATTCTGCTAGTTAAACCTGTCATGGACTATGATTAAATCGGGTTGTTGCTTAAGTTCCAGCACGGCCAGCTTAGTCGATCTGGAAAAGGTCTGATTAGGCGTAAATTCGTTTCGTTAGTATGTTAGACGCCGTTTACACAGGATTCTTAACAAACGTTGAAACGCGGTTGACGTCGATTTGAGTGCACGCGGTCCAATCACTGCAACTGCGAATAAATTGGCTAATGAACGGTAATGACGAACATATTCTATGGGCCACTTGAATGGCAGGTAACCGACTACAGTGAGTGTTAATCGGTTTTGATTGATTGCCTAATTGATTATTGGTTGCACAGATGACTGCTACAAGGCCATACTGTTAGTATGACATACAATGATGTGGCGTGACAAAACAAATTAAATCACTACTAAATAATAAGCTAACGTCATAAAAACCGATTTTTCCAGAAGCTGAGTTCTAGAAAAGTCGGTTTTTGACTTCTTAATTGTTGCTCCAAGCGAAACCAGCTGAGAGTGGATTGGTAGGGGCCTTAAGACAATACTTTTCAAATTACTTGGACTAGCAAACTATATAGATTATAGAGACTGCTCCGTCCGTTCGATAATATCATCTTGGGTTTCTTTGGATAGGCCCACGAAGAAGGCGGAATATCCAGCAACCCGAACAATCAAGTCACGGTGCTTGTCAGGATGGTTCTGTGCATCAATCAAGGTATCCCGTGAAACAATGTTGTATTGGACATGGTAACCATGAAGTCGGTTGAAGAAGGTCCGTAGTAGTGCAACCAATTTCATGCAGCTTTCATCACTCCGTAGAATTTGTGGTGACATCTTTTGGTTCAGTAATACGCCACCAGTGATGTCCTTAGTGGATAACTTGGAAACTGATTTGAACACAGCAGTTGGGCCATCAGTATCCATTGCATGTTCTGGTGAGCAACCTTCGGCTAATGGTGTCCGAGCGTGCCGACCATCTGGTGTAGCCAAAGTGCTGTGCCCTTGACCAACGTTGGCCGAAATAGAAGAGGTTCCTGCGTAACGCAAGCCACCAATAGGGCCGCGACCGTAGCGCGTGTTTTTGTACTTGGCAATTTCATCAATATATGGTTTATAAGCTTCAACAATCAAATCATCAACATAATCATCATCGTTACCATACTTTGGGGCATCATTAATGAGCATCTGCCGAATCTTTTCACCGTCTTCATCCGCAAAATCAGTGGTAAGTGCGTGCCAAAGTTGGGTTGTTGTCAACTTCTTTTCTTCAAAGACAAGTTTCTTGATTGCAGCTAGGGAGTCCGCTAGGTTAGCAATACCAACTTGTAATCCACTGATAAAGTCGTATACCGCGCCACCTTCTTTAATGGTCTTACCACGACCGATACAATCGTCGGTTAAAACGGAGCAGAGAATATCAGGATAATTTTGTTCCAAAGCCAAATCACAACTATTTTCGATAATCACACTTTGTCGTGTCATTTCACGGAGCGCTTTGTCCCAAGCAGTCATAAGTTGATCAAAAGAAGTCATATCAGTGAACTTACCATAATCGGGTAATAACCGTTTGCCAGATTCAGGATCAATGCCACCATTCATAATGAGTAAGAGAACGCGTGGGAAGTTAATGAAGCTCATCCCGGTGCAACGATAGCCCCATTTTCCAGGGATCGCTGTTTCGACACAACCGATGGCACTGTAATTATAGGCGTCTTCTTTCTTGACGCCACGACGAATAAACGACGGAATAATAATTTCGTCGTTATTAAACGCAGGCATACCTAAGCCTTGTTTAATAACTTCGACACATTCACGCATAAACTTATCGCTTAAGCCATGGTGATAACGGACCGTTAAGTTGGGTTGTGGTAAATGTGCTTGCGCAATTGCTCGTAAAATCAGATAGGACGTCGGATTAACGGCATCTTTACCATCTGGTGTTTGACCACCAATCGTAATGTTTTGGTAGAGGGGACTCCCTGCAGAAAATTCAGTATGTTGCCATGAGCGTACTTTATTAATCGTTAACGTCTTAAGACATAAGTTTGTGAGTAATTCGGTTGCACCGTTGGCGTCAATAGCACCAGTTTTTAAATCGTGCTCATAGAATGGAGCTAGGTACTGATCTAGACGACCATATGAGACAGAATGACCGTTGGATTCGATTTGTAAGGTCAGATGAACTAACCAGACAGCTTGAATCGCTTCATAAAATGAATTTGCAGGTTCGTAAGGAACCTTGTTTAGAATTTGGGCGATTTTTTCAAGTTGTGCTTTGCGAGTTGCGGATGTCGTGTTTTGAGCTTGCTTGGACGCTAATTGGGCGTAACGTTTAGCAAAATTGTGAATGGCATCGATTACAATTAGGCCCGCTTTATAGAAATAGTATTGTTTTTGCCGGTTAAAATCAGTAAGGTCAAGATTAGCAAGTGCTGTCTTAATGCGGTCTTCATACCATTTAAGTCCCTTATTAACAACGTTTTTATAGTCGACCGCAATGTGACCATCACCAGAAGTGATATTACCATCGGCTCCAATAATACCTAAATCATAAAAAATACGACTTGCTTCTGGAAAACTAGCGTAGCCGCGGTCTTCCAAGGTATTATGTTTCCAGAAAGGCGCAATCGCACGAAGTTCTTCCTTAGATTTCTCCGTAATATAGAAAACGTCACCAGGACGCTTCTCAAATGTATCTAATTCATCAATGACCCAATTCATAGAATACTCAGGGAATACTGGTGCCCAACGATTTTGGCGTGCTTGGTTACCAACAATTAAAGTATCATCTTCAATGAAGATACTCATTTTATCAAGAACGTGTTCAAGCATTTTAGCCCGTAATATATCGACTTGTTCGTCTTGGTGTTGTCGATAAGTTTCGGTTGTGAGAATCGCCCGTTCTGGATCGACATAAGGTTTTGCATCAATGATGCTATCGCGTAAGCGATCCATCATTGGCGTCAATTTACCGAAGTGGTTAATAGTTGTCGTTGTTTTAGTTAAAGTTTCAGACATGATCATTCTTCCTTTCTATCGTTAGAAACCAAAATGACTTTCTTACGTAATAATCATAGCATCTTTTGATTAGAAATATCATCAAAATAATGAATAATTATGAAATGCACATTTGTGCAAAAATCAATGAATTAAGGAAGTGCGTATCGAAAAACCCTCATCGAAGTCGATGGGGGTAGCAGCAATAAGTTTGCGGTTTGAGTCGCTTCGGTCATTGCGACAATTTGCTTAATGAGTCGCAACAGTCTGGACTTTGATTTGTTGAAAATTGAGTACGCGATGAGCCTCTTTTGAAAGCTGGTTGTCGGTAATCACTGTATCAACTTGCTGGAATGGCAATTGGTGAACAGTACTGGTTAATTCAAATTTACTTGAATCTGTTAAGATATAAGTCTTGTCGGCGTTATCAGCCATGGCATGGACCGTATCAGTGCGCATAATATCATTACCATAAAAGCCGTAGTTACGATCGAAACCGTCAATACCTAAAAAAAGCTTTTCGGTGTGAAAGTTAGCTAGCATCGTTTTTGTTAGTGGTCCAACTGCCACTTGGGCATCGGATTGGTATTGTCCGCCTAAAGTGTAGACTGTAATATTGTCGTAGTTACGTACGTAATTAGCGATGAAAAATGAAATTGTAATAATTGTCACGTGTTTCCCACTTTTTCCTAGTTCTTCGGCTAAAAGTGCACAAGTTGATCCTGATTCGATCATGATGGTCTCATTATCTTGAACTAGAGTTGCGGCGGCTTCCGCAATTTTATGTTTAATGTCGTAATTTTGAGCAAGTCGAAAGTTCAGATTGTTTGGATTATTAATAATTGCAAAACCATGTTGCCGTTGCAATAGACCACGATTTTCTAATTCAGTAAGGTCCTTACGGATAGTCACTTTTGAGACCTCAAGTAAGCTTGCTAACTCATTCACTTCGACTTTTTTTCGTTGATTGACGATTTCTAATAATTGTTCATTGCGTTGATTCATAGATTTTCACTTCCTTGCTTTAATGATTATAACATTTTATTTGATTGAGAATTACTTTCGTTTGAAACTAAAATCATTTACGTTTAATGTGATTGGTGTTATTCTGAAGGCAACATTAAGTAAAGGAGTAGTCATAATGCCAACGATCACAACTAAGACGCCCGTAAAAGGACTAATATTTAACATTCAAAAATTTAGTATCAATGATGGACCAGGTATTCGAACAGTAGTTTTCTTTAAAGGGTGCCCGTTACGCTGCAAGTGGTGTTCTAATCCAGAATCACAATCAGGTGAGCAAGAATCAATGTATGATGAACAGACCGCCAAGCAAACCATCGTCGGTGATTATATGACGGTTGATGATATTATGAAAGTTATTCTACAAGATAAAGACTTCTATGAAGAGTCTGGCGGTGGGGTAACCTTCTCTGGTGGTGAAGTTCTTTTTCAAGCTTCCTTTGCGATTGAGCTTGCTAAGGCAGTTAAAGCAGCTGGCATTAATTTAGCCTGTGAGACAACTGGTTACGCACGGCCTAAGGTTTTTAATGAATTCATGTCTTATATGGACTTCATGTATTATGACTGTAAACAATGGGACCCAGCCCAACATCGAATCGGAACGGGTGCCGATAACGGGGTAATTTTACGTAACTTAGCAACTGCAGTGCAAGCTCATCAAAAGATGATGGTTCGGATTCCGGTTATTCCAGGTTTTAATTATACATTGAATGACGCGGATCATTTTGGACAACTATTTAATCAGATTGGCGTAACCGAAGTTGAATTATTGCCATTTCACCAGTTTGGGTTGAAAAAGTATCAAGATTTGGGCCGAAAATATGCGCTAGTTAATGTTAAACAGTTACAAGCGGATGACTTAATTGATTATGCTGAACATATTCGTGCACATGGTGTTAAAGTACGGGTGAATGGGTGGTAAGTGCCACTGATTTTCCACTGTGATTTTTGGGTGCGATGTAATTTTGACAACGACTTCTAAATTGAAGTCGTTTTTTTGTTGAGATTCTTAAACAAATATGACTGCACTAAAGTTTTCTTTTTTTATATAACGCACAAAAGTGCTAAAAGGGTCATTTTATAAGTCAATTAGTGGTGATAGGTATGAAAGCATAATGAGTTGAGCTAGTGCGTTTTTGGTCGTAATAACAATTAATAATCAGATTTAACAGTGTGTTCAACCGCTTCGGAAAACGTTTACATATTTGTTTGATACCAGTAAGGTATGGTGTAAATAAAGAAAAGGGTGACGATTGAATGTCAGAAGAACCACGATACTTAGCAGTAGATGTTGGCGGGACAAATTTAAAATATGCCTTAATTAATCGCAGTGGTCAAATGATTAAAAAGAGTCGAATGGAAACGCCACACGAGGGATTAACACAGTTTTTGGAAGCAATTGAAAAGATTAGTGACAAGTTGAAGGGCCAATTAAACGGGGTGGCTTTTAGTACACCTGGACGTGTAGACACGACAACGGATACGATCTATTGTCGCAATTCTACCCTGCCATATTTGAATGAAGTCTGTTTACCACGAAAGTTGCAAAAATTGGGACTGCCAATATCAGTTGAAAATGATGGTAAATCCGCGGCGCTTGCGGAATCATGGTTAGGAAATCTGAATGATGTCAAAAATGGGATGGCAATTGTACTTGGAACATGTGTTGGCGGTGGAATCATGTTGGATGGGCATTTGTGGGCTGGTAGTCGACGGTTAGCTGGGGAAGTCAGCTTGATGCCTGCTGACTAGACCAATCTGGCTGATGATGGGTTGTTTGGAAAGACTGGTTCAGCGGTACGAATGATTGAAGCTGTTAATACGGTAATTGGCGCGTCTTGTTTAACAGATGGGCACTGTGCTTTTGCGGCAATCAATGCTGGTCAAGCACAAGCGACACAAATTTTTCGACAGTATGCTCGTGAAGTCGCAGCGTTAATTCTTAATGTTCAGACAGTCTTAGACTTGGATCGATACGTTATTGGTGGTGGTATTTCATTTCAACCCATTCTGATTGATGAAATCAATCGGCAATACGATTGGATTTTAGAACGACGACCATGGGTGAAAAGTACCATTGCTCGACCCGAAATTTTGAGTAGTCGTTTTCACAATGATGCAAATCTTTATGGTGCCTTGTATCGATTATTCAATAAATTAGATGCCAAGCATGATGTTCCGATTGATCTTGATAATTTGTTAGTCAATGCGGGGAGATGAAAAATGATTTTTTTGATTGCGATTATTCCAGCACTGTGTTGGGGCATCAACCCCTTATTAGTCGGTAAAATTAATGGTCATTCTGAAAATGAAATGTTTGGTATGGGTATCGGTGATGGACTTATAGCCCTTATTTTCTGGTTGTTCTCCCAACCTACTGTAACGATATCGGGAGTCACATTTGGGTTGGCAATGATTTCGGGTGCTGCGTGGGCCATCGGACAATTAGGCCAGTATATCAGTTATCGCTTACTTGGTGTATCTAAGACAATGCCGATTTCAACGGCGCTTCAATTGGTTGGAACTTCGTTGATCGGTGTCTTGATGTTTGGCGAGTGGGGAAGCAGTAACCAAAAAATATTAGGACTATTAGCCATTATGTTGATTGTTGCCGGTTCAGCATTGTCAGCGGGAACCTCAGATGGTCGGAAGAAAGGATTTAGTTGTTATTTGCCACTTTTGATGACCACCATTGGTTATTGGATTTATAGTTGTATTCCTAAGCTGGTTAAAGTTGACGCATTACAACTTTTTTTACCTCAGATGTTGGGAATATTGATAGTTGCGGTCGGGTGGGCAATATATCATCAGCCAACTGTCTATCGGGATAAGCAAAGCTGGCAAAACACGCTTCCGGGTATTTTATATGGTATTGCTGCTTTCATGTACATCTTATCAGCTCGGTCAATTGGGGTGACCAATGCCTATATTATTGGTCAACTTAGTGTGGTGATTTCAACACTTAGTGAGCTGTTCTTTTTACATGAGCGTACGGGTCAACAAAGTATTGTGAGCGTCGCGACTGGTTTATTGTTCATATTTATGGGCTGCGTTACGACAGCATTAATTTAATTGATGAAGCACCACCTTCGAGTTGAGCCATCGAATTCAAGCCAACAATAGTAAAAAAGCTAGTTTCGCAATAAAAGATGGCGAAACTAGCTTTTGAGTTATGTGTTACCAGTTATTGAGTCGTGGACAGTGATAGAACATACATGTTGCCTAGTTGTTTACCTGATACAGCTCATTATTAGGATAATGCGTCATTTAAACGAGCACGTTTCATTGAATTTCTGATTGACAGCAGAGACGTGCTCTAATCTAATTGCGAGACTGAGTACTAGATTGGTTAACTTTTTGAGTGTACTTCGGTATCATCTTGAGTTCGCGTGCAGCACATTAGTTATCGCGTAGCATCTTCTTGATCGCCGCTACTGAACGGGCGACTTGTTCGGGATCAACTGGCTTTTTTTCAGCTGGTGTCGAGCGTACAGTGGCCGATTGATTAGACTTAGTTGGTGTTGGGTTCGACATAGTCGGCTGTGGCACACTAGTTTTAGCTGGCTGTGGACTAATTTTAGCACCAGTCGAGGCTTGGGCCGGCTGACCAGCGTGCATTTGATCCATAGTTTGATTCAACAAATGATCGACAAAGACATTGCCCTGATTGGTAGCGTGGCCCTTAGTCCAGCGGTAATTAAGTGCAGTGAATGCTGGAAGCAACCGGTCGACTTCACGCCATAACTCAGCGTTAACTAACGGACCATTGCTGCGTTTCCAGCCGCGTCGTTTCCAACCAGCCAGCCAGCCCTTAGTGACTGCGTTGAGGACATACTGTGAATCAAGTACGAACAGAATCCCAGTCTTAGTTTGGCCAAGCTGTTGCAATTGTTCAAGAGCTCGTAAGAAGGCCATGATTTCCATGCGATTATTGGTGGCACCCCATTCGCCGGCAGAGTCAGTGACGAGTTGGTCGGGCATTTCAATCCGATAAGCCCAGGCAGCCTTATCATCTTGGTGCACGTGCTGACCGGCAACGTTTCCGGTATTTCGCGAACCGCCATCAGTATAAACAGTAATGGCTGCGTTGACCGGCGCTTGATTAGATACTGATTTTGAGTGAGCTGGTCGGGTTGGACTGGCCTTACCAGCCATAAAATCCTGAGCGTCTTTCTCGCTTGTGAAGCTCTTGTACTGTGCTTGTGGATAACCGCTAACTTGCTTTTGAGTTTCGGGCCAGGTGCGGTAAATACCAGGTTGGCGTCCCTTACGAACAGCGTAATATTTTTGTGCCATGGCGATACCTACTTTCTGAATGGTGATACTGCTAATTTAACATAAATTGCCGGGGAAAAATGAAAAATTAGCAGACTTGTAAATAAATAATAACAACCGGATCACGGAAGCGAACTTCTGTGATCCGGTTGCCATGATGAAATATAACTAATGGGCTTTAAATAATGTCGTCAGGTAATTCATGAATGTCTTCAAATAACGATCCTTGTCGACCGTTAACGCAACCGTGACGTTAGTTGGGTCATTGAGTCGCGCAGGGTCACCAATTGTCCGGCCATAATCTTCACCACTAGCCTGGACGTACATATTCAGGTCTAACGTGGTGACAAAACTTGGATCGAGTGAAACGCCGACTGCCAGTGGATCGTGTAAGGCACAACCGTGTAAGTCAGGACTCGTAATATCGTAAGCCGCAATGTAATAGTCAACAATGTCAGCAAATTTTTCGCCCGCAGTTGTCTTTAAGTCCCGCCATTGTTGTGTTTCAGTCTTGGTTAATAATGTCCGTAACGTTACGTCGAGTCCGACCATCGTAAGAGGCATCGTACTGGTGAAGACGGCGTTGGCCGCTTCGGCATCTTGATTAATATTGGCTTCAGCGTAGTGACTGACATTACCTGGAACAGTCAGTGCACCACCCATTAAGGTCACATTACCAATGGTGCTGGCAATGTCTGGTGCTTTTTCGAGTGCTTCGGCCAAGTTGGTTAAGGGACCGGTTGGCACTAGGGTCAGATCGGCGCCATATTGGTGAACGGCATCAATTAAGAAGTCGACACCGGACTGCTTTTCCACGGCGCGTTTCGGTTCAGGAAGGTTCACGTCGCCGATACCGTTCATGCCATGAATCTGCTGTGAAATCGGCATAACGTCAAAGTGTTCCGTCGTACTGGAGTGGGGTTCACCTAGAAAGACGGGTACGTCAGTGGCACCTAGTAGTTCTAGAATTTGTAAACTGTTAATCGCCGCCTGATCCACTAGGCAGTTCCCATAAGAACTGATAATCCCAATTAAATCAACGTCGGGTGCACCGACTGCGTAGGCAATGGCCATTGCGTCGTCAATCCCGGTGTCTAAGTCTAAAATCATTTTACGTTTTGCCATGTAAAACATCCTCCCTGATTAGGTCTGAAGCGCTATAAAGCTATGTTTTAATTGTAAACGTTTCAGCTGATGCTGACAACGGCTAGCGGCGAATTAAATTAACATTGAAGAGAAAAATGTTCGGAAATATTTCACGACCACGCTTACTGGCGAAATGTTGAAGGCTGTTTTATACTGACAATTAAGGAAGGTGAAGCTGATGACAACGAATAGTCCATTAGAAGCAATCATGAATGCACGCCATTCGGTTCGGCAATATGACGGCCAAACTAAAATTGGGCGTGAAGAAATGGCCGCGATGTTACAGACCGCATTTTTGGCACCAACCGCATTGAATCAACAACCGATTCGGGCGTTGGTGATTGAGGATGCAGCCTTGCGACAACGGTTGTGTGCCGCGACTGGTAATACCAGTCAGTTAACTACGGCCAGTGCCGTCGTCTTATTTGTGCTGGATCGTGAAAATCAACACCAAGCGCCAGCGTTTCAGGCCAGTCAGGGGCAACAATTTGATACTGGTGACGAGACCATTGGCGCCCTAGATGCTGGCCTGATTGCGATGCAATTTATGTTAGTGGCTAAAGATCATGGCTTTGATACGAATCCGATGACCGGGTTTGATGCTGCCGGATTCACGTCTATTTTGGAACTTGACGCCCAGCGGTATCGGCCACTATTGCTCGTTTCAATTGGCAAAGCGGCCGTTGCTGGCAAGCCAGCAGATCATCAGCCGCTAGCGACATTAGTTGATTATCGATAATATTGAGGGGAAGCTAGAACGTGAATTTTGAAAAGCACTACCGATATACTGGAAAGCAAAAATTAGGATTAACTAAATTAGCAACGGCGGTTGATCCAGAATTTGAAGACGAAAAGGTCATCAAGGCGCAAATCGCCAAGAATATTAAGCAACTGACTGAGCTGCAAGGTAAGTTATATGCACAAGACCGATTTGGTGTTTTAGTCATTTTTCAGGCGATGGATGCGGCGGGTAAGGACAGTATGATTCGCCATATCATGAGTGGGGTCAACCCCCAAGGCTGTGAAGTCACATCGTTCAAGCAACCAACTACTAAAGAAATTGCGCATGATTATTTATGGCGAATTCATGATCGGGTCCCCAAACGCGGCATGATTGGGATCTTCAATCGGTCGTATTATGAAGACGTACTTGTTAGTCGAGTCCATCCGGAAATTATTGTGAATGAGCACGTCGGTGAGATTAACGATAAGAAACAAGTGGATGATGCTTTTTTTGAACGTCGTTTTAACGATCTTCGGTACTTTGAAGATTACTTGCAACACAACGGCTACTTAGTGCTCAAGTTCTTCTTACACATGTCAAAGGCGGAACAGAAGCAACGTTTTATTCGCCGTATTGAAATTCCAAGTCACAACTGGAAATTCTCAGCTGCCGATATTCAGGAACGGCAGTATTGGGATGATTATCAGCGTGCTTATGATGATGCTATCACCAAGACGGCTACTAAAGCGACACCGTGGTACGTCATTCCGTCGGATAGTAAGTGGTATTCGCGGCTCTGTGTTTCGGAAATCATCAATCAACGCCTGTCGGAATTGCCATTAGCGTATCCCTCACTGGATGCGAGTGCGCAAGCACAATTAAAAACGGCGCTGGAGCAACTAGATCGTGAGACCGACTAACAAAGTATCGCGCAGTGTTACTAGCAGCAAGTTGAAATTATAAAAAATGAGCTACTCACACCGTTGATCGTCAGTTCAACGCGACGTGAGCAGCTCATTTTTTTGACGGTGTGACAAGCTAATTATGAATGCCGATGCTTAGTTCGGCGTGTCAGGACAAAAGCGCTACCGAGTAATCCAATCAATAGGGCGAGACCGATAGCTACTGACCAACTTGCCGAGTGTTCGTTAGTTTGTGGCAACGACTTATTCATCGGTGCTGAGCCTGCAAAAGCTGTAGCTGCCGATGCTGGTAAGGGATTAGTTGCCGGAACCGTTGTGGCGGTCGTGTTAGTCGAATTTGTCGCTGGATTGGCAGGTGCTGACAGATTACCACTGACGCTTGGTTCGGGGGTCGATGGAGACGACTCATTTGGAACGGCTGGAGTGACGGCCGTTGGTTTTTCAGGTGTTACGGTTCCTGGATTGGTGGGCTTAGGACCACTCGGCTGTTCTGGTGAGACGGTACCCGGCTTTTCTGGTTCAGTGATTCCGGGTTTCTCCGGTTCAGTAGTCCCAGGTTTTTCTGGTTCAGTGACCCCGGGTTTCTCCGGTTCGGTAGTCCCAGGTTTCTCTGGTTCGGTGACTCCGGGTTTCTCGGGTTCGGTAGTCCCAGGTTTTTCCGGTTCAGTAACTCCTGGTTCCTCATCTTCATCGGGATCTGTTGGTTCCGAAATACCTGGATTTTCGGGAACGTCCGGTTCGGTGACTGGCCGTGAAATCGTGGCTGTCGCGGATCCCTTGTTGCTGTTCTTGTCAGTATAGGTGACATTATTTTCAAAAGTTGCGTCGCCAGTGGGTTCGTTAGTCTTAGTTTGGTAGGTCAAAGCTAACTCTGACGTAAACGACCCTGTGGCATTAAACGTCAATTGATTACCATTCACGCTCGTATTGACGGGAATAATATTACCTGTCTCATCGCGTAGGACGGCGCTGCCATTGACATACGTTTGGTTCGGACTCAACGTATCAACAAAGGTGGGATCGACGAGCTGATTGTTATTAGGCAAGACACGAATTGTCCAGTTGATCCGCCGTGGATTAGCTTCGTCAGCCCATTCAGCTGATTTCTCTAATAAAATTGGGGCTAAGTTACCAGGATGACTAGGAACGGTTCCGAAGGCGTCCAATTGAACAAACCCTTTCCGATTACGTGGTCTGGTTTGATAGGCCTGATTAAATGTGACGAGACCCGTATGTGCGCCGGCAGCAATGAAGAAGGTTCCGATGGTACCTGCAGTGGTTCCTTTCATTGGAAAAGCCTCGTCATGCGGAATACGAACGTTTTCGGGGACTTGGAAAGCCATCGTGTCGCCCGCCTTGATCTTGAGGTTATCAGGGATGCGCCAGTTGTAATTGACTGTGTATTCTTGGTCTTCTGGCAATTGTGCATCGTGAGCCATTATCTTGCCCTTACTATCTTTGATAACCGCACTATTAACATCGTTGCCCGTTGCTTCAATTACGTTGCGGGCCTGACTAACTAAGGGTGGCCCGAACATCAAAAAGAAAATTCCAGTAAGTGCTAATAATAACCATCGCCATTTTTTGCGCATGGTAATCGCCTCCATTAAGATATACCCATACATTACCACCGTTGTACATAAAAATCGCTGACAAAACACCGTTTGCTAGCTTAACTAACGGTATGCGGCCAGATTTAGCAGACTTTTTTGTGATTGCGTTATTAACTGATATGTGATGTTTTAGGATACCAGAAAAGACACCATTTGCCATCCCATCCAAGGGACGTAAGGGTGTCCGAATCCTGTTAAATTAGAAGTGTGGCGTGCTTCAGGTTGATTGGCAGCACGCCTCGATGAATTGATCAGTTGCCGTACAAGAACTGGATGATGAGTAAGTCGACCTGTGGATTGATATGCAACATTGAGTGGCTGGCGGTCAGGGGACTACCGTGAATGATTTGGGTTTTTGGTGACCAACCAGCTGCCAATAATTGATGGCTGAATTTAAGTACGGCTTGTAAATTGACGCCGCCATCACCACTTGTATGCCAAACATGGCCGGCAATATTCAATATCGGCAAGGACCGTGGTAACCGGTTTAACTGCTGAGTGGTCAAGCCCGGATAGGTCGAGCCAATGGTCACAAACTTATTGATTTGTGCGCGCTGGGGGACTTGCGCTGTCAGATAATCAAAGATGATATTACCTCCAGATGAGTGACCGACAGCATTGTAGCGGGTCACGTGGTAGCGTTTTGCGAGCCCTTGCATGACAGTAGCAAACTGCCGAGCTTGACGTTTCGCATGATGATTATCGGCAAAGATAACCTGAATCGTTGGGTTGTTTTTTAGTGGTCCAAACTGTTGGACGGTCACGTGGCCGGCGTGACTAACATGGACGACCAATCCTTTCGTCATCAGGTGTGCCGCGGTTAAGCGGTGCACAAAGCCGTCGGTAGAAAATGCGCGCGCGTAATCGCCACCGACGAAGATGGTCGGAATACTCGTTTGGGCGACCCGCGTTTTTCGTAATGGGGTCAAGCGATGTTGCCAATAGGATCCAATCCCTACGACCAGGGTCGCACTAATAATGGCCATGATTTTAATAATTTTAATTCGTCGCATCACTGATCCACCTCGCCTTTGAATCCTATTATAGTCGAATTAGTAAAAATTGCTTTTGCAAACCTTTGCCGAATCCACTAGAATGAGAAGCAATAAGTCTACATAGAAGAGAGCTGGGAAACGATGAGTGCAGAATATGATTTAACAATTATTGGTGGTGGCCCGGTCGGCATGTTTGCAGCCTTCTATGCTGGTATGCGTAATGCGCGGGTTCAGTTATTAGAAAGTCTCCCCGAATTAGGGGGTCAGGTTCAGGCTTTGTATCCTGAGAAGATCATTCATGACGTTGCGGGATATCCGGCAATCAAGGGCCGTGAACTGGTGGCACAACTTGAAAAGCAACTCACACAATTTCCAATTGACATTCAATTGGCGAGCCCGGTGACGGATGTCACGGGAGCGATGGGTGATTTCACGATTACCACGGCGAGTGGACAGCAGTCACATTCCAAAGCGATTATCGTAGCGACTGGGAGTGGGGCTTTTGAACCCCGGCGCTTAGCAGTCGATAATGCGGCTGAATTTGAGAATAAGCAATTATTCTACCACATTCCAAGTGTCAAGCAATTTGCGGATCGAACGGTACTAGTTGCGGGTGGTGGCGACTCAGCCATCGATATGGCCTTGATGCTTGAACCCGTTGCTAAGCACGTTTATATCATGCATCGGCGTGATCGGTTCCGTGGGATGGAACACAATGTGGACTTGTTAAAAGCGTCTTCCGTTGAAATCAAGACGCCATTTTTGATTAAGCAACTTGCAGAGACGGCTACCGGACAGTTACAGCTGACGATGAAAGAGGTTCGCGGCACAACTGAAGAAACATTGGCCGTTGATGATTTGATTGTTAACTATGGCTTTATCGCGGATAATAAAGTCATCCGAAACTGGCACGTGACCCCAACCATGGCCCACCGACTCATCACCGTTGATACGGAGATGAATACCGACGTACCTGGGATTGCGGCTATTGGTGATACGGTGACTTACGCGGGCAAGTTAGGCTTGATTGCCAGTGGCTTCGGGGAAGCTCCTAACGCGGTCAATCAGTTAATGATGACCTTGTATCCCGAACGACGGAGTCCACTGCATAGTACGACCGTGTTTGAAAAAATGTAAGTTTAAAAGAGCTGCGATATAACTGGCGCTATACAAGCAAATAGGACGAGAAACCGAATCTTGGCTTCTCGTCCTATTTGCTTGTTCCTTTAAGAACCCGCTTTATTGGCGGCCTGTTGTACCATGAAGTGGTAGAAAGGCAAATGTTTTTTTTAATCTAGATAGCTTTGGTGTGTCTTAAAATAAAAAAACAACCGGTCGCTCCGGCTAAACTTTTACAATGTATAAGTTTGTACAAAAAAATATACAAAATTTACTGAAAATTGATAACGATAAAGAAACGCTGTTGTTAAGATAAATTCGTAACATACTGCCTGTTGTTAACGTAGAATTTGAGAGGATGATTCTGTTTATGGCAAAAGGTTCCATTATTGATGGTGTGTTAGTTTAGATGATTAGATTTTATATGTCACTAAGTGTTGTGAAGCATACGATACTTTATTTGTGTTTTATTTTTCTATTACTGTATTTAAAAAAGCGTTATCCAGACAATGTAATTATCGGTTTTTTTTAAAATACGGTGGTGTTTTATTAATAGTATGCTTCATTTACATTTTATCGCAATTTGGATTGCCGGTTACCGCAATCGATGTTCCAATAGTTCTTGGAATTTTGGGTATTTCGGTTGTTGTGTTGAGACACAAGCAAAAGTAGGACGAACTGCTACCAATCTGTTGCTTACGGAGTCATGATAACTCATGGCTCTTTCTAATATTGACGTCCCTGATAACGTACTGTCATCAAAGGACTTCATGGTTCAGACCCTGTTTCTGGGTCATTCCATATGAGCACCTAATTGGCGGTAAAAGTATTAAAAATCAGTGGCTGATCAACTATCGGCATTCGTGCGCTTTAGAAATTAAAATGGCAGATAACCCGGAGCGCTGCGCACTTTAATACAGTTTTTTACCAACATCTCAATCACCGCGACGGCTACTATCCAAATGCACTTATGCATTCAGATGGCGCTTACGATTCGTCATCAGCTGGAAGTCACTTTTTCAGCAACGACATCATTCAGAATTTTCGTGGTTGCTGAATGATTTATGCACTCGCTGTGACAGCAACTTTGAAATAATGTGGATTACTCGTTGCTAGTTAGACTTAATTCATTCATAAAAGTCAATAAGAGTTTGGCATAGCTGGGATGGTCGGTGTTGCTCTTAACTTCTTGCTGCATTTCCGTTAGATTATCAGTGACTACGCCGGTGACGCCCATGAACATCATTTGATCCATTTGGTCCGTATTATCAATGTCCCAGGCGTAAACCGTCTTGTGATTGCGGTCAGCCTTGTCAACGAATTGGTCGTTTAATGTGGTGACCTCCATGGTGTAGCCGTTCGCGACTGTATGCGGGAACGTGAGATTATAAGGCAAGATGTAACTAACGAATTGTTTTTGATCTAAGCGTTTCAAGTCACGCATGACTTTGAAACTAAGCGTATGGACTTGGTCATGATGAGCCAGTAGGGTCGCACCATAACGATCGATGAACCGTTTAGTATCGGCGGCGGTGTAAGCCGAGCTGGTCTTGATTTCGACTAATAGTTTTTGATGATGCTTGTGAGCCGCTTTCAGGTAAGCATCGAAACTTGGAATCTTTGCCTGATAGCCATTTTCACGAACAGTAATTTTTTCTAGTTGTTTTAATGTTAATTGAGATGGCTTTTTCTTAACGCCAGCTAAGGCTTTTAAGGTTGGATCATGCATGACAACGAATTGATGGTCCTTGGTGACTTGGATGTCCATCTCAACGTAATCCGGATGTTCCTTGCTGGTCTTGATCAGTGCAGGAATTGTGTTTTGCACGCCGTTACCGTTATCGACGCCGCGGTGGGAAATCATGATTGGCTTGGTAATCACTAGTCCATTTAAGTAGACTAAATTAACGGCAACTAGCAAACTTGTCGCTAACAGCAAGCCAATTGCAACACTCGCCCGGGTCAATTTGCGCAACCGTGGTGCCTCGTTAAAGTATTGCGGTTGTTGGCGGAGGAGTGTAAAGTCTTGACGATAGCAAACAATAATTAACATCATGAAGATGGCCGTGGTATAACAAATAATAATTTCGGTGATTGCTTCCATGATAAAGAGATTAACAGTGGCAGCGGCCATGGCAAAACTTGTTTTATCGAATTGAAGCTGGGCTACGTAAATCAACGTATAAATGGTCGTGACGATCAGAAAAATCATAAATAAGGTCACAATCATGGTCCATAAGTAGCGCCAAAGATGGTGGCGCGTTTGTTGCCAACTACGAGTAACGGCCGTTTTCCATGGAAGCCGATCGACAATCATTAGCGGTAATAGGCTAATTAGGCGAATTCCAAGGTAACCAGCCAGCAAGTAGAAGCACCCCAAGCCGAGCGTCATCCACGGGTTTTCCATGAGATAGCTGACAATGAAGGCTGGAATTTTGGCCTTGTTGAGTAATGGTGTTGTAAAGATGAAACTTCCAAATGGCAAAATCACAATAAAGTAGCCGATAAAGAATAAGAAAGTGCTGGGTGAGGTGCCAGTCAGACTAGTGACCGTTGACCGCAAGACCGCGCGTACAGTTTGTGGTCGGCCACGAAAGATATTCATAATACCCAGTAGCAGAAACGCAAATTGCCAATAAACTAAAATAATAATGGCTAATAAGATCGCCACCATACCGAGTGCGGCCAGTGGTTGGTGAATAATAATACTACCGATATTCGTGTACGAGACATAACTGACCCGTTGCCACTTGAGTAACATTTCTAGCACCCAATTAAAAAAAGGAATTGCTAGGTAACTAATGACCAAATTGGTACTAAATATCAGGGCAACGTAACTGCCCCAGTTCTTATAAAAACGGCGGGTACTATCCCACCAAAAACGCCAAGCGCCCATGCGTGGTGCCTCCTCCCTTGATCCGGCATTGACGAATCAAGTCATTATTAATTTTATTGTAACACGCATTGTGTTAGTTATTTTTATCTAAATAATTGCTTAGATTAGTCACTCTAGGAAACCACTTTCAACTAAGCATAATGGGGCTACCGAGCACGTTTCGGTAATCCGCGCGAATGGCTGATGAACGGCACTGAACTTAAGAGATGGCACGTGTTAATCATCGTAATGCGCAAGCATGAGACAAACCACAATTAGTATTTTATCATGCAACCGATGCCAGATGGATGAGGGCAGCGTCATATTTAAAGGAGATCATAAAAAGGCGCGATGGCAAATAAATTGCCGTCGCGCCTTGCATTGTAAATGGAAGGCTTGTTGCTATTTGGAACTGCTAGAGCTAGTCGTGGTACTATCCGTATCATCAGGGTTGGTAATCTTGATACGAGTAGAATCAGTCTTCTTATGCGAAGCTTCCGGTGCGTCGGTCGTATACAACGAGTCCGTTGACTTATTACCATTCTTCGAGTAGAGACTGGTTGACTTGCCAGCTAATTTATTTTGAATCTGAATTTCTTTTTCAAGGCCATCGGCGTAATTGTAATTAGAAGCGTCGACTTTCTTGAAGCCCTTAGGGGTGTAGAAACGTAACAAATTCTTATTGTTAAGTGAATCAGAGAGGCTTAATTCTTTGTCGACTTTCTTCTGATCTTTATCAACAGTCTTCTGAACTGCCTCATCATCATCAATCGTTTCGCCAGTTGCGTTGTCATAAATTTTGCCGCTAAGGACGGTGTATTTAGACGTGACGAAATCGCGATTTCTAAACGCAACGGTACTATCGTGTTGTTTAGAGAAGAGGTCGGTCCCAAACTGAATATAACGTTTGCTTGAAATCCCTAGTAAGTGCAGAATCGTTGGTAGGACGTCAATTTCACCGCCATAAGTCGATTCGACTTTACCACTCTTGATTCCTGGAATATTGATCATGAATGGCACACGTTGAAGCTGGGCGCTATCAAAGGAAGTCCAATCGTCCGCAGATTTACCGAGAATAGGTGCCAAGGTCGAGTTTTCACTGTTGGATAAGCCGTAGTGGTCACCATAGAGTACGATCATCGAATTCTTTAATAAACCAGCCTTTTGCAAGTAGGTATAGAATTCTTTGACGGATTGATCGAGGTAGTGGGCGGTCTGGAAGTAACCGTTAATGGCGGAATCACTAGTATCCGTTGTCTTAAACGTCGTGTCTTCCTTATCAAGTGTGAATGGGAAGTGGTTCGTTACCGTGATGTATTTGACGTAGAACGGTTGTTGTAGCCGTTCAAGATACTGAACTGAATTCTTAAATAACAGCTTATCCTTTAGACCATATCCAGTTGATTTATCACCAGTCGTATCGAAATAACTGGCATCAAAGAAATATTGGTACCCCATATTCTTATACGTGTTATTTCGATTCCAGAAACTGGCCACGTTACCGTGGAAGACGGCGGAGGAATAATTGGCCCGTTGGTTTAGAATCGCGGGAGCGGCCTGGAACGTATTATCTGAGCCTAATTGGGAGAACAATGATCCAGTTGAGAGCCCGTAAGTACTAGTTTCAAGCATATTTTCGGCATCAGAAGTTTTCCCTTGACCAACTTGGTGGAAAAAGTTCTTAAAACTGTAAGTTGAGTTGCTATGATACAGTTTATTTAAGAACGGCGTAACTTCCTTACCGTTGACTTTCTGATCAATAAGAAATTGTTGAAAACTTTCTAGATGAATCACAATGACGTTGCGACCCTTCGCCAGACCGTACATCTTAGCGTTTGGCGCGGCATAGTGTGATTCAGTATAATCTTTAACGGTATCTAATTCTGATTTCTTTGCGCTGGCGCGTTGATGATTGGTCTGTTCATCCTTGATACCATCATAGACTGTAAAAGCATCTATACCAAGATATTTGACGATATAAGTGCGGTCAAACGTTCTGGTTAGTAGTTGTGGTCGGTTGGATTCTGCTAAGGTCAAGTTAAGACCGAAACCTGCAATCGCGGCAGAGGTGTATGCAAAGGCCGTGTGTTTCTTAATTGGTCGTGTGTCTTGCTTAATCCGATGAAGAATGACCAAGGCCAGAATGACAATAATATCCGCCCAGTAAAGAACATCGCCCCAACTCGCTAGGGCTAACGATGAGCCGGTAAGTCCCTGACTGACCTTGGACACGCCGGTAATCGTACTAACAGTCATGAAATCCGTGAATTCACGATGGTAGATAACGTTGGCATACAGTAAAATGGTGTCGAGTGCATCAATGAATAGCAAAATATAGTAATATACACCGGTTTTACGAATGTAGAACGCCAGACTAAACAGAAAGACCGTCGTTGCAATCGGGTTCACGAGCATCAGGAACGCCTGGAGTGGATCGGCAACGCCTAGTGAAAATTCGGTTAAGTACGCATAGATCGTTTTGGCCCAGAATAAGAAGACTAGTAGCCAAAAAAATCCAATTCGCGTGTTAACGTATTGGCGAAATTTGGTAAACATCGATAAAGACCTCATTTTTAACAAATTTGGATATGACTCGATAACCAGTCATCAAATCATTTTAACATAACATCGGAACTCGTAATCGCTAACAATTTTAAGAATGCGTTAATTTCGTTTCGAGTTAGTTTGACGATAACCGGTGAAACGCGTATTCTCAAAGTATTTCAGAAGAACGGGTGATAACGTGATGCAGATAAAAATGAGTAACCAGGTTGATTCATCAGTTTATGCGGATGCCATTGCAATCCGGCGGGCAGTCTTTGTGCAGGAACAACATATCGATGAAACTTTGGAAATTGATACGGTCACTCCAGCGACGTGGCACTACGTCTTGTATGATGATCAAAAGCAGGCGGTAGCCACAGCGCGAGTGACACCTAGCGACCAATGGACGGGACATGTTCAACGAGTTGCCACGTTGAAAGCGGCGCGAGGGCAGGGCTATGCACGACAATTGCTTCAACGGATTGCAGCGGATGGGCTGAGCCGTGGTTGGCGACAGTTGGTACTAGGCGCTCAAGTCACTGCACAAGGGTTTTATACACAATTAGGGTATCAGCCACAAGGGCGCCCGTTTATGGAGGCGGGTTTGCGACATCAGACGATGATATTGACATTGTCGTAAGCATATTGGCGTAACTTTCAGTTGGTTAGGTTGTTGATTCGAGTCATATTCCAGAATAAAGGGGCCTTCAGCTTAAGGCTTAGCTTTGTGGTTATTTTTTAGCGAGACAATGTAAATGGAATTTCCGGTAGACTTCTAGGCATAGTTCTAGAGGCCTTTTTTGCTAAACGATTAGTTCGGATAGTTCGCAAATAAAAGTTTTGATTCGTAGTAAACTAGTTGGTTGCAGTATTGTACATATGGAGCTGATTAGCGTGAATCACTAACTGGTGGCCGACCCTGACAATCATACACGACTGTGAGGGTGTGTTGGGTTGTGAGAATGACAAAGACAAAGCTTTTTTTGAATGGGGGAGGAGCGTATGCGAAGAAAGCTAGTTGGGTATATGCTAAGCATGTTGACGGTAATATTAGCGCTATTTATGCTGGGGAGTACTGCACATGCTAAAGAAATCAGTGTTACGGGTTTAACGGCTGGCAATGCCATCGTACTTGATGCGAATGGCAAGCCCGTTACTGACACAAGTACGTTGAATGATAAGGCTGGCTACCAATTAACGTATCATTGGAGTATTCCAGATTCTGAAGTGATTAAGGCCGGTGATACAGCAACCGTTGAGATTCCAACGTACGTCAGTATCGATCATGATGTTGTGATGCCGTTAACAGATTCTGCCGGGCAAACCTTGGGCACGTTTACGTATACGAAAGGTGCCAGTACTGGGACGATCACGTTTACGGATGCGTTGGGTACACTCAATAGTCGGGCTGGCACACTGAGCATGAATGCGAAGGGCAATGCGACGGCGACGGAAGGATCAGCCGAAATTGCTAAAAGTGGCTTGGTTGTTTCGTCGGGAAGTGATGGTGCGCCAACGGTATTGGGGTGGCACATTACCGTGACACCGGGCAATAACTCGACGGTTGTGGTTACAGATACGCTAGGGCCCAATCAGACATTCATTCCAGATTCGGTTGCGGCACAGGCCGTGCAAATTATCAATGGTATCCAAGTGCCACAGCAACCGTTAACACCGACTGTTGCAACTAATGGTAACGTGATTACTTTTACGTTTAACAACATTCATTCACCGTTTGTGATTACTTATAACACTAAGGTTGAGAATTTTAATCCGGCTGACACAGCTAAATGGCATAATACGGCTGCACTGGACGGACTAGGCGTTGATGCGACGGCCGATATTACCTATGGTGGCAATGGAACAGCAGGGATGACCTATACCATCGAATTAACGAAGCATGATGCGGCAACCAAGGCCGTGTTGGCTGGAGCCGTTTATGAATTGCAAGATAGTACGGGCAAGGTAATCCAAACTGGGTTGACGACTGATTCGCAGGGACAATTGATTGTCAAAAATCTACGTGCTGGTGATTATCAGTTCGTTGAAACCAAGGCTCCGCTTGGGTATGAACTTAATACCACCCCAGTAAAATTTACTCTCGGCGGTATTAAGCCAGAGGTTGCTTTTCAGGTAAGTCAGGATGATGTCAAGCAACCAGTTGTGCCGACAACTGGTGATGTCACGTTAACCAAAACTGATGCCACGACCAAGGCGGCATTGGCTGGGGCCGTTTATGAATTGCAAGATGCCACTGGCAAAGTGCTCAAGATGGGATTAACGACGGATACCACTGGTCAACTTACCGTATCTGGTCTGACCGCGGGCAATTATCAATTTGTTGAAACTAAAGCGCCTAGTGGTTATCAGCTTAATGCGGCACCGTTATCATTTACAATCAAGCCGAATCAAACGGCAGTGGTAACGGTAGCAGCAACTGATGAACCGGTCACTGAACCAGGAACAACTGAACCCAGCCAACCAGGTGAACCAGGGACGACTGAACCAAGTAAACCAGGTGAACCAGGAACAACTGAGCCAAGTAAACCGGGTGAATCAGGAACAACTGAACCAAGCCAACCGGGTGAGCCAGGGACGACTGAACCAAGCCAACCGGGTGAGCCAGGGGCGACTGAACCAAGCCAACCAGGCAAACCAGGCGAACCAGGAACGACTGAGCCAGGTAACCCTGGAACCACGGGGCCAACCGCGCCACAACCGGAACGACCAGCTGTACCCGGTCCAAGCCAACCCGCTGCACCTAAACCGGGACAATCTGGATTAGGTCAACCGGCATTACCAGGACTGATCAAGCAACCAAGCACGGGTGTCAATGGTGCTGGTGGCACTGTGGGTAATGGTGTGACAACTGGTATGAACGGCTTTGGAACGCCAACTGGTAGTGACCAAAGCACATCAGCTGGCTATAACCACGGAACTTTGCCGCAAACCAGCGAGAAGCAGTCGCCGATTTGGGTGATTTTTGCCGGGCTTTTGGGCTTGTTAATTGCCGCGGTGGGAATCGGTTATCGCCGTCGTGCTTGAAGACGCATGAATTGATTTATTAAAGTATCATGTAGGGATTGATGATGCCCCAGAAATTTTATGGTTTTTGGGGCATTGTTTTGGTTATGTGTAGAGCTAACATTGTTTACGGGGTCAGTTCAGAATTTCAATCAATAAATTTGAATCATCGTGTGAGTTACGATTAAGCAATATGGTCTAGCTAGCTGATGTGGAGATTGTTAGCCGTGTGGTGGCACACGCAAAATCTTTGGCACAGTGAATGGCGGATGGCGATGACCTTATTAGTCTTTGTCGTTGCTAGTATGACGATATTGAGTTAGTCAGCGGTGACTATCAGATTACCGGTGCTCACACAATCATTAAGTATAAACGACTGGCAGTTTGCTACGATTCAATTTAGTATTGTAAAAAAGTTGCGTTTCCAGATTTGACGTCTGGAAACGCAACTTTTTTTACTCAAAGATTAGGCTAACTAATTGCTAGCGGTTGGTAGATGATGGGCGAAAGTGCTGCCAAAGCGTGGCTATAGCTGGTGGCTCATTAGCCCAACGTGTCCACCCTGAAAATCCCAATGGAACGATGAGGTTACTTATCGTAATCCCAATGAGACTCATGAGTGCAAGCCCCTTTAAGGTTGGTGCGGTCGTCAAAAGCAGTGGCAGTAAGTAGGTCAATTCAATCATTGTTACCGGGCAAACGAATCGTCCACTAGTATAAAAGTGCTGTTGCAGATGAGCGGGCTCCAAGTGCCGTAACCAACTTTGACGGTAACCGGTTGCGGTGGTAATCATTAGCCAGTGCAGTGTCAACAACATCAAGCTACCAAGCAAGACACTGCTACTGAGCGGCCCGGTTTGCAACCAGCGTGTTAATATTAACTGGGTCCAACCCCAACTAGTTAACGTCACGCCAGTTAAGCACGCGGTCATTAACAGACTGAAGGTCAATGAACGCAGGCCGAACCATAAAACAACTATGCCGATGATTAATCCGAGTGTGAGCCATCTCAGTGCGTGGGTCGCAATCAGGGTATGCTGATAGTGCTGTTGCTGTGTTACCCCGGTTGTTAGGATTTTGGCGTGCGCTAAGGGTGTGGCGAGTAGGCTGTCGTGGGTGACTGCCTGAAGTCGTTGCAGGGTCCTGCGACTAGCCGCACTAGCCGGCGCTGATTTCAAAGTGACCGTTAGCTGTGTCATGCTTAAATCACTACTAATATTAGTAAAAAGACTGTTTTGATAGGCCTGATTAGTAGCCGCGTTAGCAGGCAGGTAAAAACTCCGGCCAACTTGACTAGCGGCTAAATCATGTAGATAGGTCTTCGTATTTTTCAGTGAAGCGAGTAAGGTGGTTAAGGGTTGAACGGTCTGCTTCAATGATTGGTTGACGTGGTGAACACGCTGATCAACGTGTCCAGCTTCGGTTGCGACCGTAGTTTGGGCCGTTACCACGTGATTTAGTGCGGTTGTCATGCGGTCAGTCAGGTGATCTAACTCGGTGACCTGCTGATTGACTTTGGTTAAATCGGGTTCAGCCTCAGCTGATGTCGTTAGCGTCGTGTCAATAGCCTGTAATTGCCGTTGCACTTGATCATTCAGTTCAGCCAAATCATTGATGCGGTCGGACAACTGGTCGACCGACTTGGTATGGCGACTAGTCGCTGCTTGTTCCAGACTTTGTTGGTCAGTCGTGAGTTGGCTCTTGAGTTTCGCCATACTCGTCAGTTTACCAGCCAAATCAATGTTGATAGTCGCAAGTTGCTGGTTAACGTAGAAATTACTTAGTGGTTGGCCGGTGGGCTGGGTCACTGAGATGACTTGAGCCACATTTGGTACGGCCCGCAGTTTAGTCGTCAGGTGATCGATTGTTTGTAATGATTGCTGCTGCGTTAAATTCTGCGGTGCTCGTAGTGTAATTGTGATTGGCGCCGTGGCACCGGTACCGAAGTGAGCTTGGACTAATTGCTGACCTAATTCAGCATTACTAAGCTGATTTTGGCGCCAGGGTCGTAAGTTGTCATCGGCAAACTGGCCGTTAGCAAGAATTAGGCCGGGGAGTAGTAACAGTGCGACGGCCAAGCTCCCAAGCGCTGGCTGCCAGTAGCCGAACTTGCTCAATTGGCCCCATAGATTGCGTGGACGGGTCGGCCAAGCCGTTGTTCCTGGCCAAAATAAATTATCACCGAGCCAAGCGGTAAAGGCGTAGTTGAGCGGCGGTACCGCCAGTAAGGTGATTCCAAGCGCTACAGTAATGGCCCAAGCATCGGCTAATGAGATGAAGGCAGTCCAGTGTAAAGTGATGGTTATGAGTATTAATGGGATAAAAACAAGTGCCCACTGTCGATATTGAAGTGTCAGAATTTTGAGACTGACAGTGGTCGGTGCGGTTGGTGCGCTCGATTGCCAATACGCGTACATAAAGTGCCATGTCAATAGACTAGTCAGCATTAAACTGATTAGACCAGCAAGGCTCAGCGCATTAGCCGTCAGTGGCCAATGCCAAGCTAAACGCGCGTTAGTGATAAAGCTAATCGTTGTGATCAGAGTGACCACTTGACACAGTAAGTTCAGTAATGGCACTAACAGTGAGCGGAAGATGAGGCCGAGAATGATTAAACTGAGCAGACTACCGACAAGCATGCTAATCAGCAAGTTGCGACGTTGTTGTTGCACGTGTTGTTGGTAGATCAAGTCCGTACTGGTGACACTCGTATTGAGGTCGGCGATTGCAATCGCATTATTAAGTTGATTTGCAATCACAGATAGGTCAGCCCGGGATGTCTGAACGGCGACAAGGGCTAATTCGGTGGAACCATCATTGGAACGTAATAAGTGCCGGTCATTAGTCATACCGGTTGGCGTTCGAAGCTGGTTAATGCCATAATCATCGGCTCGGCGATTAAGTTTGGCTAGGGTCGTGGAGATTTGTTGGCGTTGCTGTTTGGATAATTTACCATTTGAATTGTTGAAGACTAACGTTAAGGACTGGCTGTTGGTTAACCCGTGACCCCATTGTTGTTGATATTTAGGACTCGTTGTTGCATCTTGTGGCATTGCGGTTTGTTCATTCACAAACGTGGTAATGTTCGGTAAAATCAGAATACTTGCAAACACCACGATTCCCCAGAAAAATAAGAACAACCACTTTGGTTTTAATAATTTTCGCATTCGTCTTGACGCCCCCACATCAATTACTTTATTTTGACTTAATCTTACCATATCAGGTGTTAGAGAAGCGGTTTGGTCGTCAGTTTGAAAAGTTAATTACAGTAATTACTTGTGAGTTATGGTATCCTAAAACGCTGTGGGAGGTGCTGATTTTGAAAACAGATCGATTTCAGGCGTTCAGTGATGGTATTTTTGCCATTTTAATTACAATTTTAGTCTTAGAATTTCACATTCCTGATTACCAACCGGGACATTTACTGGCGGCACTATTAGCGCAATGGCCGTTGATCTTGTCGTACGTCTTTTCGTATTTCTACGTTGGCACGCTGTGGTTATTTCATCATGATTATTTCAACATGCTACAACGAATTGATCGCAACGTTAATATGCTAAACTTATTAATGCTCTTTAGTATCACCTTATTGGATTACCCGATGTCATTAGTGGCAGATGCGTTGACAACTGGTAATCGACAGGATATGCAAACGGCATTTATTGTTTATGATTTGGTTGCCCTGTTTATTTCGGCGACATTTTATTTCATGTACGCTTATCTGCATCATCACCAGGACCTAAAGAAGCCGGGAATCTCAATGGCTTTTTACGCCGCAATTAAGTTTGATCCGGTTCGAAGTGTCACGATTTATGGCTTAGCCATCGTGGCAACGTTTTGGTCGGTATGGTTAGGTGCAATCTTACTAGCAGGTGGCATCATTTTTCACTTTTTGGCCTACTTACGGATGAGTCGCCAGCTAGAACAGGCGAAGGGAGGGACGGCATAATGGATTATTCAAGTTTATTAGGACCTGATCGTTATGATCTCGCCGTGACGTTAGCCAAGCAGTATCATCTTGACCCCAGCCAGGTCTTGTTCGGCTATTTGCAAGTGGTTAGTCAAGTTACGGGTGGTCCGAATGCAGCGCAAGCTGATTTACATGAGCCCCAAGTACGAGCGGCAATCAATCAGGAATTTGATCATTTTTTGAAGCAGCGTCATTAATTAAAAATCACGATGTGAGTTCAGTCTCAACATCGTGATTTTTTAGTTTCAATCGGCAGGGAAGAGGTACGGTGTTCGCCAGGTTGTTGCCATTTCAGGTGTTAGTGTCAGTCGTTGTTCGTGACCAGTCGTGCGTGGAATAAAGCGGTAAGTACGAGTCGCTAACGTGATCAAACAACGATAGTGCGTGTAGTTGTGGCTGATGAGATGGCGACGGTCGGCGTGGTGTGGCAAGCTTACTTCTTGTAACCAGCGGAATAAAGTGGTCGGCACTTGTTGCGGTGCTAGCTGCGGTGTTCCCAGTCGTCGAAGTGCCATGTGAATGAAACGATCAGTGGGAATCGGCCCGCTCGGTAATGGTTGCTTAGTCTGAATCACGTGCTGAGCAGCCTGACGAGTGGCAGTTGTAATCTGGTTGCCAGATACTGCTAAATAACGATTTAGTCGGCGCTGATGGTCGCTTAGGACTGGTGTATTAGTCAGAACGCCGGCTGGATTCGGTTGCGCCGTCAGTGGGCCACCAGTGGGTTCGATGACGGCACTGGTGTGTGCATCACTGAGATACCAGTGAAAGGGATAGACTTCACCAGTGTCATCACCCCAGGACGCACCGACCAGGTTAACACTTGGCAGATCGGCGATCACGGCTGCGACTGATTGGTGTTCACCTAAAGCCCAGTTGATGAAGGCTTGGGGCGTTAAATTAATTTGGTTGACTTGTGGTTGAGTGGCGTATTCAACGGCGTGGGGCAAGTACAGTTCAGCACACACCAAACCAGCTTCGTTAATGCCGTCAGCCATCAAACAAGCCTTAAAGTGGTCAGGTAGCCGACCACCACCGAGAATGGCATACTGCGTCATACGCGTCGTCGCTAACCCAGTTGGCCACGGATAACGGCGCGGCAAAAAAATTGGCCGCCAAGGTGTCGTTGTTGGAAAGTCCATGGTGCGGGCGAAGTAGCAGTGATTGTCAGTATCAAGATAAGTTAAGCTGGTACACATGGCGCGGCCTCCTTTTAATTAGGTTCATTATACGTCAAAATGGGCGACAGCTAAATGACTGTTTAATTAACGATGGTAACGGTTACTTTTTTGGTGATCTGCGTGTGCAAAACAGCTGGCAGTGCAATCAGTGACAGATTAATTTATGGTCGGATGGAACTCATTATTTTCTAATCTTTACAAACGTGCTATAATGAGGTTTCAATAACTATCAAAGCGAGGTCTTCATAGTGAGTGGATATAACGTCGCGATTGTCGGTGCAACTGGTGCAGTTGGCGCGCGGATGATCAAAATGGTGGAACAGACGAGTTTACCTGTCAACTCAGTTAAACTTTTGGCATCAAGCCGTTCAGCCGGTAAACAATTACAGTTCAATGGTCAAGCCTTAACTGTTGAAGAGACCGTTCCTGAATCATTCGAAGGAATTGATTTAGCCCTCTTCTCAGCGGGTGGCTCAGTATCTAAGAAGTTCGCCCCTGAAGCAGTCAAACGGGGTGCCGTAGTTGTTGATAATACGAGTGCTTTCCGGATGGACCCAAAGATTCCGTTAGTTGTTCCTGAAGTTAACCCTGAAGCGTTGAAGCTTCATCATGGAATCGTGGCTAACCCGAACTGCTCAACCATCCAAATGGTCGTTGCTTTGGAACCAGTGCGCAAGGCATTTGGTTTGAAGCGGGTCATTGTTTCAACCTATCAAGCCGTTGGTGGTGCTGGTAACCGGGCCTTGAAGGAATTGCATGATGAGACGGAAGCCTACTTAAAAGGTGAAGAGATGGAAGCTCATATCTTACCTGTTGCGGGCGACAAAAAGCATTATCCAATTGCCTTCAATGCGTTACCACAAATTGACGTGTTTGAAGAAGATGGCTACACCCATGAAGAATGGAAGATGATCCATGAAACCAAAAAGATTATGTGTGGCGGCGACATGGACAGTAAGGATATCAAAGTAACGGCAACTTGTGTGCGGATTCCGGTGCCAGTGAGTCACTCCGAATCAGTTTACTTTGAAGTTGAAGATCCTAAGGCAACCGTCAAGGGCATTCAAGATGCTTTGGCAGCTGCACCAGGCGTGGTCTTACAAGACGACCCTGATAACCAAATTTATCCGCAAGCGCATAATGCGGAAGGTTCTAAAGACACGTTCGTTGGTCGGGTTCGTCCTGACCAAGAAACGCCACAAGCCTTCCACATGTGGAACGTTTCCGACAACCTCTTAAAGGGTGCTGCTTGGAACTCAGTTCAGATTGCGGAAACCATGGACAAGATGGGTTTATTGCACATGCAATAAAACTAATTTGTTAAGGGTAATGAAAAGCTGGTTGCTAGAATATTAATTCTGGCGACCAGCTTTTTTTGATACTCACAGCAAAATTGTGCGTCAGAATATTCACGTGGTTATCAGACACGCGGCCAATGATGTCTGTAACGCCGGATCAAGTTGTGATTGCAGGCATCATTTGGGGGTTCAAGCGAGCAGTTATTCCAAGCCAGAATCTGGCGAAGGAGTGGTCCTATCAGACCGCGACAGAGGCGGAACATGAGGATATCCACTTCGTTCCCGGTACGACTGAAGTGCGACCGGATCTAGACCGGGAATATGACCGGCACTTGAAAGCGTCTGGTTAGCTTGAGGAACTTGCCCACTTTGCGAACGTCAAGGACTAAAGTTTACGTCGTCGGTAGTTCACGGAAATGATACCCCAATTGAAAACGCGCCAGCTCAATGAAGTTTCAAGCTGGCGCGTTTTTATATTTTAATGATTTTCGCTGAGATATATCATAGAATTCCGGTAGTCTTGACGCATCGTCGTTCAATTAACGACGCTTTGAAAATCAAGTTGCGGGTTGCTTGGTGAAGCCATTTGGGTCGTGAAGGTCAGTTCGATAAGTTAAACGCATGTCAAGCAATCAACTGCAAGACTTGCTGTACGAGCGCCGTCGGGACCGGCTTTGTCAGTGGCAGATTCAGGCGCTTTTGCCCGGTTGGATAGCCCGCGGACTTAGCAGCGGCTAGTGTGGCGTCATCCAAATCAGCTGAGATGCTCAGGCTGACGTGGGCTTTGTAAGCGGCGATACTGACATAGTGCTTGTCACGTTCGTAAAACGGCAAGTTCCATTTAATTCTAGCCTTAAAATCCGGCAGTTCAGTGGTAATCAGCTGCACGAGATTATTGAGGATTGGTTGGGCCGCTTCGGCAACCTGATTAATGTAGGCCGTCGTATCAGTCACTTGGGGACGATTAGGCATGAGTAAAAGCTTCCTTTACTTTCGAAATGAATTGCGTCGTAGCAACCAAATGGTTAGGGCACATAGTGCAACGGCGATGAATACCGTAATCTCCCAACCGAATGGATTCTTCATGAACGGTAAGTCGACGTTTTGCCCGAAAAAACCGAAGACAATGTTGGGCATTGTCAGGACGATGGAGAAAATCGTCAGCACCCACATCGTGTTGTTCAAACTGTTGTCTAGAATGTTCGAGTAGGCGTTCGACACCCGGCCGATGATGTCTGAGGCAATGTTGGCCATTTCCAATCCTTGTTGTGCCTCGACAATAATATCGTCGAGCCGTTCTAATTGGGCCGCCGAGAATTTGACCGGTACAAACCGTTTGAGTGACTGCAACATGTCGTTATTACTTTTAAGGGACGTGAGGAAATAGACTAGCGTTGTTTCTAAGTCCATCAATTGAATAATGACCGAACGCTGAATTTGCTTTTTCATCTTCATCTGAATGTCTTGGCGTTGTTTATTGATCTTGTTGATGGCCGAAAAATATTGCCGTGATAGCTTGTACAAGACGTTAAAGATATGGTCGTATGGATGCAGGACATCTTCCCAATCGGCATCGATTTCGTCTGCCAACATATCCTCAACGAATATTGTGTTATCGGTCGTAAAAGTCAGTAGGGTGTGGTCAATCAACATGAAACTGACTTGGGCGGTATAAGTACCTTCCTCAACGTCTTCTGTGACCACGTCAAAAATAATGGTCGTGATGGCACTTTTGGCGTCATATTCCAACCGGCCTCGTTCGTGTTGATCGGTTGCGTAGCCTAACATTTCGTCGGTAACGTGTTCCTCACTTACGAGTTGATGATAATCATTTTCAGTGTAATTATTAACAGCGACCCAGCGAAAATCGTCGCTTAGTTCATGGACTTTTATCATTGTTTTTACTTCCAGCGTTTTGAGATATCTTCAATTTAACATGAGTTGCGAGACAACGCAAAGGAAGTTTTAAGGCCACCTAATTATTTAACAGTTGTTCTACTTAACTTTTCACACCATAACTGGTGACTGCGACTGAAAAGCGCTAACAATAAATCATAACTGATAATCAGTAAAATGACTGAAACGACGACGAGGTAGACATCCAGGCGGTTAAGGGTGGCACTAGGAACGTTGCCTAGACGATTGAATAACCATAAATCCAAGAATAAAAGTGGCAGGCCGATTAAGTAGAGCCCACTGTAATGGATAAGCAGTTGCCAGAGATTGGCCTGGTGACCACTGATGGTTACGATCTGACTATTGAGCAGGCGACCACCAATGGTTTTACCATGCCAACACCAGGCGGGCCCAATGAAGAAGAGGATGATATCGGCCAGGTATAGCCAGCGAAAATCATGTGGTAATGGCCAATTAAAATGTTTGACTAAGACGAAGTAGACGGTGTCAAAGGCGGCAATTGCGAGCCAATCGATGACCAACGCCCCAATGCGGCGCCAATTGATGGGGTGTTCCTGCCAATTCAACCGGGTACTGTGGTCGCGATTGCGCCACTGATTAGGAATCAGATGTAGACACCCAGCACCGACAATCCCACCAAGTGTGTTCATCATTAAATCGTCGACATCGAACATCCGGTAGGCTCGTGAGTAGTAGCCGTATAATCCGGTTAACTGCGTGGTTTCGAAGAACAATGAAATCGAGAAGCTCGTCAGGGTGATCAACCAGAGCGGCCAGCGGTGCCGCCACTTTAAGTAGGCACCGATCGGCATAAATAATAGAATATTGAAGAACGGCTGGAAGAACGTGTCAGATTTGAAGGCGGCTAACCAAGTACTGGGGTCCCCGAGTTCAAACGGCGTGAGTGCCTTCAACTGGGTGAGAAAGTAGAAGGGTTGTAAATTATACTCAGCAGTTGTTAGGCTAGCCACGGATGAGCGAGTCGGGAGTGGCAGAATAATTAGTAAGTAGGCTGCTGCCAAGTACCAAATAAACGAATAGGTACTGATCAAGTTACGCTCACTCAGTGTTTGACGTGTTCGGAGCTGGATAGTCAGGATAATCATGGCGAGTAGTAAGGTCATGATGGGTAAAGCTAAGATAACGATGTGCACGGGTTCCAGCAACGTACTGACAATGTGACTGGAAAGTGCGAGTTGATAAAGTTTTGTAATGAGTTCATGCATGGCTGGTCCCCCCTTTTTTGGGAATAGCGCTGTTCTTTAACTAATGTTGACTATATCATGGTATAAAGAAATTGTGACGATTAATATAAATAAATAAGTAAATTGTTAGACTTTCGCCGTGACTGCTAGCGTATTGTCGCGAATGACCGTTTCGACCATACTTGCTTATCTAAAAAAAATATGATTGAATAAGCATAAATTATGAGAGGGTGATGAGGATATGCTAATGGATGGGCATACCCACACGGAACTATGTCCGCATGGGAGTGGTGAAGCAACGGAAAAAATGATTCAACGGGCGATACAGCTAGGTTTTCAGCGGTATTGTATTACGGAGCACGCACCGTTACCACCGGCATTTTGTGACCAGTATGAAGGGACGCCGGCCGGTTATACTGAGGCGTCGTTGCGTGAGAACCAAGTAGCCGATTATTTGGCACTGGCTAACGGACTGAAGACCAAATATGCCGGGCAAATCGAGATCTCAGTGGGTTTTGAAGTTGATTTCTTACCAGAGCATGTTGCTTGGACGCGTGATTTTCTGAATACCTATGGTCCTCGGACGCAGGAAAGTATTTTGTCAGTCCATTTCATGCGGGGGTTACGGCAGCATTTCTGGTGTGTTGACATGTCAACGGATGATTTTGCAGCCGGTTTTGGGCAGTGGCTTAAGACGCCCCAACGTGTTTTTGAACAGTATTATCAGACGGTCTTGGCATCAGTACAAGCAGATCTGGGCCCTTACGCACCACAACGGATCGGCCACATGAGTCTCGTCCGCAAATATCAGGATTACTTTGGCTTGACTGAACCCTTGGATGTCCATAATCTTCAATTAGTAGATCAGACGTTGGCGTTAGTGAAGCAGCAACGGCGGCAGTTAGATTTGAATTTGGCTGGTCTCTACAAACCGTATTGTAATGATTTTTATCCCGGTCAACAGATTCTACAACGCGCTCAAAAGCTTGACATTCCGCTGGTTTATGGCTCTGATGCCCATGACATAGCCAGTGTGGGGCGTGGCTATCATCTTATAAAAAAATTAATTGAGGGTTGACAGCCGTCAGTTTAGTGATTACAATGAATTATAAATTAAACGACTAATCAAATTTTAATAAACGGTTGTGATTAGAACAAGTAATTAAGTCTTCCTCATCCAGAGAGCCCGGGTAGCTGAGAACCGGACAGACAGGCTTAACGAACACACATCTATGAACTGCTAAGGTGAACCAGTCTCATTAGCCTTAGCCGAATTGGTTTCGTTATCCAAGTTGACTTGATCAACATGAGGTCTGCCGTGCGAACGGTAGATGAAATAAGGTGGAACCACGCGTAAACGTCCTTTTAGCAAATTGCTAAGGGGGCGTTTTTTAGTTTCACCGATCCATGCGGTAAGTTTGCGTGACGGAATCGCAAGTCGCTCCGGTTAGCATGTAAGCAATTGATTAAGCGCGTTGATAAGTAACGATATGAATTAAACTGATTAGTTTTAAATAACGACGTTTTAGGAGGCGTAAATTATGTTGAAACACTTATTACCACTAGGAACCCGGGATGAATTTGGTCGGCGGGCACGTACCAAACAACACTTGATCGCGGTGATCCAAGCCCATTTTAAACAACGCGGGCTCGCGCCAATTGCAACGCCGTTATTAGAAAACGAAGCGGTGTTTGATCCATATCAGATGGGTAACTACCAACTATACCGCTTATTTGGCAACGATGGTCGCACCTTGGTCTTACGGCCGGACATGACCTTACCAGTTGCTCGCTTCATTAGCGCGACGAATGTCCCCTTACCGCAAAAGTTTGGTTATGTCGGCGATATCTTTCGAGTAAGCCGTCAATTATCAGGTTCATATAACCAAATCACACAAGCGGGAGTCGAATTAGTCGGTTACGCATCGCTGAAAGCCGAATTTGAATGTTTAACGATTGCCAACCAGCTTTCAAGTGAGCTGATTGCCGATGCTGTTGAAATCGAATTAGGAGATGCCCAATTTGCACAACGGGTCGTGGCCAGCTTGACTGGTGACGAAGGCGAACAACAAGCCATTTTAACCGCACTGTTCGATAAGCAAGTACCACGCTACACGAAATTGATTGCCAAGTACCGCGCACAGCCTTTATACGATTTTCTCAAAGCATGGCCGCGTTTGTTCGGGCGTCCAGAATGTATCTTCAAAGAATTAGCGGCAGCACCACTACCTGAAACAGTCCAACCAAGTCTGAAACGGCTTCAAACGGTGGTGGCCTGGATGCAACAAACGATGCCGGAGCAAGTCATCTCGGTGGATTTGAGTAGCCAAGCACCACAAAAATACTATACCGGCCTGACTTTTCGGGGTTATTCACAAGCGGGGGCTGGCTACCTGTTCAGCGGCGGCCGTTACGACAAACTGTTAACGAACTTTCAAGCTGAAGCAGAACCGGCTGTGGGAATGGGGTTAAACGTTGACTTGTTAACAACTTTAGCCACCGACCAACAGACCGCTTATGCTGAACAATTGATTTACTTTGAGCCTGAACAGTGGTCACAAGCGGAGGCATACTTAGCGAAACAACCGCACGCCATTTTGAGTTTGGCGGATGACTTAGCAGGTGCGCGCATCGAAGCACAACGTTTGAATGCCCAACTGATTGATTTAACTGGAGGTATGACCAATGACTGAACCACGTTTAAAGATTGCCTTGACTAAGGGCCGCGTCGAACAACAAGTCCTGCCGTTGCTGGAAGAAGCTGGACTGGATTGTTCGCAAGTCCGCAACAAGCAACGGCGGTTGATTTTTGATTCTGAGACGCAACCATATGAGTTTATTTTAGCGAAAGGGCCGGACGTGACGACCTTCCTCGAACGGGGTGCTGCTGATATCGGCATCGTTGGTAGCGATATTTTGACTGAACACGAGAGTACCCAATATGAACTGTTAGACTTGGGGGTTGGTAAGTGCCAATTTGTGCTAGCATCCACGGCCGACTTTGATCCCGTTGCACCACGACGCAAAATCATCGGCACCAAGTACCCATTGATTACCCAACGGTATTTTGATCGCTTGGGCCAAGATGTTGAAATTATTAAGATTGAAGGCTCGGTTGAATTAGCACCACTGACTGGCTTAGCCGACGCCATCGTAGATATCACCGAGACGGGGACCACGATTCGTGAGAACCATTTACAAATTTATGACTATTTACAACCAGTCTCGACCCGCCTAGTGGTCAACCGGTTAGCCTTAAAACAGCAACAAGCCGCCATCTTTGATTTAGTTGATCGGTTGGCCACAGTTGTTGATACGAATAATCCAAAGGAGTTTGTCTAATGAAAATTATTAATGAAGATTTAGCTAGTTTAAAACGCTTAGTTCAAACGAAGACCCAACAATTGACTGACTTAAAGGTTGAATCAGCGGTTCGCGAAATTATTGCCAATGTGATTAAAAACGGGGATGCCGCCGTCAAGGATTACGAAACCCAATTCGATAAGGTCACCTTGACCGACTTTAAGTTGTCACAAACTGTTATTGATGATGCTTATAACAATCTGGACCCGCAAGTGAAGGACGCCTTGTTGTTAGCTAAACGCAATATCACGAGTTTTCACGAAAAGGAAAAGGCGACTGGCTTTATTGATGCTGAACAGCCTGGCGTTCTACGAGGGCAGAAGTTAATGCCGCTTAATCGGGTTGGCTTATACGTTCCAGGTGGCACGGCAGCCTATCCATCGACTTTACTGATGAGTGCCTTGCCCGCTAAGATTGCCGGCGTTAATGAAGTCATTATGGTGACGCCACCACAAGTCGATGGCATCAATCCAGCCGTTCTTGCTGCAGCCAAAATCGCTGGCGTCGACGCCATCTATCAAGTGGGAGGCGCTCAAGCAATTGCTGCGTTAGCTTATGGGACTGAGTCGATTCCAGCGGTCGACAAGATTATTGGTCCTGGGAACATTTTTGTGGCGACTGCTAAGAAGCAGGTCTTTGGTCAGGTGGCGATCGACATGGTGGCCGGCCCGTCAGAAATTGGTATTTTAGCGGATGATTCAGCTGATCCTCGGCAATTAGCGGCTGACTTATTGAGTCAAGCAGAACATGACCGTCGAGCCCGGCCAATCCTAATTACGGATAGTGCCGACTTAGCGCAGGCCGTCAGTGACAACGTGACGTCACAGTTGAAAGTTTTGCCACGAGAAGCGATCGCTACCGACGCTGTTAACGAAAAAGGCTTCATTGCCGTTGTCGCAAAGGTTGAAGAAATGTTTGACTTGATGAATACGGTGGCACCAGAACACTTGGAAGTGCAATTGAAGAATCCAACTCAGTACTTGAATTTAATCAAAAATGCCGGGTCGGTCTTCTTAGGACGCTACGCCTCTGAACCACTCGGTGACTACGTTGCTGGTCCGAACCACATCTTACCAACGAGTGGCACGGCCCGTTTCTCATCACCACTTGGCGTCTATGATTTCGTTAAGCGAACGTCCTTTATCCAATACACTAAGGACGCTTTGGCTAAGGAAGCTCCGGCGATTACCACGTTGGCACGGGTCGAAGGTCTGGAAGGCCATGCTCGTGCGATTGAGAGTCGTTTTGACACCTATTACGATTAGGGCGTAATTAGTAGTTGATACTGATTGTGATTACAGCCGGTAGTCGTTTTAGCAGATGAGGAGGAAATGAACATGCGACAAGCAACGATTAAACGTGAAACGAAAGAAACCCAGATTGAAATCAGTTTGAATTTAGACGAACAGAGCGGTATCGAAATCGATACCGGGATAGGCTTTTTGAACCACATGTTGAACTTATTTGCGAAGCACGGGCGCTTCGGGTTGGTCGTGAAGTGTCACGGCGACCTCGACGTTGACCCGCACCACACTACTGAAGATACGGGAATCGTGCTTGGCGAATGCTTTAAGCAGGCGTTGGGTGATAAGCAGGGAATTGAACGGTACGGGACGGAATTTGTGCCAATGGATGAGACTTTAGGTCAGGTCAGTGTCGACCTAAGTGGACGGTCATACTTAGTTTTTGATGCCGAGCTCACGAATCCGCGGCTCGGTGGCTTAGATACGGAGACAGTCGAAGATTTCTTCCAAGCCGTGGCCTTTGCTGCTGAAATGAATTTGCACGCACGCATCCTGTACGGCCGTAACACTCACCACAAAGTTGAAAGTTTGTTCAAAGCGTTTGGGCGGGCAATGCGCGCGGCTGTCACGATTAATCCAGATATTCAGGGGGTCAACTCTACGAAAGGCGTGATTTAAATGTTTGCAATCGTCGATTATGATACGGGTAATACCCGTAATTTGAAGAAAGCTTTTGACTACCTGCAAGTGTCAACCATCTTAACGGCTGACCCGCAACAATTAGCGGCCGCTGACGCAGTTATTTTACCCGGTGTGGGAGCTTTCGCAGCTGCAATGGCCGCTTTAAAAGAACGCCAGTTAGTCGGCGTGTTACAAGCATTGGCGCGGAGTGGCAAACCCGTTCTCGGTATTTGCTTAGGCATGCAGCTCTTGTTTGAAAGTAGTTCCGAGTACGGCGAGCATGCTGGGCTAGGCTTGTTAAGCGGCCGGGTTAGCGCTTTGCCAACGGACTTGAATGTCAAAGTCCCACAGATGGGGTGGAATCAGAACGAGCTTCGGCGTCCTGATAGTCCCTTTGCCAGTATTGACGCGGCCTATACTTACTTCGTTCATTCGTACTATGCGGTATGTCCGGCAACTGAAATCGTGGCGACAGTTCAACACGGCGTCCAGGTTCCAAGTATTGTTCAGCATCAAAATGTGATTGGGATGCAGTTTCACCCGGAGAAGAGTGGTCGAGTCGGATTACAACAACTAGCAGCTTTTAAGGAAATGGTGAGTGCAAATGATTTTTCCAGCAATTGATTTACGAGCCGGTCAGAGTGTCCGGCTCTACCAAGGTGATTTTAAACAGGCGACATTGATTAATCCTGATCCTGTTGTTCAAGCCCAACAAATTAACGCAGCGGGCTTGCAGCAATTACACATGGTCGATTTGGATGGTGCCAAGTCAGGGCGCCCAGAAAACTTCGCGACAATCACGGCGATCCGGCAAGCATTTACCGGGACGATCGAGCTCGGTGGAGGTATTCGAACCTACGAGCTGGCGACTCGTTATCTCGAATTAGGAATCGATCGCTTAATCTTGGGGTCAGTTGCGTTGACTGATCCACGACTGGTCAAACGACTGTTAAGTGAGTTTGGTGGTGAGCGAATTGTGATTGGGTTAGACGGAACCAATGGTTATGTGGCAATTAAAGGCTGGTTGGAGCAGTCACAGACCAAGATGAGTACATTAATGAAGACAATGACTACGAGTGGTGCCAAGCACTTTATCGTGACCGATGTCGCCCGTGATGGCACGATGCAAGGCCCTAACCTTGCGTTATACCAAGAACTACAAGCACAGGTGCCCACGGCCAACCTGATTGCCAGCGGTGGCGTTCGGAATTTGACCGATGTTCAAGTGTTACAAGCCAGTGGGTTCAAGGATGTTATTATTGGCAAGGCGTTAGCTGAAGGCGGTGTGACACTGGCCGAATTAGCGGGGGTGACTGAATGTTAGCAAAGCGGATTATTCCGTGCTTGGATGTGGCGGATGGTCGGGTCAAGAAGGGCGTTAATTTCGTCAACTTGACGGATGTCGGAGATCCGGTGGCGATTGCAGCTGCCTATCAGCAACAGGGCGCGGATGAACTTGTCTTTTTAGATATTGCAGCCACCAATGAGCACCGCGAGACGATGGCCGCCATGGTCGAACAAGTCTCAGCTCAGGTCTTCATGCCACTGACGATTGGTGGCGGAATTACAAGCGTTGCTGATATGCAACGAATCTTACGTGCGGGTGCTGATAAGACGGCTATTAATTCGGCTGCAGTTGCCAACCCTGAACTGATTCGTGCCGGTGCTGAAAAATTTGGTAACCAGTGCATTGTTGTTGCGATTGACGCGGCGTGGGATGCGGCAGCTGGTCAATATCGTGTCTATACACATGGGGGTCAGCAAGCGACCGACCTCGATGCAGTGGCGTGGGCCAAGCAAGCGGTCGCCTTAGGGGCTGGCGAGTTATTGGTCACTAGCATGGATCGCGATGGCACTAAGGCGGGGTTTGATACCAAGTTATATCAGGCCCTGGGAGCAACGGTCAATGTGCCAATCATTGCCAGCGGCGGTGCGGGTAACTTACAAGACTTTGTGGATGTTTTTAGCACAACCCCGGTTGATGGTGCATTGGCGGCTTCCGTCTTTCACTTTGGCGAGTTAACGATTGCAGATGTCAAAGCGACATTAAGAAAACAAGGAGTGGTCGTAAGATGAAACCAGACTTTGAAAAGGGTGACGGCTTACTGACAACGGTCGTCACCGACGCGGATACGAAGGATGTCTTAATGGTCGCGTGGATGAACGCGGAAAGCTATCAACGGACATTGGCGTCGGGCCAGACGTGGTTTTGGTCACGGTCTCGGCAAGAACTTTGGCACAAAGGCGCTACGAGCGGCAATTTACAAGATGTCGTTAGTATGACGCTGGATTGCGATCAAGATACGCTATTGGTCGCAGTTCATCCGCATGGTCCTGCTTGTCATACGGGACATACGAGTTGTTTCTTTAACCCGGTTGAACTAGAACCGGGCGCCTAAGGATTGATGACGATAGCCGCATGAGTTGGGAGTTAGATGGCTGATTGGTTGGAAAATGCGGTCCCAACGGTCGATAAGCAGGATTGTTTTTAACCCGTATTAAATTGATGAATATATTATAGAAGAAAGTGGTGTCGAATATGCAAAATATGGAAGAATTATACGAACTGATCAAACAACGGAAGGCAACGCCTAAGAAGGGATCCTACACAGATTATTTATTTACTAAGGGACTGGATAAGATTTTAAAAAAGGTTGGTGAGGAATCAACCGAAGTTATTGTGGCGGCCAAAAATCCCGGTGACGACGAATTAACCTATGAGACAGCCGACTTGTTGTATCACGTTTTAGTGTTATTGGTCGAACGTGGTGTTAGTTTTGACCAGATTAAGCAAGAATTGGCTAAACGTGAAGGTAAGATGAGTGACTATAAGGATCGGCCCGAAATTAAGAACCTATAGGAGGTAGCCGAATGAAAGCTAGTATTGAACAGTTAGAACCCTATGTGCCCGAAAAGCCGTTGGCGACCCTCCAAGCTGAGTTAGGATTGACAGAATTAGTCCGGTTATCAGCTAACGAGAACCCGTATGGCACCTCGCCAAAAGTGGCGACCGCTGTGAAGAATTGGGACTTCACCCAGAGTAATCGTTATCCCGATGCCGACGCACAGGAGTTACGACAAGCAGTGGCCCAGCAACAGGGAATCGACCCGAATAGCATCGTTTTTAGTGTAGGTCTTGATGAGATGATCGTGATGTTATCACGGACATTCTTAGCCACCAACGACCAGGTGCTAGTGTCCGCACCGACGTTTTCAGAATATGGACTACATGCTGAGATCGAGGGGGGGCAATTAATCAGTGTGCCAACGTTGCCTAATGACCATGTGAACTTCGAAGGCTTAATGAAGGCCATTACGCCCCGCGTGAAGATGGTTTGGCTGTGTAATCCGAACAATCCGACGGGCACCGTGGAATCATTAGCGGCAATTGAAGCGTTCGTCCAGCAAGTACCCCCGGAGACGATGGTCCTGATTGATGAAGCCTACATTGATTTTACACCGGGCGCGGCTCAAGTAACGGCCATGCAGTTACCAGCCAAGTACCCGAATGTAGTGGTCATGCGGACATTCTCCAAAGCATATGGGTTAGCTAACTTTCGAATCGGGTACGCCGTTTTTAATACCAAATATGCCACAACGATGCAAACTATTCGGCTTCCATACAATGTGAATTCCTTGGCTCAAGTGGCAGCCCTGGCGGCAATCGATGATCCTAATTTTGTGAAACAAACGGTCCAAAAAAATGCGACGGAACGTGCTAAGTGGATGGCATTCTTTGATGATCAGGGTGTCACTTACGATCAATCTGGCGCGAACTTCATTTTCTTTAAGTATCCGAGTGCCACGCAACTGGCTGACTATTTAGTGCACCATGGGTATCTGATTCGCACTGGCTTACGGCCAGGGTGGTTACGACTAACGGTCGGAACGGCTAGCGATAATCAGCAACTCCAACAATTAATTCGTGATTTTAAGGCCTAGAATTGGCGCAAAGAAACCTGAGCAATCGGTTTCTTTTTTTGTTGCCCTAACTGCTGAACAAATTCGAGGCAGCTGGTCCGAAAGGATAGTTGTCAATAACACCTGCTAAACCATTAACTCAAGTGTTGACTTCGACGCCACTCTAAGCAGTAAAATTAGGGTGATAAAATATAGGAGGGACAACAATGTCAGAATTAGATAAATTAGCAGCCGGGGAATGGTATCAATTTAAAGATGCTGAGGTGGCCGCTCAAAAATCGCGGGCTGCCAAGTTATGCCAAGAGTTCAATCAGATCGATGCAACAAATCCAGATGCGCAAACTGCCAAGATTCAAGAGATTCTTGGTAGTTACGGTCGCAATCTTTCCGTTCAAGCAGACTTTAATTGTGATAATGGTCGTAATATTCATGTTGGTGATAATTTTCTTAGTAATTATAACTTAACTATTTTGGATATCGCGCCGGTTCATATAGGGGATAACGTGATGATTGGCCCCAATGTTGATATTTATACGGTCAATCACCCGTTGACGGCTAGTGGTCGACGCGCTAACTTGGCCCAGGGCCATCCAGTCACGATTGGTCATGATGTTTGGATTGGGGGGAGAGCGGTGATTACGCCTGGCGTGACGATTGGTAATAATGTTGTGATTGCGGCTGGAGCAGTCGTTACTCATGACATGCCTGATAATACGTTGGTGGCCGGGGTACCAGCCAAAGTTATTCGACAATTAGAATAAGAAAGGTCGCAATTGGCTAGCTTTTTGGGCACTTATTTTACTCATTGGCATGATGAGTCGTAAATACGACGAAAATAAGGTTTATTTTTGAAAATTAGTCCACGTAAGCGGCACCAATTATTTTTACAGGTATACTTAGATTAACAAACTAATATTAAGAGAAAGAGGATGCCGTTTGTTACATTTAATCGAACAGTTGTATGGACCCTTCTTCAGTGCGACTAACTGGGGTAACGTCATCACATCTGCTAATGACTGGTTAATCATTTTATCGTTAGCAATTATTGAGTGTTTACTATCAGTTGATAATGCCGTTGTCTTAGCTGCTCAGACCCAGAGTTTAGATAATTTACAAGAGCGGGAAAAATCGTTATTCTATGGCTTGTGGGGGGCCTATATCTTTCGGTTTTTAATTATTGGGATTGGCACGTATTTGATCAGTTTTTGGGAGATCAAAGTGTTAGGTGCGGCTTACCTTGGGTACTTGGTGTATCGATACTTTAGTCAGCCGAAAAATGGGGCCAAGGTGGCACAGAAACCCAAGCAACAACGACGCTTCTTCGGACTAAGCAACTTCTGGTCGGTCGTCATTCAGATTGAAATGATGGATATCATTTTCTCAATTGATTCTGTATTGGCGTCATTGGCAATTTCGGATAATCCGGTGATTGTTTTGATTGGTGGGATGATTGGGATTGCCTGCATGCGGGGCATTGCCGAGGTCATTATGCGCTTAATGCGCAAGATTCCCGAGTTGGAAACCATGGCGTATTGCTTGATTGTCTTGATTGCCATCAAATTATTTATCTCAATTCCTGCCATTGGTTGGGATATTCCCGCAACGGCTTTTGGTGGTATCGTATTAGTAGCATTTATTATTACGTTGCTGATTCATTTTTGGCGTCGGCGCCGCAATGAACAGTGCGTGGAAGGAAAGGTGCGTAAATGATGAAATTAGGTTGGATTGGTACCGGCGTCATGGGGGCAGCGATTGTCCGTAACCTGATGACGGCCGGCTATGACGTAACGGTTTATAATCGAACAAAAAGTAAGGCGGATGCGCTAGTTGCGGCGGGGGCCACTTGGGCTGATACACCGGCTGCCGTGGCAGAAACGAGTGACGTGATTTTCACCATGGTTGGGTTCCCACGGGACGTCGAACAAGTTTATTTTGGTGATCACGGGATTTTCAGTGGATTGGCCGCTGGAAAAACGGTAATTGACATGACGACGAGCCAACCCAAGTTAGCCGTTAAAATTGCGACGTACGCGCGTGAACATGACATGCACGCTTTGGATGCGCCCGTGTCCGGCGGTGATATTGGCGCCAAAAATGCCACTTTGACGGTGATGGTCGGTGGCGATGCCGATACGTACGAGGCGATGTTACCATTATTTAATGTGCTTGGTCACAAGGTCAATCATTTTGGGGATGCTGGTACTGGTCAACATGCCAAGATGGCCAATCAGATCATGATTGCAGGGACGATGACTGGGTTAACTGAAATGTTATTGTATACCAAGGCAGCCGGTCTTGATCCGGAAAAAGTCTTGGCAACGTTATCTAGCGGTGGTGCTGACAACTGGAGCATGGATAATTACGTGCCCCGGATTCTGAAGGACGATTACACGCCCGGCTTTTTTGCCCGCCATTTTCTTAAAGATTTGCGGATTGCTTTGAGTGAGGCGGATGCGATGGGACTTAATCTGGTTGCGACGGCGCAGGCTAAACGACTTTATGAAGTAATGGTCGATGTCAAAGGCTTGGGTGATCAAGGAACTCAGGGATTGATTAATATTTATTAGCGCGTGGCTGACTTGATGAAAGTCGCTCAAACATCATATATTTATTGAAATAATAGTTATCAAGGCGGGAATTCAGCGAGTTTAATCTTTCTGAATCCCCGTCTTTTATTAACATGATACGCATTATGCGAGGTAATTTGTCATGAATCGTGATTAAAACATGCCAGTTATGTCAGTTCAAAAGCAGCCAGCTTAGGCCTGCTGGAAAAAGTTCGAGTTAGCGTAAAATTACTTAGTTGACGCGTCCTACGCCGACTTCCAGGCATTTCTGCCAATTGCTGGAACGCGGTGGACACAGATTTAAGCCGCAGACCACGTCTTAAATACTGGTCTTCCACGCTTTAATGCCATATTGGTGAAACGTGCTCGGGTGAGACTGAACCTCACACTCTTGGCAGTACTGAGCATTGGCCGAAACGCCTTCCAGTCGGGACAGTGTTCGAATGGCGGACATGGATGTACCCAACCATTGATGGACTTGTCATTGCTTTTTATAAACGATAACTTTGTCAATCAACTGTCAGACAGAAAATGATATTGTGATAGTTTACTATTCCCAAATCACCATAGTAATAATTAAACGTCTCGACAAAGTGGTTAACGCCACCCTAACGTTATGTTTAAAGTTCCAGTAAAAAATATAGTCAGCGACTAATTGTACCAAGTTAAGTGGCTGTTCATTTGCCATTTGAGCGGCTTCCCGACTGGAGGGGCTGGGTGACAATGCTCAGTAGCCAAATTATTCTTAGCTG
>OLQI01000015.1_pt1 | contig 220629 bp, 201 predicted proteins | sample 1672171 | NCBI WGS metagenome assembly OLQI01 (sample SAMEA3136655, study PRJEB25190) | human gut metagenome
GGACGATATGTCCTTTTGTTGTACATAAAAATAGTGTTGATGGATTTTATCCATCGACGCTAAATATCATAGGCCCCAAACTAACTTCCATCAACAATCAGTATATGTTGACGTTACGGCGTTTTGTATTCAATTCGACGTAACATGAAACTCATTCAATTTTTTCCTGTTTAATTGTTCAGATTAAGGTGAAAAAATTCAGAATTGTTCAAATGGAGGGCAATATGGTAAGTCGAGATGATCGTGTTTTACACATACTTAAGATATTGAACAAACACCCCAGAATTAGTGTGAAAAGACTAATAGAACTAACTGGCGAAAGCGTTTCTACAATGCGACGCGATCTAATTGTTTTGGAACAGTCGGGAAAAGTCAAAAGGACATTTGGAATGGTCTCTTTATTGGAAAATACCAATATTGAATTTGCGTCACCTTTTCGATATCGGACGCATGTCGAAGAGAAAAAGGTAATTTGTCGATTATTAGCAAGAAGGGTTATCAAAGATAATCAAGCACTGTTCATTGATCCGAGTACAACGACGGCGTATTTACCGAATTACTTATCGGAGCGACAAAACGTCAAGGTGATTACCGACAATCTGCAGTTCGCGATTGCTGCTAATCAAATGACAAATTTAAATCTATTCTTAACTGGTGGTTCGTTACGGCCTAATTCCAATTCATTATTGGGTAATCATACAATTCAAGATATTGCGATGTTTAGACCGCAGTTAGCAATTGTTTCTTGTAGCACGTTGGATAATACGGGAGCGTATATTGCAGATATGGATCAGGCAGATGTTAAGATTGCGATGATGAAAAGTGCTCGTGAAAGCATTCTTGTTGCAGACCACACTAAGTTTCAGTCTGTTAATTCTGACTATATTCGGTTAGCCAGCTTTCCTGCCTGGTCAAAGATTGTGACTGATAGAGCACCGAAAGATCAGTTTTTAAAACATATGGCGGCACTCGGTGTTAAAGTCATTTACCCGGGGTCTAAATAAATTTAGTGAAATAATAAATATCGGCCATTAGTTTGTATCACTATATAGTGAATACAGACTAATGGCCGATATTTGCGTTATGCTTAGCGATCAGTGCTGGGGAGCGTCTTATAATAATTTTTATACTTCTGATAAAAGAATGTTTTGTTCTTAATTCCGACTTGTTCCATGATTGTAGCGATGGGTAGTGAGGTAGATGCAATTAGCGTGTGGGCTTGAATTAGTCGTTGCCGAGTTAGAACTTCACTAAAAGTTTGGCCAACTTCAGACTTGAAGATGTTACTTAAATAATTTTTATTATAATTATAGCGATTTGCTAATTCCTCCAAGCTTACGGTCTTATACTCTTCGGCAATTGCTTTTAGGACCTTAATGGCTAGCAGACTAGATTTATTTTCTTGATGAGGGCCATTCAAAGGATATTCACGAACCAATTGGACCAGTAAAATTGATAAATAGGATTTAATAATGCTGTTCGAAAAATCACGCTTTAAATAATACTCATCGATGATCCGGTCTAAAGTTTCCTGGACTTCGGTATTACGCTTTTTGGTAAATACGAGGTAGTCCCGCTTATGGTTACTATCTTCAATAACTTGACTGAGCAAAAAGTCATAAAAAATGTTATTGCTTCTACGAAGGTCATTTAACAGGTTAATACTGATGTTTTTGGTTCTGAAAAGAATGTTTATTAACAAATCATTATCACCTAAAGCCTTGATTGAGTGCGTTGATCCTTCATCTAAAAGCAATAAATCACCGGTATTTAGCGTTATCTTCTTATCATCAACAATTTCAGTTGCATGACCTTGTAGCATATAGTTCATTTCCAAAAAAGTATGAGTGTGAGTTGGATAATCTGCATAGCGATTATGACGACTGATATAAATGTCTTTATTCTTAAAAAAATAATTACTTAGTACGCGTCCATGTTCCTTTAAAGAAAGCTCCTGGTTAATGGCATAGGGTGGCATGTCTTCAACGAAACAGTGAGACGCTTTTTGCTTTTCTTCAATCAACGTTGTTTGCTTTAAAGCGTTCAAAATACGTGTGTTCATTCACAATCCTCCCTGTAAATATGATACTAATGTACCTTTTAAGAGTTATTGTAGCACCTTAATGGTTGCGGTTACAATGTGCTTGTAAATAAATGAAAACGCTTACCAAAAGGAGGGTATTTAAAATGAGTAATAACCAAAAAGAATCACACGGCTCAACAATTGCCGTATCAATTACTAATTTTTTGGATTCTGGGTCAATTGTTGCTGGTGCAAGTGGTTTAACACTATGGACTAAAGCCTTGGGATTATCAAGCTTTCAGGTTGGACTACTAGGTGCATTGAGTGCCAATGCATTTGGTTCTGCGATTGGGGCTTTGATTGGTGGTCACTTGTCAGATAAATATGGTCGGAAAGTTATCTATACCTATGACATGCTTGTTTATATGCTAGGGACGATTATTGTGGCAGCCTCAGTTAATTTTCCAATGTTATTAGCCGGCTTCCTGATTACTGGGATTGCGGTCGGCGCTGGGGTTCCTGCATCGTGGACTTATATTTCAGAAACGTCAGAATCAACTAATCGGGCGGAGAACATTGGTATTTCACAATTCGCTTGGTCATTAGGGCCCGCCATTATTTTTGCAGCCGGTGTTGCCTTATCGCCACTAGGTGTCATGGGTAATCGGATCTTATTCATTTTCTTAACAATTGTTGCCTTTATTGCATGGCGTCTTCAAAGTAAATTGGACGAATCACAAGTCTGGGTTGAACAGAAACAACACGAGCGGGCGACTGGTGAGAAGCCACATCCATATCGTGACTTATTCTCAAATGTCATTAACTTAAAGTCATTGCTATTTTTAATTGGTGTTTACATGTTCTGGAATCTAGTTGCCGGTGCAATGGGCTTCTTTATGCCATACGTTTATGAAACTGCTGGTGGGTTAACAAATCTACAGGCCAACTTACTGCAAGCCGTCCTTTGGATCTTTACCGCAGTTGCCACTTATGTTGGTTTTGCCCGCTATGGTGATCGTGCTAATCACCGAATCTTCTTTGCAGTTGGGGCTGCAATGGCCGTCGTTTCTTGGGTTGTCCTGACATTTGCCGGGATGAACTGGACTAGTCTTTGGATTTTCGTTGCTGTTTGGGGCATCTCCGCAGGGATCGGGGCTCAAGCGTGGTACGCACTATGGGCGACTGAATTATTCCCAACTAAGTATCGTGCAGGCTCTCAAGGCGTGATGTTCTTCGTCGTCCGTGGCTCAGCTGGTATTTGGTCAATTATCTTCCCAACTATTCTGACGACGATGGGCTTCAAAGCTGCCGGAACATTTATGATTGGATTATTGTTAGTTTCATTGATTATCGGGGTCATTTGGACACCTCAGACTCGCGGCAAATCACTGGAACAAATTACAAAGGAACGTTATGGTGACGAATTTGACGAAAGTGACGCCAAAGATAAACAGACACCGATTAATTCAAATGCTACTGGAGATGTGAAGTAATGAAATCTTATATTGCCGTAGACATTGGCGCTTCTAGCGGGCGTTTAATGCTCGGTCAGCAAAAGCGTGGCCAGCTAACGTTAAAGGAAGTGCATCGTTTCTCCAATGGATTTGCGATGAAGGATGGTCATGATCGCTGGGATGTTGATCATTTAATCCATGAAATCTTTAAAGGCCTTGAAAAAGTCAAAAAGATGGGGATAAAGGATGTTGAGTTAGGAATTGATACTTGGGCAGTTGATTATGTACTTGTCGGTGAAAACGGACATAAATTGGAGGATCCAATTAGTTATCGTGATAAGCGGACACATAATGCGATCCAACAGTTAACTAGCGACCTACCCAAAGAGTACATTTACGAAAAGACTGGCATTCAGTTCCAAGACTTTAACACGCTCTATCAATTGTATAAAGAGAATCATGATTTATTGGCTAAGACGGACAAGATTATGATGATGCCGGATTATCTCGGATATGTTTTGACGGGTAATGCAGTTACTGAAATCACGAATGCCTCTACCACTCAGATGTTGAACTTGCGTGTCGGTTTATTTGATAAAGATTTGTTAGGCAAAGTCAACGTGTCTCAAGACCAATTTCCACGACTAGTTGAGTCCGGATCGGTTCTGGGAAATGTGAGCCACAAATGGCACACTCAATATGATATTCCGGAAGTTGAAGTTGTGACGGTCGCAACCCATGACACGGCCTCGGCGGTTGTTGGAACGCCAGGTGAAGGTGATCGGTGGGCATTCCTTAGTTCAGGAACATGGTCACTACTAGGAACTGAGTTAAATGTGCCAGAAAATGGATTACAAGCATTTCATGAGAACTATACGAATGAATGGGGCGCATACGGGACTTACCGATTCCTAAAAAACATTATGGGGTTGTGGGTTGCCCAATGTGTTCGTCATGAACTAGGTGATCAGTATAGCTTTGGTGAACTGGCTGACTTGGCGCAACAAGTAAGACCATTCCAACAATTCATTGATATCAACGATGAACGCTTCACTAATCCCGAAAATATGATTAAGGAACTCCAGGATTATTGCCGTGAAACAAAGCAGACGATACCGGAAACACCGGGTGAATTATTCCAGGCAATCTATTCTAATCTGTCTTTGTTCTATGCCAATGAATTGAATAAACTTGACCGTATCTTGGGCTACCACATTGATACACTGAATATTGTTGGTGGCGGAAGTAACGTTGCTCTGATGAATCAGTTAACGAGTACCCTGGCTAATATCAAGGTTGTGGCGGGTCCGAGTGAAGCCACTGCAGTTGGAAACATTATGGTTCAAATGATTACTAGTGATGAAGTAGAGAACATTGGAGCGGGCCGGCGGTTGATTGAAACGTCATTTGATCTAAAGCGGTACTTGCCGGAGACCAATAAGTATGGCGACATTTTAAAAGAGTATCAACGATTTCTAACAAATAAATCTAAGGAGATGGTTTAAATGGTTCGGTTAGGACAAGTGATGTATTTACACAAAGACGCCTACGAAGAATATGCTAAACGGCACGCGGAACTATGGCCAGAAATGAAGACGGCGCTTAAGAAGTATGGTGCAACGAATTATTCAATTTTCTTAAATAAATTAACTGGCCAAACCTTTGCTTACCTTGAGGTTCCAGACGAAGCGACTTACAACGAGATCGCTGAAACTGATATTTGTAAAAAGTGGTGGAAATATATGGAGCCGTTGATGGATACAAATGAGGACAATAGTCCAGTCACGACTGATTTACAAGAAGTCTTTCATTTAGATTAACCTGAATTACTTATTGAATACGAGGAGGAAATACTAATGGTTAAAACTGACGAAGTCGAAAAAGCCTATCAAGTTGCAAAAGAACGTTACGCTGAAATTGGTGTTGATACTGAAAAGGCCATGGAAGCACTAAAGAAGGTCAAGTTGTCTGTTCATTGTTGGCAAGGTGATGATATTCATGGTTTCTTGAACCCTGATCAAGAATTAACTGGTGGGATCGGTGTTTCGGGTGATTACCCAGGTATTGCGCGGACTCCAGATCAATTAACTGGTGACTTGCACGAAGCATTATCATTAATTCCTGGGAGTCATAAAGTCGCTTTGCATACTTTGTATGCGGTTACAGATAAGAAAAAAGATTTTAACGAAGTTGGTCCGGAAGACTTCAAATATTGGGTAGATTGGGCTAAACAAGAAGGTATTGGCTTAGATATGAATCCAACCTTCTTCTCCCATCCAATGGTTAAGCATAACTTTACGTTAGCTAGTCCTGAAAAGTCAGTACGAGACTACTGGATTGAAGTTGGTAAGAAATCGCGGGAAATCGCAAATTACTTTGGGCAAGAATTAGGCCAACAATCGGTTAATAACTTCTGGATTCCAGATGGTTTTAAAGATAACCCAATTGATAAACAAGCACCACGGGAACGGTTGATTGAGTCCCTAGATGAAGTCTTTGCCAAGAAGTACGATGAAAAGAATACGATCGAAGCTGTCGAAGGTAAGCTGTTCGGTACGGGGATTGAATCTTATACGGTTGGCTCCCATCTGTTCTATAACAACTATGCCATCAGCCGGGGCAAACTCTGGACGATTGATGCTGGGCACTGGCACCCAACGGAAGATGTTTCGGATAAGTTCTCTGCTTTCATGCCGTTTGGCAAAGGATTAATGTTGCACGTTTCACGTCCAGTTCGTTGGGACAGTGACCATGTTGTAATCTTTGACGAAGCTTTACAACGGATTACTCGGTCATTGGTTCGTGATAACGAGTTGGAACGGACTAACATCGGTTTAGACTTCTTTGATGCTACGATCAACCGAGTATCTGCATGGGTTATCGGTGCGCGGGCAACGCAAAAGGCCTTATTACAAGCGATGTTAGCACCAATTGATGATTTGAAGAAAGCTGAATTAAACTACGACTTTACGAAGCGGTTGGCGGTTACTGAAGAATTGAAGTCCTTCCCATTTGGTGCTGTTTGGGATGAATTCTGCTTGAAGAACAATACACCAGTAGGAACTGATTGGCTTGATGAAATTCATAACTATGAACAGAAAGTCCAATTCCCTCGGGACAAAAAAGTAGTTACGGAATAACGACGGTTAGTTACAACAAAAATTAACAAGAAAAGGTTGGCAATGATTATGACAGACTTTATTGATTCACCATATGTACGTGATATGGCACAAACAACGGAAAATTTATATCGACATGGCTGGGACGAACGGAATGGCGGCAACGTGAGTCTACGACTGACTAAAGAGGAAGTTGAAGCCTATGCTGGTACGGATAAAGTTTTACGTCAGATTCCAATTAAATTTGATGCCAGTGAATTAGCGGGCAAGTATTACTTAGTTACGGGAACTGGCCGGTACTTTAAGAATATGGTCGAATTTCCAGAACGTGACATGGGCTTGATTCGAATCAGCGAAGTCGGCAACAGTGTTGATTTAATGTGGGGCTTCAATGATGGTGGTGAACCAACTAGCGAATTTCCATCACACTTAATGAGCCACATTGCTCGGTTGAAGCAAGATCCTGATCAACGGGTTATCATGCATTGCCACCCAACTAACTTGGTTGCAATGACCTTTACGATTCCGTTGTCATCTAAGCGGTTCAGTCGGACGCTATGGAAGATGCATCCAGAATCAATCGTTGTCTTCCCAGAAGGCGTAGGCGTTATCCCATATATGTGCCCAGGAACTAATGAAATCGGTGAAAAGACGGCTGCTAAGATGGCCGACTACCGGGTAGTTGTATGGCCACACCATGGCGTCTTCGCAGCTGGTGACTCTCTGGATGAAACTTACGGGTTAGTTGAAACAGTTGAAAAGTCAGCATTAATCTACACGACGATTCGTGAACAAGGTGGAGAAGTCTTGCAATCGTTGACCGACAAAGATTTCCGTGACTTAATCAAGCGTTTTGACTTGAAAGCCAATGAAGACTTCTTAACACCAGATGCAGTCGGAGCAACGGTTGACTAAGTTTGGCCTGAGAAGAGGGTTATCATGGCAGTTACCAAGTTAGTGATGCCCAATCATGATTGGCTAAAACGATGGTTATTTCTCGGATTATCACTCCTAATTAATTCGATTGGTCATGCATTAACCGTTGTTATGAACTTGGGCAGTGCAGTATGGACAGCTTCAGCAGTAAATCTGTACCATCTATGGCCACTAAGCTTGCGAGCGACATTGTTTACTTGTGGTGTGCTGGTGGTTACTATGAATGCTATCTTGATTCACCAAATCATTTGGCGACGTGTAATCGGTAATTTGTTATTTACTTTACCGTTCAGTTTCTTGATTCAATGGTTTACTGACTTGATTCAGCGGAGTGAGATTGCAGAATTACCGTTGGCATTACGAATTGTCATCGATGTGTTTGGTGTGCTATGTGTTGCTTTAGCGACATCAATTTATCAACGCGCAAACTTAGTTCTGCATCCGAACGATGACTTTATGCAGATTATACGGTTCCGCTATGTGCATGGAAATGCTACAGTGGCGCAAATAGTTCACTATATACCACCGATAATTATTATGATGATTACGTTTGGCGTTAGTGGGCACTTATGGGCCGTCAATGTTGGTACCGTTATTTGCTTGTTCTTTCAAGGCACGTTCATTGGTTTCTTCGATAAACATATCTTTCTTAATTTAAAGCATTACGGATTAGATACGATGCAACGTAATTGATTTTTAAATGGGGGTCTGAATCTCTTGGCGAGGTTTGGATCTTCTTTTGTCTTTTATACAGAAATTTTTGCTTAATGAGGTGTGAGTATGCAAGGTAAACGACCAGATTTAGATCAACGAATTCAGAATGCAGTGTTTGGGTTACCCTTAGTGAGACCCGATGAACAGCATCGTTGTTTAGGTACTTTTTATGAACGTATTGAGTTGCGAATTTCGTTTGCTGAAGCGTTAAAGTATAACTGTAGTGGCGTCTTACAGCGCCTTTTGAAAGAAAACAGCAAATATCAATTGTTAATAAATGGTCAGCTTGATATGGATATCATGGGGCAATATATTCAATCTGCAAAACAAAATGGTGTGTTATTTGCAATTAGAAACAGTCAGTATTACCGTGCAGATTCGAATAGTGCTGCAGTTATTTTATGTGCTGATCATGCTTTGAATCGGGATACAGTAGATGTGCTAGAGCGTTATCCACAATTAAATAAGGACGTATGAAACAAAAATAGTAGTGTGAGGCGAAGAATGGCTAGCTTCTAAACATGCAGACATTGTTGGAAGTATGCCCCTGTAAAACATACACTAATTACTAAAATTGTTTAAAAAACGAATGTATGAGATACTAATTTTCAACAGTGATGGTGGTTCATCGAGGTAAGCAGACTAGCGCTGTTGTTGATCTAAAATGCATTTGAATCGTGATTAAGTGGTAAAAAGCACTAGTTTATGATCACTTGAATGTAAGCGTTTGCTGTGGTAATATTCGTTTATTAAGTTGCGCGTAATTAAATTGTGCATGAAATGGGGGGCTTTATTATGGTTATGAAACAAACAAAACAAACTAACATATTAGCAGGTGCAGCAGTTATTAAAGTTTTAGAAGCTTGGGGAGTAGATCATTTGTATGGTATTCCTGGAGGTTCAATTAATTCGATTATGGACGCATTATCAGCAGAAAGGGATCGAATCCATTATATTCAAGTACGGCATGAAGAAGTTGGTGCAATGGCCGCCGCTGCTGATGCTAAGCTAACGGGTAAAATCGGGGTTTGCTTCGGCTCAGCGGGACCTGGTGGCACTCATCTTATGAATGGGTTATATGATGCGCGTGAAGACCATGTCCCTGTTCTAGCGCTTATTGGTCAATTTGGCACTACTGGGATGAACATGGATACGTTCCAAGAAATGAATGAGAATCCGATTTATGCGGACGTTGCAGATTATAATGTAACAGCCGTCAATGCTGCCACGTTGCCACATGTTATTGACGAAGCAATTCGACGCGCCTATGCGCACCAAGGTGTTGCGGTTGTGCAAATTCCAGTCGATTTACCATGGCAACAGATTCCAGCTGAAGATTGGTATGCTTCCGCTAATAGTTATCAAACGCCGTTATTACCAGAACCTGACGTTCAAGCAGTGACGAGATTGACACAGACTTTACTCGCAGCTGAACGGCCACTTATTTACTATGGCATTGGAGCTCGTAAGGCTGGTAAAGAACTCGAACAATTGAGTAAAACGTTGAAAATTCCATTAATGAGTACGTATCCAGCTAAGGGGATTGTCGCAGATCGTTATCCAGCCTATTTGGGTTCTGCTAATCGAGTGGCACAAAAACCGGCGAATGAGGCACTTGCGCAAGCTGACGTTGTTTTATTTGTTGGTAATAATTATCCGTTTGCAGAAGTTTCCAAAGCGTTTAAAAATACGCGTTATTTCTTACAAATTGATATTGATCCAGCTAAGTTAGGTAAACGACATAAAACAGATATTGCGGTACTTGCTGATGCACAAAAGACGCTGGCTGCAATTTTAGCACAGGTATCTGAACGGGAGTCGACACCTTGGTGGCAAGCCAATTTAGCCAATGTTAAAAATTGGCGGGCTTATCTAGCTTCATTAGAAGATAAGCAGGAAGGGCCTTTACAAGCATATCAAGTGCTACGTGCGGTTAATAAAATTGCGGAGCCTGATGCAATCTATTCGATTGATGTTGGTGATATCAATTTGAATGCGAATCGACATTTGAAATTAACGCCATCCAATCGGCACATTACTTCTAACTTATTTGCTACGATGGGAGTTGGTATTCCGGGAGCAATTGCTGCCAAACTTAATTATCCTGAGCGGCAGGTGTTTAATCTGGCTGGTGATGGTGGCGCTTCGATGACCATGCAAGATTTGGCGACGCAAGTTCAATACCATTTACCAGTGATTAATGTTGTTTTCACCAACTGCCAATATGGATTTATCAAAGATGAGCAGGAAGATACTAATCAGAATGATTTTATTGGCGTTGAATTCAATGATATTGATTTTAGTAAGATTGCCGATGGCGTGCACATGCAAGCTTTTCGAGTTAATAAGATTGAGCAATTACCTGATGTTTTTGAACAAGCCAAAGCAATCGCTCAGTATGAACCAGTTCTGATTGATGCGGTGATTACAGGAGATCGGCCACTGCCTGCTGAAAAGCTTCGTTTAGATTCGGCAATGAGTTCGGCAGCTGATATTGAAGCATTTAAACAACGGTATGAAGCTCAAGATTTACAACCACTTTCAACTTATTTAAAACAATTTGGCTTAGATGATTTGCAACATCAAATTGGACAGGGTGGGTTTTAAATTCAGCTACTATCGGTGTCTTGAATAAGTTTTATTGAATTAATGGAGATTATCAAATAATCTTATGTTGCGATTAGGGAAAGAAGCCTAACTTATTTCCTTAATCGCTTTTATGTTCATGCTAGATGTGCTAAAATAAGTAACAATAGAGATGGATATGGGAGGTGTCTAGATGGCTAATACACAATTAAGTGATGCGACGCATATTATGGCATATATTGCGTTGCATACTGATGACCAGCTGAAAAGTGAGCATATTGCTAGTAGTTTAAATACGGATCCTACCATGGTCAGAAGAATGATGAGTAAGTTAAGAAAAGCAGGCTTGTTAACTTCGGTTCGTGGCGTTGCTAGACCAACATTAGCTTGTTCGCCCAATGATATTACCTTGAAGGATATCTATGTAGCAGTGGTGGCTAAGCGTAATTTTTTAAACGTTGACCATAATACTTCGGAGACGTGTCCGGTCGGGTCGGTAATTCCGCGAGTGATGGAAAAATACTACTGTGATATTCAGAATAGTGCTGAGGCACGTATGTCGCGAGTGACGCTGCAAGATATTATTGATGACATTAGCGCTGTTCAACAACAAGCATAATTTAAGATAAAGACTTGACAAGGATCAAGTTTTTATTTAGGATATGGTTGTGCTTAAAAAAGTAACAACAAAAAGAGGGTAATGGAAATGACTAAAATTAAAGCAGGACAAGCATTGGCACAAGTGTTGGTCGACTGGAACATTGATCATATCTATGGTATTACAGCTGACTCGATTAATAATACGGTAGATGGGTTCTACCAAGAGAAAGACCACTTGAAGTATATTCAAGTACGTCATGAAGAAGTTGGTGCTTTAGCTGCCGCGGCAGATGCTAAATTAACGGGGACGATTGGTGTTAGCTTTGGTTCAGCAGGACCAGGCGCCGTTCATCTCTTGAACGGATTATACGATGCCAAGATGGATCACGTACCGGTGCTAGCTTTAGTCGGTCAATCAGCAACATCCATTATGAATACGAACTTCTTTCAAGAAATGAACCAAGATCCAATTTTTGCAGATGTAGCCGAATTTCATAAACAAGTGACAACGGCTGAACAGATTCCATACGTGGTTGATGAAGCAATTAGATCAGCATACGCGACCCGTTCGGTTTCTGTTGTTATCATTCCAGATGATTTGTCTGGTCAAGATATTGAGTTTGATGGTTTTAAAACGGCTTCACTTAGCGGCAGTCAACAGGTCTTAATGCCGAAATCAGATGATGTTCAGCAGACGATAGCGGCTTTGAAAGCTGCTCAACACCCTGTTTTATGGATTGGTAAGGGTGCCTATAATGCGCGTCAAGAAGTTATCGCAGTTTCTGAAAAATTTAGTTTGCCGGTTTTGTCGACGGCTCCAGCAACTGGTATTATGCCAACTGACCATCCTAATTTCATGGGCTCTCGCGGTCGACTAGGAACTAAACCCGCCTTTGAAGTCTCGCAAGCGGCAGATCTAGTTTTGTTTGTTGGTACTAACTTTCCGTTTGCACGTTACTTGCCACAAGGAATTAAGTTTATTCAAGTCAATAACAATTTAGCAGATTTAGGCAAACAACATGATGCTGATATTACTGTTCTTGCAGATGCAAAAGAATTTTTCCAAGCATTACTTCAATCCGAAGTGACAATTAAGCCAACTAAGTTCTTGAAAGCTGCTCAACGTGATAAGCAAAACTGGAACCGGTGGCTCAAGACAATTGCTACTGATGATCAAGGAGGGTTGACGGCTGAAGGGGTGCTAGAAGCTATTAAAGACAATGCTACTGATGATGCCGTCTTTGGTCTGGATGTTGGGAATAATACGGAATGGGCAATCCGACAGTTACCATTGAATAAGCAACAGACTTTTACGATGTCGGCTTGGTATGGCACGATGGGTTTTGGTTTGCCAGCAGGTTTGGCCGCCCAATTGAATTATCCTAAGAAGCAGGTTTGGAGTATTTCTGGTGATGGTGGTTATGCCATGGTGATGCCAGACTTACTAACGGAAGTTAAATATCATTTGCCAGTCATTAACGTGGTTTTAGAAAACAAAGTATTAGGCTTTATTCAACATGAAAAGTTACTCGCTAATCAGGCGCCGTATGGGATTGACTTGATTGGTGCTGATTGGGCCAAGATGGCAGACAACATGGGTGCGATTGGTTTTAAAGTGACTAACCTTAAAGAGTTGAAAGCAACGTTTCAGAAAGTTACTCAACTACAGCAGAATGGTAATCAACTACCAATTGTGATTGATGCAAAAATTAAAAATGTTGATCCAATTGATACTAGTTTTGTTCCAGTAGATCCAGAAAACTTTGATGCAGATACGATTGCTAAGTATCGTGAACGATATGGTATCGCTGAAGCGGATCAACCGGCACTTAGCCAATTATTAAATGAATTATAAAGGGTTATGTAAAGGAGATTAGTATAATGACAGTTATTAATGGATATGAACAGAGTGATCGTGAGCAAAAGTTAACGATTTTAAATTTACCATCATTGGAAGCAGCTGCTAAAAAGATCATCCCGAGCGGAGGCTTTGGCTATATTAGTGGTGGGTCAGAAGACGAATGGACTTTAAAGCAGAATACAATGGCCTTTAACCATGTTCAAATTGTGCCACGAGCATTGACGGATATGGAACAGCCAAGCACACAGACTCAAGCTTTTGGCATAGATCTCAAAACGCCTATTATGATGGCTCCAGCGGCCGCTCAAGGATTGGCACATGCACGGGGTGAAGCTGCGACTGCTGAAGGGATGGCTCAAGTTGGGGCACTTATGGCTCAGAGTACTTACTCTTCAACGTCAATTGCAGATACTGCCGCAGCTGGTAAAGGTGCGCCCCAATTTTTCCAATTATATATGAGCAAAGATTGGGATTTTAATCAGAGTTTACTGGATGAAGCAGTGAAGGCTGGTGCTAAGGCAATCATTTTGACAGTTGATGCAACAGTTGACGGTTATCGTGAAGCTGATATTATCAACAATTTCCAGTTTCCAATCCCAATGGCTAACTTGACTAAGTTCAGCGAAGGGGATGGTAAAGGGAAAGGTATCATGGAAATCTATGCTGCTGCGGCGCAAAAGATTAGCCCGGCTGATGTTCGGCGTATTACGGAATATACGAATTTACCAGTTATTGTGAAGGGGATCCAGTCACCAGAAGATGCCTTGTTAGCAATCGGGGCTGGTGCTCAAGGTATCTATGTTTCAAACCATGGCGGTCGGCAATTAAATGGTGGTCCAGCTTCCTTTGATGTTTTACACGAGATTGCGCAAGCCGTTAATGGGCGCGTCCCAATAATTTTTGATAGCGGTGTTCGGCGTGGCTCCCATGTCTTTAAGGCGTTAGCCAATGGTGCAGATCTGGTGGCACTTGCTCGGCCGATTATCTATGGATTAGCATTGGGTGGTGCGCAGGGTGTCGCTTCCGTAGTGAGTCACCTTAATGATGAGCTGTTGATCGATATGCAACTAGCGGGAACTAAGACGATTGAAGATGTTAAACGTGCTAAATTACTTAGGTAGTAGAAGTAATGCTGAATATAATGTCTGAAATGAATTTAAAATACCTGATATAATAACACTTTAGCGTTGGTTTTGGTGGAAGTAAATTCTGCTGAGATCAACGCTTTTTATTGTAATAGGAAGATGTTCTGAACAGAAATAGCTGAGAAACTAAGACACTGATTGACGAATTGAAGCTATGCCGGCGTTGAAGTTAGGATATTGTCTTAAAATGCACAAAAAGCGTCCTAAAGCACCCAGCTGAGTTTTTCAAGTCTTAAAACGGTTATTCAGACATACTTGGCAATAGTATACTGTACACATGCGCACATGCGCGCATACCAGTTTTATTTAGGAGGCTGAATGTTTCATAATCTAGTTATGATGACAAGGTTGTAATCATGAGTTTTGTTGTGAGTTATTTTTCTCATAAATTAACTTCAAAGTTTCATAGTAATTAGGATATTTAGAGATCGATTTTTGATTAGTAACCATCAATGCATATTATACTGAGCTGAACATGAATACTAGTTATTTAGTTTTTACTGAATAGCTGACTCCTTAATGTGGACTTACGCCGTCAACAATGAGAAAAACAAACACATAGATTCACTGACGAATAAATAAACCTGAATTCTTTGAACGGGAGACTTTAATTTGAGTGTTGAAAATAATTATTGTAAATTACAACAAGCGCATGATCAAAAATGTCGAGTCTCATTACGGTTTTATAAAACAAATGGGCAGATGGCCGAGACAGTTGGCTATGTCACTACGATTGTACCGAAAGCAATTGCATTTATGGCAATTACTGGTCATCGGCACCTTATCCAACTCAATAGAATCATTACTGTGAGTTTACAGTCCCAAGACCGCCGTTACGTCATGTAATATGTTTTGGTTTATGATTTTACACGTGTGTCATGATTGCTAGTATTGATATTTAAGTGGCAATATTAACGATAACTAGTTGGCCTTAACTTGATACTGGGTGTGCTTTTTGAGTCGCAGTCTCTTAAATTAAAATTGGTCTGGAAAGTAACTTGTTAATTCAAGTTCTTTATCAAGGGCTATTAAATAGGGAACCTTGTAGGGAAATCAATTCATTTTATGAAATTGATTTCTCTTTTGTTTAAACAAAATTATTCTAATTATTTCTAATTGATTCTATAAGCACTTTACTTAACGATACATAAAAATCGTGATACGATTCAGTTGTAGTTTTAAAGGATATTATGGTCACTAAGTTACACATATAAATTTTTATGGAGGTGTTGTAATATGGCAAATTTCTACGGAAATGATCCTTTTTTTAACAATGATATGGATGATGTTTTCAATCAATTATTTCGGCGCATGGATAATCAAAATTCGGAGCGTGCACGGTATTTAGTTAATGGACAATCGCTGACACCGGATGAGTTTGCTCAATACCGAGCAACTGGTAAGCTACCCCAAAATAATAAAACAATAGAAGTATCTAAAGATGGTAAACAGGCTGTTAAAAAAGGGGGGATTTTAGAAAAGTTAGGGACTAATTTGACGGAACAGGCTCGTGATGGATTACTAGATCCAGTGATTGGACGTGAGAATGAGATTCAAGAAACTGCAGAAATTTTGAGTCGTAGGACGAAAAATAATCCAATCTTAGTTGGTGATGCTGGTGTAGGTAAAACTGCAGTCGTCGAAGGTCTGGCACAAGCAATTGTGGCTGGTAAAGTTCCAGAAACGATTCAAGATAAAGAAATCTATTCGATTGATTTATCGTCTTTGGAAGCAGGAACTCAATATCGCGGTTCTTTTGAAGAAAATATTAAACAGCTAGTAAAGGAAGTTAAAGCAGCTGGTAATATTATTCTATTCTTCGATGAAATTCATCAGATTATCGGCACGGGCGCCACTGGTGGTGAAGATGGTGGCAAAGGATTGGCTGATATCATTAAACCTGCTTTGTCACGTGGCGAGCTGACTGTAATCGGGGCTACGACTCAAGATGAATATCGCAATACTATTTTGAAAAATGCGGCTTTGGCACGGCGATTCAATGATGTTGTGATTAATGAACCGACGGCCGCTGACACTTTACGTATATTACAAGGTGTTAAAAAGCTGTACGAAAAGCATCATCATGTTGTATTACCAGATGATGTTTTGAAGGCGGCTGTGGATTATTCAATCCAATATATACCACAACGCACTTTGCCAGATAAAGCTATCGATTTGATCGACATGACTGCGGCTCATTTAGCGGCTAAAAATTCGCAAACTGATGTTGAGACATTGGATCAACGCGTTAAAAAATTAGAGGCAGCTAAGGAGGCCGCCGTTAAATCGGAGGACTTTACAAAAGCCGCTGATATCAAGAAGTCGATCGAGGAAACCAAGCAAAAAATTAAAAAAACGGATCAAAAAGAAAAAATCACTGCCACGATTGATGATGTGGCACAATCGGTTGAACGTTTAACTGGTATACCAGTTGCTGATATGGGCGCTAATGATATTGAGCACTTGAAAAATCTTGATAAGCGTCTGAAAAGTAAGGTAATCGGTCAAGATGAAGCGGTTGAAATGGTAGCGAAGGCAATTCGGCGTAACCGTGCGGGCTTTTCAGAGGGTGATCAGCCAATTGGAAGTTTTCTGTTTGTGGGCCCAACTGGCGTAGGAAAGACTGAATTAGCTAAGCAGTTAGCCTTAGATATGTTTGGAAATAAAAATGCGATTATTCGGCTAGATATGAGTGAATATGCTGATCGTACAGCTGTGTCGAAATTAATTGGTACCTCGGCTGGATACGTAGGCTATGAAGATAATGCTAATACTCTAACTGAACGGGTTCGGCGTAATCCATATTCCATTGTATTATTAGATGAAATTGAAAAGGCTGATCCACAAGTATTAACGTTACTGTTACAAGTGATGGATGATGGGCGCTTAACGGATGGACAAGGCAATGTCATTAATTTCAAAAATACGATTATTATCGCTACTTCTAATGCTGGCTTTGGTAATGAAGCATTAAGTGGTGACAAGCAACGAGATCAGTCATTAATGGATAAGTTAGCACCATTTTTCCGCCCAGAATTTCTGAACCGATTTAATGGAATCGTGGAATTTTCACATCTGACTAAGCAAGACTTAAGTCAAATTGTCGATTTGATGTTGGCGGATGTACAAAAAACGTTAGCCAAAAAATCCATCAAACTTGAGGTAACTAAAGCGGCCAAAGATTGGCTGATGGAACAAGGCTATGATGAAGCAATGGGTGCGCGGCCATTACGGCGAGTAATTGAACAACAAATTCGTGACAAGGTAACGGATTTCTACCTTGACCACTTAGATGTCAAAAACTTGAAGGCTGATTTAGTGGATGCTGAGATTGTGATATCGGCAGCTTAGCTTAAATCAGTGTTCATAAATAACTTTATGTAAGAGGAGATTGCTTGATAGATCTCCTTTTTTCGTTGATTTTCACCATTTGATATTAATCTATTGAGTAATGTGAATTAGTGAAATTAAGTCTAGTTTGACTTGTAATCTAAGGAAAAATTAAGGGGGAGTATCGATGAAACTGATTTATATTAACGATCTTTTTATATGAAACTTTAGTTTCGTATGAATAATTAAACTGATGTATCTTTAAATGTTTATTTCTAGTCTTAAAACAATATTGAATAATTAATCTATTTATGTATTCTTTTCAATTAATTAATACTGTTTTAAACTGTTGATACAGGTATGTATTTGAGCATTATAGGAGTGGGATATGGAAAAGCCAGAACAAAAACTATTGCTTTATAAATTAAGCGACCGGTTATTCGCTGCGATTCAAAAGAATCTTCAACTAGAAAGACGGCAGGCATTACTAGTTAAACTAGGCATTGATACTGTATTAAATGTTATTCCTAAGCTGATAATTACTATTATCTTAGCGTTGCTGCTACACGAGTTGGTCCCAGTGTTAGTTTTTATGGGTAGTTTTTTAGTTTTGCGTGGCTTTGCCTATGGACGTCACTTGGAATCGGATTTGTTATGTACGATATTAACTATCTTTGTGTTTGTGGGTGTGCCGTATGTGATTGGAACTGGTATTTCTGAAGTATACAGATTGTTATTAAGTTTAATATTTGTAATAATCATAAGTATTTTTGCTCCAGCTGATACGGTAAAGAATCCTATTACATCGAAGTCATTGAGAAAAAAATTAAAGCGACGGGCAATTGGATTGTCATTAATTTTGAGTTTGTTACAAATAGTTAGTAATAATTATTTTGGCACAATCATTTTAATTGCGATGGCATTAGCCGCTTTATTACTAATGCCCTATGAAAGGAGGGAAAATTATGAAAGAAAAAATGTATAAAGTACTTAGCCATCTTTTTCAATACGTAGGTACTAAACAGTTGGTTATGTGCTGCCATGGGATATTATTCGAAACTAAAATTCCTGATGAATTAAAAAGCAAGGATTAGTGTAGATATATGTTAATGATTGTCTTCCAAGAATTATCTATCTATTTGATAATTAAATCTTTGTTGAGAAATATATTTTTTGTGAGACTTTTTGATGTTATATTCTTATCCGTCTGTATGCTGATGAGTTATATTTTTTTAGCAAAGTTAGGAATTAGTTTTTCTTTTTTAATGTTAATGATGTTTATATTTTTCACTTGGTGGTATGTACGAGTTCTAAGCGGTGCACTATGTATAACATTTCAAGTGTTCATATGGTCGATTATGGTTGACCATATTTGTGATATATTAACTCGTTTAATGAAAGTTCCTAATGGGTATGTGGTAGTGTTTGTCATATTGAGTGTCGTAAGCTTAATTTTTCTTAATATTGTAATGGATCGCACGAATTTCAGTCCCACGTTTAGTAATCAGAGCTTAAATCGCATAACCGCACTATTATTAATGATAATATACTTGTATATTATGTTGAGTGAAGGTCTGGAAAATCAGTTCCAGGTTATATTAAGTAATTTAATTATATTGTCAGTTGTAATGGGGTTAGTATTGGTGATTTATAACGAATATTTAAAAAATGTAAGAGCCAAATATGAAGTCCAAAAGCAAAGAATACAAATACAAAATGATACTCGCTATATGAATGAAATCGAAGCTCACTATAATGAGTTGCGACGTTTCAGACATGACTATCAGAATATGTTGATTTCGATAGATGAATATTTGAAAACTGATGATTTAGAAGGTTTACAAGAATATTATCAAAAGAATCTTGCACCGGTTTCAAATCGGGTGTTAAAAGAAAAATATAATCTTGAAGATTTGAGTCGGGTCAAAGTGAAGTCGATTAAGAGTATCCTATTTAGTAAGTTGAGCTATGCACAATCGCAAGAGATTGAAGTTCATTTTGATTTAAAGGAACCATTAATTGACATTACTGTTAATGAATTGGATTTAGACATTGCATTAGGAATTATGTTGGATAATGCAATTGAAGCATCGGTAGGACATGCTGATGGAGAGATTATGAGTGCCATTTTTATCGAAAAAAATAGTACGGTGTTCTTGATTCAAAACAATGTTTTTGAACAGTTACCACCCTTATGGAAGCTGAAAGAGGCAGGTTATTCCACTAAGGGCAAGAATCGGGGGATTGGATTGAATAGTTTAAGTAAGATTGTTAATCGCAATGAGAACATGATACTCGAAACCAGAGTCTTAGGAGCGGTATTCTTACAACGCTTGACGGTGAAGCGAGTATCTCAGAATGATTAGTGTCTACATTTGCGAAGATGATCCGAAACAATTACAACAAATACGGCAAATCATTACTAAGGTAATCGTCGATCAACAGCTAGACATGAGTATCTGTTTAGCATGCCAAGATCCCCACGAATTGTTAGACAAGGTTAATGCACAGCAGCCTCAAAAGGCAATCTATGTGTTAGATATTGCCCTTAATTCAGATATTAATGGTATTCAACTAGCTAGCCAGATTCGTGACATGGGCCGGCGCAGCAAGATTATTTTTATCACGACACACACGGAGTTATCTTTGATGGTGTTTCAATATCAAGTTGAGGCATTAGATTTTATTCTTAAGGATTTTCCAGATTCCTTGTATGAGCGATTTAGCAAGGTTTTACACGTGGCACAAGATCGTTTTCAAACCGATGAAAATGACCAAGACGACTATGTTCAAATAAAAATTGGTGAGACGGTCAGATCAATTAATGTTAAAAGCATTATATTTTTTGAAAGTTCAACCAGTCCCCATAAAATCGTAGTCCATTTGGATGATGGTGAATTAGAATACTATGGACTGTTAAAGGACGTTCCTGATTTGAGTCCTAATTTCTATAGATGTCATAAGTCATATGTTGTTAACTTGAAACGCATTAAGTCATTGGACAAGCACTTGCGACGATTAACCATGGCAAATGGTGAAAAAGTGCTTTGTTCTGCACAAGCTAATCGTTATCTAGCTAAATGGCTTGCTAAAAAGTCATAATAGTTCCAAGGAAGTCGCCTGCCAAATTAGTAGGCGACTTTTTATGTGCTACGTGATGAAAATTCAGCGTTATTCGATTAGAAATTGCAGTGGTATTTGTCAGCATTACGTGTACTGGGTTCGTTCTTTCCTAAACCGTTTAAAAGTGTACTTAAAACGATTATCCTTAGATTACTCGTCTTAAAACGGTCGGTATGTCCCTTGTTCAGAGCCTATAATAAAGATGTGTTCACGGGGTATTGGATTGGTCATGACAGTAACGAATGCGTTTAGTTTAAAGGATGTTGTGACAGGCAGAAGTTAATGTCGATCAATACGCTGTGATGAATTTTAACGAGAGAGGGGCAGATTAGGAATGATTAGGTTATATACACAATCAAGCTGTCATTCTTCTAGAGTTGCACGGCAATGGTTGGAAGCACATGGGATTGAGTTCAAGGAGAAAAATTTTAGTGTTGATTCGCCCACGGTGCAAGATCTAAAACGTATTTTGAGTTTAACCGAACATGGTGTAGACGATATTATCTCAGCTCGATCTAAAGACTATCCTGAAATTGCGCCTAAGTTACCCGAAATGCCATTGAATGAGGCACTTAAATTGTTGTGTGATCATCCGAAGTTGTTACGTCGGCCTATCATCATTAGTGATAGTAAAATTCAAGTTGGCTTTAATGAAGATGATATTCGCCAATTTATTCCACGACCAGTTCGGCGACTAAAGTTCAATGCATTGTTGAGTCGTCTAGATGGTAATACAGGGGATTACATTATTAATAAAAGGATGGTCGAGTAGTAAGCTATATCTAAGATTTTTTGTTAATTAAAGAGCGACGGGCTAGACTTACACGATATGAGTCTAACCTGTCGCTCTTTAGTTAATAACCATGAGACGGCATCATCATTCTTTATAACAAAAATAATATCGCGATGGATAACATCCGGTCAAAATATTAATCACTGATAATATCAGCAATATTCATTCCCAGAGCATTAGCCACGCGTGTACCGTAGTTTTTGTCGGCCTCATAAAATTGCTTGATTTCGAGTTCTTTGACACCAGGCAAAGTAACTTGGCCTAACGCATCTTTGATAGTATTAATTAAGCGTTCTTGCTCGGGTTCTGACATTAAGCGATATAGGTCGCCTGCTTGAGTTGTGTAATCAACTTGATAGCGATAAGGCTGTGCGCGTGTTTCACCACGAACAGAATCAGGTGAAAGTGCGGCATCCGGCACCTCTTCTGGCCCATGAAGTGCATTAGGCTCGTAGTTGACCTCAGCACCTTGATTATTAATTTTCATGTAACCATCACGTTCATAATTATGAACTGGAACAACCGGCTTGTTCACGGGTAAATCTTCAAAGTTGGCACCTAACCGATATCGCTGTGCATCTTTATAGGAGAATAGGCGACCTTGTAGTAATTTGTCGGGAGATGGTTCGATACCAGGAACAAAATTTGCTGGCGACATGGCCGCCTCTTCAATATCGGTAAAGTTATTAGTGGGATTCTCATTTAAAGTTAGTTTGCCGACTTTAATTAGTGGATAGTCTTTGTGGGAGATGACTTTAGTGACATCAAAAATGTCCCATTTATAGTTTAGACCTTCCTCATATGGCAAGATTTGGACATACATCGTCCATGATGGGTAATTTTTTTCTTGAATTGCATCATATAAGTCATCTTGTAAATAATCTAAATCTTGGCTCATTGCTTTTTCAGCTGCTTGAGCAGTCATATTTTTAACGCCTTGGTCTGAGATGAAGTGATACTTAACCCAAAACTGTTCGCCATTCTGATTAACCCATTTAAAAGTATGGGAACCGTAACCATTCATGGTTCGATAGGACGCAGGAAGTCCTCGGTCGCCCATTAAATAAGTGACCTGGTGCAATGATTCTGGAGAATGAGCCCAAAAATCCCATTGCATATTTTGTGTACGACGGTTCGTTTTAGGATCCCGTTTTTGTGAATGGATGAAGTCAGGAAATTTTAAAGGGTCGTTTACAAAAAAGACCGGTGTGTTGTTTCCAACGAGATCATAATTGCCTTGCTGAGTATAAAATTTTAAGGCAAAACCGCGCACGTCTCGAACGGTGTCAGGATAACCTTTTTCACCGGCAACTTGTGAGAACCTTAAGATTACGGGAGTTTTCTTACCGACACCATTAAATAAGTCTGCCTTAGTATATTCCCCCATGTCGTTTTCAAGTTCAAAAAAACCTTTTGCTCCGGCCCCCTTAGCATGAACGACCCGTTCTGGAATTCGTTCACGATCAAAATGGGCTAGTTTTTCCAAAAGATTATAGTCTTGCATTAATACGGGACCACGAGCTCCTGCCGTTTGGGAATGTTCATTGTTAGCCCATGGTTGGCCGGTTTCCGTCGTTAATTTTTCCGTCATTTTAATCGCCCTTTTCACGTAAATTACAAGAAAGCTCTTGCACAATTTAAACGCTAACACCTTAACAGAGTGACTTCAATCATTATGCACAGTTAAGTTAATCGTTCATGTGGCGTAGTTTAATTTTAATCAGCTATCAAGCTGTTTGATATTTTCTAGGCCACCCGGAATCGTCACATGAGAAATAGTAGCGACCCATTTATTAAATAATGTGTTATATTTGTCTATCATTATCGATAATTGTAAAATGATAATTATTAAGAAGTAATCATTTATGAATCGGCTTAAATATTCGTGTAATTCTATTATTGTATTTAAGCGGGTTAATAAGTCTAGGAGGGATTTTATGCATTGGTTATGGGTTTTGATCATTGGTGCTATTATTGGTGCAATTGCAGGTGCTATTACTAATAAAGGTAAATCGATGGGGTGGATTAGTAATATTATTGCCGGATTGGTTGGATCTGCAATTGGGGAAGCTCTTTTGGGATCATGGGGACCACAATTAGCCGGAATGGCAATTGTTCCTTCAATTATTGGTGGTGTGATTGTTGTTGCGATAACCTCATTTGTTCTGACACGGATGGATTAGTAAGGAGATGATTGCGATGATTAAAAGCATTTTAAAGTTTTGTTTAGCTGCAACCTTAATCGTAAGTGGTGTTCTTATTGGTGGGACCGTACTTACTGCTAAGGGAATTGATAACTTGGGTGATAAATTACAAGATAAGTTACATGGATAAAAATTAATTTTACAATGAGCCACTGATGGGTGTACTAGTTGACCTGTTAGTGGCTTTTAGTATGAGTAATATCATTGAGTTCAAGGAACTAAATCAAGAGCGACGATTTTAAACCACCTTCAATCGAATAAAAGTAATATTTACTTTTATTAAGAATGAGGGTATGATTAAAATCAAAAAAAGAGGATTGTCCTATGTCTAAACTTATTGCGAAAAATGTTTTTCAGTTGCCAAAAATGAATTTATTAGTGCTGACTACATCGGCTTTCTTATTAGCCTTAGACGTTATTTTATACAAAATTGCTATCGGACCAGCGTATTTTCAATTATCTTTTGGCTTTTTGTCTATGGCTTGTATTGGTTATCTATATGGTCCCATTTGGGGTGGTCTCTTGGAGATGATCTCCGATATATTAAGCTTTACTATTTTTGGTTCCGGCGCGTTTCAGATTGCCTTTTTGTTAACTGCATTTTTAGGGGGATTTATTGACGGTTTGTTTTTATATCGTAAATCAGTCAATTGGTTATCCGTTGTGATGACGCAAATACTTGTAATGATTTTTGTTAGTCTGATGATGGACTCATGGCTGATTTCAGTACTATTTGGCACTAATTTTAAAGTGTTATTGTTGGGAAGATTGGCACGCGTCATCATTCAGATACCATTACAGGTGATTGCTATTTTTTACTTCATTAAGGCGTTAGAAAAACGACACGTTTTTGATAGAATGGGGCTTAGATAACATCGATGGATGCCACAAAAAGAGGTTGAACATGGTATGAAATGCGCTACAATCGTTAAACAAATAAGTCTAACTTTTCTATTGCACTTCAAGTCTAGTTCAACTTTTTTTAATATTAACTGGCCTTATTATGACTGCGGAAAAACAATTTGGGTATCGATGGTTGAGTTGGTACCCAGCAAAATAAAAGAGCGGCTATGTGGTGGGCATGATAATTCCCTTAGCAGCTAAATTGCGGACACATTCTGCTAAGTAGCTGGCGTTGTGTTCTGGATAGATTGGTGTTGTTAATGCAATAGGAGTGAGGTGATCATAAGGCGGGCAAAACTGCCCACGATAATTTGGATCATACCATATTTTATTAGGATGATAGCCGCGAAGTTGCATTTCATCCATCACTAATACATGAAATTGATACAACTTGTAAGGGGAATATTTGAAAACATAATTAACGGTTGCATGATTTTTACCCCAACCATTGCCTCTCAATGCGGCAAGCTCACGGTGTTGACCTAGTAATTGTTGTCGTGGTAATTGATGGATTAATTGTTCATGCCATAGACGCATAGGCCACACTCCCTTATCGAATTTTAAAATTAACAGGTGAATATTAAAAGGACCAACTCATCATTATGATGCCGAATATACTGATACTTTTGAACGGGTGATGATTGTAAACGACGGATAGTCAAAGTGAATATTCGCAATTATTATAGCATAGCGAATTGATCAATAGTTTAGTACAAGATCAAAAAAAACGGCCATAGCAACAACTGATATGATCAAACATTCCTTAGAATGCTTACCTTGAAAGTTGGGTTGAGTAATTAAAAATAACATTATTTTATGTTGTGTTAGCAGCAGTTCTAAATTTTGATCACAGCGGTGTTTGATAGATGTTTGGCGGTATGCAAATAAAATTATTGTTCTGATAAAAGGAATCAATGATTAATAATCTTGAGCGTCATTTTTCGAATCATGGCGTTTTTATATTACAATGGTCCTAGAAAAAGTAAAGTTATGGAGGCGATTAAATGAGTGATTTGGATCAGACAAACAATTATCGATACGTCATTGTTGGTGGCGGAATGGTTGCTGGCTATGCCATCAAGGGAATTCGACAGGAAGATCCAGAGGGCGCAATCTTAGTTATTTCGCAAGAGGCGGATGTTCCGTATGAACGGCCGGCACTGAGTAAAAAGCTATGGCTAGATGATGAGTTTACTGAAGAGAACATTCGGATTGGTGCTGAAAATTATCCTAATGTGACTTTTAAGTTCAAGACAACGGTTACGGCTATTAATCGGCAAGATAAGGTCATTACATTGACTGATAGTGAGCAAATCAAGTATGAACAGCTATTGCTGGCAACTGGCGGAGAGCCTCGACAAATCCAGGGACCTGCTGATCCACATGTGCTAGTCTTTAGACAGTGGTCAGATTATCGCAAGTTACGTAAATTTAGTGGTCCGAACAAGCGAGTTGTGATCATTGGTGGTGGATATGTTGGTACAGAGCTCGCATCGTCACTGACTCAAAATGGGACTAAAGTTACGATGATTTTTCCAGAAAAAGCGCTGGGCGAGGGTAAATTTCCTGAGTCCATTCGGGCTGAGTATGAAGCAACGTTCAAACGTAATGGTGTCACACTGATGAGTGGTCAGTTTGTCCAATCATATCAACGCCAAGGTGATCATTTGATTCTATTGACAAAGGATGGTACGGCGATCGCAGCCGATACGATTATTGTTGGGTTAGGTGTCACGCCGCGGATTAGTTTGGCTGAAGATAGTAGTTTGGATTTAGCTGATGGTGGTGTGAAAGTTAATGAGTATCTCAATACTAGTGACCCAGCCATCTGGTCTGCTGGAGATATTGCCTCTTATCCAGATCACATCTTGGGTCGGCAACGGATTGAGCACGTGGACCATGCCCGACTTTCTGGTGAATTAGTTGGTCGTAATATGGCAGGTGCTCACATGAGCTATCAACATACCCCATACTTCTATTCCATGATTTTTGATATTTCCTGGCAAGCAATCGGTAATATTGATCCTAAATTGCAATTGATTTTTGATCGGCGAACGCATGGATCGCTTGTCTATTTCATAGATGCCGGTAAGTTAGTTGGTGTTTTAGTTTGGAATGTTAAGGTGAACCTTGATGATGTTCGCGCATTGCTTGCGAACGCTCCAGCCACGGATGATTTGGTAGGTTCCATTCGAGAGCAAGAGGGATAGTATCTGGATGAGACATTTGCGCTATTGTGAATATACGTCAGGACAAATCGACCATCATTAACGATGATTCAGTAACAAATGAAAAGTCAGCCGTAAGTTATTTTGCTTACGACTGGCTTTTATTTTTAATGTCTAAAATTATAAGGCGCTAATGAAGCGTTGTGCGATTTCGAGTGGCCGGGTGATGGCGCCCCCGACAACGACCGCGTGGCACCCTAAGTCAAGGCAACGTTTCATCTTCTCGGGCGTATCCACCTTACCTTCAGCGATAACAGGGCGTGATGTGGCTTGGAGGACTTCCTTTAAGTAGGCGAAGTCATTATCAGCAATGTTGGCACCAGTCGTGGCTGGTGTGTAGCCGTGCATCGTGGTCCCAATAATATCAAAGCCTAACTTATCCGCTACTTTGACGTTCTCGATGGTATCAGTATCAGCCATCAAGAGGGTATCAGGGAATTCTGTTCGCATGGTGGCCACAATCTCTGCCAATTTTTCACCGTTAGGACGCGGCTGACCCGTGACATCGCAGGCAACTACGGCACAGCCCGTAGCAGCAACGGCTCGCATCTCTTTGATTGTTGGCGTGATGTAAACAGGTGAGGCGGGATAGTCGACTTTGCTTAAACCAATGAGCGGTAGATCAACTTCGTCTTGAATGGCCTGAATATCAACAACGGAATTAGCGCGAATACCCGCGGCCCCAGCTTCCTTAGCGGCAAGGGCCATTCGTGACATAATAAATGAACTATGCAGTGGTTCATTAGGTAACGCCTGACACGAGATAATTAATGATCCCTTAACTGTATTTAAGAATGTATTTTTCATAAAAAAGACCGCTTTCTACTAGTATAAATTAGATTAGTTCTTGAAGTATTTTTCGTAAATTGCCGTAGCTCCTGCTTCCATTTCAGGGGTTGGATGGCTCATTGGTTTCTTAACGTAACCGGCATCAACACCCATATGTTTCATGACCAATTTAAGCGTTGGATAAATGTCGTTGGCAATTAAATCAGTAATCATATCGTTACTGATGTTTTGCAGTTGACGTGCTTTGTCAATATCGCCAGCTTCAAAAGCGTCCATTTCCTCACGAACACGTGGTGCATTTAAGTTATACGTTGAGCCGATGCAACCGTCGACATTCAATGCAAGGGCAGGCAAAAGCATCTCGTCAAATCCAGATAAGATGAGTTTGTCTGGAAAGGCATTGCGTACCCGTTCAAGTAAGTAAAAGTCTGCGTTGGTGTACTTGATTCCGATGATCTTTGGATTTTCAAAGAGTTCCGCAAATTGATCGGTTGTTAAGGCAACACCAGTTAAAGCAGGGATGGAATAGATTAATAATTTGTTGTCAACATCTTTAAGGATTTCGTTGTAGTAGTCTTTGATTTGTTCAAAAGTAAAGTTGTAATAGAAAGGCGTTACGGCTGATAATTTCGGATAGCCAAGATCAGTCGCAAACTTAGCGAGTTCTTTAGCTTCTTTTAGATTTAGTGAGCCAACTTGGGCAACTAAGTCAATCGCACCGTTTGCTTCATCATAGACGGTCTCCATGACTTGTTTCTTTTCGTCAGTATTCAGCATGAAGGCTTCACCAGTACTACCACAAACATACAAGCCATCAACCTTATTGACGTCAATGTTGTAGCGAACGAGAGCACGGATGCCATCTAAATTAATATTACCGTCTTTGTCGAAGGCTGTCATTTGTGCTGCATATAATAGTTTTTTACTCATAAGTATAAAACTCCTTAAAATTTATTTTTTGATGGATTTGTAATAATCATCTCAAAATTCAACCGCTTACAGGAAATACTATAGCTTCTAATAAAAATTATTGCAACACATTTTTTTGGTAATTATTATCATTATATAAAGAAAACGCTTACGCAATCGTTGCTTTCCTGATATTAAATTTCTTTTTTAGTTGATAAAAAAATAATTATTGTGGTATTGTTAGGCCGTTCATCTTAACGATTCGACCAAATAATAATGCAAGGATGATAATTATGACAACACAATATTTAGTATTTGATATCGGGGGAACAACCATTAAGTACGGTCTCATTGACGAAGCATTACATCTAAGTCATGAAGGCAAGTGCCTGACTGAGCATAATCATGATGGCCTGATCTTAAAGCAACTACAGCGTGTAACCAGGGACTACCAAGCAGAGTATTCGTTAGCTGGGATTGGCGTTAGTACAGCGGGAATTGTGGGCGCAGATGGTGCGATTCAATACGCAGGGCCAACGATCTCAGATTATCAGGGAACACCAATTAAAGCCGCTCTAATGGCGCAAACTGGTCTACCGGTATTTGTTGTTAACGATGTCGATGCGGCTTTGCTAGGCGAACAATTAGCAGGTGGTGCCAAGGGCGCAACTTCTGCATATTGTGTGGCACTGGGTACGGGGATTGGCGGTGCGTATGTCGAAGATGGTCGGCTTATGACGGGTGCCCATGCGACAGCCAATTCGATTGGCTATACATTGTATGACCCCCTTACCAAGACAAATTATGAACAGCGAGCATCAACATTAACGCTTGAGTATCAATTAGCAAAATATCAGATGAGTGTTAAGGATGCGTTTGAAGAAGCTAAGCGTGGTACGGTCCCATATGTCGCCATCATTAATGATTGGGCAGCAGAAGTTGCGACGGGATTAGCATCAATCCTATTATTGTTTGATCCCGACATTCTCTTGATCGGTGGTGCAGTATCATTACAGGGGCAATATTTGGTTGATTTACTGAATAATGCGTTGAAGCCGTTATTACCGCCAGACTTAATTAAAACAAAAATTACCACGGCTGAATTAGCCGATAAAGCCCAGTTATATGGGGCGATGGCAGGGCTGTTGATACGATAATTATTTTTAATTAAAAAGAAAGCGTTTACAATTATCGTATTATGTGATAAGTTGATAACGTAATAATCATTCGAACAGTTCAACCGCTACTAAAAAATAGTGCAAGCAGTGCCTACTGAGTGTTAAAGCCCAGTTTTCTAAGCATGTTTGCAAGATTTTAAGTAGCGGTTTTTTATTTTGAAATCAGTGAAGGGTGGACTAAATCATGAAGATCGGAATTAACACCGCAATTTATGAGTCACAAGTTCAGGCAGGAGCCACTCAACTGGAGTGCTTAAAAACATTAGTAACTCGTTTTGATGTTAGTGCAGTTGAAGTTCGCGGTGAATTCTTCAAACCCGAGACGCGATCGGCGGAACTGTTAGCAATCAGTCAGCTTTGTGAGGAACAACACTGGGATCTCTATTATTCGGTTCCAGAGGAACTGTTTAGCAGTGATGGCTATAACGCAAGTCTAGTGACAAATCTAGAACTGGCAACCAAATATCATATCAAATCATTGAAGTATAGCTTTGGTGTGCAACCAACATTGCAAGCACATGACTTGGAAGCGCTAACTCAGCTGTTAGCAACTACCTCCATACAAGTTACGATCGAGAACCAACCTAATGCGAATGGTGATTTGGCGACATTTGAGTCAGATGTTGCTTGGGTTAAGTCACAAAAGTTGACATTAGGGTACACTTTCGATTCCGGAAACTGGTATTGGATTGATCAACAGCCTGAACCAGCCTTTGCAGCATTGAAGTCAGCAATCACCGTATTTCATTTGAAGGATATCAAGGATCAAACAACGGTGATGTTGGGACAAGGGGCAACGGATTGGCACAGTCTATTAGGTCAGTTGTCACCCGAAATCCCAGTATTTCTGGAATATAATATTGCAGCTGCAGATTTATCGGGACAGATTGATTTGGTTAAACAAGCATTAAGTTAGCGAGGCTCAATAATATGAACTATCTTTTGCAATTAGTTTTAATCTTATTACTGACAAAGTTAGGTGCGCATATTGCGGCTACCTTTAACTTGCCAAGTGTGATTGGGGAACTATTAGTCGGAATTTTAGCGGGACCCGCAGTCTTTCACATCTTAACGTATAGTACTTTTATTCAGTACTTTGCCGAAATCGGGGTCATTATTTTAATGTTTATTGCTGGTCTAGAGGGCGATTTGAAATTGCTTTTTCGCTACTGGAAGCCAGCTTTAACTGTTGCGACATTAGGCGTCATCTTTCCAACGGCATCGGCCGTCCTACTTTGTGTGGGAATGTTCGATTTCTCACTGACGACTTCAATTTTTCTCGGGCTTATTTTGAGTGCAACTTCTGTAAGCATTACCGTTCAAGTATTGAAAGAAATGGATTATTTAAATACACGTGAAGGTGCAATTATTCTAGGCGCAGCCGTAGCGGACGACATTATCTGTGTGGTGCTATTGGGAATCAGTACAAGCCTGTTTGGCACTGCTAGTGCGCACAACCAATCGCTTGTGGCAATGGTTTTGCCGAAAGTACTGTTCTTCGTCGTTGTAATCGCACTTGCTAAGTGGTTTGTCCCACTCTTTCTGAGAGGATTCAATAAGGTTAATGCATCTGAGAATATTACGACAGCGGCGATGGTGCTCTGTTTTGGTTTTTCGTTCTTAGCCGTTAAGTTAGGAATGAGCGATGTCTTGGGTGCATATATTGCGGGGTTAGCGATTTCAGAAACACGCTTTAAGGCGCAACTTGTTGCTAAGGTTGAACCAATTGGGTATGCCGTCTTTATTCCAGCATTCTTTGTCAGCATTGGTCTTGAAATTACCTTTAAGGGAATGCAAAACGATCTAGTTTTTATCGGATTGTTACTAGTGCTTGCGATTTTAGGCAAGCAAATTGGTGGTGCCATTGGCGGTAAATTGTTTGGATTGACCTGGAATGAGGCCAATATTGTGGGCGCCGGAATGGTTTCAAGAGGTGAGATGGCACTGGTTGTCGCGAATGTCGCTGTCTCGGCGGGCTTAATCGATCATAATCACTATACGGCAATGATTGTGGTGACTGTTATGGCGACACTTATTGCGCCATCAATGCTTAAAACATTTATTCAACATGGTAAACGAGCTGTATCACATATTAGTTTAAATAAAACAAGCGAGGCGAAATCATGAGTAAAGTTGGATTTGGAGTTCTGAATTGGGTTGTCTTAGGAGCATACTTATTGGCAATGCTAGGTGTCGGAGCTTATTTTACCAGAAAAGCTAGTAAAAACACGGATTCATTTTTCAAAGCAGAAGGGCATATTCCTGCTTGGGCGGCGGGGTTCAGTATTTACGCAACTACTTTAAGCGCAATTACCTTTATGTCAACTCCAGAACAAGCATTTTTGAGTGACTGGGCATACGCTATCGGAAGTTTTTCGATTCTAATTATTATTCCAATTTTAGTTAAATTCTACATTCCATTTTTCCGCAAATTGAAAGTAACGACAGCTTATGAATACTTGGAAGAACGGTTTAGCCCAGTCATGCGGGCCATTAGTAGTTTGCTGTTCGTACTTTATCATATCAGCCGGGTGGCCATTGTCATCTATTTACCGATTATTGCTATTACATCGGTTTCAAACATCAATCCAATTCTAATTGCCTGTGTTGTCGGTGGCCTTTGCATTCTCTATACATTCTTAGGGGGGATTGAAGGAGTTATTTGGAGCGATGTTATTCAAGGATTCTTGCTTCTAGGTAGTGCTCTGTTAATTTGTGTTTTAGGAATCTTTTATATCAAGGGTGGTTTCGGTACGGTGGTTAACGATGTCGTTACCAATCATAAGTTTATCTCTGGTAACGACTTTAATATTGGCGATCTATCTAAGTTTGTGCCGTTGATCTTAGCTGGTCAAATCTTTAATAGTTTGTATCAATATACTGGTAGTCAAGATGTTGTACAACGTTATCAGACGACAGCTACGATTAAAGATACTAATAAATCTATGTACACTAATGGCTGGTTAGCATTGATTACCATTCCATTATTTTTTGGAATGGGTACGATTCTTTACAGTTTCTATCAACACACAGCTGCCTTGCCAGCAGGATTCAATACGAGTGCGGTGGTACCATATTTTGTCATTACCCAAATGCCAGCTGGGGTTGCAGGATTAGTGATTGCTGGAATCTTTGCGGCCGCGCAATCAACGATTGCTTCTAGTCTCAACGCGATCTCCTCGTGTGTAATTACAGACTTTAAACAACGTTTCTTTAACGATAAGTTCAAAAATAGTAATGATGTTACCTTGGCTCGGGGAATCATTATCATTGCAGGCGTGTTAGGATTAGCCGTTGCGATTTATCTGTTGATGGGTAACGCTTCACAGATTTGGAACTTATTCTTGTCGGTCACTGGTATCTTTGGTGTGCCAATTGCCGGAATCTTCGCTGTTGGGATCTTTACGAAGCGTGCTAATACGGTTGGGGTGTTAACCGGACTAGTGTTAAGTGTCGGCTTGTCCTTCTGGGTACAATCATTAAACATCTCTTCATTATTGGTTGCTTGCGTTGCCTTCATTTCAGCTTTTGTCTTGAGCTACGTTGTTAGCCTGCTCTTCCCAGGTGGTAATCATGATGTGACTGGATTGACTGTTTCAACAATTAATGAAACATACGTGAAGAAGAATTAAAATGTCCGACGATCTTGTATTAATATCGCTTGGTTATTAGTCTAACCCATGATGTTTAGGACAAGACGTAGACGTAAATCTGAAATCTCGATTGTCTTCACATGAGGATAGTCGAGATTTTGTGCTCAATCTGTTTCAAGGCAAGTTATTGACACAGATTTTAAGGAGGTTATGGAAATGGAGATACGCACACTAGCTTTAAAAACGCCCGAAGGACAGCCATTTACGATGTGGATCTATCAACATGATCAATTCACGCTATTTCCGGATGATCGACTGTGGCCATTAGCGTTGATTTTTCCTGGCGGTGGCTTTGCGGGCTACTCTGAGCGGGAAGTTGAAGCTGTAGCACTTAAATTTATTGCAAAGGGTTACCAGGCGGCCGTAGTGAAGTATAATCTTACGTCGGATGGCCCGTTTTATCCAACAGCTGCCACGATTGGATTAGCGGCATTAAGCTACGTTAAACGGCATGCGCAGGAGTTGAATGCTGATTCTGATCATGTTGTTGTCAGTGGCTTTTCGGCGGGGGGACATTTGGTAGCCGTGATGACAGCGCTTGGCGCTCAATCAGAATTCTTAAATAATCATGGCTTTGAAGAGACAAAGCTAGTACCATTTGCGCAAATTTTAAGCTATCCGGTGATTGATCTGACAATGGGTTTTCCAACTAGTCAGCATGAGATGATGGCTGTGACTACGGATGAATCTTACTGGCATGCGCAAGAGTTAGTCACGAGTCAAACACCGCCGACTTTCATTTGGGCAACGCGGACTGATGAGCTTGTTCCAGTTGTGAATAGTCTGGTCTATTTAGCAGCGCTAGGTGAGCATAATGTTCCATTTGAGAGCCATATCTATGCAGCCGGTGTCCACGGATTGGCATTTGGTGATTTAGCTGATTCTCGCTATCATCACCCTGAAGATGTGGTCCCACGGGTTCAAAACTGGTTTCCAATGGCATTGGGCTGGTTACGTACATTATATGCTAGCAAGAATAGTACTGAAATTTAGGGGGGTGTGAAAATGAGATATGAGCAATTGAGATTAATGACGCCGCAACATTTTGAATTTAAATTAACCTGCTATTGGAAAGACCAACTTAAAATGGATTATGATCCTCGGAGATGGCCAATCCTTCTAATTTTTCCGGGCAGTGGATTTATTCAAATGACAGAGCGTGAAGCAGAACCGATTGCTTTGGCTTTTAGTGCACAGGGCTATCAGACAATGGTAGTGGAATACAATCTATTGGATCGCGGGCCAGTTTATCCCAACGCAATTGATGTCGGTTTGACTGCCTTAAAGTATGCTAAAACTCAAGGACCACCACATTATGGTGATGCGAATAAGACGATTTTGATGGGCTTCTCGGCGGGCAGTCACGTCGCAGCATTAACTAACGCGATGGGGAATAACACTGAGTACCTCAAAACTCACGGCTTTGGTGATAGCCCATTGACGTCACGCTTGCAGGTCTTAGGTTACCCGGTTATCGACTTGGCGGCAGGTTTTCCGAAAAGTCGAGAAGAGGCCTTTAAAATTAGTCCAGATGAACAATATTGGGCTAGTCAGAACCTAGTTACTGATCAGACACCGCCAACGTTTTTATGGAATACTTGTGCGGATGCGGTAGTGCCAACAATGAATAGTTTATTGTACGCAGAAGCACTAGCTAGGCATCATGTCGAGTATGATATTCATACATTTACACATGGAAAACACGGTCTGTGCTTGAGTACAGTTGAAACTAGTCGATATAATTACCCAGAAGATATTGAGCCACGTGCGGCGAACTGGGTTCCGTTAGTGCTAAGTTGGTTGAGTGAAATGTTAGATTTGACGCAAGTGGACTTTAAATAGGAGTGACGAATGCAAGATAATGAGGAAGTATTGGGTACTCGTTTGCAAAATGGAATGTTTGGTGTACCGGATCTACATCCAGATGAACAACACCGTTATTTAGGGACCTTTTACGAACGAGTTGAACTTCAAATTTCATTTAAGCAGGCTCTGAGGTATGACTTTACGTCAGTACTAGTGCCGGTATTGCGGCAACCAAGAGACTATCAGCTTTTGTTGAACGGTCAATTAGATATGGATATCATGGGGCGCTATATGCGGCTAGCGAATCAGTATAGCATTTTGTTTACTGTCAAAAATAGTCACTTTTATCATCATAATCTAGATAGTGCAGCGATTATCCTGTGCGCTGACCATGCACTTAATCGAACTGAAGTTGACATATTGCAGCGATACCCACAAATTGCTCAGAGATAAATCGGAAAAACTACCATCAAGATTAGCTGAAATCTTGATGGTAGTTTTTTAGCGTTTACCGAATTTATTATCTGTAATTAAATCGATCGTATGATTCATTCGATCACGATACTTCGCATTCTCTAATAGCATGGCGGCGATAATATCAAGAGCGTAGGTTATGGCAAATTGCGAGTTAACAAAGCGCGAGTTGTTGACGAATTTGCTGTTTTTTACGAGAATCGTAAGATCACTTAGTTCTGCTAAGCGACTGCGTTCATCAGACGTAATGGCAATAACTTTGGCTTGCTTCTTTTTGGCTAACGCAACTGAGTCGTTGACTTCTGCTGTAGCACCAGTAAGAGAAATGGCCAAGATAATATCACCAGGTTGCATGATGCCACCGCTGATGTACATGATATGGGTGTCGGTCATCGAGAAAGCGGCAATCCCCATTCGAATTAAGCGCTGGGTCATCTCTTGTGCGGTATAGCCCGAGCTACCCAGACCGTACAGATAGACTCGACGAGCCTTGGAGATTAAATTAACGGCGGCATGGAGATCGTCGGGGGATAATCGTTCCCACGTTCCACTCAGTATTTTCTTGTAGTAACTATAGACCTGGTCCGCAACGGTATCTTTTTTGTCAGTGGTTGTTGCAGGGACAACTGGTCCTTCGGCTAATTGAATTTTGAAGGCGTAAAAGTTTTCACAGCCCATTTTTTTGACAAAACGGGTAATGGTCGCATTACTAACGTGAACGTTCTTAGCCAGACTAGAAATCGTCATTTTTTGGACTTCTTTCGGCTCTTGAATGACCTTTAAGGCGACTTTGCGTTCTTGTCGTGAGAGTGTCGGATACGACTCCTCGACAGTAGTTACAATACTCATAGATTTGGCTCCCATCATGGTTTCCTTATGTTAACGCTACAATAGCATAGTTTGGGAAAAATGGAAATATCGAAGGGAAATAGAAGAATTAGATTGAATTTATACGCAATGAAAACTGACATATTTATTGATGCGGATAAATTGGCCTCGATAGTTTTTATGTGACAATATTTATTTGAAATGTTATTAGTGAAACCAAGTTTGACTGTAGTTATATTTGATATAATAGAGCGTAGAGTATAGCCGGCACGAGGTTTAAAATTCTATTTTCCTGATTGGAGTAGGTGACGGTATGATGGAGAAGGGAGTACTATCGGCATTAAATGAGTCGATACGGTAGTACTGAGTGGAGTAGTGTATGGAAAATAAATATCAAAAAGTCAAAGATGCCCTGAAAGAAGCCATTCTTTCGGGAGAATATGCAATTGATGCAAAATTACCTACGGAGACGGAAATGATGGAACGTTTTGCCGTCTCAAGATATACGATTCGACGAGCTGTAGGAGACCTTGAAACGGAGCATTTCATTTATCGTATTCAAGGCGGGGGAATGTTTGTTCAAGATTGGCATAAGGACTGGTCGAGTGAACATGACAGTAAAATTATTGGTGTGATTGCGACACATGTTGCAGATTATATCTTTCCGCAAATTATTTATGGGATTGATCAAGTTATTTCGGAGGGTGGTTACTCGTTGCTACTTGGCAATACGCATAATAATCATCAACGTGAACGTAAAAATTTGATCAATATGCTCAATAGCAAGGTTGCGGGGCTAATCATTGAACCAACTCAGAGTGCTTTGGACAATCCTAATATGGACTTGTATCAGGAAATTAAGGATAATGGTATTCCCGTGTTATTCATTAATGCAAGTTATCCTAATTTGGACTTTCAAGCCGTCACAACCAGTGACCAAGAGGCCGAACAGCGGATGATTGAATATTTGTTTGAAATGGGTCATGAGAGCATTCTGGGTATTTTTCAGGTGGATGATGCTCAGGGGGTTCATCGTATGAATGGTTTTGTGAAAGCTTATCAAGAGCAGCCTGAGATTTCATATAAGAGTAATATTTTGATGTATCAGTCTGGTGATCCTTTTGAAAAATTAGCGCATCGGCTGGATACTTATCTGCAAAATAATGAGCGACCAACAGCAATCGCCTGTTACAATGACCAACTAGCAATTCGGGTGATGGATTATCTCAAAGGGAAGGGATTAAACATTCCAACAGACATATCCATTGTTGGCTTTGATGATTACCATATGTCACGGTACATGAGTCCAGGAATTACCACGATGAATCATGAGAAGACGACGATGGGCGAGGATACGGGGCGGCAAATGCTACGGTTGTTGCACAAGCAGCCAGTAGAGTCGATCGTCTATACGCCTAAGCTGATTGTTCGCACTTCAGTAGCAGACTTAAATTAACCCTGTTGAACTTATAACTGTCTTAATCGAAAACGGATTAGGACAGTTTTTTTGTGCCTGAAACAGCTAGTAGCCGTGACAAATCGGAAAAGGAATAAATAATTTGTACTGATAAAAAATTTTGTGTTGATTTATACGTATAAATATATTAGACTGTAGTTGTTCGAAAATGAAAGCGTTTTATCAAAAGGTGAATCGTAATAACGTTGTTAATTAAAATTCAACTCTTTTTGAAAGGGCTTTCTAAAATGGTTTGCAATTATTAACAAGTCCAGATATGAGGAGGAACAATTTTGAATAAGCAGAAAAAGGTTTCCAGTAAATTTATTTTCTTCTTTGGTTCGTTTGGTGGCATTCTCTTTGGGTATGACATTGGGGTAATGACAGGCGCATTACCGTTTCTGAAGACCGATTGGGCATTGACTAATGCAACATTGGTTGGGTGGGTGACATCAGCAGTAATGTTTGGCGCAATTTTTGGTGCTGCAATTGCCGGTCAGTTGGCGGATCGACTAGGTCGTCGGCGGATGATCTTGATGTCATCATTGATTTTTGCAATTGGCTCGATTCTGTGTGGCTTTTCACCTAACAACGGAACTTACTATTTGATTGGCATGCGGATCTTCTTGGGGTTAGCCGTGGGTGCTGCTTCTGCACTAGTACCTGCATATATGTCTGAAATGGCACCAGCACGATTGCGCGGTAGTTTATCTGGAATTAATCAGACCATGATTGTGTCGGGGATGTTAATTTCTTACATTGTTGATTATATTCTGAAGGATCTACCCGAGAATATGTCATGGCGGCTAATGTTAGGATTGGCAGCGGTTCCAGCGATTATTCTCTTTCTGGGAGTCTTGAAGTTGCCGGAATCCCCACGGTTCTTAATTAAAGCTAATCGGTTAGACGAAGCCCGTCAAGTTTTATCTTTTGTTCGTAAACCAGATGAAGTTGACAGTGAAGTTAAAGCGATTCAATCAACAGCCCAAACGGAGGCTAACAATTTAGAAAAGACCTCCTGGGCGACCTTGTTCAATGGGAAATATCGGTACTTAGTCATGGCAGGTGTTGGGGTTGCAGCTTTTCAACAATTTCAAGGTGCTAATGCAATCTTTTACTACATTCCGTTAATCGTTGAAAAGGCAACCGGTAGTGCTGCAAGTTCAGCACTAATGTGGCCAATTGTTCAAGGCATCTTATTAGTTTTAGGATCATTACTTTACATTTGGATTGCTGAAAAATTCAATCGGCGGACTTTATTGATGTTGGGTGGTTCCGTCATGGCATTATCATTCCTGCTACCAGCTGTTATTAATAGTTTGGTGCCAAATGCAAGTCCAATGATGATTGTTGTCTTCTTATCGATTTACGTGGCTTTCTACTCATTCACTTGGGCACCATTGACTTGGGTGCTCGTGGGTGAAGTCTTTCCGCTTGCAGTTCGCGGTCGGGCATCAGGCTTAGCTTCTTCATTCAATTGGATTGGGTCATGGGCTGTGGGGTTATTATTCCCAATTATGACGGCTTCAATGTCACAAGAAGCAGTTTTTGCGGTGTTCGGTGTGATCTGTGTATTAGGAGTGCTATTCGTTCGATTCTGTGTTCCAGAAACTCGTGGTCACTCACTTGAAGAGATTGAAGCAGCAGGAACGAATCATCACAAACAAGTACCCGTACAACAAGCGAGTCATTAATTAGGAGGCAGGTCAGATGAATTTAGTTGAAACAGCCCAAGCGATTAAAACTGGCAAAGTTTCTTTAGGAATTGAGCTTGGCTCAACTCGAATTAAAGCCGTTTTGATCACGGACGATTTTAATACGATTGCTTCGGGAAGTTACGTTTGGGAAAACCAATTTGTTGATGGTACTTGGACTTACGCACTTGAAGATGTCTGGACCGGAATTCAACAAAGTTATACGCAATTATCAGCAGATGTCCGCAGTAAATATCACATGAGTTTGAAGCATATCAATGCTATTGGCATTAGTGCCATGATGCACGGATACCTAGCATTTGATCAACAAGCGAAATTATTAGTTCCGTTTCGGACTTGGCGTAATAACATTACGGGGCAAGCAGCAGATGAATTGACCGAATTATTTGATTTCAACATTCCACAACGGTGGAGTATCGCGCACTTATACCAGGCAATCTTAAATAATGAAGCGCACGTTAAACAGGTGGACTTCATAACAACGCTGGCTGGCTATGTAACCTGGAAATTGTCGGGTGAGAAAGTTCTAGGAATCGGTGATGCGTCTGGCGTTTTCCCAATTGATGAAACGACTGACACATACAATCAGACGATGTTAACCAAGTTTAGCCAACTTGACAAAGTTAAACCGTATTCATGGGATATCCAGCATATTTTACCGCGGGTTTTACCAGCGGGAGCCATTGCTGGAAAGTTAACGGCTGCCGGGGCGAGCTTACTTGATCAGAGCGGCACGCTCGACGCTGGCAGTGTTATTGCACCGCCAGAAGGGGATGCTGGAACAGGAATGGTCGGTACGAACAGCGTCCGTAAACGCACGGGTAACATCTCGGTGGGAACCTCAGCATTTTCGATGAACGTTCTAGATAAACCATTGTCTAAAGTCTATCGCGATATTGATATTGTTATGACGCCAGATGGGTCACCAGTTGCAATGGTGCATGTTAATAATTGTTCATCAGATATTAATGCGTGGGCAACGATTTTTCGTGAGTTTGCAGCCCGGTTGGGAATGGAATTGAAACCGGATCGATTATATGAAACGTTATTCTTGGAATCAACTCGCGCTGATGCGGATGCTGGAGGGTTGGCTAATTATAGTTATCAATCCGGTGAGAATATTACTAAGATTCAAGCTGGTCGGCCGCTATTTGTACGGACACCAAACAGTAAATTTAGTTTACCAAACTTTATGTTGACCCAATTATATGCGGCGTTCGCACCCCTCCAACTTGGTATGAATATTCTTGTTAACGAAGAACATGTTCAAACGGACGTTATGATTGCACAGGGTGGATTGTTCCGAACGCCGGTAATTGGCCAACAAGTATTGGCCAACGCACTGAACATTCCGATTACTGTAATGAGTACTGCTGGTGAAGGCGGCCCATGGGGGATGGCAGTGTTAGCCAACTTTGCTTGTCGGCAAACTGCAATGAACCTAGAAGATTTCTTAGATCAAGAAGTCTTTAAAGAGCCAGAAAGTATGACGTTGAGTCCAGAACCGGAACGGGTGGCCGGATATCGTGAATTTATTCAACGTTATCAAGCTGGCTTACCAGTTGAAGCAGCGGCTGGGCAAGTAATCAAATATTAGAGAAGAGGGTTAATAAAATGCTAGAAGCATTAAAACAAGAAGTTTATGAGGCTAACATGCAGCTTCCGAAGCTGGGCCTGGTTACTTTTACCTGGGGCAATGTCTCGGGCATTGACCGGGAAAAAGGCCTATTCGTGATCAAGCCATCTGGTGTTGATTATGGTGAATTAAAACCAAGCGATTTAGTCGTTGTTAACTTACAGGGTGAAGTGGTTGAAGGTAAACTAAATCCGTCTAGTGATACGCCGACTCATACGGTGTTATATAACGCTTTTCCTAATATTGGCGGAATTGTCCATACTCATTCGCCATGGGCAGTTGCCTATGCAGCTGCTCAAATGGATGTGCCAGCTATGAACACGACCCATGCTGATACGTTCTATGGTGACGTGCCGGCCGCGGATGCGCTGACTAAGGAAGAAATTGAAGCAGATTATGAAGGCAACACGGGTAAAACCATTGTGAAGACGTTCCAAGAACGGGGCCTCGATTATGAAGCTGTACCAGCCTCATTAGTCAGCCAGCACGGCCCATTTGCTTGGGGGCCAACGCCAGCTAAAGCCGTTTACAATGCTAAAGTGTTGGAAGTGGTTGCCGAAGAAGATTATCATACTGCGCAATTGACCCGTGCAAGTAGCGAATTACCACAATATTTATTAGATAAGCATTATTTACGTAAGCATGGTGCAAGTGCCTATTATGGTCAAAATAATGCGCATTCTAAGGATCATGCAGTTCGCAAGTAATAAGGATTAGTTGAATTAAAAAACATACAAATAGACGAGGAGTGCTTAATTATGTTATCAGTACCTGATTATGAGTTTTGGTTTGTTACCGGTTCACAACACCTTTATGGTGAAGAACAATTGAAGTCTGTTGCTAAGGATGCGCAAGATATTGCGGATAAATTGAATGCAAGCGGCAAGTTACCTTATAAAGTAGTCTTTAAGGATGTTATGACGACGGCTGAAAGTATCACCAACTTTATGAAAGAAGTTAATTACAATGATAAGGTAGCCGGTGTTATTACTTGGATGCACACATTCTCACCAGCTAAGAACTGGATTCGTGGAACTGAACTGTTACAAAAACCATTATTACACTTAGCAACGCAATATTTGAATAATATTCCATATGCAGACATTGACTTTGATTACATGAACCTTAACCAAAGTGCCCATGGCGACCGCGAGTATGCCTACATTAACGCCCGGTTGCAGAAACATAATAAGATTGTTTACGGCTATTGGGGCGATGAAGATGTGCAAGAGCAGATTGCACGTTGGGAAGACGTCGCCGTAGCGTACAATGAGAGCTTTAAAGTTAAGGTTGCTCGCTTTGGCGACACAATGCGTAATGTGGCCGTTACTGAAGGTGACAAGGTTGAGGCTCAAATTAAGATGGGCTGGACAGTTGACTATTATGGTATCGGTGACTTAGTTGAAGAGATCAATAAGGTTTCGGATGCTGATGTTGATAAGGAATACGCTGACTTGGAGTCTCGGTATGAAATGGTCCAAGGTGATAACGATGCGGACACGTATAAACATTCAGTTCGGGTTCAATTGGCACAATATCTGGGTATTAAGCGGTTCTTAGAAAGAGGCGGTTACACAGCCTTTACCACGAACTTTGAAGATCTTTGGGGGATGGAGCAATTACCTGGTCTAGCTTCACAATTATTAATTCGTGATGGGTATGGTTTTGGTGCTGAAGGTGACTGGAAGACGGCTGCTTTAGGACGGGTTATGAAGATTATGTCTCACAACAAGCAAACCGCCTTTATGGAAGACTACACGTTAGACTTGCGTCATGGTCATGAAGCGATCTTAGGTTCACACATGTTGGAAGTTGATCCGTCTATCGCAAGTGATAAACCACGGGTCGAAGTTCATCCATTGGATATTGGGGGTAGAGATGATCCTGCTCGCCTAGTATTTACTGGTTCAGAAGGTGAAGCAATTGATGTCACCGTTGCCGATTTCCGTGATGGGTTCAAGATGATTAGCTACGCGGTAGATGCGAATAAGCCAGAAGCCGAAACACCTAATTTACCAGTTGCTAAGCAATTATGGACCCCAAAGATGGGCTTAAAGAAAGGTGCACTAGAATGGATGCAAGCTGGTGGTGGTCACCACACGATGCTGTCCTTCTCGTTAACTGAAGAACAAATGGAAGACTATGCAACCATGGTTGGCATGACTAAGGCATTCTTAAAGTAAAGTGAATATCACAAAATGGTTGTGGTTACATATTGTGGCCATAACCATTTTTATTCAGAATCAGAAGTGGAGTGATTAGTGTGATTAAGAGTGAAAAGGCCAAAATGATTGCTGGTGAGTTGTTTAATGTTTATGACCCAGAACTAGTCGGTGAGCGAGCCATAGCACGGCAACAAGTAGAAGCTTTCAATCAGCTCGGTGAGACGAATCCCCATAAAAGCCAACAAATAATTAAACGATTATTTGGCGCGACTGGTGATAAAATTGAAGTTCATGCTACCTTTCGTTGTGATTACGGGTATAACCTATTCGTTGGTGAAGATTTCTTTGCTAATTATGACTGCGTGATTTTAGATGTGGCCCCGATTAAGATTGGAAAACACTGTCTATTAGGTCCCAAAGTACAAATTTATTCTGTGAATCATCCTGATGACCCTCAGTTACGACGCAATGGTGCCATGGGTATTGGTAAGTCTGTGAATCTAGGAGATGATTTATGGGTTGGCGGTGGCGCGATTATTTGTCCAGGGGTCACATTGGGAAATAATGTGATTGTTGCTGCGGGGAGTGTGGTCACCAAGTCCTTTGGAGATAACGTGGTTGTTGGTGGTAATCCAGCGCGGGTGATTCGGGAATTATGAGAAGGATTAGTGATTATTATTGAACGTGTAATTTGGAAATGTGATCTTTAGTGTAGTCGCTTATCTTCTTGAGGTGAGAAAATGCAAAATAAAGATTTAGACATTGACGCTCGTGTCAAAAATGCAGTTTTAGGGCTGCCATTACTAAAGCCTGATGAACAAAATCGCTGCTTATGAGCGGATCGAGCTTAAAATAACGATTAGTGAAGCAATGCGTTATGATTGGACGACGATTCTTGAGAAGGTTATGAAAAAGAAACGGAATTATCAACTATTATTTAATGGTCGTCTTGATATGGAGATTTTGGGACAATATATCAGGTTAGCTAATCGATGTGCAATGCCATTTGCAATTAAGAATAGTCAGCATTATCGGCATAATGCTGAAAGCGCTGCAATCATTTTGTGTGCTGATCATGCGCTGAATCGCAAAGAAATTGATATTATGAAGCGTTACCCGCAATACTAATAATGTGCAAAAAGCGACTTTCAAATGAGAATTCATTTGAAAGTCGCTTTTAATTTACGCTGAATTATTGATTAAAACTCTACTTCAATGCAGTCCATTTCCAGTTTTCAACTTCTGGAATATCGGTACCTTCAGCACGGATATAGTCATGATGCTTGTCTAAAATGCTGTTCATCTCTTGAATGACATGGGCACCTTTTTCGGCATAAGCTGGCGTTGCTAATAAGGCAGCTTTGACTAAGTGGAAACGATCGAGTTCGTTGCGAACACGCATGTCGAATGGCGTTGTAATGTCGCCTTCTTCGCGGTAACCATGAACGTGTAAGTTATGGTTATGGCGATCGAAGAAGATGGTCTTTACTAAGTCGTCGTATGCATGATAAGCAAAGATAACTGGTTTGTCCTTAGTGAAGAAAGCATCAAATTCAGCATCTGATAAACCACGAGGGTCGTCTTTCTTCAGCTTCAGAAGATCAACAACGTTAATGAAGCGAATCTTCATTTCAGGGAAGCGTGCATGCAAGATTGATACGGCAGCTAAGCTTTCAGTCGTTGGTTCAGAGCCGGCAGTTGCGAAGACAACGTCGGGTTCTTCACCATGATCAGTGCTTGCCCAATCAACAACACCAAGGCCATCACGAACTAAGCGCTTAGCTTCGTCCATTGTGAACCATTGTGGACGAGGGTGCTTGCTGGCAATGATTAAATTAATCAATTGTTTGCTTTGGATAGCCTTATCAAAGGTTGCAATCAAAGTATTGGCATCACCTGGAAGATAGGCACGAACGTATTCGGTCTTCTTTTCAGCCAAGTGTGAAATGATACCTGGATCTTGGTGAGAGTAACCATTGTGATCTTGTTGGAAGGCTGTTGATGATGCAATCACATTCAGTGAAGGTACATCAGCCCGCCAAGGGGTTTCTTCGTGAGAATTCCGTAACCACTTGAAGTGTTGGGTTAACATTGAATCCACAACGCGCAGGAATGATTCATAACTTGCGAAGAAACCGTAACGTCCGGTTAAATTGTAAGCTTCCAACATCCCTTCATCCATGTGTTCTGACAACATGGAGTCAATAATCCGGCCTTGAGGTGCTAACAAAGCATCATTAGGTTCGTGGATTGGTTCCATCCACTGACGTTTGGTATCTTCAAAAGCAGCGCCTAGTTTGTTAGATAAGGTTTCGTCAGGACCCCAGCCACGGAAGTTCTTGTTGTCTTTGTTCAACTCAATTAAATCACGGATATACTTACCAAGTTCAGTCATGTCTGAACCGTCTTCCTTACCGTGATCCTTGTTGTCCAAAGCATAATCATCGATATTTGGTGTAATTAAGTCTTTAGTTAACTTACCGCCGTTAGTGACGGGGTTAGCAGCCATACGAGCTTGGCCTTCAGGGATGATTGCGGCAATTTCTGGTTTTAAAGTACCATTTTCATCAAATAATTCTTCTGGTTTGTATGATTTGAGCCAGTCAACTAATTTGTCGGCGTGTTCCATGTGATTGCGATCGACAGGAATTGGAATTTGGTGAGCCCGGAATGAACCTTCAATTGGTTCGCCGTCCCAACTCTTAGGACCGGTCCAGCCCTTAGGTGCCCGGAAAACAATCATTGGCCACTTAGGACGAGATTCATCATTGTTATCCTTGGCGTTCTTACGAATTGCGTGGATTTCTTCAATGACTTTATCCAATTCTTCAGCCATGATTTTGTGCATCTTGGCAGGGTCTGTACCTTCAACAAAGTGTGGATCCCAGCCTAGACCTTTAAAGTAGTCTTCAAGTTCTTCATGTGATTCACGTGAAAGAACTGTTGGATTAGAAATCTTGAAGCCGTTTAAGTTCAAGATTGGTAAGACTGTCCCGTCTGTAATTGGGTTAAGGAACTTGTTAACTTGCCAAGAAGTTGCCAATGGTCCAGTTTCAGATTCACCATCACCAACAACGGTAGCGGCAATTAAACCTGGATTATCTAATACTGCACCAGCACCATGCAGGATTGAGTAGCCAAGTTCGCCACCTTCATGGATCGAACCAGGCGTCTTAGGATCGGCATGGGAAGCAACCCCGCCTGGGAATGAGAATTGCTTGAATAAGCGTTTCATCCCAGCTTTGTCTTGGGTGATTTTAGGATACGTTTCCGTATAGGTGCCATCTAAGTAGGAGTTAGAAACCATTACTTGACCACCATGACCAGGGCCTTCAATGTAGAACATGTTCAAGCCATACTTATTGATTGCCCGGTTTAAATGGGCATAAATAAAGTTTTGACCAGCAATCGTGCCCCAATGGCCGATTGGATGAACTTTCACGTCGGTCGCCTTTAGTGGTTCCCGAAGTAACGGGTTATTTAGTAGATAGAGTTGACCAACTGAGATGTAGTTAGCAGCACGCCAATATTCATCAACGCGTTTTAGATATTCATCAGAAGAGTAATCAACTGTTTTGGATTTAATTGCTTCACTCATTATTTTGCAACTCCTTTGCAAATGTTTGTTTTATTTATCATTACGGTTATTATGATAGCGGTTTCAATTGTAAAGTCAAGCAATATTTGGCAAATTTATCAGTTTAACATCAAAGGACAAACAGGGAAGCGGTATGTAAGTACCCTTGACTGTTTGTCCTTCTATTGTTTATTTACCGCTGATCAATGAGATGTCAGCCAGCCGAATTTGTTTCGCAAGCCGACTATCTAATTGTTCATCGGTGATAATGGCGTCCACGTTACTAATGTCTGTAGTTTTATAAAGTGCGTTTTTTTCGAATTTGGTATGATCAGCCAAAATAACTTTCATCCGACAATGTGACATCATTTTTTTTGAAACTTCAACTTCTTCGATGTAGTGGTTGGTAATGCCAGCTTGCAGATCAACGCCACCACAACCAAAAAATCCGATATCTGCATAGAGATTATCAATGTTATCTAATGTAATTGGCCCTGATAGAGACCCTTCGCTAGTTCGCATAGTGCCGCCTAATAAAACGAATTGAATGTCTTTAACGAACTGTAGCGAATTTAAAACGAAAGTCGAGTTAGTAATAACTGTTAAGTTAGTTAGTTGACTATGTTTGATTTTTTCAGCGACTTGAAATGCCGTGGTGCCATAATCTAGGAAAATGGATTCGCCGTCATGGATAAGTCGAAGTGCATTGGTAGCAATCTCTTTCTTCTCCGCAACGGCTTCATGCTGTCGTTTGCCATACTTGGTCTCATTGACGCTTTGTGGCGTTGTTGCCCCGCCACGAATGGCTTGGACTAGCCCCTGTTTATCTAAAGTGTAAATATCTTTACGAACAGTTTCGCGAGAGACACTAATTTCTTTACTAATATCTGTGATTTTGATTGTTCCTTGTTGCCTTAGTTGGTCTAGGATATATTTTTGACGTTGCATGACTTCCATCGGGCTAACCTCCCTAAAATATAAAAGTATTTTCTATTTGTAATAATATCATATATTTTGCATTTATTTGCATCTGGTTTTAGTAAAGTGAATGAAATAATTAATTTTGTCCCAGATTTGTAAGCGCTTAACATACTGATTATATAAACTTTGTGAATATAATAATTTGGTGTTTTTTATGTAAATTGCCTTGCAAAGTATCGCTTGCAAAGAGCACTTTAAAAAGTTTTTAAAGAAAAGTATTGCAAAAGATTTGCAAAATGATACAATTTGAACTGTTGAAAGCGATTACATTTATATAAATACGAAGGGAGCGACTTATTTTGAGTGAGAACCTTGTTGAAGTAAGTGATTATTTGAGAGACCAACTTATTTTTCTACACACCTCTTTTAAAACGTCGAAGGAATTATTTACAGCGATTAACGCGAAGGCACAGGAAAATGGGTTTGTAACTGATCAATTTTTACCGAAAATAATCAAGCGAGAATCAACTTTTCCAACTGGCTTGCAACTGGAACATCGAGGTGTTGCAATTCCACATACTGACGCGGATACAATCAACAAAGAATTTGTTGCCGTGGTTGTTAATGATGCTCCAATTGCTTTTAGTCGGATGGATGATCCAGAGCAAAAGGTTGATGCAAAATTAGTTTTTGTGCTTGGTCTTAATAAACCACATGCTCAGTTAGAGATGCTGCAAGCATTAATGGAAATTATTCAAGATGATTCATTAATAAATTCATTGGAAAATGCCGAGAGCTTTAACCAAATTCATCAGTTGTTAAGCAAATAAAAGATAAATAGAAGAAATACGAGGAGAGATTATTATGAAAAAATTAAATGTATTAGTAGCTTGCGGTGCCGGAATTGCCACTTCAACGGTTGTTATGAAAAAAGTTGAAGATTTGTTTGCCGAAAATAATATTGACGCTAATTTGATTCAAATTAAGATTGCTGAAGCTGCTTCTAAGCAGGATGACGCGGATATGTTGATTTCAACAACTGTACTACCAACTGAATATAAGATTCCAGCGATTAAAGCAATGGGCTTTTTAACTGGTCTTGGTGTTGATAAATTGCAGGATGAAATCTTGACTAAAGCACGCGAAATTCAAGCACAATAATTAAGAGCTAGGGTTTTAAGCAGGAGGATGCATTATGAAAGTATTATCTGATGTTGTACAAAGCATCATTAATGTCGGCCCCAGCGTTATGCTTCCCATTATTATCTTTATTGTTGGGTTAATCTTTAGGGTTAAACCGGGTAAGGCACTCACATCTGGGATTACTGTTGGTATCGGTATGATTGGGATTAACCTAGTCATCAATTTGTTGACAACTAGTGTTGGTCCTGCTGCGCAGGCGATGGTTAAACGGTTTGGGTTTCATTTAACGATTATTGATGCTGGATGGCCTGCCGTTTCTGCTGGGACATGGGCACAGCCGATCTCAGCTATCATGATTCCAATTATTTTAGTCGTTAACGTTGGCTTAATTTTGTTAAATCTTACTAAAACACTTGATATCGATATTTGGAATTACTGGCATATGATTGCGGCCGCGGCTACGGCTTATGTGGTGACGAAAAACTGGTGGTTTGCAATTCTTTGCGGGATTATCTATGAAATCGCTGTCTTAATTATTGCTGATAAAACTGCACCAAAAGTCGCTGAGTTTTATGGCTTGGATGGCATTAGCTTTCCAACTGGTTCTGCTGCGGCTTATGGCCTACTTGGTATTCCAATTGGATGGGTTGTCAGCAAAATTCCTGGAATCAGAAAATGGGATGTGGATCCACAAACAATTCAAAAACGGTTTGGGGTCTTTGGTGAACCCATGGTCATGGGGATTGTCATTGGGATGTTACTAGCAGCCTTAGGTGGTTACAGCGTACCGAACATTTTGAAGCTTGGAATGTCCATGGGTGGTGTGATGTTCTTAATGCCGCGTATGGTTAAGATCTTAATGGAAGGGTTAATTCCAATTCAAGAAGGTGCCCAAAAGTTACTTCAAGAGAAGTACGGGAACCGGAAGATTTACTTAGGGATGGATGCTGCTCTTTCAACCGGGTCACCAGCTACTTTGGCAACTGGACTATTAATGGTACCAATTACGTTATTCTTAGCCATTATTTTACCTGGTAACCGGGTATTGCCATTCGGTGATTTAGCAACAATTCCGTTCTTTGCTGCTTTGATTGTTCCTAGTCGTAAAGGAAATATCGTCCACTCTGTACTCTCTGCTACTATCGTAATGGTATTTGCATTGTTGATGGCAACTGACTTTGGGCCAACGTTGACATCAATGATGCACGGTATTGTTGCCTTTCCAAAGGGCGCATCAGAGGTCACTAACTTGGATACGGGTGGTAACATCTTGAACTGGTTAATTTTGAAACTATCACAGTTAGTACAACCATTATTTAATTAAAGGATTATCCGTAGAAAGGAAAATGGATTATGGATACTGTAAAAACAACTAAAACTGACGAATTAAAGGGCGCTAAAACTATGGAGGCTGTCGTTAAGACGGAATCTGGTTACGACAATATGGAACTGAAGCAAATTCCAATCCCTGAAGTAACAGGAGACAAAGTTTTATTAAAAGTGGCCTACACTGGGATCTGCGGTACTGATATTCATACATTTAAGGGTCAGTATGCCAATGCGGTGACACCACTTGTTTTGGGCCATGAATTTTCAGGTGAAGTTGTTGAAGTGGGACCAGATGTTAAAACGCTAAAGCCTGGCGATCGGGTGACTAGTGAAACGACTTTTGCAACGGATGGCACATGTGTTTACTGCCAAGATAAAGAATATAATTTATGTCCTAACCGTGTAGGAATCGGAACTAAAGCTAATGGTTCAATGGCAAATTATGTTCTAACTCGTGAGGAAAGTGCTCACATTTTACCAGATAACGTTTCCTACAAGATGGCTGCAATGTCGGAACCTTTAGCATCTTGTGTTCATGCTATGTATCAAAAGACACCATTCACGTTACATGACACTTTATTAATTATGGGACCAGGACCAATGGGGCTACTCTCATTGCAGATTGCCAAAGAAATTGGTGCCTTTGTTATTGTTTCTGGGATCACTAAGGATGCTGATCGTTTACAAATTGCTAAAGAGTTAGGTGCTGACATTATTGTAGATACCCAAAAAGAAGACTTGGCCAAGGTCGTGATGGATGCGACAGATGGCGTTGGCGTTACCAAGGTTTATGACTGTTCAGGTGCAACGCCAGCGGTTAACTCTGCATTACCATTGATCCGTAAGGGTGGAACTTTCCAACAGGTTGGTCTTTTTGCAAAGCCGATGAATGAATTAGATGAACGTTCAATTATTCAGCATGAAATTACGTATCGTGGCTCACGGTCACAAAATCCGTATGATTGGGCGATTGCTTTACATCTTGAAAGCAAGGGTGCTATTAACCAAGATGCAATGATTACGAAGGTCTTTGATCTTGAACACTGGCGTGACGCTTTTGATGCAATGATGGCCGGTAAAGAGCTCAAAGTTATGATTGCCTCTAATCCTGATGATCCAGATTTAGCAGACTAAACTAATTGTAGTTGAATGACAGAATATTAAAATTATAACCTCCTTAATTTAGAGCGCTGAGATATTTGTCTTGGTGCTCTTTTTTGGGAGCAGGAGGGGTTCTTTATGAAGTATCAAAATATCTTGTTCGATATTGATAATACCTTGATTAATTCAGCGGACTTAATTGCTAAGTTATTGAAGGAGGGGGCAGTTCGCGAGGGTGTTGATATGCCAATTGAAGAATATCGTAAGAGAATTGGCCAGCCCGGTGAGATGATCCTGAGAGAATTTGGTGTTCAAAATTGGCAGAATGTATTAGCCAGATATCTAATTGAATTTAACGAGAATATGAATGAACTAACGTATTTTGTGGGAGTTGAACAAATGTTAGATGATTTATTGGCAATGAATCTCACAGTGGGAGTGGTTACATCTAAGGATCGTGTTCAATTTGATAAAGAAGTCAGTCATTTTCCGATTATCGCAAAGATGCCAATTGTGACTACTGCTGATTTAACTAAAAATCCAAAGCCAAGCGGAGAGCCGATTACCTACACATTAGAGAGATTTAACTTAGCACGTGAAAGGACGTTGTATGTTGGTGATAGTATCTTTGATATGCAGGCTTCAAAGAATGCAGGCGTTGATTTTGTAGTTGCTAAATGGGGAGCATTACCGAATGTCGATTTTAATAATGCGAAATATCAAGCTAAGACCCCGAATGATATCGTTGGAATAGTTCAGTAAGTAAATGAGATTAGACTGGAAAGAGCGCATTATTTAATAATAAAAAATCCTTTTTAACTCTAAAAGCAGAGGCCAAGATAGCAACTTTCGTTTCTTGGCTTCTGCTTTTAGATACATTAATAAATGAAATGAAGACGAGCTAGTTATCTTTATACAAATATCTGAATAAGTCCCTTTTATTATTCAAATGATACAGATTAGTTAACCAATCCTTTTGTTGTAATTGTGTCATCAAGTCACTGATAAATGATAGATGCTTCTCGTAATCTATGGGGGCTAGACCAATAATTACATGGACCATTTTTTGATTTGTCATAACAGGTAGCGGCTTATCAAGTAAAAAGAAAGTAGCACCGAGATTATTAACGCCATCACGTGGAGCAGCGTGCGCCAACATAACGCCTGACCCAATAACCATGTATGGTCCGTTACTTTCAGTTAAATGAATGATCTGATCGATATAATTTTTTTCAACACTATAGTCTTCAAGTAGGGGGGACAGTGCTGTACGCACCGCCTGCTTCCAAGATTTTTGATGATTTAGAAAACCAACATGTTCTGGCGGCAGTAGTTTGATTAATTCTGATAAATTTTCTTGGGGTGCGGCTAATAGTGGTTCCTGAGTTAGCTGGGTCAAATAGTCGTTGAGTGCGAGTTTCAGACCCATAGGATTTCTTATCATAGCGTAGTTGCCTACAATATCCAATAGTGTATCCACATTAAATAACTTGAGTGTGTCAGAAGTTGCCAACCCAGCCTTAATAATAGCATTATCGATGATCTTCCACTCCAACTCGGAAGGAAAAGCAGATACGGTAGTTATTGGTATGTTGCGCTGGGTGTTCAATTTGATTGTACTGATGACAAGCTGAACATTACTTAGATCTGAATTTTCGTATTGAAGCACATTCATTGGACTAGAAAAATGAATACCGCGGTAACGGCTTTCTAGTTGTTGAAGTAATAGACGACTGGTACCGATGCCACTAGAACAAACGACAAGTACTTCATTTTGTGTTGGGGTGCTTGTTTTTTGCTCACGAATAGCACCACCAAAGTAAATGGCAATTAATGCGATTTCATCATCAGAAAGTGTGTGATGAATATATTGTTCAAATGGTACGACAACTTTACGAGTGATTTCAAAAGTGTGGTGATAATGCTGTTGAATACTTTTTAAGTCAGGGTATTCAAATGGCATATTATATTGAGCACGATAGTAGGTTGAAAGCAAGTGAACCGTTAAACTGTCACTAATCGACTTGATTGAAACATGTGCGCCGGAGAGGTGGTTAAAACTAGAAATCATTCGAACTGAGAATGGTTTTAACTTTTGAATCAAGTCGTCATTCCAATTGACATGAGCAAATTGACTAGAATTGATCAACTTGACTAAGTAGTCAACCTCATTAGAGTTATCGATATGATAATCGTTCAAAAAACTTTTAGCCCAAATGTGATCCAGTGTTAAGTCAGTTTGTGCGGATATAACATCACTTAGTTGGTTATTACAGTCTCTAATGTTAGTTAAGTACCAATATAAAAATAGTCGAATTGTGATACTTGCATCGTCGGTTAAATATTTTCCAGTTATTCTTTCAAAGAGTTTAATCTGGTCGTTTATGGTAGTGGGCTTAATGGTAGCCCGCCTAGTTTGTTCAATGAGTGTCTTCAGTTGAGTAGCATGATCGTACACCCATTTGCGAACTGCTGTCGGGGACCCCGTGATTATTTTACCGGATTCTGTATTGGTGATTTGTAAATGATATAGCGCTAGTTGTGAGTGTAGTACTTTGATATCTCTAATAACTGTGTTCTTAGAAATATTAAATTGGTAAGTTAGGTCCGCTAACGAGCAACCACTAGTGTTGAGGATACTAAATGCAATTAGTAGTTGGCGTTGCTTAGCATTGTTGGTCATGATCTTGCTAGAAGTTTCTTTTTCTGTCATTTTATGCAGAAATTTGATCGTGTCAGTTGGAAGGTAATATCCTAGTTTTTTAACATTAGTAATCGGAAATTCTGCATGCTGATCAAGCTCATCGTTTACTTTATTTATTAGATAGAATAGGCTACGACGTGAGATATGTAGATGTTGTTGTAAGAAGTTAGCTGTGGTGTAGCCCGATGACGTTAATAGAATTTCTAATAATTCATTACCATGTTTTCGTTTGCTGAAATTTACACGCAATTCAGTATCCTCCCTGTATTAAGTCTACTAAAAAATTAAAGCATTAAGGTACCAAAGTGCCAAAGTTGCACTATTCTCAAAAACATTGTTGCACTTGTGGCGCTATTATTCAAGTTTATACTGGTCATTGTCAGATAAATAGCGATATCAAGAAAGGAGGATGAATAAAAATGCTGTTGGATTTATTGAATAAACAGACTGTGCAAGTATCAGAAGGCACAGGGCTAGATTGGAAGCAAGCAATTGAATTAGCTGCGGAACCATTGATTAATAATAAGACGATTGAAGATGGATACATCAAGGAAATGCTCAATGTGGTGGAATCAGAAGGCCCGTACATCAATATCGGACCACAAATCGCACTCGCACATTCTAGACCAGCGGGTAACGTCCATGAAATCGGATTATCTATCTTAAAAACAAATCATAGTATTAGTCTAGTCAATGATGAACACCCCATCAATTTATGGTTCGTATTGGCCGCGGTAGATAATAACAGCCATTTAGCCGTTATTAAAGAGTTAATGGAGTTATTAACCGATGAGTCGGCGGTGACAGCTATGTTAAATGCAACTAGTGAAGTTGATATTTTAGAAGTTATTGCACATGAGCAAGAATTACAAAAATAGGAGGGTACTATTATGAAATTTTTAGCTGTATGTCAAAGTGGTCTGGGAAGTAGTTTTATGGTTCAGATGAACATTCAGAGTATTTTAAAGGACGAGAATGTTAAAGAAGATATCCAAGTGGATCATTCTGATGTTGGGAGCGTTGGCGCTGATTCAGCAGATTACTTCTTTGTTGAATCAACGCTTCAAAGTGCATTAGGAAGTATTCCTGAGAATAAGGTTGTGTTACTAAAAAGCTTGATTGATAAGCAAGAAGTCCGGAACCATGTCAATACAATTTTGGATCAAGAAAATATTGAATATGATTAGCCGCTGAAAAGGAGGAGAATCACATGAAGACTGTTTTGAACTTATTTGTTGGTATTGTGACCCAACCGTCTATTTTAGTAGCGCTAATTGCGATGTTAGGGCTACTACTTCAAAAAAAGAAAAGTACGGAAGTTGTTCAAGGAACTATTAAGACCTTTGCCGGTTTCTTAGTCTTAACTGGTGGTGCCGGAATTCTTCAAAATGCATTGTCACCCTTTGCTTCCATGTTTAAGTTTGCGTTACATGTGCAAGGAGTTGTTCCTAGTAATGAAGCAGTTGTTGCAATTGCCCTGGTTAAATACGGCTCAACAACAGCACTAATTATGTTAGTTGGGATGATTGTTAATATTTTATTAGCTCGTTTTACTCGCTTTAAGTATATCTTCTTGACAGGGCAAGCAATGTTATATGTTTCTTGTTTAACTGCAGTTATATTGGTAAACGCTAACATTGGCACGGGTTGGCAAACGATTGTACTTGGTGGTCTATTTGAAGGGACATTATTAACGGTAACACCAGCATTGACACAACCATTTATGCGTAAAATCACGGGTGGCGATGATGTTGCTATGGGACACACGGGTAACATTGGCTATGCGCTCTCAGGATTGATGGGTAAATGGTTTGGTAATGCAGAAAAGTCTACAGAGGATCTAGAAATCCCTAAGAGTTTGGGCTTTCTGCGTGATTCGACAGTTTCAATTACGATTTTGATGGGTATTGTCTACATTATTTTGGCGATTGTGACAGGTCCAGCTTACATTGAATCGAAATTGAGTGGTGGGACTAATTATATTGTTTATGCATTAGTACAAGCAGGAACATTTGCTGCCGGTTTCGTGGTTGTTTTACAAGGTGTTCGGATGATTTTGGCCGAAATTGTGCCAGCTTTTCAAGGTATTGCGACCAAGTTGGTTCCTAATTCTAAGCCTGCATTAGACGTTCCAATTATTTTCCCATACGCACCAAATGCAGTTTTATTAGGATTCTTTGTCAGTTTCATTGTTGGGACGCTAAGTATGTTTATCATGATTGCGCTAGGAACTACTGTTATTATTCCAGGTGTAGTGGGGCACTTCTTCTGTGGTGCTGCTGCAGCAATTTATGGTAATTCTACTGGTGGTCGGCGTGGTGCAATCATTGGCGCTACAGTAAATAGTTTGTTGATTAGTTGGTTGCCATTGTTTATTTTACCGGTTTTGGGAAGCTTGAAATTAGCAGCTTCAACGTTTGCAGATACCGACTATTTGGTTCCAGGAATCTTGTTAGGAAAATTAGGGAGTTACGGAAGTGTAGCAGTTATTACAGGAATTATCTTGTTTACAATTATTGTGATTCTTTGCAGTATTTTTCTTACCCGGCGTGCTAAACGTATGACTGATGGAACTAAGTAATCAGTAATTATGAGTACTACTTTCAATAATTTATGAAAACTAATAATAAAGGAGATAAATCTAATCATGAAATTTTTCTTAGATACTGCGAATACTGAAGATATTAAACATTTCGCGGAACTTGGTTTAGTAGATGGGGTAACAACAAATCCAACGTTGGTGTCACGTGAAGGTCGTGATTTTGAAACCGTTATCAAAGAAATTACGCAGATTGTATCAGGTCCAGTGTCCGCTGAGGTAACGGCAACCAAGGCCGAAGAGATGATTGCCCAGGCTCGTAACGAAGTTAAGTGGGCTTCAAATATTGTGGTGAAGATTCCGATGACGGAAGAAGGCTTAAAAGCAGTCAAGGTGCTGAGTGAAGAAGGAATTAAGACGAATGTGACCCTTGTATTCTCAGTTTCGCAAGGCTTATTAGCGGCAAAGGCTGGTGCTACTTATATTTCACCATTCTTAGGACGTCTTGATGATATTGGTGGCAGTGGAATTCAGCTAGTTAAGGATTTGCGCCAAGTTTTAGATACTTATGGATTCAAGACGGAAATTATCGCTGCCAGTGTTCGAGGGCCACAACATGTTCAAGAAGCTGCGTTGGCTGGTGCTGATATTGCCACAATTCCGGCCACAGTATTCGGTAAATTATGGTCTCATCCACTGACTGATAAGGGCTTAGCCAGTTTTGCTTCGGATTGGAAAGCATTTCAGGCGGCACAGAAATAGTTGTAATGACGGCTTAGGAGGTAAGTGGAATGTTTGATAAAGTTGATGAATTAGGTGTTAACACGATTCGTACACTTAGTATTGAAGCGATTCAGAAAGCTAACTCGGGGCATCCAGGACTACCAATGGGAGCTGCACCAATGGCTTACGTACTATGGACGAAGCATTTAAATATTAATCCCAAGACTCACATGAACTGGGTCAATCGTGATCGATTTATTCTATCTGCGGGGCATGGTTCAGCTATGTTATATAGCCTGTTACATTTAGCCGGGTATGATGTTTCGATTGATGATCTCAAGCATTTTCGGCAGTGGGACAGTCGGACTCCGGGGCATCCAGAGTATGGACATACCGATGGCGTTGAAGTAACTACTGGTCCGTTGGGACAAGGCTTCGGTATGGCCGTTGGAATGGCAATGGCGGAGGCACATCTAGCTGCCCAATATAACCGACCTAATTTTCCAATTGTTGATCATTACACTTATACAATTGTCGGTGATGGCGACTTAATGGAAGGAATTTCGCACGAAGCTGGTTCACTAGCTGGGCATCTTAAGCTGGGAAAGTTAATTGCACTTTACGATTCGAACGGCATTTCATTAGATGGTAAGACGTCGCAAGCGTTTACTGAAAATGTTGGTGACAGGTTCACTGCTTATGGCTGGCAGCATCTGGTGGTTGAAGATGGGAATGATCTTGATGCAATTGACGCGGCAATCGAACTTGCAAAAAAGACAACTGATCGTCCTTCTTTGATTGAAGTGAAAACGGTGATTGGTTATGGCGCACCTAAACAAGGGACTAATGCTGTTCATGGTAACCCAATTGGTGCGGATGGCATTAAAGCAGCTGAAAAAGTATATGGCTGGAATTACTCGGATTTTGAAGTGCCGTCAGCTGTTTCAGACCGGTTTGAAGTAACTATTCAGGAAAATGGTGCGCGTGCTGAGCAGCAATGGAAACGGCTATTTGAAGAATATGAGGCGAAGTATCCAGATCAGGCGCAGTCTTTTAAGCAAGCGTTCAACGGACAATTTTCTGATGACTTGAAATCTACTTTACCACACTATCAATTAACAGATGCATTGGCTAGTCGGGCGGCAAGCGCTAAGGCGATTAACGCTGCTGCCAAAGTAATACCTAGCTTATGGGGTGGCGCAGCCGATTTGTCGAGTTCGAACAAAACAATGATTGCGGAAACATCAGACTTTCAACCAGAATCCTACGATGGTCGTAATATTTGGTTCGGCGTACGTGAATTTGGCATGGCGGCTGCGATGAACGGAATTGTATTACATGGCGGCACTCGGGTATTCGGGGGAACATTCTTTGTCTTCACTGATTACTTACGTGCGGCAGTCCGGTTGTCCGCACTACAACACGCACCGGTTATCTACGTCTTAACGCATGATTCAATTGCGGTCGGCGAGGATGGGCCGACCCACGAACCAATTGAACAATTAGCTAGTTTACGATGCATGCCGAACGTACAAGTGATTCGGCCAGCTGATGGTAATGAGACTTCAGCTGCGTGGGAGCAAGCACTGAAAACAACTGATAAACCAACCGTTCTGGTATTGAGTCGACAAGCCTTGAAGACTTTACCTGTATCAGTTGATACGGCCTTTGCTGGCGTTGAAAAGGGTGGCTATATGGTCAGCGCTGCTCAAAAAGAAATACCAGATGGTTTACTAATTGCGACTGGTTCTGAAGTTAACTTAGCATTGGAGGCCAAAGCCCAGTTAGCAAAGCATAATCAAGATGTCGCGGTCGTTTCAATTCCGAGTTTTGATCGGTTTGCGCAACAATCACCAGAATATCGCGCTAGTGTGCTTCCGAGCGCGGTCACAAGAAGGGTGACAATTGAAGCTGGATCAACATTTGGCTGGGATCAGTATGCTGGCGATCATGGTGCTAAGATCGGTGTGGATCGCTTCGGAACTTCGGCACCTGGTGACTTGGTACTTGATAAGTATGGCTTTAATGTAACTAATGTTGTGAATACTTATCTGAAATTAAAATAATTATTGAAGAAATAGAAACGGGGCGTTGCTCGGTTTCTATTTCGTGTTCGATAAAGAATGAGGATGGCTATGATGGAAAATATTAAGATGATTGCGATTGATATCGATGGCACACTAGTTAATTCAAAAAAGCAGGTGACATTGCGAGTCAAGCAAGCGATTAAAATGGCGAAGGAAAAGAAGATTAAAGTGGTTATCTGCACGGGACGGCCATTAACAGGTGTTAAAGCATTGTTGCAGGAGTTGGAACTCGATGCTCAAGATGATCAATACGTTATTTGTTTTGGCGGTGCTGCAACCTACACAACTAGTGGCGAACTGATTGATGAACGACCGATTAGTTATGAAGATTATATTGACTTGGAAGCCCTAGCACGCAAGCTACGCTTGCATTTTCACGCGGTATCTGAGGATCGGCTGTATACGGCCGACCGTAATATTGGTGATTATACACTCTATGAAGCTAATCTCGTTTCAATGGGTATCTCATATCGGACGCCAGAAGAGATGCGGAATATTAAACTGATTAAATCGATGTACGTTGATGAACCCGAAGTTTTAGACGCTGCCATTAAACAGCAAAAACTATTTGAACCGTTGAAAAAGCAGGTTACTTTCACGAAAAGTGCACCATTTTATTACGAGGCCAACGCTAATGGTGTTAGTAAGGGCAACGCTTTGCAAGTACTCTGTGAAAAGTTGAGTTTGACTGCTGCCAACGTGATGGCAATTGGTGATGAAGCTAATGATTTGAGCATGATTAAGTTTGCAGGACATGGAGTAGCGATGGGCAACGCTATTCCTGAAGTGAAGCAAGTGGCTGATGAAATAACTGTCGATAATGAACATGATGGGGTTGCAAAGGCTATTGAAGCAATCACGAGGTAAGGATAAGCAGGTATAAAAGCATTGTTATATCGGTTATAAGGGTTACAATTGATTATTGGCTCTTAAAGTGTTTGGAATAGATTAAATTATTTTAGAGATGATTTTATGAAAAAAGCTTTATTTTTTCAGCAACGATATTATACTAAAAAGATGTAAGCTTATTGACTTATCAAATCTAAATATTATTTTCGAGGAGGATTACTAGTTATGTGTACTGCCATAACTTATCAATCTTATAATAATTACTTCGGTAGAAATTTCGATTATGAAATTTCATACAATGAAATGGTTACGATTACGCCTAGAAAATATCCACTAGTATTTCGTAAGGTGGAGAACTTAGATCACCATTATGCAATAATTGGAATTACTGCTGATGTAGAAAGCTATCCACTTTACTACGATGCGATGAATGAAAAAGGCTTGTGTATTGCGGGATTAAATTTTGCAGGTTATGCTGATTATAAAAAATATGATGCTGATAAAGTTAATATCACACCATTTGAATTAATTCCTTGGTTATTGGGACAATTTTCAAGTGTTAGAGAAGTGAAAAAGAACATACAAAAACTAAACTTGGTTAATATTAATTTTAGTGAACAATTACCATTATCACCGCTACATTGGTTGGTTGCTGATAAACAGGAATCGATAGTTATTGAAAGTGTTAAAGAAGGACTAAAAATTTACGACAATCCAGTAGGTGTGTTAACAAACAATCCTAATTTTGACTACCAATTATTTAATTTGAACAACTATCGTGCCTTATCAAATAGCACACCCCAAAATAGTTTTTCGGAAAAAGTGGATTTAGATAGTTATAGTAGAGGAATGGGCGGACTAGGATTACCTGGAGACTTGTCCTCAATGTCTAGATTTGTCAGAGCCGCTTTTACTAAATTAAACTCGTTGCCGATGCAGACAGAGAGTGGCAGTGTTAGTCAGTTTTTCCATATACTAGGGTCTGTAGAACAACAAAAAGGGCTATGTGAAGTTACTGACGGAAAGTACGAATATACAATCTATTCTTCTTGTTGTGATATGGACAAGGGAGTTTATTACTATAGAACTTATGAAAATAGTCAAATTAACAGTGTCAGTTTAAACCATGAGCACTTGGATACGACTGAATTAATTTCTTATCCATTACGATCAGAAGCACAATACTATGCAGTTAACTAAAAGCCACTACTGTAATAGTTAAAATTGTTTAAAAGAGGAAATCAGTTTGTTATCAGTTGATTTCCTCTTTTATGTATCACTGTTTTCAGAGTAAGTTCCAATGGCTGGCATTGCTGTTAATATGACACTAGATGATATAAGTTATCATGTTAAGCTCGATGGTAAGTTGGGTTTAATTGATAGAAAACATAATAGTTATGAGATGCTTGAAACACCTACTAAAATACATTTTTACCAAATTTTATATGATCATGTTTTGAATAAGGGGATTAATTTGAGCGACTGGATAGACATTAAGATATTACTGACAAGTTTATTTAGGAAAAGAGCACGTTAATATATCTAATAGTAATTGAAATAATAAACACCTTAGGAGTGATTGGTATCCTAAGGTGTTTATTAAAGTTAAGGATTAAAATATTAAGCTACTATTCTCGATAACAGCTACTGTCATTATCGTAAGTGAGTTTAACAACATGATCAGACAATTCAACTGTGATCTGCTGATAAACTGGTTGATAACCGTGATGAGTGAGTTGCACATTAACCTTGTTATGATCAACGGTAATTGTGTAATTGTTCCATTCACCTGACTGATACTTAAAGTCACGTCCATTATCTTGATAGTGTTGGTAGGTCCCTTGAGTACCAAATACTCTAAACGTCATCGCTTTCAACGGTTCATCGCTAATGTGGCTAACAGCGGGTCCCCATGGCAAAATGGTGTTTTGTTTTACAAATAATGGTAGTTTATCGAGTGGGGTATCGACTACAATATCCTGATTACCGGCATACTCAGCCCCGTTCCAAAAATCAACCCAGTTCCCAGCTGGTAAATAAACTAACCGCTTAAATTGAGATTTTTGAACAACGGGGGCAACTAGTATGTCGTCACCAACCATGTATTCGTCATTCAAGTCGCGTACACGAGGATCCTGATCGTAGTTTAAGACAACGGGACGCATGATTGGTAAGCCAGTTTTGGTTTCCTTAGCAAATAAATCGTATAGATAAGGAATCAGACGATAACGCAATTTGAGATACTTGCGATAAATGTTTAACGTTGGCTCGCCAAATGCCCATGGTTCTTGTTGGCGAGTCCCTAATGCTGCATGGTTCCGTAACAGTGGACTGAAAATTGCCCCTTCAATCCACCGTGTCAGTAATTCAGATGTCGTGTCTGAGGCAAAGCCACCAATGTCAGTTCCAGTAAAACTAAAGCCACTTAATCCTAGATTGCAGAGTTGTGGGATCATCATTTGGATATGTGGCCACATACTGCGGTTGTCACCGGTCCAAACAGTCGAGTATTTCTGAGTTCCGGCGTAAGCTGCCCGTGTGATGACAAATGGTCGGTTGCCAGTTTGCTCTTTTAGTCCAGCATAGGTTGCTTTAGCCATATTATGGCCATAAACGTTATGCATCTTCTTATGTGTTGAAGGCGTGTCTTGATCATTAAAGACCGCGTCATCTGGAATCGGACCTTCGAACGTAGCGGGTTCGTTCATATCGATCCAAATACCAGCGACACCTAAATCAGTTAAAAATTTACCGTTGTTAGCCCACCACTGACGAACTTCTGGACGACCAAAGTCTGGAAAAGCAGCGTTACCTGGCCATACTTTGTTAATATAGACATCACCGTCAGCAGATTTAACGAAATAGCCTTTTTTAAGACCCTCGGCATAAATGTGATAGTCAGAATCTTGTTTAACACCGGGATCGATGATCGGGATGACCTTGAGACCCTGTTGGTTCAACTTGGTAATAAACTTCTTGGGATTACCCTGGTATTTATCCTTGTCCCAGGTGAAGACCCGATAACCATCCATGTAATCGACGTCAAAGTGAATCGCATCGCATGGTAAGTCGTACTTTGCAAGGTTATCTGCAATTGCTTGCACTTCTTCTTGACTAGCACTGTAACCCCACCGTGATTGTTGGTAACCGAGCGTCCACTTTTGAGGTAGTGGCGTTCGACCAGTTAAGTAGGTGTAATTAGTGACAATGTCTTTTAACGTGGTACCACCAATAATGTAGTAGTCGAGGTTACCTTGGACAGCTGAATAAAAGTAGTAATGGTTGCTTTCCTTACCCATATCTAAATGGCTCTGGTAGGTATTGTCGAAGAAGATACCGTAAGGATGTCCATTTTTTAGCCCCAACATCACTGGGATTGACTTGTAAATATTAGGTAGGATCTCCAGCTGGGGAGCGGGGTTATCAACGTTCCAATTATCATAGGCAAAACCACGTTTGTTCAGATATCCGGTCTTGTCACCAAGTCCATAAAGATATTCATCAGGTGCTAGCGATTTAATGATTTCGTAGTAACCTTGATCAGATTTAGTAGGTGCCTTAGTCACTGAATGGCCTTCTGCCTCAACTAATCGTTCATGGACTTTGTCGACACCTTTCAAGTGAATGCGTTCACCACGATAATCGGTAATCAAAGCATTGCCATCTTTATCAAAGGTATCAAGATGCCGTTCGGAATCGAGGTGAATCGTTAAAGCTGATGTCCGGATAATGTAATGATCACCAGCACTTTCAATAGTGAAATCAGTCGCCTGAATTTTATGACCCTCAATTGCATAGGATTCACCTTGCTCACCGCGATTAATAAAGACGCGGATGATTTCCGGCGTAACAATAGTTAATTGTAATGGTTGGGCGAAAGCAAACGTAATCGTTTGGCCGTTCTGTGTGTAACTTGGTAATGCACTCATATTAAAAAACACTCCTTAGTAAAATGACTTTTATTTAGTTGGATTCTCTGACAAATCTTCTTGAGGCTTGTCTTGCTTAATAATACTAATGGCAAGTACTGCGATGAACATTGAGATACCAGCAATAAGCATCATTCCAGGCATCGAATTACCAACGAATTTAAAGACCATAAAGCTGGCAACGGATGCGAGAATTTGTGGCAAGCAAATCGTACCGTTAAAAATTCCAATATATGAGCCTTCATTGGCACCATCTAGTGAAGAAGTAAAGATATTAAAGGGCTCGACATGCACCGTAAAGAAGCCGATACCGATTAAACAGAATGGGGCAATTAATAGGTACTGGTTGTGAATGAAGAATACCCAAACGAGGCCAACTGCGAAGCTAGCTAAGCCAAAGCAATACCAAAACTTTCGCTTGTATGGATTAGTCTGTGAAAGAACTAAGAAACCATATAGAACGGCGGCCATTGATTGAATGAAGGTCAAGATTCCATACCAATTACCGGCAGCTTGATAGCCAGCCGAGGCAGCATTAGTTGTGTGCCAAACGTTTTCGGCGATGGCACCAGTAGTATAAGTCCACATATATTGAATACCAATCCAGGCAAATAGTTGAACGAGGGCAACTTCCCAGAAAGCTTTTGGGGCTTCTTTTACTAATTGCCAAATAGGCTTGGTGTGCTTATGTTGTTCAGGATCGATATGATGATAAAGTGCGTACGTGTCAGGATCATATTCCTTAACCGTATGAATAGTATATGCTGAGATGCCTAATAAAATAATGGCACCAATATAAAACGCAATTCTTACAGAAAGAGGGACAACGCCTTTTTGCGCCGTGTTTGCAACACCAAAGTAAGTTAGGACGAACGGTAGAATAGTAGCAAGTACGCCTCCTAGGTTACTGAAAGCTTGTTGCCAAGACCATGCTTTGTCCTTCTGATTTTCATTAACCATATCTCCAATAATCATGCGGAATGGTTGCATGCAAACATTACTTGATAAATCCATAAATAAAATAGCAATAGCACCAAATAGTAATGCAGCAGTTGAAGCGTAGCCAAAGCCGAATGAACCGGCATTTGGTAATAACACCATGACCAGCGCCGCTAATGGTGCGCTGAATAGTAAGTAGGGCATTCTACGACCAAAACGCGTCCAAGTTCGATCAGAGTATTTACCGACTAGTGGTTGGACGAATAATCCAGCCAATGGTGGCAGAATGAAGAAGAGTCCTAGTTTGGTCGGATCAGCGCCAATGGTTTGGAAAATCCGACTCATCTGTGATGATTGTAATGAGAAGGCCATATTAACCCCACAAAAACCAAAGGTAATTGCAAAGATGGTTTTTAATGGGAGGTTGGGCAGCGAATTAGCAATAGTAGATGTCTTAGGCTTACTGGAAACATCAGCGATTGGTTTATTCGGGTGTACTGCAGGTTGGTTCATGAGAATCCATCTCCTTAAAAGGTAATCACTTTTCAACAGGGCAATACTAGCACTTAACGTAAACGTTTACAATACTGTTTCAATAATAAAGTAAACGTTTACACTTTTGACGATGATTTTACCTGCTTTTAGCGCTATAATTAATTTAAATCGGAGGGGAGCTGGAAAAATGAAGCCAACAATCAAAGATATTGCCGCTAAAACTGGCTTTTCAATTGCTACAGTGTCACGAGTGTTGGCGAAAAAACAGGGTACATATAGCGACAAGACTCAGGAGCGTATTTTAAAAGTTGCTAAGGATCTCGGCTATCGGAAGAATACACTAGCCATGGAATTGGTTAAAAAGAAGACGGACGTGATTGCCGTTATTGTCAACGTCACGCCGACGAATTTTTCAAGTGGAATTATTGATGGTATTCAACAGCGCGCGACTGAGATCGGGTTACAGGTTATTATTCTATATGCTGGTAATCGGAATACCGAGTTACAACATCAAGCAATTGTGACTGCCTTGGAACGTACTGTTTCAGGTATTTTGTTAATGGCGATTGAACCAGATAAAGCAGACTTACAATTATTAACAGAATCAAAGACACCGTTTTGTTTTGTTTCGATCAATCTAGCAGATGAACGCGTCAAGTCTGTTAGCTCTGACAATTATCAGGCGGCCTATTTGGCGACAAAGTATTTAATTTCGCATGGTCATCGGACAATTGGCCTAGCCGGAATCGACCATTATCATACAGGTAGTCAACGGCTTGCTGGGTATCAAGCGGCGTTAAAAGATTATTCGATTCATGGGCAAGCTGAATGGGTGCAACCCGGAGATTATAGTTATCAGGCTGGTTATAATGTTTTTAATGCTTATCAAGAGTTGGGCATTACTGGGGTTGTTGCAGCTAGTGATATGACGGCGGCCGGACTACAAAAGGCTGCTCAGGAGAGTAATGTGAAGCTACCTGGGGCGCTTTCTGTTGTCAGCATTGATGGAACGCTCATCTGCGATATTGCGACTCCTGCGTTGACAAGTGTTACCCAGAATTTTGTCCAGATTGGTATTGAAAGTGTTAATTGTTTGGTTGGCAAATCTGCCACGCGGTTAGTCCCAGTCACATTGGTTGAACGTGAGAGTGTTGCAACTATATAAAGCGTACTGAGAAATAATTTTAGCTTCACTGACCTGATAATCGAGAACTTGATTGTCAGGTCAGCGAAGCTTTTTGGTTACAACGAGATTATTCCGTCACTTTAAATACGTTCTCATTAACGTTAGTATATTGTCGGTACTAAGCGATTGTTTTATGCGAAAAGCAGCAAAGTGATTCTCAAATCGATGAAACCGCTTTATTTCGGATGTTATACTACAGCAAATGAAGTCGAAAGTGGGGGAGACTATGCAAATTGATAAGTTAACATTAAAAGATGTGGCAACGACGAATCGGCAGTATCTGGAGACGATTTTTGCCTTGGGTGATGGTCACATGGGTGTTCGAGACTCAGTACCGTTTACAGGTAATCAACAAGCAACACTACCAGTGATGCTCATCAATGGCTATTATGCGACGAATCCAATCACATATGGAGAAAGTGCCTATGGATATGCGAAAAATCATCAAACGATTATTTCATTAACAAGTCCGCGGTACTTAGACTTTGCAACTGAGAAGACAAGTTCTGAGATTCCTGGTGACTGGGATATGATGGTCGACGATGCCGTGCTTGATTTTGATACGGGCGTATTAACGGAAAAGTTTCAGATTGTTACCTCCGACGACCATCATTTTGAACTGGTCGTTAAATCAATGATTGCGTTGGATAATTCGCATCAACTATTCTTGAACTACGAACTGACTTCGCTTGATTATACGGGGACGTTGCGGTTCACGCGGCCAATTATTCATGATGTGACTGCGACGACGGCGGACGCGGACGATCCGCGAGTAGCGCAACGACAATCTGGGTTAACCAACCAATTTATACCAGCTGATCGTCAGCAGCAAATAAAGTGGCAGACGTTGGTAGCTTCAACACACCAACAAATAACGCAACGGGATTGGTTGACCAGCTTTCCGACAGGCTTTGAAGTATATGGCGATCATGCCGGTTTTCATGGCAGTGGTACCATCGAAGTACAGACAACGCTGAGCTGGTCGTTTACGCGTCAAATCAGTGAAATTAATCAAGCGCTGCCGGATACGATAACGAGTTGGACCAACGATATTGTGGATCGTAATCGGCAGATTTTAACGAACTTTTGGCAACAGTCGCAAGTGCAAATTAGTGATAAAAAGTTACAAACTGGGATTCAATATAACTTGTTCCAGTTATTTCAATCAGCTGGTCGTAACGGGTTAACGAACATTGCAGCTAAAGGGATTACTGGACCGGGCTATGAGGGCCATTATTTCTGGGATACCGAGATGTATATGTTACCGTTCTTCATTTATACGCAGCCACAAATTGCCAAGCAACTGTTGCATTATCGGTTTAGTATCTTGCCGCAAGCTCAAGAGCGGGCGCGGAGCTTGGGTGTGACATGGGGCGCATTGTACGCATGGCGAACGATTAATGGTGAAGAAGCAAGTGCCTATTTTCCTGCTGGCACTGCGCAATATCACATCAATGCGGACATTGCGCATACGGTTAAGTTATATTTTGATGTCACTAATGATCAGAACTTCTTGCGGGAACAAGGTGCAGCAGTTGTCCTGGAAACCGCACGTTTCTGGTTGCAGTTTGGTAGCTGGCAACAGCGTGATGGCCGGTCGCAATTCTGCTTATACAAGGTGACGGGGCCGGATGAATATACCGCCTTGGTAGATAATAATTACTACACGAATCGGATGGCTAAGGAAAATATGGCTTTTGCAGCTTGGTTACTTGAAAATCATTATATTGACGGCGATGCTGATGAGCAAGCACAGTTCACAAAGGCAAGTACGAACATGTACCTACCGTATGATCAAGAACAACAAGTCACTGCACAAGATGATAATTCACCAAAGATGCCGGTATGGCCTTTTGCGACGACGGCAGCAACACAATATCCATTGTTGTTACATTATCACCCGCTCATGATCTATCGTCACCGGGTCAACAAGCAGGCAGATACGTTATTAGCGGAAATGTTGTTTCCAGAAGATCAATCACTGGAACAATTGCGGCGAGATTACGAGTACTATGAACCAATTACGACGCATGATTCCTCTTTATCACGATCGATTTTCAGTATTTTGGCGAGCCGACTAGGTGATCATGATAAGGCGTTCAGTTATTATATGGATACATCGTTAATGGATTTGGTTGATCTACAAGGTAATGCCAAAGATGGGCTTCATGAAGCAAATCTGGGCGGCAGTTGGTTGGGATTAACGTATGGATTTGCTGGGATGTATGTCGCTGACGGTAAGTTACACATTACCAATCATTTACCAACTCAGATAACGCATCTTAGTTATCGGTTGCGTTTTCGTGGTCGAGTGCTAGAAGTTCAACTATATCAAGATAAAACGCAAGTTAAGCTTGTCACTGGCTTACCGTTAGTAGTGGTAGTGGCTGGAAAAGAATATGATGTATTGCAAGGTGCCCGTAGCGAATGATGAAGGATTATAGCGAATTGACCAGATGGAAGTATGACAAAAAAATATTCACATGCGGTTGACACCGCTTACAATTGTTGCTAGTATAAATAACATAAATTAAAGCGTGTTACTGATTCGATCAGGCATAAACCTACTCATATCTGTATTCACAGTCTCTTCAGTGAGATGTGATACTCTTTAAGTAGGTTTTTTGTTTGAAAATCCAGGAGGCGTGAGTGGTGAAATTTCTAAAGAACTTCAATAATAATGCCGCTTTAGTGGTGGACGATCAGGATGTTGAATGGATTGTAATTGGTAATGGCGTAGGTTTTGGTAAGCATCAGGGTGATCAGATTGATGATCAGAAAATTCAGCGGCGTTTTGTGGCAACTTTGAAACAGAATGTTGATATTGACGCTTTTCAAGATTTAAAACCCCAATCGTTTGTGATTACAACAAAGGTGGTTCACCTAGTGGAGCCGCTGTTGAAGGTCAGTTTTAGTGATTATCAGTACTTTGTGCTTGCAGACCACATTGATTTTGCGTTGAAGCGAGCCAATGATGGAATCGATGTCGATAACGGCACAGTCCGTTGGGAAGTTAAAAAATTGTTTCCTAAGGAGTTTCACGCAGCCAGTCAAGCGGTCGATTTAATTAATGTGACGGCGGACGTGATCCTTCCTAAAAGTGAAGTGGTTTTTATGACTTATCATTTCATCAATGCTGGTTCAGATGGTTCCAAGTTGCAGGAAACGATTAAAATCACGAAATTGATCAGTGGCATCATTGATATCGTGCAATATCAATACCAGATGCATCTGGACCCAGAGTCCTTCAATTACAATCGTTTCATTGCGCATTTACGTGCGCTAATGGTGCAACGCGTTAGCCGCAGTAATGGAACTGGCAGTGAATTAGATCAGTCATTACTGCAGTTGATGCAAGTAAAATATGCGCATGCCTATGCAACAGTGGAACGGATCGATACATTTTTACAAAGTAAGGCTGGCTGGCGACTAGAGCCGGATGACAAAGTCTATTTGACCCTTCACATCTGGCGCGTCACCCACCGACAAAAAAGTGAATAAATAAGATTATTAACGGTGTGTTACTGGTTATGCAGGCATTAACCCAAATATCTTTTCTTGAGAGCAGCAGTCACTAGGGCCCTAGTGGCGTGGTTTGAAGAAAGGACATTTGGGTTTTTGTTTACTCAAATTGCAATTATTGATTTATAGATAAATGAGGAGGAACAATGATGGCTTATGAAGATTTAAGTAAAAAGATTATCGCCGGAGTTGGCGGTAAGGATAATGTTAAGAGCGTGGTTCACTGCACAACCCGGTTGCGGTTTAAGCTCAAAGATGAAAGCGCTACCCATACTGATGAATTAAAAGATACAGATGGTGTTATTACAGTTGTTCAGTCCGGTGGTCAGTACCAAGTAGTCATTGGAAATGAAGTTGCAGACGTTTATGAAACGCTCATTCGCGTCGGTGGTTTTGCCGATGGTGGTAGTGTACCTGATGATTATGAAGACGGGGAAAAGATGAGTATCTTTGACCGGTTCATCGATTTGATTTCTGGTATTTTTACGCCGATGTTAGGTGTTTTATGTGCGGCTGGGATGATCAAAGGGTTCGTTGCGATGTTTGTCGCGTTCAATTGGTTGTCAGAGAATTCAGGAACATACAAGATTCTCTACTCGATCGGTGATGGTTTCTTCTATTTCCTACCAATTGTTTTGGGATTGACAGCAGCCAAAAAGTTTCATGTTGATCAATTTGTCGGAATGGCGATTGGGATGGCGCTTTGTTATCCAAGTATTGTCGCTTTGAACAGCAGTAAGACAGTATTAAGCACGTTGTTCAGTGGTAGTATCTTTGAATCACAGATTCACGCGACTTTCTTAGGTATTCCGGTTGTGATGATGAGCTATACTTCTTCAGTAATTCCAATTATCTTGGCCGTTTGGTTTGCATCTAAAGTTCAGGCATTTGCAAAACGAATCGTGCCAACGGTAGTTAAGACGTTCTTAGTCCCATTTATTACGTTATTAATTGCAGTGCCGATTACCTTTTTAATTATTGGACCAGTTGCAAGTTGGTTAAGTGATGGTATTTCAACAGTGTGTGTTGCAATCTATAACTTCAGTCCGATCGTTGCTGGGCTTGTGATGGGTGCTTTCTGGCAAGTTTTCGTTATCTTTGGTGTTCACTGGGGGTTCGTAGCTGTTATGATGGCCAACCTAGCCTCACAAGGCTTTGACCCTATTTTAGGATTATCATTAGCCGCTTCGTTTGCCCAAACTGGAGTTGTATTAGGTATTCTATTACAAACGAAAAATCAAAAGACACGCGGTATTGCTTTACCAGCCTTTATCTCCGGTATTTTCGGTGTTACGGAGCCTGCCATTTATGGGTTAACATTGCCACGTAAGCGCCCATTTATTCTGAGTTGTGTGGCCGCTTCAATTGGTGGCGGCATTATTGGTTTTGCAGGTACAAAAATGTATATGATGGGCGGTATGGGATTATTCTCAATCCCAGCTGCGATTAATTCTAAAACTGGGGTAGACGGCTCTGTATATGGCTTAATTATTGCGATGGCCATTGCTGCAGTCCTTGGCTTTGCCCTACAAATGTTATTTGGTTACAAGAGTGTTGATAGTAATGATAAGCAAACTAAGGTCGTAGAAACTGCGGCAACGGCTGATCCAGTCATGGCCGGTGGTGTTTCAGTAGAAACGACACCAACTGGTGCAGCAACTAAAGTAGAACCAAACGTCACTTACAATGCGGCCACTAAGTTAAGTAGCCCCGAAACGGGCCAAATCATCCCACTAAGTGAAGTTAAGGATGAGGTCTTCTCATCAGGTGCAATGGGCAAAGGTGTTGCAATCGAACCAACTGATGGTGTCTTATACGCTCCAGCTGACGGCGAAGTAGCACTCGTGTTCCCAACTGGACATGCCGTTGGTTTAAACACAACAGATGGTGCTGAAATCTTGATGCATATTGGAATGGATACTGTCGAATTAGAGGGCAAAGGTTTTGAAACGCTAGTTCAAAAGGGCGAGACGGTCAAAGCTGGTCAGCCGCTAGTGAAGTTTGATATTGAAGCGATTAAGGCGGCAGGGTATCCCGTTACAACGCCAATGGTTGTGACTAATTCTAAGAACTATCATGACGTTAAACTGGCTTTTCCAGCTGCTACGGAAGTTAATGCAACTGAACCATTATTACAATTAAACTAATTAAAGGGAGTTTTCAATTATGTATTCAAAAACAATGCCAATTGGCTTTCCAAAGAACTTTTTGTGGGGCGGCGCGACTGCTGCCAACCAAGTTGAAGGGGGTTGGAACGTTGATGGGAAGGGCCTAACAACTGCTGAAGTTGTTCAGAAGGCTACTGACCGCAAAGTAATGTCGATGAACGAGGTTACTAAAGAGAGTGTCCAAGCTGCCATTGATGATCAAACGGATAAGCTCTATCCTAAGCGCCGTGGCGTCGACTTCTATCATTACTACAAGGAAGATATTAAGCTATTCGCGGAAATGGGCTTCAAGGTATACCGACTATCCTTAGCATGGGCTCGGATCTTTCCTAAAGGTGATGAAACTGAACCTAATGAAGCTGGTTTGAAGTTTTATGACAATGTTTTTGCTGAATGTCACAAGTATGGTATTGAGCCCCTAGTGACCATTTCCCACTATGAAATGCCATTAAACCTAACATTAACGAATAATGGCTGGGCAAGTCGCAAGACAATTGCAGATTTCACTCGCTATACTGAAGTGCTATTTAAACGCTATAAGGGTGTTGTGAAGTACTGGCTAACGTTCAATGAAATTAACGCTTCAACTTGGGGATTTACTGGTACTGGTGCAATTGATAGTGATCTAAGCTTACATGATCAAATGCAATTACGCTACCAAGCGCTACATCATGAGTTTGTTGCAAGTGCAATTGCAGTTAAGCAGTGTCACGAGATTGATCCTGAGGCACAAATTGGCTCAATGCTTGCGCGGATGCAAACTTATGCCAATACGCCTAATCCAGCTGATGTTCGGGCGGCCCAATTGCAAGATCAATTGAATTTGTTCTTTACTGACGTACAGGTACGTGGTGAATATCCAGAATATATGAACCGGTACTTTGCAGAAAACGGGATTGAATTAACGATGGAAGCTGGCGATGAACAATTGTTAGCTGAAGGCAAGGTCGATTACTTAAGTTTTAGTTACTATATGACGACGATTACTTCGGCGACTGATGATGTTGAACAAGCCAGTGGTAACTTATCAATGGGTGGTAAAAATCCATACTTGAAATCCAGTGCCTGGGGCTGGCAGATTGACCCAGTTGGTTTACGGATTACCTTGAACGAGTTCTGGGATCGTTATCGAGTACCATTATTCGTTGTTGAGAACGGCTTGGGTGCCGAAGATGAAATCAGCGCCGATGGTAAGATTCATGATGATTATCGGATTGACTACTTACGTCAACATATTGAACAGATGAAAGAAGCAGTCAAGGATGGTGTTGATTTGATGGGCTACACGACCTGGGGTTGCATTGATGTCATTAGTGCCGGTACCTCCGAAATGTCTAAGCGGTATGGCTTCATCTATGTCGATCAAGATGATGAAGGTAATGGTAGTCTGAAGCGGATGAAGAAAGACTCATTTGACTGGTATAAGAAAGTAATTGCTTCGAATGGGGAAGATTTGGGATAGTTATTAATAATTGATATTCAGACCAATGATTGATTATACTTGTTGTAAGGGCTATCATTATTAGCTAACTAGAAAGGGTGTTGATTAAATGTCAGAGTTCCCAGAAGGATTTCTATGGGGCGGCGCGACTGCTGCCAATCAGTTAGAGGGTGGCTACCAAGAAGGTGGTCGTGGCTTATCGATTGCGGATGCGTTACCAGGTGGCAAAGACCGATTTAAAATCGTTAGTCAACCAGATTTTGACTGGACGATCGATACAGATAAGTACACCTATCCAAACCATGAAGGTATTGATTTCTATCATCATTACAAAGAAGATATTGCACTGTTTGCCGAAATGGGTTTCAAGTGTTACCGTTTCTCAATTGCATGGTCACGAATTTTTCCAAACGGTGATGAAACGCAACCTAACGAAGCCGGATTAAAGTTTTATGATGATGTGATTGACGAATGCTTGGCTAATAATATTGAACCAGTGATTACAATCTCACATTATGAATTGCCATTGAACTTGGCCAAACGGTATGGTGGCTGGAAGAACCGGTATTTGATTGAATTCTACGAAACTTTCGCGCGGACCATCTTAACGCGTTATGCTTCAAAGGTTAAGTACTGGATGACCTTCAATGAAATCAATAGTGCGGCACATTTTCCGGTGATGGGCCAAGGATTAGTGCCATCGACGGGTGCTAATGACAAAAAGAACGTTTTTCAGGCATGGCACAATCAGTTTGTGGCCAGTGCTAAGGCAGTCAAAATCGCCCACGAATTGCGAGACGATATTCAGGTTGGCTGTATGATTCTCTATGCCACTAGTTATGCTTATGATTCGAACCCAGTTAACCAGCTGGCTAATTTGCAGCATAATCAAGATTTCAACTTCTTCTGTGCGGATGTTCAAGTACGTGGAGCTTATCCGACCTATACCAAGCGACTGCTGGCTGAATATAATCTGACCTTTGATGATCTGGAGACCACGGATGGCGACTTGGCATTACTACAACAATATCCAGTTGATTATATTGGGTTTAGTTATTATATGTCGAGCGCGGTGGAAACCACGGGTAGTGTAACCGATACTGTTGCTGGTAACCTGATGGGCGGCGTCAAGAATCCATTTTTGAAGGCGAGTGACTGGGGTTGGCAGATTGACCCAACCGGGTTACGGATTGCGTTAAATGAGCTATATGATCGCTATCAGAAACCGTTGTTTGTGGTTGAAAATGGCCTAGGTGCGATTGATAAACCTGATAAGAATTTCTATGTTGAAGATGATTATCGCATTGATTATTTGAAGCAACATATTGAAGCGATGGCTGGTGCCATTGATGATGGCGTCGATTTGATGGGCTACACACCATGGGGGTGCATCGACCTTGTTAGTGCATCAACTGGCGAGATGAGTAAGCGGTATGGCTTTATTTACGTGGACCTAGATGATCAGGGCCACGGGACGTTAGCTCGCTATCCCAAGAAGTCGTTCTACTGGTATCAAGATGTGATTAAGCATAATGGGTTAGCGGAGAAATCTGAATAGTTGAAATGCAATTAGTGATATCTAACAGCGATATATCATTGCTGAGATGATATAAATTGGCATTTAACGCTTGCAATCGTTTTCCGAAACCGCTATACTAGCTAATTGTAAATAAGGATTGTTACCGCTAACATTAGCTAGTGGGCAAAACCTAATTAATCGATTGTATTCGTGATTGATAGCACGGATGCAGTGGGTTATTAGGTTTTTTTCTTTATTTAGGTATGAGAGTCGAGGAGCGTGCGCATGCGAATCAAAAAGGTTTTTAATAATAACGTCCTATTGGCTGAAAAAAATGGACGGGAAGTTGTCTTAATTGGTAAAGGAATCGGGTTCAAAAAGCATACTGGTGACGATGTTGAGCAACAACAGATTACTAAGATTTATACGCCAGAAGGAGATAATTGGATTAGTAATTTCCAAAGCTTGATGGCAGATATTGAACCGGAATATTTTGAAGTTGCTTCGCAAATTATTGAGTTGGCAGAACAACAATTGCAAACGACTTTTAATGTTTATTTGTTGATTTCATTGACTGACCATATTCACTTTGCTGTCTATCGGCACCACCATCAGATGGATATTCATAATGAAATCTTGTGGGAAACTAAGCGAATTTATCACCGTGAGTTTCAAGTCGGTATGCAAGCATTGGCACTGATTAAAAAGCATTTTGATGTGACGTTGTTGGAAGATGAAGCTGGATTTATTGCAATGAAGTTTGTTGAGAATAGTATGGCTGACTCTAACACTGATCAAACACTTGCAATGACTAAGTTGATTAATGATATTTTGAATATTGTTAAGTATCAGCTGTCATTAACGATGCCAGATGAGAGTGTTAGTTTGCAACGATTTTTAGTTCATCTACGCTTTTTTGCGGAGCGTTTAACGCTGAAACGACCTGATCAATCCCAAGGGGCAGATGATGATTTCTTATTTGAACATTTATCTAAGCAATACCCCCGAGCCTTTGCCTGTGTCCAAAAAATCGCTGTTTTTGTGAAGAAGTCGACGGAACAGACTGTTTCGGTGAATGAGCGTATTTACTTAATCATGCACATTCAGCGGATGTTGAACGAGAATCAATAATATTTTTGGGATTGTAACTATTCGATTAGGCAAAACCCAAGTAGCAACCAGTCAACCTGTATTTTTAGTGTTGATAACGGGCCTACTTGGGTTTTTGTCGTTTTATAAAGGGAGGAAAAAGTGTATGGATTATTCAGAATTAGCACAATCAATTCTTACCAATATTGGTGGAAAAGATAATATTAGCAAAGCATGGCACTGTGCGACCAGACTACGTTTCAACTTAAAGTCAACGGACAAAGCGAATACTGAGGCGATTGAAAACTTAGATGGTGTCATTACGGTTGTTCAAAGCGCGGGCCAGTATCAAGTTGTTATTGGTAATGCTGTGGCGCAGGTCTTTGCCGTTTTAGCAGATTTAGCAGGATTAGCAAATCCTGATACGGCGGCTGATGCAGCTACTACAACGGAAGATACGGGTGAAAAGCAAAACATCATTAATCGGTTTATTGCTTTTATCTCCGGAATCTTTACGCCGTTTTTAGGTGCTTTGGCTGGTGCTGGTATTTTGAAAGGGTTGCTAGCTTTAGCGGTTGCTTTTAATTTGATGTCAACGACTAGTGGGGCTTATAAGATTTGGTATTCTGCTGGTGATGCTATTTTTTACTTTTTACCTGTTTTTCTAGCATTTACTGCTGCTAAGCAGTTGAAGGTTAACCAATTTGTAGCGGTGTCACTTGGTGCAGCTCTGCTATACCCAACTTTAGTAACTGTTATGACGAATTCAACAACACTACATTTCTTTGGTATTCCGGTGGTTCCAACAACATACACGTCAACGGTTATCCCAATTCTGCTGGCAGTTTGGGTATTGTCGTATTTAGAGCCAGTACTGGACAAGCTATTTCCAGCGGCAATTCGGAATATTTTCACGCCCCTCTTTTCATTAATTATCATGGTGCCATTGACGCTGTTAGTTGTCGGCCCAATTGGGGGACTCATTGGTAATGGATTAGCAAGTGGTGTTATGGCAATTTATAACTTCATGCCAATTGGTGCTGGTGTTATCATGGGTGCCTTCTGGCAAGTCTTTGTTATCTTTGGTGTACATTGGACGTTCGTACCATTGATGATGAATAATATTGCTAAGATGGGTTATGACCCGTTGTTACCAATTCTTAGTGCGGCCGTATTATCACAGGCTGGTGCTGCGTTAGCTGTTTTTTTGAAGTCACGAGATCAAAAAATGAAAGCATTAGCAGGGTCTTCTTTTGTCACGGCATTGTTTGGAATTACCGAACCGACGATTTACGGGGTAACGCTTAAGTTAAAACGACCATTCTATTGTGCCGTTGTGGGTGGTGCCCTTGGTGGTGCAATTATTGGCGCCGCTGGTACGCACGCTAGCTCATTTACACTCCCTAGCTTATTAGCGGTACCAACTTTTCTAGGGCATGGGTTTATGGGTGAAGTCATTGGATTGATTGTAGCATTCTTAGGTGGTGCGATCTTAACGTACTTCTTTGGATTCGCTCGTCAACAGCAGGCTGATTACTCAGTAGTAAGTGATCAAAGTGATAACACAGTAATGGCTCCGGTTGAAGGGACAATTATTCCATTGACTAGCGTTCATGACGAAGTATTTGCGTCTGAAGCAATGGGCAAAGGATTAGCCATTGTTCCAAATAAAGGGACGGTCACAGCGCCCGTTGATGGGACAATTACGGCAGTATATCCCACTGGTCATGCGATTGGAATTACGGCCAATAGTGGTGCTGAAATTCTGATTCACATTGGTATTAATACGGTTCAATTAAATGGTCAATACTTCGAAACAATGGTTAAGCAAAACCAAGTAGTCAAACGTGGTGATTTATTAACTAAATTTGATGTGGATAAGATCAAAACGGCTGGTTACGATACAACTGTCATGGTCATTATTACGAATACGGCTGACTATCAAATGGTCAAGCCAACTGATGCGACGGAGACTAGTGATAATTGGATTTTAGAATTACAACCTAAGGAGATCATGGAAGGAGCACCAGCTAATGTATAAACCAACTTATCCTAAAACGTTCCCTAAAGACTTTTTGTGGGGCGGAGCGACAGCAGCTAATCAAGTTGAAGGTGCCTGGAATGAAGCAGGTAAAGGCCTGACAACGGCAGAAGTAGTGAAAAAAACGACGGATCGCAAGCATATGTCAATGGATGATGTAACGATATTTTCAATTCAAACGGCGCTAGATGATCAAACTGATACAATGTATCCTAAGCGTCGAGGTGTTGATTTTTATCATCATTACAAAGAAGATATCAAACTATTTGCTGAGATGGGATTTAAAGTTTATCGTTTCTCTATTGCTTGGTCGCGATTATTTCCAAAAGGTGATGAACTCAAGCCAAATTCAGACGGACTTGCTTTCTATGATCGAGTCATTGATGAATTACGACGCTATCACATTCAACCATTAGTTACACTGTCACATTATGAAATGCCCATTGGATTAACGCTTAAGCAAAATGGGTGGGCCAGCCGGGCAACCATTGCCGATTTTAATCGGTTTACTGAAGTTGTTTTTAAACATTTTAAAGGTCGCGTTCCGTACTATTTAACTTTTAATGAAATTAATACCGGAACTTGGGGGTTTCATGCCACTGGAGCTGTTGATACTGAGAATTCGGCGCATGATCAGATGCAGTTACGTTACCAAGCGCTGCACCATCAATTTATCGCTAGTGCACTGGCTACCAAACAATTACATGCTATTGACCCAGATGCTAAGATTGGGTCAATGCTGGCAAGAATGCAAACTTACCCAGCGACACCTAATCCTGCAGATGTTCAGGCTGCTCAAGTGGAAGACGATAAGAATTTATTCTTCACGGATGTTCAAGCTCGGGGAGAATATCCAGAATTCATGAACCGTTTTTTTGCAGAGAATGATATTCAACTGCAAATGGCACCAGATGATCAGACGATTTTAGCGAAGTATCCGGTTGACTTTATTAGTTTTAGTTACTATATGACAACAGTAACTCAAGCTGATGCGCCTGAACAAGTGAACGGTAATATGGCTACTGGTGGTCGTAATCCTTACCTTGAGGAATCCGATTGGGGTTGGCAAATTGATCCGGTGGGGTTGCGAGTGACACTGAATGAGATGTGGGATCGTTATCGTAAGCCATTGTTTGTTGTTGAAAATGGGCTAGGCGCTCTAGATCAATTAACAACTGATCAACAAGTACATGATACGTATCGGATTGACTATTTACGTAAACATATTGCGCAAATGAAAGCTGCAGTTCAGGATGGCGTACAACTAATGGGCTATACGATGTGGGGGCCAATCGATTTGATTAGTTTTTCTACCTCAGAGATGTCCAAGCGATATGGTTTTATTTATGTTGACCAGGATGATGCTGGTAAGGGAAGTCTGAAACGTTATAAGAAAGATTCATTTTACTGGTACCAGAAGGTCATTAAATCTAATGGTGAAGATCTAGCTTAATTAGTTAATGATGGTGAATTTACGTGATATAAGAACTGACTTGCCGCTGGTGTGATCAACTGATGGGAAATGATACTGTTAGCATCCACCCAGTTTAAAATAGCATGTGAATTTCAGAAATTTGCTTTGATAAGTTGGATTAAACTAAAAAAGTCTATCTCGAAATTATTAAAATTTCGAGATAGACTTTTTTATAATCAGTAACATATTTTTTACTATATTCAATCCACAAACCGGAATTTACTCCAAGGTTTAATAAAGTCAAGCAGTAACAGTTCCTCAGGTGCAATCCGACCAATCCGATTCTTTCGGGGTTCACAGTGGGGTTGCAAGACGACTTGCAATTCATTTTTATAAATGCCGAAGTTGTCGTTGCCTACTAATACGTCGCCACGCTGAAATTCCACATCATTATCGTGTGGACTGTTGGGCGTTTCCTTGTAGGTCACACGGGGCATGGTTGAACGGATGACATTTGGGTTAATATCGCCACGGCGAAAATGTTGTGGGGTCAAGGCAATGGTTCTTTCGATCGCATTCGTCTGAGCTTCAAATTCAATGTGAAATTGTACTTGGTACCGATTGATTGCTGATAATGCGGCCAGTTCGGCTTCACTCGCATAAGCGTTACCGATAATTACATCGTCGATTAGTCCGGAAGCGAAGAGATGCTTGGCCTGGACGGCGATTGGTAAGCGCCGATCAGCTTCTAATGTTGGCAGACCATCGTTGACGTTCCATGGCCCCATCGTACCAACCTGACTTGCCACGAAAGCGGCGGAGTGAATGCCGAACTTACGAAAACGTTCGCTACACTTAACGAAAAAGTTGTAAGGTAGTGCGGTTCCAACTTGGGGATAGAAATTATGGCAGCCATAAATAAATGGGACGTTTGCTTGGTAGCTGAGAATATTATTCAGATAATCGACGTCATTACTCATATTAAGTTCGATGATCAAGCCGTACGGATTATACGAGAGCAGCGCCTCGGTCGCGCCATCGAAACCCTCATCTAGTCGAATACCGGTGACGTGTAAATCAGCGAAAAACTTTAGATCTTTATAGGAAATTCCTAGTTGTTTAAAAATCCGTGGTGAAACGTCCAAAATCGTTTGGTAACCCAACTGATTTCCAACGTCAATGATTTTCTGGTACTTAGCTTTGGTTTCGGCGACCGTACCAGATATTTCCAGCATGCTCATAAAAATTCGAGTGAAGCCGTAGTGTTGGCCTAATTTGAGATAAGCGGCGTTTTCTTCAAAGTCGCTATGATCGGGATAAATGGATAAACCTAGTTGACGCATTGTCATGAATTAATTTCCTCCTGAGTCCACCGGTGCCAATAGATGACGGCGTGGGCGTTGTTAGTTGTAATATCGTTAAAAGCAATTGTTGGTATTGACTGGTGCACTGTCGTCGTTAACGTGTCGCGGACCAGGCGATTGTGTTGTAAAACGGAACCAGAGAGGGCGACCCGTTGTGGCCAGGACTCTGCAAACCGCTGATATAAGGTAACGACTTGTTGTGCCAGTGCTTGGGCTGACGTGACTAATACCGTGATGGCTTCAGAATTTTGTTGCTCGGCCAGTTTGGCGATTAACTGTGCTAATTGAGCGTTAGTTTGTCGATCTTGAGCGTAAAATTTCTGGACGGCGGCAGCAATATCGGTAACTTTAAGTTGTGCCAATAGGGGAGCTGTTAGTTGACTAGTTTGACCGTTATCAGTCTGGGTCAGAACCTGTTTAAGTGCCCGCTTGCTAATGTCATAGGCACTGCCTTCGTCACCTAAAACGTAACCCCAGCCGCCAACGCGCAGAAATTTTCCGGCTTGGCGGCCATAAACGACCGAGCCCGTGCCGGCAATCACTAAGGCGCCGTCTGCTCCTGCAAGACCGTTCAGTAGGGCCAGTTTTGCATCGCTTATGACCTGGGTATTAGCGTGGTAACGTTGGGTGATGGTTTGTTGGACCTGATCAGCCCGGCCAGCAGTTTCAATGCCAGCAATTCCGATTAAAATCAACCCAAGCTGACTAGCTGGAATTGCGGCAGTGAGCTGGTCTAAGACAGTGGTTAAGTTAGTAACGGCAGCAGAGTAGTCTAGGACAACGTTACCAGGGCCACCCGTAACGCTTTGGACTAGATGCTCGGGGGCTGTCGTCCAAGTTTGACCAACGATGTGCGTGCCACCACAGTCAACGCCAATTAAATATGTCATTTTAGACCTCCTCATTGCAGTGCGAGTGCGTCACGAACGACACCGTGTGCGCGCTGTAAACGCTGCTCGGCGTCGCTGACAGAGACGCCAGCCAAGTCCATGACAATCGCTGTCTTAACGTTTTGATGAGCTGCAGCGAATAGTTCGCTGGCTTCATCGGCAGAAACGCCGGTGGCCAGTTCGATCATGTGTTTCGCGCGAATCACGAGTTTTTCGTTAGTTGGTTTAACGTCCACCATCAAGTTATGGTAAACTTTGCCGATCTTGACCATCGAAATTGTCGATAGCATGTTAAGAACCATCTTTTCTGCTGTGCCGGCTTTCAAACGGGTTGAACCAGCGAGAACTTCAGGGCCGGGGGTTACTTCGATGGCAACCCGAGCGTGTTGACTGATTAGTGCCTGATTATTGCAGGCTAGACTGATCGTTGCCGCACCGATTTTTTGTGCGTAGTCCAGTGCACCGATAACGTAAGGTGTGCGACCACTTGCTGCCAGGCCGACCACGGCATCATTAGCAGTTAAGGCCAGATCTTTCAAGTCTTGTGCGCCTAAATTAGGATTATCCTCAGCACCTTCAACGGCGACCGTCATAGCTTGAGCCCCGCCAGCAATGAGTCCTTGAACCATCTCTGGTTCAGTACCAAATGTTGGGACACATTCAGCAGCGTCTAAAACGCCTAGGCGACCGCTAGTACCAGCGCCCATGTAAATTAAGCGGCCATTAGCTTTAAAGGCAGTGACGATAAGGGCAATAGCAGCGGCAATTTGTGGTAGTTCGGGTGTGATGCTTTGACTGACTTTAGCGTCTTCTTGATTCATTAACTGGGCAATTGCCAGGATCGACATTTCGTCTAAGTCGTTACTGGCAGGATTACGACCCTCAGTAGTAAGTTGGTTAATATCAGATTTCAATCGTTTTCCCTCGTTTCTTAGAATATGTACAAAGAGGACTGCGGCCAATGCAGCAGTCCTCCCAGAATCATGATCATAATGGCTAATTACGGTTGACGCTAAAGTCAGACCGATTGTCAGCAAATAAGCAATCATGTTCATTGAAAGTAGTCGTTAGTTTAAGCATACCGTAATGACAAATCCGTGTGATTTTTGTGCAAGCTATTATTCGGCAACGGCTGCTTGAGCTGCTTTTTCAGCATCGGCTTTAGCAGCGTCTTGTTCAGCCTTCAATTGGTTACGATCCCAGATCTTGAAGAATGGGTAATAGATAAAGGTGGCCACAATAATATTAATAATACATAGAACGGCTGCTCGCCAGTCCCAAGCAGTGGTCATCAACGCCCCAATTGGTCCTGGTAATGTCCATGGAACTAAAGCTACTGTCCGACTAACGAGATGTAGAACAGTTGCAGCCCAAGTGATAATCCCCATGGTTAACGGTGCGAGGACAAATGGGATTGCAAAGTATGGGTTCATGACAATTGGAACACCAAAGATAACGGGTTCGTTGATGTTGAAGATCCCTGGGATAATGGTAACCCGTCCAATTGTTTTACCGTAAGCGGACTTAGAGAAAAATGCTAATAAGATACAGAGAGACAGTGTTGCCCCAGCACCACCAATGTAGACGAACCATTGGAAAAATTGTTCAGTCATGAAGTGAGGAACCGTTGCAGCAGTTGCACCTTTGGAAATGGCAGCTAAGTTATCGTTCAGGTTTGGATACCATAATGGCCAGAAGATTGGGGTGGCTAAAGCAGCACCGTGAATCCCGAATAGCCAAACAATATCAGTTAAGAGGATTGGTACGATAACTGAAAGTAAATTGTCACGACCAAAGTAGGCTAATGGGCTGAAGACCCATTGTAGGAAAGCATTAACGTCAAAGTTCAAACCAACGTGAATGACCCAAGCACCAACGATTAAAAAAGTCGCGGGAATCAAAGCTGAGAATGAAGCTGCAACAGCCGGTGGGACTCCATCTGGTAATGTGATGACGAGGTGATGATCGCGGCAGATCCGAGTCACTTCGGCCGTTAGAATCCCAGCGAGCATTGCTGTAAATAACCCCGCAGCCCCGAAGTGTGTTAGCGGCACCACGGTGGCAGCGGCCTTTAGTCCTAACGCTTTGAAAGCTGCTGGGGTGGTCGTAATTGGTTTAACTGCCAACAATAGAAAGACCATCACTGAGACGACCCCGGTTGAAATATGATCGAAGTGATAATCTTCAGCTAACCGACCTGCAATGGCAAACGCGGCGTAAATAGCCATAAACCCCATTGAAAAATTAATTGGAATTGCTAAACCAGCGGCATAGGGTTTAATAAAGTTTGTCCAAGCAGTAATAGGTAGTTGCGTGACGATCGTAAAGAATGAGCCAACGATGGTAACTGGAATAATGACGGCCATTCCGTCTCGAATAGCACGTAAATAACGGTTGGCTGCGATCTTACTCATGACATCAATCGTCTTATCTTTCCACGTACGTGAATTATCCATAATTCATTCATCTCCTTAACAAATTAGTAATGACAAGTTAGTGTTGAATTAAGTCCTCCCTTTTTGATTTGAGTTAACACATTAACTTGATTTCATGAGTGAGTATAGCATAATATAACAGTATAGTTAACGCTTTCATTGTTGTTAGTTAATTGACATGGGTAAATTTTGATTAAGTATAGACATTTAATGTATTAAGTTAATAATAAGGGGGGCAGCCATGAGTCGTAAAGAACCAATTTATCAAACCATTTTAAGCGCCTTGATTCTGGAATTGAACACGAACCATTTTCGAAAGAATGATCCGTTTTATAGTGAGAGTGAGCTACGGAAGAAGTATCAAGTCAGTTCCACGACAGTCGTGCGGGTACTGAATATGTTAGCCGATCAGGGTTATATCTATCGTATTCAGGGTAAGGGCAGCTTTGTTTCCAAATTTAATCGGGGGACTGCGGTACGAATTACGGATACCCATACATACGATGTTGATGAGGAACAGGTTGCAATCTTAGTGGCCAATCAGACGACGCCACTACCAACACGGGCTAAGTTTACGGCTGAATCGACAACCTGGTATTTAGAGCGATTACGCGAAATTAGACACGCACCATTTGAATTTTCGCAGTCGTGGTATTTGGCGACGCTGATTCCTGCCACAGCAATGAAGAAGTTACGGGCCGTACATTCGATTTATGCACTAATTAGGAAACATGCGCAGCTTGATTTATCACGCCAGCCCTTTGAGCAAGAATATGCGGCGACCTGCGTTCCTAATCAACGAATTGCGGATTATTTGCACGTGAGTCTGGATACGATGGTGATTAAGATCGAACGGTGGGTATTTCAAGGGGAAGAAACGCTGGAATATACCGTTAGTTACATGTTGCCTAACTATTTTGGGCTGGCGCTAACTAGTGATTCCAAGTCGGTAGATCCTAACCGAATTCGATGATCGATGCATAAAGAGAGGAGTGGCACACAATGTCAATTCATAGCAATAACTTTTATTCCAACGTGTTACGACAGTCAGTGCAAGTCCAAGTTATCTTGCCGGAACCAGTGAACGCGGTCGGACAAATTTTACCAGACTACAGTAGTGGTGAACAGCAACTTCCAACTGTGTGGCTGTTGCATGGCTTAGGTGGGGACGCAACGTCGTGGTTACGGCGAACGGAAATCGAACTACTAGCAACGCAATACCGAGTAGCGGTCGTCATGCCGGAAACGGGGCGGGGATTTTATACGAATATGGTCCATGGTCCACGCTATTGGGATTACTTGACCCACGAGTTACCAACACGAATGCGTTATATCTTCCCGTTGTCGGCACGACCGGAAGACAATTATTTGTTGGGGAACTCCATGGGTGGCTATGGGGCATTACGTTATGCCTTTACCTATCCGCAGCGGTTTGCGGCTGTCGCGGCACTATCACCGGTGACGGATCTCAAAAGGTTTCACGTGGAACAATCGGCAATTATGCCAGACCTTGAGCTGGCTTTCTCACCAGCACAGATGCAAGGGACGCCAGCGGATTTGTCTTACTTGGTACAGCAACCGACAAACTGGGGGACGTTACGTGTTCTAATGGCGACGGGTGATCAAGATATGTTACGGTCAATGGATGAAGCCTTCAAGCCAGAGTTGGCGGCTGTGTTTAAAGACCAGTTTGAATGGCAGTTACAACCGGGTCACCATGATTGGCGGCTCTGGAATCATCAATTACCATTTGCGATGCACTGGTTAATTAAGGGAGGTTGGCGCAATGTTTAATGTTAAAGATGAGCACGGCCACTATAATTTGTGGCGGCAGACGGGATTAGCTTTATTACCGCTATTATTGGCAATTATCGCATATCCACTGCTACCTAATCGTGTCTATGTGCCAACCGCTGTCACCAGTCTGACGCCGTGGGGAATCAAGAGCAATATCTTCATTTATCCCGTCTTTTGCCTGATTCTGTGGTTCTTTATCTGGCTATTTATCTTCTTCAACCGGTTATATGAAAAAAATCTCAAGGTAACCCGCCAAAAATATCGGCCAATGGAGAACTACTATGTCTGGAGCAGCTGGGTGTTGGATATTCTGGCGACTTTGATGGTGGTGGTTCAGATCTTGGTGAGTGTTAGTCGGTGAGTGGTCGAAAAAATTGAAATATATTAAGTAAACTACAATTGATAAGCGCTTACATCTGGAGTAAAATATTATGTTAATAGATGAGCAAAACACTTTGTTACTCAATTCAAATTTTACAAGGGCAAAGGTTAACTCATATGACATCAACAGAACGTATTAAAACAACGATATGTTTGTATCTTAATTACCTTGTTCATGGTATGGCTATTGTGATTCTCGCCCAAAATATGACTGTGTTAAGTCAACAATGGCATGTCAATGATGCTGGTGTTTCACTTGTTATTTCATCATTAGGTATTGGACGATTACTAGTGCTTTATTTAGCCGGGACCTTCTCAGATCGACTTGGTCGAAAATTATTTGTTCAGATTGGTATCTTAACATATACACTGTTTTTTATTGGCATTGTCATTTCTCCTAACATTGCCGTTGCCTATTTCTTCGGTATTCTAGCCGGAATGGCTAATTCATTTTTAGATTCGGGAACATATCCAGCACTCATGGAACTTTATCCTCAAAGGCAAGCAACGGCGAATATCATGATTAAAGCGTTTGCTTCGATTGGTGAATTATTATTACCTATTATCGTGGCTGGACTAGATCATTTTCAACTATGGTATGGTTGGGCATTTTTATTGTGTGTGTGTTTAATGGTAGTTAACTTTAGCTTTTTACGTCAGCGAACTTTTCCAAGACTAACAACTAATCGAGTAACAATGCCTAATAAAAAGCAGAACACTCTGCAAAAGCATATACCACTAACGCCAAAGAAAATTATCCTTGGATGTGTTCTGACGGTTTTTGGATATATCTCAATGGCAACTTTTTATTTAGTGAGCCAATGGTTGACAAAGTATGGCAGTGACGTGATTCATTTGAATTTAGTACACGCTCGCATGTTAGTCAGCGTCTATAGCGTTGGTTCTATTTTAGGCGTGATTGTAACTGCTTTACTAGTTGAGCGGATTATTAAGCCGGTTTGGTTTATGCTGTTTGATACGGTGGTATCGTTGTTAGCACTGGTAGCTTTAACGCTAATCCCAACGTGGTGGGTAGCTTTAATCAGTTCGTTTGTGATTGGATGCTCAGCTGCAGGCGGTGTTATGCAATTAGGATTAACCGTTATGAGTAATACGTTTCCCCGCGCTAAGGGCCGTATTACAGGAATTTATTATACTGCGAGTGGATTAGCTTCATTTACGATTCCGGTATTTACCGCTTGGATTTCACAGATTGGTATTTATGAAATTATGTGGTTTGACGTATTAATTGCTGGAATTGGTGTTCTTTGCAGTATTGTAGTTCTTACCCTATCGCGAGAAAAGAAGACAATTGTTGCTTAGTAAAAAATCTCTCAGGTCTATAACACGCATTATCACTAGTCTGGCGATAATGCATGTTGCAAACCCGAGAGTTTTTTGTCCTAAATTAAACGTTCCTGTTGTGTGTAATGTTGCCAACAGTAACTGCGACTGAATTCTTCAAATCGACTAACTGAAGGTGTAACAAAATGATTACGTTTGCTGATGAGGTATATTTGGTGACGTAGTGGCTGATCGGCTAAGTGCTTCAACGTTATGCTGGTCTGGTCTAAAAGCGGTAAGTATGGCATCAAAGCAACGCCAAAATTATAGCTCACAAAGCCAGCCATGGTATGGTCCTCCTCGACTTCGTAAACGATTTTTGGTTTCACATGCGCCTGCCTTAGAATTCGATCAATCAAAGGACGTAAACCACTATTATGTGAGAAAAATATCATGGGATATGGTTCCAAGTCTTTAACGAATAATTCTTCTTGTTTGGCTAACGCGTGGTGGCTAGGGACAGCCGCCACAATTTCTTGTTGAACCAATGGAATAAAATCAAACAAGGTATTAGTGGGTTGCTCGCCAAGGCGTTCGACACTTGAGGCTAACACTAAATCAAACTTTTCATCAGCAAGTTCTTGGAGTAATTCAGTTGAGTTTCCTTGACCGAGTTCAAATGTAATTGCATGATTTTTATCATCTGTATGGAACTTAGTGATTAGTTCGGGGACTAGCTGCTGTCCAAGTGTATAAGTAAACCCCAATTTAACATGTCCTTTGTCAGGATCCATTAATTGCTGAACGAGTTCATTGCCTTGTGATAAATCGCTTAAACTTGCCGTAATATATTTTAAATACACGGAACCAATCGGTGTTAAACGAATATTACGACCATCTGGTTCAAATAAAGGGACCCCCAATTCACTTTCTAACTTTTTAATGGCATAGCTCAATGAAGGTTGTGAGATACCAAGGTTTTCAGCCGCTTTTGCCATATGTTGTGTCCGTGCTAATTCTTTAAAAAATTCTAAGTGTCTTAGATTCAATCTACATGATACCCCTTTCATTCATAAAAGAATTTAATCGATTTAGCAACTGTTCTATATTTATTATATTAAAGCATTTTGTTAAGATGACAAGTGAATTGAGTAACAAATATTAAAAATATAAATTTATAGGAGTGGATTAACATGACTGAACGCATTGATGGACACACATTATTAATTGGATTGATGGCATATCCGATTCGGCATTCAATGTCACCAACGATGCACAATAATGCATTTGCTAAATTAGGACTGAACTATGCATATCTAGCATTCGAAATCGATAACAAAAAGCTACCTTCAGCAATTGAATCGATTCGGACGTTAGATATGCGGGGTTCTAATGTTTCAATGCCTAATAAGCAGAAGGTTTTGCCACTGCTAGACAAATTAGACCCAGCTGCTGAGATGTGTGGTGCGGTCAACACTATTGTTAATGATGATGGAATTTTAACCGGTTACACGACTGATGGTATTGGTTTTATGAAGTCTCTGGACGATGAAGGAATTAATATTCGTGGTCATAAGATGACGTTAGCAGGTGCCGGTGGTGCTGGGACTGCAATTGCTGTTCAAGCAGCTTTGGACGGAGTTAGTGAAATGTCAATCTTTAACTTACATGATGCAGAGTGGGAAAATGCTAAACATAACGTTGATTTGATCAACGAGCGGACTTCCTGCCATGCTACTTTACACGAATTAGAAGATCGTGATGATTTTAAGAAGGAAATTCAAGATTCTTATATTTATACTGATGCTACTGGTGTTGGTATGAAGCCATTAGAAGATAAGACTTTAGTTGATGATCCAAGTTGGTTACGTAAGGATCTGATTGTATTCGACACCGTATACGCACCACGGACAACTAAGTTAATGAAGGTTGCCCAAGAAGCTGGCGTTGAACATGTCTTCAATGGTTTGGGTATGATGCTCGAACAAGGTGCTGCTGCTTTTAAGCTCTGGACTGGTGAAGATATGCCGGTTGATTATATTCGCCATATTTTATTTGATGAAGACGCTGCAGCACAAAAATAGACGGGGGTTGCCATGAAAAATAAATATATGCCGACAGCCATTAGCTTATATTTAAACTATTTTATTCATGGGATTGGGGTTATTATTTTAGCCCAAAACATGGAAGCTTTGGCTCAACACTGGCAGACGACTACAGGTGGTGTTGCCGTGGTAATTTCATCACTTGGAATTGGTCGTTTGATTGTTTTGTTAGTTTCTGGATTTCTATCAGATAAGTTTGGCCGTAAACCATTCGTGGTTCTTGGTGTTGTTACGTACTTGCTCTTCTTTGCTGGTATTCTATTAAGCCCTTCAATTACGGTGGCTTATGTTTTTGGGATACTTGCTGGGATAGCGAACTCATTCCTTGATTCTGGGACTTATCCGGCATTAATGGAAATGTTTCCAGATTCAAAAGGAACTGCGAACGTTATTATCAAGGCCTTCATTTCTGTTGGTCAATTTGGATTGCCGTTATTCGTTAGTTTCTTAGTTGCTGGTAATTATTGGTACGGTTGGTCGTTTATCTTCTGTATTGTTGTATTAGTTGTTAACTTACTATTCATGTTGGCTGCTGGGAAGTTCCCAGTTGCTAATCAGGATGCTAAAGTTGCTGCGAAAGAAGAAGGTAAGACAGTTCAATCTGAATCAAAGGGTAGCTTATGGTTTGATGGAACGCTATTTATCTTATATGGTTATGTATCTCAGGCAACCTTCTACTTAGTTAGTCAATGGTTGAGTCAGTATGGTGCAAAGGTTGCCGGCATGGGCGATGCAAGTTCACGAGCACTGATCAGTTATTATAGTGTTGGGTCAATCGTTTGTGTACTGGTGACGGCTGCGCTAGCTAAACGTGCTGTAAAAGAAATTCAATTCTTAGGAATCTATACCTTACTTTCATTTCTCTCGTTACTACTGATGTATCTGGTACCAACATCTTTGATGTGTTCAATCATGTCATTTGTTGTTGGATTCTCAGCTGCTGGTGGGGTTATGCAATTAGGATTGACAGTCATGTCCACCTTCTTCCCACAAGGAAAGGGGACGATTACCGGTGCTTTTTATACAGCGGGGTCGATTGCGTCCTTTACGATACCGTTAGTTACAGGTATGATGTCAACTAATCTTGCAAACATTTTCTTGTTTGACGTTATTATTGCGTTGATTGGATTTGTATTGGCTGTACTCATTACAGTTCGCTATTACCACTTGTTTGGCAAGAACAGTCAAAAGGAGGTCACGATTGATCATGACACCAATCGTTAAATTACGTGATATTGAATTAGGAACGGGACGGCCTAAGATTGCCGTTCCAATTACGGGAAAAACTATTGCGGATATTTTAGCTGCAGTTGAACCAATAAAGGCTGCACAGCCAGATGTCGTTGAATGGCGAATTGATTTTTTCAAGGATGTAACTAATCCAGAACAGTTGAAATCGGCCGGTCAGCAACTTCGTCAGGCTTTAGGTGATATTGCCTTATTAACTACTTTCCGAACTAAAGGTGAAGGCGGCGAATTAGCACTATCAGATACTGAGTATTTTAAACTGTGTGATACGGTCTTAGATGGTGGGTTCACGGATGCCTTAGATGTTGAGCGTTACCATGACGAACAAGCTGTTAAACAAATTGTTGCAGCAGCTCATGAGCATCAAGTAGTTGTGATCATGAGTAATCATGATTTTGATAAAACGCCGGCGGTTGCTGAGATCGTTAAGCGCCTGACTAGTATGGTCGATTATGGTGCTGACGTTGCTAAGATGGCTGTGATGCCACAATCGGTGGAGGATGTCTTAACATTACTGACAGCGACTAATATTGCACGCCAAACACTACCACAGCCAGTAATCACAATGTCGATGGGTGACTTAGGAAAAGTGTCACGGCTTGCTGGTGAAGTGTTCGGCTCTTGTTTATCATTTGCAACGGTCGGGGCGGCTTCGGCACCTGGGCAAATTGCACTTGAAAATTTACGGCCGGAATTGGAAGATCTGAAGTTAAATTAAGGCATAACTGAAAGAAATCGTGAGGTCAGAGTGATGATTGGGACACAAAAAAAGTATGTTTCACAATTTACGATGATGGGAACCGTCATCTCGCTGACATTATTTGAGCCGAATCAGTTAGCAGTCGAAGCGGTCTATGATTACTTGCAGCGGATGGATGGTGTCTTTTCTGTCAATCGTGCCGATTCAGAATTAGCTGCGATCAATCAATATGCCGGTATTCATCCAGTTTTGGTTAGCACTGAATGCTTTCAACTAGTGTCGGATGCTATTAAGTACACAAAGCAATATGCGGATAGTTTTAATGTGCTAATTGGACCGTTGGTTAAACTTTGGAAGATTGGTTTTGGTGGGCATCAAGTACCAGCGGCCAAGGAAATTAGACAACGATTAGCCTTATTAGATACGCACGAAGTTATCCTAGATGAAGCCCAATCGAGTATCTACTTGCGTCAATCTGGCATGCAATTAGATCTTGGTGCGATTGCCAAGGGGTATTTTGCCGATCAGGTCGTTAAGCAGTTGCAGCAGGCTGGTATTACCAACGCTATTGTTAATCTTGGTGGTAACGTTAAGCTATTAGGGGCCAATCCGCTAACCGATAATCGGCGTTGGCAAGTTGGAATTCAAGCACCCGAAGCGCCACGTGGCTATCCAGCGCTACAGGTCGAAATGCCTGCCAGAACGGTAGTAACGTCAGGTATCTTCGAACGATATTTTAAAATTGGCAATCACCGCTACCACCATATCCTTGATCCGCGAACTGGTTATCCGGTTGAAAATCAAGTTGATCAGGTGTCGATTATAACTGAACGGTCAGAATTAGCTGAAGTGTTATCAACGGTGGCCTACTTTGAAGGGCCAAACCGTGGTTGTCAACTAATCGAACAGTTGCCACATACGGAAGCAATTTTTATTGATCATGAACAACAGGTAACAGTTACCAGTGGCTTAACGCCGCGACGCAAAGGAGTGTTTACTATTGAGTAAAAAACAAATTACCGGCCAAGCAATGGGCCACAACGGTATTATCAATTATGAAGTTGACGTGCAAGATAATAAGATTGAGGATTTGAAAATATTAAAGCATTCCGAAACGTCGGGGATCTTTAACCAAGTCATTGATAAATTGAAACAAAATATCATTACGGAACAATCATTCAATGTTGACACAATTAGTGGTGCAACGGTGATGACCCAAGCGTTACTTAAGTCGGCAGATAAGGCTGTAACCGATGCTGGTGTTGATGTGCAGCCAGTTCCTAAGAAAAAAGCCCCCAAGACGCAAAACTTGCGGACCGACGTGCTCATTATTGGTGGCGGAGAAGCGGGCTTAGTCGCTGGCTGTCGAGCGTTGACAATGGGTCAGAAGGTTATCTTAGTTGAAAAGAACGGCTATCTTGGTGGTGCGACGATTCTGAATGGTTCTAACGTTGTTGGTACCGGGTCTGATGTTGCTGCGCAAATTTTTGATAATAATCATGATACGCCAGAAATGTTGGCACAAGATGTTGCTCGTGAAAGCTTGGAGACGAACTATCCAGCTTTGACCGACCTAATGGTGCATAACATTGGTCCAGCCATTGATTTTATTAGTAAGTTTGCAGATTTACATTATCAAAAAGCACAGACGCAAACGCCAGAACATTCGATTAACCGTCAGATTGAACTACCTTCAGCAAGTAGCTATGAATTCATTCAAAAAGTTTCGAAGGCGTTTGCTGCTGCGGGTGGTCAGATTATGTTGGATACTCGAGTCGAGAAGCTTATGTTGGACAACGATAAAAAGTTACGCGGTGTGATTGCTGCTCAAAAGGACCAAACAGTCAACATCAAGGCACGTTCAGTTGTGCTTGCTGCAGGTGGTCATGGCGCTAACCAAAAGATGCGTGGTACCGAAAGTGAAGGCATTGATTATTATGGCCCAATGACTTCCACTGGGGATGCCTATCAATTTAATGGAGATTTGGATTTGCAAACGCACGATTTAGGTTGGTACAAGCTGTATCCACATGGTGTTGAAGTGGAACCAGGCGTTGCTAAATTGACCACGTACGCGTCGAAACAAGCAACTGATATGGGTGCAATTTACGTTAACTCTAAGGGTGATCGAATCGTTAACGAATCAAATGTTTATACGACTTTTCGGAATGCCATCCTTAAACAAGCGGATAAAGTTGCTTACCTAGTAATGGATGAACGGACTTGGAAGAAAGTTTACGACCTACTGATCCTGCATGATTTCACACCAGAAGAAATTAAGAGCTTCTTTGAGAATAAGGGTAAACGGCCAGTATTTGTTAAGGGTTCTTTGGAAAGTGCTGCTGAGCAGGCCGGAATTGTGGTTGATGAATTAGTCCAAACGGTCAAAAATTATCAAGGCTATGTTCAAGATGGTCACGATCATGATTTCGGTCGTGATCCGAAGTACTTGCACCAATTTGAAGGTGAAACATTCTACATCATTGAACAACGTGATCGCTTTGCGACGACTTTAGGTGGCTATAGTGTTGATGCTGATAACTTGCAATTGGTAACGACTAAAAATGCACCGGTAGCTAATTACTTTGGTGCGGGGGAAATCATCGGCGGCGCTAACGGACATGATTCAATGCCAAGTATGATGAATACTTGGGGGATTTCGTCGGGTTACGTTGCCGGCGCCGCGGCTAGCGAAAACGCTCAGCGGCAGGCAACCGCGGGCGATGACGAAGCCAATATTGTGGCCATTGTGGGGACTAACGCTTCAAAATCATATAACCGTAAGTTGTTGTATGCCATGAAAGAATTATTTGAAACGCAAGTTAATTTTGAAATTTGTGAAATTAAAGATTTACCGCTATTCAATGAAGATGATATGGATCGGGAACCGGCAAGTGTAAAAGCGTTAGCCGCTAAGATTGAAGCCGCTGATGGTGTCGTTTTTGGCGTGCCAGAATATGATCATTCGATTCCAGCTGCCTTGAAGAGTGCCATTGAATGGCTGTCCTGTGCAGAACATCCATTCAAAGACAAACCAGTGATGATTGTTGGGACTTCGTTAGGTATTCAAGGTACGGTACGTGCTCAGATGAACTTACGACAGATTTTGGACTCACCCGGTGTGGATGCCAAAGTTATGCCTGGTAACGAGTTCATGTTACCTCAAGCCGGCAATAAGTTTGATGAGAACGATCATCTGAATGATGACGGTAGTGAACACTTCCTGAAGCAGTGCTTTGGGCACTTTTTAGAGGGGCTTGAATTAGCATCTAAGAAGACAGTGACGAATTAACTACTGTCTAGACTAAAAGAACGTACACAACTCGTGTACGTTCTTTTAGTCTAGATTTTAGTTGTTAAATCTTTTGTTCCACATCGTCGATTGTGACAACCAGGGTCGCGCGAATCCAATCAAACTTAGTATGCATTTGATCGAAATAAGCGCCACTAGTTTCAAACTTGCCGGTACCATGAATGTGGAAACCACAGCCAGTACCAGTTGTGCCGGGAACCTTGTAACTACCGACAGCAATTGTAATGTGGTTGTCGGTAGCAAAATCGGCCTCAATTGAGTGCATGCCAGCCGATGGGATCAATAGGGTATGATCATCAATAAGCTGCATATAATGACTCCAGGTGTTGACGACGTGTGCTGGTGCGGCGTTGACCGTGACGATGGTTGCGGGGGTCGTGTCTTTGATCACTTCAATAAATTTAGGGTCCATAATAAGTACTCCTTTACGTTTATATTCTCATAATATATTGTAATTGATATATATAAATTATCAAGTGAGAGTGTTCGATGTCTCAATAATCTTAGCGGAGGTAGCATGGTAAAACCAGGCGTTGCTTTTTACTAATGAAAGCGGTAACTTTAGCTAGGAACGAATAACGAGAGGGTGTTTAATATGTATCAAGCAAGCCAGAAGCGCTATGACCATATGATTTATAATCGAGTAGGCAATAGTGGTTTGAAGCTGTCAGCAATCGGGCTAGGTCTTTGGAATAATTTTGGAAGCGTTGATCCGATCGCTAATCAAAAGGCAATCATTCATCAAGCTTTTGATTTGGGAATTACCTACTACGACTTAGCCAATAACTATGGCCCGGAGCCCGGTAGTGCAGAAACTAATTTTGGTCGTATTATGGCTACCGATATGCGGCCATACCGTGACGAAATGGTCATTGCTAGTAAAGCGGGCTATGTGATGTGGCCGGGACCATACGGCAATTGGGGGTCACGAAAAAGTATTATTGCCAGTGCTGATCAGAGTCTGCAGCGAACTGGTTTAGACTACTTTGATATTTTTTATAGTCACCGTCCTGATCCTGAAACACCAATGGAGGAGACGGCCACTGCGCTTGATCAGCTAGTACGGCAGGGTAAGACATTGTATGTAGGCATTTCAAATTATAATGGCAAGCAGACGGCTGCTATGACCAAGATATTTGAATCATTAGGAACCCCATACATTATTCACCAACCACGCTATAATATGTTTAATCGACAGGTGGAACAGGACTTGTTCCCCGTTCTACAAGCAACTCATAAGGCGGCGGTTGGCTTTAGCTCACTATCACAGGGGTTATTGACGGACAAGTATCTGCACGGAATCACGACAGATTCACGGGCCAATAAGCAAACAATTCCATTTTTGAGTCCAGTCCAGGTAGAACAGACACTAGCTACGGTAAAGCGCTTAAATGAAGTCGCGCAACAACGGGAGCAAAGCTTAGCTCAAATGGCTTTGGCTTGGAACCTACGTCAGCCAGCCTTAGCAAGTGTCTTGATTGGTGCTAGCCGACCAGAGCAGGTGGTTAATAACGTTGCTGCATTGGAAAAGTTGAAATTTAGTGAATCAGAATTAGCAACGATTGAACAGATTCTTACCGAACAACCGGCAATTGATTGGAATGCTGGTCGATCATAGCGTTTGCACAATTCGCTATAGTCAATGTTATAGAGCCGCAAAAGAAAGGGCCATATCCGAGGATATGGCCCTTTCTGTACCTAATAGTTAAGTTAATAATAACATAATTTTGCAGATTTGCACGCACAGGGGGGCCTTTACTAAATAAATTAGTGTTTAAATTCGCCAATTTTCACAATTAATGATAAAGTTTTACATGATAGTTATCACGATTATGCGTTGAAGTTCGGCGCAATACTTGAAAATTAAAATAATTTGCAAATAAATCATGCGATAGCGACTTTAGATGGTAGTAAGAATTAGTTTGAATTTAAGGGGGCCAATTCATGGCGGCGACGCTAAAAGATATTGCAAATAAAGTTGGCGTATCATTGGCAACGGTATCGCGCGTGTTAAACAAAGATCAGTCATTGTCTGTTAGTGATACAACGCGCCAACGAATTCTAGATGCAGCAGAAGCATTACAGTATTCAAAAAATAAACGGCATACTGTCACGACGGCGCGTAAGCGACTTGCTATTGTTCAATGGTATTCGGAATCTAAGGAACAAGATGATTTGTATTATATGTCAGTCCGGATGGGGATTGAACGTCGTGGACAAGATAATCAGTTTGAAGTGACTCGGATCTTCCAAAATAATTTACAAGAATTGGGACCAGACGTAGATGCAGTGATTGCAGTTGGAAAGTTCAGCGAGCCACAAGTCAAGGACTTGGCATCAGTAACTGACAACTTAGTATTCGTAGATGATGATCAGTTTGATGCTGGTTTTGATAGTGTCATTACTGATTTTCGGTTGGCCACAGAAAAAGTTGTCGATTATTTTTGGCAACGCAACTTTCATCATATTGGCTTTATTCACGGTCAAGAAATGACAACCGACCATCAGTTAGCGGTAGTTGATCGACGCATGCTAGGTTTTCGGGCCGCGATGGAACGACGGCATGCGTTTGATCCTAAGTTCGTTTTTAAGGGCGATTATACTAGTGAATCTGGGTTTAAAATGATGCAAAAAGCCATTCGTAAGTTGGGAGATCAACTACCAGGAGCCTTTTTTGTGGCAAATGATCCGATGGCGGCAGGTGCGCTTAAAGCGTTGCAAGCTAGTGGCATCCAGGTGCCAGAACGAGTGAAGCTATTTAGCTTTAACAATACTTCGCTGGCGACATTCGTTTATCCCGAATTAAGCGCAGTTAACGTAGATACTGAGTTAATGGGGGCGACCGCAGTTAATTTGGTCATCAGTCGACTAGCAGGGCGAACAACGACACAACGGGTTGAGCTGGGTACTAATCTGGTTGAGCGAGCAAGTTCCAAGTAGTGAAGGGCGATCTGGGATAGAAACCAGATCGTTCTTTTAGTATTTTAACTAAAAGTTTTACTCAACTTCAAGAAATTCTGGTATACTTCTAAATGAAAGCGGTTTAAATAACACGGAGGTGCATGATTTTGGAAACTAAAAAAACGGTGTTTGACCAACTAGATGGTCAAGATGTAATGCGTTATACGCTGGTCAATGACCATCAAACTCGTATCTCGGTCCTTAGTTATGGTGGGACGTGGCAAGAATTCGTCGTCAATGAAGACGGCGTTGAACATCCCTTGATTTGGGGCCTTGATAACATGACTGACTATCAACGAGTGGGATACTGCCTATGTCAATCAATTGGTCGGGTTGCTGGCCGGATTGGCGGCGCTAAGTTCAAAATCGATGATCAATCCTATCAAGTTGATATGAACGAACAAACCCATTCGCTACACGGCGGGAATCATGGTTTTAACACGCTGAACTTTGAAGGTGCTTTTAGCCAAACCAATGATAGTGTCAGTGTGACTTTGAAGAAGCATATCAACGCCAGTGATGATAATTACCCGGGAAATATGGATGTCGCTATCAAGTTTACATTAGATAATCAGGATCAAGTATCCATTGCATTTACCGGTGATACTGATGCAGCAACCCTCTTTAATCCAACTAATCACGTTTATTGGAACACAACTGATGATCGGACCAGTTTGGCCCAACAAAAATTACAGATTACGAGTGCAGCTCACTTGGAATTTGATGATGAAAAAGTCCCAACTGGTAAGAAATTAGCAGTTAAAGGCACAGCGTATGACTTTAACCAGGCACAACCAGTTGAAAAGGCATTAGACCAGCTGAAGACTGAGAATGGTGGCATTGAATTTGACGATGCGTATGAAGTTGCCCCAAGTGCGGCAGAACCAATTGCTATCGTTGGGGATACTGATGATAAGCGCCAAGTAAAAATTTATTCAGATCGCAATAGTCTTATTATCTTCACGGCTAATCCGTTTGATGCTGATAAGGAAGACGCGCATCAATATAATGCGTTAGCGACGGAAGCCCAGACACTTCCTGATGCAATCAATCATCCTGATTTTGGTGATATTGTGTTACGTCCAGGAGCACCAGTGACGCATACGATTCGGTACCAATATGAACGGTTAAATTAATACTAGTTGAGGTGTCAGGCGAGTTCTGCCTGGCGCCTTTTTTGTAAACGTATGAGTAAACAATGTTTAATTTAGTTAACAAAGTCCCGAGCATCTGATTAATACCGTGATTAGTAAAACGATGATCATTGGTAAGATAATGAGTACTATACTGCTTAAGCCCTTGGAAAGCGGGCAATCAGTGTCGATAGGCGCATTAGCAGGTCCTAATCAAAAGCGGTATAGATAAAACTTTTGAACAAATTTTACTAAAAATCATTGACACTACTTCTGAAAACGATTACATTTAAACTTGTAAATTATTCAAGGAAGATGTGAGGCGAGATTATGGATGCAGAGACAAAGCAGAGTAAAGGTCGTAAAATAACATCGCGACTTGCTTATTCGTTTGGGGCGTTTGGGCACGATGCCTTCTATGCCACTTTATCAACTTATTTTATTATGTTTGTGACCTCCCACTTGTTCGATAAGAGTAGTGGGGCTCAAGGAACACAAATGATTGCTTGGATCACCATGATTATTGCAGGTTTGCGGTTCGTGGAACTAGCAATTGATCCTTTGATCGGGAATGCCATTGATAATACTAATTCTCGGTGGGGCCACTTTAAACCATGGATTGTCATTGGTGGGATTATAGGTTCCGTCGTTTTAGCACTTTTATTCACGAGTTTAGGCGGATTAAATACCTCAAACCCCATTCTATATTTAATTATTTTTGCAATTTTATACATTACAATGGATATTTTCTATTCGTTTAAAGATGTTGGTTTTTGGTCAATGATTCCAGCAATCTCATTTGACTCAGCAGAACGTGAAAAGACGGCGACATACGCCCGGGTTGGCTCTAACATTGGTGCCAACATCGTTGGGGTTATCGTTATGCCAATCGTCTTAATGTTTTCTGTTAAGTCTAACAGTGGTCAAGGTGACAACCGTGGTTGGATGGCATTTGGGATCATTATTGCCGCAATCGCTTTGATTTCTGCCTTAGTTGTTGCACTTGGAACCAAAGAAAATGATTCTGAATTGCGTAAGAACACTGAAAAGACTAGCTTCAAGGAAGTCTTCAAAGTGTTAGCCCGTAACGATCAATTGATGTGGTTATCATTGATGTATGGGATCTACACGGCAGGGATTGCCATTACGAACTCACTAGAACTTTACTACTTCACCTATATTTTGGGTGACGCCTCGAAGTTTACACTATTAGGTTCGCTAAATGCGATTATTGGGATTTTTGCCGTATTGGCCTTCCCACCATTAGCAAAGAAGTTTAGTCGTCGTAAAGTGTTCTTCTTAGCAGTTGTTATTATGATGATTTCACTGATCATGTTTGCCTTTGCTGGTCAGTCATTACCAATGATCTTAACAGCGGCCGTATTATTTTACATTCCACAACCATTAATTTTCTTAGTTGTTTTGATGGTTTTGAGTGATTCTGTTGAATATGGGCAGTTGAAGTTTGGTCATCGTGACGAATCTTTAACCTTATCCGTTCGGCCTTTACTTGATAAATTAGGCGGTGCGATTTCTAACGGTGTCGTTGGTTTAACTGCTGTTTGGGCTGGGATGACAGCTGGTGCCACTGCTGGTGATGTGACTAGCCATGGCGCTGCCATCTTCAAGTTAATGATGTTCGGTGTACCTGCTGCTATGATTTTGATTGGGACATTCATCTTCTTCAAGAAGGTTAAGTTGGATGAAAAGATGCATGCACAAATCGTTGATGAACTTGAAAAAACATGGTCAACTCACTTGGAAACCGATGAAACTCCTGCTGAAGTTGAAGCAGAAGCCGATGCCAAGACGACGGTTTATCAAGATCCTGTTGCCGGGGAACTGATCAGTTTGAAAGATGTTGCTGACGAATCCTTCGCAAACGGTAGTATGGGTAAAGGTTTCGCCATTAAACCAACGGATGGTCGCGTTGTCGCACCATTTGATGGTGAAGTTGTTGCAATCTTCCCGACTCGCCATGCAATCGGATTACGTTCTGATACCGGTATTTTAACGCTAATTCATATTGGGATTGGTACCGTTAAGATGCGTGGGACTGGATTTGTTCAGTACGTTGAGAAGGGCGACCATGTCACACAAGGGCAAGAATTAATTGAATTCTGGCAACCAGCAATTGAAAAGGCTGGCTTGGATGATACCGTTATGGTCGTTATTACAAACTATAAAGATATGCCCGAATTTACGTATCTTAAAGATTCAGGAACCACCGTACAAGATGATGAAGATGTCTTACAATTATCGAATGTCGGCTTACCGGATCAAGCATAGTTTCTTTACGAGGAGAGCTATTAATGACGCGAGCCATTAATAGCTCTTTTTGTGAACTGAAATAGAAAAAGCTAATAGCGAAGGGAAGATTTTACTATGGCAGTAACGTTGCAGCAAACTTTAATTGACATTGATGAAGAACAACTTGTCTTTCACCTGCATAACGATCAAATCTCGTATATTCTAGGTGTGGAGACAGGCAACGTGTTGGCCCACTTGTACTTTGGCCCACGGGTTCGGGGTTATCATGGCGAGCGTCAGTATCCCCGGATTGATCGGGGGTTCTCAGGAAATTTACCGAATACGACTGATCGAAGCTATTCCAAGGATGATTTGCCACAGGAATACGGTGGCAATAATACCGGTGATTATCGGCAACCCGCCGCGATTATTCGCGCGGCCAATGGTGCTCGAACAGTTGATTTTCGCTATCAAGACTGCCGGATGGAAGCCGGTAAGCCGGAACTTAAGGGCTTGCCACAAACTTATGTCGAAGATGAGGATGAAGCCCAAACTTTGATTGTGACGTTGCGAGATGCCACATTAGGCGTGACACTCGAATTAGCCTACACGATTTATCGGGATCGGCCAGTTATCACGCGTAGCGCCCGGTTGATTAATCACAGTGAGCAAGCTGTCGACTTAGAAAAAGTGGCTTCGATGCAGATGGACCTGCCAACCCAACCATTAGATGCCATTTCGTTACCTGGAAGCTATGCGCGTGAGCGCCAGCTTAGTCGTGAACGGCTCCATCGAGGTGTAACTCAGTTTGAAAGTCGCCGGGGTGCTAGTTCTCATCATATGAATCCTTTTGTGGCGCTAGCTGATCCGAATACTAATGAATTTCAAGGCAATGTCCTTGGTGCATTGCTAATTTATTCAGGTAACCACCAGATTAGTTTAGAACGGGACCCAATTGGTCAGACACGCTTGACTATGGGAATCAATGAATATAACTTCGACTGGCGATTGGCGGCCGGTGATAGTTTCCAAACGCCCGAGGTTGCAATGGTATACTCGACGACGGGGCTTAATGGTATGTCGCAAACCTACCATGATTTATTGCGTGATCGCGTGGCGCGCAGTCGTTACAAGCACGATCTCCGGCCGATCTTGATCAACAATTGGGAAGCCACTTACTTTGACTTTGATGCGGACAAGATTCAATCAATCTTGGATGCTGCAGCACCACTGGGTATCGAAATGTTTGTGCTGGATGACGGTTGGTTCGGTCATCGAAATGATGATAATAGTTCGCTAGGTGACTGGTTTGTTAATCGGAACAAGTTACCAGGAGGCTTAGCGGATATTAGCAAACGGACCCATGATAAAGGGATGCGGTTCGGACTTTGGTTCGAGCCAGAAAATATTTCAGCCGATTCCGATCTTTATCGGGCCCATCCTGATTGGGTGTTAGGCGTACCAGATCGTGGCCGAACGTTATCGCGGAACGAATACGTGCTTGATTTCAGCCAGCCGGATGTTGTCGACAATATTTTTGAACAAATGACCGCAGTTCTTGATAAGGTGCCCATTGATTATATCAAGTGGGATATGAACCGCAATTTAACGGAAGTCTATTCGCCACATAGCGATTCAACTCATGAAGGTGAGACTAGCCACCGCTTTATCTTAGGTGTATATGACTTGATGGAGCGTTTAACAAAACGCTATCCACAGATCTTATTTGAAGGCTGCTCTGGCGGTGGTGGCCGCTTTGATGCTGGTTTAATGTATTATATGCCACAGAGTTGGCCATCAGATAATAATGACCCGATTGAACGGCTCAAAATTCAATATGGGACTTCACTCGTTTATCCAATTTCTGCAATTACCGCCCATGTTGGGACGAGCCCGGATGAATTGTTAGGACGGTCGACGTCGATGAAGATGCGTGGTGCTGTGGCAATGAGTGGTACCTTGGGCTATGAACTGGACGCGGCCCAACTAAGTGATGCGGACAAGCAGGCCGTTAAAAGACAGGTTGCCTTCTATAAGCAGCACCGTGAGTTAGTTCAATACGGGGCCTTTTATCGATTAGAGAGCCCGTTTGAATCTAATACGGTGGCGTGGATGTTTGTTAGTCCGGATCAGAAAGAAGCCTTGCTGTTCACCTTCGTTATTTTAGGTGCAGTTCAACCAGAACCGCATATTACGAAGTTAGCGGGATTAGACCCTCAGCAGACCTACGTTGAGACCGACACAAACAAAATGTACGGTGGCGATGAATTGATGCAACTAGGACTCTACACGACTCCCGTTCAAACTAGTGACTTTACGGCGCAGGTACATTACTTCAAGGCTAAGGACTAAGCTCAGCCATTAAACATATTAAAACTTAATCATCGTTAATCTAAAAGAACGCTCTGGCAAATAACTCGCCGGAGCGTTCTTTTGAAATCAAAATAACTTTTAGAAATGAATATTAAAGCTGAAGTCAATGTCTTGATCAGCGGGGATATGATATGGGGATTCTACGTCTGTTCCCCAACTATCAATGCCACCGACCCCACGAACGGCACCGTAGATTGATAAGACCGTTCGCCGTGCTAATGGTAATTCTTCCATGTGCGTTGCGTTTTCTAGTTCAGCGGCGGTATAGGGAAGGCAGCTGAAGGCGAATGGTGCATCGGCTTGGCTAAATGTCAAACTGAACGGTGTGTTGTCGTGGTCAGCGTTATTTTGTGTTGTTGATCGCGTTACTGTCACTTGTTCAGTTTGCATGTGCATGCCGCATTCTTGTGGGACCAAGTATGGTGTGACTGGCAGACTGTCAACGTGGAATCGCCCGTGCGTTGCGCCGGCCAGCCGGTCAGGATAAGTCTCACCGGACAAACCGGTATAGTCGAAGCCGGTCGCGGTAGTTGGTATGATAAACCGCAGACCAAATGCGGGTAGCTCTGGCAAATCAGACTGACCGCTATAATGGGTGGCGATATTGATCTGACCGTCTGCTGTCACCGTATAAGTCACTGTGACGATGGTACTAGGAACGGTCGTGGTAACGAAGTGGTAAGCCAGTGAGACTTTCGTGGCGATTTCGTGATCCGTGTATTTGTTATTGAGTGGCGCGATTGGTAACGGTGTGACTGGTTGGTCGTCAACCGTCAATTCGATATCTTGACAAGTTGAGAACTTATCGGCCGCGTACCACTGTGCGGATTTGACTGAAAAGCCGCTACCGTGATCATTATCGGTTGTCGCCCGCCAAAAGATGGGCGTGGGTGTACGATAGAGCCACTCTTTATCGTTGACGACGAGTGATTCAAGTCCGCCACGTTCGTAGCTAAAGAGGTAGTGGAAATTAGCCCCCTGTAGTCCTAAACTCCCGTCGCCGTAAATAACGTGTAGTTGATTATTTGTGTAAGCCATAATAATATTTCACCTCTTGCATTGCTGGTTTTGGTGTCCGGTCGGCAAACATTAAGCCGTCACCGGAGAATTCATAATCGGAGTGGCGTTCGTCGAAATCACCGCCATACCGGAGCACGTCTTGGTCGGTAATTGGGTCATGAACGAAGAGGGCTTGATCAATAAAGTCCCAAATAAAGCCACCTTGATACATCGGATACTTGTCGATCAAATCATTATATGATTGCATACCGCCCAGAGAATTCCCCATGTCATGCATATATTCACAATCTAGGAAAGGTTTGGTTGGGTTATCTTCCAAGTAAGCTACAATATTTTGGGGCTTTTCGTACATCCGACTTTCAACATCAGAAATGCGATCTTTTAATTCTGGTGTGTGGACAACACCTTCGTAGTGGACGAGTCGTGAATCATCGTGTTCTTTATAAAAAGCCTGCATCGCCGCGATATCTTCGCCAGCATACGATTCATTGCCAAGTGACCAAAAAATGATCGATGGGTGGTTTTTAAACCATTCGTAGTTCGAACGGGCCCGGTCGATCACCGCTGCTAACCAGTGTGGATTATCGCCAGGAACATTGTAAGAAGGCTCGATAGCACCCATCTTTTGCCATGACCCGTGCGATTCGAGGTTGTTTTCGGCCATTAGGTAGATACCGGCCTCGTCACATAATTGATACCAAGGTAATTGATCAGGATAATGGCAGGTCCGATCGGCATTGATATTGTTAGCTAACATGGTTTGGATATCAGCGCGCATATCATCCATACTGATAACGCGACCGGTGTGGGCGTTCCATTCGTGCCGGTTAACCCCGTTGATCACCAACCGTTTATTGTTGACGTAAATGACTTTGTCATCGCGCAGCTCGACCGTCCGGAACCCAAACTGATATGGGACGACTTCCAAGAGTTGGCGATCAGCATCGTAAACTTCAATTGTCAATTGATAGAGATACGGCGTTTGTGGTGACCACAAGTGCAGTTGGTCGAATAACATGGTATCAAAGGTTACACTGCCACTACCGGTTTGCGTTTGACTCGTCAGTACTCGCCCGTCATGGTCTTTAACGGTCAGCGCTAAAGTGGCTGGTTCACCGGTTACTTTAGTAGTGATGTTGAGCTCACCACTTTTGAGATTGGCATTTGGAACTGGTCGGATGTCCAAATCAGTAATATGGCTAGCAGGCTCCGCCAGTATATTGACGTCACGGAAAATACCAGAGAAACGGAACATATCTTGGTCTTCAATAAAGGCAGCAGTACTGCGTTTGTAGACCCGAACCGCTAAAACGTTACCTTGGTCCTGAATATACGGCGTCAAATCAAATTCTGAAGGGGTGAAACTATCTTCAGCGTAGCCAATAAAATGGCCATTTAACCAGACGTACAGGGCTTCTTCTACCCCTTGGAACTGAATGATAATACGTTGCCCTTTAAAAGCATCGTCGAGATCAAAGGTTTTGAGGTACGAGCCGACGGTGTTGTCCGCAGCGTCGCTGAATAGGCCTGGTGTTAATTGATCTTGATTGAGGGTATACGGTGGGCGACGATAAATTTTACCTTCCCATGGGTATAGCGTGTTAATGTATTGAATTTGACCATAGCCGGCTAGTTCAATATGACCGGGAACTTGAATCGTATCAAAGTCGGTTGCATCGAAATCGGGTTGATAAAAATCAACTGGGCGTTCAGCCGGTGTCTTGGCGAAGTTAAAACGCCAAGCGCCATTGAGACTCTTGATGAAGCGACTACCCGTTTTGAATTCTGCTGTGTCGTGATAATAATGGTGATCACTATGTGCAGGTAATTGGTTGACCCGGAAGACTTCTGGGTCATCTAACCATTGAAGATTAGCTTGCATGAGGAAGCTCCTTTCAAAGTTACATAAATAAAAACGCTTACAATTATCATAAAACAAAATATTAAATTTGTATATGTCGTTTTAGTTAAACTTTAACTAAATGACAACAACTACTGACAACGACAACGGGCGATAAGAAGAATTTGAATCGATAACGTGATAAATTTGTAAAGCGTTACCAAATCTTGTTCTAAAGGTCTTATGGGGTGTTGACAACAATCAAAAAAAGCATTATAGTCAAACTAATAAAATTTTAGTAAAACTATTTACGGAGGGATTTTTCATGAATACTAGCGACTTAAAACAGGAGTTTACCGAAGCCTTTGATACCAAGCCAGAACGGGTCTTTTTCTCACCTGGTCGAATCAACTTGATCGGTGAACATACTGATTATAACGGGGGCCATGTTTTCCCATGTGCGATTACAATCGGGACATATGGTGTTTATGCACCCCGGACAGATACGACAGTGCGGATGTACTCAGCTAATATTCCAGATGCTGGGATCGTCACGTTTGATGTCAACGACCTTTCATATGACAAAGCCGCTGGTTGGACAAATTATCCTAAGGGAATGATGGACGAAATCGCGAAGACCGGCGTTAAATTCGATCATGGTTTTGATTTCTACGTCCATGGCAACATGCCTGATGGTGCTGGATTATCATCATCTGCGTCAATTGAGTTATTAACTGGAATCATGTTAAACACTGGTTTTAATCTCGGTATTAGCCAATTAGATCTTGTTAAGATTGGTCAAAAGTGCGAAAACAACTATGTTGGTGTTAACTCCGGGATCATGGATCAATTTGCTGTTGGAATGGGTAAAAAGGACCAAGCAATTTTACTTGATACCAACACCATGGACTATTCTTATGCACCCGTAAAGTTAGGCAACAACGTAATCGTTATCATGAATACGAACAAACGGCGCGAATTGGCGGATTCAAAATATAATGAACGCCGCTCCGAATGTGAAGAAGCATTACGCCGATTACAAACTAAGTTAGACATCAAATCACTTGGCGATTTAACTAACGACCAGTTTGACGAAGCGGCCTACTTAATCAATGATGAAACCTTAATCAAACGTGCCCGGCATGCCGTTTTCGAAAATCAACGGGCCATTCGCGCAACTAAGGCCTTGGCTGACGATGATTTAACGACCTTTGGCGAATTAGTGACGGCTTCCCACGTTTCACTACACTTTGACTATGAAGTGACTGGGAAAGAATTGGATACGTTGGCCGAAACAGCTTGGAAACAACCAGGCGTGCTTGGTGCGCGGATGACTGGTGCTGGCTTTGGTGGCTGTGGTATTGCCATCGTTGATAAGGACCAAGTCGATGCCTTTAAGGAAAACGTCGGTAAAGTTTATCGCGACACGATTGGTTACGACGCTGATTTCTACATTGCTGAAATCGCAGACGGCCCTAAGGAACTTTAATAAAAGAATTGATTTAAAATACAAATTAGCAGTAAGCATTGAGAAATATTGAGGAGGAATTAGAATGGCAGTTTTAGTTTTAGGTGGTGCCGGCTACATCGGTTCACACGCAGTTGATCGGTTGGTTGCAAAGGGGTATGACGTGGCGGTTGTTGATAACTTGGTCACGGGGCACCGGGCAGCGGTCAATGAACACGCGCGTTTTTATGAAGGTGATGTCCGGGATACGGCGTTCATGAATACCGTGTTTGACCAAGAAAACGTTGAAGGTGTCATTCATTTTGCAGCTTTCTCAGTTGTTCCTGAATCGATGAAAGATCCGCTCAAGTACTTTGATAACAACACGGCAGGGATGGTTAAGTTGCTCGAAGTGATGGCTAAGCACGATGTGAAGAAAATCGTCTTCTCATCGACCGCAGCAACTTATGGTGAACCTAAGCAGGTGCCAATCAAGGAATCGGACCCACAAGTGCCAACTAACCCATACGGTGAAAGTAAATTAGCGATGGAAAAGATCATGCACTGGTCAGATGTGGCTTACGGGATTAAATTCGTGGCCTTACGTTACTTTAACGTGGCGGGGGCTAAGCCTGACGGCAGCATCGGCGAAGATCACGCACCAGAAACGCATCTCGTCCCAATTATTTTACAAGTAGCTGCTGGTGAACGGGATCAATTACAAATCTTCGGTGACGACTATCCAACTCCAGACGGGACCAATGTTCGGGACTATGTTCACGTTGTCGATTTAGCTGATGCACATATCTTAGCCTTGGAATACCTAAAGCAGGGGCACGATAGCGATGCGTTTAACTTGGGTTCTTCAACGGGCTTCTCCAACAAACAAATGTTGGACGCTGCTCGTGAAGTCACTGGTAAGCCAATTCCAGCAGTCATGGCACCACGCCGCGCTGGTGATCCAAGCACATTGGTTGCAGCTAGCGACAAGGCACGTACTGTTTTAGGTTGGACACCTCAGTATGATGATGTGAAAGAAATTATCAAGACGGCTTGGACTTGGAAAGAAAGTCATCCGGCCGGCTATGATGATCGGGGAGGCCAAGCATAATGACGAGTTTGGATCAATTTGTCACGGCGGTGATCGCGTCGCCTTCGCAATATACTGAATTAGATCGAATCTATGTGCATAACCGGGTTCTTGGTTTGGTCGGCGAGGGTGATCCGATTGCGGCAAGCGATGACCAATTAACAAGTTTAACCGATGCCTTGGTTAAAACGGCGATTCAAAATGGCAAGATCGAAGCGACCCAATCGGATGAAGATATCTTAGCGGATCAATTGATGGATCTTGTGACCCCGTTACCATCCGTATTAAACCAACGTTTTTGGGATAAGTATCAGGTTAGTCCGCAAACGGCAACCGACTATTTCTTTAACTTAAGCAAAGCTAATGATTATATCAAGACGCGGGCCATTGCGAAAAACGTGGTCTTTCCAGCAAAAACGCCATTTGGTGACTTAGAGATTACCATCAACTTATCAAAGCCTGAAAAGGATCCTAAAGCGATTGCGGCAGCGCGTAACCAACCGCAAGATGGCTATCCACTTTGCCAACTATGTATGCAGAATGAAGGCTATCTAGGCCGGCTCGGTTACCCAGCACGGAGCAATCACCGAATTATTCGGTTAACACTTGGTGGCAATACTTGGGGTTTCCAATATTCTCCATATGCTTACTTTAATGAACACTCGATTTTCTTGGATCAAGAGCACCGGCCAATGGTCATTAACCGGCAAACTTTTACCAACTTACTTGAAATTGTTCAGCAATTTCCACATTACTTTGTGGGCAGTAATGCGGACTTGCCAATTGTTGGTGGTTCAATGCTGTCACACGAGCATTACCAAGGTGGTCGGCACGAATTTCCAATGATGAAAGCGCCAATTGCACGCACGATTGACTTAGGTATCGCGGGTGTTAAGGCTGGGATTGTTAAATGGCCAATGTCGACGATTCGGCTGACGAGTCAGGACTTGGTTGCATTAACGGATGCCGCTGTGAAGATTCATGAGACGTGGAAGAATTATTCGGACGAGAGTGTGGATGTTCGTGCTTATACGGATGGCACACGTCATCACACAACGACACCGATTGCACGCAAAGTTGGCGATGACTACGTATTAGATATCGTTTTGCGTGATAATCAGACGTCTGCTGAATTTCCAGATGGCATCTTCCATCCACATCAGGATGTTCAACATATCAAGAAGGAAAATATTGGCTTGATTGAAGTGATGGGCCGGGCCATTTTACCAGCCCGGTTGAAGACCGAATTAGCTGAAGTCGGCAAATACTTGTTGGATCAGCCTAATCAAATGGTCGCGATGCATCAAGCATGGGCTGATCAATTGAAGGCCACTAATACCATCACCGCTGACAATGTGACGACTGTCATTGATACGGCGGTCGGCAACGTCTTTGCCCGGGTTCTGGCCGATGCTGGGGTCTTTAAGTGGGATGACGCTGGTGAGGCAGCCTTTGATCGTTTTGTCGCAGCAATGCACGATTAAGTTGTTAATCAAATGAAGACGTGGGGCAACGGGGTGTTGCAGACGCGATTTACCGACTAGTCATGATTGGTGAATAGTGTCACGCCCAGTTGCCCCACGTTTGTTATTCAGTGCTAATTAAGAGAAAAGAGGAATGACGATGGCCGTAACGTTAAAAGATATTGCGCAACGAGCAGATGTCTCATTGGCGACGGTATCGCGGGTCTTAAATTATGACAAGACACTATCAGTGAGCGAGCAGACACGCAAGCGCGTGTTTACGATTGCTGGCGAGCTGCGGTACAGTAAGCGTAAACGTCAGCATATAAAGGCGCTAATGCGGAAAAATATCGCTGTGATTCAGTGGTACTCTAAGATTCAAGAACATGATGACTTATATTATTTAGCGATTCGTAAAGGAATTGAGCATCAAGCTCAAGTGTGTGGTTTTACGACGACTAGTATCTTCCAGAATAATTTAGATCAGGTTGGCGATGATATTGATGCAATCGTGGCGGTGGGAAAATTTAGCCCTGTCCAAGTACAACAGTTGAGTCGTTTGTCAAGCCAGCTTGTTTTTGTTGATGACGATCACTTTGCTCAGGGATTCAGCAGTGTGGTGACTGATTTTACGTTTGCTACTAACCGCGTCGTTGATTATTTTTGGCGGCGTGGTATCCGAGATATCGGCATGATTTATGGCAAAGAGTGGTCCACTGATCAGCAGGTGGAGATTCCCAATCAACGTCAGCAAAGCTTTGAACAGGCGTTGCAGCGGCATCATGCCTATCATGCTGAGTATGTATTAGCTGGTGATTACACTAGTCAATCTGGTTATCTGATGATGAAACGGGCCATTGAAATGTTAGGTGACCGCTTACCACACGCTTTCTTTATCGCTAATGATCCGATGGCAGCCGGTGCGCTCAAAGCGTTACAGCAAGCTGATATTGCTGTGCCACAGCGGGTCAAGTTGTTTAGTTTCAATAACACGACGCTGGCCGAATATGTGTATCCAGAGATTAGCTCGGTCAATGTTGAGACTGAACTGATGGGAAAGACGGCCATCGATTTGTTGGTGAGCCGATTCCAAGATGATCGTCAAGCAGCCCAGCGCATTGAACTGGGAACGACGTTGGTAGAACGTGAAAGCACCAAATGAAATCATCGAGTGTTCGTGAAATTTGGCAGAAATATCGTAATTAATTAATGTGCCACCCGATTGTTAAAAAGTGGTGCATGACTTTGATGGGGTACTGGTTGGTATTGAATAGCGCGCGTGAATGGGTTGAGTGGTCATGCTACTGCTTTCTGATTAGTTGGTCTGTTTTGCTAAGGTGTGAGGCCATAATAACGACAATTGTACCCTTCAAGGGTATAATTGTGAGTGAGGTGATGAAAATGAAAACAACTGCCACAATCCTTAAGGAGATTCGGCAACATTACCAAATTAGTCAGGCAAAGCTGGCAAAGTTACTCAACACCTCGGTTAGAACGGTGCAGCACTGGGAACAAGCGGACTACCAACCAAGTGGCACCGCGGTACGTTTGATTCAGATTTTGGCTACGGACGATGCGGTGTATACCGCACTGACAAACCTCGAGGAGGAGAATACGATTATGTATTTAGAACACGATGATCAGAAGTTCACCATCATGGGTGTGCAGTTTCGGAATCAAGAGGAATACCGGGCGACCATGAATGCAATTATCAGCAATATGTATGAGGGTTTTGAGCCGACTAAGGAAGATGTTCAAGACGCTCGTCGTTTCTATGACGAAGGCCCGATTAGCGCACAAGAGATGCTAGCAAGAATACGTACTTCGACCAATCGTAAAGCCGAATGAGAAAGGTATGGGCGGACTACCTACAACCAAACGGTATTTTGAAAAATCGCTTAGGCATTACTGAAGCGGCTACTTTGCAGAAAATTGAGTACAAAGTGAGTACGCAACGGCAACAGCAATTATCCCGCAATCAATATCTTCTGCCAGACTCTCATCAATTGACAGGACGTCAAATTGGAGAGCTAAAATTGATCAATGGGTTTTTGCTCGGTGAAATTTACGACTGGGCCGGTCACTATCGCGAAGTTGATTTCAACAAGACTGCGAATGGCGTGGTGACGTTTTTCCACCCGGTGGCTTTATTTGGTAATGCTGAGATGGATATTCAACGCCAACTCGATAATTTTGCGATGTTACCGAATGATCGGGAACAGCTTGCACAGGCGTTGGGACAAGTTGTCACCGAAATCAACATGTTTCATCCGTTTCGGGAAGGTAATGGCCGCACGACGCGGCTGTTTACTGAGGTTTTGGCTTGGCAGCATGGTTTTGACATCAACTATACCCAGGCACAGCAGGATGCTTACATGCAAGCGTCAATTCAAGATGATGCTGAGATGATGGCACAGGTGTTCCTGGAAGTACTAACCAAATAGATCAATTATTGTTAGTCGTGATACTAAGAATGGTCTTAAATTAAAACAACAAGTGCACTCGGAAATTTCTAATCTGAGTGCACTTGTTGTTTTAGTTTAGTGAGATATATGACGTTTGTCGCAGCGGTCAATTTTACTGCTTGAGTGGGCCACTAACTTTTCGTTTATATTCGGATGGGGTGGTCTTTAGGTATTTTTTAAACAGACGAAAGAGTGATGAGGTGTTTTGATATCCGATGATGTCGCAAATGTCAGCGAGTGTACAGTTAGTTTTGATCATCAGATTTTGGGCAGCAGAAATTCGGCGGCGGTCAACAAGTTCTTTAAAGGTCTTGCCCGTCGCTTCTTTTAATTTGTTACCCAGATAATTCGTATTATAAGAGAACTTGGCGCTGACATCACGTAATGTCACGCTGGCGAAATTCTGATTGATGTACTGAATGATTGGCAAAAGATTGTCGTCCGTATTGTCAGAAAAGTTAATGTATTCTTGCTCAATCGATTGCGATAATTCAAGAATTAATGTAGATAGCAGCAGGCCCATTGATTTATTACGTTGGCGGCTCTTTGTAAGGCCCTTGATAATTAAACTTTCAACTAAATTGATGGCAACTTCTTGGTGTGTTAAGTCAAACAGAATAAAGTTGTTGTGCAACGTATTGATGTGGGATGCATTATATAAAAATTGAGTGATTTCATTGGTTGAAACGGCAATATAGTCGAAAAGTTGGTTCATCGTTGAGTCATTCTTGAGCAAGATGTTAATCAAAATATCATTACTGCCCGTTGATTCAATTTGCTGAACAATGTCTTTATCCATCAAAATTAGGTTGTGCTGATGGAGGGTCACTTTTTCGCCATTAATATACTGAGTACAAGTGCCAGCATACATATAATTAAGCTCAATAAAGCTATGCGTGTGAGCTGGAACATAGGAAAAGCGATTATTTTTGGTAACAGCAATATCACCGTGCTTAAAAAAATCTGAGCGGGGCATCTGGGGAATCGGATTATTCACATAGTCTAAGTCCATGTAGTTAACGTTACCATGTGATTGGCGTTGCTTTAGCTCAACCGGTGTCAGAGCAAATAATTCGTAATTGAGAAATTTACTAGTCATTAATACTAACCTTCTTTAATATTTATCGTTTAGTACAACCTGTGATTTTGCACGATCATTCATGTAGTTGAGATATGGTACCCCTTACAGTAATCGCTTACAATATTCGTATAAATAAAGGGAGGTTCTTCATATGAATAACGGCGAGACGTCAACTTCAATGGTGAAAAAATATCGGCCATTAGCAGTAGCTGCAGGAATTGGTTCCATTTTAGGATCAGGAATTATCGTTGGCTTATCCGCGACTATTACAGTGTGGCAGAACGGACTAGGTCTTACTAACAGTCAAGTTGGTATTATTTCAGGTGCACTAACTTTTGCAATTGCAATTGGATCCTTATTAGCAGGACAGATAACAAAATCTTTTGGTCTAGTTAAATCGTTTAATTGGTTAAACCTGATTTATGCGATTGGCGCCTTGATCTGTGTTTTCTCGAATAATTATATCATGCTTTTGATTGGCGTCATCATTACCGGGTTAGCTTCGGGTGCTGATTTACCAATTAGTTTAACCGTAGTTTCGCATGATGCACCGGATGATAAGACCTCGGCTAGTTTAGTATCGTCGACGCAAATCTTCTGGCAAATTGGGGTTTTCATGTCTTATGTTTGTGCCTTTATTGTTTCTAAAATGGCCGGTGCTTCCGGTGCTCGGATTGTTTTTTCGATTTTAGCAATTTTTGCCTTGATTACTTGGGCATGGCGGACTTTTTCAACTAAGTTCCGAGCATTTCATGAAGAAGGTGAACAACGGCGTATTGATCGCGAAGCAGCTTCACAGACAACAGAGAAGGTCTCGATTAAGACGGTCTTCGCTGGTGCCAACAAGGGACGCTTTATGGCATTCTTCTTCAGTATTTTAATCTTCTATGTTTGCTGGAATCTACTGGCCAATACGTTCGGACAGTTTCAAACGTTTACGCTGGTTCAAGCACATGCGAGTCAAAGTTTCGCAACTGGTGCTGGGATAGTCCTAAACTTTATCTCGTTGTTGGCAACCATGGCTTTTGCATCAGTCGCTGGGGGTAAGTATCGTAATAAGTTCTTCTTAGTTGGGATTACCGTTCAATTTTTGGCAATGCTCGGACTAGCAATGAGTAGTCATTCGTTATGGCCAATTGTCATCACGATTGGCTGTTACAACATTGGGAATAATATTGCTGGTGAAGCGATGTATAAAGTTTGGACACAGGAAGCATTTCCAGTTGAAGTTCGGGCATCAGTTCAAGGATTTATTAATGGCTTTTCACGGGTATGTTGTGGCCTATTTGCCTTAATTACACCTGCGTTAGTTGTGCCATCAGCAATTCGTAACACGATGTTTGGGTTCGCTGCCATTGTCTTTATTAGCTTTGTAGCAGGGCTGACAATGATGCGATTGGAAAAGAAACATGGTATTAATAACTTTTAAACAAAGTATTTAGAAAGCGAGTGGAAGAGATGGCGTTTACTTTTCAAATCAATAATGATGTTCAATTTCGGCATAATCAAGCATTATTAGACAAGTCGGCAAGCTATCGGCCAATACTGAAAGAAACCCAAGTTAAGGCGGCATCGATTGTGGCGCTCGAGCGTGATACGCAATACCTTGAAGGATGGGGTGTTAAACAAATTGCACCTATTGAACGATTATCAAGTTATGAGTTGAAACGTGACGACCAAATTATCATAGATTTTGGCGATCATCAGGTTGGTCAATTTAGTATTAATATTAACGCTGTTGGTTCACCAATGGATGCACCACTATGTTTTAAGATTAAGTTTGCTGAAATGCCTGCAGAATTAGCACGCAAGAGTGAAGATTACGACGGTTGGTTGAGCAAATCTTGGATTCAAGAAGAAACTGTTCACTTAGATGTGCTGCCAACCACGCTGACGTTACCACGACGCTATAGTTTTCGTTATGCTGAGATCACAGTTGTTGATACGTCACCAAAATGGCGAGCTGTTTTTAGCAATCCAGTGGTCACGGCGACAAGTGCGGTAGACACTGCGACAGTGCATCAACCGAAATTAGCCGATGCACAATTACAACGGATTTATGAGGTTGGCTTGAAAACATTAGCTGATTGTATGCAGGATGTCTTTGAAGATGGACCAAAGCGCGATCGGCGATTATGGATTGGTGATCTTCGGCTACAAGCATTGGCCAATTATGCAACGTTCAAAGATACAGATCTGGTCAAGCGGTGTCTGTATTTGTTCGGTGCGATGCCTACAACGGCTGGCCGGATTCCTGCCAATGTTTTTACTAAACCAACGGCAGTTCCAGATGACACCTTCTTGTTTGATTACAGTCTATTCTTTATTTCAATTTTGGCTGATTATGAGGCGTTTAGTTCTGATAAAACAGTTTTGAATGATTTATATCGTGTTGCTAAAAAGCAAATGGATTTGGCGTTGGCACAAGTTACTTCTGAAGGTAAATTGAAATTGACTGAAGAAAATCCGGTTTTCATCGACTGGTCAAATGATTTTGACAAAGAAACGGCTGGGCAGGCCATTATTATTTATACGCTAAAACAATTTATTACGCTTGCGGAACTGGTTAATGATACAAGCTTAGAGACCTATACAGCGATACTGCGTAAATTAAACCAGTACGCTAAAACTCAATTGTTTGATTCGCAATCGGGGTTATTTGTCTCAGGGGATCAGCGTGAAGTTAATGTGGCAAGCCAAGTGTGGATGACACTAGCACATGTTTTGGATCCTGAGCAAACCACGGCGCTTATGCAAACGACCGTCACGAAACTGTTTCCAATTACTGGTATTGCAACGCCGTATATGTATCACCATATTACGGAAGCATTATTTGAAGCAGGATTAAAGCAAGAGGCCGTCCAATTAATGAAAGATTACTGGGGCAAAATGATTACGCTAGGTGCGGATACTTATTGGGAAGCATTTGATCCTAATCAACCTGATTATTCGCCGTATGGGAGTCCCATTTTAAATAGTTATTGTCATGCTTGGAGCTGTACACCGGTGTACTTGATTAATAAGTACCTCGTTTAGGAGGAGTGTCTGCGATGGTTGACGAAAAAGTAAAGCTGAGTAAAGCAAACGTACTCTTAATAATTGTTGCTGGTCTAGCTTCCTATATGGATGCAGCGTTGCTCGTTAGTCTGGGAGTAGCGCTACCTATCTGGACAAAATATTTAGCACTGAATAGCTGGATGGTCGGACTACTAAGTACTATGCTGACGGTCGCGGTTGCAATTGGTTCATTTGTGGGCGGCTGGCTGTCGGATAAATTTGGCCGGGTCGCGGTGTTTAATGCTGATATCTTTTTTGTCGCGATTGGCTCGTTTATTATTGCGATTGCACAAAATACGACGATATTGATTATTGGTGTTGTGATTGCTGGTTTGGCCTCTGGTGCTGATTTACCAACGTCATTGGCGGTTATTTCGGAACGGATGTCTAGTAAAGTTTATGGTCGGGCAATTTCTTCAACTCAGATTTTTTGGACGATGGGCATTTTGTTGTCACAGTTTATTGGTTTTATAACTGCTAACAGTGGTATGGGAAGCCCGGCAGCCTTATTTGGTTGGATTGGATTAGTGGCAATTATTAATTGGTGCGTGCGGGTCTTTTCAAAGCGTTTTAAACAGATTGAAACAGACTTAGTTGACCATGAACATGTGGACTGTGCATCTAACGGTCAATCGGTTAAGAAGTATCGATTAGGTCAGCTATTGCGAACAGGTGGTTTGTTAGTACCAATGATTCTACTAACTGTTTTTTATCTATTTTGGAATTTGCCGGCCAATACGTGGGGGTCATTTGTTAACTATTTCTTAGTGACTGTTGATGGCCGTACGCAAGCCTATTCGACAATCGTGGCATTAATTGCCAATATTGTGTGTCTGTTAGTTAACCTGATCTATTTAAAGGTTTCAGACACTAGGTATCGCTACCGAGTGATGTATTTAGGTATTGCCGTAGCATTGCTTTCCTTTGTGACTGCAGGGATCTTTAGCGATGACTGGCAGATTTTCACCGTTGTTTATATTTTCTACTCTGGTAGTACAGTATTATGTGGTGAGGCCCTTTATAAAATTTGGAGTCAGACTTTCTATCCAGTGGATGCACGGGCAACGATGACGGGCTTTTCTTATGGCTTAGTTCGGGTGCTGACCGCTGCTTTCTCGCTAGTAACGCCAACATTAATGGGATATTCGCCGCAACTATTATTATGGATTATGGTTGGATGTACGGTGCTATTCGGTGCCTGTGCAGTGATCATTGTCGCTATTATTAAGAAGACCGGTTTAAAAGACCCAACGATGAAAACGGTTTCTGAATAAACTGATTAATATTACTAAGAATTAAAAATGTAAGCCGGGCATTGCCGGGCTTATTTATTTAAAATCAAGGAGGATAATGCTCATGTCAAAAGAGGCTGTTTGGTTATGGTATCCTGGTGATTTTGAAATCCACCAAGGGATGTTACAAAATTTTAAACGTGAAGAACGTGGGATGGGTTGGCCTGCCTATTGGTATATTGATGATTGCAACCGTAATGTTAATTTTAAACGGCACTATGATTTAAAAGAATCCACACAATTTACAGTACTCGCCAAAGGAACGGGCTATGTTGATGTTAATGGCACTAAGTATCGCTTAAATCATGCGATTAATTGTGATGCGGGTGCGACTGATATTCAAGTGTTTGTTGGTAACGTTCAGGGATTGCCGACGATTTATATTGTTGGTGAGATTATCAAATCTGATAGTGGTTGGCTAGCTAGCAATTTTGTCACCACATTACCCGCTGGTCACGATATTCTCTACACTGACCGTAACCAGGATCCTAATGTGATTGAATATCGGACAGAAAAAGTAGTGGCCAAAGCACAACAAGCAGTTGACGGTGGCGTTTTATATGATTTTGGTCGCGCTGTGAATGGAACTGTCACAGTCAAAACGAATGGGCCAGTTACGTTATGTTACGGGGAGTCCGAAACTGAAGCACGGGATGTTGAGATGTGTTATTACAAGCAGTCGGACGTTACAGCTACAACAAAGGTTCGTAAACGTGCGTTTCGATATGTCTTTGTGCCTCATTGTCAGTTAGGTGACATTGAATTAACTGCTATGCACGAATATATTCCTAAAAATAATCCCTCCAGTTTTACCTCTGATAATAAGTTGATCAATCAAATTTGGAATGTAGCGACGGAAACGTTAAACCTTTGCAGTGACTTGTTCTTTATCGATGGGATCAAACGTGATCGGTGGATTTGGGCTGGTGACGCGTACCAAGCTAATTTTATCAATCAATATTCTTTCTTCAACGAAGATATTGATAAACGGACGTTATTAGCGTTGCGTGGGCAAGATGATATTAAGCAACATATGAATACAATTGTCGACTATTCCATGTTGTGGGTGATTGGTGTTCTAAATCATTACCAGATGACGGGTGACCGTGAATTTCTCAAAATTATTTACCCTAAGTTAGAGAGTATGGTGCAATACTTTATTCAACAGACAAATGAGCATGGTTTTATTTATGGTCGGAAAAATGACTGGATCTTTGTCGATTGGTCAGAAATGGATAAACAGGGTACCGTGGCGGCTGAACAAATCTTATTACTTGAAGATTACAAGACAATTATGACTTGTGGTGAGGTCTTAGGCAAAGATGTGGCGGGCTACCAAGCGAAGTATGACCAGTTGTTTAAGAACTTAATGAAATACTTTTGGGATGGTGAACAAGGAGCATTTATTGATAGTTATGAATCGGGTAAGCGGCACGTTACTCGTCATGCTAATATTTTTGCCATTTTGTTTGACGTTGTTGATGAGAACAAACAACAATTAATTTTAAAGAATGTTTTGTTGAATAATGCGATTACTCAAATTACCACGCCGTATTTTAAGTTTTTTGAACAAGATGCTTTATGTAAGCTGGGGGAACAACACCGTGTTTACCAAGTTTTATTAGACTATTGGGGCGGCATGTTAGATCGCGGGGCCGTGACCTTCTGGGAAGAATTCGATCCGTCGCAGCATGGCAAGGATATGTATGCCATGTATGGTGATCCCTATGGTAAGAGCCTGTGCCATGCCTGGGGAGCCAGTCCGATATATTTATTAGGTCGTCATTTTGTAGGATTACGGCCCACGGCTCCAGGATACCAGACTTTTGAGATCAAGCCTGAGTTATCAGAATTTCATCATTTACACACCGTGTTACCCATTAAAGGCGGTACCGTGACTGTCGTAAAAGATCAACACCAACTATCAGTCACTGCTAGCCGAGCTGGTGGGACATTGATTGTGGATGGGCAAAGACAATCTTTGGAACCTAATAGAACTGCGGTGGTCCCAGTGTAGCCGTCATTATTTTAATGGGTTAATTTAGAAGACACTTTTGGTATGCGCTTGTTGAAGCAAGTGCATACCAAAAGTGTCTTTGATTTGTGTCAAACTATGATTTATTCGTCGGCTTCACAAAACTTTTCCGATAAATTAATTTAGCATCAACTAATACCATGCGCTTCTGTGAACGGTCAAAAATAATCGTATCTTTCAATGTTGTGATAGCCTGTGCGGCTAAGTCGTCTGTGTCAATGTGGAAAGTCGTCAATGGTGGTGAAACGTAGCGCGCAATGTCGATATCGTTAATACTAATAATTGCGGTATCAGTGGGGACTGTGATTTTGTTTTCATTGAAAGCCTGTAAGACACCCACGGCCAACGGATCTGAACCGACTAAGAACCCTTTGGGCAATGCTTGTTTACTCAACGATTGCACGACTTGTTGTCCCAAGCGATAGCCACTTGCAACGGAGAATTCACCACCAATGAATAGAAACCGCGAATCAAATAGTTGTAACTCGCGTAGCCGACTTTCAAAGTATTTTTGGCGCGGATCTTGTTGATGGGTGACTTGTTGATCTTTATTCCAGTAGCCGCCGTTAATGAGACCAATGGGCGTATCACCTGCGGCTATCAATTGATCGATGGCTTGTTCGGTAATTGCTTGGAGGTTAGGCTGTACAGAATTGAAGTGATGCGGGTCTGGATTGGAATCAACGAAGATTCTGTGGGGTGTTAGCTGGCGCAATTTATGGAGCGCATCAGAATCGAATTCGCCAACTGCCATCACACCGTCGATGTCGTGGGGAATGTGGTCGATATCCGGATAAAAGGTGAGCTTTAAATTAGCCTGTTTTCCGTGTTCAACGAGACTCTGACGCAAATTACTGAAATAAATATCTTCAAGTTCTTGTTTTGGTTGGACAGCGAAGATTGTAGCTATCTGATAGGCAAGGCCGTGAGTGGTGTTTGGTTGTTCGTAATTCAAGTTTTGAGCAGTTTGTAGTATTTTTTTGCGAGCGTGATCCGAGATTGAAAATGACGGATCATTATTCAACAGCCGTGAGACGGTTGCCGGTGAATAGCCCGCTTTAGCGGCAATTTCACGAATAGTCGGCACAGTGGAAGACTCCTTTCGACAAACAAGTTGCTAAACAGATGATTACCAGAGTTAAAAAGCTTCACTTATAATAATACGCTTTCATTAGCGCTAATAAAAGCAGTAATGAATATAAACAAAACGTAAATAGTGTTTACTGATATTTAGTAATTATTTTAGTAAAACGGGTTACATTCGTAAATGAAAGCGCTTATCATAAGAGCTGTTAAAGCGTAATTAAGTTGATAGAAGTGAGGGTGCGTTTGAATGTCCAATCCATTAAAGACAACAGAATTTTTGCATGGTGGTGATTATAATCCAGACCAGTGGCTTGACCAACCCGAGGTGATTAAGCAGGATTTTAAAGCGTTTAAGGCTGCTAAGTTAAATACGGTGACATTGGGAATCTTTGCTTGGGACAAGTTAGAGCCTGCTGAGGGGCAGTATGATTTTAGCTGGTTAGATCAAATTTTCGATCGTGCCGAAGCCCAAGGGACTAAGATCATTTTGTCGACGCCAAGCGGGGCTCGTCCACGCTGGTTAGCTGAGAAATATCCAGAAGTGTTACGTGTCAATGAACACGGACAGCGAAATCAATTCGGCGAGCGACATAATCACTGTTACACATCGCCAGTTTACCGAGAAAAGGTTCAAATGATTAACCAGAAGTTGGCGGAACGTTACGGTCAACGACCAAGCTTGCTGCTATGGCATATCTCTAATGAATATGGCGGTGCTTGTTACTGTGATTTGTGCCAGCAAGCCTTTCGTCATTGGGTTCAAAAAAAGTATCAAACGTTAGCCAATTTGAACCATGCTTACTGTGGTGCTTTTTGGAGTCACGATTATACAAGTTGGGATCAGGTTCAGGCACCGTCTCCGCTGGGTGATACGAATGTAATGGGACTTAACCTGGATTGGCATCGTTTTGTAACAGACCGGACGATTGACTTTTTTGATAATGAAATTAAACCGTTACGAGCGCTGACACCTAATATCCCTGTGACAGCCAATTTTATGGGTGGCAACCCATCAGAATCACACGTCTTTTATGATTTAGATTATCAGAAGTTTGCGAAGCATGTCGATATTGTGAGTTGGGATTCATATCCTAATTGGAGTAATGGTTACGAAAGTACGGCCCACTTGGCCATGAAAACTGCTTTGATGAATGACGTGATGCGGAGCCTCAAGCATGATAACTACTTGATTATGGAAAGTACACCGTCACAGGTTAATTGGCACCCATATAATCGTGCCAAACGACCAGGCATGCACGAAATGGGGAGCTTGCAACAGGTTGCCCATGGTGCCGACTCAGTTTTGTATTTCCAACTACATCAATCATTAGGAGCTTCTGAAATGTTTCATGGCGCCGTCATTGCCAACCATTGTGGCTCAAATACGCGGGCATTTAAGGACGTTCAAAAAGTTGGTCAGGACTTACAAAGCTTACAGGCCGCGCATGGAACGACCAGAACTGCAGCTAAAGTCGCTATTGTCTTTGATTATGACAACATGTGGGGCTTAGATGATGCCCGCAACTACGCTAACGAAACTAAAAAGTATTGGCGCACGATTCAAGAACATTACCAGTATTTCTGGAAACATGATATTCCAGTTGAAATTATTGCGACTACTGATGATTTGACGGCCTATGATTTGGTGATTGATCCGATGCACTTCATGATGAGCGCCCAGTTTGCGACTAAGCTTAAAGCATATGTGCAACAGGGCGGCCATCTGATCGGCACCTATATTACGGGCGTCGTTGATCATGACTTCTTAGCCTATCAAGGTGATGGGTTAGCTGACTTAGAAGCAACTTACGGAATTAAAGTTCAGGAAACTGACACATTATATCCGCAACAACATAATGCACTGACTGCTTATCACCAAGCGTATCAAGTGAATGATTATTGTGATGTAGTTGAGACGACAACGGCACAAGTCCTCGGCACGTATCAAAAAGACTTTTATGCTGGAACACCGGCTGTAACGGTCAATCAATTGGGCCAGGGAGCGGCGTATTATTTGGCTGCGCGGACCGATACTGACTTCTTGGATGCTTTCTATGAACGGCTTGCCACAAGTTTGGCACTTAAACCGGCCTTGCCAGTGATCAAAGCGAATGCCAAGGTAAGTATTCAAGTTAGAGAGAATGCGACGACGCGCTATTACTTCGTGATCAATTTTAGTCATCGACCAACGACGGTGACACTTGAAGTGCCGTTACGGCAGATTTTTGAGAATCAAGTGGTCAGTGGCAAGCAAGACTTGGCCAGCTATGGTGTTCAAGTCTATATGATGAATAAATAATTAAGTGGGGTGAAATTAATGGCACAAAATGTTGAACAACAACCAGTAACCAAGAAAAAGTTATCATGGCATCAAATTAATGAAGGTGTTGCCTTTGGATTAGGTAACTTAGGACACTCGGCATTCTATGGTGCGTTGAGTACCTATTTTATTGTCTTTGTCACTAGTGGGATGTTTAGCGGCGTTGCACCAGCTATCGCCAATCGGTTGATTGGTTTAATCACAGGACTGGTGGTGGTGATTCGTTTAGCGGAAGTCGTTGTCGATCCAATCTTAGGCAATATTGTTGATAATACGGAAACACGTTGGGGTAAGTTTAAGCCTTGGCAAGTCATTGGGAGTATTATCAGTTCGGTCTTATTAGTCGTTATTTTCTCAGGAATCTTTGGATTAGCAAAGGTAAACTGGATTTTATTTGCAATTGTTTTTGTGATTTTATTTATTATCTTGGATGTCTTCTATTCGTTAACAGATGTCTCGTATTGGGGCATGGTTCCAGCGATTAGTGAAGATAGTCATGCCCGGGGAATTTTCACGGCTCTTGGCAGTTTTACTGGGACGATCGGTTGGAACGGCCTGACAATGGTCGTTGTACCAATTACCACGTACTTTACCTTTATCGCAACTGGTAAGCATACCCAAGGTCCACAAGGCTGGCTAGCGTTTGCCGTTATTGTCGGTATTGTGGCAGTCATTTCCGCACTATTTGTCGCCTTTGGAACCAGTGAGAAGCACAATGCGATTCGGGAAGCAGCCAAACAAAAGACGACGATCAAAGGTGTCTTTATGGGCATTATCAAGAATGACCAAATTATGTGGGTCAGTCTGGGTTACTTATTCTATTCATTAGCATACGTGACAACCAACGGGGTTCTATTCTATCTTTTTAAATTCGTGATTGGTAAACCTGGTGAATTTTGGATTGCTGGGGCGGTCGCAACTGTGATCGGTTTTGTGACGTCACCACTATATCCAATCTTGAACCGGTTTATTCCACGGAAAGTGCTCTTTGCACTCGGTCAATGCTCAATGATTTTAGCCTATATTATCTTTATTGTTGCGCAGACGAATTTGACCTTATTGATCATCGGATTAGTCCTTTTCAATATTAACTTTGCCCAATTAGTCACGGTCCTATCAATGACCGATGCCATTGAATACGGTCAATTGAAGAATGGCAATCGTAATGAAGCGGTGGTGCTTGCCGTTCGGCCGATGCTCGACAAAATTACTGGTGCCTTTTCCAACGGTATCGTCGGTGCCATTGCTTTAGTTGCTGGTATGACTGGTAGTGCAACGGCCGCCGATATGACTGCAAGTAATATTCATACGTTTGAACTCTTAGCGTTTTACTTGCCGTTAGCATGTGCAATCTTGTCATTGTTAGTCTTTACATTCAAAGTAACCATTACCGAAAAGAAACATGCCGAAATTGTTGAAGAGTTACAGGCTAAATTGGCAACAGGGGAAGCAGCGGATGTTGCGGTAACGCCTGCATCTGACATTCTGACCACTGAAATCTTAGCACCAGTAAGCGGTCAACCGCTCGCATTAGCGGATGTCAAAAGTGCCGCACAGCCACAAGGCTTACCGGGAGTTGGTTTCGCCATCAGGCCAAGTGATGGTCGCCTCTATGCGCCATTCGATGGGACGATTCGGTTTACGTTCTCAACTAAACATACGTTAGGAATCGTGTCAGCTGACGGTCTTGAAACAATTATTCACGTGGGAATCGGGACGGTTAACCTCCGTGGTGCTGGCTTTACGACTTATTATCAAGATGGGCAAGTCGTACACGCTGGTGATTTACTGATGACCTTTGATCGTGATCTGATCAAACAGAGTGGTTATGACGATGTGGTTGTTACTTTCTTTACGCAACCTGGTCGCGTTACAGCACACACTGAAGATTGGTCAACAGAAGTACAGCATGGTCAATCAGCAATGAAAGTAACATTCAAATAGATTGGAGTTGTCGGTCATGACAACGCCGACTCATTGCGATAATTGTTCGTGTTAGACTTGAGGTATCAAATAAGCACTGCTCACAAAATAGTGGGCAGTGCTTATTTGGCATTCGTTAAATTGTTTAACAAGTACGGTACCGGTTAGCGTTTCATCGGTACTTCCATGCCAGTGCTGGCCTTTGCCCGCTGTAACAACAAGTAGTGGGCCGTGCCAAAGACGGCACCAACTAGCGCAGGGACTAACCAATCCATTCCGCTGCTGGCAAGTGGTAAGAAGCTTTGGACATGCGCCATTGCTTGGCCGAAAGTACTTTGGCTAACGACGGCGGGGAAAGCGGCAACCATATCAAAGACGGCGGGGACGACGGTGAAGACGACGACCCAAACATAGACGACACTTGACTTGTGGAAGAGTGGCGAAAGGATCGATAAGAAGATTAGTGCCATGGCTAACGGGTAAAGGAACATCAGGACGGGGGTGGACCAGGCAATGATCTGATTTAAGCCCACATTAGCAGTTAAAAATGAGGCGAGGCACGTGATTCTTAACCAGGCTTTGTAACTCAAGAAATCGAAGTGCTTATGGAAGTCCTGAGCGAAGGCGGCGACGAGCCCGATAGCGGTGGTCAAACAAGTGGTAATGATCAACACGGCTAAAATGGCTTGTCCGACATTACCCATGTAGTGGTTAACGATTTGGCCAAAGGCGACCCCGCCGTTATCGGATAATTTGAATTGACCTAACGATTGCGCGCCTAACAAGATTAAGAGCACGTAAATCAAGCCTTCAAAGGCCATTGAGAAGAAGCCAGCTCGGGCGGTCACCCACGCGGCTTTGTTCGGGTCGGTTTGGCCCATGAAATTAACGGCAGTGACGATAGTGACACCTAACGCCAACCCAGCTAAGGCGTCCATCGTGTTGTAGCCTTGCAAGAAACCATTGGTAAAGCCTGCGGTCTGATAGGCAGCAGTTGCACTGGTGCTACCGGCATGAGCTAGCGGACTGCTGAAAGCTACGGCGAAGATGGCGACTAATAATAGCAAAAATAATGGATTTAATAATTTGCCGACCCGAGCCATAATTTTGCTCTGTTCAACGGACAAGTAGTAGGCGAGTCCGAAAAATGCGGCGGAAAACAGCAGTAATGCGAGTGATTGATACTTTGCTGGGAAAAACGGTGCCAGACCAACGGTGAATGATACGGTGGCCGTCCGTGGTGTTCCAAAGAAGGGGCCAATTGTAAAGTGTATGAGAACCATGAAGACAACGGCAAAGGTTGCGCCTAGTGGTTTACCAATGTCATAAACGCCCTTAGATTTAGTGACACAGACGGCTAAAACCGATAGTAAGGGCAATAAAACCGCCGTGATGAGAAAGCCGGCCGCAGCAATCCCCCAGTGACCGCCCGCTAGCTGACCCAAGTGAAGTGGAAAAATGAGGTTGCCAGCCCCGAAGAATAAGGCGAAAATCATTGAACTTAAGGTGACGTAATCACGTTTGGTTAAGTTTCGCTTTTGAACTCGATTTAACATATCAACAGCACTCCCTTATTTGATTGAGACAATAATCATTAAATAAAAGTTGCGATTAACCAAAAAACGTCCTGATATCTGAGTTAGACTCAGAAACCAGGACGTTTGAACACGTGTTACCACCTTAGCTTTGTGACTGCCTTACGACGAATCACCTTAAAAAGTACGGCAAGTGGCCGGCCACTTGCGATACTTCGGCTCAATAATGGGAGCAACCAACAGCAACTAACATCAAGCTCGTCACTGCCACTCAGAACTGATTTTCAACGATCTGGTCATGATGTCATTGCACCAAACTGACACTCTCTAGGCATTTCCAGAAGGTTTACTTTGTTCATCGGCGTGTTTGTTAATCGATTTTTAATGTGGTTCTAATTTACAACCGCGATTAGTATTTGTCAATCTTTTTTCAAAAAAAGTTAGTTAGCTAGTGCGGATTCTTAAATAAAGATGGATAATAGCTGTAATAAGGAAATTTGTGAGGAGGGTCCGCTGATGACCAACAACAATGAGGAAAGGCCCCAATGGCAAGTGAATCAGAACCGCCATACCCGTTTTCGGACGATTGTCAGTGTCTTGCGGCGCTATAACGTTTTGAGCAACCTTGCACGTCAGAAAAATCCTGATCAAGTGCGCGCGGCGTTTGAAGAACTTGGACCGACGTTTATTAAAATTGGCCAGATTCTTTCTTCACGTACAGATATCGTTAAGCCAGAATTTGCTAACGAATTCAAGAAATTGCAAAATAATGTCCGGGCCGATGATTTTAGTGTGGTCAAGCAAACGATCGAGCAGCAGACAGGGAAGCCAATCAATGAAATGTTTGCCCAGTTTGACGAGCGACCGTTTGCATCAGCATCAATGGGCCAGACGCACCATGCGACGCTGCTCAATGGGCAGAAGGTCGTGGTGAAGGTGCAGCATCCGGGTATTGACGCCGAGGTGGCCCTAGATATTTCATTATTTGAGCGGGCGTTACCCCTATTGCGATATATTCCGGAATCTTCAGTTGTTGATTTGCGCGAAATGGTTGGTGAAATCAAACGGTCACTATTCAATGAATTGGATACCAGTATTGAGGTAAAAAATGGATTACGGTTTTACCGATTGAATAATGCGGACGATATTATTCGGGTACCCCGGGTTTATGCGAAGTATAGTACGCAAAAAGTGCTTGTTAACCAGTATATGCCGGGAACGACGATTCAGCATTTTATGGCGCAAATGCTTGCGGCCGATGAAGACGGAAATCACCAGTATGATGACGAACGCCGCTATTTGGCCCATGTCTTGGTGCAAAATTTCTTGAAGCAGGTTTTTGAAGATGGCTTTTTTCACGCTGATCCTCATCCAGGGAATATCTTATTGCGGGAATTGCAACCAGATGATATTGGGTATCACGATACGGTTCCCAAGCATGGCGGGAAAATTGGCAAACGGCAGTTACCACCATACCGGTTAGTTTATCTGGATTTTGGCATGATGGGTGAGATCAGTCCAGCTTTGATGGCAGGAATTGCTAATGTTGTCGTGGCAGTGACAACCGAAGATACCCATCAAGTCGGCAAAGCAATCTTAGCGATTTCAAACCGAACTGGCGTGGTTGATGAAGAAGCGTTCTTTAGTGAGTTAGCACCATTTTTAAGTCAGTATTATAATTCGGGACTGGGCGACATTGATTTTCAAGGCTTGTTGTTTGAAATGGTCAAGGTTTGTCGCAGTAATAATATTCAAATGAATCCAGCGGTTACCATGTTAGGTAAGGCGTTTGGAACGATCGAAGGTATTGTGGAGACGCTCGACCCAACCTTATCAATGATGGACGTGGCGCGGCCGTTTGCGCGCAAGTACATCCGCGAGAATTTTAATTGGCGCAATGAACTGGAAGATGGCATGTTGGCTAGCCTTCAAAGCCTGCGTGATGCCCCGAAGATTCCGTCACGCTTATTATCAGCTCTAGATACGTTTGAGAATGGTCAGACGCGGGTCAACTTGGTCTTTGCACACCGCAAGATGTTTATTGATCGGATTGATTCGATGGTCAATAAGATTGTACTGTCCGTTATTCTGGCAGCGCTGATTGTTGGATCATCACTACTAGTTCAAAGCCATCCTGATAATAGTTGGATTACAAACATTGGTATTTTTGGCTATGTTTCAGCAGTTGTCGTCATTATTGGCCTATTGATTGGAACGCTCCATTCCTGGTACACGCATTGGCGACGCAAGTAAAACTTGGCGTAGGGTTAGGCTATAGGCCATGCGTCATGAGAAGTTGGCAACGTAGATTCGTCTAATTGAGACTGCCTAAAATATAAGCATACGAAAAACAGCGGTACCGTGATGATTCCAAGCCATAAAATCATCACGGTACCGCTGTTTTATTAATCATGTTTCAGTATCAAATTGATCGTGGTTAATGGTACGACTGTCAATTGCTAACTAGTCTTCTGATCCCATAACCCGAGCACAGAATGCGGCCAAGATGGCGCCGACTTCTGGTGCTAAGATGTAGACCCATAGATGTGATAAGGCGCTACCACCAGCAAAAATAGCGGGGCCGATTGAACGGGCAGGGTTCAAAGAACCGCCCGTTAAGTTGAGAGCGACAATAATCAAGAATGCTAAGGTCACCCCAATGGTCAAACCAGCAAAGTCTGCGTTACCATGGTCATTACTAGTAACGTTCAGAATAACCATTAAGAATAAGAATGTGACTAGTGCTTCTACAAAGAAGGCCATACCACTGCCGATTTTTGGAAAATCGGTTTGACCAAGCGATGTTGCGGATAAGCCTAATGCACTGACAAACGACTTAACTGCTGCGGAAGCAACGATGGCCCCAATGATTTGGGCGATGATATAGCCAATGGCATCGGCGGCATCGATTCGACGGTTGATTAACATCGCAGTCGTAACGGCGGGGTTAAAGTGACCACCAGAAATACCACCAAAGGCATAGGCCGAAACGGTAATCGCTAACCCGAAGGCTAACCCAATAGCGAGGACGTCACCCTTAGCAATCACAACGGTTGCAGTCCCTAAGAAAACTAACATAAATGTGCCGAGAAATTCGGCGAGATACTTGCGCATAGTTGCACACTCCCTTTTTGAATAATTGCTAACTTAACCTATTTTACAATACCTGCTCGTGAAAACGACGGAATTTGTTTGATTTGTGAATATTTCCGATAAGATTTTTATAATTATATTAATGGATAAAACGCTGGTAAAACGTTGGTATAAAAACGTTTTATGGCAGTTGTGGATTGTTAAAACTATAATAAATAAAAATTTTATTTTTGCATAGTCACTATTGATAGTAGTCAGTATGATTGGTGTGTGACCTAACGTGACTGTGAACGCTAATTGTCGATAATGGTGGCTTCTGTTTTATAATGGTTAGGACAAGTAAGCTGATGTTTTTGAAAACGAATTAAATTTGTTTCACGTGGAACAGTAAAGGAAGGTTTAATTAATGGCGTTATCATATCAAGCTCTATTAACAGCAGTTCCGGTCGTTTTAAAAGCGGGGAACGTACCGAACATTGTCGGTGAAGCCGGGATTGGAAAGTCGGCCTTGGTAGCCGAGGTTGCTAAGCGGATGGGGGCGCAATTATACACGACCGTTGTGAGCCTGTCCGAAAAGGGGGATTTAGCGATCCCAGTCCCACCACTAACGAGCGACTCATTTATTCAAACGAAGCGCTATGGCCAGTTGGCTGACGTGCAATTCGGCTATGCACACACGTTGATTGAAATTATTCAGTATGCTGAGCAGCATCCTCAGCAGCCAATTTTATGGTTTTTAGACGAATTTAATCGTGGGACGCAGGCTGTTCAAAGTGAATTGATGAATCTGGTCTTGCAACGGACGATTAACACATTGAAATTGCCAGAACAGGTGCAATTGATCATTGCTGAAAATCCAGATGCTAGTATGACTGGATTCGAAAGTAGTACGTATGGCGTTACTGCCGGCGATGCGGCCATCAAAGATCGTACCGTGCGTCTAGTTATGCGAGCAGATGCGGCAGACTGGCTTGCTTGGGCCAAACAAGTGGATGAGCGCATGAACCGACCAAACATTCATCCACTCGTCCAGCAGTTTATTAGTGAAGATGTAACGCGGCTTAATCAGGCTGATGTCCAGGCTGATTTAACAGCGACGCCACGTGCGTGGGCGCGTGTTTCGGCTAATTTATATGAGATTGAAAAACTTCCTGTGCATCAACAAACGGCTGTGGCACTGGATATCTTTCAAGGAGATGTGGGTACTGAGCTAGGGCTTGTATTCGAGCAATTCTTGGAACAACAAGCCATTCATCTGACACCAGCGATGATTTATGACAGTCAACCAGTGGGGGCCGTGGTGCCGGCACCGATTCTTAAGCAGTTTACGGCGATGAATGAAATTCAAAAGCGAACGGTTTTGGCAAGCTGTTTGGCTCTAACAACCACGTATCCGTTGACGGACGATCAGCACGCTGGTCGGTTCATGCAACTCCTACAAACACTCAGTCAAGATGGTCAGTTTGCATTGGTTCAACAAATCGGCCATGAACGCGACTTATTAAAGCAATTATATACAGCAAATGTTGCCAAGCAAAGTCCGTATGTGACCGCTTTGTATCAGTATTTACAACAGGTCGCCAGTTGGTCAAATCAGTAAGAAAGCAGTGAGTCATCATGATTAACAATGCCAATGAGTACACACGATGGCAACAAGCGATGTTAGTGACGCCAACAGCAGACACGATCCAGGCAGGTGCGACCATGATTGATCGGGCCATTATTGAGTTACTAGCCACCGATCAATTTTATGGCGAGTTGCTGACCCGACTTCCCAGACAGTTAAATACGACGTTAACGACGCCGTTTATCTTAGCTTGGCAGAATAATCAGTTGGTCTTACAATATGCGCCAACAGTAATTGCTCGAGCTTTTTCACAGTTTTCTTACTTACAAGCGGGGTTAAAACACGTGGCACTACACATTGTCTGGCAACACCCCGTTCGGTATCGTGATCAGGTCAAGCAGCAGCCGGAGTTAGTGACGTTGGCGACCGACCTGGCCGTTAACCAGTATGTCGACGGTCTGCCTAAAGATGCGGTCAGTTTAACGACTGTCCAGCCGTTAGTCGATGCCCAGCTACCGCGACGAGCAGATTCTGGCTGTTATTTGAAATTATTACAGCAGCAGTCGCGGTCGCAACTTCAGCCGAATGGCACGCCCACCGTCACTTCGCGAAATAAGGACCAGCGGCAGCCAGCAAAAGGGTCTGGCGACCAAAAGTCGCAACAGTTGATCGATGATCCAAGTGGCTGGTCAGCCTCTGAACAGTTAACGAATCCCAATTTGGCAACTGCCCGTTTAAAACAGTTGGCGAAAGATGCTTGGCAGCAAACAAATGAAGCTGGCCGAGGGTTAGTGGCCGGCAATGTTCGAGCTCAGCTCACTGTAATGACGCAGCCGGCCCAGCTTGATTGGCGACAATTACTAGTTCGGGGCCTGGGTCAGATTCCGAGCGGTACTAAGGCCTCGCACGCGCGCTTTAATCGACGGCAACCCGCGCGGATGGAAATACCCGGTCAAATTGGCGATACGCGCTTGGACTTGCAAGTTTATGTTGATAATTCAGGTTCTATCAGTGATCTGATGCTGCAACGATTACTGGCACAGGTGGCTACTTTAACCCGATTACTTGCAACAACCATCACCGTTAAGCCGTTTGATGCAATCGTACAGCCTGGTCAAACGTATCAGGTGAGTTTGCCACAGCAGATTCGCTTTACTCGCCGTGGCGGTGGTGGAACCATTTATCAAAGTATTTTTGATGATTTACTAACACATCATAAGACGAATGCGACGACCTTGGCGCTGATCTTAACGGATGGCCGTGGTGAACGGCACGTTGAGTCACACCGTTTTACAAATGTGATTTGGTTGTTAGCGCGGGCTGAAGATCGATTGTCGATTGAGCCAGCAATCGGTCATGTAGTTAATTTGAACTTGGAGGATGAATAATATGGGGACACCACTTAATCCAGATGATATGCAATCCTTGTTGACCCATGACCGTCGTTATCAGCGGGCCAGTGCCATCTTAACGGATCAGTGGCAACGAATCATAGCCGATGAAGATTTGGCTTACCGACAACAGATTACGATTGACGATTTACAGTTTGCTAAGGCGTTGCTAGCTAGTGAGACGCTGACAAGTCAATTTGAATTTGACCATTACGCGGGTGTGCAACGGTTGCGACAACATTATGGTAGTCAATTGACGAGCTCAGCACAGCACTGGTTAGTGCAAAAATATTTATAAGTCAATCGCTAGTTATGACCCAAAAGTATGACTGTGACTTATATATAGATGAAAAAATAAAGCAAGCTTTTCCCAAAATGTTCGGGAGAAGCTTGCTTATTTTATGCGCTGATTAACTGCTTTAGGTTCAACGACGTGCTAGAAAAGCCATCCAGGCTTGTTGCTGCGCTTGAATATCTGGCTGACTGCCTTGACGGAGTCGCGTTTGAAGGCCAATGCGGGCTTCTAGCAGTGCCTGAGCTAATGTCATACTGGACTGATTATTGATAATTTTCTCGTTAGCTTGACCTTTGAGGATGACCGCAGCCATGAGGGTCAGGTAGTCGTCATAAAACCAGCTGACGGCTTGCTGAACATCAGTATCAGTAGTACCAAATTCAGCGACGGCGTTAGCCATTAGGTCACCGGCTGGTTGTTCGGATGTCGTTAAATCGTGGCTAAAGAGCATACTCAGGATAGCTAAGGGGGCGGCACCATCCTGCTCTAAGCGTTGCATTGCTTGGGTACAACGCATTAAAGTTTGTTGGTGATAGCGCTGGAGTGCACGCAGGTAAAGTGTGTGCTTGTCCCCGATAGCGTTATATAAACTTTGCTTCTTGACGCCACTAGTTATTACGATTTCGTCCATGGAAGTATGATAATAGCCTTGCTGCCAAAATAAGTGCATGATTTTTTCGATAACTTGATCGTCTTGAAATGTCTTTTTAGCGGGCATGATTCGAACCGCCTTTCTGGTTAAAAATAAGTGTTTTAAGTATACCACAGCACACTTCATTGTTTGGTAAATGAATATTAACGTTTGAAATTATTTGATTAGGGGGCTTTTACTGTTTTTAAAGCCGATTTTAATTAGTTGATTGTGTTGCACTTTAAAATTGATAAAAGATTTCCACATTAAATCGATTACATAATTTTATAAATTGAAGATAATTTATGTAATAGCTTGCTGTTACAACGATATTCTAAATATATATAGGATTTCAATATTTATAATTATCAAAATTTTTAACTTATGTGTGGCCTCATCAAAGTCTAACGATAATATAATGTTGACGGCTTGTTTAGTTGAACACGCCAACTAGTTGGACCTAATCGGATAAATGAAAGCAGTAGGAAAGCTTGCCGTTAAACTGATTACAGTAGTTTATATTAAAATATTTGTAATCACTATAATATTAAAAATGGCTCAGAAGTCCGTTAAAATAGGAATTTTAATCAATAGTTAAGGGGCGTCATCAATTGACAGCGATTCCAAAACCATGATATATTTTCGTTGCTGATAGGGTTACTCACAACGATTCACTATTGGTACTAAGCGTTAATAATGATACTAAGCTTAAGTCAATATCTGGAAAGGATGTGGTCATATTAATTGGATGGGCAGCTTTCAAGACTTAGGTATTAGTCAGCTAGTCAAGTTACCACTAGTAGCTGATACGCAATCAGGCACTTACCACTTAACGATCACTTCTAATTCAGGTGGCAATGCGGCGGCCGATAAAATTGTGAGCCCGCTACAAGGTGTATTACCGCAAATGAATGGGACCCAGCAATGGATTCTGTTCGGTATCGGCGTATGTGGACTTAGTTTATTAATATTATTAATTCTAATCTGGTGGCGCAACCGTCAAACAATAAAGGAGCAACCAAAATGAAAAAATATCTCGGAACTCTCGTTGCAGGCATGACACTAATGGCAGGATTACCACTTGTTGGCCAAGCTGCAGATACGGAGACAACGACCAAAGCTGAAGTTGAATTAATCCAGGATGACACTAATAAAGATATTACCTTGGATCAAGCACCTGGTGTTAGCTTTGGGACCGAAAAAATCACTAATGACAGTAAAACCTATGATGCTAAGAACGTTACTGGCGACTTGAAAGTGACCAACCCTGGGAATACGGACGGATGGTTAGTACAAGTTAAAGGTTCGAAGTTCATGAATGCAGATGATACTCGTGAATTACGGGGCGCCGCGTTAACTTTTGCACAAGTTAATGCAACTGCGGATGATGCTAATAACATCTCTAAAGCAAAAGCTTATAAAGTGGATATCACTGACCAAAATCAAATTATCATGGATGCAGAAGCTAATGAAGGGATCGGTAAGTTTACGAGTAAGTATGCAACCAATGAAGTTAGCCTGTTGATCCCTGCTGGTAACGCGGCTGGCGCTTACACTTCAACCTTGACATGGACATTAGGCAACGCCCCTAGCTAACCAGTTAATGCGCCAGAGGAGAACTGAGGTGTGACCGATGAAAAAGGGATTGTTGGTAACAGGTCGGTTATTAATGACTGTGATAGGTTGTCTCATCATTAGTAACTGGGGCTGGTTTATCGCAACGCAAGCTGCAACGACACAGTCACAGGTGCAGGTAGAAATGACCCCCTCGGATGATGACAATGCAGTTTCTCCGGTCGACCCTGATGATCCCAGTAAACCATACCCGGGTGACCCGGTCGATGAAGACAATGTCGCTGGTACGGGCTCACGGGGAAAGTTAACCATTGATTTCGTCAGTAATTTGAAATTCAATGCAATTACGACCGCGGGTGGGCCGTTTAAGACGACTGCCAAGAATGAGCGGGCGATGATTCAAATAACTGATCGCCGCGCCACGGCTGCTGGATGGACGTTACAGGTCACGCCAAGCGGGTTGCAAAGTGGTCAGCAGACCTTAACGACGTCTTTAAAATTAGGCGCAGTCCAATTACGGCCAGGTGCTGGCAATGTTAGTACTGCACCTAACGTTGTTAATACTGGTGAATTAGTTGCTGGTTTAGCGAATAATGTCGTGATTGCCCCGCCTAATACTGGTCTAGGTACTTGGCTGGTCGTTCTGAATCGCGGGCAGGTACCCACGGAACTTGAAGTCCATGATCGCCAATTGCGTGCTGGCGACTACACGGGTACGCTGGCTTGGTCATTAACGAACGCACCTAGTTAATTAAATGGTTTGATGTGAAGCTGCTACTTGTAAAGAATGGCAGCTTCAATCATACATAGCTCGTCACTTACCGTTGAATAAAGGAAGGGTAAAGCCTATGAAAAAAATATTTTGGCAGTTAATTGCCGTTGTGAGCATCGTTATGGCAGGTTTGACAATGACTGCTAGAGCGGATGACCTCAATTACACGGTCCAGGCTGATTTGCCTGATAACCAAATTAATCAAAAAGTGTCCTATTTTGACTTGAAGGTCACACCAGGGCAAACGCAAAATCTCACTTTAACCATTAAAAATAGTGATAGTAAAGAACATCGATACACGGTATCACCTAATCTGGCGGTTACAAATAATAACGGTATCATCGATTACAGCCAAGCAAAGGCTAAGGCCGATGACTCCTTGAAGTTTAACATCAAGACAGCACTTTCAAAGTCACAGGTCGTGACCGTTCCCGCTAAGTCAAGCAAAAAAGTCACTATTAAATTGACGGTACCCGAGAAAAAGTTTGCGGGCGTGGCGCTGGGTGGAATCAATATCATCCAGGAACTCAGTACCAAGGCGAAACAATCTAGTAGTGGCATGGCCATCAATAATCAATATGCGTACGTGATTGGCTTGCAGTTACGTGAATCTGATCCAAGCGGGATCAAACCTGTGATGAAGTTGCACGCGGTAAAAGCCAAGCAACGTAACTATCGTAATTACGTTACGGCTAATCTGCAAAACAACCAGCCCGTTATTATGCATGGCTTAAAGATCAAAAGCTACGTGACTAAAGCTGGTTCATCTAAAAAATTATTGACGACGACTAAGGAAAACATGTCAATGGCGCCGAATAGTAATTTTGACTTTGCAGTTGGTGACGGGACGCAACAATTGAAGGCGGGCAAGTACACTTTACATTTAACGGCAACGGCTGATAAGGGTAAGTGGCAATTTACAAAGAACTTTACCATTACTGATAAAGAAGCTCAGACTTTAAATGATACAGCTGTTACAGAAAAACAATCGAACTATTTCTGGTGGTTTGTTGCGTTGGGCGCACTGATTGTTGTCCTATTAGGCGCAATTATCTGGCTACTATTGAAAAACCGCCGTCGTCAGGACTAACTAGCGAGAGGAGTTTTCAACATGTGGAAGGGACCGAAACAAATACTAGTTGCATTAACTGCATTAATGGGATTATGGGCCGGGACCGCCCAAATTCAGGCTGCTGACGAAGCGACGTTGGCAACGGCACCGTCTGGCCTGAATCAGTTGGATAAACTCTTTACGCTACCAGCGGCATTCAGTAGTGGCATTAGTAATAGTGCGAATATTGGGAATGTGACCAATGCAAGCTCGCCAAATACGCAGGCCGTTCAGGTTATTAACGGCAAGAAGCAAGTGGGTGGCTTTTGGTCGAACGACGCCAATCGCCTAGATTTAAATAAAGATGCTACGTTTAAAATGTGGGTGTATTTGGGAACATCCACGAGTACTAGTAAGGCCGGCGATGGGATGGCTTTTGTCTTACAAAATGATCCAAATGGTACTGCCGCATCCGCACAAGTCAGTTCGTCCAGCATTATTGGTGAGACACTCGGTGTTTGGGGTGTTGATACGGATAATAAATTGAAGGACGGCGAAGAATTTGCGAAAACGGCCATCCAAAATAGTTGGGCCTTAGAGTTTGATACCTATACCAATACTTCAACTAGCTATAGTAATGCTGGTAAGGGTGATTCGTTTGATGATGGTATTAAGAAACAACACATTGCGACCGGGTATCCTGGGCTGGCTAGTCAGTATGAAAATCAGTCTGTCAGGAGTTTAGACGTTACCGGGATAATTTGGTCAACCCGGTACTACTTTACGCAAAAACATACCAACCTAGTGACGAATATGTCATTAGGAGATAGCAAGTGGCACCACCTGGTGATGGACTGGCATGCGGCGACTAAAACGATGACGTACACTTATAATGACATCAATCCAGATGGGTCGGCGACTGGTAGCGGCTTTACTCAGAGTGAAGTGTTAGATACTAGCCAATTCAACAGTAGTGATGGCCTGGTTCGCTGGGGATTCATGGGGGCGACTGGTAGTAATTCTGGTAATAACATGGTCGTGATTGAAAGCGCGCCGAATTTAGTTGACGTACAGGCGGCGGTTAAGGTTACGGATAAGACCAAGAATCGTGAAATCAAGACAGGCGGCCAGCTCAAAGCTCAGCATAAAGTTCAGTACGACTATCAATTGACTTACCAAGGTGGTCAAATTGACTGGGATAACATTATGGCTGAACTCAATCTACCACAGCATATTACGTTTGACAGTGCCAAGGTAACGTATGCGGATGGTAGTGAGCAGACTTTGACGGCGCCAACGAGTAGTGATACTAAAGTTGACTATACTCTAGATAAAGCAGTATCGGCTAGTCAACCGACCGCGACGATCACGCTCAATGGGACGGCCGAGAATGTCGTTGTCAATGAACAGACAACTGCAACGACGGCGACATTTAAAAATAAGGTGTTTGAAACAACGACGGAAGCACCGGATTATATGATTACAGTCGATCAGCCGCTATACCTTAAAATTCGTAATAGTCCGTATACTGTCGCCAATGGGGAAGACGTGATCATCAGAGGGATTGTTGCAGCCGAGGATTCGGAACAATTAACTAACGGTCAAGTGACACTACACCCAACGCTTAATGGCAAGGAAATGCCAACGGTTCAAATGTCGGATGATGACGAACAAGGTTACTTCTACTACAAGGTCAAAGCAGAGGATTTACACGTCGGCGATGACAATGAGATTGAACTATGGGCATCTGACCGTTACGAGAACGTCTCACCAGTTGATAAAGCGCAGATTATTGTTACTGCAGGTGAACTTGGTTTTAAGACGGTTGCCAAAAGCAGCACGTTTAAAACCATTACTTTAGATGGTTCGGCTCAAACGACAGACCGGGAAGACGATTGGCAACTAGTTGTACGGGATAGTCGTGGTAAGGGCTCTAGTTGGCAACTACAAGCTAGTGCGACTAATTTTAAAACAACCGGTGGTCAGAATTTGGCGGGCGACGTGATTTTCCGCGACAGTGAGCAGACGACCACGCTGAATTCTGCGGGTACGGTGATTGACAGTCACACGGCTACTAGTGATAACGATGATTATGATGTCTTGGCAGACTGGACGAATAAGTCAGGCATTTTATATCAAAGCAATGCGGGAGCTACTCCGGGTTCTTACACGGGGGATATTACGTGGACGTTAACAGATGCACCTAAGTAATGATCGGGTTGGTATAAGAGAAGCAAAAGCACTCACACGCAAGATTGTGAGTGCTTTTGCTTTCTAGTTATTAGCCATAATGGTTAAAGATAATAATAATTTTAATTACCACAGTTAAGTGAATGAATAATCAGCCTGAATGACTGAGAACGTTGTAATCAAGGCATTTGTTTATCGTGTGATTAGTGAAGTATTTACACTTTTTACGTGTTTTTGGTTGCGTTTTCTTTCTACTTTAGTACAATGTAATTGTTACCAAATACATGTTGCACAAGCATGATTGTGAATATAAACACATTTAAGGAGCGATTTAAAAATGAAAGTTATTGTAATTGGTTGTACCCATGCCGGCACTGCTGCCGTTAATCAGATTTTAGCATCAAATCCAGATACTGAAGTGACGATTTATGAAAGAAATGACAATGTCTCGTTCCTATCCTGTGGGATCGCACTTTACCTTGGCGGCCAAGTTGCTGATCCTCAAGGCCTATTTTATTCCAGTCCTGAACAGTTAGCTAAGTTAGGCGCAACTGTTCATATGCAACATGATGTGACGGATGTGAATACTGACAAACATGAAATTACGGTTACTGACTTAAAGACTGGTGAATCTAAGACTGATCACTATGACAAGTTAGTTGTCACTACTGGTTCATGGCCTGTTATTCCACCAATTGACGGCATCGATAGTCCCAATGTCTACTTATGCAAGAACTGGACGCACGCTCAGAATTTATGGGAAGCAGCCAAACCAGCTAAGCGGGTCATTGTGATCGGTGGCGGTTATATCGGTACTGAATTAGTTGAAGCTTACCAGAAGCAAGGTAAGGAAGTCACACTAATTGATGGTTTACCACGGATTTTAAATAAATACTTAGACAAAGAATTCACTGACCGGGTTGAACAAGACTTTGTTGATCACGGTATCAAGATGGCTTTGAATCAAATGGTGCAAGGCTTCAGTGATGATGGTAAAGAAGTTACGGTCAAGACTGACAAGGGCAGCTACACAGCCGACATGGCGATTCTTTGTGTTGGCTTCCGGCCAAATACCGGCTTACTCAAGGGCAAGGTCGATATGAACGCTAATGGCTCGATCAAGACCAATGACTACATGCAAACTTCTGATCCAGACATTTACGGGGCTGGTGACTCGGTTGCTGTTCACTATAACCCAACTAAGAAAGATGCTTATATCCCATTAGCAACGAATGCGGTTCGCCAAGGAACCTTAGTTGGTTTGAACATCTTCAAGCCAACGCGGAAGTACATGGGGACACAATCAACTTCTGGGTTAATGTTGTTCGGCCAAACCATCGTTTCATCTGGGATGACCCTAGAACATGCACAGGCCGAAAATGTTCCGGCAGCCGCTGTCACTTTTGAAGACAACTACCGGCCAGAATTTATGCCAACCACTAAGCCTGTTTTAATGCAATTGGTTTACAATCCTGAAACTCGCGAAATCCTAGGTGCACAATTCATGAGTGAACATGATGTTTCGCAATCAGCCAATGTGATTTCAGTGATGATTCAAAATCACAATACCATTGACGACTTAGGGTTCGTAGATATGTTCTTCCAACCAATTTACGACCGGCCATTTAACTATTTGAACTTACTTGGTCAAGCAGCGATTGCCCATGCGGCCGAAGCTGTCACTGAATAATAAGTTAAAATAACGCGATGCTTACCTTGCTTCATGAAGGTAGCATCGCGTTATTTGTTTATTGGTGATAATTGAATGTTAAGTGGTCGGTGGTACTAAAGTTAAGGCCAGCCAGTATTTGTGCCATTAGGTCATCGTGCTTTGGTAAAATCAATGTGAGTCGGTTCAACTTTAACTCAACGGTACCAAATGCCACCAACCGTTCTAAGATTTCCCTGAGCGTAGTTACTTGCTGATAAGTAGCAGTCAGGTCAACACTGAGAGTTGCTTCATGCTTAGCCGTATCGATTGGGGCAAAGCCGACCTGACCGACGAACGCATTCGTGTCTCGATCCGTTACGCCCCAAACAAGCTGGTGGTCATGAAAAATCTCGCGCATGGTGTGGTTAATTTGTGCAGCGGTTGTTTCCATAGTGGCTGTCGCATTGCTGGTCTGATATAAGTTGAAAACGTCGATAACGCGCACCTTTGTTAACCAATCGAACGTATAGTGTGGCGTTAGAATGGGATGATACTTTTCAAATTGTGACATAGTGCCTCCTTTAAAATGCGTCATGAATATTTAGTAATTCCTATTGTACTAGTTAAACTGTTATGAATCATGATTAAAACGTGCCATTTAGTTGGCTTATTGTTCGTCAGCCGGTGAGTGTCCTATTCCGACCTCCGGGGCTGGGTGACAATTGCTGGAACGTAAGCCGACGTCGATTTGAGCCCGTGCACAACCCGCCCGGTCTCAAATACGAGTCTTATTCTAAGCCGGAAGCAACCCACTTCCGACTAAGAATAATTTGGCCACTGAGCATTGTCACCCAACCCCTCCGGTCGGTAAGCCGCTCGAATGGCAGATGAACGGCCACTTAACTTGGTACAATTTGTCGTTGGCTATTTTGATATTGGAACTTTAGGTGAAATATCAGAGTGCCTTCTCCACTTTGCCAAAACGTTCAGTTGTTACTACGGCGATTCAGAATAACGAGCTATCACAATATCATTTTCAGCCTAACAGTTGATTGACAAGATTACTGTCTATAAGAAACAACGACAAAGCCATCAAAAACTGAGTACGCACATGTCCGCCATTCGAATACTGTCCCGAGCACGTTTCACCAATATGGCATTAAAGCGTGGAAGACCAGTATTTAAGACGTGGTCTTCGGATTAAATCTGTGTCCACCGCGTTCCAGCAATTGGCAGAAATGCCTGGAAGTCGGCGTAGGACGAACTAACTAAGCAAGTTTACGCTAACTCGAACTGTTTCCAGCGAACCTAAGTTGGCTGATTTTGAACTCAAAAAATGGCACGTTTTAATCATAGTTAATGCTAGTTGTTTTCGATGGTTACCAGTGTCCAAATATGCTGATTTAAGCGTCAAGTGGACTGGGATTGCCTTGTTGATGACCCTCACTGAAAATGGCGTTAAGTCGACTAATAACGCGTCTGCTGGTGTGATTTGCGGTGCAGTCGTGATTGAGACTGGGTCACAGTCCAATAACGATGTAACGGCATCAGACGACAGTTCTATTGTAATATACTAACGCGTAATTTGAATGAATAAGACCCATAATGATGGAACAGATAAAAGACCGACTAACAAGCAATCGCACCGCTTGTTAGTCGGTCTTAGTGTTCATTGATTAAAGCTTTTTACCAGATTTTGACCCGCTTATCTGGTGCCAAATACATGGCATCATCGGGTTGAATGTCGAAGGTTGTGTAGAAATCATCTAAGTTCTTAGGTTGTACGTTTGCTCGGAGCTTAGCTGGAGCGTGGACGTCGATTGAAAGTAAGAGTTGCATGTATTCAGTCGTGGCCTTCATACGCCAAACCATGGCCCAGTTAGTGAAGAACGCACTCAAATCAACGTCATCTTCGCCCTTAGCAGCTTCTTCCGCGCAACTTAAGCCTCCCGCATCGGCGATGTTTTCGGATACGGTCAACGTCCCGTTAACTTTCGCACCAGCAAAGTCTAAGCCATCGAATTCACTGATCATGGACTTGGCAAGTTCCTTGAAGTGGGCAGAATCTTCCTCGGTCCACCAATTATGCAAGTTACCGAATTCATCAAATAGGGCACCATTGTTGTCAAAAGCGTGCGAGATTTCATGAGCAATAACTGCACCAATACCACCATAGTTAGCGCTAGAAGATTGTTCTAAGCTGTAGAAAGGTGCTTGTAGGATAGCAGCTGGAAAGACAATAATGTTCATAAATGGGTGGTAGTAAGCATTGACGGTGTCCGCACTCATTTCCCAGCGGGTCCGATCAGTGGCTTTGCCCCACTTTGAGAACATGTCTTGGCGTGCCAAACGGTTAAAGTGGAGGACGTTGCTCAATACGTTGCCACCTTGTTCGGGCGTGTGCGTCTTGAATTTCGTGTAAATCGTTTCTAATTTATCAGGGTAACCGACTTGAATGCCGAGTTTATCAAGCTTGGTCACGGCTTTAGCACGCGTATCTGCGCTGAGCCAAGTGTTCGCTTGCAACCGGCGTTTGTAGACGGCAATCATCTTTTCGACCATCTGATGAACGTCCGCTTTGGCCGCTTCACCAAAATACTTGTGGCCGTAATAGAGTCCAACGACTTGATCAAAAGTTCCGGTAGCTAGATAGTAGGCACTCTTAGCTTGGTTCCGCGGTTCTTTTTGACCAGACAATGCCCGTGAATAAGTCGTGGCTAATACCCGCATTTCATCACTGAGGTAACCACTGTACCGTTGAACGAGTTTAGCTTTCATCCAGTTCTTCATCAGACCGAAGTTATCAGGATTGACTACTTCGTTAAAGTGATCGAAGAAGGCGGGTTCTGGCAAGATGACGAGGTCGGGATTACCATCGATGACGGAGTAGGTGATGGCGGCTAAGTCTAAATAACGACTAGTGTTAACAAAATCGTTGAATTTGCGAGGATTATACATCTTACTGTAATCAGCCGACTCTTCAGCGGATTTGATCCACGGAACGATCAAACGATCGAATTGCAGCGTGTCATCAACGATTTTTTGTGCTTCGTCCTTTTCGTAACCAGTTTTTTGCAACAGTTCGGTCATCATTTTAGCGTAAATTGCTAGTAACTTAGGGCCGGCCTGGTTGCCTTCGTCGTAGTATGTCTTGTCTGGCAAGATAGTCCCAGGTGCTTGGGCAAATAAGGCGTTGACCTTGGTATTTTTCATATCAGCGTCGACATCCAAGCTGAATGGTAATGGGAGGCCGTCGTAGATCCAATCGGGCATCCGTTGTTGTAAGTCAGCAAAGTCGCTTAAACTATCAATTTGCTTGAGACACGGCAGAATTGGTTCCGCACCATTGGCATTGCGTTGGTCGAAATCTTTAGCTAAGCGGTAAAACTTAATGAATTCGGTTAGCTGAGGATCGTCGGGGGTAACTGTTCCCGCCGCCATTGCATCAAAGTCATGCATTAACGTTTTTTCAATGGCATCAACTAAGTCCATAAAGCCCCCGGTTGAAGAATGGTCATCCGGAATGACGGCGGTTTTGAGCCACTCGCCGTTGACGGCATCGTAGAGATCTTGTTTTACTGCTGCTTGATTAATGGTTGCCATTAAATCCACTCCCTAATAAATTTTCTAATACTAAGTTAATTATACCTTAGATTATTCTCAGTGGTATCATCTGGTACCGACTCAGTAAAAAATGATACTAATCATCTTAATAGTCCTGAATCAGTAGCTGATGGGTTGTGAATGTTAATGTAAAGGTCAAGATTACTTCTGAATTATCGGCATGCAGGAGCTGTTAGTGCCTGTAAATCACCTTATGAGGCAGCGTGATGGTTGACGTAAAAGCCCCCGGATGACTAACAGTGATTTCGCTAGTCATCCGGGGGAAGGGATAATTTAATTAGTAGTCATTATTCAGTTAATAATAGCTGGTCGGCATCGTTAATTTCGATGACCTTGCCAGGCTTTTGCGTAATTAGGCCTTGACGCTCGAATAAGGCGAGCTTACGGCTGATGCTTTCAGGGGTGGTGCCGAGGAACGTCGCCAGGTCCTTTTTCTTTAATGGTAGTTTAAACGTGTCGGTTTTGAGCGCTGCCGCTGTTTCAGTGATATAGTTCGCTAAACGGGCTTCGACGGATTCAGTGGCCGTGCTGGTTGTTTGACGCTCCAGTTGACTGAGACGTTTGCCAAAGACGTTTAAGACGTTGATGCTGATACTGGGATATTTTTGCATCAAGTCTTGAAAGTCTGAACGGCGAATACTGCAAACATCCGTCGGTACTAAGGCTTCACCGAATGAGGTTCGCCGTTGATTTTCAAATAAGGCAGCTTCGCCATCGATATCACCAGTTTGTAATAGATATAGTAACTGCTCGCGACCATTGGCAGCTAGCTGATAGACTTTAACCTGCCCATTGGCAACAATCATCAGTGAATCCAGTGGATCGTCAGCACCAAATAAAGTGCTGCCGGCTGGATAGTGGTGGTGACGAACGATCGATTCGATGGTGTCTAATTGTTCACTACCGAGTTCGCTAAAAATTGGGACTAACTGCACACATTCATGTTCTGCCATAAGGCCCACCTCCTGAATAAATTCACCCTAACTATAACAGATTTTGCTTGGTAGATAGGGTTTGACGTTTTAAATTTCCTGCTATTTTAATAACTATATTGTAGCGTAAAACTTTTTTGAATTTCTTGACGGCCGTCAAGTTCTGGTCAATCAAATCCGGTTATGATAGAACCATCAAATGAACGACACGGAGGTAATTGATTATGAAAATTATTATGCAATTAGGAACGTTGACTTGCCCATCATGCATGACCAAGATCGAAAAGGCCGTTGCTAACCATGACGGCGTTGAGAATGTTAAGGTGCTATTCAATGCCAGCAAGGTCAAGGCTAACTTTGATCCTGAAGTGACGAATGCCGATGATTTGGCACAAGTTGTTACCGGACTTGGTTACGAAGTTGAAAACGTCAAGGTTAAGTAGGAGGAATAAACGATGAGTGAACTAACGATCGACGAACAATACGCAGCGGAATTAAAACAGAGTGACATTGATCACCATGTCCCAACAGCGGGCGCAATGACGAATCACATTTTATCTAACTTAATGGTTGCTTACGTTAAGTTGACCCAAGTGAAGTGGTACGTTAAAGGACCACAATCATTGGCATTGCGGACAGCATATCAACGTTTGTTAGATCAGAATGTCCGTCAGTTTGCTGAATTAGGCGAATTACTCCTAGATGAAAACCAGAAGCCATCTTCCACAACGGCTGAATTAACCAAGTATTCCATGTTGGAAGAAAATGGGGCTTTCAAGTATCAATCTGCTGATGAACTCGTGGCCGCAACAATCAAGGATTTTGATACGGAAAACCTATTCGTTGACCGGGCTATCAAGCTTGCTGAAAAAGAAACCCGGCCGGCACTGGCAGCTTGGTTAGTTGCTTATCGTGGCAGTAACAATCGCAATATTCGGGAATTACAAGTTTATCTTGGTAACGATGCTCGAACTGGTTTGGATGAAGAAGATGAGGATGACGACGATTAGGCCGTTGTCGCAGAAGAATTAAACGCTCTGGATAGCGATTGTGTGGGCAAACTATCCAGGGCGTTTTTGCTATTACAACGGGCCTGCGCTATACTAACGACAATTAAATTATATGGGAGGACCCCGAGATGGCGATTAGTGACATTGTGATGTGGACATTTGTCTTTATTATTGCGACTGGGTTCGTAACGGTGGTTTCAACGGCGGTACTGTTGAAGCGAGCAAAACGAGCGCCCAAGGATGCCGAGCAGTCCCACAGTGATGACGACGATGACTGGAAAAAAGATGATTGGAACCATGATGACTGGAAAAAGGGCGATTGGAAAGATTGACTCGATAAGTTGCCTGACAGATACGGTGCTTAACTGAGTCAACTGGCACTAAAAAGACGGTATAACCAACTGAGATTGGCGACACCGTCTTTTTTGGCGTTATTTGGTTTTTAGCAGTAGATCCAAGGAGTGTTCAAGATTCTGAATATCAGCCGTGGTCATCGCATCTACACAATTATTAATATTACGGGCGATGACGAGTTTCATGGCCTTGTCGATACTTGATTTCACTGCTGAAAGTTGAACTAAGACATCTTCGCAAGGACGATTTTCGTCCATCATACGTAAAACGCCGTCCAGTTGACCAGCCGAGCGTTTCAGCCGGGTCTTGATCTGCTTGCTAGTGACATATTCTTCAGTAGTTGCCATGATTCATGATGCCCCCTTCGTAATTAGGCAAGTACTTTTTTGAGTTCGGTTTCAAAATCAGGCTTAGGACGTGCTCCGACCATGTGACTGACGACTTGGCCATCTTTCTTAATCAGGAAGGTTGGAATTCCTTGAACTTGGAATTGACTGGCCGTAGCTTGGTCATGGTCAATATTCAATGAAACGAAGTTGACCTGGTCCTTGTAAGCGGGGTCTTCAGAAAGGGACTTAAGAATTGGGTCCATCATGCGACATGGTGGGCACCAGTCTGCGCGAAAATCAATAACGGCGATACCAGTATCTGTTTCTTTGGCAAAATCTTGGTCATGTATTTCTTTAATCATTTTAGTTGACTCCTTTAGTAAGTATTTGTCACTAAACAATATACCCCCATAGGTATACACGAGCAAGTATTCTGCTTCTGGCCGTGGAGGGATTTAAAAAGGACTGATGTATTGGGTAATTAGATAATAACGATTTGTTGTGGAAGCTAGCGTCACCTGAGAATCTTCTAGTTGTGATCGCGAGCATTAACGTTGAAGATCTCATGTTGACGCGAGCGTGTTATACTAGCGCTTCATAATTATACAACCCAGGGTATCTGGTAGAATTATGTTGAATTATTAGAAACCGCTTATTTAAGCAAAATAAAACGTTTACATAAACAGTTTTATCTGGTATCTTCAAATTATCATAGATGCTCGGTACCTTACGAGGAGGATTTACAGATGACAGGTTCATGGGAAGCACGCTACGCCGCTGAATTTTTTGGCACGCTGATCCTAGTACTACTAGGTAATGGTGCTGTCGCTAACGCATTCCTGAAGAACACGACTGGTAACGATGATCCAGGACTCGCCAATGGAGGATGGCTCCTGGTTGCATCGGGATATGGACTGGGGGTCATGCTCCCAGCCATGATGTTTGGCTCGATTTCTGGTAACCATTTAAACCCCGCGATTACGATTGGGCAAGCCGTGATTGGAATCTTTCCCTGGGCGCACGTTGCGCCTTACTTAATCTGGCAATTTCTAGGAGCAATTGCAGGCCAATGCTTGATTTTGGCACTGTACTGGCCCCATTATCGGCAAACGACTGATAATGAGGCGGTCTTAGGGACGTTTGCAACTAGTGATCATGCGAACAGTCAGTTAAACGGTTTTGTTACGGAAATGGTAGGAACCGCAGTCCTGATTTTTGGTGCCATGGGATTATATCGCGGGATGTTTTTTCATCAAAATATCGATATCGCCAATATTGGCGTTGGACTTTTGATTGCTGCCATGGTTATTTCGTTAGGAGGTCCAACCGGTCCAGCCCTAAATCCGGCCCGTGACTTGGGACCACGGCTAGTACACGCGTTATTACCAGTACCGAACAAGGGTAGTTCTCACTGGGAATATAGTTGGGTTCCCGTGGTTGCCCCAATTGTTGGTGCCGTTATTGGAATTTGGATTTATAAGATCTTTTTTGGTTTATAATCGCAATTAATTAACCGAGCGTATTTATGAAATTATTATTGGTCTATCATTTTTGATTGCAATATGATAAAACGGTCCGCCGACTAGCTGGGGAAGACTAGTCGGCGGACCGTTATTTTTTGCTAGGCCTGTAACCAAGTTGGGGAGACTTGATTAAGCTGTGGCTGCTTGAATGGTTTTAGTTGGTTGGTGTTTGTCGAACTTGGTTTGGAAATTGATTAACCGCATAGCGTTGAAGATAACGACTAAGATACTAGCTTCATGGACAAACATCCCACTGGCCATGTAGATATAACCGAAGATTAGCCCAATCAGTAGGAAGGCCACGGTGGCAATGGCGATGAAGATGTTTTCACGAGTGTTCAAGACAGTTTTCTTGGCGAGACCGTGGGCGTGTACTAATGCGGGGAAGCTTGATTGCATCAAGACGACATCGGATGTGTCGATGGCAACGTCAGTCCCACTACCCATTGCGATTCCGATATCGGCGTTAGCGATTGAAGGACTGTCGTTGATGCCATCTCCAATAAAGGCGACCGTATTACCGGCTGCTTTTAGTTTCTTAACGTATTCGACTTTTTCTTCTGGCAAGAGGTTGGCGTGAACTTCATCTAGGTTCAATTCGTTGGCAACGGCTTGAGCGGTGAGTTCATTGTCTCCAGTTAACATAACGAGTTTCTTGATTCCTTGGGCTTTTAATGCGGCGAGGGAATCCTTCACGCCTGGACGAATCGTATCGGCAATCCCGAAGATGAGTTGAACTTGTCCGTCGACTGCCATGATAACGGTTGATTGACCACCAGCTTGTAAACCATTGAGATCTTTGAGTTGGGTAGGATTTAGTTTGATATTATGAGCCGTCAACATTTTTTGATTACCAATGACAACTTCTTGCTTACCGACTTGTGCACAGATTCCTTGGCCCTTAACGGTTTCAGTGTCATCTAGGACGGGAGCGACCCCCGCTGACTGCTGGTCGGCATAACTGACGATTGCTTGGCCTAACGGATGGTCGGAAACGCCCTCAATAGCGGCAGCGAGAGCTAGTTGATTATCCGCATTGTTTGTGTAAGTGTGCATGGTTGTAACGGCAGTGTTACCTTCCGTTAAAGTACCGGTCTTATCGAAGACCAGGGTATCGACTTTGGCAAAAGTATCGACGACTTCACCACCCTTGATCAGGATACCACGCTTGGCACCATTCCCGATTCCGGCAACGTTTGACACTGGGGCACCGATAACTAAGGCACCTGGGCAACCGAGAACCAGTACCGTGATTGCTAAGCGGAAGTCACGGGAGAAGGCGAAGACTAAGACTGCTAAAACGAGGACGGCAGGCGTATAATATTGAGCAAAGCGGTCGATGAACTTTTCAGCTTTGGACTTGGTATCTTGAGCTTCTTCAACCAATTCAATAATTTTGGCAAAAGTCGTGTCGTCGCCAACCTGAGTCGCTTTGATCTTCAGATAGCCATTTTCAACCATTGTTCCGGAGTAAACCGAGTCCTTGAGTTGCTTGTTGATTTGGCGTGCTTCACCCGTAATTGAGGCTTCGTTAAGGTAGCCGTTACCTTCAACAACAATCCCGTCAACGGGAACCTGACTCCCAGTTTTAACTAGGACAACGTCACCTTCGTCCACATCATCAACGTCGACTTCTTCGGTGCCATCATCAGTAACTAAAGTTGCGGTAGTTGGTGACATGTCAGTCAAGCCTTTGATTGCGGTCCGCGTCTTCTGCAAGGTCTTGCTTTCGAGATAGGAGCCAAACAAGAAGAGGAAAGTAACGATTGCGGATTCGTTGAATTCACCAATAATGAATGCCCCAATCACTGCGATACTAACTAACAGTTCAATACTGAAAACTTTGTTCCGAAGTGCGCTCCAAGCACGAACCGCAATCGGAATGACGGCAATAATTGAAGCAACTGCTAAAATGACTTGGTAACCGAGCGTAAATTGTAAGAGATATTTACTGAGCATCCCAAGGACAATCAGAATCCCCGTAACTAATGTAATGTGATTCGTATGTTTAGTGAGAAATAATTGGAATTTCATAATTTGCAACTCCTTATTTGATTTGATGACCCTAGTATAGTGAGTTCAGCTTGATGGCAACTTGATAGGCGTCAAGTTTTGAAAAATAACAGTATTAATTCTGGATTGCTGGCAGTGATTATGATTAAAACATGCCATTTTTTAAATTCAAAAGCAGCCAGCTTAGACCCACTGGAAACAGTTCGGGTTAGCGTAAACCTGCTTAGTTCGTTCGTCCTACGCCGACCTCCAGGCATTTCTGCCAATTGCCGGAACGTGGTGGGCACAGATTTGAGCCGAAAAAACACGTCTTAAATACTGGCCTTTCACTAACCAAGCAAAGGACGCTTGCTAAGTGAAATTTCACCACTGGGCATTGTCAGAAACGCCTTCCAGTCGGGACAGTATTCGAATGGCAGACGGAGATGTACCCAACTTTTATTGGACTCATCATTTTTCTTTATAAACAGTAATTTTGTCGAGCAACTGTCAGGTAGAAGGTAACATTTTGATAGCTCACTATTTCGAAATCACTATAGTAATAATCGAACGTCTCGACAAAGTGGTTAATGTAACCTTAAAGTCTCGTTTAAAATTCCATTATCAAAATAGTCAACGACCAATTGTACCAAGTTAAGTGGCCGTTCATCTGCCATTCGAGCGGCTTCCCGACTGGAGGGGCTGGATGGCAATGCTCAGTAGCCAAATTATTCTTAGTCGGAAGTGCCTTTCTTCCGGCTTAGAATAAGACTCGTATTTGAGATGACGCGGTTTGTGCGTTAGCTCAAATCGACGTCGGCTGCGTTCCAGCAATTGTCATCCAGCCCCGGAGGTCGGAATAGAACGCTCACCGGCTGACGAACAGTAAGCCAACTAAATGGCATGTTTTAATCATGTTTCATGACAAGTTAACGGAAGAATAGGTAGGATGATCAAGTTTGAGTAAACAAGAGGTATAGGAGGGAAAAACGTGGATTATCAAATAACGCAGGCCAATCAGCCCTTGATGCCGGCATACTTTCAGGGGCGTTGGGCGGTCAAGCAAATTGCGGATCGAGACGTGATGTATAGCACTAATTTGGGTGCTGAAATCGATTTTCAAGTCACTGATGCTAGTTTTGTGCGGTTGACATTCTTGCCGTTGGCGTATGAGCTACCGAGTTGGGTGGCGATCCAGATTGATGGCTTGCCTTTTCAACGGCAGGCGGTGACGAATGACCCCCTATGGTTGACACTGGATGGTCGGCCTCACGTGGTACGGGTAGTTTTGAGTGGTAATACTGATGAGGACCGTGTGTGGGATGGCAATCAAGGTTTTACAGTGAAAGCCCTGACGACAGATGGTGAGTTACAGCCAGTTCGGTTAGGCCGACACAGTGTGACGTGGATTGGGGATTCACTGACGGCCGGCTGCTGGGTCATGGGTAAGAACCCTGCCGAAGATTATCGCGCGGAAGCCAACTATGCGGCGGTTGCGAGTGACTTGTTGAATGCACGGAATGTCCGCATTGCTTATAGTGCCGTTGGTCTCAGTAAACCAGGAACTGGTGGCGTACCGGTACTGCCGGAGGTTTTAACAGCCGTGGATAGTAAAACGACGTGGCAACCAGTACCCACGGATTTAGTTGTGATTAATGTTGGTACTAATGATCGTCATACGGATGATACGACGTTCACGGTAGTTTTGCGCCGCTTCCTTAATCAGGTGCAGACGCTTTACCCGAATAGCCGGCTTGCTGTAATGATCCCGTTTAATCAGAATTTTGCGTCGATTATTCGCGCGGTCGTGGCTGAATTTATGCAATTGCAACTCATTGAAACGGCTACTTGGCAACTCAGTACCACGGACGGGGTGCATTTAGATTTAGCTGGCTCCCGGATGGCGGGCGAATTAACAGCACAAGCGTTGCGGACACAGTATCCAGATGTTTTTAAATCGTGATCAACCCATCTTATAAAAATCCCGTTTTACTGTAGCAATGTTCTGCTGCAGTGAAACGGGATTTTTTGGTGGCACTACTAGATTTTAAAAATAAACGTTAACGCTGGCGGTGTAGTGATTGCGACTGTAAATACCGGGCCGCAGCGAGAACTTCTTCGGGAATATCCACATGGGCGATGAAGCCCTGACCACGGGGACCATAACCGGTGGGGGTATCCACTAGGCGTTGAAATTCACCGAGTAAGAGTTCAGTAAAATAAGCGGGTTGCCAGCCAGCTACTATTGTGTTTGGCGTAAATTGCATTGGTTGTAGCCGGTTTAATTGCAAGGTCGCCGGCGCATAGCGAATAAAGTTGGCATTGGACCAATTGGCTGAGAACGTTAGGGTAGTCCGCCGCGCGAGTAACGGGTCTTGTACGAGTAGGACGTGGCGCCAATCGGTGGGGGCTAACGCGCGGGCATGCGTGGCATTGCTACCGGTATTGGTAGAAGTCTTGTCGAGGCGGATACTACCTTGATAGCCAGTCTTTCGAACAAGCGTCGCCATCAACTCAGCCTCACTAGCTTGAGATTTTGGCAGGTTTAAGTTTTGCCGCAAATACTTAGTGGCGTGGCCGACGCCGCCCGCAATAATGAGTAGTGGTAATTGATAGTCTTGGGCTAACTGGCCCGCTGCAGTGGCTGTTGCTGGGAGGCTGTTGCCACAAAGGACCAGGCCATCGAGGTGCTCAGGCAAGGCGGTGGTGTGTGTCAACCAAGCCAGACATTGATTGAAAGCGGTCAGTTCGTCCAATTACTTGGCCTCCTTAGTCCCAAAGTGAGCCGCTGCGGCCCCAAAGTTGAACCGTTGGAAGTGAACATTTTGAAAGCCTGCTTGCTGAAACATCGTTGCTAATTGTTGATAGCTTGCAAAGTGACGAGTGGTTTCCTGTAAATAGGAATATTCCTGATATTGATGGGCGAATAAGCGCCCGAATAGTGGGACTACTTTTGTGAAATACCACTGCCAGACTGGTTTAATCAATGGCTGATCGGGTTGGGACGTCTCTAAGCAGACCAAGCGAGCCCCCGGTTTTAGGACGCGATAAATTTCAGTTAAAGCTTGGGCTTTATCAGGCAAGTTGCGGAGTCCGAAGCCAATCGTGACGAGGTCAAAGGTGTTGTCTTTAAACGGAAGATGCATCGCATTACCGCGGCGCAACCAGACCCGATCGGCAACCTGTTGCTGGGTCACTTTTTGTTGTGCCAGTTTTAACATTGGGGCTGAAAAGTCTAATCCGATGACTTCACCGGGTGCCTGTAATTCTTTAGCCAGCGCGATCGTCCAATCACCCGTACCACAACAGAGGTCAAGAACATGGGCGTTAGACGCTAAATGGATTTGGGCCATCGTTTGCTTGCGCCAATGACGATGCGTTCCGAGACTGATGATGTTATTCATCCGATCATAGTTCGGCGCGATGGTGTCGAACAAACCTTGGACATTATGTAAATAACGATTTGCCATAAATGATACCTCCTGATAGTTGCTTTACTTACTACTATAGCAGATGTTAGTTGCCAGTTACCGTGAAAAGGAATGATAATCAATATAAAGCTACGATATTGATTTCGTTGCTGTTAATATTGTTCGTGAATAAACCGTTAAACTAAAGTTAAAATAACATAAAGGCAGTCTCGATTGGTATTTATTAAGTACCAATCAAGACTGCCTTTTTTGACAGCGCGTTCCTAATCGAAGCCTTAACGTCAAAACGAGTACGCTAGTAATAGCTTAAAAATCATCATCTGCAATTTGAGCTAACAGGTCACGTGATGGAATGAAGAACGGTTGTCCGGATAGTAAGGTGGAGAAAGTTAGTAAAAAGTCACTTTGGTCGACCATGTTTTGCAGCATGCCTTTGGTAACCGTCCAGTGACGGGCATAACCAATGAAGTACGTCCCTGTGTTACCAGCTGCTGGATTGGAGTACGGGACATTCATCCGAACGATTTTTTGTTCGACACCATCAATTTCCAATTTTGAAGCAACGTTGTGAGCATTCTTAAACTTGTCTTCGTCTTCTAACTCGAAGTCGCTGAATTTTTCACGGCCCACGGCTTTTTCCTGATCCTCGGTGTGCATATGTTCCCACACGGGCATATCATGTTGCCATTTCTGTGCAAAGGCGTAAGAACCGTTGATGAACTGGGGATCTTCGTCACCAACTAAGGCATAATCAGCGGCATCTTCTACGGCCGGCGCTTCCGTACCGTCGATAAAGCCAATGATGGCCCGGCCTTCGAAGTAACGAAAGCCCTTCGTCTCATCGAGGACGGTCGTGATTGGCGCTAAAACCCGCTGGAACTGCGTTTGGCATTCGTAGACGACCGCTTCGTTGCTTGCGCGAATGTGGAAGAAGAGGTCGCCGGGTGTTGCTGGCATAGTGTATTTGGGTCCACTTAAGGTGGTGTAAGTTTCTAATTCTTTAGGTTTGGGTGCGCCAGGAAACAGGTAATCCCAAGCGGCACTACTGATGCCGATGCTAACTTTTAATTGGGTACCAGTTTCAGGTTTGGCGTCCCGGATGCGTAACGAGCGAATGATGGCTTGTGACCGATCTGCAAATTCTTGAAAGACTTCACGGTCGTGTTGCTGATCCTGACGATTTAATTGAAGAACGGTAAATTGAACGTGTTCACCGACATCCTTCCAGACATCTTGGGCGCGATTTGGATTGATTGGCATGGTATATTTCCTCCATAAATTGTTTGATATTATTAGCGTACATGGTGGTACGGGTAGCGTCAAATAAAGGCAAACGGCGGGGGTGAATAATGACGACATTCGCCAGCATCAGGGACAGGCGGCCAAACTACCGTGGTGTGTATCATGATAACTAAACGGATTAGTCAGTTGGAATTGTTGGTGCTTGTAAGACATTAGGAATTAATTGAATAAATAGCCGGTAAGTCTCAATTCTGCTGAGTGTTGGCTGCGTGGTCGCAAGTTGCCAAGCTAACTGATGAAGACAGTTGCCGAGATAAGTTGCCATAAAATGCCGTTGCTTAGGATGGATGGCTAAGCTAGTTAGCAGCTGTTGGGCAAAACCAACTTCTAATGGGATGACCCGATCGCGACACTGTGCCCATGACACGAGTAAGGGGAGATCCAGATGCGCGCGAAGCGTCGTGACGATTGCACCAGCAATGGTCGCGTAAGATGTGGTAGTTAAGTCATTTAACGCTTGTCCTAACTGTTGTAAGGCAATTAAGTATTCAATCACAATGATATCTTCAATATCCTGGTGATGGCGATAAAAAGTGGCACGTCCAACGTGAGCATCCAGACAAAGTTGTTTGACAGTTAACTCGTTGAAGATCTTTTGAGCCTTGAAATTCGCTTGCAGGGCAGTAATCAATTTACGATGAGTTTGATGAGTTCGCTGATCAATATGCAATTGATTGTTCATAATTAATTTTGTCATATGTCAATGATACACCAACTTGTGATATGTCTCAAAACGTCCCTTTTTTAGCATGTGAAAGCGTCTATAATAGCTGTCACAGTTAGATATAGCTGACCAATTAAGGAGATTGTCGACTAATGAAATTAATTACCGTTGAAGAGCATTTTGAATCGGCAGCTGTGACTGCCGCAATGCGTCAAGCTGTTGGTAACGCTGCGTTACCAACAGTTAGTCCAGCGCTACGCCAGTACATGCGGGACAATTTACCGAGTCCTGCAATTATGCAAGACACCCAGCATGAACGCCTGGCATTTATGGCTCAATCGGGCATTGATATGCAGGTGTTATCTTATGGTAATTCATCACCACAGAACTTATCGCCGGAACAAGCAGTTCCATTCTCACAATTAGCTAATGATGAATTAGCGAAAGCGGTGGCGGCTCATCCTGATCGTTATGCTGGGTTAGCCGTTCTACCAGTTGGTGATCCGCAAGCTGCGGTCGCTGAATTAAACCGAGCGGTGACGACGCTGGGATTACGGGGTGTGTTGCTGAAAGGAAATTATCAGAATAAATTTTTTGATGAGCCATTCTTCTTACCAATCTTTGAAGCAGCTGCGACGCTTGATGTCCCCGTGTATTTTCACCCCTCATTTATTCCGCAAGCAGTAACGAGTCATTATTTTGAAAGTAACCAATGGTCTGACGTTGTCACGGGGATCTTATCATCTGCCGGTTATGGTTGGCATATGGATGTTGGGATTCAAGTGATACGGATGATTGCTAGTGGTATTTTTGATAAATTGCCTGGCTTGAAACTCATTTCAGGACACTGGGGCGAACTAGTCCCGCTATTTTTGGAACGTTTGGATGATGAGTTAACAACATATACAGACTTGCAGTATCCATTTAGTACTTATTATCGGCATAATGTGTACGTGACGCCAAGTGGTATTTTGAGTGCACCTCAGTTGCAATTTATGTTAGCGGAGATGGGGGCGGATCACCTGATGTATTCGATCGATTACCCGTATAAGCAGCCGGAGACGAGTGGAAGTTTCCTGGATATCGCCGACTTGACCGATGAACAACGGGCTCAAATCGCGTTTGGCACGGCAACCACGTTATTTAAATTATAGGAGGAACGAAATAATGTCATTAAACGCACAACAAATGCAGGCAACCCGGGATGAATTACAAGCTAACTTTGCGTTGACTGGTCTTACGAAAGCCCAGGTAGCTGATGATTTAGCGATTAGTGCAACTAAGCTCGATCACTTATTTGACTTAACACAACAATCTTTGAACGATCCGTGGATCTTACGTAATTATTTGATTGAAAAGGTGGAAGCAGGCGGGAAGACGCCGGTGCCATTTACGGCATTAAGTGGCGACTGGCATCGTCATTGGTTTTTGAATAGCGTTGTCATTGATCGCCGAGAAATGTCGGCCGGTGATTGCTAAAATGATTGGAGGAAATCGTCAATGAGTAACGGAACTGATATGGCACTAATTAGTGAACTAGTGGCCCGTGAGCGCTTATTTCGTGCCCGGCATAACCCTGAAATCCGAGATTGCTATTACGCCGACGCGACTGTGGCAACTAGTTGGCAACAAGGACCACTAAGTACATTTATTGGCGCAGAATCGAAGGAAGTTGATCCGCGCTTTGTTATTGTGGGGAGCGTCAGTACGCCTGTCGTTCATCTGAATGGCGATAAGGCATACGTGGAACTACCAACCACGACGCATATGCGCATGATGGTCAATGGTACTTTAGCGGAATTAGAATCATATCGGCGACTGATTTACCGCGTCGAACGCCGTGATACTAAGTGGAAGATTAGTCGATTGACCTCAATTAACGAAAGTGATAATTTACGACCAGTCATTGTGGGACAGGATTTACACGTGATACCTCAAGATTTTAACGGTTTACGGTCCTCGTATCAATTCCTAGCCTATGTCCGACAAGCTGCCGGTGGTCAAATTAGTCAGGATTTATTAGGGACGGATCGACCAGAAGAAGTTGAGCGATTGTACAAGGAAACGAATGCGTGGTTGCGAGCTGGAGTATAGTTGAATATGAAGTTAGCGGGCTATCTGTTAGAACGATAGCTCGCTATTTTTTGTCTGGTAAATACATATTGTGAAGAAACAAGGTACTTGATATTCTCAGAATATTCAATTATTTAAAGTATCCTAATTAGAGAAATAATCAATAAGAATTTAGGAGTGTAAAAATAATCGAACACGATTTAGCTCACCAACTCAAAGCAGCAAGAATTGACAAAGGTTACTCACAAAATGATATTGCAAATATCCTAAATATTACTAGACAATCAGTTTCAAAATGGGAACGGGGATTGGTATATCCTGATTTAGATAACCTTATTCGTTTAAGTGATATTTATAGTATTCCGGTTGATAATTTAATTAGAGTTAACCATAAGAAACAAGTAGTTGAGCAAAAAGATACTGCTAACGTAAAAGTTAGTCATGAAAATTTGAAGGTTGATAAAGTTAATGTTTTAAAGTATCAAAATGTGATGAAAGGATTGCTCTTGATGATGCTTTCAATTATTTCAACATTAATTGCACCTATTGGCGTTTTGATACCTAGTTATGTGATATGGCGAAATAGTAAGCATAATATTTTATACAAATCAATCATTGCTGTTTCAATTATTGCAATAGTTGTTAGTCTTGTAAATTGTTTTGTGATATACAATGATAATTTTTCGTGGAATAATAAAACGACAGTATATCCGATTAAGTAGTCGAGATGAATAATTTTTTGTTTTTTATCTTTGCAATTAACTTAATAATATAATTTACTGTCCCAACCTTTTTGACCATTCTTAGAGTTACTTTACTATTGCTGTTTCGAATGATTTTTCTACTGACAATTTTGCCAATGTAAGAAAATGTTTTAATGTGCGAAATTTTGATGATCTTGTTTCCTTTTGTTTTAATATCGTAGCTTGCCCTCCAGGATAACGAAGATGTGTGTGCTACGTGTAGATTGGCAGCGCTAGCTGGTAATTCAACTGAAAGAATTATAGTGAGTGTTAACATAATAGTAATTATTTTTTTCATTAACTTAACCTCCTATCGAGTAGGTTAAGTTAATGAAAATCTTTAGATAAGAACCTAGTAGGCTACCTATGTAACCTGCTAGGTTCTTTAGTGATGATTAGATAAAAGCGCCCGCCAGTTTCTAACAGCAACCAATATATTCTTTGAAGATTTGATTATTAGCCAGATAATCTAGTATAACGGCAAAATTTTATAGCCGGAAATAAATTTATGGGAGGTAATGTAATTATGATGATTAATGGTCATGGCTTTGGCCCAGACTATATTGTTGATTCTGGGGTTGTATTAATTGTTTTAATCCCGCTATTTTTGGCAATCCTTGTTAGGCAAATTTCTAAAAAACGCGTGACTTTTTTTAGAATAAGTGGATTGATAATGTTTTTTATCTATATTTATGCTCTGATAAAAGTGACGATTTTTCCGATGATGATTTTTAAATTTGGATCAAAAGCATATCGTTATGGTTTCGGAAAACAGTATCTGGCTAATTTTAATGTTTTGGAAATTAGTAAGTACACACCAATACAAATTTGGGGCAATATTGCGCTAATACTACCACTGTCGATTTTGATTGCCTATCTTTGGCCGCACAAATTGAGTGCGTTTAAATTTAATATTTGTGTAGGAATACTTACAACTATTGGAATTGAGATGACACAATTAATAATGGCCTTTTTCTATCTTGGAAGTAGAACGTTTGATATAAATGATCTCATTTTGAATTTGCTAGGTTACTTATTGGGATTTTGTATTTATAAAGTGATAAAACCAATATTTAACATAGAATCAGATATGTTTAGAGTTTTTTAATTAAAGGAGAAGATATGAAAAAAGCTATTTTACTAATGACTATGATCTTATTTGTAAGTGGAACAATCACATTAAATGCATATGCAGCATCTCAAAGTGTCAATGTTTCATATAAAACTTACGGATCAGCGAATGGACGATCCAATGGTAAAACTAATGGTGTTTGGCACTATTTGCGAAATGGAAAGTATGGGTATTTAAAGATTACCAGTAAAACAGGTGCAGGAAAAACATACGCTAGCTTATATCGTAGTGTAGTCGGTCCAGATAAAAAGTTTGGTACTGTAAGAACTAGTAAAGGTTCACATAAGTTTTCTGGAAAACTAAATAAAACGAGCGGTAGTTATTATTTGATATGTTACGGGGGCAATTCGTCAGTTACAATTCATATAAGAGGAAAACTGCACGATTAGTTTATTAGGTAACAAACGAATAAATAGTATTTGTTTTGAAATAACGCAATGTTACTTAAAAAAGTGCAAATGTAACTTAGAAGCGAAAACAAGGTGTGTTGCAATCGACTTCGATTGCAACACACCTTGTTTTTGATGTCTATTAAAATGGACCCTACCGGATTTGAACCGACGACCTCCTGCATGCGAAGCAGGCGCTCTCCCAACTGAGCTAAGGGCCCAATACACTTTTAGTATACCGCAAAATGCTAGTCGTGCAAGTCTAGTTTGGTCATCAATGGCGACTAGCACGATGATTTTGATTGCCACGAATTTTATGCACTCGTCGTTTGTACTGTGCTTTTTGGTTGCTGACAAACTTGAAGTGTTGCATTTTGCCGCCGAAGACTTGACCATTCAGCCTTAATTTTAGCCAATCTTGCATAACGGCCATCATTGAATTAATTTGGGTGATCCGTAATTTGTCATGTTGTTGTTGTGCTAGTGGTAATAAATTAGTAGCTAACTGATTAACTAATTTTTGATGGTAGGCCATTAATTCGGGTGTTAATGGGGCATCGGTATAAGTATTAAATAATTTTTGGATTGTTTGAAGCGCATCTTTGATGTCGGTTGGTTGATAATAACGATTGTCTGTATTCGTCAAGTTAATTTCCCCTTTGTCATTTTAGTATAGCAAATTTTATTTAAAAAGCATGGTTTAGCGTGGTCAAAGTCAGCGGTGGCGGTTACAATAGGGATAAATTTAGGAGGTGCGCATCATGACCACAGTAACCGCATTGGAAACTCAAGCAGGCCAAGTCTTGGATCAATCCTACGCCCAGTTTAAACAAGCCCAGTTGGCGCTGGGCAAAGAGCAGATATTTGCTAATGCTGCTCAGATTTTTACGGTCGGTGAAATTGCTGCCGCGACACGGCAATATTTATTTGACGAAGAGATCGCACAGCAAGTGATCAAGTTGCAAGACCAGGTATTACCGACCATGTATCAACAGGGACAAAGTGGCGAATTCTTGAAGTTGAACTTTACGGGTAATGATATTCGATGGCTATTAGGATTACCGCGAACGCATCATCGCCAACGAATATCTAAATAGTCCAAATTAGCCGAACGTTTGGTCGTAATTAAATTGAAATTTAACCGAATTTCCAGGAATTGTCACTGGAAATTCGGCTTTTTAAAATAAAAATAACTTTTTTTCGTCAAAGTTGCTAAATAGTTTCAAATTTTAGTAATAAAACGATGCCGGTATGATAGGGTTTCAGCGCGAAAATGTTACGATGGCTAATTATTGTTACGGTTTTGTAACTTTCGTAACATATTGTTATTTTGCTGGTATTGGTATGTAACACAAATTGAGTAGTATAGACGTTGGCTTGAAGTACATACGTGACATTCTTTTTGGAGTGATCATTATTAAAGTGAAAGTAAATATTAAACAAGTGATGTTAGGAACTGCTGCTTTAGCTGGTATGTTAGTTACTAGTCAAGCAGTTGCCAATGCCGATTCAATGACAATCAAAGCAGGGGATACTGTTTGGGCATACGCACAAAAGTACCATGTTTCTGTTGACAAGATTGCTGAAGCTAATGGCTTAAGCAACCCTAACTTAATTATTGCTGGTAAAACCATCAATATTCCTGGCGTTAAAACTGGTGAAAAGGTTACGACTAAGACGACCACTGCTAGTGCAAGCAGTGCTAAGTCAACTAGTGCCGCAACTTCAACTAGTTCACAAGCTACTAGCGCTGCTGCTACCAGCTCATCAACTACTAGTGCAAGTAGTACGAGCCAAGCAGTATCAAGTAGCTCAGTAGCTGCTCAATCAAGTAGCACTTCAACTGCTAGTGCAAGCAGTGTCACTTCAAGTGCTTCAACGAGTTCAGTAGCTTCACAAGCTAGCTCAAGTGCTGTAACTAGTTCAGCAACTTCACAAAGCTCAGCTAGCCAAAGTTCAGCTTCACAAGCATCACAAAGCTCAACTTCAGTAGCATCGTCTACTAGCACGACTGCAACTAGTACGCAATCAGCTGCTACTTCAACGAGCTCACAAGCTAGCTCAACTGCAAGTAACACGACTAGTTCATCAACAACGACTGCTACTGCAACGGCCTACAGTGCTTCAGCATCAACTAGTACATCAACGACTAGTTCAACTGCATCATACAGTTCAGTAATTGCTGCTGCTAAGACCTTCATTGGCACACCTTACGAACAAATGGATTGTTCTGCATTCACGCAAGCTGCCTTTGCTAAGGTTGGTCGTTCAATCGGTCGGACCACATATGCTCAAGCTACGATTGGTACTCACGTATCATTCAGCCAAGCCCAAGCTGGCGACTTGATTTTCTGGGGTTCTGATTCAGCACCTTACCACGTTGGGATTTACTTAGGCGGTGGCCAATACATCGCTTCACCAACTTATGGTGAAACTGTTTCAATTAAGAGCACAGCTTACTACACACCAAGCTTTGCTATCCACATGTAATTAATATCCCTTAAATGGATAAATAGCATCATCCCGGTTCGTCAGAATCTGGATGGTGCTATTTTTTGTATCCACGAGTGATAATAATTATTTTCTGAAGTTTAACTATTTTATCAAAATAACGTGATGATTCAGTGTGTGAATCCGTATTTCTTAGGTGCCGCGTCATGATGATAGACAATGTGGGCGTGGTTTAAGTCATGGACAGCCTTGGTCAGGTCATCCATGAAATCGTGGGCCATATTCATGCCAAAGTCAGCCCGAACGACGATTCGTTGGATGACTTGTTGTTCCAGATTAGCAGGTAAAGGATACGTTGGTACTTGCCAACCGTTCATTAATAGGCGATCCGATAAATCATAAAGGGTCCATTCACGATCTTCGCGCGGGGCTAGTTGGTAACAAATCAGGGGGAGTTGGTGTCCGTTATTGATCATCTTAAACTCACCAACTTTATCCAGAGCGGCTGCCAGGTAGCGGGCAACATCGTGAGTCTTTGTTTGAATCTCGCGGTAACCGTCCATACCAAAGCGAATGAAATTATAGTATTGTCCAATGAGCTGGGCTGCACTATGTGAGAAGTTGATCGCCATTGTCGGCAACTCCCCACCTAAATAACTAACTTTGAAGACTAATTCTGGCGGTAAAAACTGACGATCACGCCAAACGACCCAGCCGACCCCGGGATAAACTAAACCGTACTTGTGCCCGGAGGCGTTGATCGAAACGACGTTAGCCAACCGGAAGTCCCAGATGAGTTGCGGCTCAATAAATGGGGTATAGAAGCCACCTGACGCTGCGTCAACGTGAATGTAGACTGGTAATTTGGGATGCTGATGATTGTAGTGAGTAACGACCTTATCGAGTGCGGCTAGGTCGTCATATTGACCGGTATAAGTGATGCCCATGATACCGACGATACCAATTGTGTATTCGTCCACGTAGTCTAAGACGTGGTTAACGTCAAGGACCATGTGTTGCTCATCCATTGGGACCACGTGCATGTCAACGTCCCAGTAGACACAAAACTTTTCCCAGCAAACTTGATAGCCAGCCGAAATAACGAGGTTAGGTCGATGGGCATTCAGATCTAAACCTGCCGCTTGAGCGCGTTTACGCCAGGCGAATTTCATTGCTAAACCGCCTAACATACAAGCTTCAGAGGAGCCAATCGTAGAGGTACCCGTAAAGTGTTCGTCATCAGGTGCGTGCCACAGATTGGCAATAATGTTCACACACCGATTTTCAATCTCGGCCGTGCGGGGGTACTCAGATTTGTCGATGGCATTCTTAGCCAGCGTATCCTTCATCAATTCAACGGCTTCGGGTTCCATATAGGTCTGACAAAAAGTTGCCAGGTTCAGTCGTGAATTGCCTTCATCTAATAATTCATCACGAACTAAGCGATCGGCTTCTCGAGGGGATAATGAATGCTTTGGTAACCGATACTTAGGAAGATCATGTTGTTCAGAAGGCGCACCAAAGACTGGTTCCAAGTATTCTTCAGCTTCATGATTGTGTTTACCGTATAACATTGCCATGTTGGTCACCCTTATCTTTATAAGTTGTGCCGAGTATAGCACGAGGTGATAACAGGGTAAATTAAAATGCAATCTGGATGGTAGGTAACAAAAAAACTGGTCGAATGGACGACCAGTTTTTAGTGAGGATCTTTGCGCCAATTAGGCTTTATCGCTGAACTAGCAGTTAAGCTTTGGCTTTGCTATTCATGAATTTCTTCAACAGTTGCAATTCTTCCTGAGTTGGCGTTGCTTCACCAGATTTAATGTTGTGAATCCGTTCAACTGATAATTGACTGCCAAACGCAAGGTCGTTATCTGTAAGATGGTGCTCGCGTTCAAAACTGATGAGCTTTTCTGATAATTGACTTAATGGTAGTTCCATGCTCCTCACCCCGATTTTTAGAATTCGTAAAAGTTCAGTGCCATATACCTGCTACTTTTATTATAACCTTAATTGGTCTGAAGCGGGGAACGAATGCCATCCTATTTTGTAATTGGTTGTTTTAATTGATCTTGTAGGTGGACTAGAATATCAGTAATCTCATGGGGAAGCTGGTCATGATTGTTGTGTTGATATTGATCAATGAAGTTAGCCCGAATTCCTAAACGAGTGGCGACCAAGTTACGGTAGTCTGCATTGGCATAATCAACTGGGAAATCAGCTAACTTTAGGTTTTGCATGTGCTCCAAGCCTGCGAATGACTCCCACTTGGTCGTATCATTGACAATGGCTTCCAGCGCACCCAAGGTAATTTCCTTAGGAATCTTCTTATCGCCAAAGAAGCCAGTATTCAATAGATAACAATCTAAATGGCGTTCTTCGAAGAGTGCCTTGAAATCATGGTAATCTTCTGATAGTGGATAGACCCTAAATGGGTTTGCAAATGGTTCGATCACTAGGGCGTTACGGTCGACATTACCAATAATATTTTCGGCCGAGCTCCGTTTGGTCGCTAAAGTGGCGCCGAATGTCGCTGCTAATACGGGATCATCTACTTTAATCACGGGTGGTAAGCTATCATCTTTCATAATCCAGAAGATTGCATTGATGGGAGCGGCTTCCTTATCAACCCGGTTAGTCGAAGCGTACCGTGACTTGATCGTCCGGCCGTTACCGTTGCGCAGATCTTCAGTGACAAGGACCTTGCGACCCTGATCGTCTAAGGTGACGCCGACGTTTTGGATCGTCATAAAATACTTGGTCTCATCGGACGTCATCGGATAGTCGTTGGTTTTGTCAAAGTAAGAGGGCTCGAGGGCCACGGAACTACCATCCTTGCGATTGATGACAAAGGCGTCGTCGTGGAGAACGGTGATATCGTATTTATAGCCGTGTTTAGCGTGGGTTAGTGTTGACTTACCGGAACCTGATAACCCGAACATGGCGAAGACTTGGTCTTGCTTGTCCTTGAAGTGGAAGGCCTTCAAGCCACCGTGACAAGCAACGAAGCCGTGACGATGGGCGATCGACCAAGCTAAGGTCAAAGTCGATTTCTTCAACTCACCAAAGTATGGCATTCCTAGAATGGCAGCCGTATTATGTTGCGGATCAAAAATAGCCAGGCCGTCTGGATAATCTGGATCATGGTAAGTAGGGTCAGCGTAAATGTAAATATCGCCTTCTGGATAAGCAACGGACCGATCGAACATTTCTTGATAAGCAGCGGTGATGGGCTGGAAGTTAAGCATGTAAGAAAGTAGATTATTGGCAAAACCGTCCGGAATCGCGAGGTGGGCCCGCACGATGAAGTCTTCGTCTAAACCGACCAGAACGTCCGTCGTGATGAAGTCCTTGTGAGCACTAGCAAATAGTGCTTGGCGTAGGCGACCGGCCATATCGGCTTCGCTAACGCCCGGGTTGCCTAGAATCCGGCGCGCTTGTGCGGTTCGGCCAACAACCTTACCCGTATTGGCAATCAACATTTTTGCATCAGCTGGTAAGCCTAAATCCGTTGCGCGATAGATTGGGAGGTCCGTAATAACGGTTCCGGGGTCCTTAGTAGCGCGGTGGTAAGCGGCAGCGATATCATCAACGTGGTGCATATTATTACCGTAAAAGGCCGTTTCGACGGTAGAACGGATCTGTGAAAAGATCGGATTATGGCGACCGATATCGGCTAATTGATAAGAATTTTTAGTGCTCATATTGTAGCCTCCCTGCAAGTTGATAAGTTAATTTTAGCACAAACTTTCACATAAGAAAGCGTTTTCTTTTTTGGCTGATGAATAGCTGCTAGTGCGTTTAGACGATTAAGACGTTAAGCCGCAGTGGTTGTTAACTAACTTGTAGTTGGAAGTACTCGCGGATTTTATTGATAAGTAATGATCATTTTGATAGTTGAGGCTGTTATTAATTAACTTTCCAATTAAATTATCACTTGCGTTCAAAGCTATATTAGTATAGTTTATTAAAAGAGAATGATTGAAAATCAGTGATAGGGAGGCACCTTTCTTGCCACGAAGAAGGAACACGCAACGGCGAATGGAGATTGTTAATACAGCGTTTCGCTTGTTTGCCGAGCAGGGGTATGCGAACGTTCAGATGAAGGACATTGCCATTGCCTGTGATATCAGTAAGTCGTTGCTACAACACTATTTCCCGAAGAAAATCGTTTTATTAAGTACGATGTTAAATGAGTTGACGCTTAGTGCTTTTATCTATAGTAATGAACAGCTGACCATGCTGTCTTCGTATCAGCGAACAATGATTCAAATGAGCTTTGTTTTACGGATGTTAGATGAAAATCCGACCATGGAACACTTTATTCAGGACATCTTCGAGAGTCCGGAACTGACGACTGAGATGGTGCTAGTGACACTAGACTGGCTAGAAGCTATCGGCGTAGAAGGTGAAGCTGCTATGATTAGATACGCGTTGAACTTCGCGTTATCTGGTGGTATGGCTGTTTTTTTCAAGCGTAAAATTCTAAGAGCTAGTGTTGGCATGATTGCAGAAAATATCGACCAAGCGTTTTACTTGTTATTAGGTGAGAATACTGAGAAAATTGATCAAATTTATTTGAGCACAGCCAAGTATAATACTGACTATTATTATCAGCAATTCATCACGTATCTGCATAAACACGCGACCCTTGACTTGAGTACTGAAATAAAAATTTAATATTAAAGTAATCTAAATTACTTGTATTTCGTAAAATATACTAGTACACTTTAAAGCGGGGAAATGATAAACGACGCTTACTAATTTATGAAAAAAGTATGGGGCGAATTATGATTGGGAATTTAATGATAATTCGACTAGTGAAAGGGAGACTTGAATAATGAATGAAGATATGGAATTTTTTAATCGCTTTAGCCATATGTATTTACATGGCTTTAAAAACTTATCAGATATGTTTGCTGAACCTGCAACGGAACATGGGATTACTTTGGATGAATTTTACATTTTATATGATATTGCTGAAGCAAAAGGTAAGATCCGTCTGATGGATATTGCCGAAAGTCACGGTGTGACGCGTTCAGCAATCTCACGCTTAATTGGTCGCTTATTACGGAAAGATTACTTATATCAAGAAGCTGAAGACCATGACCGTCGTAACAAAGTTTTAAAGTTAACACCAGAAGGCGCTCGGATTGAACATGAAGTCTTTACTGAATTGATTCAACGCAACCGGGAATGGCGTCAAAGCTTCAGTTTAGCTAAACAATATCAGACTTTGAATTTGGTTGAAGAGTTTATGGACAAGTTTGTTAATGAAGATGCTAGCAAGCAAACTAAAAAGGCAACGTATGCTGATACTGATTTGAAGCGGGCTGAAGCTTAATTGAGTGTCAGTTATAATTAAAGATAATTACAAAAACAACCCTGTTGGCGTCTTTTGGTGCTAACAGGGTTGTTTTTGTAATCATTAATGACCACTGATCGTGATTCGGAAATGATCAAGACGATAGGTGCTATGAAGTCTCGATGGTAATAGGTGTCAAGCTGGTTGTTTGCGCTATCAGATATAATCCGTGCTTGTACTTAAAATAAGACTTATTAGTAATTATTTTTGGAAAAAGTGAGCGCTTACTGTTTGTATAGTAGTCACATTGATTGGGTGATTTGTATAAATAAGACGAGCGGACAAATACTCGTCTTACTCATATGAACTTTGGTTGCCTTTTAACCTAATAGCGCGTTCAAGGTTTGGTTAGGAGCTTGCTTGATATTGCAGAATTAATATCAAGTTTAAGAGTGATTAAACTTATATGCGAATTTTAAAACACAAAAAAATATTTTATTGTACAAAGTAAATATCCTATTTATTCTTCTTTATAAAAAATTTGATTCAACTCGCGATATTTACTCGGAGTAATATCGAATTCTTTTTGAAACTGGCGTGCAAATTCGGCGCTATTGTAGAAGTTGATTCTTTCTGCAATTTCACCTATAGGAAGATGGGTATTAATTAATAATTGCTTTGCTCGCTGTAATTTAGCGTGGCGAATGTAGAAGTTGATGGTAAACCCTAGTTCTTTACGAAATTTACGCTTAGTGTATTCAGGATCTAACGTCAGTTCTTCTAAGATGGTATTTGCTCTTAATGGCTCATCGCAATGATTATCAATATAATAGACAACTAGCGCGACTTGCTTAGAGAGGCGGGTACCATCAATTGGAATATCAAGTGTATCAAGATTGCTAAAATAATTGTTAACGATTGACTCTAAAAGTTGCATAAAATCATCATTCGTTAGTGTTGTTGTTGTGAGGTAATGCAAAATGTCCTTTCTTAAGTTAACGAATGTGATCATGTTCAAATAATGATAAAAGCTGACACTTGCTAGATCACAGGTTAGTGAAATTAAGGCTTCTTTTAGAATGAGTGGGCGGACGTTGTATAAGTTATCCTTGATTTTGTGATTAAATCTATTGATATGTTCCAAGGCGTAGTCAAGACAACGCTTTTCGAAAAAATAACTTAAATCATGTTCCAATATAGCAAAATCAAAATTGAAATCGCGTTCTGTTTGAGAAAGTTTGAGCTCTGGAAAATTCAATGGACAGTTCCTCCCCCATAAGTTACAAAAATAGTGAATTTTATACAAATAGTAAACGTACATAATAGTGTACTTGATTAACTTTAATTGGTATGCTTTAATTGGTTCAAGGATAATGACTGATTTAAGTTATCCAGTATAGACATATAAATATTCTTCGTCAATTAGTTTGCTAAAAGTTTATTAATAAAGGTGAATTTATAATATTGATTTAAATATTAATATGTTTGTACAAAAAGGTATTACGCGCTATTGATGAAGAAGATTAATATGCTAATTAAATTTTAGGGGGAATTGACTTATGACAAAGTCACGTACGCTCAAAGCAGCTATGCTGGTTTCAGTAGCCAGTATTGCTTGTTTATCATTCAATAATTTAGGAGCTTCCGCGGACACCTTGCCTTCAACTGGAAAGTCTCAAGCAGATGTTTCGTTTACGTCTAACGGTGGTTCGACTAATCCTGTTGATCCAGACAATCCGGATAATCCTGGCGGCGGTGGTACTGGGAACAACGGGCCACTTTCGTTAGATGCGGTACCAACGTATCTTAATTTTGGGACGCATACGCAACCTAATGTTGATACGGCCTACACTTTACTTTCAAAAGATGCTAGTCAGGAGAGCCTTGCGACAGCTAATGATGATAAGACCCAAAATGTGACGACTAGTGGTAAGAAAAATGGTAATGATATCATTTACACGCAAGTTTCTGACTCACGGGGGACTGGTGCTGGCTGGCAATTAAAGGCACAGCTTTCTGATATTACGGCTTCTGACGGCCAAGTGTTAACGAACGCGTCAGTTGTTTTAAGTGGTGGGACACCACAATATCTGACAGGGGAAGCTAATCAACAATCTTGGGTCACTGCGGCGGATGCGAACCAGGCAACCGTTGCAACACCAATTGTGCTCAATGCCGGCGCTTCATCGACAACCGATGTTGCAACAGCCACGGCAGGGTCTAAAGTTGGTGACGGTCAAGGTATGGGAGTCAACCAACAATACTGGAATATTAATAATGTGCAATTACATGTTAAAGGTGGTCACGCAGCCGCTAAGAATTATTCAGGGAATATTGTTTGGACATTGAACTCGACACCAACGGCTTAATGAACGAAAACGAGTGGCTATGTTGAATAGTTAACTCGTTTTTTTGAAGGGAGGCCCTTTTATGAACGGCTGGAATAAGAAGCTATTATTAGGGATGTTAACCCTAATAATGACTTTGTTGGCTGGTATGACTGTGATTGGCCATGCTGCTGACACGGCCAATAATGCGGTAACTTTTGATGTTCAGCCAATGCTTAATGAAAAGCAACAATTATCAAAGGACGCTTATTATTGGGATTTTAAAATTCAACCGAAGAGAACATATTCGTTAGCGATGCGTGTTAATAATCGCTTAAATCATGAAATTAAAGTCAAAAATCAATTCCTACAATCGTATACTAATGCGAAAGGTGTTATTGATTATGGTGCTGCTAATCTGAATGATGATACTAGTTTAAAAGTAAAACTAGCTGATATTATTACCGTACCGGATGAGGAAACGACGATTCCAGCTAATAAATCACGGATCGTGCGGGCACAGTTAAAAACGCCAACGAAATTGAACAAAGGGATTATTTTAGGAAGTTGGCAAGTTAAAATTGCAGATCAACATCTTAAAACTAAGGGGGCGACGTTAACTAGCGAATATGCCTACAATGTGGGGATCAAACTAACGTCAAATCGTGATCCATTGCCAAAATTACGCTTGGCTGATGTTCAATTAAAAAAGCGGAGTGGCATCAAGACAGTTATCGGTAATATTCAAAATTACCACGCTTCAATTCTAGGCAAAGGGACTGTCACTGCCTACGTTAGCAAAGCTGGGCAGACCAAAAAGCTCGCGGTGGCTGATCTAAAAAGTAGTTCGATGGCTCCTAATTCTAACTTTGACTTACCATTAAAGTGGCGTACTAATCGGGGGATCATTTTACCTGGGACTTACACTCTATACGTCAAGTATCGAACTACGGATGAAAAGTTCGCTAAGCCGCATGTCTGGTCGCTAAAGCAAGATTTTGTAGTTGGCGCTACGGATGCTGTTAACGTCACGTCTCCAACTACTTGGGGTTGGTTGATTGGTATCGTGTTGTTAGTATTATTGCTCATTGCTTTAATCATATTCTGGGTAATTAAACGGCGTCAAAATAAGCGCTAAGGGGTGATACTATCAAAAAGCTAAGAGCAATTGTTGTCATATTGATGGTATTGTTACAAGTCATAGCCGCTGGTGCAACGGTAAGCTTAGGCGCCGATATGACCGCTCAAGCAGCTACGTTACCACAGTTAACTTTTGCAAAATCAACGGCTAGCGATAATATTTTAACGAATCAACATTTTGATGTTGAACTACAGATTGGTGATACGGCCTCTAAAATAAATACGATTGATTTACCGAACGAGGTTAATTTAGATGGGCCAGAGGAGTTTAAGCAAATAAAACGAGTTTTCGATGATAGTCAGTACACAACGGGGGATAATGGCGCCTTTACAATTACGGCTAAGCATCTGACAGTTTCGTACAATCCTGATAAGCGCAGGATAACGGTTCAGTGGTCAGATGAATATCCGCAAACGAAGGTACCAATTAGATTAACAGCTGTTAAAGCAGAAAAACTGGCGTTAGTTGCTGTAGCCGATGATCAAAAAGGGCCGGCGTTGAATGTCGAGATTAAGCAACCACAAACGCAGGCTGATCAGGCCAGTACGAGTTCAGCTAGTTCTTCAGCGGCAACCGATACAAATAGTTCGACGGCATCGTCAAGTCGACAAGCGACATCATCAGCAGCAAGTTTGGACAGTTCACGTTCAGCGGCAACGACGCTTTCAAGTCAGGCGGTAAACCAAACGAGTGCTAGCAGTAGCGAGCCTTCACAAGAAACTGCTGCTAATCAATCGTCATCGGTCACGGAATCTGCGGGTGAGACAACTGATAGTTCGGCCAGCATCTCATCGTCATCCACTGCTAGTCAAGTGTTCTCATCAGCACCAACTAAGCAAGCAACGGCGAGTGCCAAATCTAGTCCATTAATACCAGTCACTCGTTTAGCTCAGCTGAGTTCGAATGTGGTTGATGTTAGTCAGTGGTCTCAATTAGTCGATGCTTGGAAGGATGCGAGTGTTGATGAAATTAATATTACGGCTGATATTAGTAATCCGACTGCCGCTTCAGGTGCTTTGGATTCACGATTATCCGGTAATATTATTGTGAATGGAAATGGTCATAGCGTGAATATTGGTCGGGCTGGTTTTCATACCCGAAATAATACTGCAACTAGCGGTACGATGTACACGGCCACTTTTATGAATTTTGCATCATTAATCGGATCTTTTGGAAATGATGCGGGTTTGATTGGCTCATCCACCGGTGGCGATGGTGCCGGAGGGGCTTTGAATTGGACATTTAATGTTAGTAATATTACGGTCCCAAGTGGGACTAGTTATACCAATACAAGTCGGCGATTTGTCAGTGCGCAAGGGAACCAAGTCAATATTACCGGCAATTGCCGAGTAACAACGGTTCGAGAAAACATCTTATGTGGTGGCCTTGATGTAGCTGCTGGACAGACATTCACTGGATCGAAAATAGCCAATGGTGATGATAATTCATTTATCTGGTTTGTTTATGACTATCAAGGAACTGGTAATCGGCAAGTTAATGTTGAAGAAGGCGCGACGCTAAATTTTATTCGACGACCTGCTAGTTCTACGTCAACCGCCTATACTACCTATCCGGTTATTTTTGATGCGTATGAAAGTATTAATGTGGGTAAAAATGCCACGTTTAATGCTAGCGTGCCAGGAAATGCATACTCTAACAAGTACTTTTATGGGTCACAATATCATCGTAATTTTTACGCGGATACTGGTAGCACCGTTAATCTAACGTCACTAGCTAGAAGTCAATCGCCAATCTCTTTTTCTGATAATGCAACTTCGACGATTCAAAGTAGTAGTGGTGCCAATATTTATGTAATTGCTGCTACGGGAGCACCGCTTATTTCGGGAAATTACGCGCGTTTGGCTACTGTTCGATTTATTAATCCGAACAACTTGGATTTACGTAATAGCTCAACTGGAACGACTGCAGCGGCTAGTTCGATTAACCAAGATAATGTGGGCACTTTTGAAATCCAAGATAGTAATATTAGCTTGTGGAAATTAGCATCATCGGTTACGGGCGGTGCGGATTATTCGTATAGTAACGTATCTCAGTTATTACAACAGGGTTCAGCAGTGACGGCCACGGATAGTAATTTGCAAAGTAATTATTTATCTTCTAAAATGCGTCGGATTAGTGCCACTAACCAGAAGCCACAATTAGCATTTAATAATCCGTATGATGGGACAACCAAGCTAACAGATGCGGATCAGAAGCTACGGACGCGAGTCATTGTGGCGATGGTTCCTGATACTAATGGTGTTCAAGATGACGGAACGGTTAATTATATTCCACAGTATGCTAGTGCAGGGCAATTAACCGTGAGTTATAGCGTTAATGGTAAAACAATCACTGCCCAAACTGATAGTAATGGCTACGCAACAGCTAATGTCGGGACCTTTTTAAAAGCTGGAACGACGGTCACAGCATCGACTAGCAATACCAGTGGAACGACGGTCACGGCTACCGGGACGGTGGTTGATGTGACGCCGCCTAATCCGGCCACAATGGTATCACCGGACCCCATTAGAGTTTCAACAGGAACGGTGAGTGGTCAAAATGGAGAGCCAGGTGCGCAGGTCACATTAGCATTGAATGGGCAGATTCAAACTAATGTCAAAACGGTTGTCAATGCCAATGGGACTTGGTCACTGAACTTAACCGGATTATCGTTAAAAATTGGTGACAAGATTATTATTTATATGGCTGATAGTCTAGGAAATCGTAATCCTGATCCTAATAGTTATCCAAATGGGCAGCAGTATCATGATGCGACTTTCCAACCAGCACCGATATTTACAGTAGCTAAGGATTTAATCGTCAATCCAATTGATCCTGATGATCCTAGCAAGCCTGGGACTGGCGGGACGAACAATTTGGGCCCGTTATCGTTGGACGCTGTACCTACACATTTGAACTTTGGACAGCACAGCATTCCAACAATGGATACAGCGTACCCATTGTTGTCACCATCAGCCGCTGAAGACCAATTGGCTACTGCTACTGATGGACAGAAGTATGCAACAGTTGGTGGTCAGAAAAATGGGCAGGATAGTGTGTATACACAAGTGACTGATACACGGGACACCCCAAGTGGTTGGCAATTGACGGCCCAATTATCAGCGTTGACAGCTACTGATGGGACGACCATGACGGGTAGTTACGTGACGTTAACATCAGGAACAGCGCAATATTTGAATGCTAGTACTAGTAAATGGGTTACGGCAACTGACCAAAATCAGGCAACCTTACCAGCCGTGATTAAGTTAACCCCAGGTGCTACCCAACAAACGTTAATAGCTGGGACGACTAGTCAACAAGGCGTCGGGACTAATCAACAAATTTGGAATGTTAATAACGTTGCGTTGCACGTCAAGGGTGGTCGTGTGATGGCTAAAAATTATTCTGGAACTATCACTTGGCAATTGAATAGTTTGCCAAGCCAGTGATCGTTATTTAATGGTATGCTTCAAGGCTTAAAAAGAATCGGACGACAAAACTGATTGCAGTTTTGTCGTCCGATTTTGAGTATCCGAGATTAATAATTAGCCAAAGATTGATTTGAAAATAGAGCTGAAGAAGTTAACAATCGCGCTCCACATTTTTTGGAGCAAGTTTTGATTTTCTTTAGTATTGAGTTTGCTGAAGACACCCTTGGCATTTGATTGAATGTTCTTCATCAACGAGTTGGCTTGAGTCTTAAAGCTTGAAGAATCTAATGCACCTGAATCACGGATCTTGACTAACAAATTAATAATTTCAGTCTTTTGATTATTAGTAATGACATTTGTTAAATTGTTATTGGTAATTTGTTGATTGACAATGGTCGTGATTTCGTTTTTAGTGATGTTACTTCCTTTTTGGGCCATTTCCTTTTTGGCACCAGCCACAGCGTTGTTCAACTGGGAATCAGTATAACCATCCTTGCTCTTATTTGCTTGGGTGATGCCACTGAGAGTACTTAACTCATCTTGGGCGGCGGTTACTTGCTTCGTGTTTAAGCTGTTACCAGATTTTGCGTACGCTGCGTAAACACCGGCTAGTGCGCCCGAACCGTCGATTGGAGTAGCTGATGTGACGTAAATATTAGCATCGGTAATCCCAGCCGTTAGTGCGGCGTTTTTATACTGGTTAGCCGTAATAGTGGTGATGTTATTACTACCATTATAATTTAAAATTTTGACATTAATTCCAGAACCAGAACTTGTTTTTTGAATCATCGCACTGGACCACACACCTGAGCTACTTGTGAAACTTTCACCGGATGGGTTGAGGTATTTAACTAGAGTATCGCCGTTAACAGTTAGCGTCTGATAATCGGCACCGTTCAAGCTAGCCGTTAACGTGTTGATCGTCCCAGTCTTTTGACTGCTAGTCAGGCTACTGCCTAATGTGACAATTGGTTCATCGCTGCTACTGTCAGCGTGCGCAAGGACTTGCCAGCTGCCAAGCCCAACGATCAGGGTGGCAACGAGGGCAACCCATTTAAATTTGAAACTCATTCGTTTCGTCATTTTCTTTTCCTCCGCATCTTAACTAATGCACCTAAATCCTAACATGAACCGTTCGCTCCCGGGTTGTACAGTGGCAACTAGCGATTGCAAGGTTAGGTTATGTCATTATTATAGCAGACCGTGGTCGTAAGTTAACATTCGGCGCGTAACCTTGGGAGAGTCCTAAGTATTTTAACAATTTGTTTATTATTTGCCGAAGTACCAGACTTTCGCTATACTCGAAATAAATATCGGGGGAGGTTATAACAATGACACAAAATCGGGTGATTAACGCGTTGAGCTATTTAAGCATTTTATTCTTACCAGTTTTATTTCCATTAATTGTTTGGTTGCTGACGAGTACTAATCCGGAAGCACATCGGGTTGCAGGACGGGCTTTTTGGTTACATTTGTTGCCGACAATTTTAGGAATTACACTGCTCGTTATTTTAGGCGTTAGCGGTATTTATATGGACAGTATCGTTAATAGTGGCTGGTTGGCCGTGGTTCTTTTAGCGGTATTTGGATTAGTCGCAGTGGCTAGCTACTTATGGTCGATTATTCGCGGAATTCAGTATTTAATTGCTGATTAATGTAGTAGCGTTAGGTTCAGGAGGGTTTAGCATGGTTGTTAAGGACGCATCAGTGGTTGAAACAGCAATGATGATTCAATTTTGGCAGCGTGGTTATTATCAAACGACAGTTGACGACTTGCTCACCGTTAGCCAGTTGTCACGAACGCAGTTTTATCGCCAGTATCACAGTAAGCGGGTTGCGTTACGCCGTTCACTTGAACGCTATCAAATAACGTTAGATGAACAACTTGATCAATTGATTCAACGTGAGCGGGCGCGGCAAACACCATTGCCCGCTTTAATTGCGGCTTGTTTGCGACTGCCGTTTCAGAGTGAACGGTGGCCAGCAGGATGTTTGATGGTGAACCTGATGGCCGAAATTGGGTCGCAGGATGCGTCCTTGATGGCCCAACTGCAAACGATCTATGCTGATTTACAGACCCGACTCGTCGGTTTACTTTCACCTCAGGCTAAAGCCTTACCGACCACGGTCGCTGAGGCTGCAGCAAGTTTAATGCAGGTTCGCAGCGGCATTCAGTTATTGGCAAAACAGGATCCTAGTGGGGCACAGCTAAAACAACAGGCCCAAACGAGTGTTAATCTGATTATGGGGGCAGTTTAAGATGGTTGAGATTAAAGTCATTCACGGTGATATTACCAAAATGACCGTTGATGCAATTGTTAATGCGGCCAATACGAGTTTGCTTGGTGGTGGCGGCGTCGATGGTGCCATTCATCGGGCAGCTGGGCCAGCATTGCTGGCTGCCTGTCGCCCATTACACGGTTGTGCAACTGGTGAAGCCAAAATTACGCCGGGCTTTCGACTACCGGCGAAGTATGTGATTCACACGCCGGGTCCCGTTTGGCAAGGTGGCCAGCATAATGAATTACAATTGTTAGCGAACAGTTATCGCAACAGTCTGAATTTGGCCGCTGAGAATCATTGTCAAACGGTTGCTTTTCCGTCTATCAGTACCGGCGTCTATCACTTTCCGCTATCAATTGCGGCACCGTTAGCGTTAAAAACGTTACAAGCAACTGCGCAGACAACGGCCCACACGGTTCAGACAATCACGATTGTTTGTTTTGATGACCAAACGCAAAATGTATTTAGTACGGCGTTGGCAGCGCTGACAAATTAATCTTTACCAAAAAAATACACATGGACGCTACTATCTTGAGTAGCTGCTTGCTATAATGTTGATATACCGGCCATCGGGGATGGTCGTAAATCTTTATGTATTGGGATTATCAAGCGATAATCATTGCCAACAAGAAAGGAATCCATTGTGTTAGATATTTTTAAAGCGGTAATCTTGGGGATTGTTGAAGGGATTACTGAATTCTTACCAATTAGTTCAACGGGGCATTTAGTCCTAGTTGACGAATTTATCAAGATGCAACAGTCCACGCAGTTTACGGATATGTTCAACGTTGTGATTCAATTAGGGGCGATCATGGCGGTCGTTGTCCTGTATTTCCATAAACTAAATCCGTTGTCACCACGCAAGGATACCACGGAAAAGCGAAATACTTGGGTTCTCTGGAGTAAGGTGTTATTAGCGGTCATTCCATCAGTGATCGTGGGGCTACCGTTAAATGATTGGATGGACGAACATTTAATGAATTGGGCGGTCGTTTCTGCCACGTTGATTATTTATGGGGTCCTATTCATTGTGATTGAAAATCATAATAAGCGCTTAACACCCCGCTTTGCTAATCTACAAACGTTACCTTATACGACGGCATTGTTCATTGGGTGCTTCCAGTTGCTCTCGTTGATTCCAGGGACTTCACGTTCCGGTGCAACCATTTTAGGGGCTATCTTGATTGGAACTTCACGCTACGTCGCAACTGAGTTTTCATTCTTCATGGCAATTCCAACAATGTTTGGGGCGTCATTATTGAAGCTTGTGAAATTCTTTGCTCACGGTGGTTCTTTAGCTGGTTTGCAAGGAGCAGTCTTAGCCGTTGGGGTGATCGTGTCCTTCGTAGTCGCTTACTTATCGATTCGTTTCTTGTTGGATTACATCAAGAAAAACGACTTCAAGGCGTTCGGTTGGTACCGAATTGTCCTGGGGGTACTTGTGATTGGCTACTTTACGTTGATTCATTAAATACTAGAAGCGTAACTTTTGGCTAAGCTTGTTGCCGCAAATATCATGAATAAATAAAGTCAGCGACTATAAATTAGTTGCTGACTTTTTAGATTATATCATTACTAGTAATGGATGGACCGTCATAACGATTGGATAAGTGATAAACCAATCGTTATGACGGCTTTTTTGAAGTAATCGTGTTACCGATGAACTAATTTATAGTTGGTTACGCCGTACCTTTGATTGAATGTGATTCTGACAATTTGTCCGCGTTTGAATGGGGCTGGATCAGCAGCAACTGTATTAAAATGAAGATACTTTTTTTCGCCCTTAGAATTAGTTGCTAGTCCTTGGTATTGATACCCAGTAGCTGGGACATTGACCGGTAGTGTAATGGGGGAAGTTCCGGTACTACTCGATATTTTCATGTAGTAGTAATGACCGCCATATCGAAAAATAAACCAACCAACATTTATCAGAATTGAGATTATTAATAATAAGGTGAGCAGCCATTCGATGAGATGATTAGACTTAGTATTCATTGTAATATTCTCCTCGTATACTACTTTTTAAGGCTTCGCAATCACATTGAAATTGCAGCTGTAGAATCTTAATTAGGCAGTATTTTAATTGAATTTACAGTTTTGAAAAATATTAATGAAGGTCATAATTTTATACCAATCGTACCAAGGGTATTTTCTTTTCCTCTAAGCTTATTTTGTCAGTATCTAAATAATAAATTGAGCTTTTCTCCCTCCAAGTTAGAAAATCGCGGGTTAAATACAATTATTATTGTAAATGTTGCAGGCTTATAAGCCCACAATTTGAACTATATTAGACCTATTAACTTACTTTTATTGTAAGTACTTAGTAAAAGGCATTATCTATTTTTTGCTAATCATTTAAGAAGTCTAGCAGCTGCAAATCAAGATAACGTGGTGTCATTTTGCTAACCGACAAAGATGCACTAGCTGATTTTCCTGATTAAACAAAGTGTAAAGTAATGCGATTGATAAATTCAGCGACGAGAAAGCCAATTGCAATCACGCCAGCAATAATGACAACTTGTACAAAGTACTGGTAGGCCAAGTCTGGTTGACCAGTGACCAAGTTACGAACGACTCGATAAGACTGGCCACCAGGAACCAGTGGGACCAGACTTGGGATATTAAAGATGATCATCGGCATTCGTTTGTAGCGTGCGGCCATACCGCTAGCGACGCCAATCACGATAGCTGCGACGAGGTTACCAATCGCAAGTTTGGCGTCGATTCCTAATGGCAGGATGTGATAGAGGACCTCATACGTAAACCAGCCAGCAGCACCGACCCAACCACTGAGGTTAACGGCGCGACGCGGAATATTGAGAAGTACCCCAAAACCAGCCGTAGCTAAGTAAGCTAAGATAATTTGAAATAAACCGGTTGTTAAGAGCCAATGTAGCATGTCACGCCTCCTTTTAGTAGAAAAATGAAGTCAGTGCGATACCAACACCAATCGCACACGCGGATAAAACGGCCTCTACAGCGCGGGCAGGACCACTCAGCAAGTTACCCGTCATTGTGTCACGGACGGCATTAGTAATGGCGACACCCGGCACTAATGGCATCACAGCGCCAATAATGATGGCGTCGGGATGATAATGACCGTTAGTGAGATAAAAGCCGAGTAGGGTAATTAGACCAATAATAAAAGCGCCCATAAATTCGCTGAGAAACCGAATTGACCCCAGCCGATTGATCCAATAAAAGGCAGCAAAACCAGCCAACCCGGCTAGCCCACAAGTGATCAAGTCGGCAGGAGTTGTCCGCCCAGTAAAGGCGACCATCAACGGCACACTAACGACAACGGCCGCTAGACATAACCAGCTGAATGGGAAGGTCGGTACGGCTTGATTGACCCGTTCGAGGGCTGCGGCAAATTCAGTTAAATCAATATCGTGATTAGCAAACTGCCGTGACAGGCTGTTGACCTGATCCACTTTTTCGAGGTCCATACCCCGATTATGGATTGCTCGCACTTCGCTAGTGGCATTTTCCGGCAAGGAGACGGTAATCCCTGTTAACAGTACGAAGACCTGCGCGTCAGGGTAGCCCGCGTTGGTTGCAATTCGTTGCATCGTGTCTTCAACTCGTTTGATTTCAGCCCCATTTTCTAGCAAAATGGCGCCGGCCAATAACGTGGTTTTTAACATAACTGCCGTATCGCTCATCAAAACCCCTCCCACATCAGAATGTTTATATTTTCTCACGAATTTTGCGTATCGTCATTAGTTTGGAACAGAATGTTTGCCGGAAGTGGTCGGTTATGGGTAGAATTATCTTAACAAATAAATTCTTGGAGGCATTTTTGATGACTGCATTGACTAAACTCACCGATACGTACACGTTAAATAACGGCACTAAGATTCCGATTGTTGGTTTTGGAACGTGGCAAACACCTGATGGTCAGGTTGCTTACGATTCCGTATTAGCCGCATTAAAGGCGGGGTACCGGCACATTGACACGGCGGCGGCCTATGGTAACGAGGAAAGTGTTGGTAAAGCTATTGCCGATAGTGGTGTGGCACGTGAAGACCTATTTGTCACGACCAAATTATGGAATGCCGACCATGGCTATGACGCTGCCAAGAAGGCGCTGGATACCTCGTTGGCTAAGTTAGGTTTGGACTATGTTGACCTCTACTTGATCCACTGGCCAAACCCAGCCGCAATGCGCGACAATTGGGAACAATTGAACGCCGATACTTGGCGGGCAATGGAAGAAGCTTACACGGCACGTAAAGCACGGGCTATCGGGGTTTCTAACTTCCGTCCTAAGCATTTAGACGCGCTGCTTAAGACAGCCAAGGTTGTGCCAGCCGTTAACCAAATCTTCCTCAATCCTAGTGATATGGAAGATGAAGTTGTGGCCTACAACCGCAAACATGACATTTTATCAGAAGCTTATAGTCCATTAGGTACTGGTAAGATCTTCAGTATCCCAGAATTAAAGACGTTGGCTGATAAGTATGATAAGAGCGTTGCCCAAGTTGTGCTACGTTGGTCATTACAACACGGTTTCTTACCATTACCAAAATCAGTTCATGCGGATCGGATTAAACAAAATACGGAATTATTTGATTTCGAACTCAGCGATGATGATATGAAGGTCATTGATGGTTTCCACGGTGTTGCCGGGTTAGCTAATGATCCTGATCAAGTTAATTTCTAAGTTTCATTGTTATTAAGGATGCAGCCACTGGCAGCATCCTTTTTATTTGGCTAATCACCTAATTGTCGGAGTCAGCTAGTTAAATTAGAAAATTCGTTGTTATCGTAAAAAGTGTGGCGCGGCCGCTTAATAATATGAGGTAGGCCCCTAATTAGACTAATGAAACGTCATAAGATGTCCGATTGTTGACTAGCAACCTGACTATCACAGCGATTGGACTATGGTACACTCAGTTTTAATTATTAAGTCTGGGGGCCTGTGAATGTTACTGATATTAGCAATTTTACCAATTGTTGTGACGGTGGGATTAGGCGTGTTTGCGGGGCTACGGCACCAATTTGCGCCAACGACCAGTGATATTTTGATTCAGTTGGTCATGCATTACGCCTTGCCGTTAAGTCTTTTCGGAGGAATCTTGTCATTAAAGCGCGCTACCATTATTCAAAACTCCTCGGTAGCGCTGTGGTTGGCGCTAGGCATGCTAGGTGGCATGGTTATCGTCATTGTGAGCCAATGCTGTTTCCATCAACAACTAGAAACGGGGACATTACGAGCGCTAGTGATCGCCAGTCCTTCAATTCCATTCATGGGTGTTTCCGTTTTACTGGTGGTTTTTGGTAAAATCAGTGTTTTATTGGTCGCGTTAGGCGGCCTGTACATGAATTTGGTACAAGTGCCAGTGAGCGTGTTGCTGTTAACGCTAGCGGGCGGTTCGACACCTGAGCAACGTTGGCGAGCCGGTTGGCAGAAACTGTGTCGTGCGAGTCGGCAACCAGTCGTGTGGGCGCCAATCAGTGCTTTTCTCTTAAATTTGGCCGGATTGCGGTTGCCCAGTGCTTGGCTAACGAATTTTACGGAGTTGGGACAAGCAGCTGGGGGCGTGGCGTTATTTGCGCTGGGACTTCTGTTAACGACTAGACCGTGGCGACTGACGCGCATGGTTGTCTTAAACGTGCTACTGAAAAATTTAGGCTTACCGGTGCTCATTTGGGGGATTATGGCTAGTCTAGGTGTGTCATTAAGTAACCAACAATTAGTCGTCCTGACGCTCGCAATCCCCACTGCAACCATCGCGACCATGTTGGCCGTCCAAAACCACTTGGCACCAGATGAGTATGTGGCGACGCAAATGTTAAGTACGGTCATTGCGCCGCTGACCATGGGATTCTTAATGTGGGGATTGCAGCTCGTATGACGGGCACATTTTGATTACCATGCTGGGTTTGTGAGACGCCCATAAAGGAGGTCACGACTTGCGGTCAGTGCTGTTATGATTCCCGATTGACAAAGGTTAATTGGCACGGTTTAACGACGATACTAAGCCAGACGTTGTGAACGTCAGTATAGACAAACCCGCTCAAATAGGGCATATTTGAGCGGGTTTGTCTCGTTATTCTTAATAGTGAACTTGAAAATTAGTCGGTTGCGTTGCGTTGACGACGGGATGTTGCGCAAAGTAGTCGGCAATTAATACGGTCATATCAGTAGGTAAGCGCCGGATAATCTTAGCTGTTTGATACATTGGGTAATTCCCACCGCCACCAGCTCGGTAATGATTCAGAGTGACTGTTAATTTTTGGTCAGCGGTGACTGGGGCCCCATGATAATCGAGTTGGACGACACGTTGACCAAAGGGTTTGGTAAGGTCGAAAGTATAGTCGATGCCACTGTAAATATCATAGACATAGTGGCGCAACTTAGGGTGCATGAACTCGGGATTGACCCGAACGTGTCCGTCTTGGAGGAGAAAGTAACTCGCGCAACGTTCAAGAGCGGCGCGTAAATCAGCACCAGTAATGGCTTCAACGGCAAGTTTGTTTGGGTAGACGTAACTGTTCATGACTTCCCGCATCGTCACGTGTTGTTTGAGGCCTGGTACGTCGTCATTAAATAATGCCGTTGCGGCAATATCGGTACCGGTTGCGGCCATTTCAACGCGATTAATAAAATCGATGTAAGGATGATTATGCAGCCGTGCTTGAAGATGATCGTGGACGAGCATATTGCCGTTAATTTGGCCAAGTGGTGTGTCTAACCAGTCTTCCATCTGGTCATTGATTGGTCCAACTAGTTGCATTACCTGGGTATTGGGGGTGGCATCTGCGACCGGATAGATTTCCGGATGACTGGTCGTCACTTGATGATTGCGGTCGAGCTCAAGGGTAATCATAGCAACATTAGTACCTTTCATACCAGGTTGTGTCACGGGAACACCGTGAACCGTAACGGCTAATTGTCGATGCTGGTGGCCAGTAATCATGGCATCAATGCCGGGTACTTCAGCTAATAGTGCGGAACCTCGGTTTTCACCATTCATGCGTTCGGTTGGACGGTCAGTTTGGGGATCGCGTTCAAGACCACCGTGGTAGGCGATGACAACGACGTCAGCCAGTTGGCGCAATTTGGGCACCCAATGTTTGGCAGTTGCAACCACGTCCTCAAAGTGCAGGCCGGCAATGTGATGTGGTTGTTCCCAGTGGGCAACGAATTGCGTCGTTAGTCCCAAAATTGCCACTTTAACTCCGGCGCGTTCCAGAATTGTGTATGGTTTGGAGAATAAGATGCGGTGCAGGTCATCATGAATATTAGCGGCCAGCATCGGATATTGGCGGCTTGATTCACACAGGTCGAGGTAGTCGAGCCCGTAGTTGAATTCATGGTTACCGAAAATACCGGCTTGAACGTGGTTGCAATTTGCAAGGCGCGAGTATAACGGTGCAGCTTCTTGGTGGTGGCGAGCAATGAAATAGGTCAACGGTGATCCCTGTACGTAGTCGCCATTATCAATCACGATTGGCCAGACATCAGCCGTATCTTCACGTGACAGTTGATGAATAACAGTAGCGGCACGACTAAGACTAAATGGTGCGATGTTATCACGACGACTGTAGTCAGTTGGCGCGAGGTAACCGTGCACATCACTAGTTGAGATTAATTTGATTTTCATAACGTGCCTCCAAGGAATATTTGTGTTCTATTATAACAATATTCATGGCTGGTAACTTGATTTTAGTCATAAATTGAACAGTTTTTTGATGATGACCTGTGGTTAATGTTTAATGGCTGCTTTAATTGTACGTTCTAATCTTCACGACTTTTTCACAATTTGTACGTAAAACGACAAAATGTTTCCGCTATCATTAATAGTGACGAATGACAACGATAATCGAATTACGGAGGAATAAACGATGCAGAATTATCAGAATGCACCATTCAAACCTACCCCCGAGTCCGGTTTAACGACCACAGCGGTGACGACCCAGCTAACTAAATTCGGCAAAAATGAATTAGTGGCTGCGCGCCCCGTACCGTTATGGCGTAAAATTTGGCAACATATGAGCGACGTTTCATCGCTAGTGTTATTATTTGCAGTTGGTTTAGCCACGTACTTGGCTCTTGCCCAGAATGGGGGCTGGACAAAGACCATTGTGATTGGCGCCATTTTAGTTATTAATGTCTGTATTGGTTTGTACCAAGAAGCTTCCGCAGAAAAGTCGTTGGCGGCACTGAAGTCAATGAGTTTACCCACAGCTAATGTTCGACGGGATGGGAAGGTACAAACGATTGCGGCACCAGAAATCGTTCCCGGTGATTTAGTGCTACTAAAAGCGGGTGACCAGGTTCCAGCCGATGCGGTCGTGTTAGAGGCCACGAACTTAGCCGTTGATGAGGCAGTCTTGACAGGTGAAAGTGAAGCTGTTGAAAAAAGTATTTATCAGGACACCGGTGAGTTGGATGATAACTGTCAAGTGTATGCGGGAACGGCCGTCACAGCCGGTACTGCATTGATTCAGGTCTTAACGACCGGAATGGCCACAGAGTTAGGTCAAATTGCAGGTTTGTTGAACAAGACGAAGCAACGGGCCACGCCATTACAGGGGCGGCTTAATCGGCTATCAAGCTGGTTAACGACATTTGCCGTCTTAGGTGGTATTACGATTTTTGCGCTGAGTGTTTGGGTGCAAAACCAAGGTTTGGCCGATAGCTTGATGATTGGGGTTTCATTAGCGGTCGCGGCCGTGCCAGAGACTCTGCCGATCATCGTGACCATTAGTCTTTCACACGGTGTTCGACGGATGGCAGACAGAAATGCCATCATGCGCCGAGTTAGTGCCGTTGAAACGATTGGGAGTGTCGATGTAATCGCGTCTGACAAGACCGGAACCTTGACGCAAAATCGAATGACAATTACAAAGTATTGGACGCCGACCACGGGCATTATGACGACCGAACAGCCCTTGCCATCAGCGGGACAAACATTGATGCGTTACTTAGGATTAGCGACGAATGCCGAGATTAACCACGTTGACGGTGAAGAACAAGCCATTGGGGACGCAACGGAATTAGCCGTTATTCGTTGGCTGGCTCAGCATGATTTAGATCGGCCCAGCTTGGAGGCGCAGACCCCACGAATTGCGGAAGACCCGTTTGACTCAACTAAGAAGATGATGACGACGGTGCATGAATTAGCGCATGGTCGACGGTTAGTTATCGTCAAAGGGGCTTGGGATCGGTTACCACTGAAGCCTGACCAAGCTAGCCTAGCTGCTGGACAAGTGGCCCATGATGAATTTGGGCAGGCGGCGCTTCGCGTTTTAGCTGTTGGCTATCGCATCATTCCCGCGGATGTCCAAACTACTGACTGGGACGACCTGACAGCTGACCTCCAATTGGCAGGATTGATTGGTTTGATTGATCCACCACGACCAGAAGTGATTCCGGCCATTCGAGCAGCCAAACAGGCGGGTATTTTTCCAGTTATGATCACGGGAGATCATTTGGTTACTGCGAAGGCTATCGCTGAGGAAATTGGCATTTTAACCCCTGAGCTGCAAGCAATTAGCGGTGATGAGTTACGCCAATTGAGCGATGAAGAATTGACGGCTCAAATCGATCAGATTGCAGTGTACGCCCGAGTGTCGCCGAGTGACAAAATTAGAATCGTTCAGGCTTGGCAAAGTCTTGGTAAGACGGTTGCGATGACCGGTGATGGTGTCAACGATGCGCCGGCATTGAAAGCGGCGGATGTTGGCATTGCAATGGGAATTACGGGTACCGAAGTATCTAAAGAAGCCGCTGACATGGTGTTAACGGATGATAATTTTGCGACGATCATGGCAGCAGTTAAGGAAGGTCGGACAGTTTATCAGAATATCATTAAAGCCGTTGAATTCTTGGTAGGTGTCAACTTTGCACAAATCTTCTTGATGGTTGGTGCAGTCCTCTTCGGTTGGGGGGCGCCACTGTTAGCAGAACAATTGCTGATTATTAACGTACTTGCTGATGGGATTCCAGGATTCTTTATTAGCCAAGAGCCAGGTGAACCCCAAGCTATGCAACAACCACCAGTATCCAATGACGAAAGTATTTTAGCTCGGGGCCTTGGTCAACGGTTGTTTATCCGGGCAGCTACTTTTACCGTACTAACCCTCGGAATTTACGCGTTTGGCCGCTTTGGCTTAACAAATGGTCAAGCCCCAGTCGGGATGACGATGGTCTTTCTAGTATTGGCATTAGGATCAATGATCGACATCTATGCAATTAAGGATCGCCGACCACTCAGCTGGTCAAGCATGATGCGTAATCCAATGCTGAACCGAGGATTGCTGTTAGGAATTCTGGTGGTCTTGGCAATTGCAGTGATACCACCGTTCCGTAGTTTCTTTAGCTTAGTGACACTACCAGCGTTAGGCTGGTTAACGGTGCTAGTAGCTACGCTGATTCCAACATTCGTGCTGGAATTGAATAAGCGCTGGCAGGCGCGGCGACAGTCACGATTAGTCGTGAATACTGCTGAATAAGGATGATCAATTCAAGTTAGTTAAAATGCTGCTTACAAACGTTATTCGTTTGCAAGCAGCATTTTTTCGTGTCATTAAGTTGTGTGCCTAAAATACTGGCCGGTGAGCGGGCTTAGAACGTAAGTCATCACAATTGTAGGCAGATAATTCTTTCAGACCATCTTTACTAGCATCGAAATAGGCCGTTAATCCTTGGGCAATCATTAAATTGAGTTCTTTATTCGCATCAAACTGAACGATGATGACGGGTGTCTTTTCAGCCACGGCCGCACCGATTTCAAACATTGTGCCAGAATCTGGCTCATTGGTTGCACTAGTCATGTCGAAGTCAAGAATGGCAACAACGACATCGGCCCGATGAACTTGACGCATATCGGATGCGTAGACGTATTGTTGCCAAGCACGGCTACCAAAAGGTTCTTCTTCAAATTGATGTTCTTCTGGGATGAAGATACCATCGGGGTTGATCGTCGGGTTAGCCAACAGCGCCGACTTCACTTGTTGGATGCGTTCCTTCTGAGCCTCGTCAAAAAACGGTGCAGCTAGGTAAACGTTATTCATAATGATTTCCTTTCTGGATAACAAAATTTGGATAAGCCTATTTTAGCGGAAATATGGGGTGGCTTTCAAGCCTTGATTTGGCGTGAATCATTATTAAAAGGTGCCTATTTTGAAAGTTCAAAAATAGCCAGCTTAGGCCCGCTGGAAAAAGTTCGAATCAGCGTAAACATGCTTGGTTGGTTCGTCCTACACCGACTTCCAGGCATTTCTGCCAATTGCCGGAACGTGGTGGGCACAGACTTGAGCCGAAAAATCACGTCTCAAATACTGGCCTTTCAATAACCAAGCACAGGACACTTGCTAAGTGAAATTTCACCACTGGGCATTGTCAGAAACGCCTTCCAGTCGGGAGAGCATTCGAATGGCAGACGAAGCTGTACTTAACTTTTGATGAATTTGCCGTTGCTTTTTGTAAACAGTAATTTTGTTAATCAACTGTCAAACTGAAAATGATATTGAGGTAGCTCATTAATCCTGAATCGGCATAGTAAGATTCAAACTCCTGACAGAGTGCCTAGTGCACCCTAACCCTTTGTCTTTGTTTAATATCAAAATAGTCAACGATAAATTGTGCTAAGTTAAGTGGCCGTTCATCAGCCATTCGAGCGGCTTACCGAAACGTGTTCGGTGCCACTAAAGTCTGTGCTTGCTATGCCAACGGACAAATGCCCAAACCGCATTAATCCGTTGGCTAGACAATGCTCGGCTTCAACCCGTGGCTTGAGACTGGAGGGGCTGGGTGACAATGCTCAGTAGCCAAATTATTCTTAGTCGGAAGTGGTCTGCTTCCGGCTTAGAATAAGACTCGTATTTGAGACCGGGCGGGTTGTGCACGGGCTCAAATCGACGTCGGCTTACGTTCCAGCAATTGTCACCCAGCCCCGGAGGTCGGAATAGGACGATCATTGCTGACGAACAGCAATCCAAAAATAAGCACCTTTTAATAATTTTTGAGGCGAATAATAATTAGCAGAGTGGATATATAGATTATAATTCTATTTATAACAAGGTGATGATTAGATATTGTTGAATTAAAATCTAAATTGGGCTAAATTAAATAGGGTAGTGAGGAGGATTGGATGATGGAGGAATTTGGATCAACTAGTAACTATTTACTTTCGTGGGAAGAGTTGCCCGCGGTGCCCGTTTATATGGAACAGTTGTTGCAACTTGTTAATGAAACAATTCAGCCGCTGGGGTTACCTGCCGTAACGAAGACGATGATTAATAGTTACGTGAAACAACATTTTTTCAGTCGGCCGGTTGGACATCGGTATACCCGGAATCAGATTGTGGCGGTACTAGTCGTTTCAATTTTGAAGACTGATTTTTCATTACCAGTAATTAGTAAAGCGATTTTGCAAATTCGTGATTCGCGTCAGATTGAGCCGCGGTACCAGCAATTTCGGCAAGCATTCGAGTCTACGCTTGCTGGACAACCGGTCGTCTTGTCGACGGTTGACCCGTTAGCACGGGCAATTCAATTAGCAGCTCAAACGGTGGCGGCACATTTATTAACGATCCGAGCACTTAACGAATTGGTAGATTGAGTTGAGATAGGCACATAATTGAGAATAGCGTTTGATAATATCGCTATGGCTGCTTGTAGCGTATTCGAATTAAAGCGAATTAGGCTTAGCAGATATGATTAGGTATGAAAGAGAGAAAGAGAATATGACAACACGCAAAAAATGGACGATAGCGCTCATTACATTCTTGACCGTAATCGTCATCGGGGTCGCGGGCGGTAGTTTTTATTTATATCACTTTGCATTTGAACCCACCCCGAAAGTTTTGAACCATAGTTCTAGTAAAAGTAAAAGTAAGTTGAAGCAGAACCAAGCGTGGCTGAAACGGGTCAACAAGCAGACCTGGCATGAGACGTCCGCAACGGATCATTTGAAGTTAGTTGCGGACTATGTACCAGCTGCGCACCGAACCACCAAAACGATTATTGTGGCGCATGGTTACATGGGTAACAAGGAGCAGATGGCGAGCTATATTCGATTGTGGCATCGCCAAGGATATAATGTGCTGGCGCCGGATGATCGTGGCAATGGTCAGAGTCAGGGGGATTACTATGGTTTTGGTTGGCCTGACCGGTTGGACTATCTAAAGTGGACGCGACAGGTGATTCGCCGCGTAGGCCAAAATAGTCAGATTGGACTCTTTGGCGTTTCAATGGGTGGTGCGACTGTCATGATGATGAGTGGCGAGAAACTTCCATCACAAGTTAAAGCGATTATTGAAGATTGTGGCTATACCAGTGTTGGTGATGAATTGGGATATGAGCTGAATCAACTATATCACTTACCGAAGTTTCCACTGCTGTATACGGCAAGCTGGGTAGCTCAAGCGAAGGCCCACTTCAACTTTATGACGGCGAGTTCAGTAAACCAGCTCAAGAAGAATAAGTTGCCAATCTTCTTTATTCATGGTGCTAAGGATACTTTTGTCCCCACGAAGATGGTATATCAGAACTACCGCGCTACGACGGTCAAGTCAAAGCAATTATGGGTGGCTCCAGGAGCTGGTCACGCGGAATCATACACGCGTTATCCGCAACTATATCAACAAAAAGTAAGCCAGTTCATGGCAAAATATTTGAAGTAAGAGCTAACGGAATAGAATAACTAATAAAGGTCACCAAGCAGCGATTGCTGATTGGTGACCTTTATTATGGTTAAAATATGCTAGTCGGATTAGTGTTTGTCAGCCGGTCCGCGTCCTGGTCCGATCTCCGGGACTAAGCTGATAGCTTTTGAACTTGATAAATAGCGCGGTTAATCAACCGAGTGTTTTGCAAATGGGTGCCGCATACTTGGTATAAAGATCAGTACGCCGATGAAGTTAAGCAGTAATGACAAGGCGGTGAAGATAAAGACACCGTTGTAATCGAACCAGCCGGAGACGGCGCCACCAAGTAAGGAGCCGAGCATGCTGCCAGCCGCTTGGAAAGATTGATTCCAACTGAAAATAGTGCCTGTTAACTCGCGGGGTGTATTTTTGGATAATAATGTTTGCACCGTTGGAAAGAGGGCCCCGTCAGAGATCCCAATCATGAAGCGCAATAGCCCTAATGTCCACACACTGGAGACGAAGCCTTGTGGAAAGTACATCAGGATGGCAAAGACGAAACCAAAGACAAGGATACGGTCAGCCCCCCGGTGATCACCGAGCCGTCCGAGTCGCGGCGCCGATAATAGCGTCGAAATTCCGGGTAGAGCGGCAATGATTCCAGCAACGACGGTGATTGGGCCGACGTTATGCATCAGTTCTTTGACATATAGACTAATAATGGGCGTGATGGAATTATTCCCCATTTGAATAATCATCGTGGAGACGAGCAGTGTGATAATCAACGTTGGATTTTTAAATTGGCTGAGTAGACTGCCGTCACGTTTAGCAATCGGCGCGTCGCTGGGTTTAAAGCTTTCGTGGACGAGTGTCAGACTCAATACGAAGACGATCAGTAGCAAAATTCCGGTGATAATGAAAGTCAAACGAATAGAGAAAACTTGGGCGAGTACGCCACCGAGAATCGGGCCGATCAAGTTACCAGACACGTAGCCAGTTGTTAGGATACCGATTGCGGTCCCACTACTTTCCTTGGGAGTTTCGGTGGCGATTAGGGCGCTAGCATTGGGAATGTAGCCGGCACACAGGCCTTGTAAGAACCGAAGTAGAATGAGTATCCAAATGTTATGGACAAATCCCATCGCACCGATAACAAAGGCCATCCCAAGCGAAGAACGCAGCAGCATGATTTTGCGACCACGCCGGTCAGCGAGTTTACCCCATAATGGTGAGACAACAGCGACGACAAAAAAAGTCACTGCGTATGTAATACCACTATACATCGTGAGTTCGTTTTTGGAGAAATCCCCCATTTGACCAACGTATAATGATAAGAATGGCATGACTTCAGAAAATCCCATTCCGGCGATAAATGTTCCTAGCCAGAGAACAGCGAGATTCCGGCGCCAGCCTGTCAATGCGCCCTTCACAATCTGTCACTTCCTTAATTAACTTATTAAGATTATTTTAATGCGAATTTAAGTTTTGTGCAATTAACTAACTTAGTTAAATAGACTTGACCAAGCGTCACTAAAAAAACTACAATGGAAAACATTGTAGAAAGGGTGAACGATGTGCAGCAAGAGTCAAAGTATCAAATAGAAGTGGTGGCGCCTAAGCACCGACACATGTCTAATTGGGACATGTTTGCAACTTGGATTGGCGCCAATGCCAATAATGGCACGTGGTACGTTGGTGGTGTATTGGCTGCGTGTGGTTTATTGACGGCGCTTAAAGTGATTGTAGCATCGTCCACGCTATCGTATTTATGTTTATCGTTAGTCGGCTTCATGGGGTATAAGACCGGAGCGGCGACGATGAGCTTGATTCGTGGTTCCTTTGGTGTGCGGGGCAGTTACGTTCCGTCCTTTGTGAACTTGACCCAGTATATTGGCTGGACAGCGGTAAACACGTTCATTGCAGCAACTTCTGTCAGCTATTTATTACACGATCTAGTTGGCTGGCCAGTCTATGGTAAACCCGGTGGGGCTAAAGGACTGATCCTCGGAATTATTGTCATGAGTGTGTTGCATTTATTGAGTGTTTCGGTCGGTCAACGGTCGGTTCAGATGATTGAACGTTTAGGTATTATTCTTGTCATCTTATTTGTTTTATGGGAGACGGTCGTCGTGTTCCAGACGGTCTCAGTGCATGAATTGTTAACGTGGCAGGCGCCGACACATTTACATATGACGGCGGGGGCTGGGATGGATACGCTAGCGGCGTTCAATTTGTCTTGGGTGACAGCGGGTGCTGATTTTACGCGGTTTACGCGCAAAAAGAGTGGCGCGACTGGCATGCCATTTTTAGGGGCCTTTACCGGCTTGTTCTGGTTCGCCTTTATCGGGCTTGCCGCGACGATCAGTATCGCGATTACTTCTGGAACTTATGATCCTAATAACTCTGACCCGAGTACCATTGCGAGTCGACTAGGCTTGGGGGTATTAGCACTACTGGTGATTGTCTTAACGAGTATGACGGCGAACGCGGTAAACTTATTGGCGGCTGGTTCGGCGCTGTCGAATATCTTCCCACGGATTCGGTTACGACCAGCACTGTGGGCCGTGACAATCATTGCCACGTTAGTCACACTGATTCCATTAATCATGGGGAGTTTTTTAGCTGCATTCACGGCGTTCCTAGATTATATTGGGATGGTGCTTGGACCGATGATCAGCGTGATGTTAGTCGATTACTATTGGCGGCATCGTCAGCACTATGATATCAACGAACTGGCGAGCTCTAAGGGGCAGTATTGGTATCATCATGGGGTGAACTGGATTGCGCTATTATGTTGGGTACTAGGTGTGGCCATCTTCTTGTTATTGAAGCACGTTGTTTGGATTGCGACGGTGACTGGTGCAACTTTCATTGACATGGCGCTTATCGGGGTCATTTACGTGGCTTTAATGCGAATTTTCTACCCGTTACCTGCCAAACGTGTCTAATTGGATTACAATAGATAAGTAAACGAAATTAGAACGAGGGGTGTCATGATGTTTAAATTAACTGAGATCGATGACGTATTAAATAATTTAGGTGACCACGCAGACTTTGCCACGATTGCCAAAAAAGAAGCCGATTTGGGCGTTCAACATTTTCAATATGATGTTGCTACTGGTGCCACAACTTACTTTGGTGAGAACGGTTATCTCGTGGAACGGCGGACGAATGGCTTAGCAGTCCGGGTCGCTCGTGAAGAAGATGCCGCGGCAGTTGAACAAATCGCGAAGCAATATATTGCTGGCCAGCTGGCTCTAGCAGACGCTGTCAAGCAGTTTGCCAAGGCTGGGTGTCAAGCTTGGACTGCTAACTTAAAACGCCACATCGTTGATTTTAGCGGCGATGAAGGTAAAATCATGGCAGCTGTAACATTCTAAATCAATAATAAAGTGCAAAAATGCAGACTATCCACTTTTAACTGGGTAGCCTGCATTTTTGCGTTCCATTAAGTTTAATAGCCAGCTTGATGATATTGCTTGCTTAACTGGCGTTCTAAGTTAAGTAAAGTCAGCGGACTTAGCCGCCGTAACTGATCAGAGTGATAGCGCATGACTAATTGTTCGGGACTATTGATTGTAATACTAGTGACGCCGTTTAGGCCTTGAAAAGCGCTTTGAATGGCCTGCTGGAGCTCGGGATGTTGGGGCCAGACAGGGGAGGTCAGCATAACTAGACCATGTTCAGGATGTTGATACGTGATCTGATATTTGTTGAGATAACGTTGAAACATGTCTTCTGGGTTCATGAGCAATTCCTCCTCGGATTGGTTACTAGTAACGGTGAGCCGCAGTTTAGTTTATAACCCAAACCAGACGACCCAAACAAAAAAGCCAGCCAGGCACAATAGCGCAATACCAATGAGTGCCCAGATCGTACCGTTCAGCTTTTTGGTGTGGTGATAGTAGTAAATACTGAGTATGCCACACAGTATGGCAAGAATGATGCTGGTGCCAATAATTAAACCAATTGTCAATTCCATAAATTACTTTCGACTCCTCATATTATCATTTTAATTGTGCATTAAAATGCGATAAAGTGCAATTATTTATCAGGATTCTTAGTATGGTAAGAACGCTAAGCATTGCATGGTGACTGAGTAGTCTTGGGTGGCTTGCTGATGAGAAGCCACCCAAGACTACTTCAATGATAATCGATCGTAAAATAAAAAAACTAGGCTGCTTATGATTAACAGCGCTAGTTTTGATTAATGACAGTTAGTTAGTCGTTTTTTTAGACAAACGGGTTGCAAGCAACAAACCGGCGAGCGCTAAAATAAACGTAAAGTAGAACCCGTAGTGGGCACCGTTGACGAACGCGCTAGCAGCTTGATGACCCCCATTGGCGTAGTAAGAAGCTTGGCCAATGCCTAATAAGCTCGTTGCAATTGCGGTTGAAATGGCACCAACGACTTGCTGTAGTGTGTTCATGATTGTACTACCATCGGCGGCAATTGGTCCCGTTAAGGAATTTAAACCATGCGTCTGTGAAGGGGACATCGCTAATGGCGCCCCAATCATTAAGATAACGTGGGCCAAAATAACGTACCACGTTGCACTCAGCGTGGTTGTCAGTGCCAACATGAGGGCACCAACCATTGAAATCAAGAACCCCAGCATTGCTGGAGTGCGGGCGCCAATCGAGTCATATAAGCGACCCGAGACGGCCGATACAATTGCGTTCATCAAGCCACCGGGTAACATGATGACCCCAGTCAAGGCAACGGGAATCAACAGCCCCTTTTGAATGTACATTGGGAGTAAATACATGGCTGATAAGATAATCCCAAAGTTAATCATAACGAGGCAAGCGCCAACCCGAAAACCAGGGATAGCAAATGTCTTAAGGTTCAGAATTGGCGATTCCATGGTGAGTTGTCGATGGGCATACCAAGCCAGAATAACCAGTCCCAAAATTAAGGCACCTAGTACAGCGGGCGACCCCCAACCTTGATCACTAGCAAGACTAACGCCAACAACAAGGCTACCAAAGCCAACCATTGAAAGTAAAATGGATAAGAAGTCCACTTTCGGCCGGGTTACTTTCGCAATGTTTTTAAGTGAAGTGACGGCAAAGATAAAGGCAATAATCAAGAATGGGATAAAGAGCCAAAAAATCCACCGCCATGAAGCTAGTCCTAAGATGGCTCCAGCAATCGTTGGACCCACGGCCGGTGCGAACATGATGACTAAACCGACCATCCCCATAGCTGCCCCTAATTTGTAGGGTGGAAAAATCTGCATAGCCACGGTAAACATGAGCGGTAAGATCAGGCCAGTTGCGATACCTTGAATCATTCGACCGAATAATAATACGCCAAAGCCAGGTGCTGAAGCCGAAATAATCGCACCAACGGCGAAGTCAATCAGGGCAAATAAAATCACTTGGCGGGTCGTAAACCATTTGGTAATTAAGCTTGAAAGTGGAAGGACAATCCCAATCATAAGCATGTAACCGGTTACTAGCCATTGCACAGTTGCCGTTGACACGTGTAGCTGAGCCATCAATTGGGGGAGGGCAATGTTCAGTGATGTTTCACTAAACATCCCAACAAAACCACCAATTAACATCCCCATCATGGCTAGCATGGGATGGGCAACGGGAACGCGGGCCCGTTGTTTAGCTTGCGGGCTACTTTGTACTGAATCCATTATATTGTTCACACTCACTTTCCTGAATACAATGGGTTAGCATACCAGAAAATTATTTTTTTCGTAAGTGTTTTTTCTGAAAAAAGAGGATTGATTTACGGTAGTTTGAAAACCATCACTCAACTAGTGCGTCTGTGACTGCAATTGTCGGTAGTTTCATTGAACGAGAAAGGTAGCACGTAATGGTTGTTAAAATAGTGTTTTTGTATGTAAATAGGCCACCTCAGTGTCAAACTAAGGTGGCCTATTATAGGTGGTTGCTAAGCAAAATCAGGTCCGCAGGCGGATCAGTTATGTTCAACAATCGTTATGTTTTCATCCAAGCACGATGGTTACACTTTAGCTTCGAATTGGTGTCCACATTGGGGGCAAGTTATCCGAACGCGACCATGATGACGCGGAATCCGAATCCGTTGGTGACACTGTGAACAGCGGAAAAAGCGGTATTGCCAATGCTGCTTGACCTGGTATTTTAAACGGCTGAATGGGCGAACAATCGGTGACCAAAAGCGCTGAAAGCCGCGATTGATCGCAACTTGCTGATAAATCTTTTTAGAGAACAAACGCCAGTAACTAATACCGATGAGTATCACGGCAATTAAGAGTAGCCACCCGGTGCGAATGAAAAAACTGATGACGATCAATAGTAAAGCGAGATTGTTTAAAAAGCGGTTTAACGTATCGTTTTGACCGTACCGTCCACGCATCCATGATCGTAGTCGCTGTAATAGTTTTGAGTTTGGTTTCAAATGCTGAACCCCCGTCACTAAAATAATTAATATTTAGTAGCATAACATAGTTTTTCAACAGATAAATAATACCTGTTTGTGCCACTAACGGTGTATACTTAAGCATATTATAGTAAATAGAGGGAAAAACATGTCAACACAATCACAAATCACGCAAACGCAGGTGCTCGATGCTATCAGCCGTGCGGCACTGATGTTGGAGCGCCAAGACGCAGCGCAAAGCGGGTTACAACTGTTGCTCAATGAATTTCGGCGGAGTTTATTACAGACGAGCGGACAAGCCGCCACGACGGTATTGTATCACGGCAAAATTAAGAGCTACCTATTACAACATCCGAGCAATTATCCAGATAGCGTCGCGGCGTTATCATCATTATTAGATCATTTTGTTGCGGCTCAGTAATTAGGGCCGCTTTTTTGCGCCAATCAAGTTATTAACCTAACTAGTGATGATTTGGGTAGTGGTTAATGGCAGTCAATGTTGATATTAGAAAGAAAATTGCGCTATGCTAGATGATGAACCGTGCGAGGGTGATAGTTGCTTTTTTACGTTTACGGTTGTAAACTACAGTTAATTTAATTCGAAGGGTGGTCAAACCATTGGAAGCACAAACTAAAATTGAAATCAGTGATGCCGAATGGGAAGTCATGCGGGTTGCTTGGACGTTGGGCAATGTCACGAGTAGTCAGGTCGCTGAAATCATGGCGGATAAGATGGGATGGAAGACAGCAACGGTCAAGACACTGCTTGGACGGCTCGTCAAAAAAGGTGCATTACGTGCTGAAAAGAATGGTCGAGCGTTCAATTATTATCCAATGGTTGAGGAACAGCCATCGATGGATGAAGCCGTGGACACCCTCTTCGGTCATTTATGTCAGATGCGCGTTGGTCAAACGCTGGTGGACCTTGTTAACCAAACGGAATTGAGTCAAACGGATATCGCCGCCTTACAGGCAGTATTGGCTGAAAAAGCCAAGGATGCGCCAGAAATGGTGGACTGCGATTGTGTGCCGGGGACGCGGTGTTAATGTGGTTATAAACGAATATTGAAGTAACACTGAGTGTCATGTTTGGATTTTCTTAATCTGAACATGACATTTTTTGAGGAGAATGATTTTAAAGATACTTGGCTAACTGATCATGGGGCATTCGTGCAGGCCTTAATCGGAACCATCAGTTATAGTGCGTCTAATGGAAGGGACTTACTTTCAAGATAGGATACTCAGGAAACAGATGAATGGCGACAAAAAGTCAAGAAAGTGTTTTTCTTGACTTTTATCGTCTACAATTGTAAACTTTAGCCATAAATTACAGATGTAGACAATCCGACTAGGGGAGGTCGCTATTATGAAAGACATGGATATGCAACACATGGCGCACCATGATTCAAATGACATGGGCGATATGGATATGGGTAACGGTGAGATGATGCACATGGGCAATCTCAAGTTGAAGTTTTGGGTAGCGTTAGTTCTGACGATTCCGATTATCATTATGAGTCCGATGATGGGGGTCAATTTACCATTTCAAATCGTTTTTCGGCCATGGTCCGATTATATCGTCGCAATTTTAGGCACAATCCTGTTTCTATACGGTGGGCAACCGTTTTTCAGCGGTGCCAAGGCGGAGGTCAAAAATCATAAGCCTGCCATGATGACGTTGATTACAATGGGTATCAGTGTGGCGTACGTTTACAGTATCTATGCTGTGGTTGCCAATGACTTGTTAAATGCAAAACCAATGGTGACCGATTTCTTCTGGGAACTAGCGACTTTGATCGTCATCATGTTGTTAGGTCACTGGATCGAGATGAATACGGTCATGAATGCGGGATCGGCGGTAGATAAACTAGCAAAACTGTTACCAAGTACGGCACATAAGTTAGTTGGTGGGCAGGTCCATGACGTGGCAATTGCTGATCTAGCTAATGGTGATCAAGTTCAGGTCCGGGCTGGTGAACAAATTCCAGCTGACGGCACAGTGTTAAATGGTGCGACTAGTGTGAATGAAGCGATGGTTACTGGTGAAGCTAAGTTAGTTGAAAAACGCGCTAAGGATCAAGTTGTGGGTGGTTCAGTCAATGGTGATGGGACGTTTGAGATGAAAGTCACCGGGACTGGTGAATCCGGATACTTAGCCCAAGTCATGAAGTTAGTCAGTGACGCACAGGCGGCCAAATCGTCGCAAGAAAATATGGCGGATAAAGTGGCCGGACTCTTGTTCTACGCTGCCTTGACCGTTGCAATCGTTGCCTTTATCGTCTGGTTACTCGTGGGCAATCTGGCGTTAGCACTATCAATTGCGGTGACAGTGCTCGTGATTGCTTGTCCTCACGCTTTAGGATTGGCAATTCCATTGGTAGTGGCACGGAGTACGGCGATTGCGGCCAGCCACGGGTTACTGATTCGTAATCGGGATGCGATGGAACAAGTCAAAAAGTTGAACTACGCGTTGATGGATAAGACCGGGACATTGACAGCTGGTAACTTTAAGGTCGCTGATTATCAAAGTAGCGCCGACCGGCTAACTGCGGACGCAGTCTTGGCGATGATGGCCGGTTTGGAAAATGGCTCTAGTCATCCCTTAGCTGTCGGAATTCTTGCTGCCGCTAAGGAACATCAGTTAACCCCTAAGGTTAGTCAGGATGTTCATCAGATTACTGGTGTCGGGTTAAGCGGCACGATTGATGGGCAGACGTATCAGATCGTTTCGGCAGCTTACTTGGATAAACAAAATTTAGCCTATGACCAGCAAACGTTCAATCGACTGGCAAGTGCCGGTAACTCAGTCAGTTTTTTGATTCAGGAGCAGACAGTCTTAGGTTTTGTCGCTCAGGGTGACCAGATCAAGCCGGAAGCCAAGAACTTGATCGATAGTTTGAAGGCCCAAAACATTACCCCAGTAATGCTAACCGGTGATAATCCGCAGAGCGCCCAAGTCGTTGCTAAGCAGCTCGGAATTACAGAAGTGCATGCGGGTTTATTGCCTGAAGATAAGGCTAAGCTCGTTCAACAGTATCAGGCTGATGGTAGCCACGTTATGATGATTGGCGATGGTGTTAACGATGCCCCTAGTCTGGCCCGGGCAGATATTGGCGTTGCCATTGGGTCTGGGACTGACGTTGCTATTGATTCTGCTGATATCGTTCTCGTTAAGAGTAATCCAAATGATGTGGTCGATTTCTTGGCTCTGGCCCGGCGAACGACCCGGAAGATGGCGCAAAATTTATGGTGGGGTGCTGGATACAATGTCATCACAATCCCCTTGGCTGCTGGTATTCTCGCACCACTCGGCTTTATTTTGAACCCGATGTTTGGTGCGGTAGTGATGTCATTAAGCACGGTAATCGTGGCAATTAATGCGATGACGTTACGATTAAAAGACTAAGATAAACTGATTGGCGTAAATTAATTTGTGCAAATGTGTGTTTATAATGGGTTTAGATGCTAGAATAATAGTATTTAAATCAAGGATGTGAAACCCATGTGTACTAGTTTAACGATTCAAACCACGGCGGGTGATCAGTTTTTAGCACGCACCATGGACTTTGCTTTTGAACTTGGTGGTCGACCAGTGGCAATCCCACGGAATCACCATTTTGACAGTGTTACCAATGCGGACGGTTTTGATAGCCCGTATAGCTTTGTTGGAACGGGCCGTGACTTAAATGGCTATATCTTTGTCGATGGTGTCAATGAGCACGGGGTCAGTGCTGCTGCACTCTATTTCTCGGGACAAGCTCACTTTACTCAGCAGACTAAGGCTGGCAAGGTTAACTTGGCACCCCACGAAGTTTTAATGTGGATTTTAGGAAACGTGAAGAGCACCGCTGAATTAGGCGAACGGATTGCTGACTTGAACGTGATGGAAGCCGCCGCACCACTATTGAATATTGTGGTACCACTACACTGGATCATTAGTGACAAGAGTGGTTCTACTTACGTCTTAGAATTGGAAAATGACGGTGTTCACTACATGAAGAATCCGGTGGGCGTCATGACGAACACACCAGATTTTGAATGGCATCTCAAGAATTTGAGTAATTACGTCAACTTACAACCCGGCCCTCATCCTAGTCGTCAATACGGTGACATGACGGTGAATCCTTTCGGTCCTGGAACTGGGGCGTTGGGAATGCCTGGTGACTATACGTCAGTTGCACGCTTCGTTCGGACGGTCTTCATGCGTGAACATACGGATGCAGTAACGACTGATGCAGAAGCTGTCAACGCATTATCACACATGCTGAACTCAGTGGAGATTCCTAAGGGCGTTAAGATGCAAGATAACGGGACGCCAGATTATACCCAGTACCGCGCCTATATGAGCATGAATGAACCAGCATTTTACATGCAACCATACGCGGATCAGACGATTACGCGGGTCGAATTGACACCAGCTTTAATGACGGCCGCGCAACCGACTGAATTTGAATTAAAGACAACCCAACAGTTCCGGTTAGCAAACTAAGTTGGAATATATTAGGGTCAAAATATGAAAGCAGCACCGTTAGCATTTTATGCTAACGGTGCTGCTTTTTTTGATTCTAGGCAGAATAGCACTTTCAATGACCTATAATAATTATTCAAATTAACTTTAATAATTAAATGGTGGTACACTATATTATAGTTTAGGGATACATAACTTATACTCGATAATGATTACAAATAAGCCTTGCATTTTCTTTCTGAAAGATATAATATTTACTAGGTAATAATGATTATAAAGTATCTACGGAGGCGGCAAACATGAAAAAAAGGATGTCTTTGGCACAGCGGGTTAATATTTTGCGAGCAAGTGTCATGGGAGCGAATGATGGTATTCTATCAGTTGCCGGCATTGTTGTTGGCGTTGCGGGGGCAACCACCAATAGTTTTTCGATTTTAATATCTGGACTAGCCGGGATGTTGGCTGGGACGATTTCAATGGCCATGGGTGAATACGTCTCCGTGAATACGCAAAAAGATTCACAAAAAATGGCGATTACTAAGCAGAAGGCAGCACTTGCCGATGATTATGAAGCAGAAGCGTCGCTAGTCGTACAAAAATATGTCGATCAAGGAATCAGTAAACCGTTGGCGCAACAAGCAACCCGGGAAATGATGGCGGAAGATGCGCTGACTACGACGGTGCGTGAGCGCTATGGTTTCAATCCGAACCAGTTCATCAGTCCGTATGCGGCTGGTATTGCGTCGATGATTGCCTTTCCCACTGGCTCAATTTTGCCATTAGTTTCGATCACCTTTTTCCCACCACGGGTGAAGGTGTTAGCAACGGTGTTGGCTGTCGGAATTGCATTAATGATTACGGGATACGTTGCGGCGATGCTGGGTAATGCTAATCGTCGGCGTGGAATGGTTCGTAACGTCGTTGCCGGGTTATTGACGATGATCGTAACGTACTTTATTGGTCACTTATTTGCTTAATTAAAGGGTCAAGGGGAGCGAGCTTATGCAACTGACAAGGACAAAGTCTGAGAAGACCAAACAAACGATGGATGAGAAGTTAAACTCATTACGAGCAGGTGTCTTAGGTTCTAATGATGGTATTTTAACCGTTGTGGGGGTGCTGTTTAGTGTGGCGGCCGCCACGACTAATCAGTTCACGATTTTTATTGCTGGATTATCTGATTTATTAGCCTGTGCTTTTTCGATGGCGTCAGGAGAATATGCTTCGGTCAGCACGCAGAAGGATACTGAAAAAGCCGTGGTTGAAAAGGAGCGGCAATTGCTGAAGACGGATTTTGAGGGTGAATTGCATGCTGTTCAACGCCACTATATGACTCTTGGCGTGACGGAAGAGACGGCGATGGCGATTGCACGCGATTTATTAACTAAAAAACCATTGGCAACCGTTGTCAGCATCAAATATGATATGCAACTAGGACACTATATGAATCCTTGGGATGCAGCGTTTGCATCGCTATTCTCAGCGTCAGCAGGAGGCGTCTTCCCGTTGCTCGCGATGACGTTTGCACCGGCTCATTGGCAGTGGCCGGCAACAATTATCGCGGTGTCCGTTGCCGTGGCCTTAACAGGATATTTATCGGCCGTATTAGGTAAGGGCAATGTGAAGACGGCGGTGATTCGCAACGTGCTCGTTGGGATCGTGACAATGTTCATTCACTACTACGTTGGGACGCTCTTTTAAGCACTTCTGTCCTGGTCAGTTCGGACTAGGGATTGTCAACAGTGAAACAATAGCTAACCAAACGGCACTTGAAGTACGGTGTGCTGGAAACGGCATCAGTATGGGCGCAAATTGTTAGGATCGGTATGAACTTAAATAGCACTGGGGCGGGCAATTACTGTAGTTACCCGCCCCAGTGCTATTTAGTTGAGGGCGGTTTCCGTGTAATTGCGCACAATTAGTAATAAAAGTTCGGATTTATCGTTGCTTATAGATGATAGAACTTGATTATGATAAAGATTACTGAATCTTCCTAAAAAACAACGCTCGATTTTCAGTGAGTTTTAATTAAGTCTCGGTATAATATTGCCATTAATTAAATTGAGGTAGAGCGAAATTGAAAAATATGACAACTAACCGTTATATGAAGGGCATCATGTGGGCGATGTTGGCCTCGACCCTGTGGGGAGTCTCAGGTACAGTGATGCAGTTCGTATCACAAAACCAAGCCATCCCGGCTGATTGGTTCTTATCTGTAAGGACGTTATCTGCTGGAATCATTCTGTTAGCGATTGGATTTGTGCAACAGGGTACCAAAATCTTCAAAGTCTTTAGATCTTGGGCGTCGGTTGGACAATTAGTGGCATACGCGACAGTGGGATTGATGGCGAATATGTATACTTTTTACATCAGTATTGAGCGCGGAACAGCCGCTGCCGCCACTATTTTACAATACTTAAGTCCTTTGTTTATTGTACTAGGAACGTTGCTGTTTAAACGGGAACTGCCTTTACGAACTGATTTAATTGCGTTTGCGGTCTCCTTGTTGGGGGTGTTTTTAGCAATCACTAAGGGTAACATTCATGAGTTGGCGATTCCGATGGATGCACTCGTCTGGGGAATCCTTTCGGGGGTAACAGCGGCCTTGTACGTAGTCTTGCCGCGAAAGATTGTAGCCGAAAATTCACCGGTCGTGATTCTTGGTTGGGGGACATTGATTGCGGGAATCCTATTTAATTTATATCACCCAATTTGGATCGGTGCACCAAAAATTACACCAACGCTAGTGACTTCAATTGGCGCCATCGTTTTAATCGGGACGATTTTTGCTTTCTTATCGTTGCTACATAGTCTACAGTACGCGCCGTCTGCGGTGGTCAGTATTGTTGATGCCGTCCAACCAGTAGTGACTTTTGTACTAAGTATTATTTTCTTAGGCTTACAAGTGACATGGGTCGAAATCCTCGGCTCGTTATTGGTGATTGTCGCGATTTATATCTTGCAGCAGTATCGGAGTGATCCGGCTAGTGATTAGTTGTAATGATAGTTATCATTTTTGTTTAGTTAGGGTCCTTGAATAAGGGCTCAGCAGGACTTGACCATTTGTGAAATGACCAAAAATAAAAGCTGCGTGTCAGAATTTTAACATTCTGATGCGCAGCTTTAATCATAATTTGAGTAGATTAAAGTTATCTTGGGGGACGATGGTTGGTAAGTTGTGCTACGCCAACACCAGTTTCCGGGCGGGGGCGTGCATTTTAATAACTTCGGCACCCAGGTCAATATAAGGCTGACCTTCCGCAATCAATCCGAACTTCTCGTAAAACTTCTGGGCGTGCGTTTGGGCATCGATTTCAATGGTGGCGGCGCTGTAATGCACTTTAAGAATTGCCATGACGTGATTCATGAGTTGCTTGCCAAGGCCCGTCCCACGATAGCAACTGTCAGTCGTTATCCGGCCGAACGAAACGACCCCAGCATGTTCGTAAATTCGTGCATAAGCGACGAGTTGCCCCTGATCGTAGGCGAAGACGTGACGCGCGTCCAAGTCAGTATCATCAGGGTCTTGGTAAGACCGATCTTGTTCTTTAATAAAGGTCTTGGCACGAAGTTGATAAATATCGTGCAGTTGGGTGGTGGTTAGACCATTAAATTGCTTAACGTACCATTTCAAATTCAAGTGAAAGCCTCCTTGAAAACTGAAGAATATCGCCAGTTATTTTCAAATTGAGTCTATAATTTAACACTTGTATTTTTGACCGTCAATTGCAAAGACCCGCGATTTATCAATGGTTACAGGTATTACTTTTGATGAAAAAAACATGAGAACGGATTGCTGGTTATACCAGTGAATTGATAGCTTGATTATCAGTCATCGTTAGTTAACTGTCTAGATATTATCATTTTTCTCATAATTTGATGGATAATAAAAGAACCACCACGCATTGCCGATTGTGGTGATTCTAGTCGATTTTTAAATTGGTTTTTACCAGCTTGGTAATTAATACCAAGCAGGCTTGTCACCATCAGTATTAGGTTTGTTAACACCTAAAGACGTGCGAATGTTACTTGTGGGATCTTGGGTTAATTTAACGACGAGTGCCGCAATGCTCTTACGAGAAACTTCAGTTCCCTTAAACGGATCGTGTCGCTGGGTTATTTCGTAGTCGATTTCGTCCTTATTAGTCAACCACGCAGGGCGAATGATTGTGTAGTCGAGATCGGAATTTTCTAGGACTTCAGCCGCGGCGTAGTAGCGCGTCAGGTAACTACCCAACGTTGCGTTGTTCCATTGACCGAACTTGCCGGGAACTTCGTCATAGATCCCTAAAGTTGAGATCCAAATGAGCCGTTTGAGGCCGCTGGTATGCATGGCTTTTAACACGGTTTCAGCCTGCTGCTTGATGTTTTGACCAGCCAAATTAGCATAAACGACATCTTGTCCCGTCATCGCCTGGGTTAATTTGGCTTCATCAGTCGTATCACCATCGATAATCGTCACCCGGTCAGATTGTTGGTCTGCGACCCGGCTACTATTACGTAAGTAAAGTGTCAAATTATCAGTTGTGTTGGCTAAAAATTGCTGTTCGGCTAAACGAGCAATTTGGCCCGCAGCCCCTAAGATCAATACATTTGTCATATAATCCCCTCCTGAACATCTTAACTGTAAACTTAATTATTACAGAATTCAAGTAAGCAGTTTCAAAAAAGTTAAGCAAATTTGTGCCACTTTTTGAATTTAGACTTATAATGAACATGTAGCGAAGTTGTACTTCGCTGTCCAAGATAAAAGAGGCGATAATCATGGCACAAAAGCTTAGCAAGGAACAAAAAAAGGCTATGATTCAAAAAGCCGAAGAAGAACGTGCAAAGCATCCAAAGAAGAAGAGTGGCGTTTCCGGTTTCGAAACGATCGATGAAGATGCTAAAAAGTTATCTAATAACTAATAATTAGCGTGATTCTTCAGTTAGGGCGAGACATTGGTCGCGCCCTTTTATTTTGTCCAAAATGAGTGCACGGGATCGCCTGGTGATGATTGACTGGTTCGAGCAAAATTGCAGTTGGCACGGAGACTGATGGTCGGTTGTTAGCAGTGCTATGACAGCCATCCATTTGAATAGCTGTCACAGCAGTCTTGCAGTATAATAGCGGTAATTAATGATGGGGGTGACACAAATGGATCAATTTACAGCGTTTATGGCGCAGCTTGATAAGACGTTGGCACAAGAGCAATTATCGTCTACTGATCTGGTGTACGTGCCAGTAACCTTTAGCTTCCATAATCAGCGCTTACAGGTTGCCATTAATATGCTCCAAACTTCATTTAATCAGGGTAATAATGTATTTGGGGTGCCTGATATTCTGGATCGAATCAGAATGTTGGTCGGTTTGGAATTAGCTGATCGCCCGCAGTCTCGCTGGCCTACGAAGATAACGACCCAGCAACTAACAATCACGCCACATAAAATGGTCAGGGTGATCCCAGTTGATATGCGGGCATATCAAGTGGAGTGATTTAGCACTCTGATACGGAGAGTGCTAAATTGTTGCAATCTTGATGAAAGTGCTTATTATTAATGATGTAAACAAATTGAAAGGGTGATTTCATAATGGCTAACGATATGATGAATTGGCACAATGATTTATTTGATCGGTTGAATGACTGGACTAAGATGGACGATTTGGTTAATGGATTCGGTCGGACATTCTTAAATGCTGGTAGTCATGGGTCGGTCCTAAAGACTGATATTAAAGAAAATGACGATCAGTACACGATGAAAGTCGATGTTCCTGGAATCGATAAACAGAATATTGCCTTGAAGTATCGGGATGGCACATTATCGATTGCTGTAAAACGCGATAGTATTAGTGATGAAAGCGATAAAGATGGTAATATTATCGCGAGCGAACGTCAAACTGGTCGCTTTGGCCGGCAATATTCTTTACCCGACGTTGATGTTGACAAGATCGAAGCACGATATGAAAATGGTGTGTTGCAGTTAACTTTGCCAAAGAAGGCAGCTGCGGATACCCATCATATTGAAATTCAGTAATGGTTTATATGACGACTTGCCGCGATTGGTGGCAGGGCGTCTTTTTATTGTATTTATAGCGGATGAAACGGTTACAAAAATTTGTAAATTTTTGATGAAATCTGGAGTCAGATACTCACATCTTTGCTGGATTTCTGGTACAATTTAATCCTATCGATATATCAATTGAACTGAATATTGATAATGATAGGATATGTTTGTTGTCGGATTTGTAAGAAAGTAGGAATGCGTGATGACGGAAGGTTTTAGACCGAGTCACCCTAAGATTGAGATTGACGATGACCCTGGAATACGGGCTCAAATCGAAGCTTTGACTGGTGAACTCTCACAACAACAATTGGCTAAATGGGCGTTAATTATCGCCAAGAAAGCCTTGCAGTATGTTGATAACCAACAGAAATATGATCGACAATTGCGACTCGCAATTGATGCTAATGAATTGTGGCAAGTTAATCTTGTTAGTGGCTACCAGGTACGGCAGGCACTGACAAGATTGACTAAGTTAAGTGCAACGACGACGAGTTCCATTGGCGCGGCGGCACTGGACTGCGTTCGCTGGGCCGTAGCTTCCGCAGATGCGGATGAAAATGCGCTGCGGGCCTCGGACCAAGCAATTAAATTGGTTAATTTAACGCAACCAAATGACATGGCTGCGGTCACTGCCGAGCGTCAGTGGCAGTACGATCAGTTAGCTGGATTAGCAGCTAACATTCAGCAGGGGTTACGCCGTATGCTATAATCTTCACAGAGATTAAATTAGGTGGGGATATTTTATGGCAACGGTACATGCAGAAGCAAAGGCGGAGTTGTTACGTCAGTATCAAGAAATTGTAACGAAGTATTTAACGAATATTTCGGAAACAGTGGACGTGAAGGCGCATTTTGAATTAAAAAACGAACCAGGATTTAATTATTTTGTGGATTATTTGTTTTTAGCCAATGTTTGTTACCAAGCGAGTCTGGATATTTTGAATAATGAAGATCAAAAATATCCAGATATTAATAAGCGGCTGGCAGCGGTCATCTTAAAATACCCCGAGTATTTGACATTGGCCGTTTTCAATGCCGATTTCCAGGATGAAAGTGTGACGGATCACTACGAAAAAACACTCGTAGATTTGGCTAACACTTTGGATTAATTTGTAAATAAGGTGGTCACGAACTTCGGATAGACGAAGCCTCGTGGCCTTTTTTGGAGGGTTAGTAATGATTGAATGGGATGCGGCAACAATTAAAGATTTTCAGACGACGCTATTAGATTGGTTTGATCACGAAGGCCGCGATTTACCATGGCGACATGACCATGAGCCTTACCACGTCTGGGTCTCTGAAATTATGTTACAGCAGACGCAGGTTCAAACTGTGATTCCTTATTATCAGCGCTTTATGGCACTTTTTCCAACGGTAGCGGACCTAGCTGCCGCACCTGAGTCACAGTTGTTAAAGGCGTGGGAGGGCCTGGGTTATTATTCACGTGTCCGCAATATGCAACGGTGTGCCAAACAATTGTTAACCGATTACGATGGACAGTGGCCTCAAACTGCCGCTGAGCTGACGGAGTTGATTGGGATTGGCCCGTACACTGCAGGAGCGATTGCCAGCATTGCGTTCAATGAACCAGTTCCAGCTGTGGATGGTAATGCCTATCGCGTCTTTAGCCGGTTGCTCAAGATTGATGCGGATATTGCGAAGCCCCAGACCCGCGCTGTTTTTGAACGGGTAATCAGTCAGATTATTTCACAAGAGCGACCTGGAGATTTTAACCAGGCGATTATGGACCTCGGTTCAAGCTACATGACAGCGCGGCAACCAGATACGGCCCATTCGCCGGTCAAACGCTTTAATCAGGCTTATTTGGATGGGGATGAGTTAGCCTATCCGGTCAAGACGAAGAAACCGCGGCCCAAGCCGGTTGCTTACGTGGCGGTATTAGCTAAGATGCAGGATCAGTGGTTGATGACGAAGCGACCGAGTAACGGGATGTTGGCTAATTTATGGACGGTTCCCTTGATTCCGATTGCAGATTTAGACTTAGATGATGATTACCAACCTGAAGAACTAGTTACGGCGGTAGAAAATTATTTTAAACGTGAATATCAGCTCCAGCTAACGGCCCATTATCTGACCGGGCGGCCTGTGACCCATACGTTTACGCATCAGAAGTGGACCATTCAAGGTTTGAGTGGTCAAGTTGGGTTAAGTGACTTAGCCTACTTTGCTGGTCAGACCTTTACGTTGATTGAGCGGCAGAAACTTCCAATGCCTAAGGTTCAAGAAAAAATTTTTGCACGCTATTCAATTGATTAATTCAGTCAACATTAAATACTTTTCACCCTTCAGATGTGCTATGGTTGTGGTAGAATATAGCAAATCAATATTGTGACGGAGGGTCGCGCATGTTAAATGTATTTGATATCGTTAAGTTAACAAAGATAGACCATAAAGAAGTCGACAGTAATCAAGTGGTTGTTACAGATGGTAACGGTAAGCCCAATGCGATTTTGACAGAATTATTGAATGATGTTGTGGGAAATATGCGGATCTTTATTAACATGGAAGATGTTTATTCGGTCGATGACTTAATGCGCGCATTGGCCGCCCATACGCCATTGCCACAAGATGTCTTAGAAGAATATGAAAAGGTATTGCGGGAACCGATTTATAACATTAACTTTGTGCCGAAAAGGGGCCAAGTTGAAGTTGTGATCGGTGAAGGCTAACGTAATTGTCATAATCATGATAAGATGTTAGTCAACTCATTGTGATGAAAATCAGGGCCATTCGTGGGACCTGATTTTTTTGTGCTGAATTGATGATAGTGGCTGTCATGAGGTCTGATCAATATGTGGTTGCGGGAAAGTGTTGGTTCGATTTAACGATACCGGCACCTGCGTTATAATGGAGTCAACTTATGGTCATGAAATGTGATAGGTTATTGTAAATGGTCATAGATTGTTTACCGCAGCGTACGATAGGAGGAGTGTTCATTATGCAATTAAAATTAGAACGGATTTACACGAAACCAGTTGATACGGATGGTTATCGGGTGTTGGTAGATCGCTTGTGGCCCCGGGGTATTTCGAAGGTTAACGCTCAGTTGGACAATTGGGTAAAGGAAATTGGCCCATCGACCACGTTACGTAAGTGGTTCAATCATGAACCGGCGAAATATCCCGAATTTGTCGATCGTTACCGGGCTGAATTGGATGAGAATCCCCTGACGGCCAGCTTTATTAGTCAAGTTGCTGAACAACTGACGAAGACGAATGTGATCTTATTGTTCGGTGCCAAGGACGAACAACATAATCAGGCAGTGGTACTGCGTGATTACCTGAAGGATAGTGGTCAATTACCAACCGCTTAATATAAATTGCGTAATATTGGTATAGATGAAATTGGGATTAGGCCTGCAATAAACTGCGCCCATCAAATTATTTTAATTATTTTTTGAAAACGCTAGCAATTAGCTGCGAATTTTGCTATGATTATGTTGTTAATTAATGACGTCAACTATTACAGTGCACAATAATGGGGGCTGCATTGTTAGGCAAGCAAGATTGGGGATAATTTTATGATAAACTTATGTGTGTTACCAAGTACCGCAAGTTGTCGCAAGGCCCACCGGTGGTTACTCGAACACCGGATCCCGTTTCATGAACGTAATATGAATGCACAGCCGTTAACGGAGACTGAAATCAAGCACCTGCTACAGTACACGTACAATGGCATTGATGATTTGATCAGTACTAAGTCCAATGCTTATCACAAACTGAGTAAGACGACACCGATTGAAGATATGCCATTAAGCGAAGCTGTTCGGGTATTAAGCCAAACACCGCAATTATTGCGGCGACCAATTATTTTTGACGATCACCGACTTCTGTGCGGCTTTAACCAAGATGAGATTCGGATGTTTATTCCACGTGAACAGCGCGTACTCAAGATGCAAGCAATGTCAGAACATCAGATGGCTTAAAATGATCGGCTTATGAGTTGATGCCGTGTTTTTGGGGCGAAACATTATAAAACAGTACTACTTACTTGCCAGTATAAACTGATTGGCACAGTTAAGCGGTGCTGTTTTGTGTGTAAATTGACAAATTACAGCTATTTAGTTAGTATACTAACTAAATAGTGGAGGATGAAATGGATAATATTGGTTATTTACTAATGCAGTTTTCCAAACAGTTACGTTATCAGCTAAATCAACGGCTAATTGCTAACGGATTGACGATTCAACAATGGGCTGTGATGCAACAAATCAGTCTTTGGGTCGAAAGAACGGCGCAACAGCCGACTGCCAACCAGCTGTGCCACGTTCTCGATATGGACCGGCCGACGATGTCAGGAATTCTTCGACGCTTAGCTGCCAAGCGATTGGTTGAACAGGACGTTAATCCAGCGGACCAGCGAGCAAAGCTACTACGCTTGACCCAAGTTGGCATACAAGAATTGCAGGCCGGCCAGCGTATTAGCGATCAGGTTGTTGCGACGGGGCTTCAGAAATTGACGGCTGCTGAAAAACAGTCTTTAAGACAACTGTTAAAAAAACTAGGGAGCAATTAATAAAATGAAAATACTGGTGATAGGTGGGACGGGAAATATTGGCTTACCGTTAATTCAATATCTAGATCAACAGGTGGGGGTGCAAGTTGTTGCTGGTGCCCACAACTTACATAAAGACGAGCAACTATTGGCTGCGTATCCGAACGTCGAAATTCGACGTTTTGATTTTTTAGACGAGACGACCTTTGATGCGGCGTTACGGGGAATCCAAAAGGTGTTTTTCGTGCGGCCACCACAACTTGCTAAACCCAAGCAAGATATGTGGCCCTTCCTAAAATGCTTACAAGCACACCACATTGAGCAGGTCGTATTTGTTTCGTTGATGGGTGTTGAGCATAATCCAATGACGCCACATCATCAAATCGAGCAGATGATCGAACAGTTACAGTTACCGTACACATTCATTCGACCGAGCTTCTTTATGCAAAATTTGAATACCACGCATCGCGTCGACATTCAGCAAAATCACGATTTGTTTATCCCAGCCGGGCGGTCGAAGACGAGTTTTATTGATACACGTGATATTGGTGAGATTGCGGGCGTGGCGTTACTAGATACACAATATTTACAACAGAAATTGACTGTGACTGGTCCAGAAGCGTTGACTTATCAGCAAATTGCGGCGCTAATGACTGAATCCTTTGGTCACCCGGTAACGTATCATCGACCGAGCTTATGGCGGTTTCACCGCGTGATGTTGAAGCGGGGAATCAAGAAGGACTATGTTAATGTTATGGTAATGCTGTATTTGATTACCCAGTTGGGCAACGCTAAACGCGTGACCGATACGGCTGAAAAAGTGCTGGGTCACGCCCCGCATACGATGACAACTTACTTACGAGATTATGCAGATCAGTTACAGTAGTTAGGTCGAGGAGTAGGCATGTCATTTGGCAGTTGTGGGTTAATTTAGTGGTGAGCATGGTCAACAAAAAAACAGTTACCTCATTTTGAAGTAACTGTTTTTTAGCGGACATATCCAGTACAGACTAGCTAATTCAAGCAAACAGGCATTGAAGTAGGATGCCTGCTGATTTTTATAGGCGATAACGACTAGCAAATACAATGCTTAGGCATACTTATGTGCAATTTTAGCCGCAACGGCCGCCGCGATCGCACCAACTAGGTCATCAATAAACGTGTTAACAACGCCTGACTTATCAGTATCTAACTTCTTAATGACGCCTTCTTTAACTTTATCCACGTAACCATAATTAGTGACGCCGATGGTGCCGTAAATATTCGCCATATTAAGTGCTAAGCCTTCATCAACACCGAAGACGCCGGCGTCACTGGCAATGATAGATTGGAGCGGCTCGTTTAGCTGGCCTTCTGTGGCAAGGCGGTCGAGTTCTAACGCAACCATCGCATTGTTCAATAGTTCGCGCTTATGCAGTACTTCTTGCGTCTCCATTTCGCACTCTTCGATTGTTAAGTTAGGGACGTATTTTGTTTGTAAGTTATAAGTGATATGCGCAATTTCATGATAAGTAATCCCTTTTGCGGCTAAGGCTTGAATGACGAACTCATACGCAGCCTTATCAGGATATTTAAACGTTGGTTTTTCCATAGTTACCCTCCAGAAATAAACAATTTGAGTAGGTTAGTTATTTAACCTAGTAAGTCCATTATAACGAGATGAGTGGCTAAAGAATATGATTTGGGTTCAATATTCGTTGGTGCGGGTTAAAAAGGCGATTGTTGAAAACGATGACTGGTTATTTTAATTGAAACGCGTAAAATAAGACTGTTAAACATAATGAAGGGTAAGATAATTTTGATGAAACGTTGGCGAACGGTGATTCAATTGTTATTGATTGTTTTTGTTGTCGGTGCGGCTGTGATTTTAGTTGGGGCCCGGAATCATGATACCAAGATTACGAAAGTAACGAGTCAATTGACACCGCGTTCTGCACGAATATTAAAGAATCAATATGACCAGTCAAAGACAGCGACGGTCTTTTTACATGGCTACAATGGTGGGGCGTATTCGACGAACTATCTGATTCGTAAAGCCGAAAAAGCGGGGGCTGCCCAAAAAGCGTTAGTGGTGCACGTGTACAAGAATGGTGTGATGGCCTTTAAGGGTTATTGGCAAAAGTCAATCAAGAATCCGATGGTTCAAGTTGTTTTTCAAGATAATCACGCCTCACAAAAAGCCCAGATCTATTGGTTACACCAAGTCTTAGTCCAACTAAAAGCGAAGTATGGCGTCAAAGCTTATAATGCGGTTGGTCATTCCCTCGGGGCCAATGATATTGTCAATCAGGCATTGAAGTATGGGCATGACAAACGCTTACCAACGTTGAATAAAATCGTGACGATTGGCGGACCGTTCGATGGCCTGACCGGGTTTCTGAGCACGCAGACGGAAGCAACGGTCCGGCGCTTGGATGTTAAACCAAGTCGTTTCACGAAGCATTTCTCAGAAATGCTCAAGTATCGCCACAATTTTCCAGACAACGTGAAACTACTCAATGTCTATGGAGATACAAACACGGGGTATAACAATGATGGTTTTGTGGGTGTCGCTTCAGCGCGCTCAATTCGGTACTTGTTGCGCGGAAAATTAGCACAGTATCAAGAAGCTTTCTACAGTGGGGAACAGGCGGCGCATTGCGCGTTGAATCAGAATCCAAGTGTTGCTCACAAGATGATTGCCTTTTTGTGGTAAGTGTTATTGTGTCAGGATGGGTGCATTAAATAAATGAGGTCGTTCGAGTAAATACTCGGGCGGCTTTTTTTGTAGCGCCAAATTAGGCGGTCAAACGCAGCAACTACAGCTTTGGTGACGTTTTCGATAAGGAAGACAGCTTTAGAAAACAAAGTATTGCGACCTATTCGTCGTTAAAAACAGGGGTTGATAGTTAAAAATCGCAATTAAGTGAAAGTTAGAGCGTGCTATAATGACACAACATTAAGATTTAACAACAAAGTCATTAAAATTTGTGGAGGGGTCTTATGAAAATAACTAATGCTGATGGCACAATCCGGGCGCTTAGTAACCGGCATGTCCAAATGATTGCAATTGGTGGCACGATTGGGACAGGATTATTTCTTGGTTCAGGGAGTACGATTTCAAAGACGGGACCGTCAGTCATGTGGGTGTACTTGGTGTTGGGCTTCTTCTTCTTTTTAATGATGCGGGCAATTGGTGAGATGTTCTATTCTGATCCTACCCAACACACATTCGTGGCGTTTATTTCCCGCTATTTGGGACCGAGTGTTGGTCATTTTACAGGGTGGACCTATTGGATCGGTTTGATTTTTGTCTGTATGGCTGAGCTGACGGCTACGGCAACGTATGTCAAATTTTGGTTACCAAATGTCCCCGCCTGGCTAATTGAGATTAGCTTCCTGTTAATTTTGGCGGGCGTTAATTTAACGGCTGCACGGTTATTTGGCGAAGCAGAGTTCTGGTTTGCGATGATTAAGATCGTCGCAATCATTGCACTGATTGTCACTGGTATTTTCATGATGGTGGGACATCACCCAACCCCATTAGGCCAGGCTTCAATCGGCAATTTGTTCCATAATTATCAGGTCTTTCCCAATGGGATAGCTAACTTTATCTCGGCATTTCCAATGGTCTTCTTTGCTTTTCAGGGCATTGAATTTGTCAGTATAACGATTGGTGAGGCCAAGAACCCTCACCGCGTTATCAAAAAGGCGGTCAATGAAACTTTGTTGCGGATCTTGTTGTTTTATATTGGTGCGTTAATTGTCATTATGGGCATTATTCCGTGGACATCACTGTCACCCGATAGCAGTCCGTTTGTGCAAGTCTTCAAGTTGGCAGGATACCCAGCAGCGGCCGCCATCATTAACTTTGTCGTCTTAACGTCGGCAGCCTCATCGCTAAATAGTTGTTTGTTCTCAGCTGGACGTCACTTCTATCAGCTAGCCACTGAAATGCCAGTTACGAGTCGCATGCACCAAATCTTTGGTCAGATTTCGAAAAGTGGTGTGCCGGCAGCAGCAATCGTGTTGTCCGCGGTACTAGTGCTAGTGACCCCCATCATGAGTTTAAGTGCTGCAACGACGGCAGTTTTTACCGTCGTGACCGGGATCTCTAGTGATATGTACCTGATTGTTTACACGCTGGCGATGCTGGCCCACCGGAAGTACCGGCTATCTAATGACTATCTGGCGGATGGGTTTAAGATGCCGGCGTACCGAATCACGAGCCCACTGACGATTGCCTTTTTTGTTCTCATTTTTGCCAGTCTATTCTTCATTCAAGCTGATATTGTCGGTGCAATCGGTGCGATTATTTGGACGTTACTATTTGGTGGCATCACTTTTGCCCACCAAGCGCGCTTGCGAGCTGTAACACGGTCGTAATCTTAAAATGAGAATTATATTATAAAATGGCTTGACGATGATAAAAGATGGTGGTATTGTTAATCACAAGTTAATAACTGTACGATAACGTTACATCAAGTAGACATAGTGGTAGGTGTCAGGAAGCCGGTGGTTGCTGCGAACCGGTCAGCTACTATGATTGAAATACGGTAACCGAGTTTCGACTGAACGGATAATAACTAGAACCGTTATCTTCTAGTGAGTGGTGGATTAAGTGTCAATAATCCGCAACCTGGGTGGTACCGCGACTAGTCTAATCGTCCCTGTTGTTCATATGAACAATGGGGACGATTTTTTTGATGAAGAGGATGAGAATAATGACAAATCAACGCTGTGGTGGGATTGCACGATATTAAAATTTTGATGATGAATATGCGTCACTGGAATTTTATCAATCGAAGGGGTAATAAATTATGAACAAAACAAAAGCACCACAAATTAGTACCTTAGAAGCAGTCATTGTCTTACTGGTCGTCCTCGGAATTATGAGTGCGGGTGTGATTGGTTGGGGATTATCGCCCCAAGTTCCCGTATTACTCGCAATGGGCGTTGTCACTGCTTGGGCGATGTTGCGCGGTTTTCCATGGTCAGCAGTTAATGCTGGGATTAAAGAGGGCATTGATAAAGGGATCGTGCCAATCTTCATCTTTATTCTCATTGGTGCGATGATTTCAACTTGGATTGCGGCGGGAACGATTCCTACGCTCATGGTGATTGGATTCAAAATTATTAATATTCAGTGGTTTTTGCCATCAGTCTTTATTGTTTGTACCCTAGTCGGTGCGGCGGTCGGCAGTGCCTTTACGGTAACATCGACGGTCGGAATTGCCTTTTTCGGCATGGGCGTGACCATGAATCTGAATCCAGCCTTAGTTGCCGGTGCAATTATCAGTGGTGGAATCTTCGGCGATAAATTATCACCATTATCAGAAACCAATAATTTAGCTTCAGCCGTAGTGGATACTGATCTTTTTACGCACATTAAGCATATCTTATGGAGCACGCTACCGGCCGGGCTCATTTCATTAGGCTTGTTTGCTATGCTGGGGCACAGTAATACGGAGACAAGCTTAGCCAAGATCAATCAAACAGTTGCGGTTTTAAATGGTCATTTCAGTATCTCAGCCTTGGCATTGTTACCAATCGTCTTAGTCTTCATTTGTGCCGGGTTTAAAATGCCAGCCATTCCAACGATGCTTTTAAATATTTTTATTTCGGCGGGCTTGATTCTATTTGAACAGCCTGAGTTATCACTGGCGAAGTTAACCGCCATTATTAACACGGGATTTGTTTCGAAGACGGGGAATACGAGTGTTGATACGTTGCTTTCACGGGGCGGAATCGTCAGCATGATGAGTATGGTCGCGTTAATTGTGGTTACGCTATCCTTAGGAGGATTGTTGGTCAAGTTTGGACTGATCAATCAAATTATGACCCCGGTTGCTAAGCACTTGAATAGCGATGGCAAGTTAGTATTGGCGGGTGTATTAACTTGTATTGGTGTCAACGTGTTTGTTGGTGAACAATTTCTTTCGATTATCTTACCAGGGCGCGCTTTTCGCCAGGCATTCAATGATGGTGGCTTATCCGGAAATGCACTGGGGCGGGTCCTTGAAGATGGCGGTACGGTGATCAATTACCTAGTCCCGTGGGGCGTTGGCGGCGTCTTCCTGACGACGACGCTGGGAGTACCAACCGTCCAATACTTACCGTTTGTTTTCTTCAGTTTACTTTGTCCAGTTATCTCGGTAATCAGCGGTTTCACTGGTGTTGGTATGGCGCACTTGAATCAGCGAACTGCAGTGAAAACTAAGCATGTGACTGCGACGGAAGTTTAATCGTTGGTCGATCAGTTCACTTTAGGGAAGGTTGACGAATGGCTGTTAAAATAGTTACTTTATGTGGGTCTAGAAAATATGCGGCAGTATTTGAAACGGTTGAGCTGGCTCTGAGTAAACAAGGTGTTATTGTTTTAAAGCCAGCTTTCAGTGATGAAGTATTAACACCGATTGAGCTTCAGAATTTACGCCAGACACATTTGAAAAAAATCGACTTGGCAGATGAAGTAGTGGTCATTAATGTTGCTGGCTACATTGGTGAGCGGACTAGGCAAGAAATTGGCTATGCACAGCGTCAACATAAGAGAATTCGGTATTACGCAGTTACGGAAAACGAGCATTAATTAAAATGAGGCTGTGACATAACTAGCCTCTGTATAAGCAAATGGGACGAGAAACCGAATTTTGGTTTCTCGTCCCACTTGCTTACGCCTTTGATTTTTAAAGTTGGTCCCTACCGTGACCAGTTTCATAATGTTTAACGCCAGTATTACGATTCCGGC